>Ga0209278_1000053_pt1 | contig 235723 bp, 201 predicted proteins | sample JI81BgreenDNA_FD_187504 | JGI IMG/M metagenome (GOLD analysis project Ga0209278, IMG submission 187504) | Wastewater effluent complex algal communities from Wisconsin, to seasonally profile nutrient transformation and Carbon sequestration -... | ecosystem: Engineered > WWTP > Effluent > Algae... | reverse complement strand
ATAATTGTGTAAAAGCCATGTGTTGAATTTCAATCGTGGCTTTTTACGTTTTTAAATCAAATCGTATGAAAATCAATCATTTATTTTTAGCGGGAACCCTGTTCTTGGCTACAGCTTCATTCGCACAAAAAGACGAATTGAAAGCTTTAAAAAAATTATACGCAAAAGACGCGTTAAAAACCGAAGAGTATACGGAATACAAAAATTTGGTTCAAAAGTTGGAAGGATTAGCCACTGAAGAATCCGATAAAGTATACCTAAAGTTCTACAAAGCCATGGTTCCTATGATGGAAATGTCGACTTGGGATAAAAATATGTCCCCTGTGGTGATGCAAGCGCAAATGACTAAGCTGTTTTCCCCTAATTTAATTGAAGCGTTAGGAGTAGCCATGCGGGAAACGTTGGATTACGAAGCTAAATCGGGAAAAAAGGTGTATACCGACGACATTAACGAAACCATTCAAACGTTCAAAGGGCAGTTATTGAATGTAGCCATTAGTTTAGGTAACGCCAAGCAATATGCAGAATCATCCAAAATTCTTTACAGCATTTATTTGATGGAACCTAAAGAAATGGAAAACCTCTATTTTGCTGCGAATTATGCGGTTGAAGGCAAGGATTACGACAGCGCTTTGAAATATTATGAAATTTTGAAGTCTAAAAATTATACCGGAGAAGGCACGAAATATTTTGCCAAAAACAAATTAACGGGACAAGTAGAAAGTTTTACCGATAAAGGCATCCGAAATAAATTTGTGGAGTTGGGTCAGTATTCCGATCCTACAGAAGAAAAAGTACCTTCCAAACGCGGTGAGATTGTAAAAAATATTGCCTTGATTTATTTGCAACAAGGTAAAACGGATGCAGCAAAATCAGCCATAGCCGATGCCAAAAAGGAATTGCCCGGGGATACCAATTTATTGTTGTCGGAAGCAGAGATTTATTTAAAGTTAAACGACGTTCCCAATTACCAAAAAACCATTAAAGAAGTATTGGAGAAAAATCCCAATGATCACATTTTGATATACAACCTTGGGGTAACAAGCGGGAATAACAATCAATTTGATGAAGCCGAAAAATATTACCGCCGTGTCATTGAAATTAAGCCCGATTATGTCGATGCCTATGTTAACCTAGCCGACATGATGTTGAAACCCGATCAAAAAATTGTAGACGAAATGAATAAACTAGGCTACACTGAAAAAGACCAAAAACGATTTGAGTTTTTAAAAGGGGAGCGTCAGAAGTTATTCAATAAAGTACTTCCAATTTTAGAAAGTGCTTATAAACTACAACCGAACAACGAAGGTGTAATCAATGGATTGCTTACCGTGTATAAGTTTTTGGAACGCAATGATAAAGTAAAAGAGTTAAAAGCTCAATTAGGAAAATAAAAAAAAGTGCTCTAGTTAAATAGAGCACTTTTTTTATATCACTTTTTTAATTACCCGTAAACGGTGGGTGTGTCGATTTTCCTCAGCGTTGTAGATGCCGAGATGATCCAATCGATCGACGCGAACTTTACCACTGGCGTGGATGATGTAATTGTTTTCTAAAATGATTCCAACGTGGATGATTTTACCCTCTTCATTATCAAAAAATGCCAAATCTCCCGGTTCACTTTCTTCAATAAAACTCAATACCTCGCCCTGGGTAGCTTGTTGTGAAGCATCGCGTAAAAGAGCGTATCCATTGAGTTTGTAAACCATCTGTGTAAATCCAGAACAATCGATGCCAAAAGGTGATTTTCCTCCCCACAAATAAGGGGCATTCAAATACATAAAAGCGGTGGGTATCAATTCTGATTTCGGTTTTTTCCCTGTAATCTTTAAGCCTTCAAATCCGAATTGCGCCCGATTGACGTCCCCATGGTTTAAAAACGTCAATGACGCACCCAGTAATAATGGAATTAATTGGTTTTCGGGAGTGACGGCATATTCAACCAAATCTGCATTTAAGATTAATGCATCTTGCGATAACTTTTCAAACTGGTCTTGTGTTATTTCCTGGCATTGTTTGCGGTCAATCCATCCCTCGTATTGATCGAAATGAAGTTTGATTTTTAGCCATTGTTTTTCTTTGTCTATAATTTCAAAATGTTCCCCGAACAACACTTGTGACACCATTTCACTTCGGTCACTCGGTTCGGCGCGCAGCGGAATTACAGAAAGGGTACAAAGGGCAAACTTCATTCTAATTAAGCAATTCGTTCAATAACTAAAGCAGATGCGCCACCACCACCATTACAAATAGCTGCAGCTCCAATTTTTGCATCATTTTGTTGTAAGACATGGAGTAGCGTAACGATGATGCGTGCTCCTGAACATCCAAGCGGGTGGCCCAATGAAACAGCACCGCCATTTACATTGACTTTGTCATTGGGTAAATTTAAAATTTTTGCATTGGCAAGACCCACCACTGAGAATGCTTCATTGAATTCAAAAAAGTCGACTTCATCAAGAGCCAATCCCGCTTTGGCAAGGGCTTTAGGTAAGGCTTTTGCGGGTGCAGTGGTAAACCATTTTGGTTCTTGTGCTGCATCGGCATATCCGCGGATAACCGCTAAGGGTTGCAATCCCAATGCTTCAGCTTTCTCAGCACTCATCAAAACTAAGGCTGCAGCCCCGTCATTAATGGTTGATGCATTGGCTGCGGTAACCGTTCCATCTTTAGTAAAAACGGCATTAAGTGTTGGAATTTTGTCCAAACGAACATTGGTATACTCTTCATCGCGGGTAACCATAATGGGGTCCCCTTTACGTTGAGGAACTGCCACAGGAACAACTTCTGCATCAAATTTACCTGCGTCCCAAGCTTGCGCTGAACGCTGATAGGATTGTATTGCAAAATTGTCTTGCTCTTCACGAGTAATGTTGTATTCGGTAGCACATAAGTCGGCACAAACCCCCATGGCATTGTGGTCGTAGGCATCGGTTAATCCATCTTTTTGCATCCCATCGACTAGTGAAGTAGGACCAAATTTAACACCATTACGCAGGTGAACGTAGTGGGGAATCATACTCATATTCTCCATACCTCCTGCAACAACAACTTCGGCATCCCCAGCCATAATCGCTTGTGCACCTTGCATGATAGCTTTCATCCCAGAAGCGCACACTTTGTTAACCGTTGTACACGCTACATTTTCTGACAATCCAGCAAATAAAGCCGCTTGTCGTGCGGGAGCTTGTCCAACACCTGCTTGTACGACATTACCCATTAAGACTTCATCGACAAGATTGGGGTCGAGTTGAATTTTTGCTAAAGCACCTTTAATGGCAGCCGCTCCTAAATGGGGTGCAGCAACCGAGGATAGGGCGCCCATAAAACTTCCGATGGGAGTTCGAGCTGCCGAGACGATGACCACTTTTTTACTCATGTTAATTTTAAAATTTCAATTGGTTTGTTTGTAGTGCAAATCTACTATTTTTTAGGAAATAGCCTGATTTTCCCCTCGTATTTTCACGGTTATTTTACTTTTTAAAACGCTATTGAATTGATAACGAATGGATTTATTTTGGGTTAGCATAAATTCATAAAAAATACGTGCAAATAGTTGTATTTTTTACTTTGTTGCGTTACATTTGCAACCGCTTTAAGCGAAAGTTCTTTATTTTTAAGAATCAGGAGAGGTGCCGGAGTGGTAACGGAGCAGATTGCTAATCTGTCGACGGGTAACCGTCGCCAGGGTTCGAGTCCCTGTCTCTCCGCTTCTTTTCGGGGTGTAGCGTAGCCCGGTTATCGCGCCTGCTTTGGGAGCAGGAGGCCGCAGGTTCGAATCCTGCCACCCCGACTAAGGTCCAGTAGCTCAGCTGGATAGAGCAACTGCCTTCTAAGCAGTAGGTCTCAGGTTCGAATCCTGACTGGATCACAGTAAAGCCTCTGTTTTGGGGCTTTTTTTGTTTGAAAATATTCGGTCTTAGGTTCCCCCGATAGCTATCGGGGCTGACGGATCACCCTAAAGTCCCTGTTTTGGGGCTTTTTTTGTTTGAAAATATTCGGTCTCAGGTTCCCCCGATAGCTATCGGGGCTGACGGATCACCCTAAAGTCCCTGTTTTGGGGCTTTTTTTGTTTGAAAATATACGGTCTCAGGTTCCCCCGATAGCTATCGGGGCTGACGGATCACAGTAAAGCCTCTGTTTTGGGGCTTTTTTTGTTTGAAAATATACGGTCTCAGGTTCCCCCGATAGCTATCGGGGCTGACTGATCACCCTAAAGCCTCTGTTTTGGGGCTTTTTTTGTTTGAAAATATTCGGTCTCAGGTTACAAAAAACAATTGCATCCTTAAGAAGACGAGCTACATTAAAAAACACTTTTCATTTTACCCCAAAAAAGAACAAGGGCATTTTCGAAAAAACACCCCTGTTCCAACAGAAAACCAAAAAAAACAATTCAATCTATTGCGAGGTCTCAAGACTTCCTCCCAATGCTTTAAATAATACAATCGTATTTAATGTGGTATCCAATTCGAAATGCAATAAATCCAAATCGGCTGTAAGTTTATTTTTTTGCGTATTAATCAATTCCATATAATTAGCATATCCTGTGATATACAAATCGTTGGCTACTTCCACCGCACGTTTCAAATGCCCGACCTCTTGCGCTTTCAATGCCAATGTTTTTTGATAGATTTCGCGTTTTCCCAATAATGTTTGCAACTCCGTATAGGCTTGAATTACGCTTTTTTGGTAGCCCCAAAAGGCAATTTCTTGTTCTTTGGAAGCCACATTAAATTCCAATTTCAATTGTGAACGATTTAACAAAGGCGTGAATAAACCGCCTAGAAGTTGGTAGGTTAATGATCCGGGGAGGAAAAGGGTTTCGGCAGAAAAAGCATTATATCCAAAACGGGAGCCCAGAACTAATCGGGGGAGAAAGGCCGCTTTGGCTGCTTTGGCATCGGCCTGACTCGCCTGTAACTCAAAATAGTGTTGCAACACATCGGGACGATTGAAAAGCATGCGTACATACTGTTCTTTTGCTTTGGTATCTTCATTATTGACCGTCATTAACGTATTGCCACGATCAATACGATACGTATATTTTCCGAGCAGGGCATTGAGCGCATTTTCAACTTCGAGCACTTCAATTTTCAATAACGAAATTTCAGTTTCCAGATTTTTACTTTGGGCTTGAAATTGTTGAACGGCCAATTCAGTCGCTTTTCCTACAGTACGTTGTGCGGCAATAATTTCATACGCTTTTTGTTGCAAAGCATAGTTTTCCTCATAAATCGTAAGCTTCTTGTCTAAAGCAATCAATTCAAAATACAGTACAGCAATATCCGTAAAAAGCGTTGCTCTCACTAAGCGTTCCCCTTCACGTGAAGCCAAATAACGATTTCTAGCCGCTTCTGAAAGTTTTTTGAGTTTTCCCCAAATATCGGCTTCCCAAGCACTTTGTAAGCCCACAAAAAAGTTTGGGGTAAGATTCGTATTGATGATTTGTCGCTCACTAATATTGGACGACAAGTTGGTGTCGAAGTTACCCACGCCCTCCATAGTATAGTCCCCAAAACGCGTACCACTCGCCGAAAGTTCAAGATCTAAATTGGGTAATCGAACTTTCTTACTGCGCACCAAATAACTATTAGCAATGGCAATACGCTCTTTTGCTATTTGTATATCGGGATTGGAGGCCAACGCTATTTCAAACAATTGTACCAACTTTTTGTCACTAAAGTAGGTTGAAATTTTGGGGGTTTCTTTTAATGTGATACTATCTGGAACGATGGCCATCTCACCTTCAGGTAGTGGAGCTATAGTCTTCGTGGGTGCTAATTTTGGACTAGCACATGAAGCCAAGCAGCCGCATACTAAAATAAATATGACCTTACGCAGTTGTTGTTTCATTTTTGAATTTTTTTTCTAAGGTTGCAAAAAAGATATAAAGCCCAGGAATGATCAGTAACCCAAAAACAGTACCCAGTAGCATTCCACCAGCCGCCGCCACACCGATGGATTGATTTCCAACAGCACCCGCGCCAGAAGCAATACAGAGAGGAATCAAACCGGCAATAAAGGCAAAAGAGGTCATAAGAATGGGGCGTAATCGTTGTCGGGAGCCTTCAATGGCCGCCGAAATAATCGACTCTCCTTCTTGGTTACGAGCCATAGCAAATTCTACAATCAGAATCGCATTTTTGGCCAACAAACCAATCAACATGACCAAGGCGACTTGCGCATAGATGTTATTTTGAAGTCCTGCAAGACTCAATGCAAAATACGATCCGAAAATCCCTGTAGGCAAACTCAACAAAACGGGTAGGGGAAGTAAAAAACTTTCGTATTGGGCGGCCAATAAAAGATATACGAACAACAAACAAATCAAAAAGATAATCGTCGTTTGATTTCCGGATAAAATTTCTTCCCGCGTCATTCCCGACCACTCAATGGTGTATCCCCGGGGAAGTTGTTTTTCGGCAACGCGTTCTACCGCTTTAATCGCATCTCCCGAACTGTAACCCGGCGCTGGTTCACCATTAATCATTGCCGACATATACATATTGTAACGGGTAAGGATTTCGGGACCATACACACGTTCCAAACGCACAAAGGTCGAAAACGGAACCATCTGTCCTTGATCGTTTTTTAAATAAAGATTTAAAATACTTTCTGGCGCATTCCTAAATTCGGGTCCGGCTTGAACCATCACTTTATACATTTGCGTAAAGCGGATAAAGTTGGTTGCATAATACGAACCCAGTAAAGTCTGCAAGGTTTCCATTGCGTTTTCTACCGAAACTCCTTTTTTGGTAGCCATATCATAATCCATGTGGACAAGATATTGGGGATAGGTTGCATCAAATCCCGTGAAGTTGTTTTGTAATTCGGGTGCTTCATTTAAGGCTTTGATAAACGCTTTTGTGGTTTTATCCGTGTCGGTTAACGTTCGTCCTGATTTGTCCAACAACCGCAATTCATAGCCACTCGCGTTTCCGAAGCCCGGTACGGTTGGGGGCGCAAAGACTTCAATATCGGCATCGGCAATTTTATCTGTTTCTACGGTCAATCGTGCAATTAGTTCATCGGCTGAGATATCGCGTTCTGACCAATCTTTCATGTTGATCATCGCCATTCCGTAGGATGCCCCCGCAATTTCAGTTACGATACTGTACCCCGCCAAGGTAGTTACATTCTCTACACCTTCCATTTCTTTGGCCAACTGTGTAATTTGCGTTAGTACTTTTTCTGTACGTTCAACGGTGGCGCCTTGGGGTGTGGTTACGCTCACATACACCATCCCTTGGTCTTCAAGCGGAATAAAGCCGGTAGGAAGCAGTTTGCTATTGACTACCATTAATCCAATAAAGGCGATGAGTAAACCGAATGTTACCGCAGTTCTAGTGGCAAATCGGGACAACAAATTCGTATACCGCTGCGTCAAACGATCAAAACCGGAATTGAATTTTGTAAAAAAGCGTTGTAACCCTCCTTTGTGCGTACCATGTTGGTGCGGTTTTAATAAAATAGCGCACAATGCTGGCGTGAGTGTTAATGCATTAACCCCTGAAATAACGATACTTATCGCTAAGGTCAGCGAAAACTGTCGGTAGAAAACACCAACGGGGCCACTCAAAAAGGCTACGGGAATAAATACCGCCGACATGACCAAAGTAATAGCCACAACCGCTCCAGCAATTTCTTTCATCGACGCCACAGTCGCTTCATAGGGCGCTAAGCCTTCTTCCATCTTTACGTGAACGGCTTCTACCACCACAATCGCATTATCGACCACAATTCCGATAGCCAACACCAAGGCAAAAAGAGTCAATAAGTTGATCGAAAACCCAAGCATTTGCATAAACGCAAAGGTTCCAATTAAGGCCACAGGTACCGCCAAGACAGGAATTAAGGTGGAACGCCAATCTTGTAAAAACAAAAAGACCACAATACCCACCAACAAGAACGCCTCCAACAATGTTTTGATTACGGCACTAATCGAAGCGTCCAAAAATCGGGAAACATCGTAGGCCAGGTTGTAATTCATCCCCGGAGGAAAGGAAGTGCCTTTTAATTCGGCCATTTTGGCTTTCACCCGTTCGATTACTTCGGAAGCATTTGACCCTGGACGCTGTTTCATCATGATAGAAGCCGAGGGTTTTCCATCTGTTTTTGAAACCATCCCGTAACTCATTGCTCCAAATTCAACTTTGGCGACGTCTTTGAGTTTTAAAATAGTCCCCGAAGCATCCGCGCGCAAGGGAATTTCTTCATATTGTTCGGGCGTGGCAAATTTACCTGTGTATTTGACCACATATTGCAACTGACTGGAAGTTTTTCCTGACGTTTCTCCTACTTTACCGGGAGCTGCTGCAATATTTTGTGCCCGTAAGGCAGCGATGACCTCTTGCGCTGAAATCGAATACGCATTCAATTTTTGAGGATCCAACCACACCCGCATAGAGTATTCTTTTTGCCCCATAATTTCGGCACGTCCCACACCATCGATACGTTTTAACTCTTGTAAAACGTTGATATCGGTAAAGTTGTAGATAAACTGCTCGTCCATGTTTTTGTCCTCGCTCGTAATATTGAGGTACATCAACATACTATTCACCTCTTTTTCGGTGGTAACCCCAGCACGGATAACTTCTTCAGGCAATTCGTCCAATACAGTGGTCACCCGGTTTTGAACGTTTACCGCTGCCACATCAGGATCGGTTCCTACTTCAAAAAACACCTGAATCATGGTTAATCCGTCGTTGGAAGTTACGGTCGACATATAGGTCATTCCGGGTACACCATTGATGGCGCGTTCGAGAGGTAAGGCTACGGCATTGGCCGAAACTTCAGCATTCGCTCCCGTATATTTTGCCGTTACCGTTACCGAGGGAGGTACAATGTCGGGGAATTGGGTAATGGGCAATTGCAACAAGGCCATCACACCCAACAAAACAAAAAATATAGAGATGACCAAGGATAACACCTTGCGTCGTATAAATAGCTCGATCATGTAAAAAGATTTTGTAGTGGATCCTTAGATTTTGGAACTGATTTGAATGCGGTCCCCGTCACGAAGCGATTGCGTGCCTTCGTAGATGATACGATCGCCTTCTTCAATGCCGCGACTCACCAAATAATTGGAGGAAAGCACGGCTCCGATTTGAATCGTACGCATTCGAACTTTTTGGTTGGAATCTACCACAAAAACATAGGTTTTATCCTGAATCGAAAAGGTAGATTTTTTTGGAATGGTAATGACGTCTTTTCGTGTTTCTGAAATGACCAATTTACCCGATGTTCCATGTTTAATCAAGTGTTCAGGATTGGGGAAGGCTGCCTTAAAACGGATAGACCCTGTGCTTCGGTCAATTTCGCTTTCGGCCGATTTTAAGGTGCCTTTATAGTCGTAATGTACCCCGTTGGGTAACACTAATTCAATTTTTTGATGCTTCCCAAGCTTATCTTCAGCAATGAGTTGAAAGTAAAGACTTTCGGGAATGGAGAAGTAGGCATACACTTCTTCCAGTTGTGAAAACGTGGTCAGTAAGGCCCCGTTTTCAATCAAACTTCCTTCTTTAAAAGGAATCACGTCAATCACTCCATCAAAAGGAGCCGTGATTTTGGTGAAAGCAATTTTTTGCAACACGGTATTTCGTTCCGCTTCCATAAAGGAACGTTGTGCTTTTTTGGCTTCCAATTTGGCTTTGATCATGTCCAATTCATTCTTGGCAATGATGGCTTTATTGAAAAGACTTTGGTGTTGGTTGAGTTCAATTTCAGCCATACGAACATCGGCTGTCGCTTGCTGTAAGCCTGCAGTAGCCTTGGAAAGTTCCATCCGCAATTCGGCGTCATTGATTTTAAACAAAGGTTGTCCTTTTTTGACATATTGTCCTTCGTTGACATAGATATGGTGAAGGATACCCGAAATACGCGAACGAATTTCAATATTCTTTTTGGCTTGAATATCCGTCACAAAATCGTTGGAAATTAAGGTGTCTTTTTCAACAACTTCCAAAACAGGGTATGCTTTATTTTCTTTGTTTTCAGCAGAATTTGAACGTTGACAAGCACTTACCAGCCCCAAGGCTAGAAGTCCTAAAACGAGATTTTTCATAGGTTATTTTTTGATTACAATTGATTTTCTGTTTAAAACGGGTACGAAAATCGGAATCAAAAAAGGTGAAAAATGTGTAAAAACCGTTGCGTACGATGCAACAGCGAAGGCGTATTTTTGGCAAAAAGGGTCGATGTGAGCACTACCAAATTTTCCTTTTGAACAGGAGCGCACGACTGCTTTTGGGTAACTTTTTGCTGTTGTAAGCGAACTTGTTGTTGGGCTGTGGAAATCGGATTCTCTTCCGCGGTGTCTTGTACAGATTCAATCGCTTTTTTGACGCTCATGTCCAAAACTTCATCACAGTGCTTTAACCCGACAGACAGGGTCATCAACGCACTGAAGATGAAAATTAAAAACGAACGAAACGATTGCATCGGTAGCATTTCTTTGTTTTAAGTGCAGCAAAATTAATAGATAAAATAGGGGGGACTTGCGACTTTGTAATTAATTTAACATTTGAAAAGGTTCAATTGCTATTGGTTTTTTTTGTACTTTTCAACAGCTTATAAAGCTTGAAATTTACTACCGTAGTACTATGAAAATCAGTTGTTTTTTGGGATTTCTTGGCTTGCTGTTGATAGGATGCTCGTCGACGGATAAAGCTTTTTCCAATCGTGATTTTTTAAAAAATAATTATTTGAATTCAAAATCGTTAGCCATTTACGAGGGCATCCATGACACCACTTTTGTTAGGGTGCGTAATTATGAAGGTTTTTTTGTGTTTGACATGAAATATGCTTCCTCTGATAACTTTTTGAAAACGGCAGTCTATGACTGTTCCGAATGTTATTTGCGCATGAAAACGGTTCGAAACTTAATTGAGGCCAACAATGAGTTTTTGGAAAAAGGGTATCGGATTAAAATTTATGATTGCTACCGTCCTTTGGACATTCAAAAGAAAATGTGGGCCATTTTACCCGATGCAGACTATGTCGCCGACCCTAAACGCGGTTCCATTCACAATCGAGGAGGAGCCGTTGATATCACACTGGTAGACAAAGAGGGAAACGAATTGGATATGGGAACTTCCTTTGATCATTTTGGTCCCGAAGCGGCACACGCCTATGCAAATTTACCGGCCAAAGTCAAAGCCAATCGCGCCTTTCTAAAAGAAGTGATGTTGCGCCATAATTTTAGAGCCTTCAAGTCGGAATGGTGGCATTATAATCTAGCGGGTTCCCTCAAGGATCCGTTAGCCAACTTTAAATGGGATTGTCCTTAATCGCCGATTTTCGTTGTTTCCAAGACCACTTTCTCTCCTTTTTCTAATGTTACAAAAAACCAATAGCTTGTTCCGCCGTCGGTAATTTTCCATTTTTTGCGTAACTCAGCGACACTTTCTGGGAAGTTCCGAGTGGCTACATGGCCTTTCTTTCCGATTAGCGATTTCATAGTTGCTTTTTGGTAGGGAAAAACACGGCGTATTTGAAAGCGTCGTCCCGGATAGTCGATAAGCGCTTTGGCGGTAAATAAATGTGTGTGGACATGTAGTTTTTTTAGCCCCAATTGATGCGCCAAGACATCATAGCCCCCCGATTTCATCAAGGCAGCATTGGGCTCATACAAATAACTTTGAGGTGCTGCAAGTTCGACGGGAACACGCAATCCAAATTCATGGGTAAACAACGAGGCGTTATCTGTTTTAAACAAAGTAACGGCCGTAATTTGTAGGGGGGTAGCAGTGTTTTTTCGCAGGTAAAACAACAATTCTTTCACTTCATTTTGAACCGCAATCACTTGTACCTCCGACACATACTTTAGTTCGTGAAGTGCAGCGGTAATATCCAAAAGAGGTGCTGTTTTAATTAGTATTTGATCGGTATACTCAAAATATTCATCTACGAGTTCGGGCACATTGGGCGCACAATCGCTCAAGAAAAACACTTTTCCTTTTTCTTCATGACGTCGCGACGGGTCGAGGTAAAGCCAATCAAAACGGGTATTGCTTTTTCGTAAAAAGTCCAAACCATCGCCTGAAACTAAGGTAAGATTATGAACCCCCATGGTGCTACTGTTATGCGCTACCATGGCTGACAATTGGGCATCGTGTTCGCAATGAACCACCGATTGAAAATGTTGTGCAAAATAGTAAGCATCTACGCCAAAACCTCCCGTAAGGTCGATGAGGCTTGCTCCATGAATCGTTTGCGCTTTATAAGAAGCCGTAATTTCGGAGGAGGTTTGTTCTATCGAAATTTTAGACGGATACAAGCACAGGGGAGTGGTAAACCATGTAGGTAATTTTTGGGCCGCTTTGGCTTTGGATTCAATTTGTTGTAAAATGCGTTTGTAATCGAGGTGTGGGAACGGATTTTTTTGCAACGCCAAAACCGAAATGGGGGTGTTTACATGGGCATTGATGAAGTCTTGCACTTCGGGTTCCAAAAGCGAATGATCAATCATCGTTACAGGTTCTTGGTCATTTGACGCACGATATTGGCCTCAGGGAAGAAGGTTTTGGCAATGACTTTCACAATGGTAAAAGTAGGAACCGCAATAATCATCCCCATGATGCCAAATAGAATACCCGCAATCAAAACCACCAAGAATATTTCTAGCGGATGCGATTTAACGCTTTTCGAAAAAATGATGGGCGAGGTGATGTTGTTATCAATCATTTGTACAATTGAAAATCCGATCAAAACGTAAAGGGTGGTGGGTAAGGTCACCGTTGAAAAATCGGCATTGATGTTGGAAAGCATCGTCAATATGCCTGCAATACCGGTTCCAATCATTGGCCCAACATAGGGGATAATGTTCAGTAATGCACACAAAAACGCAATAACAAAGGCATTTTCAACATCAAATATAAGGAGTACAATCAAGTATAAAATGCAGACAATGGTCAGCTGAATGATGAGTCCAATAAAATAGCGGCTAAGCAATTCACGAATTTTATCCACCGATTCTAAAATGGGTTCTTGATGTTTTTCGGGTAATGCATATTTGGCGCCAACTAAAAATTGCACCTTATCTTTTAAAAAGAAAAATGTGATGAAAAACACCGATACTAGGCCAATACTGAGACTACTTACCGTATTGATGATTCCATTTAGAAAATCGGTTATGGAATTAAACTTGAGTTTGGAGGTGATATCGGACTGTTTGATCAATCCATCCAAATCCATATTGTGTTGATGTAAATAGGTGTCCACTTGTTGGTAAAGCGCCATCAACCGTATTTCAATGGCATGGGCATCCAGTAAGGAGAGTTTGTTGCCTTGGGTGACAATAAGCGGAATGAATAACGAAATTATCCCCACGAGTAAAAGCACAAATAACGTCAAGGTGAAGGCTACCGCAAAGGTATTTCCAAACTTTAATCTTCGGCGTAAAAACTCCACTATGGGATTGGCAATCAAGGCCATGACAATCGATACCAAAAGGTAAACAATTACGGCCTGAATGCAATAGATGAAATACAATCCCAAGCCCACCAATACAATAACAGCGAGCGCCTGAAGAATACCGAGAGCGATAGTTTTGGAAGGGGTCATAGGGTTGTGATTTTGTTCGTTAGTTTTAGTTATTGAAAACGTAGTGAATTAAATTCGCCCCCATTTTCAGTGCTTTTTCGCGAACCTCTTTGGGGTCGTTGTGCACATCGGCATCTTCCCATCCGTCGCCTAAATCACATTCAAAGGTATACAATAGTACCAAACGATTGTTTTCAAATATCCCAAACGCTTGTGGACGTTTACCGTCGTGTTCGTGAATTTTGGGCAGTCCGGAGGCAAATACATTGGGGCCTTGAAAAATCGGGTGATTGGCGGGTAGTTCTACCAAGTTTTTTTCAGGAAATAATCGCTTGATTTCTTTCCGTATAAACTCATCCATCCCGTAATTGTCATCAATGTGTAAAAATCCACCAGAAAGCAAATAATTACGAAGATTTGCAATATCTGCGGGACTGAACACCACATTGCCGTGTCCTGTCATGTGTACAAAAGGATAGGAAAATAAATCGGGACTCGAGGGTTCAACAGTTGCCGGTTTGGTCTTTATTTTGGTGTTCAACGAACTGTTGCAATACCGAATTAAATTGGGTAAAGCGGTGGGATTGGCATACCAGTCTCCTCCGCCACTGTATTTTAACAAGGCAATTTCTTGAGCGGGGCTACTCAAATTGGCGAGTAAACACAAACCTAGTATTAGATATTTCATAGTTTGGCAGCTTTTATTTCCTTGATGATGGTATCGCTTTCTGAACTGCTCCAACCCATTTGTTCCGACCATTTTTTGGCAGTTTCGGCCGCTTGAAGCGCTTGCGTTCTATCTTTCAATTTGAGGTATAATTTGGCTTTTACCAAATGTTTTTCGGCGTTTTCACTCAGCGCAATGGCTTTATCCACCCAAGTAATTGCTTTTCGTAACGCATCGGGCTGTTGGATGTAATTCAAATACACCGAAGCATTTTCAATCAATTGGTTGGCATCTTTGGCGGCAAAGGTATCTGTTTTTTCTAATGTAACCTGTTGGTAGCGTTTCCAATCTTGTACACTGGCATACAATTGTGTGTCGTATTTGTACAATAGCGAATCGGTTTTTCGCCACTGAATTTTCTCAACAAAAACTCTTTTTTTGCGATAATTTAGGGTATCCAACGCGTCGGCTGCACTTCGTAGGTTGTCTTGCACGGTGAAAATAATTTTTTTCTCAACCCGCTGTGGACTAGCCGCTTGCCCAAATTCTTTTTGATAGTCGATGATCCACTGAAATTCGGGGGCTTCTACCATATTGATTCCATTGGCTATGATGCGCCAATTCAATTCGGTAAATAAATTTTCTTTGGGAACGGTTTTAAGATAGCGTTGTGTAATCGAAGTCGCATCAAATCCGGCTTTTCGAATGGAAGCGATGTATTTTAAACACGCCTCGGGATTATTCACATTGGCTTCGAACGCTGCTTTGAGTTGGAGCAATTGATTTTCGGGTTGTAACAATTTAGTGCCTTCTTCAATAAAACTTTCTTTTTTCATTTCCCCTGAAAATCCACCCCAGTAGACTTCTTTTGAAGAAAAATACGCAAAGGTAGGATAGGAACGCACCTTACAATCATTTTTAAATTTTTGCTTCAAAGCACTTCCCGCATCACTCTCGGCGTCAATGGCTACGGTAATATAATTTTGCGCATAAAATAGTACAACATCGGTATCCTGTAAAACCGAACTTTTCATTTTTTTGCAATGTTCACACCAATTGGCATAAAACATCACCACGAGCGGTTTGTTCTTTTCTCGGGCTTCATTTTGTGCTTCAAAATAATTCCGATCTTTAAAAATAACATTGGCTTGCGACCATCCCAAGGCACTGATCAAAAAGCAAAAAAGAAAACTATTTATTCTCATACCATTCATTTTTAAACACCACACTATGACAGGCAACAACAGCAGCCGTTTCTGTTCGAAGTCGTGTATTACCCAAAGTTATTGGAACAAAACCTTTTGCACAAGCACTTTCAATTTCTTTAACAGAAAAATCGCCTTCGGGTCCGATTAAAATCAGCACATCCTCTTGAGTTTTCAGGGATTCTTGTAAGGATTGACGTTGGCTTTCCTCGCAATGCGCAATGAATTTTTGACCTGAAAAAGGAGCTTGTATAAAGGTTGAAAAGGGGATAGGCGCTTGCAATTCAGGGATATACAATTGATTGGACTGCTTCATGGCGGCAACGATGATTTTTTCCATCCGCTCGGTTTTGAATACAGTTCGTTCCGAATGATCGCAAAGAATAGGCGTGATGGTATGGATGCCAATTTCGGTTGCTTTTTCCAAAAACCATTCGTAACGTTCATTCATTTTAGTTGGCGCTACGGCTAAATGTAATCGGTAGGAGGCTGGTTTTTGATACGTACACTCCACAATTTCAACCGTGCATTTATGGTCAGAGGCCAATGTTATTTTGGTGTGAAATAAATTGCCTAAACCGTTGGTAACATGAATGCTATCGCCTTCTTTTTTTCGTAGAACTTTAATGATATGCCGACTTTCTTCACGGTCAAACGTAAAGGTTTTTGTTTCGGGAGTCAGCGTTGAATTATAAAATAATTGCATAGTTAAAACGGAATGCGTGCTTTGGGTACTACATCGCGCGAGGCGTAGTGTTGATTCAAATAACGATAATATCCAACAATGCCAATCATAGCGGCGTTGTCGGTGGTGTATTCAAACTTGGGAATAAATGTTTTCCAACCTTTCTGCGTACGCGCCTCCACCAATGCTTGACGAATTCCGGAGTTGGCCGAAACCCCGCCTCCAATCGCAATTTGAGAAATTCCCGTTTGCGCTACGGCCATTTCCAATTTTTCCATCAGGATGGCAATGATAATATGTTGTATAGAAGCACAAATGTCGGCCTTGTTTTCCTCTATAAAGTTGGGGTTGATGGCTGTATTTTTTTGAATAAAATACAAAATTTGCGTCTTCAATCCCGAGAAACTAAAGTTGAGTCCGTCTACTTTGGGCCGCGTAAAAGGAAAGCGTTTTGGATTGCCCTCTTTTGCCCATTGGTCAATCAATGGCCCTCCGGGATAAGGCAATCCTATTATTTTTGCCGATTTATCAAATGCTTCGCCCACAGCATCATCGGTGGTTTCGCCAATAACTTTTAAATCAAAAAAGTCATTTACCTGCACAATCTGAGTATGTCCTCCCGATATGGTCAAAGCCAAAAAGGGAAACTCGGGAATGTCATAACCTTCTTCGGTAATGAAATGTGCCAAAATATGGGCATGCATGTGGTTTACTGCCAACAATGGAATGTTCAATCCCATGGCCATCGATTTGGCAAAGGACGTTCCCACCAAAAGCGACCCCATCAATCCGGGACCTTGTGTAAAAGCAATGGCATGCAATTGTTCGCGGGTGATGCCTGCTTTTTTGAGCGCAACATCAACGACTGGTACAATGTTTTGCTGGTGGGCACGAGACGCCAGTTCAGGCACAACGCCCCCATATTCCTCATGGATGTGTTGCCGCGCGACAACATTTGAAAGTACCGTGGTATCTTGCAACACCGCCGCCGCCGTATCATCGCACGAGCTCTCCAACGCTAAAATATAAATGGGACCTTGAGACATCAGGCACAATTTTTGTTTAAATTTGGTTTCAACAGCGTAAATCCTGTATTTTTACACCTTTGCAAAGGTACGCTTTTTCGTATTTAGACCATTCGTAACCCTCATTTTGGAAGAGAAAAAAACAAATACACGCAGAAAAAAGATTCGGAAGATTGTACTTCGTACACTTTTGGCGTTGCTCCTTTTGTTGATTTTTGTGGCTATCGCACTCTCACTTCCTGTGGTACAAACGCGTATTGCTCAGTATTTTACCGAACAAATCAATCGTGATTACGGAACTAACATTCAGGTCAATCGCGTAGAGATTACTGTTTTTGGCGGCGTTCAACTGAAAGAGGTGATTGTTCGCGACACGACCCAAGATACCTTGATTTTTGCTCAACGTATTCGCACTACGTTGTCGGATGTTAAATCCTTGATGGATGGCAATCTTTATTTTGGCAAAATGGAGGTAGATCAACTGCTATTGGATGTTAAAACGCCCAAAGGAAAGCGCGATACCAATTTGGATGATTTTGTGGCCGCCTTTGATGATGGGAAGCCTTCATCGGGCAAATTTCGTATGGTAGCGGAAGCGATTACGCTAAAAAACAGTACTTTCCGAATGACGGATTACAATCGAAAAGTTCCTAAAGACGTTGACTTTACGCGAATTAATGCGGTGTTGTCCGATTTTAAAATCAAAGGTCCCAACGTTTACACCCATGTCGATCGGATGGCTTTTCATGATCACCGTGGCTTGGATGTCACCCAAATGGAGACGCAATTTACCTATACCAAGCAAAATATTCGGTTAGAAAAAACAGACTTAAAAACAGCAGAGTCGCATTTTAAAGGCGATATCATTCTTCGGTATGAACGAAAAGATTTTGCTGATTTTAACAACAAAGTTCGCTTCGACATCAATACCCAGTTGGCCTCCATTGCCACCAATGATATTCGCTTTTTTTACAGCGAAATGGGAAAAAACAACCGCATCAATTTTTCGGGTAAATTGGATGGAACCCTCAATAATTTTACCGCGCGGCGTTTGGTGTTGCGCGATCTTTTGAATTCAGAAATTGTAGGAACGGTAAATTTTAGAAATTTATTTGCCACACGCAACGAGGGTGATTTTTACATGAAAGGAAAATTCAAAAAAGTTTCCTCCAATTACGACGATCTTACCGCATTGCTTCCCAATGTTCTGGGAAAAAAATTACCCTCTTCACTTCAAAAATTGGGTCAATTTCAACTGGATGGTACCGCCGAGATTACGCCCAAAACCATTGAAGCCGATTTTAATTTAGTGACATTGCTAGGACAATTAAGTAGCAATTTGACGATGTCCAACATAGACCATATCGACAATGCTTCTTATTCGGGAGTTTTGGCCATGAATCAGTTTGATTTGGGTCGGTTTTTAGGGCGTTCTGACTTGGGTAAGGTAAGTCTTAATGTAACCGTGGATGGAAAAGGATTTATAGAAAAATACTTGGATATTCGTTTTTCGGGAGGGGTCCAAAGTATGGAGTATAATGGTTATACCTACCAAAATATTCTCGCTAACGGAAATTTCAAAAAGCCCTATTTTAAAGGTAAAATTAATGTAAACGACCCCAACTTATTTTTTGATTTCGATGGGATTGTAGACTTAAGTAAAAAGGAAAATGTTTATGATTTTCATGCCCGTGTGGATTATGCCAATTTGAAACGTTTGAATTTTTCAAAGGATGACGTTGCTGTTTTTCGCGGCGATATCGTGACCAAAATAACGGGGAGTTCTATTGATACTATGAAAGGCGATTTAGTATTGACCAACGCCTCGTATATCAATCGCAAAGACCAATACTTTTTTGATTACCTCACGCTAAACTCGTCATTTAATAGTGAAAACGAGCATGTGGTCACCTTATATTCGCCCAACGAAGTCAATGGTAAAATTCAAGGCAAATTTGAGTTTGCACAAATTGCCAAAATGGTCGAAAATTCCTTGGGAAGTCTGTATGCCAATTACCGACCTAATACGCTCAAAAAAGGGCAGTATGTGAAGTTTGATTTTGTAGAGTTTCACAAAATAATTGAAATCATCAACCCCGAAATTTCGTTCAGTGAAGATGCGCGTTTGAGCGGGGTTATTCGCAGTGATGAGAACGATTTTAAAATGGATTTAACCTCCAAAACGGTTGATGTCTTTGGCAATCATTTGGATAATTTTTTACTGGAGATCGATAATAAAAATCCGTTGTACAATACCTATGTTCAATTGGATTCACTAAAAACGAAGTATTACAAGATTCGTGATTTTTCATTGATTAACACAACTGCCAAAGACACTCTTGCTTTCCGAACCGAGTTTAAAGGCGGCGAAAAAGGAAACGACTTTTACAATTTAAACCTCTACCACACCATAGATGCCCAAAAAAATAACGTGATTGGTTTTAGAAAATCAGAAGTCATGTTCAAAGACTATTTGTGGTATATCAATAGCAACGATGACGATAAAAATCGGATTGTTTTTGATAAAAATTTAAACAACTTCCGCTTTGACGACTTGCTCATTTCGCACGAAAATGAATTCATGTCCCTGAGTGGATCAATCAATGATGCGCAAAAAAGTAAGGATTTACAACTCACGTTTCACGATGTCAATTTGAACAAAATTACGCCCGATGTTCCGCAATTTGTGTTTGAAGGTAAGGTTAACGGAGCCGTAAATATCAAGCAAAAGGATGCTGTGTATCAACCCACGGCACAAGTAGCCATCGATGAGTTATTGGTCAACGAGAATGTGTTGGGCGATTTGAATTTACAAATCAAAGGAAACGAAGATTTTAGCCGCTTTGACATCCATTCTACCATAGAAAACGAACTTTTCCGATCGTTTACCGCCGATGGGAATTTGAGAACCCAAGCGGGAGAAACGTTTGTGGACTTGGATTTAAACTTTCAGAAGTTCAATCTGGGAGTACTCGATCATTTGGGCGGAGACGTTTTGACCAAGATTCGCGGATTTGTCTCTGGAAATGCTCGCATCGATGGAAACATCAACAATGTAGATTACAACGGGCGCTTGTTTGTGGATGAAGCCGGAGTTACCATTCCGTATTTGAATGTCGATTACGAAATGCAACCCAATTCGATTGTCGATGTCACGCAGGACCGTTTTATCATTCAACGCACCCGAATTTTAGATTCCAAATACAATACCGAAGGAACCTTACAAGGTTTTGTACGCCACAAGCAATTTGGGAATTGGGAATTGGATTTAAATATTGCGTCCAATAGAATTTTGGCTTTAGATACCCAAGATAAAGAAGACGCCGCTTATTTTGGAACCGCTTTCATCGATGGGTCCGCTACAATTAAAGGCCCTACCGACGGTTTGGAAATTGATGTGGTGGCTACCTCACAAAAAGGGACCGACATAAAAATCCCTATCAATGACGCCGATGCGGTCTCGGAGAATAACTACATCCATTTTTTAACAAGACAAGAGAAAAATGGCGAAACACCAAGAGATGCTGAGTTCATTCGGAATTACAACGGTTTGCAAATGAATTTTGAGTTCAATATTACTCCAGTGGCCAATATTGAAGTGATTTTGAATCGCGAATCCAAACACGGTATGCGCGGAACAGGGGTAGGAACCTTATTTATGAATATCAATACGCTAGGTAAGTTTGAAATGACGGGCGACTTTCAAGTGTGGGATGGTTACTATAACTTCAAATACGGCGGTTTGATCGATAAAAAGTTTAAGGTAAAACGATTTGGCTCTATTGTATGGGAAGGCAATCCGTACCGCGCTCAATTGAATTTGGAAGCTGTTTCACAAAACATTACAGCCAATCCCGCTGTTTTGGTGGAAAATGCTTCGTTCAACCGAAAAATTCCCGTAGATGTAGTTATTTCCTTAAAAGGAACGGTTTTGGCTCCTGAACCCGATTTTGCCATTAACTTCCCCAACGTGAGTTCGGTCATGCGCTCCGAAATCGAAACCAAACTCAGCGACCGTGATACGCGACAAACGCAAGCGCTCTACCTTTTGTCGACAGGCGGATTTTTGAGTCCCGAGGGTTTGAGTCAATCCCAAATCACCAACAGTTTTTATGAAAAAGCAGGTGCCTTGTTTGGCGATTTGTTCAATGATAAGGAAGGAAAATTTATCCTCGATGTGACCTACAGTCAAGCTGACCGTACCGCTTTAACACCTACCGACGGTCGTTTGGTAGCCAATATTACAACCCAAATCAATGACCGAATAACCATCAACGGTCGAGTCGGTGTACCTACAGGCGGTGTTTCGCAAACGGCGATCGTGGGTAATTTTGAAGCGCTGTATCGTGTCAATGAAGATGGAACCTTGAATTTACGGGTCTTCAACCGTGAAAATGACATCAATTATATCGGTCAAGGCGTTGGGTATACGCAAGGCGCGGGGGTGTCGTATGAAGTGGACTTTGATACGTTTAATGAATTGATTAAAAAAATCTTTGGTAAGAAAGCGGTGCAAGTCGAATCGGCTTCCCACGATTTACCTTCTGATTCGGGCCATCTACCCGACTATATCGATATGGAAACGGGCAAAGAGAAAAAAGAAAAATCGCAAGAATCGCCCAAACCCAATCAAGAGGCCGTTCCTCATGATGATTAACGCGGCATTGATAAATTCGCGTCCTTTTATTTAAAAAACCGTAAACTTATCAACGAAATCGTTTGAAGTTTGCCGATTTTGTGAAATCGGTAAAAACGTCCTATTCTATATCCTACAGGTTTGCTAATTTTACAATATTAAAGTGAGGAATATGTCAAAAAGAATAAAAAAGATTGGAGTGCTGACCTCCGGGGGGGATTCTCCTGGAATGAATGCGGCCATTCGCTCGGTAGTGCGTGCTTGTGCCTATTACAATGTAGATTGTATGGGGATATACCGCGGGTATCAGGGGATGATTGAAGGCGATTTTAAAGAAATGGGACCGCGTTCGGTACACAATATCGTCAACAAAGGCGGAACTATTTTGAAATCGGCCCGTTCCAAAGAATTCATGACCGCGGAGGGAAGAGCCAAAGCGTATGAGAATTTGAAAGAAGCAGGTATTGAAGCCTTGGTTGTCATCGGTGGAGACGGTTCGTTTACGGGGGCTGAAGTCTTTAATAAAGAATATAAAATCCCTGTAATCGGAATTCCAGGAACGATTGATAACGATATTTTCGGAACCAGCCACACGTTGGGTTACGATACAGCTTTAAATACCGTAGTTGAAGTAATTGATAAAATTCGCGATACTGCCAGTTCCCACAACCGTTTGTTTTTTGTGGAAGTGATGGGGCGTGATGCCGGTCACATTGCGTTAAATGCGGGAATCGGTGCAGGAGCCGAAGAAATTCTTATTCCCGAAGAAGATTTGGGATTGGAGCGTCTGCTGGAATCGTTACGACGCAGCAAGTTATCGGGAAAATCTTCTTCCATTGTAGTGGTCGCTGAAGGGGATAAAATCGGTAAAAATGTCTTTGAATTAAAAGATTATGTCGAACAAAATATGCCTGAATACGATGTGCGTGTTTCTGTATTGGGACACATGCAACGCGGCGGTTCACCTTCGTGTTTTGATCGAGTTCTTGCCTCGCGCTTGGGCGTCAAAGCAGTCGAATCACTATTGGAAGGGAAGTCCAATTTTATGGTGGGCTTACTCAATGATAAAGTTGCACTCACTCCTTTGGAACAAGCGATTAAAGGACATACCGAAATCGATTTGGAATTGGTACGCGTGTCCGATATCATGACCATCTAAATTGTAAATAATCAAGTTTAAATCATAAATAAAGAGAAAATGTCTAAAGTGAAATTGGGAATAAACGGTTTCGGTCGTATTGGTCGTATCGTTTTTAGAGAAACCTATAATAGAGATAATGTAGAAGTTGTAGCCATCAACGATCTTTTAGATGTTGACCATTTGGCGTATTTGTTAAAATATGACTCAGTACACGGACGTTTCAATGGAACGGTAGACGTTAGAGACGGAAAATTGTATGTTAACGATAAATACATCCGTGTAACCGCACAAAAGGATCCTGCATTGATTCAGTGGGATGAATTAGGGGTCGATGTGGTTGCCGAATGTACCGGTTTCTTCACGACAGTTGAAACGGCGAGTGCGCACTTGAAAGGAGGCGCCAAAAAAGTAATCATTTCAGCACCTTCAGCCGATGCTCCCATGTTTGTTATGGGCGTAAACCATACAGAAGTTAAATCTACCGATTTGGTAGTTTCAAATGCTTCCTGTACAACCAACTGTTTGGCACCTTTAGCCAAAGTAATCCATGATAATTTCGGTATTGTCGAAGGGTTGATGACGACGGTACACGCGACAACGTCAACACAAATGACTGCTGACGGACCCTCACGTAAAGATTGGCGTGGTGGACGTGCCGCTAGTGTAAACATCATTCCTTCGTCGACTGGGGCGGCCAAAGCGGTTGGAAAAGTTATTCCTTCGTTGAATGGTAAGCTTACGGGGATGTCGTTCCGTGTTCCAACGGTTGACGTTTCAGTAGTGGATTTAACGGTAAAAGTAGCCAAAGAAACGTCGTATGAGGAAATCATGGCGGTGTTGAAGAAAGCTTCAGAAAATGAAATGAAAGGTATTCTTGGCTTTACCGAAGATGATGTAGTGTCACAAGATTTTGTTGGCGATGCACGTACATCGGTGGTTGATGCGAAAGCGGGTATCGGATTGAATTCGACCTTCTTCAAATTGGTATCTTGGTACGACAATGAGTACGGATACTCAAGCAAGTTGATTGATTTAGCAGTACATATTGCTGCATTATAACTTTAAAATCCCGAAAGTGTTTGCGCGGTAAACCTTTCGGGATTTTTTGCGACTAACCAAACCCAAACCTATGAAATTATTAGTAGATAGTGGATCAACCAAAGCCGATTGGATAGCTATTGATGAAAGTGGTAAAGTTTTGTTTACTACCCAATCTTTGGGCTTAAATCCTGAAGTTTTGGACAAGGACGAAATTATCGATCGTTTAGAGGATAAGTTCGACATTTCCCACAACAAAGACAAAGCTACCCATTTGTACTTTTATGGCGCTGGCTGTGGCACCGACCGTATGAAGGATTTTTTAACGGAGGTTTTTAAAGGATACTTTACCCAAGCCATTGTATCGGTGTATGAAGATACGTATGCCGCCGTTTATGCCACCACGCCCAAAGATGAAGAGGCTATAGTGTGTATTTTAGGAACCGGATCCAATTGCAGTTATTTTGACGGTAAAGTCTTGCATCAAAAAGTACAATCCCTCGGGTATATCGCCATGGACGACTGTTCGGGGAATCGTTTTGGACGCCATTTGATTCGCGGATACTATTTCAACAAAATGCCTAAAGAATTGGCGCTTGAGTTTGAAGAGGAATACAATGTTGATCCCGATTATATCAAACATAATCTGTACAAAGAACCCAATCCGAATGCCTATTTGGCAACCTTTGCAAAGTTCTTGATTAAACATAAAGACCATCCGTTCTGTCAAAAGTATATTGAGATGGAAATGGTTGATTTTGTTGAAAATTATATCATGCAATACCCGCAACATACTACGATTCCGGTTCACTTTGTCGGTTCAATCGCCTTCTATTTAAAAGAAGAACTCACCGCCATTTTAAGTCGCTACAATATTCAAATTGGAAATGTTTTGCGACGTCCAATTGACGGATTAATTGCCTATCACATTTTAAACAAATAACAATTCACTTTAAAACTCCATTTATTTGGAGTTTTTTTATGCAAAATAAATACCTATGGAAATTGCCATTATTGCCCACGACGGGAAGAAAGCCGATATGGTTCAGTTTTTAAACGAAAACAAAGCCTTATTGCAACAAGAAGGAGTCAAAATCATTGCTACGGGAACTACAGGAAGTAAAGCAATAGCCGCTGGATTCAAGGTGAAACGCTATTTGTCGGGACCCATGGGGGGTGATGCACAAATTGCGGCTCGTGTTGCCGAGGGGAAAACACAAATGGTGTTGTTTTTTAAAGACCCTGCATCCAGTCACGCACATGAAGCCGACATCAACATGCTTATTCGCATTTGCGACGTTCATAATGTTCCTCTTGCGACCAATGAAGCAACGGCAAAACGTTTGGTGGAAACGTTACGGAAATAAGGTTATTTGATAGCAATCATGGAGATTTCCACATTGACATTTTTGGGCAAACAAGCCACTTGAACGGTTTCTCGAGCAGGCGCTGTTTTTTCGTCAAAATAACGCCCATACACCGCATTGATGCGTGCAAAATCTCCCATGTTCATGATGAAAATGGTAGTTTTAACCACGTGTGAAAAATCCATTTCCGCAGCAGCCAAAACGGCTTTCATATTTTCCATAACTTGCTGGGTCTCAGTTTCGATATCCGTGAGGACCAATTCGCCCGTTTCAGGGTGGAGCGCAATTTGACCCGATGTATACAATGTATTGCCTACCAACACCGCTTGATTATATGGGCCAATAGGAGCAGGTGCGTTTGTTGTAAAAATGATTTTTTTCATATTAACGTAAGGTTCGATCCGGTTGTGAATTTTTATCCCACTTGATGTCACTCAACATTCCTGACTTGATTCCGATGAAAAAGCCCCAAAATTGATTCAAGCCAAAAGGACTCCAATTGAAGTTCATACTCCAACTGTCAAGGTCTCTGTTGATGCGTAAGTTCGTAGCAACAATACCGTTATTTTTAAAGTCATACCCCGTTGAAACCCCCAAAGTCCATTTGGAAGTGAGCGTCGTATTGGCCGCAATCATTAACGAATTGCCCGTAATTTCATTTTGGCCTTTATCATTGGAATAGGTGAGGGCATAAGCTAAATTAATATCCCATGGAATAATCGACTTGTAAAAGCCAGCAAAGGTGTCCTCTTTTTCCTCCTTATCTTCCATGCGATTGATTTCTTCATTGGCCCCGAACAAATTGTCTCCTCGTCCGCCGTTGCGCAATCCTTGCACATTTTCTTTGGGCGCCTCACCCGTGCTGTTGAAGGTATAATTAATGGTTACATTGGCACTTGTCATGCGCAAAAAGCCGCCATTGTCCCATAAAAATCGCTCCACCCGTACGTTGGAAGCATCCAATTGATAGGGGTCAAAAACTGCAGCAAAGTTAACACTCATTTTTTCCTTAAATAAGGATGTCCCTCCTGTCATGTTGAACGTTCCCAAACGAAAAGTAGGGGCTGCAAAATTATAGCGCGTACCTACAGTAAGATTATTCAATAAAAAAATCTTTTTTAATTCTGTTTTGGTTGAATCTCGATCGCGAACTTTTGCTTCCAAAACATTTACAATGGATAAATCCAAGGCGTTGGATAAGGAATTGGTAGGAGCGCCATAAATTCCACTTTCAAATCGGGTATACCGCAATACCGTTCCCGCACTATTGGAAACGTAATTGTCGTAATATTGGTCAAATCCAGGGGTATACGAGTGAGTCAGTGTGGGGCGAATCGTATGACGAATAGCTTTGAGTCGACCCTCGCCTTTAAATTTAAAATTCCCGTAAATGGTGGTTCCTATGGAATTATTGATGGAATAGGTTCGAAACGCATCGATACCTCTAACTTGTGTGGTAACTACTTCGTTGGTTGCAACATTGAAGTCTTTACGTATGGTTTTATTGACCCAAACCTCGTTATAATTAAGGGAGGTCGTCACACTAAAATACTGAAACAATTTGAAATTGGTTTGTAGCGGAATCGAATGTTGCATACCGATTTGAGCCGTATCGAACATCTCTTTTCGGAAGAAAAATTCTTCCTGCACGGTAAACTGATTACGACCGTTGACATTGTATTGAAAATTGATGTTCTGAATAATTCCTTTTTTAACCCCACTTTTTGGTGCAAAAGGAAAAATTCGGTCCACACTTCCTTGCAAGGTGGGCAAGGTCATATCAATTTGTTGCGTTTGGTTGTTTTGGGTATGGGTGGCCGAAGCGGTAATGTTAATTTGCGGTTCGGTATTAAACGTTTTGGAATATGTAATCGACGAACTCAAGGTATTATTCAATTGCGACCCCAAGTTGTTGATGTTTAAGGATTGTTGAAAATAGCGGCTACTTCCTAAGTTAACCGAAGCTGAAAACCGCGAACTAGGGTTGGATTTAGCATCTTTCGAGTGGTTCCACTGAATGTTGTAAATGTTTTGTTTGGCATACCCAGGAAATCCGCGTTCCCCAGAGATTTGATTTTCAAAACGCAAGTTAAATGTACCATTAAAATGATAGCGTTTGGAGTAATTGGTCTCGGCCCGTAAAGCATAACTTCCGTTGGTGAAATAATCGCCCAACAGCGCCAAATCATAATGGTCACTCAACGCAAAATAATATCCTCCATTTTGTAAAAAGAAGCCGCGGGAATTACTTTGTCCGTAGGCAGGAATGATAATTCCGGAGCGGGCTTTGGTTGTAATCGGGAAAAAAGCAAAAGGCACCGCAATAGGAGTGGGGACATTATAAATGTACATGTTGGTAAATCCCACCACGACTTTTTTATTGGGAACAAACTTTACTTTACGCGCCAAAAAATAGTACTCTGGATCTTCCACATTTTCAGAGGTCGTAAACCGCGCTCCCTTCATAAAGTACACCGAGTCATTTTCCTTTTTGGAGATTTCTGCGAGGATGTTTAATTCTTGTTGTTTGGTGCGCGAATTCCAAACTTTGGCTTTTTTGGTTTTAAAATTAAACCGAATCGAGTCGGGTTCCACCACTGTAGCACCTTGTTTGAAAACGGGATATTGAATGTAATTTCCCGCTGTATCTTTCAAGCGACCGGCATATACTTCATCATTTTTATAATCAAAAACAATAATTCCCGCCTTCAATTCGTAATCCATGTACTTCAAAACCGCCTCATCCATTATGGTGATAATTTGCTTTTTTTGGTCAAACTTCACATAGGATTTTCCGTAATATTCAACGATACTTTCTAAGTATTTCTTGCTTTTGAATGTCGAATCGGATGGGGTAACTTTGATTAATTTTTCGTTGGGAGTCGGTGAATTTGAACTAGTTACCTGACCATAGCTGCTTGAGCTTCCCCATGTTAGGAAAACGGCTAATAAAACGATATAAAATATCTTGGTACGCAACAGGATTAATGCTATTTTTGTAAAAATGTGGTCCGATTTTTGACGGGCAAACTTACATATTATTTCGTCAAAAATAGCTAATAAATTATTTTATCCCTTTACGGATTTAATTAAAATTAACGATTAGAATTATGAGTCAATCCTTTGCGCGAGCGATATTGGTATTTTTTTGTTTTGGTTTAACCCTCAATGGTCTAGTGGCTCAAACGTCGAAATTTAAAGTGGCCCTTGATGCAGGGCATGGCGACCACGATTTTGGAGCCGTTTATAATGGGCATATTGAGAAAAATATCAATTTGGCAATTGTACTCAAAGTAGGAAAATTGCTAGAGAAACACAATGGTATTGAAGTGATTTATACCCGAAAAACGGATGTGTTTATTGATTTAATTGAACGCGCAAACATTGCCAACCGTGCAGACGCTAGCATATTTGTCTCAATCCACTGTAATGCCAATAAGAATCCCGCAGCCGATGGTACCGAAACGTATGTGATGGGTATGTCAAAAAATGCGTCTAACTTGGAAGCGGCCAAACGAGAGAACGCGGTAATTACCTTAGAAAAGGATTACAAACAAAAATACGAAGGATACGATCCGCGAAAACCCGAAACAATGCTAGGCATGATGCTAATGCAAGAAGAGTTTTTGGAGAATAGTATCGCTCTTGCGGCAAAAATTCAGGATAATTTTGTGAAAATGTTAGGCAAAAAAAGCCGTGGGGGAGGCGTAAAACAAGCGCCTTACATGGTGTTGCATAAAGCCTATATGCCTCGAGTGTTGATTGAAACGGGATTTGTTTCCAATCCGGTTGAAGGCGCACGTTTGGATTCAGAAGAAGGACAAAATGAAATTGCGGATGCGATTTACAAAGCGATTTTAAGTTATAAAAAGGATCATTTTGACGGGGAAGACAATTCCGATTCCGTAAAACCTTCTCAACGGGTAGAGGAATTGCCTGTGCCACCATCGCCCTCAAAAAAAGACACCGTTATCAAGAAAACAGAACCAAAATTGGCAGACAAACCTGTCACCAAAGGGGTTGTTTTTAAAGTTCAAATTTCAGCAAGTGCCAAGAAATTGGAAACGGTTCCGTCAAATTTTAATGGATTGAAAAATATTGAAGTAACACAAACCCCTGCGGGAATGTACAAATATACCTATGGACAAACGGCCAATTATGAAGAAGCCAAGAAGTTATTGCAAGAAGCCAAATCCAAAGGGTATACCCAAGCATTTGTAATTGCATTTAAAGATGGAAAGAGCGTTTCAGTGCAAGAAGCTATGAAATAAAATTATAAATTTGCAGCGTAAAAAATAGTTGATTTTGAAACTAACAAGGGAATTAAAAACAGCCATACTCGTCATTGCCTCTATACTCCTTTTTATATGGGGCTATAGCTTTTTGAAGGGCAAAGACATATTGAGTAAACAACGCGTTTTGTATGTGGTGTATGATAATGTGGAAGGATTGGAAAAATCGGCCCCTGTTACAATCAACGGGTTAACCATCGGGAAGGTAAGTGCAGTGACCTTAGACAATGAAACGGCAAAAATCACAGTAGAATTGCAAATCAATACCGATTTCCCCATAAAAGAAGGTAGCAAAGCCGAAATCTATGCGCCGAGTCCGATAGGGGGAAAACAAATTGCCATTATACCGGCTACATCTGGGAATTTAGTCCCCGATGGAGGACAATTGGTTCCGGCAACCAAATTAGGCCTTACGGAAGAAATTGCACGTCAAATTGAACCTTTGAAAGTAAAAGTGTTGAAATTGCTAGACAATACCAATGCTATGATGGAAAACATCAATCAAGTGATGGACGCTTCGACCAAAGAAAATTTACGTCAAAGTTTGGCCCACCTCGATGCGATGCTAATCGAATTTCAAAAAGCTGGGGCGCAAACCAATGCTATGTTGGCTGAAAACCAAAAAAATATCAAAGGAACGCTCACCAATGCGGATAAAGCTTCGGCTAATTTTGTCAAAATCTCCGAAGATCTAGCCAAAGCAAATTGGACAGAAACCGTGGCTAAATTGGATGAAACCCTTAATAATGTAAATCTTCTATTGCAACAAATGGAAGCGGGTAAAGGGACCATGGGCAAATTAATGAAAGATGAGCAATTGTATGCTAATTTCACCAAAACGTCCAAAGAATTGGAATTGTTGTTGCAAGATTTACGTTTAAATCCGACGCGTTATGTAAACGTGTCCCTGTTTGGTAAAAAAAATAAACCGTATGTGGCTCCTGTGGCCGATACGATAAAAAAATAAGAGACGATGGCATATTTGGATAATATTTTCTTTGCGGTTGTACTGGCGCTTGGCGTAGGGTATTTTGCGCTCAATGTCAAAAAGTTAATGCGTAACATCAAGTTAGGACAAGCGGTCAATCGTACCGATAATCCTAAAGCGCGCTGGAATAACATGTTGATGATAGCCTTGGGACAGTCCAAAATGGTGAAACGCCCTGTTTCAGGAATCATGCACATTTTGGTTTACGTGGGATTTGTGATCATTAATATTGAAATGCTCGAGATTGTTATCGACGGACTTTTTGGAACCCACCGTGTATTTGCTTTCATGGGCGGGTTTTACAGTTTCCTAATCGGTTCTTTTGAAGTATTGGCAGTGCTCGTTTTGGTGGCCGTAGTGGTGTTTTGGGCACGACGAAATGTATTGAAGCTCGGGCGATTTGCGAGTACAGATTTGAATGGGAAGCCCAGAAGTGATGCCAATATTATTTTGTATTTTGAAATTGTATTAATGTCACTGTTTCTGCTGATGAATGCATCCGATTTTTGGTTGCAGCAAGCAGGCGTTTCACATTATGTCAGTGCAGGTTCGTTTCCAGTAAGTCACTTTATCAGTCCTATTTTCGACGGATTAAATGAAGGTACGGTAGTATTGTTGGAGCGAACATTCTGGTGGATGCACATTGTAGGTATTTTGATTTTCTTAAACTATTTGTATTACTCCAAACATTTACACATCCTATTGGCTTTCCCCAATACTTATTATGCCGACCTGAATGCTAAAGGTAAAATTGATAATCTGGAAAGCGTTACCCGTGAAGTGCAATTGATGATGGATCCCAATGCCGATCCTTTTGCTGCTCCAGCTTCAACCGATGCGGTTCCTGCAAAATTCGGGGCCAGCGATGTTATGGATTTAAATTGGGTGCAGTTGCTCAATGCCTATACCTGTACCGAATGTGGACGTTGTACTTCTTCATGTCCAGCAAATCAAACGGGTAAAAAATTGTCTCCCCGAAAAATCATGATGGATACCCGCGATCGTTTGGAAGAAGTAAGTCGAAACATCGATGCCAACAAAGGGGTATTCATTCCCGATAACAAATCGTTGTTGAATGATTATATCACCACCGAAGAACTTTGGGCTTGTACTTCTTGCAATGCTTGTGTAGAAGAGTGCCCCGTTAATATTAGTCCGTTATCAATCATCATGGACATGCGACGCTATTTGGTTATGGAGCAAAGTGCCGCACCACAATCGCTCAATGCAATGATGACGAATATTGAGAACAACGGCGCGCCATGGCAATACAACCAAATGGACCGTTTGAATTGGAAAAGTGAGTAACGCGATGCAAGGCATCAAACAATATCCGAACTATTCCTAAGGTGAGGGCGGGAATGGAACGGAAAAAATGCAACTAATCAAAAATTTGAAATCATGAAATCAGAAGACATTGAAAAGTCTTTACAGTCTGTCACCGAAAATGGACAGCACCTAAGCCCTATTTTACCGGAAGGCATCAAAAATTACCTCATCGATATTGATGGAACTATTTGCGATGACATTCCAAATGAAGAACCCGAGCGTATGTTGACCGCAGAAGTTTATCCCGATGCCTTGATTACGCTCAACAAATGGTACGACGAAGGTCATGTGATTTTTTTCTTTACCTCCCGTACCGAAGCCCATCGTGCGTATACCGAAACCTGGTTAAAACAACACGGTTTCAAGTACCACGGCATTTTATTTGGAAAACCCCGTGGAGGAAACTACCACTGGATTGACAACCACTTGGTAAAAGCGACCCGCTACCGTGGGAAGTTTACCGATTTAATTGAAAAAGAAGTCACCATCCAAGTTTTTGACGATGGGAAACATGAATAGTTAGAATATTTTCAAACGAATTGAACTATGGCTGAAATTTTAAATGTACCGACAATGGCCGAGATGATGGCGCAAGGACAACAACCTGAAGTAGTTTTTTGGGTAGGTTGCGCTGGGAGCTTTGACGATCGTGCCAAGCGAATTACCAAAGCATTCGTCAAAATTTTGAACAATGCAAATGTATCGTTCGCGGTATTAGGGACAGAAGAATCCTGTACTGGAGATCCAGCGAAGCGTGCAGGAAATGAGTTTTTGTTTCAAATGCAAGCCATGATGAATATTCAGGTTTTGAATGCGTATGAGGCAAAAAAAATCGTTACCGCTTGTCCTCATTGTTTCAATACGCTGAAAAATGAATATCCTGAATTGGGGGGACAATATGAAGTTATTCACCACACCCAATTTCTCAAATCCTTATTGGATGAAGGGCGTTTAAAAATTGAAGGAGGTACCTATAAAGGAAAACGCATTACATTTCACGACCCTTGTTACTTGGGTCGCGCCAATAATGTGTATGAAGCTCCTCGGGCGCTAATTGAAAAATTGGATGCCGAATTGGTGGAAATGAAACGTTCACGAGCCAACGGTTTATGCTGTGGAGCTGGTGGAGCTCAAATGTTTAAAGAACCTGAACAAGGTAACAAAGACGTCAATATTGAACGCACCGAAGATGCTTTGGAGACTAAGCCAGAGGTAATTGCAGCGGGTTGTCCTTTCTGCAATACTATGATGACCGATGGCGTAAAGCATTTTGAGAAAGAGAGCGAAGTCAAAGTATTGGATATAGCGGAGTTAATAGCCAATGCTCAAGATTTGTAAGTAACGAAGGCGATAAATTTATGGTGTACCCAATTTTTTCACCCTACAATTTTTCACAAAAACCCAACAAATCGATGATTCAATAGAATTTAACGTGATCCCACCACGGCCCTAAAAGAAGAATATATGTACATTCCTTTTGAACAATTACCCGAGGAATCCCGAATATGGATTTACCCCGCCAATCGCAAACTTTCGGAGGAAGAAGTAACCGAAATCGAACAGTTATTGCTGCATTTTGTGGAGCAATGGTCGGCTCACGGTACGGCTTTGGAAGCATCGTTTAAAGTCGTTTATCAACGATTCATTGTTTTAGCAGTAAATGCTTCTGCACAAGCCCCAACAGGCTGTTCTATAGACGCTTCCGTGGCTTTAATTCAACAAATTGAACAACAGTTTCAAATAGATTTGTTGGATAAAATGAATGTCACTTTCCGTCAGGGAGAGTTTATTACGCACAAAACCTTGCTTGATTTCAAAAGAATGGTCAAAGAAAAATCGGTAGGTCCCAACACCATTGTATTTAATAATTTGGTAAATACAGTAGAAGAGTGGCAATCCCATTGGGAAGTACCCGCCGCTGAAAGTTGGCATGCTCGTTTTTTCTAATTCAATCCCATGCAACACTACGCTAAATTTTTGTTCTTGCTTTTCGCGGTTGCATTCGCAGTTCAATGTAACTCCGTAAAAAACAGCCCCACGAAAACCCACACTAGCTCGCTTCCCAAGCCCAATGCGCATCATGAGGAAGACGATGACGTGTATATTCCTGTAGCCAAAGCCGATCGTAAAACATTTTTCAAAGATACTCCCGCTGAACTGCGTTGGGCCGATAGTGTGTACAATCAAATGACATTGAAAGAACGGATTGGGCAATTGTTTATGGTGGCCGCGTATTCCAACAAAGATAGTGCTCATGTGAACAGTTTGGATCGTTTGATAAAAAACGAATCGATTGGAGGCTTGATTTTTTTTCAAGGCGGACCCGTGCGTCAAGCAAAACTGACCAATCGTTTTCAAAAACAATCCAAAATACCTTTGTTCATTGGGATTGATGCCGAGTGGGGACTGAATATGCGTTTGGACTCTACCTACAAATACCCCTGGAATATGACCTTGGGTGCTGTTAAAGATTATGCCTTATTGGAAGAAGTTGGACGTCAGATGGCGCTTGAAGCAAAACGTATTGGGTGTCATTTTAATTTTGTTCCCGTACTAGATATCAATACCAATCCCAAAAATCCCATCATTGGTCATCGCTCTTTTGGTGAAGAAAAACACAATGTCACCGACCATGCAGTAGCAGTAATGAAAGGGGTTCAAAGTACAGGTGTCTTTTGTACGGGGAAACATTTTCCGGGGCATGGCGATACCGCTACCGACTCACATCATGCATTGCCTCAATTGTTGTTTGACAAAGAGCGCATTGAACGCGTAGAATTGTATCCTTACAAGAAGATGTTTGATGAAGGACTGGTCTCGGTGATGGTGGCACACTTAAACATACCGAGTTTGGAACACCGCGACGGTTGGCCAACTTCAGTATCGCATTCGGTGGTAACCAATCTCCTGCAAGAAGAATTAGGCTTTGAAGGATTGATTTTTACCGATGCACTTAACATGAAAGGCGCCAGCAAGTTTATGGCACCAGGGCAATTGGATTTGGAAGCTTTTTTAGCCGGAAACGACATTTTACTTTTTCCTGAAAATGTTCCTTTGGCGAGTGAAAATATTGCCACGGCCTACCAAAATGGTTTGGTTTCTGAAGATCGGTTGGCCCATTCGGTAAAAAAAATATTGCGCTTCAAATACAAAATTGGACTTCAGAAGCCCCAAATCGTTGAAGAAAAAGGGATTTCAGAGGCCATGTTTACGCCATTTAAAGAGGCGTTGCATTATCAAATCTATGAAAATGCCATAACGTTGGTCAAAAACCAAGACGATATTCTTCCGATTAAAGATTTACGTCAAAAAATTGCCTATGTCAAATTAGGAGACGATCAAAACAGCCCTTTTTTACAAACCCTTCGCAAGTACACCGACGTTACCGAGGTGGTTGAAAGTCATCCCGACTCCTTAAATGTTCGGTTGAAAGCCTATGATTTAGTCATTGTCGGGTTTCATAAGTCCGATAGGGCATGGCGAAAACATGATTTTTCGGAAACAGAACTTCAACTGTTGGATAAAATCGCCCAATCCAACAAAGTGATTTTGGATGGTTTTGTCAAACCCTATGCGCTATCTGCGGTTCCTTCCTATGAAAATATTGAAGCCGTAGTGGTGTCGTATCAAAATAGTGAAATTGCACAAGTGGTTTCGGCACAAGTGTTGTTTGGAGCCGTTGAACCCAAAGGAAAGCTGCCTGTTACCATCAATGCTGAATTTCATGAAGGACATGGATTTAATTTCACCCCGCTCAATCGTTTAGGATTTACGGCCCCTGAAAATGTGGGAATGAGTCCGAAAACCCTAGCACGCATCGATCAAGTAGCTCAAAAAGCTATCGACGGGGCAATGACTCCAGGAATGCAAGTGTTGGTAGCCCGTCGTGGTAAGGTGATTTTTCATAAAGCTTATGGGAATCAAACCTATGAAGCGCAGACTAAAATTCAAGCTTCAGACCTGTATGATGTGGCTTCTGTGACCAAAATCGCTGCGACCTTACCGTTGGTGATGCAATTGTATGATCAGGGTAAATTGCGACTTGACCAAACGTTGGGGGAACTCTTACCAGAGACGAAAGGAACCAATAAAGAGTCCATTACCTTAAAAGAACTATTGTCGCATTACGCCCGACTTCAAGCGTGGATTCCTTTTTACAAAGCTACCTTAGATGCCGAAAAATGTCCCCTCCCGCAGTATTACAGTTTGGGACAAAAGCCCGGTTTTGAGATTCAAGTTTCTGAAAATCTATATTTGAAAAATGAGTATAAAGAATCATTGTTTACTCAAATTCTTGAAAGTAAATTAATCGATCAAAAAGAATATAAATACTCTGATTTTACTTTTATCATTTTACAACGTATCGTAGAGAAATTGATGGGTAAACCTTTGGATGAAGCCATTCAATCCCAATTCTACCAATCTATGGGACTTTCCAACAGTCGCTTTAATCCGCTGCATAAATTTGATGCCACCAGTATTGCACCCACCGAAATTGACAATTATTTTCGTCATACTTGGATTCAAGGGTATGTGCACGATATGGCCGCGGCGATGATGGGAGGCGTGGCAGGACATGCGGGTTTATTTTCGAATAGTTTGGACATGGCCAAAATGATGCAGTTGTATTTGCAACGCGGGAATTATGGGGGGATTCAATATTTTTCACCCGAAACCTTTGCGACTTTTAACACCTGTCATTACTGCGCCGAAGGAAATCGCAGAGGATTAGGTTTTGACAAACCCCAATTGGGAAAAGAAGGGCCAACGTGTGGATGTGTTTCGATGCAAAGCTTTGGCCACACGGGATTTACAGGCACCATGGTGTGGGCCGATCCAGAAAGTGAAATCGTTTATGTGTTTCTTTCCAACCGAACTTTCCCCGATAGTAATGCGCCCAATAAGTTGTCGAAAGAAAACATCCGAGAGGAGATTCAAAAAATTATTCAAGAAGCCATTTTAGATCGATAATTTTAATTATTGGCGTTGTGTTTTTCGCATGATTTTTTTGGTAAATTCGTTGAGCAGATGAAATCCTTCATAAAAAAAGTAAGTCGCTGATATAGGCTGTTTTGCTTTTTGGGGAAAAGTTTATGCTGCATTTCAACGATATGAAAATTGCTATTGTATGTTACCCAACCTTTGGGGGAAGTGGTGTAGTTGCCACAGAATTGGGTTTGGAATTGGCCCGAAAAGGTCATGAAATTCATTTTATCACCTACCGACAACCTGTTCGTTTAGCATTACTGAACCCCAACGTGCATTATCATGAAGTTAATGTGCCTGAATACCCGCTGTTTCATTACCAACCCTACGAATTGGCGTTGTCCAGTAAGTTGGTCGACATGGTAAAGCTACACAAAATCGAATTATTGCATGTGCATTATGCCATTCCGCACGCGTATGCAGGATATATGGCACAACAAATGTTGCGCGACCAAGGGATTCATGTTCCTATGGTTACCACGCTTCACGGCACCGATATCACTTTGGTAGGTAAGCATCCTAATTATAAAACGGCGGTGAGTTTTAGTATTAATAAATCGGATATTGTGACCGCTGTTTCCCAGGATTTGAAAGAGGAGACTTACCGGCTCTTTGATGTGAAAAATGAAATTCATGTGATTCCCAATTTTATTGAATTGGAAAAACATCGCAATGAAAATCATATTGCTTGCCAACGTTCGGTGATGGCAAAAAAAGAAGAGCGAATTATTACCCATATCAGTAATTTTAGGAAGGTAAAGCGCATTCCCGATGTCGTTAAAATTTTTTATAAAATTCAACAAACGATACCTTCCAAGTTAATGTTAGTAGGGGATGGTCCCGAGCGACTACCCGCGGAACGATTGTGTGAAGAATTGGGCATTGTCGATAAGGTGATTTTCTTTGGGAATAGCAACGAAATCGATAGTATCTTGTCTTATTCCGATTTGTTTTTACTTCCTTCCGAAACCGAAAGTTTTGGCTTGGCAGCGCTTGAGGCAATGGCGTGGAGTGTGCCGGTGATTTCCAGTAACACGGGAGGATTGCCTGAAGTTAATGTGCAAGGCGTATCCGGTTATTTGGCTCCCGTAGGCGATATTGATGCTATGGCCAAAGACGCGATTGCAATTCTCAACAATAATGAGACGTTGGCTACGTTTAAGAAACAAGCGCTCGAAGTGGCCCAACAATTCGACATTGCGCTGATTTTACCCCAATACGAAAAATTGTACCATGAAGCCCTCCGAAAATCATGAAAAGAATCCTTTTTTTAGTAAGTAGCCTTTTTTTGCTCACCGCTTGTAAATCGACCTTGCCGCCTGAATCTAGTTATACGGCCTATGATATTTTATTTGGCAGGGACTATGATGGAGCTTCTTTTCAGTTTTTTGAAATGATTACCGAAGAAAGTGAATACCAAATGTTGCTAAAAGATCCCATTATTAGCCCGTATTTAAAACCAAACGATATTCAGGATAACAATTTTATTTTGGTTAATTTGGGTGAAAAGCCTACGGGTGGTTGGTCGATAAAGGTGGAAAAAGTAAAAATATTGAAAGAGAAAGTCGAAGTAGTTATTCGCGAAATTCCCCCAAAAGGGATGGCAACTACAGCGATAACGACGCCTAATTTTGTGTTGAAAATAAAAAGTAAAAAACCAATCGACTTACAAATAATAAATCCCGGCAAGTAACCGGGATTTACTGTTTATCGTTAGAATCGGTAACGGATTCCTAAAGCGATATCGGGACCAAAATTTTCGTCTCGGAAATCACTTGAATTCGAATAAATTTCTGGACGGAAATCTAAGGATAATTGCAACGGTATGTCAAAATTATATTCTATACCAATATTCCCCGCCGCAAATAAAAATGTGCCATTATCGGAAACGCCATTTTTATCAAAGCTCCAACTTCCTAAACCACCACCAACACCGGCATACCAATTGAATCCGTTATCAATTTCCCACACCCACTGGTAAAGTCCTGTTAATTTAAACGCATCAACATTATTGCTGTTACGCCAACCTAGGTCAAATTCTAGACGGTTGTTTTTGGACAATCCTCTTTGGTATGAGATTTCTCCACCAAATCCGTCGTTGTCTCCCAAACGAAGTCCCAAAGCGTTTTTAGAAATGTCTTGTGCTTGGGCAAAATAGGCGCCTCCCAGCAAAGCGAACATGAACAGCATTTTTTTCATAGTTACAAAATTTAGTTAAACAAATTAGAGCGTGTTCTTTTACAAACCGTAAAATAAAGACTTTAGTATGTTTAATCATTCAATTTTAAGAAAATTTTTAAGGCTTTGTGGTGAGGAGCGTTTTGAGGGTGTCCTTGATTTACCTTGTGGGGAATATCCAAAAAAAAAGCATCCCAAAAAGGAATGCTATAATATGATAGGTTTTTAATTGATAAGTTTTTTAAAATCATTCAATGTACTCGATATAATTTTTCTTGTTAGCGATTGTACTTAACCCTGGCGAGTTTTGTTGCTGTCCCTGTATCATTAGTTCAGGAATCGCAGCTTCATCTCGATTAGAATACTTGATTTTTTCATTAATGGTCATTTCGCTAAACTTTTTTCGGATCTTATAAAATTCATCTTTGTTGATACTTTCAAAGGGTTTTCCCCCGTCTTTTATAAAATAGTCTTCAATTTTTGAGTCAAAAACGAAATGCCCTTTTTTAATTTCATTAGCAATAAAACTAAAAACATGTTCACGGTCGTTTATGGCCATGATTAAACCGGGTAGCCCATGAAATTTATAGGGTCCAACAGAAATCGGAATCTCAGGTGCATACCATGCATTCCACTCACGCCCCCCATAGTTTAATGTTGCATTTTTACAAACAAAGCCATGAATAAGGGTATCCCTATCGATTAATTTCCAGGAGTGATTGACCTTTTCTTTGAACGAATACGAATCACTTCCAATCGTTTCAAAATGTTCAACCTGATCCCCTTTGCTCTTTATCAAAAAATGAACAGGGACTTTGTTAGTCAGTAGGTCAGCCATGGTAAGCGCCCGCTCTTTCTGTATTTGATTAAAATTCATCATCCCCTCAAAAGTAAACAACGACTCTTGGTTCTTAACAATTAAAGTGGTATTTGCGGTTTGTGTTGACTTTGAAGTAAGGTGGTTTTTGTAGAACATAGTGTAAGACACCGACAAATCAGAACTATTGGGGGTAATTTCCCGTGAAAATCCTAGCGAACAAGTAATTACTAAAAGAAGTACAATAATTTTTTTCATGATATAACATTTTAATTTTAGTGTGAGCGTATAAAACAAAACATTTTTACTACCTATATTTGAAAGTATCGCATTATCTAAGTATAAAATTACAGCATTAATTTTAGACCAATTCCATTGAAAAGAAAAATTTAACAAAGATGATAGCTCGCGTACGTTTTATTGAGGGTGAGAAAGAAAAAAATTTTGTGCTTGAATCAAAAGACCATGCCAAAATTAAGTTTTATATTTGTTCAAATTGCATCTATGGCTGGAAATACTTTTGGAACTTTATTGACGCTGACTACATTTGGCGAATCGCACGGTACTGCTTTAGGAGGAATTATTGAAGGTTTTCCTGCGGGAATTACCCTAGATTTTGAGGCTATTCAAAACGAAATGCAGCGAAGAAAGCCTGGACAATCGGCCATCGTAACCCAACGAAAAGAAGCCGATGAAGTACAATTTTTATCGGGTATTTTTGAAGGAAAAACCACGGGAACTCCTATCGGCTTTATGATTCCCAATACGAATCAAAAATCGGCGGACTACAGTCATTTGGAGAATTCTTTTCGTCCGAGTCATGCCGATTATGTCTATGAAAAAAAATATGGAATTCGCGATTACAGAGGGGGAGGGCGTAGTTCAGCTCGTGAAACAGCATGCCGCGTTGTGGCAGGTGCGCTAGCCAAACAAATGCTTCCAAACGTAAAAATAAATGCTTTTGTTTCCTCTGTGGGCGATATATTTTTGGAAAAACCTTACCAAGCCTTAGATTTTTCACTTACCGAATCCAATCCTGTGCGTTGTCCCGACCCGGAAACAGCAGCCCAAATGGAAGCCCTAATTAAAGAAATTCGTAAAGAGGGCGATACCATTGGCGGTACCGTTACTTGTGTCATTCAGAATGTACCTGTTGGGTGGGGAGAACCCGTTTTTGATAAATTACATGCGCAACTTGGAAAAGCCATGCTGTCGATCAATGCCGTAAAAGGGTTTGAATACGGTAGTGGATTTTGTGGAGCGCGAATGAAAGGAAGTGCACACAACGACCGTTATGCCAATGATGGGACAACATTGACCAATTTGTCTGGAGGTATTCAGGGAGGAATCTCCAACGGAATGGATATTTATTTTAGAGTTGCTTTTAAGCCCGTCGCCACTTTGATTCAAGAGCAAGAGGTGCTTACCGCCGATGGTCGTATTGAAGTCCAACAGGGTAAAGGACGCCACGATCCTTGTGTGGTGCCTCGTGCAGTTCCTATCGTTGAGGCAATGGCAGCCTTAGTTTTAGCTGATTTTTCTTTAATTCACAATGCCTATCAAGGCAAATAATATTGCATGGAAACAGTAAAAAAATCTTGGTTATCCAACCTCACGGTTCAAATTTTTATCGCCTTAATTCTCGGTATGGGACTAGGGGTTTATATTCACGATAACACGAGCACAAGCTTTGCAACGTCTTTCAGTGGTTACATAAAAATGTTGGCGACCATATTTATTCGTCTTGTACAAATGATTATTGCCCCTTTGGTATTTACCACTTTAGTGGTGGGGATCGCGAAGTTAGGCGACCTAAAATCGGTAGGACGAATCGGTGGAAGAGCCATGGGTTGGTTTTTTTCCGCTTCATTGATTTCGTTGCTTATTGGCATGTTTTGGGTGAATTTTTTTGAACCTGGAGTCGGCATCCAATTGATCGATGTTGACCACGAGGCGGCGCAAGAAGTTACCCAAAAAACCCAAGATTTCTCGGCGCAACATTTTATTGAACACATCATTCCCAAAAGTATTTTTGAAGCGATGGCTACCAATGAAATTTTGCAAATCGTTGTTTTTTCAATCTTTTTCGGACTCGCTGCTGCCTCTATGGGGTCGTATACAGAACCTGTAATCAAGGTTTTAGATAAAGTCGCTCATATCATTTTGAAAATGGTTAATTATGTGATGAAGTTTGCTCCTTTTGGCGTTTTTGGTGCGATTGCTGCCGTATTTGCTACAAAAGATTTGGGAGATTTATTGTTTACCTACACCAAGTTTTTGGCAGCTTTTCTCGTTGGTATTGGGTCACTTTGGCTATTGTTGTTGGTTGTAGGATATCTATTTCTACGCCATAGATTAAAGGAGCTTTTGCAACGTATTACCTCTCCATTGGCTATTGCCTTTGGGACTACGAGTTCGGAAGCGGTTTTTCCTAAATTAACAGAAGAGTTAGAACGTTTTGGCGTAAAAGATAGGATTGTCTCATTTATGTTGCCGCTGGGCTATTCTTTCAATTTGGATGGCAGTATGATGTATATGACTTTTGCCAGTTTGTTTATCGCCCAAGCCTCGGGTATGCATATTGATTTACCCACACAAATGACGATGCTTTTGGTGTTGATGCTTACAAGTAAAGGGATTGCAGGGGTGCCTCGTGCCAGTTTGGTCGTAGTGGCGGCTACTTGCGGCATGTTTGATATTCCGGTCGAGGGAATTGCTTTAATTCTACCCATCGATCATTTTTGCGATATGTTTCGTAGTGCGACCAACGTTTTGGGTAATGCGCTTGCAACAAGTGTAGTAGGGAAGTGGGAGAAATAAAAAAATGTTAAGGATAGTCCAAGTTCTGAAGACTTTTTCCTAAATTTGGAAAAACTTAAAAATAAATCAATGAAAAAAGTATTACTCGCTGTTTTTATGTTACCCGTGGCACTTCAAGCGCAAGTCTTGTTGACGGAAAACTTTAATACATTAACGGTAGGAAATGTTAGTGATAATATTACTGGCGCTACCCCTGGTCAAGGAGATTATTTCTTTTTTGCTACAAACGGTACAGCTCCTACAACATCAACAAATGCTGCTGTTACCAATGCTCAAATTGTATCAGTGAATGCTGGTGATTTGGCACTTTCTCTAGAAGGTCCTGATGGTGATAAAGGCTCACGTTTCATGTGGCAAGATGGTTTTCCTGCGATATGGGCTACCCGTACTTCTGGAAATAACATTATTGAAATGGAGGTAGATATCAATCCAGGTGATGGAACTTCTACCAGTCGTAACACTTTTGGTGTATACATTTTTAATGCCGCGGGAGACCGAGTGCTTGGTGGTTTTGTCGTTCGTGCAGCAACCCGTGAGTTGTTTTTAGTTGCTTATTCTACCCCTACAGGTAATCCTGTTGGGAATTATAACTACAGTTTAGCGGCTGCCCCTGGTATTCAATTGCCTGCAAATACGGTGAGCAGAATTGGAGTTTCTTATAATGTGACTACGCGTCAAGTGCTTATCAAAGGGCCTGGTATTGCTGCTGCAGGTGTTGGAGTTGTAGGAAGTTCTACTGCTACTGATCCTGCTGAAATCGATTTTGTTTCTTTCTCAGGAAACACTACTGCTGCACCAAACTCAGATTCTACAACTATGGTGATGGATAACTTGGTAGTCCGTGCTTCAAGCACAGATACTTTATTGAATACAACAGAAATCGCTTCTGAAGGTTCATTGAGCGTGTACCCTAATCCATCATCAGATGTTTTCAATGTAAATTCTCCTTCAGCTTTTACATCATATACCATTACAGATATCAACGGTAGAGTTGTAAAAACGGCTACTATGGAAGCGGCAACACAAGCACAAATCAATGTGGTTGACTTAGCACCAGGTGCCTATATTTTAAATATTGTATCTGAAAATGCTTCAGCATCTCACAAAATTATCAAGCAATAAATTATTAATTACACATCTTACTTGATACAAAAAGACTAAGCTTTTGCTTAGTCTTTTTTGTTTTTAGAGCCCGAAGCCATTAAAAATACAGCTCCAATTAAACCAATAATGACAAGTCCGAAAATGACAATCATAACAAAAGCACCGTTGTCCCATGAATACAAAGGTAAAATACGAGTAAGCATCTCTTTTCTATTTTAAATTATACCCAAAGGTACGACGTTGAAAAAAGGGAAGAGGTGATAATTGTCATATAAACCGATGCATTTGGCTAGCATCAATAAAACCGCAGCTCGCTTTTCGTCCAAACCATCGGTAACGATTTTTGGCAATGATCGTATACATCTTGTCTGTAATGGATGGCGGAAGGATTGCAAAAATCAATGCCCCATAAAAGTACCAAGGAAGTGATTTTATAATTTCAAAAATAGCGGTGGATTTTAGATAATACGCTTTTTTGGGGATATACAAAATGATACTGTCTACCTTTTGATTTTCTAATCCGAAATACTTTTGGAGCGATTTTCCGGTTTCAGATTGAAGTTCCGTAAAGTAAAACACTTCTTTTTTATCATGTCGCAAAATGAGCCGCACCCAATAATCGCACAGCACACAATGGCCATCGTAGATAATGAGTTTTTTAGAATCGGGTAGGGAAATCATTTCTTGGGGCGTTCTACAAATTCCAACATTTCGAGACTCACTTTTGACGTGAACAGTCCGTAATTTACCGTAGCCTTATTTTTTTCAATACTATCCAAAGTACCCACCGCTTTCCCATCGGTCATCCGAACGCGATCTCCAAGTTGTAGTGTAATCTTGGGTTTGGCGCTCGCTTCTTGTTGGGCCTTTATCTTCTTTTCCTTTTTTTCTGTTCGAATGGATTCCACGGCAACATTCAATTCGGCAACCACCTTTTTTTGAACGATTTCTTTTTGTTTTTTCTCTTTGGCGCTTATTTTTTTACGCTTCGAATTTTCTATCTCCACCAACTTGAGAAAATCTCCAATAAGCACTTTCTTATTTTTATCCGAAAAATATTTCTCCGCAATATCATCGATTTTCTGGCCCATATAAATCAACCGTTGATTGGCATCATACATTTCCTGATAGCGCTCCAATTTTTCCTGAATTTTCTTATTGGTTTGTTCCAATCGTTTGCTTTCTTCCCGAGCTTTGCTTTCCTCTTCTTTAAGGTTTTCCGATGTTTTTTCCATACGGCTGCGCTCTTTCTGAAGTTTGGCGATAGTTTTATCAAAGCGAACTTTCTCACCTTCTACTTTCTTTTTTGCCCGATTGATTAACCCATAAGGGATGCCATTTTTTTGGGCCACTTCAAAGGTAAAACTGCTGCCCGCCTGACCGAGATGTAATTTGTAGAGCGGCTCCAACGATTGCTCGTCAAACAACATATTGGCGTTGGTAGCACAAGGCAATTCGTTGGCTAGAATTTTTAAATTGGTATAGTGGGTGGTAATGATCCCGAAGGCTTCCCGATGGTAAAATTCTTCTAAAAACACTTCAGCCAACGCGCCTCCTAAATCAGGATCGGAACCTGTTCCAAACTCATCAATGAGAAACAAGGTTTTGGCATTGCATTTTTTTAAAAAGTAATTCATGTTTTTCAACCGATAACTGTAGGTACTCAAATGATTTTCAATCGATTGATTATCTCCAATATCAGTTAAAATACGGTCAAACAAAAAGGTTTCGCTTCGTTCATGTACCGGAATAAGAATACCCGATTGCAACATCAATTGCAATAGTCCCACCGTTTTCAAAGCAATCGTTTTTCCTCCAGCGTTGGGCCCAGAAATCACAATAATACGATTGTCTTGGGTTAATTCCAGGGTTTGCGGATAGGTAACTTCATTTTTCCGCTTATTGGTCACATACAAAATCGGATGGTAAGCCTCCCGAAGAAAAATTCTCTTTTCCTCAGTGATCGTGGGAAGTACCCCTTGAATGAGCTGTGCATAGCGTGCTTTCGCATGAATGACATCGATGGTACTTAAATAATCTTGGTATTGGTGGAGCAATTCAGCAAAAGGGCGAATCTCGAAGGTAAGTCGTTTTAAAATGCGAATGATTTCTTCCCGTTCTTCGTATTCATATTGATTCAGTTCGCGGCTATACTTCAGTGTCGCTTCGGGCTCAATGTAGGCAATACTTCCTGTCTTGGAACTGCCCATAATGGACCCCTTGACTTTACGTCGGTACATGGCTAAGACGGCCAATACCCTACGGTTTTCAACAACCGTTTCTTTAATATCGTCCAAATAACCCAAACTTTGGTAATGCACTAGCGCTTGTCCAAAACTTTGGTTTACTTTGCCCCGCACCATGTTGATATTCCGACGGATATTGACCAAATCGGGAGAAGCATTGTCGCGAATCACTCCGTATTTGTCAATAACGGCTTCTATTTTTTGAATAATGACTTTGGTGAACTCGACCTCAGAGGCCAAAAGATGCAGCGAAGGATAGTAGGTGTTGAATTTTTTTAAAAAAAGTAAATGGGTATTGACCGTTTCTGAAAGAGCGGCGATTTTACGAAAGCTCTCCACTTCAAGGAAACTATCCTCAATCGAAAGTAGTTGTATGTCGGACGAAATGGTGTCAAACCCATGGTTGGGAATTGCATTGTTGTTGGAAAACGAGGAAACATACTCCGAAGTTTGGTGCAAAGCAGCCATCAACTGATCTTTGTGTGAAAAAGGGGCTATTTGTTGCGCCTTTTCCAGTCCTAATTCAGTGACACAGTACTGGGAAATAGTTTCCAAAACGGTGTGAAATTCGAGATCTTTTCGCGTTTTTTCTGTAATTGCAATCATAATAAAATTCAACCCATCAAAGGTACAAAGTCAACCGTGCCTATCCTTTACTTTTTCCGTATTTTTGATAAAAAATTAAGAAATGTTGTGCTTACCGTCTACGTGGTCTATTTTGCTGGAAGATGAGATTGACAAACCGTATTTCCAAGATTTAAACCGTTTTGTAACCGCAGAGTACAAGCATCACTCTTGCTTCCCGCCACCTGCACAAATTTTTGCGGCCTTAGACCAATGTTCATTCGACTCCACCAAAGTGGTTATCATCGGCCAAGATCCCTATCACGGATTGGGGCAAGCGCATGGATTGTCGTTTTCTGTTCCGGATGCCGTTCCGTTTCCACCTTCGTTGCATAATATTTTTAAAGAATTAGAATCCGATTTGGGCATTCCTTACCCACAGTCGGGCTGTCTTCAACATTGGGCGACCCAAGGCGTTCTTTTGTTGAATGCGATTCTTACCGTTCGTGCGCATGAAGCAGGAAGCCATCAGCGAAAAGGTTGGGAGCAATTTACGGATGCGGTAATTCAAAAACTTGCCAATGAAAAACACAATTTAGTTTTTCTACTATGGGGGAGTTATGCGCAAAAAAAAGGGAAATGGATCGACCGATCACGTCATTTGGTCCTCGAATCAGGGCATCCTTCGCCACTCAGTGCCAATCGGGGACTTTGGTTTGGAAATCGCCATTTTAGTCAAACAAATGCATATTTAGTGAAGCATCACAATCAAGAAATTAAATGGTAATTAGTTGACGGTAAAGGTGTAAAAGCCGCTGTTATTTAAGGCATTTGACGTAGTGTAAATTAGTAAAGTAATCGCATCAGAAGCTGAATTGGAGCGCAACTCAACGACATCTGTTTCTTCACTGTTATACCCATAACTTAAACGGTAAGTTCCCGAACTCAACAAGGGTAAGCCGGCTCTAAAAACATAGGCGTCTTGCACGGTATCATAGGGTGCTGTCGCCAAATAAAAGCCAAGATTTTGGAGTTGTCCACTGCTTACCTCCATTTGATTCGCTGGAACCGAAACGGGAACCCATTCGGAACCATTTTGTTTTTCTAAAACATACGAAAACGTTAAGGAAGGCGCATTGTTGGTTGTTTTTCGAATGTCCAACGGTGTACTTTGACCCAGCTCATTGACCAAACGATCTACCACACAATTCACGGTAATTTTATCACCCACTGCGTAACTAGCTTGAGTTTCAATAGTGACTAATCCATTTACACGAACATATTCAGTATTGTAAAAATCATCGTCGTTGGTATCACAACTACTGAAGCTAACCACAAAAAGACCTAGAAATAGTAAAACAATTTTTTTCATGACATTGAACATTAAAAACGATACCCTAAATTAATTCCTACGCGACTAATCACATCGGGACTCATTTCTTTGTTGGTGAGATTGGAACCAAATCCGACGAGTACCTCCAAAGCAAAAGCGTCTTTGAAATACATTTTATACCCTAAACTTCCTCCTAAAGCAAAATCATTGTATTGGGTTTCTTTGATGGTGTAAAATCCATTACCACCGCTGTTTTCCCGCACAATTTCCTTAAAATCACCTCCATTGGCTGAAGCAAAAATTTCGGCAAAATAATACCGCGCTTTACTCTTGGAAAGGGCATAGCGTACATAAGGGTTAATTTCATACCGCGGAATATTGTTTCGAAAACCGTTGTTGTAATCGTCCTCTATTCGTGCACTATTGGAGAAATTGCCGTTGACACCAACAGAGAAACTACCCTCAAAAAACCGCTCGTAGCTGACACTAATTTTACCATACGCTAAGGCCTGAAGGACATCGACACGAAATTCATTTTTCTTATTTACCAAGGGTGAGGTTTGTTCTTGTGCCCAAGAAAAACCAAAACTAAAGAGAAGCAGGAGTATAGCTAATTTGCGCATTGTTTCGTATTTATAGGGCTAATATACTAAATATTTTACCCGAGACCATTTAATTCAACGTCAAAGCACTTAAAATTTCTTCTTTCATAAAAGGGCCACCCGGATATTTGGCGGTATAATCCAAGTTTAACCATACATTGCCCCGTTCGTCGATGTGATAATGCACGGCTTTGTGCTGACTTTCGTTGGCGAAAAGTACTTTTTTAATCAAATAATTTACGGTTTCCATGTCCTTGCGCGTGCCGATATACAATTCAGGGTAAATATGTCCTGGGGTATGAATCAATCGCGGAATGCCTCCAATGGATTTAACGGCTGCCGCCATGAGAATTGAGTGGTCGTCACAATCCCCTGAAAGGTATTTTAACGATTCGTCCGCGCGGGCAATGTATTCATGTCCTACGGGATCGTGAACGTAATTCCACTGGGAATTGATTTCTTTAAAAACAGCAAAACACTGAATGAGGGTCTGATAATCCTGATACCCTTGAACCGATTTAAAATGGGTGTTAATCGCTTTGAGGGCAAAGTTTCGAACTTGCGGATGGTCATAATCAATGGCTTTGATGATTTTGGACTTGTTTGGAAAAGGAAGCAACCGATCGATTACAATATCTTGTGGGAATGGGCTTTCCTCCATAGCATAGAGCATCGATTGATACTCTTCAAATACATTTTGGAATCCGTAACCCCCCACCGCAGTACCCCAAATCAAAAAAAGAAGATAGCCCGCAATGCTTATAAAAATTACTTTACGAAGTCGCACTAAAATCCATTGAAATACTGCTAAAAGAAGCACTAATAGTCCTACGCGATCAATCGCTAATGGCCATTCAGGATCTTTGAGATTTTGATGTAAAATTAAAAAAACAGGAATGGTTAGCAGTAGGTTGAGTATCCCTATAATGACTTTATCCCAAGGATTGGGAATCGCGAGTTTCTCTTGCCATTGACGGAAACGCGAAAAGAAAGGATTTGTCATTGAAGGACTTACTTCAGTAGGTTTACAACTGTAGCAAAGGTATCTTTTTTATCAATAAGGTTTAAGTTCCACAAATGATTTTGAACCAACTCAAACTCTTTTTCCGACAGCGGATTTTGACTCCACTCGGTACAGGAAAGCCAAGCTTCAAGGGCTTCCTCTTTTTGATGAAAACGTTGGGCGAGTTGGGCAATCAAATGGGTTTGCTCCTTAAAGTGTTGTGTTTTGGCATTGATTGTATTAACGATTGATCGTACTGCCTCATTTTCATTGGCGAGCACTTCGTCCCGAACGGCAATCACAAAACAAGGCCACGGGGTGGGGCAAACACCAAGGCGACGAAAAACACCCGAATCCACTAAAGGTTGGGTCATAAAGCGCTCCCACATAAAATAATCCGCGGTTCCTTGTTGTAACGCTTCCACAGCACCCTCAAGGGTATGCACAATTTGAAACTGTAGTGTGGCGGTATCCCAACCTTGTTGTTGCGCATGAACGTAAGCCATTAAATGCGAGCCTGAACCGAAACGCGAAATAGCTGCTGTAGTGTGTTGCAAGTCGGAAACCTCCTGAAATGCCGATTTCCCACCCACATGAATGCCCCATAAAAGCGGCGTAGCGACATACACTTGTACTATTTTGGCAGGGCAACCCCCAAGAATATCTTTGACCATACCTTCGGTCAATACCACAGCTATATCGGTCTCTCCGGAGCGGAGCATTTGACACATTTTTCCGGTACCTTCGGGGATGTCGGTCCATTGTAAATCCACACCAACACGCTCAAAATCGCGATCAGCAATACTTTGGTACCAAGGCATATTAAAATGCTCGGGAACTCCTACAATTTTTATGGTTTTCATAGTTTCGAACTGGGATTTTCTAAGGCATACCAATTCCAAAGTACGCCCGCGGGTTCGGGGTAGGTTTCTTGATGGATAAACCCTGTTTTTTGTAAAATGCGATTGGAAGCGCCATTTTCTTTGTGGGCGTAGGCATTCATTATCGGAATTTTAAGGGTTTCAAATCCGTACTGTAGCCAAGCAATAGTAGCTTCAGTGGCATAGCCTTTGCCCCAATGCGCTTCGGCAAGACGGTATCCGTAATCAAAGAAGTTGGTGTTGCCATTTTCTATATGGTCGTCGATGTATTTGATGCCTGTCCAGCCAATAAATTCATCGGTTGCTTTTAAAAACGTGGCAAAACGCCCAATATGGTTGCGTTCGTATTGTCCTAGAATGTACTCGATAATTTTTACCGATTCTTCCCGTTCAAGCGTAGGTTGTTGCCATAAGTATTCATGCACCTTCGGATTGTTATCCATGGCGAACAAGTCGGCTGCATCCGAAATTTTGAAAGGACGCATATACAATCTTTCGGTTTCTAAACGTTGAATCATCACGGTTTATTTTAGCCCCGATAGAGCCGATATCCTCGTAGCTTTAGCGGAGAGATAAAGGCGAAAGCGGGAAATAGCTCCTGATTATGATTGTGCTAATTTATCCAAAGTGTAGGCAATCAAGGCGTCTACGGCTTTGTATGGATCAGCACTAAAGGTACCATTGGCACGGTTGGCGATAATGGCATTCAGTGATAAACACTCGTGGCCCAAAAGTTTACCTAAGCCATAAATGGCACCCGTTTCCATTTCGAGATTGGTCATTTTGATTCCCTCAAATTCAAAGGCGTCCATTTTTGCATTTAATTCCGGATCTTGAATGGGCAAACGTAAAACTCTTCCTTGTGGACCATAAAATCCACCCGCCGTTCCCGTAAATCCTTTGAGGATACGATCACTTTCAATGCGCTTTGCCAAGGTTTCAGAGGCCTTAATGACATAAGGGCGCCCTTTACGAAGGTCCCAATGGGTTTGTTGGATGAAAGCGTCTTCGATATTTTTTTCTGAGATATCGTCAATCAAATAGGAGCGAAGCATGTTATCCAAACCCAATCCGTATTGGCTCATGACAAAACTATCGACGGGAATATCGGTTTGTAACGAACCTGAGGTTCCAATTCGAATAATGTTCAACGACGTTAATTCGTCTTTAACCGTTCGCGTCGCTAGATCAATATTGACCAAAGCATCCAACTCGTTCATGACAATGTCAATGTTGTCCGGACCAATCCCCGTGGACATTACCGTCATGCGTTTGCCTTTGAAATACCCGGTTTGAGTTTTAAATTCGCGTTTTTGTTGTGAAAACTCGATGCGGTCAAAATGTTGGGTAATCTTTTCCACGCGGTTTTGATCACCCACAAAAATAATGTCGTGGGCAATATGTTCGGGAAGTAAATTCAAATGGTAGACACTTCCGTCGGGATTTAATATTAATTCAGATGAAGCAATCATCGGTTATAGTTATTAGTTGTTAGTGACTAGTGACTAGTGATTAGATTCGAAACTACTGGGTTGACTAGAGACGGTTATTTGAAAGAAACACAATTTAAAATTCATCATTTATAATTCAAAATATAAATTAACCTCCCACGCGCTTCACTTTAAAACCTTTCTCTTTTAAGAGATTCATGATTTTATCGCGGTAATCGCCCTGTATGATAATCGCACCGTCTTTGAAGCTGCCGCCTACGCTCAATTTGGTTTTGATTTCTTTGGCTAAGATTTTAAAATCTTCATCTTCGCCCTCATACCCTTCAATGATAGTTGTAGGTTTGCCTTTTCGCTTTTCATATTTGCAAATCATCGGTTCTTTTTGAACAAACAATTCGTGTTCTTGCGGAACTTCAGGTTCGGGTTCCGTTGGGATATGATCAGGGAATAGCTTTTTCAGTTGTTCTTCTAAGTTACTCATGGGAGTGCTACTTTGTTAGGTTTTATATTACCGAATAATTAAGGGGTAAAAAACCAAATTCCAAATCCCAACAGTGCATTGGAATTTGGAATTTCAGTTTCGGAAAATTTGTTCCCTTATTTTTTAATCAATCCTAATTCCACCAAACGCTCATTTAAGAAATCGCCCGCGGTGATGTCCTCATACAATTTCGGATTGTTTTCATCGATACATTGCGGTAGGCAATCCAATTTCATATCGCTTACCGGATGCATGAAAAAAGGAATCGAGAAACGCGAAGTTCCCCATAATTCCCGCGGTGGATTAACCACTTGGTGAATGGTTGATTTTAATTTATTGTTGGTATGTCTTGACAACATATCGCCCACATTAATCATCAATTCATCGTCTTGCGCAATGGCATCAATCCATTGGCCTTCATGGTTTTGGACTTGTAATCCTTTTCCTTGTGCTCCCATTAACAGGGTAATCAAGTTGATGTCACCATGGGCAGCCGCACGAACAGCACCGTCTTTCGGTTCATCCGTAATAGGCGGGTAGTGGATCGGACGTAAAATACTGTTGCCGTCTTTGATGTAATTGTCGAAATAAAATTCATCTAAACCAATGTGTAATGCCAAAGCTCGAAGTACATAAACTCCCGTTTTTTCCAACATTTGGTAGGCTTGTTTTCCAACGGTATTGAATTTAGGTAATTCTTCTACGATTACATTGTCGGGATATTCACCTTCCCATTTAGAGCCTTCGCTTACGTATTGGCCAAAATGCCAGAATTCTTTTAAATCTCCAGCTGAACGACCTTTGGCATGTTCTTTACCAAAAGAAACATAACCGCGCTGACCTCCAATACCTGGAATCTCATATTTTGCTTTGGTTTCCAATGGAAGATTGAAGAAGTTGCGTACTTCATCATACAATTCTCCCACCAATTGATCATCAAGAAAATGACCTTTTAATGCTACGAAGCCAATTTCTTCGTAGGCTTTGCCGATTTCATTTACAAATTTTTGTTTACGTGCCGGATCATCCGACAGGAAATCACGTAAGTCAACACTTGGAATTTGTTGCATACTAAACCTTTTTTGTTAATAACTTAAACGCTGTGAAATCAAAGCGCAATCACAAATGTACAGTTTTTTATTCAGTTGCAAACGAAAGTTATTAACATCTCCTTTTCGTCATTTTATCGATAAAATTAGGTCGCCCATCGAGAATACTTGTACCCTCCAAAAACAAGGTGTATTTTTAGGTAACTAATCCCTTAATTCCTAGCCTTATGAAACGAAACTACATGCTTTTCCTTTTGTGCACTTCATTGGGTTTTGCCCAAACAGGCTCGTTGTGCAATGACCCCATTGTAATTTCATCTTTACCCTTTGCCGTTTCCGATAACACGGCAAATTTCGGGGATAACTACGACCCGCAAACCACCACACATCCTACCTGTGCTACAACCACTTTCGGCAATTATTACCATGGCGGTAACGATGTGATTTATGCATATACCCCTTCTGTGAGTCAAACCCTAAAGATTGAAATTCCCAATGCGCTGGGTTGGACGGGAATGTTTGTCTATACGAACTGCGCTAATATTGGTGTACAATATGCGGCTTGTGCAACAGGAGTTTCTGCTGGAGCACGCACGATAAACAATTTTTCGGTTACCGCAGGGCAAACCTATTACATTTACATATCGAGTTGGCCTTCTCCACAGACCGTAACATATACCTTAAATGTAACCGAAGTAGCCCTCTCTACCAATGACTTGAGTTCGACTTTGGAGCAAACGCTAATTTATCCCAATCCGACAGGAAATACTTTACATATTAAAAGTGAACTGCCTTTGGAAAAAGTAATTTTATACCACAGCAATGGACAACAAATAGGCGCTTTTCCTTTGATCGACAATGCCATCGATGTTACGCCACTACCCACAGGATTGTATTGGGTTGAACTCATAACTACGGAACAACAAAAGACCGTAAAACGATTTATCAAATCGTAAATTCTTACTTCTATAAAAGCGATAAAAAAGCACTCCACAAGGTGTGCTTTTTTTATGTAAAAACACCTTGAAATCCTATATCGTTTTAGTACATTTGGCGTCACAAACCACAAACAAAACGAATGGACTTTAATCGTCACAATTTATCCAACGAGCAATTGTTGGATTTGTATAAAAAATTACTGAAACCCCGCTTGATTGAAGAGAAAATGCTCATTTTGCTCCGACAAGGAAAAGTGTCAAAATGGTTTTCAGGTATTGGGCAGGAAGCTATTTCTGTGGGAATTACCGCAGCTTTGGATAAGGATGAATACATTCTTCCCATGCATCGGAATCTCGGTGTATTTACCGGAAGAGATATTCCTTTACACAAACTTTTCTCGCAATGGCAAGGTAAAAAATCGGGTTTCACCAAAGGCCGTGATCGCAGTTTCCACTTTGGAACGCAAGAATACAAAATCATCGGCATGATTTCGCATTTAGGTCCGCAAATGGGGGTAGCCGACGGAATCGCATTAGCCAATAAATTAAAGAAAAACGGAAAAGTAACTGCCGTATTTACCGGAGAAGGAGCCACTTCAGAGGGTGATTTTCACGAGGCGTTAAATATCGCAGCCGTATGGGACTTACCCGTACTTTTCGTTATTGAAAACAACGGCTACGGTTTGTCTACACCTACCAACGAACAATACCGTTGCGAAAATCTCGCCGACAAAGGCGTTGGTTACGGCATGGAAAGTCATATCCTCGACGGCAACAATATTTTAGAGGTTTTCACCAAAATTTCCGAACTCAAAGCTTCCATGCAAGAAAACCCGCGTCCCGTTTTATTGGAGTTCAAAACGTTCCGTATGCGAGGTCACGAAGAGGCGAGTGGTACCAAATACGTTCCCCAAGAACTCATGGACATGTGGGCAATTAAAGATCCGATTGCCAACTATCAATCCTTTTTAAAACAAGAAGGCATTCTCACCGATGAACAAGACGAAGCTTTCCGTGCGGCCATCAAACAAGAGATCGATAGTCATTGGGCCATTACGCAGGCCGAACCGGACTTTGTAGCCAATTTAGAAGAAGAATTAGGTGACATGTACGAACCTTTTGATTATCAAGAAGTAAGTCCGTCAACCGAAAAAGAAAATATACGCGTAATTGATGCCATTTCAGGCGCTTTGCGTGAATCCATGGAACGCCACTCCAATTTGGTCATCATGGGCCAAGATATCGCCGAATACGGTGGCGCTTTTAAAATCACAGATGGATTTGTCGCACAGTTTGGGAAAGACCGCGTTCGCAATACGCCCATCTGTGAAAGTGCTATCGTTTCAGCGGCCAACGGACTCTCTATCAACGGGTATAAAGCAATCGTCGAAATGCAGTTTGCCGACTTCGTTTCAACAGGTTTTAATCCAATTGTCAATTTGTTAGCCAAGCAACGCTACCGCTGGGGCGAAAAGTCCGATGTCGTAGTGCGTATGCCCTGTGGTGGCGGTACGCAAGCGGGACCGTTCCACTCCCAAACCAATGAAGCTTGGTTTACCAAAACGCCAGGTTTAAAAGTGGTGTACCCTGCGTTTCCGTATGATGCAAAAGGACTTTTAATTACAGCTATTAACGACCCCAATCCGGTGATGTACTTTGAGCATAAGCTCTTGTATCGCAGTATTTATCAAGAAGTGCCCAAAGGCTATTATACCTTACCTTTTGGCAAGGCTTCTGTGTTGCGCGAAGGCGATCAAGTGACCATTATTTCCTTTGGTGCGGGCGTACATTGGGCATTAGAACTGTTGGACAAACATCCTGAAGTTCGTGCCGATGTATTGGATTTACGTACGCTGCAACCCTTAGATACCGAAGCCATACTTCAATCGGTTAAAAAGACGAACAGAGCCATTATTTTACAAGAAGACACCTTGTTTGGCGGTATTGCGAGCGACATTTCCTCTTTGATAATGGAGCAAGCGTTCGAGCATTTGGATGCGCCCGTTGTTCGGGTAGGTAGTTTGGAAACTGCTATACCGTTTATGAAAACTCTGGAGGATCAGTATTTACCCAAAGAACGCTTTGAAAAGGCGTTATTGGAATTGATTGCGTATTAATTTTTTTCTGGAGCTATTTCCTGCTGTCCGCTTTATCTCACTTCGTAAACTCCGTGAGGATGCCGCTCCCATCAGGGCTAGCAGTGCAAAAATCAAGTATAGAAAACCTAATTACCCCGCGTAGTTAGGTTTTTTTTACCAGTATGTAAGGTCTTTTGATAAGAGAGGCATATCTTAAGGATTCAAATTTCAAGTACAAAACCAATTGATATTGCGCTTTTTCCCTTTTCACGTATATTTGTGCTCTTATTTAAATGGTGTGAATTCGACCAACAAACTTAAAATATTCAACGATCCCATCTACGGATTCATTTCGATTCCCAATTCATTGGTTTTTGATCTTATTCAGCATCCCTATTTTCAGCGTTTACGCCGTATTTCGCAAATGGGATTGTCGTATCTTGTGTATCCGGGTGCCCATCATACCCGTTTTCACCACGCCTTGGGGTGTATGCACATCATGCAAAAGGCTGTAGAAACACTCAAATATAAAGGGGTTCAATTTACCGAGGAAGAAGAAAATGCGCTCTACATTGCTATTCTCTTGCACGATATTGGTCATGGTCCTTTTTCTCACGCAATGGAACACAGTATCGTAGAGGGAATTCAGCATGAGGAGATTTCGTTGCAATTTATGCACGCGTTAAATCGGCATTTTAACGGTCAACTTGATTTGGCAATTCAAATTTTTAAAGGCGATTACCACCGAAAATTTATGCTTGAATTGATTTCCAGTCAGTTGGACATGGATCGCATGGATTACCTCAAGCGCGATAGTTTTTACAGTGGAGTAGCCGAAGGTAATATCAACAGTGACCGCTTAATTCAGATGATGAATGTCGCTGAAGATCATTTGGTAATTGAAGAAAAAGGCGTATACTCCGTAGAAAAATTTCTTATGGCTCGCCGACTCATGTATTGGCAAGCGTATTTGCATAAAACATCGGTTGTAGCGGAGTTGATTTTGACAAAAATCTTAAAGCGCGCCAAAGAACTCACACAAAAAGGTAACGTACTTCCTTGTAGCGCACCCTTGCAATTTTTTCTGCAAAATAAAGTAGCGCGAACTGATTTTGATGGGGAGGCGCTGACTCAATTTGCCTTATTGGATGATTATGATGTTATGGGCGCTATTAAAACGTGGCAATTTTCTTCAGATTTCGTGCTGGCGGAATTATGTAAAATGATTGTCAATCGCGAATTGCTGAAGATAGACATGTCGGAAGAAAAGCCAGTTGCCTCAAAGATACAAACGTTAAAAGCCCAATTATTAGACCATTATCCCATTGCCACCATCGACTCGGATTATTTTGTTTTTAAAGGAAAATTAAAAAACATCGCTTACAACAAAGAAAGTGTGCCGATACGAATCATCAAAAAAGACCGGTCTGTTGAAGTGTTGGAAGATACTTCAGAACCGCTTCAAGTAAGAGCCTTATCGAAGGCTGTTACAAAGTATTTTGTATGTTATCCGAAAGTATTACTGGGATAAAACGGCTTATTTTGTTAAATTTTATATTTTTGTCAGAATGAAATTTACAGCGGAACAAATAGCGGGTATTTTAGGCGGAGAAGTGGTTGGAAATCCACAAATTGAAGTCTATAAATTGGCCAAAATCGAGGAGGGGACAGCGGGTTCATTATCCTTTTTAGCCAATCCAAAATACCAAAATTATATCTACACCACTCAAGCGTCCATCACGATTGTGAACCACACGTTTGAGCCTGAACAACCCATCACCACTACTTTAATTAAAGTGGAAGATGCCTACAAGTCCTTTTCCAAACTTCTAGAATATTACAATCAAGTAAAATTGATGAAGTCGGGTATTGAACAACCGTCCGTGATTTCGGAAGGGGTGACCTACGGCGATCATCTTTACTTGGGAAGTTTTTGTTACATTGGAAAAAATGTGAAAATTGGAAACAATGTCAAAATTTATCCCAACTCATTTATCGGGGATAATGTGGTTATCGGAGATAATTGTATTTTGTTTGCAGGCGTTCGAATTTACTCTGAAACTGAAATTGGTAACCATTGCACCATCCACTCGGGCGTTATCATAGGCTCGGATGGATTTGGTTTTGCCCCCTCAGAGGATGGAACCTATAGCAAAATTCCTCAAATTGGAAATGTAATTCTAGAAGATCATGTAGAAGTAGGCGCGTGTACGACTATCGACCGTGCAACGCTAGGCTCTACCATCATTCGCAAAGGCGTTAAACTCGATAATCAAATCCAGATTGCACACAATGTAGAAATTGGTGAAAACACCGTTATTGCTTCACAAACTGGAATTGCGGGATCTACCAAAATCGGTAAAAACTGCATGATCGGTGGGCAAGTAGGAATAGTAGGCCATATTACCGTAGGCAATAACGTACGGATTCAAGCACAATCGGGTATCGGAAAAAGTATCCCCGATGGCGAAACGATTCAAGGAAGTCCGGCCTTTAACTATGGCGATTGGAATAAATCGTATGTCCATTTCCGTAATCTTCCCAAAATTGTGGCCGATTTGGACAATCTCAAGAAAAAATTAAGCTAAACAGAATTAATACAAGCATTATGGTTAAACAAAAAACCATTCAATCAGAAATTACACTTACGGGTGTTGGACTTCACACAGGAAAAGAAGTAACCATGACGTTAAAGCCAGCACCTATCAACAATGGATTTACCTTTGTACGTGTGGATTTGGAAGGGTCCCCAGTCATTGAAGCCGACGCCAACTATGTAGTAAATACCCAGCGCGGAACCAATTTAGAAAAGTTGGGCGTAAAGATTCAAACCTCTGAACATGTTTTAGCGGCTTGCGTAGGGTGTGATTTGGACAATGTGATTATCGAATTGAATGAGTCGGAACCCCCCATAATGGATGGTTCTTCCAAGTATTTTGTTGAAGCAATCGAAAAAGCAGGGATCGTTGAGCAAGAAGCTGAACGGTATTGTTATGTGGTAAAAGAAGTTATTTCGTATATCGATGAAAGTACGGGGAGCGAAATCATTGTCATGCCCGCCGACGATTACCAAGTAACCGCTATGGTTGATTTTGGTACAAAAGTCTTGGGTACCCAAAACGCGACGTTAAAGAGCATGTCCAATTTCAAAGCGGAAATTGCAAGTGCGCGAACCTTTAGTTTTTTACATGAGTTGGAAACGTTACTAGACAACGGACTCATTAAAGGAGGCGATTTGAACAATGCCATCGTGTATGTTGACAAGGAAATCTCCGAAAAAACGATGGAGAACTTGAAAAAGGCCTTTGGAAAAGAAAATATTTCGGTTAAACCCAACGGTATTTTAGATAACCTTACGTTGCATCACCCTAACGAAGCTGCACGTCACAAATTGCTAGATGTTATTGGTGATTTGGCCTTGATCGGTTGCCGTATCAAAGGGAAAGTTATCGCCAACAAACCCGGGCATTTTGTCAATACGCAATTTGCCAAAAAACTATCTAAAATCATCAAGATAGAGCAACGCAATCATGTGCCTACTTATGATTTAAACAAAGAGCCTTTGATGGATGTGACCAAAATCATGAAAATGTTGCCCCATCGTCCGCCATTTTTGTTAGTGGATAAAATCATCGAAATGTCTGAATCTCATGTCGTGGGATTGAAAAATGTGACGATGAATGAGGACTTCTTTGTGGGGCATTTTCCTGGAGCTCCTGTCATGCCAGGTGTTTTGATTGTTGAAGCTATGGCACAAACGGGAGGGATTTTAATTTTAAGCTCTGTTCCAGATCCCGAAAATTACCTGACTTATTTTATGAAAATCGACAACGTAAAGTTCAAGCATAAAGTTTTACCGGGCGATACGTTAATATTTAAATGTGATTTGATTTCGCCTATCCGTCGCGGAATATGCCATATGCAAGCCAACGCTTATGCCAACGGGCGCTTGGTCGCTGAAGCGGAACTCATGGCACAAATCGTCAAAAACCAATAAATTATGAATCAACCGCTAGCCTATGTGCATCCCGGTGCTAAGATTGCTAAGAATGTAGTAATCGAGCCATTTACCACTATTCATAACAACGTCGAAATCGGCGAAGGAACTTGGATTGGTTCCAACGTGACCATCATGGAGGGAGCTCGCATCGGAAAGAATTGTAATATTTTCCCTGGCGCTGTAATTGCAGCGGTGCCTCAAGATTTGAAATTTGGAGGGGAAGATTCTCTTGCTATCATTGGGGATAACACGACGGTTCGTGAATTTGTAACCATCAACAGAGGAACTATCGCCTCGGGGCAAACCAAAATTGGAAGCAACTGTTTGATCATGGCCACTGCTCACGTTGCGCATGATTGCCATATTGGGGATAACGTGATTATTGTCAATGGTGTGGCGCTGGCTGGACATGTTGTCGTAGGGAATTTTGCCATCATCGGTGGATTAGCAGCGATTCATCAATTTATTCATATCGGTGAACATGCTATGATTTCTGGCGGTTCTCTGGTACGTAAGGATGTTCCGCCTTACACTAAAGCCGCTAAGGAACCTTTATCGTACGTTGGAATTAATTCGGTAGGCTTGCGTCGACGTGGATTTTCAACGGAAAAGATTCGAGAAATTCAAGATATTTACCGCATTTTATACCAAAAGAATTACAATACCTCGCAAGCGGTGGGGATTATTGAAGCTGAAATGGCGGCTTCTCCCGAACGCGATGAGATTTTAGATTTTATTCGCAATTCATCCCGCGGTATTATGAAAGGGTATTCAGGAACGTATTAAAAATAACTAAAATTTTAAATTTAAAAAATCAATACTAATGGCATCTACGGCAGATATTCGTAACGGACTTTGTATCAAATTCAACCACGACATTTACAAAATTATTGAGTTTCTTCATGTGAAACCCGGAAAAGGTCCCGCTTTCGTGCGTACCAAATTAAAATCATTGACGACAGGAAAAGTATTGGATAATACCTTTTCTGCAGGTCATAAAATTGATGTAGTTCGTGTAGAAACCCATACATTTCAGTATTTGTACAACGAAGGCAATGATTATCATTTTATGAATACCGAATCCTATGAACAAATCACGTTGAACAAGGATGTATTGGATGCACCTCAGTTTTTAAAAGAGGGAACCAATGTAATGGTACAAATTAACACCGAAACCGATATGCCTTTGTCGGTTGATATGCCTGCTTCTATTGTGTTGGAGGTGACTTATGCCGAACCGGGTGTGAAAGGAAATACAGCAACCAATGCAACTAAACCGGCTACGGTTGAAACGGGAGCCAATGTTAACGTTCCTTTGTTTATTAATGAAGGAGATAAGATTAAAATTGATACCGCTACGGGTGATTATTTGGAACGGGTAAAAGAATAACACATGAAGTTCCCGCAAACGCACACGTTGAAAGAAATTGCAGCAATCATCGATTCCCAATATGTGGGAGCCGATGATTTTCCTGTTGAAGGGATGAACGAAATTCATGTCGTGACCCCCGGAGATATTGTTTTTGTTGATCATCCGAAGTATTATGACAAGGCGCTACAATCGGCGGCTACTATAGTACTGATTAACAAAGAAGTTCCTTGTCCTGAAGGAAAAGCACTTTTGATTTCCGACGATCCGTTTCGGGATTTTAACAAACTTACTCGGTATTTCCGTCCATTTGTGGCGGCACAAGCAGCCGTTTCGTTGTCGGCGGAAATCGGCGAAGGGACCGTAATTCAACCGAACTGCTTCATTGGAAATCACGTTCGCATCGGGAAAAATTGCATTATCCATTCCAATGTCTCGATTTACGATCATACTCAAATTGGCGACAACGTGATTATCCAAGCTGGTACGGTATTGGGGGCCGATGCATTTTATTATAAAAAACGTCCCGAAGGATTTGACCAATTGCTTTCCGGGGGGCGGGTAGTTATAGAAGATCATGTGGGCATTGGTGCCTTATGTACTATTGACCGCGGCGTCACTGGGGATACGACCATAGGTGAAGGTTCAATTTTGGACAATCAAATCCACGTGGCACACGATACAATCATTGGAAAAAAATGTCTCATCGCCGCCCAAACAGGCATTGCAGGATGTGTAGTCATTGAAGATGAAGTGACTATTTGGGGCCAAGTAGGAACCAATAGTGGCATTACTATCGGTACCAAAGCAGTCATTCTGGCGCAATCTGGAGTGACAAAATCGGTAGCCGGCGGAATTACTTACTTCGGTACTCCCGCCGAAGAATCGCGTGAAAAATTAAAACAAATGGCCTACGTGAAACGTTTACCTGAATTGTTGAATAAAAAACCCGAATAATGCAACCGAAAGATCTAGTTTTAGACTTATATAAATCAGATGTATTATTGCATCGCGATGAAGTAAAACAGTTTTTGCATCCCGAATTAATTATCGAATGGAACAGCACCAAAGGATTCGTACAGATGGATGCTAACGATGTGCTCAATTTGAGTGAAGAATTGAATCGGGCGTATGTTCGTTCCAAAATTCGTATTTCTCACCTCATTCAAGAAGGAAACTTCGTTTCGGTACGCTATTCTCATTTTGTGAAAACGATTGAAAATCCGAGAGAAGAAATGTTATTGGCCAATTTCTTTGTAATTTGGGAAGTGAAAGATCAAAAGCTGTATCGCGGTTATCAAATGAGCCAATTCGGATAATGCACAAAACAATTTGGGTTACAACAATCGTGCGTCTTACAATGCTGGCGCATCTTTTGACCCAACTTTTTCTGTACAAAGCGTGGACCCTGAATCGTGTTTTTCCCACGCTTACTGTATTTACTTTTGCACGAAATCTTCCCAGCGAATTTCCATTCATTTTATATTGTGCTACAATAGCTATTACCTTATTGTTGTGGTGGAAACCGCATTGGAAAAAGGGCGTCGGACTGTGGATTGTACTGGTCGTGGGCTCATGGGCTTGGGATTATGTTTTTTGGCAACCCTATACCTATTGTTTTTTGGCGATTGCCGTGATTCATTTTTTCTCCAAGTCAGAAAAACAGTTTTGGACGCGTTGCTTGCTTCTTCTTTCGGCGTTGTACACCTTCAGCGGACTCCATAAAATCAATGGGGCATTTTTGTATACGATTTGGGATTCCTACGTATTAAAAAACCGTTTTGGGATCACTTCCAACGATTCCTTTTTTTTATTTTTTCACTATGCGGGATTACTAGTAGGTTTGATTGAAATTCTTTTCGGAATTGGATTGCTCTTTCAACAAACGCGTCTTGGGGCGTTTCGTGGACTAGTGCTAATGCATGTGTTGATTTTATTAGGGTTGTCTCCAATAGGTTTTTTTTCCAATGGAGTTGTGGTACCATGGAATATACTGTTGTTAGGCATCAGTGGTATAGGATGCGTTGCCACAAAAAAACGTTTTTTTGACGCACTTTGGCCCTTAGAGTTTAAAAAGCACGGTTTGGTCATCCTCTGTTTTTGGATTTTGCCCGTGTTTGGATATTTTGGGTACTATAATCGGTATTTTTCCTTTGATGTATACAGCGGAAAAGGGAAGTCGCTCTCAATTATTTTTGACAACTACAACGACTGTCCAAAACCGTTGCTCTCTTTTTTATATCCGCAAAAAATTGAAAACAAAACGTATTGGGTGTTGAGTCCGACCCGTTGGTGCAAGCGCGAACTCCATCTTGTACTTCCTAATGATGACTACATATTGCATTCATTTGTAGCAGCTTACGAAAAGGAGTTTTCCAATTCAAAAGGATATTTGTATATCACTTCCTATCCATTTACAGCCAATACCTCCTTTAGGATAAAAATGGGTAATCCGTTACAAGTCGGGTGTATAGAAAATTTGCAAAAAAAACGATAAAATTCTATGAATAGTGCATTCTATTCTGAATCTGTTTTCCTATTTTTGTGACACCTTTTAACAAACATATAAATAACTGTCATGAGTGTTTTAGTCAATAAAAATTCCAAAATAATCGTTCAAGGATTTACCGGTAGTGAAGGTACTTTTCACGCGTCTCAAATGATTGAATATGGCACCAATGTAGTCGGTGGTGTTACTCCTGGAAAAGGAGGAACAACCCATTTGGATCGTCCTGTTTTCAATACCGTTAAAGATGCTGTAGACCAAGCTGGAGCGGATACTTCGATTATTTTTGTTCCCCCTGCCTTTGCGGCTGATGCCATTATGGAAGCAGCTGATGCGGGTATCAAAGTGATCATTGCCATTACCGAGGGTATTCCTGTTGCTGATATGATGAAAGCTTATGACTATATCAAGAATAGATCGTGCCGCTTAATCGGACCCAACTGCCCAGGGGTAATTACTCCCGAAGAAGCAAAAGTGGGTATCATGCCTGGTTTCGTTTTCAAAAAAGGAAATGTAGGTATCGTCTCTAAATCGGGAACTTTAACTTATGAAGCCGCTGATCAAGTAGTACGTCAAGGATACGGTATCACTACTGCGATTGGAATTGGGGGTGACCCGATTATTGGAACGACCACCAAAGAAGCGGTTGAGCTGTTGATGAATGATCCTGAAACCGAATGTATCATTATGATTGGTGAAATCGGTGGTCAATTGGAAGGGGATGCAGCCCGTTGGATTAAAGCCGATGGAAATCGCAAGCCCGTTGTAGGATTCATCGCGGGTGAAACGGCTCCTAAAGGTCGTACTATGGGGCATGCTGGTGCTATTGTGGGTGGTTCTGATGATACCGCTGCTGCTAAAAAAGCCATCATGAGAGAATGTGGAATTCACGTGGTGGATTCACCTGCTGAAATTGGTAAAAAAGTAAAAGAGGTATTGGGCTAATCAGCTCATTTCTTATATAAACAAAATCCCGCTCGTTTGCAGCGGGATTTTTTATTTTATACCTGTTAGGTTTTCGAATTTAATTCGGAAAAGGACTGGACCATTTTACATCGGTATATACTTGGGTACCACTCAACGTTCGCATAAAAGCGATTACAGCATTCACTTCTTGTTGATTCAGGTTGAGTTGTTGTCCAAATCCGTTGGGGCGCAGTTTGGGGTCAAGGTTGGTATTGCCCGGTGCCAAATTTATGGTACCATAATGTCCAATCGCAGCCTGAAGCGAGCTAATTACGCCGGTATGCATCATGGGGCCGTTGACGGTTCCATCGGTTTTTACTAAATCACGTAAACTTGGGGCGCGGGTAACATGGATATCAATGCCGCTTCCTGCCAGTGTTCCAATAATGCCATTATTTCCGCTGTTGGGCGCGATATCAAATTCAGGTGCCGCATGACAGCCCGCACAACCTAATCCTCCGCCGGTACGAACCCCTTGGGCATTAAACTGCGGAGGCGTTAAAAATAAATTTTTTCCCATATTTTCTTGATTGGTAAAATTGGGAAAAGGTACTGCATCATTGGCCACTTGGTTGCGCCCTTGATCATATTTGGAGTCAAATGATTGAATACTGCGGATAAATTGCGCTAGAGCATTTTGAATTTTTGCTTCGGTAATTTCAGGTGAACCGTACACAAATTGAAAAAGCTCTTGGTAGTAGCTCAATCCATTGAGTTTTGTAATTAAGGCCGAAAAATCTTCATCGCCATTCGTACCGCTGTAGCCCATTTCACCATGATTACGTATAGGTTGTGTGCTTTGGGCTTCGAGTGAAGCAGCGCGTTCATCCCAGAAAAATTTAGATTCTATCGAAAATCGCGTATTGATTAAACGCATCGAATGACGTTCCGTTACCCCATTGACGCCCACACTTGCTACTTGGGCATCACTAAAAGCATGAGCTTGTTGGTGACAAGAAGCACAGGAAATGCTGTTGTTGGACGAAAGTTTTTTGTCGTAAAACAAAACCCGGCCCAAGGTTGCCCCTTTGTTGGTTATGGGATTATTTTGACCGTTGAACTTGGTGATGTAACTCGGAATCGGTTGGTTGGCATAGTTGGCCAAATTATCCAAATCGAGGTTGGTTCCAAAAGTTGCCGTAACGGCAGGATAATCGGGAACGGCTACATAGTCTTCGCTTTTTTGACAAGAAAGCGCTAGAAAGCCAATCAATAGGGTTAGCGTAATCCGTTTCATAGTGGTTAGGTTGGTGAATGCACGGCAAAAAGCAGTGAATACTACGTATGACATGAATTTCATAAAAAGGTTTACTGGGCGTTAAAGATTTTTTTCAACGCGCAATTATTCGCTATATTTGGCACTTTGTTAATCGATATTAAATCATTCACACATGAAATTACTCGAAGGTAAAGTAGCTATCATCACTGGGGCCAGTCGTGGGATTGGAAGTGGTATTGCAAAAGTTTTTGCACAACAAGGAGCCCATGTGGCATTTACATACAGTTCCTCGGCCGAATCGGCTTTGGTATTGCAAAATGAATTGCTCGCGCTTGGAGTTAAAGCAAAAGGCTATCAATCGAATGCTGGAAGTTTTGAAGAGGCGCAACAATTGGTCGATGCCGTGATTGCCGATTTTGGAACCGTTGATGTTTTGATCAATAATGCGGGAATTACCAAAGACAATTTACTATTGCGAATGAGCGAAGAAGATTTTGATAAAGTCATTGAAATCAATCTAAAGTCTGTTTTCAATATGACCAAAGCCGTTCAAAAAATCATGTTGAAAAACCGTTACGGTTCTATTGTCAACATGAGTAGTGTTGTTGGGGTAAAAGGAAATGCGGGTCAGGCAAACTATGCGGCTTCTAAAGCAGGAATGATCGGATTTACCAAATCGATTGCTTTGGAAATCGGTTCGCGAAACATTCGTTGCAACGCTATTGCGCCAGGGTTCATTGAAACCGAAATGACTGCCAAATTAAATCCCGATGTAGTACAAGGATGGCGCGATTCCATTCCGTTAAAACGCGGGGGTACGCCTGAAGATGTAGCCAATGCCTGTCTATTCCTAGCTTCCGATATGAGTGCCTACGTAACGGGGCAAGTTCTTAATGTAGATGGAGGAATGCTCACTTAAATTTGAACACTTTTATGACGACAAACACCGTGTTATGGCTTGTGCTAGCGCTCCTTGCAGCGGGCGGCTTGTCGTATTATCATTATATTTATAAAGCCAAAACGCTAAGCCTAACGGTGAAGGTTTTGGCTTTTTTGCGTTTTTTAGCGATTTTCGGATTCCTGTTGTTGCTTATCAATCCAATTATTCGTCGGTCTACCTTGCAAATTCAAAAACCCCCTTTGGCCGTTATCGTAGATAATTCGTCTTCGATTAAAGAATTAGGCGCTAAGGAAACCTCAAAAGAAATTTGGAAAAAAATTACATCCAATTCGCGTTTGCAGGACAAATTTGACATTCAGTCGTTTCATGTCGATACCGAATGCCGTTCTTTTTTTGACGATAGTAGTCTTACTTATCAAGGCAAAGCTTCACGCTTGGATCTCGTCGGACCCACCGTGCATAATTTGTATAAAAATCTACCGTACGCGTCTATTGTACTCACCGATGGGAATCAAACATCGGGCAGCGATTATGTTTTTGGTTTTCAGCCCGATCATAAGGTTTTTGCTGTGGTCATGGGCGATACAACGCAGTATTTGGACTTACGAATTGCCAAAGTAAATGCCAACAAGTATGCTTTTTATAAAAACCAATTTCCTGTTGAAGTTTTTGTCAATTATAACGGAACAAAGACACTTCAAACCACTTTTTCTATACGAAATGGTGCCGCTGTAGTGTACCGACAAGCGCTTACCTTTTCACCCGACAAACGGGCCCAAGTTGTCAATGCGTTATTACCGGCCAATGCGCTGGGAGTTCAAACGTATGCTGTGAATATTTCTTCGAATGAAAAGGAAAAAAACAGCTATAATAATACCCAACGATTTGCCGTAGAAGTTATCGATCAACGAACGGAAGTCGCTTTGATTTCTGAAATTGAACATCCCGATCTTGGTGTATTGAAACGCAGTATTGAATCGAATGCACAGCGAAAAGTAACCTTGCTTAAACCCCAGAATACGAGTGATTTACAGAAATACAATATCTTACTATTGTACCAACCTACGGCGCGATTTAGATCGGTATGGGAAGCCAATAAAAACCGTCGTCTCAATACGTTTATCATTACTGGAAATCATACCGATTTTGGTTTTTTAAATCAGATGCAGAAAGCGGCTACCTTCAAAATGTCTAATCAAAAAGAGGATTATCAAGCGTTGTATCGTTCGGATTTTTCAATCTTTGCGACAGAGGACATCGGATTTGATCAATTTCCTCCGTTAGAAAATCCGTTTGGTAATGTCACCGTAAGTTCGGGAGTGCAGCCGGTTTTGGAGTCGCGCATTCGCACTATAGGAACAGGTGACCCGTTATGGTTTTTCACAGAAAATGAAGGACAACGAAGTGCTATGCTCCTCGGTGAAAACCTATGGAAATGGCGTGCTCACGTTTTTGTAGCCAAACAATCGTTTGAACCCTTTGATCAGTTTTTGGACAAAACGATTCAGTATCTGGCCTCGAATGATGCTCGAAAATCGTTGGTTGTCAATCATGAACGCTTTTACAACTCGGGCGATCCGCTTGAAATTACCGCGCAATTTTTCAATAAAAATTATGAATTTGATGCCAAAGCACGGTTAAGTATCGCATTGGTCAACAAACAAAATCAGCAAAAAAAGCAATACGATTTGCTGTTGTCCAACCAATATTACAAAGTAGACTTAGACGATTTAACCCCCGGTAAATATTCGTTCACCGTTCGCGAATTGAACACCAATACCAGCTACAGTGGTGCGTTTGAAGTGTTGGATTTTAACATTGAAAAACAGTTTGTCAATCCCAATATGGACCAACTTAAGCAATTGGCTCAACATACGCAAGGAGCGGTTTTTGTTCCCAATCAAATCGATCAATGGATTGAAAAATGGATTGCCGATCCGAATTATCAGCCCATACAAAAAGAACAAGTGGTCAAATCGCCTTTAATCGAATGGACTTGGTTGTTGCTTATGATTACTGCATTATTGGCTGCCGAATGGTTTATTCGTAAGTACAACGGGATGCTTTAAGGAATACGTTGGTATTTTTTGTCGCGAAGGAGCTGCGCCGCGTATTGATAAAAGGCAATGGTTTCATGAACCAATTTTTCATCAATTTTTTTTCGGGGTATTTCATCATAAAACTCTTGAAATACTTGTGATAATCCCTGAGTTGGATTCAATTTTAAATCATACTGGCGAATTCGATTCTTTGGAGACAAGAGGGTAAGTTTGTTATCTTTTATGTACCCTAAGTCTTGGTAAGTCGCAATGAAGGCACGTTCTTGATAGTTGGGCGAAAAAATATCTTTTCCAATAAATTTGGATTTGTACTTCAAATGCAACAAGCCAAACAAGGTAGGCATAACATCAATTTGCGACATCAAGGTTGTAATTTTTCGTGGCTTTATAAACCCCGGAGCATAAATTAGGGCGGGAATTCGGTACTTATGCAAAGGTAGTTCCGTTTTACCCGAACTCGAAGCACAATGATCAGCGACAATTACGAATACGGTATTGGCAAACCAAGGTTGCTTTTGCGCGGCTTTGAAAAACTGTCGTAAAGCATAATCCGTGTATTTTACACCGCCTTCACGAGATTTGGAATTTGCATCGATATTGATTTTGTGCTCAGGGTAAGTAAACGGACGGTGATTACTTACGGTCATCCAGTGATTGAAAAAAGGATTGCCTTTTTGAGATTCTTCATTCATCACTCGAATCGCCTTTTGAGCCATATCTTCATCACAAACACCCCAAACATTCGAAAAAGTGATTTCCTCGTGTTTCATTTTTTTCTTATCTACTACAGCATAGCCATTTCCTCCAAAAAAATCCTCCATATTGTCAAAATAGGCATCGCCTCCGTACAAATAGTTTACGGCATACCCTTTGGATTGTAAAATCGAAGCGGTGCTGAATTTTTGTTTATTATCCTTTCGTTTCATAACACTTTCCCCAGGGGAGGGCGGAAGGCAAAGAGTGACTGCTTCGAGCCCACGAACGGTGCGATTACCCACAGCATATAGGTTTGTAAAAAACATCGATTGATCACTCAAAGTATCCAAAAAAGGAGTAATATTTTGCGTATTTCCATAATGCTTCATGAATTCTGCACTGTAACTTTCAATTGTGATGAGTACGATATTTTTCCGTAACTCAGGCGAAGAAGCATTAATAGTTTGAATGGAAAAGGGTGTTATACCCTGAGCTTGCAGTATCGATTGTACTTTCGCTTCAGGGAGGGTGGGGTAAAAAGTGTTGTAATCTAAGGAACTGTTTTGAAAAGCACGATAAAACTTGTACAGGCCATTGGCTTGCAATTCATTGGCAAAAATGTTATCACCGTTTTCGAGTTTTGCCAAATGGGGTAAACTGAAAATGGATAGCGTAAAAAGAACCGAATATAAAACCAAGGCTTTGATTTTGGTGGAAAGACTTGGGAGGTTTATAACCATGTCTTGTGTTTGCTTTACTACTAAATAGGTAATTGTAATAGCAACGATTCCAATGGCTGTAAATAAAGGTACTACAGGATAGGATTCCATAATGTTTCCAATCACTTCGTTGGTATACACCAAATAATCGACGGCAATAAAGTTGTATCGTAAACCGAATTCATTCCAAAAGAAAAATTCACTGACCGCATTTTGAACCATTAAGGCAGTCATGAGAAAGAGTGTTAGGCTATACATGGCCTTTCGTATTATCGTACGATACTGCGGAAATTGAAGCATGATTCCAAAGAGAAGCGTTTTTATTCCCACAAAAACTAAGGCAATCTCGGGTAAAACACCGCCATATTCCGAAAGAATAGATTTTCCGGAGGCGATATAAAGAAAAAGAAGTGATAGACTTGCAAATCCAACAATCCCCCAAGGTTTTGAGAATTTGGTATTTGAAAGGGTAAGCAGATACAATCCCAAGAAACTTCCCAATAAAACGGCAATTGCAAGGTCATTAATCGCGCCTACCACAAACACTTTAAGTAAATCTAAACTTTGAAAACTAGCCTGCGTGATCGGGTGAAAAAGGAGAATTATACGGGTGATAAAGCCAAGAAGGATATACAATTTTAAAAAACTAAAAAATGGATTCTTTTTGAGTACGAACATGTGCAAATTAATTAACTTAAATGGAAACATCTAAATTATACTTTACCCTAGCCATTTATCCTTAATATTTGCTTAATTTAGGACAACCGTTTCACCGCAAACTTTTATCCTATGTTACCTTTACAAAAAAAAGCCATGAAGATTTTGTTGGTTGAAGACGAAAAAGGAATCGCAGACTTTATACAGCAAGGGCTCGAAGAGGAAGGATTTCAAGTGACACACGCCCTCGATGGGGTACAAGGTCTCAAGCGACTACATGAAACCACGTTTGATTTGTATCTTCTGGATTGGATGTTGCCCAAGATGAATGGACTGGAGTTGTGTAAAACCATTCGAACCAAAGATGTCGAAACCCCAATTTTGTTTTTGACCGCCAAAGATACCGTGCAAGAAACGATAGAGGGACTCCAAGCGGGTGCCAATGATTATATTAAAAAGCCGTTTAGTTTTGAAGAATTACTGGAGCGTATTAAGGTTCATTTCAGAAATGCACAAGCTACAGAGATTTTTACCTTAGGTCCTTTTCGATTAGAACCCCACCGCTACAAGGTTTTTCATCTTGAGGAAGAAATTGTGCTAACCCAGCGCGAGTTTGAACTGCTGCTTTTTTTGGTTAAAAATAAAGGAAAAGTTTGCACTCGAAATCAAATTATCGAACAAGTTTGGCATATTCATTTTGAATACGATTCAGGCGTGATTGATGTGTTTATGAATGCCATTCGAAAAAAGTTGCAACTCACCAAAGACAACGACTATTTAAAAACTGTTCGTGGCGTAGGATATATGGCCGAAGAAGTATGAATAAAGCAGCCGACATAGCCGTAAAGACTACATATTTCAGTATTTTTGGAAATGTACTCTTGGCGCTCCTTAAAGGAATCAGTGGAATTCTAGGGAATTCGTATGCACTTATAGCGGATGCGATCGAGTCCACGACCGACATTTTTGCCTCACTTTTGGTCTTGTTGGGCCTCCACTATGCCAACCGTCCTGCCGATGCCAACCATCCTTACGGTCATGGAAGAATCGAACCGCTGGTAACCTTTTTAGTGGTTGTTTTTTTGGTTGTTTCAGCGGCATTCATCGCACACGAAAGCATTCAAAATATTCAACATCCCCATGAATTGCCGCATCCTTTTACGCTGGTAGTTTTGGGCGGAATCATCCTTTGGAAAGAAATAACTTACCGCATAGTAATTCAAAAAAGTAAACAAATTCACAGTTCATCCTTAAAAGCCGATGCATGGCACCATCGCAGTGATGCCTTAACGTCGTTGGCGGCTTTTGCAGGTATTGCTATTGCGCTCTCAATGGGGCCTGGTTATGAAGCAGCCGACGATTGGGCAGCATTGTTGGCCTCGATTTTTATTGTTTACAACAGTTACCGCATTTTTCGTCCCGCTTTAGGGGAAATTATGGACGAACATTTATATGATGATTTGGTCGATGACATTCGTCTCAATGCCCTACAGGTTCCCGGAATTTTGGCTACCGAAAAGTGTTTTATTCGTAAAGCTGGCATGAAATACCATGTCGACCTTCATGCCATAGTCGATGGGAATTTGTCAGTAAAAGAAGGACACGATCTTGCGCACGCTTTAAAAGATGGGCTCCGAGAAAACTTACCCCAATTAGGACATGTTTTAATTCACATTGAACCCCATGATGAAATTCGCCGGAACGCTTAAAAACCGCATTGCTTTTTACTACATTCTCACCACAGCCATTCTGGTGTTTGTGGCCTTTTTGGCGGTTTACAGCATTGTAAAAATTACGGTTTACCATGATTTGGATCGCGACATTCAGACTGAAGTCAAAAAACACCTCTCGGAAATTTCAATTCAACAAGGAATTGTGACCATTGAACATGAAGAGGAATGGCGGGAACGCGAGCACAACACATTGGATGTTAATCCCGTATTCATTCAATTTTCCGATACTTTGGGAAAGGTTTTTGAAAAATCACCGAATCTCAAGAAACATGTCTTAAAGATTCACCCCGAACAGGAAGATAAAACCCTGTACGACTGTCAGTTGGAAGGCAATCAAATTCGGCAAATCCAAGTCCCACTTTATGAAAAAGGAAAAAAAATAGGCTATCTTATTATCGCTATGTCGTTGGTCGATGGCTTGTCGGTGCTTCACAACTTGTTTATCATTTTGGTTTTGGCCTATCCGACCATTCTTTTGATTTTATTTCTCATTGCACGATCCATTGCAGGAAGAAGTATTCGGCCTATTCAGAATGTGATTTCGACCGCTCGAATGATTACCCGCGACAATTTGAAATCACGTATTACTCCACCCGCCAATCGGGACGAAATATTTACGTTGACCGAAACAATTAATGCCCTTTTGGATCGCATTGAACAGGCGGTTGAACGCGAAAAGCAGTTTACCTCCGATGCCTCGCACGAATTGCGAACGCCTTTGGCAGTCATTCGGGGTACGCTGGAAGTTTTGCAACGAAAACCTCGCTCGGTAGAGGAATACAATCAAAAGATTAGCCACTGCATTACAGAAGTCGATCGTATCAATTCGATGATTGAGCAGCTATTGGTTTTAGCGCGTTTGGAGAATCAAAAGCAATCCGTAACATTGGAGCCGCTTGTTTTAAACGAAATCATCAGTGCGTGTTGGACACATTTTGATGCCAAAATTTTAGACAAACAGATCCAAATCAAAGAGTCGTATTCCGATACTTTTGAAGTAGCCAGTGACCGATATTTTCTGACGATTATTCTCCACAATCTGGTATCCAATGCCTTAAAGTATTCGCCCGAAAAAAGTACGATTGAAGTTGCCATTCAATCCCAACCCCAGGGAACGCTATTATGTCTCAAAGATCAAGGGATGGGTATAAATCCTACCGAATGGGCGACCGTTTTTCAACCTTTTTACCGCAGTAAAGCGGCTCAAGACCAACCCGAAATAAAGGGACATGGTTTGGGTTTGTCTATTGTAAGTCGTTTGTGTGAACTGTTGGGTATTCAAATTTCACTCGATTCCAAAGAGGGGGGAGGCACCTCGATTTTCTTGTTTTTTCCTGCCGAAATTTAAGCCGTTCTTAATTTTTTTCTACTTGGGTTCAGCTACCTTTGTAGCACAAAAGATGAATTATGCTCCAAAGACTCATTGCTTTTAGTTTAAAAAACAAACTTATCGTTTTACTTTTTACGGCGATCATCGTCGGTTTTGGTATACATTCCGTCTTTCAGATCTCTATTGGTGCCGTTCCCGATGTTACCAATAATCAAGTACAAGTTATTACGACGTCACGCAATCTTTCGACCCAAGATATCGAACAGTTTATTACCTATCCGGTGGAGATTGAAATGGCCAATTTACCGGGCGTAAAAGAGATACGGTCCATTTCAAAATTCGGACTTTCTGTGGTAACCATCGTATTTGAAGACGATATGGGTACCTATTTGCCCCGTCAATTGATAGCCGAAAAAATTATTGCCGCCTCTGAAAAGATTCCGCCGGGCTTTGGCACCCCACAAATGGGACCGATTACGACAGGTTTGGGAGAGATTTATCAATATACGCTTGAAGTTAAACCCGGTTACACCGATTTATATGATGCCACCGACTTACGCACCATTCAAGATTGGATCGTCAAAAGACAATTGTCGGGTATAAAAGGGGTGGTCGAAATCAATACCTGGGGAGGTTATTTAAAACAATATGAAGTAGCCCTCAATCCGGCCAAACTCAAAGCGATGAATATTGGTACTGCGGAGGTATTTACTGCCTTATCCTTAAACAATAGTGTTGCTGGAGGGGCTTATATTGAAAAGGTCAATCAAAGCTATTTTATACGAGGAGAAGGCAAAGTGAAGTCCCTCGAGGACATTGGAAGTATTGTAGTCGCCAACAAAAATGGAGTGCCGATTTATGTCAAAGATGTAGCGCAAATTCGATTTGGTCACGCCAATCGCTTCGGTGCCATCACGGGCAACGGACAAGGGGAGAAAGTGATGGGACAAATTATGATGTTGAAAGGGGGGAATTCCAAACAAGTGATTCATGAGGTGAAAACACGAATTGCATCCTTGCAGCAATCATTGCCTGAAGGTGTGTACATCAATCCCGTCATTGAACGTTCTGAATTGGTGGGAAAAACAACATTTACCGTGGCCGAGAACTTGATTCTGGGGTGTTTGATTGTCATCTTTGTTGTGGTTCTTTTGTTGGGTAACTGGCGCTCGGGATTGGTGGTTGCTTCCGTCATCCCGCTTTGTTTATTGTTTGCCATTTTGTTTATGAATGTTTTTGATATCGATGCCAATCTGATGAGTTTAGGGGCTATCGATTTTGGAATCATCATCGATGGTGCTGTTATTATTGTGGAGTTTATCGCTTTTCAGATTGCGCATAAAGCCAAACATTTAAAACATTTGACCAAAGAAGAAAAGCAACTTCAAGTCGATGAGATAACTTTCAAAAGCGCCTCCAAAATGATGAACTCGGCGGTTTTTGGGCAGTTGATCATTCTTATTGTTTTTATCCCTATTTTGTCCTTGTCGGGAGTGGAAGGTAAAATGTTTAAACCCATGGCAATGACCTTTAGTTTTGCCTTGATTGGAGCCATGTTGTTTTGTTTTACCTATGTTCCCGTAGTGGCCTCTTTGGTGTTGAAACCCGAAGAAGAATCCAAAGACTCCTTTACGGTTCGATTGATTCGCCGATTAAATTTGTGGTATGAACCCATGATTCGATGGGCGCTCGACAATACCAAAAAAGTATTGTATGGAGCCGGAGCATTGTTGGTAGTGACCCTCGGACTTTTTACAACGATGGGAGGAGAGTTCATTCCTACCTTGGATGAAGGCGATTTTGTGATACAACCCGTTTTGAAAACAGGAACATCGTTATCCAAAACAATTGCCATAACCACCGAAATTGAAAAAACAATTCTTAAGAAATTTCCTGAGGTTGAACAAGTGGTAAGTCGTATTGGTGCGGCCGAAGTGCCCACCGACCCCATGAGTATGGAGGAAAGTGATGTAATTGTAAAATTGAAACCCCGAGGCGATTGGACCTCGGCGGCCACCAAAGACGAATTGGCTGATAAGATAAAAACGGCTGTAGAAGAACATATTCCCAATATTGAAATTGAATTTACACAGCCCATTGAAATGCGGTTCAACGAATTGATTTCGGGAACACGAAGCGATGTGGCTATAAAAATCTTTGGGGAAGACTTGAATGTTTTGGCCGAGCGCGCTCATGCGATTAAAAATGCGATTAAAAATGTAGAAGGTGCTTCTGATATTATCGTTGAAAAAACTGAAGGTTTGCCTCAAATGTCGGTGCAATACGATCGTGCCAAAATAGCGCGTTACGGAATGAATGTTGAAGCGCTAAACGACATGATTTCGTTGGGGTTTGCAGGCAAAAGCGTGGGCACTGTTTTTGAGGGTGAAAAACGCTTTGATATGGTCATTCGTTTGGATCAAAAAAACCGCCAAAGTATTGAAGATTTACGTAATCTCTATGTTACCACACCGCAAGGCGAGCAAATTCCTCTTTTTCAGTTGGCTAAAATAGAATACACCGAAGGTCCTGCCAAAATATCACGTGACAACACCCATCGTCGTATTGTTGTGGGTATCAATGTGCGCAACCGCGATATGCAAAGTGTCGTGGATGATATCCAGAAAATAATTCAAACCCAAATAAAATTGCCATCAGGATATTACATTACCTATGGTGGGCAATTTGAAAATCTAAAAAGTGCTGAAGCACGTTTGTTGATTGCGGTGCCCATCGCATTGTTCCTCATTTTTGTCTTGTTGTATTTTGCTTTTCAATCGGTACGAGAAGCCTTGATGGTTTATTCGGCAATCCCATTATCGGCAGTAGGAGGAATCTTATTTTTGTGGCTGCGCGATTTGCCTTTTAGTATTTCTGCGGGGGTTGGTTTCATAGCTTTGTTTGGAATTGCAGTACTTAATGGAATTGTGTTGATCGAACATTTTAAAGAACTTAAAAAAGAGGGAATGCAAGATATTAATGCCTTAATTTTGAAAGGAACTTCCGATCGATTGCGACCGGTTTTGTTGACCGCTGCGGCTGCTGCCTTGGGATTTTTACCGATGGCCATCTCGAGTTCGGCAGGTGCTGAAGTGCAACGTCCCCTCGCGACTGTAGTCATTGGGGGATTGGTGACCGCCACGATTTTGACCCTTATTGTGTTGCCCGTTTTATACAAAGTTTTGGATACTAAAGAAACGAAAAAAGCCAAATTAAAAATCAATCCCAATATACTCGTGTTGGCGCTATTTTGTTGTTCCTTCTCGGGCATTGCACAACAAAAAAATGCAGAGTTGGAAGGATTGTTGGAAAAAGCAACCACCAATAATGCAGCACTTAAAGCCATGAACACCAATGTCGATCGTGCCAAAGCAGCTGTGAAAACCGCCTATTCTATTGATAAAACCACCTTGTATTACAGTTACGATCAAAATAATTTAGCCTTAAACGATATTCCCATAAAAGTTTTTGGGGTCCAGCAACAATTTAGTTTTCCCACAGTATATGGGGCACAACGAAAAGTATTAGAAGCCGAATATGAAAAAGAAAAAGCAGCCTTTGAACTACAAAAGTTAGCTGTTTTTCAAGAAGTTGCGCAGCATTACAATACTTTGGTCTACTTGAACCATCAAAAAGAAATGTACCGCTACTTAGACAGTTTGTATCAAAATTTTTCAAAAGCCAGTGGTCGAAAATTTGAATTGGGAGAAAGCAATTATTTAGAAAAAATTACCGCCGAGAGCAAGTATCGACAAATTCATACGAAGTTGGAACAATTGGATGTGGCACTAGAAGCTTCTTATGCACGGTTGCGTGCCGTGTTGCAAGATAAAGAGGCTCCCGTGGTTACTACAAAAAAATTAGAACCCATAATGGTATTGGATTATAGTTCAAATAAAAGCCTTTATGATGTTTATTTTCAAAAAGTTAGTGAGGTTAGTAATCGGAATATTGTACTCCAAAAGCAAGGCTGGATGCCCGATTTAAGTTTGGAATACTTTCAGGGGCGAAACAACGGATTGTCGTCCTCATTGTACGGATTTCAAGTAGGGGTTTCAGTTCCTTTGTTTTTTGGAGCTACGCAAGCAAAAATAAAGACAGCCCAATTAGAGCAACAACGCTGGGAATTTCAGAAGCAGGATCATATTCAACGTTTGGAGCAAACGATAAAAGCCCAACAAAAAGAACTTGAACGGTACCAAAAAGCCATGCAATATTATCAGGAAACGGGGAAACAATTGGCCGATGAAATTACCAAAGTAGCTGATCGAAGTTTTAAGCAAGGTGAAATTGACTTTTTCCAATACATCATCAGTTTGGAAAATGCAACCGAAATTCGCGCCGCCTATTTGGATGCGGTCTACCATTATAATGCCCTTCACTATCAATTATACTATTTGACACTTCCTTACTTATGAAAAAAATAATCGCAATTACGTTGGGTTTACTTGCACTAGGGTGTAAAAACGAGTCAACCACTTCTGAAGAAACTACGCAAGACACCGGTTATGTGACCGTTTCACAACAGCAATTCAACACGATGGGGATGGTTGTGAATACACCGCTTATCAGGGATTTTGATGTAACCATTAAAGCCTCAGGAAGAATTGATGTTCCCCCAAAAAATCGGGCAAAAATCACAACGTACATCGGTGGTTTTGTGAAGTCTTCAAACCTGTTGATCGGGGATAAGGTGCAAAAAGGTCAAGCCTTGTTGACAATTGAAAGTCCGGAAGTGGTAGACCTACAGAAAGAGTATCTTACCGTAGCGCGACAGATTTCCTACTTGAAATCGGAATTCACGCGGCAGAAAACCTTATACGATGAAAAAATTACCTCTCAAAAAAATTATTTGAAAGCCGATAGCGACTACAAAACGGCTTTGGGACAATACCAAACATTACGGCAAAAATTGGTGATGTTACACATTAATCCCAACGCAGTTGAGCAGGGTAAGATAGCCTCAACAATTACGTTGTATGCCCCAATTTCGGGCGATGTGATTGCTGTAAATGCATCGGTGGGGATGGCTGTCAATCCGTCGGAATCGTTAATGGAAATTGTCAATACCCGTGAATTGCATGTCGAGTTGAGTGTTTTTGAAAAAGACATTTTACAAGTAAAAGAAAATCAGTTAATCAAGTTTACTGTTCCCGAAGCCACTCAAAAAGAATATATAGGAAGTGTTCATTTGATTGGCAAATCAATCGAAGGTACAGAGCGCACAACCAACGTGCACGGCCATTTGGATGAAAAAGAAAAACAAGAACTGCTCACAGGAATGTTTGTGGATGCCCGTATCGTGATTGATCGTAAAAAAGGATATGCGATACCGAAAGACGCCTTAGGCAAAACGAATGACAAATATTTTGTACTTTTATTACATCATAAAGATGCCAAAGGATTCCATTTTACCAAAGTGCCCGTTCAAGTGGGCGGTACCTCCGAGGATTTTGTGGAAATTAAGTTAAAAGGAAAAATAAATCCTGAAGCTAAACTACTGGTTAAAGGAGTTTTTGATGTAACCAACTAAGCATGAACCCATCGCAATTAGAAGCACAACTGCAAACCGAAGTCGATACGGCATTTTTGTACCGAAGTATTGCAGCGGTGCAAACGGATGCAAATTTGCAGAAGGTTTTAGAGGCGCTCGCAGCCATCGAGGAGGCGCATGCCAATCATTTTTATAAAGAATTGTTACAGGGAAATGCCAATGCGCTTTTTCCCAAACCCTCACGTCGGGCGCGTTTGCAATTGCACTTGGGTAAACTTTTTGGCTACAATGCCATTATCAGTAGTTTGGCGAGTGTAGAAAAGCAAATGGCCTCTTCATCGGTACGCGCTAAGCAAAAATCAGGGGAACCGCTTTCGGGATTTGAACACAACCATTTGCGGATCATTGAAGCGGTTAGTGCCAACGAAGCCTTGAATGTTTCGGGAGGTTTGCTTTCGAAATTGGAAAGTCGCCATAAATCTGTTGGAGGAAATGCGCTTCGGGCAGCAGTGCTTGGCGCCAATGATGGTTTGGTTTCCAATATGAGTTTGGTGATGGGAGTAGCCGGTGCCGCTGCACAAAATGATACAATTTTATTAACAGGAATTGCGGGCTTGTTGGCAGGAGCTATTTCGATGGCTTTGGGCGAATGGTTGTCGGTGCAAAGTTCACGCGAATTGCACCAAAGGCAAATCGATTTGGAAATGAGCGAACTCGAAGCCTCACCTGAAGAAGAAAAAAAAGAGTTGGTTTTGTTGTATCAAGCGAAAGGTTTGTCGGAAAATGAAGCGCAACAATTGGCAGCCAAGGCATTTGCCACCCCTGAATCGGCTTTAGATACCTTAATTGTAGAAGAGTTGGGCATTGACAAAGACGAGTTGGGCGGATCGGCTTGGGAAGCTGCGATTACTTCCTTTATTTTGTTTGCTTTAGGAGCGATAATTCCCCTTTTTCCATTCTTTATCCTTTCGGGGCATCAAGCGGTATTGCTTAGTTTAGCATCTAGTGTGGTGGGATTGTTTTCCATTGGGGCCTCTATTACTTTGTTTACGGGGAAATCGATTTGGTTTTCGGGTATGCGACAAATTCTATTTGGGTTAACCGCAGCAGCTATCACCTATGGCATTGGGGCATTGATAGGCGTGCAATTGGCAGGATAATACAATTTTAATTTTTATATACATTTCTTATGAACGAAGCACATTTACATTTAGTAGTCAATCATTTTCCTATTGTGGGCGTAATTTTTGGATTTTTACTCCTAGTAGGCAGTTTGGTTTTTCGTAACAAGACGTTACAAAATACAGCTTATTTTTTATTCATCATCAGCGCAGTGACAACATTAGTCAGCATGCAAACCGGCGAGGGTGCTGAGGAAATTGTAGAAGAAATGCCCGAAATCGGACACGATATCATTCACGAACATGAAGAGATAGCTGAAAAAATGGCATTGGTAATGTATGCATTAGGTGGACTTTCCTTGGCAGGTTGGTATATGAATACGAAAGAAAATGCCAAAGCAAAATGGGTAGCACTTTTAGCAACTCTAGTCTCCATAGCGGGGATGATATTGGGAAGTTTAACGGGTACTAGCGGAGGTGAGATTCGTCACACTGAAATTCGTGAAGCGACAACGCAAAGTCCGGCAACACAAGAATCTACAGAGTCCCATGAAGAGTAATCCTTTTAATAAGAGTAAAGCAAAACGGACGTTCATTTGAGCGTCCGTTTTTTTTATGCCTGTTCAAAAAGTTGAATCTGACTTTTCAATCGTTCGATGAGCATGTTCATCATTCGTTTATTTAAATTGGAGGAATTTTGAATATACTCGCGGTATTCATTGACTGTAAACAAACCGATGACAATGCCTTTGAGAGAGTTTCTAAATTTAATGTCACGCAGGATGACATTCTCGATATACGCCATTTTTTTATCGGGGGATAGGTCAAAAAAAACGTTTTTTTGCTTGACGGCATAATTTCGAAAAACCTCAAGGAACAAATCATTTTGTAACTTCAAGATTGGACGAAGCGTTTGATTTTGAAAAACCTCTTCAGACGAAGAGAAAGGAGTAATGGTGCCAATGGCTTCGCCGCGCAATTCCATCAAGCTGGGGTCTCTGGGTTCCATTTTTTATTTTAAAGGTAACTAAAAAAGCCCCTGCGTTGAAGCAGAGGCTTTAGTAGTTATTAATAGCTTTTTGTTAATTACTTCACACGGAAGGTAACACGACGTACTAGCTTACGTGCACCATCGGAGTTTGGATCTACCGAAGTATCTTCACCTTGAACTACTACGTTCATACGATCAGCACTGATGCCCGCTTTCACTAAGATTGCTTTCACCGCTTCAGCACGTTTGTTTGCTAAATTGTTATTATATGCCGATGAACCAATTTCGTCTGCATGTCCAATAATGTCAATTTTAGCTTCAGGGAAATTACGTAAGTAGGTTAACATAAAGTCAATTCCTTCAGTAGACACATTGGTCGGAGTTGATTTGTTGGTATCGAAATACGTAGTCACATAGCCTTCGTTGATTAATTTCTTAACCATATCCACATTGGACTTCTCTGAAATATCTTTGGTTGACTTGTCTACGTAGCGCTCCAATTCATCCGGTACACCGTTACGGTTCATATCCACCATTTTACCACGGGTATCCACCGCAACACCTGCCACTGAATTGTTCTCTTGATCTAAGTAATCAGGCACACCGTCTTTGTCGGTATCGTTCATCAATGTCTCCATTTCGTCTACACGTTTGCCCAAAGCTTCAATTTCTTCCGATTTTTTATCGCGAATTGTAGCCCAGTCACCATGCATGTCATTGGCACCAAACGAATACGATAATCCGATTGTTCCAGAAATTAGTTGACCATTCAGGTTGTTTGTGATGTCAGCATAAGTTCCATCCCAGTTGAAATGTTGACGGTAGTTGTTTTGTACCGTGATGTCCAACATGGCTGCCAAACGATTGGTAATTCTGAATTGGGGAGTAATTCCAACAACTAAACCACCATTCCATTCGGTAACATTATAGTTGTGATCGTTTTCAATAATATTATGTGTTTTGGAAGTCATCGCATCGATTTTAATCCCAGCATGGGCTAAAAGTCCAAAACGATTAAGACTTTCTTGAATACCAAACAAACGACTTAGGTTCACTACCCCTTGGATAGATACACCAAATTGTTGCATTTTGAAAGGTAAACTTCCATTTCCTTTGATATTTCTGATTTCTTCGAAATGTAATGCTCCTTTAAAACCGAAGTTTGGACTGAACATATAACGACCTGCCAAAGCAAAACTGTTCGCTTGGGGTTTTCCAAAAAAGGTTCCAGGATCACTTGAAAAATAACCGGGTGAATAAGGTTTAACACCTTTGGCTTGTCCTACAGAGGCTTCAATAGTCCAACGGTTGAATTCAGAAGAGGCAACAGTATCTTTGGCAACCTCTTTCTTTTGTGCATTTAGAGCGGCAGAAGAGGCCAACACTAAAGACAACAAAGTAATTTTCTTCATACGGTATAGGTTAAATTTATACTTTGAGTTGCAAATATAAGCCTTTGAAGCTAATAGCCAACAAAAAGTGTTAAAAGATTCCGTATTTTTACCAACACAATCATTAACAATTGTAAGAAAAGTTCTGAGATTGATGTCCTGTTAATAAATTAAAAGCGAATTAGTTATGCGTTTCCACACTCGAAAATGGGTTAAACCCGAAGATTTAAATCCAAACAGCACTTTATTTGGCGGTCGATTATTGGCATGGATTGATGAAGAAATTGCCCTTTACGCCATCATTCAACTGGAGACGCCGCGTATTGTTACCAAGCACATGTCGGAAATCAACTTTCGGAGTTCAGCACGACAAGGCGATATTGTAGAGATTGGTATTGATGTCTTGAAGTTTGGAACCACTTCGCTTACCCTAACCTGTGAGGTGCGCAACATGATGACGCGGGAAACCATCATTACTATCGATCACATCACTATGGTGGGCGTTGACGAATTTGGGAAACCCAAGCCGCACGGAAAAACAAAAATAGAATATATCAGTGATCGGTTAAATCGTTCTAGTTAGGGGTTGAATCGCTAACCAAAGTGGCCGATAATTCAAATATTTCTAAGTCAAAATAGGGTACCGAAGCCATCACGTGATCAAAAATATCGGCCATGATGTATTCGTATTGTTCAAAGCGCTGGTCTTTCGAAAATGCATAAATCTCTAGTGGAATCCCTTGTGCTGTTGGTTGCAATTGCCGGCATAATAAAATCATGTTTTTATTTAGCCCAGGATGCTGTTCCAAATAGCCCGTAATGTATTTTCGGAACAATCCGAAATTGGTCATATTGCGCCCGTTTACCAACAATGATTTATCGATTTGATGGGCTGCATTAAACTTTGTAATCTCTTGTTGGCGCGAATCGATATACTGCGAAATCAATTGAATTTGTTTCATTTTTTGAAGTTCGTGTTCTTCCAAGAAACGAATGCTTTTGGCTTTTATCAGGATCGAACGTTTGATGCGCCGTCCATCAGAATCGAGCATCCCGCGCCAGTTTCGAAAAGAATCGGAAATGAGACTGTAGGTTGGGATTGTGGTAGTGGTATGGTCGAAGTTTCTCACTTTTACCGTAGCCAAATTGATTTCAATAACATCCCCGTCGGCACCATATTTATCGAAGGTGATCCAATCGCCAATGCGAACCATATCGTTGGTGGCGACTTGAACGCTCGCTACAAATCCCAGGATGGTATCTCTAAAAATCAAGATGACAAAGGCCGAAACGGCTCCCAAGGTTCCCAGCAAGGTATTGGTTGATATTTCAAAAATGCGTGAAATGATAATCCCCGAACCTACCACCCAAAGCATAATCATGATTACTTGGATGAAACTATCAATCGGTTTGTCGGCATACTTTGGTTTTTCTTTCAAAAAATCACGTATGGACTTTAGTATACTTCGAATAATCCATAAAGTCAGTACTACAATGTACACCCCAACCACTTTTCCAAAAAACGCTTCCCAATACACGTATTCCTCCAAGATGACTGGAACCGATTTGTAGATGAATAAAAAAGGAATGAGGTACGAAATGTATTTGGCCGTTTTGTTATTGACCAACAAATCATCAAAATTTGTTTTAGTACGTTGCGCCACTATAGCCAAAATGGTCACCAATGTAAACCGAAAAACCCAGTAAATGATAAAGGCCACCCCAACCATCTCGATCATATTGACCACAAGGCTCGTATAGGATGCAAAAGTGTCGCCAAACCCCAGTTTTCGTAATAAGGGGTACAACCAACCGTAGAGTAATTCCAGTTTATGATGCATTTTTTACAAAACGTTTTTCAGCGACAAAGGTACCAAATGGAAGGAGGGAAGCCAATTCTACCCAAAATAAATCTTTCCAAGTCCATTTTTGTGATGATTTGAGCGCAAAAGCAAGGTAGACATACCCAATGAACAAAATCCCATGTGCCATACCGATGGGAAACAAAAGTGTTTTATATAAGGTTAAATCTGTGGGTTTTATCAACAGCATATTGATAAACAAAGCGATGTAGGATAGTCCTTCGCCCCAAGCGACGAAACGAAATAGGGTTGTCATACTTTTTTTGAATGCAAAAATAGGGGAGTGTTAACGTTGATACCACATAATTATCGAAAATTTAACCAAAACAAAAGCGTTGAAAATTAGGAGGAACGTCTTTTTTAATGTTACTTTTGCAAAATTTCATTTTTGATGTCCGAACTACTCCATAACGATGAATTTGAAGTCCGTAAAGAGCTTTACGACTACCAAATTCGTGACATCAATGCAATTTTTGAACGTCTTGATCACGCCCCAGCGCCCTATCATTTACTTTATCAATTGCCGACAGGTGGGGGAAAAACAGTGATCTTTTCTGAAATTACACGACGCTATTTAGAAAAACATCAAAAGAAAGTGGTCGTGCTCACCCATCGAATAGAATTGTGTAAGCAGACCTCAAAAATGCTCACCCATTTTCAGGTTAAAAACAAAGTCATTAATAGTACGATTAAAGAACTGCCCGACCAAGATGAATATGCGTGTTTTGTAGCCATGGTCGAAACCTTGAAGAATCGCTTGAATGACAAAAAGTTAGCGATACAAGACGTGGGCTTGGTGATTGTTGATGAGGCGCATTTTAATTCGTTCCGAAAATTATTTAGCGCGTTTAAAGAAGCTTTTATCTTGGGTGTAACCGCAACGCCGCTGAGTTCCAATATCAAGTTGCCGATGTATCAAAATTACAACGAATTGATTGTGGGCGACACCATACAAGAACTCATCGACCAAGGGTATTTGGCAAAAGCAACGACCTACAGTTACAATGTAGGTTTAACCTCTCTAAAAGTGGGTATCAACGGCGATTATACGGTAAAATCTTCTGATGAATTGTATTCCAATTTGATGATGCAGGAAAAACTTCTGCATGCTTACATGGAAAAATCGTTTGGAAAAAAAACCTTGATTTTCAACAATGGTATTCATACGTCTTTGTATGTGTATGATACGTTTAAAAAAGCGGGCTTAAATATTCGTCACCTCGACAATACAACGCCCAATGATGAACGCAAATCGATTTTGAAATGGTTCAAAAAAACACCCGATGCGATTCTAACCTCAGTCAGTATCTTAACCACAGGATTTGACGAGCCTACGGTTGAAAGTATCATTTTGAATCGCGCAACCAAGTCGATTACCTTGTATTTCCAAATGATTGGAAGAGGGTCCCGACGTTTGCCGCACAAAACGGAGTTTACCATTATCGATTTGGGGAACAATGCCTTACGGTTTGGATTGTGGAATGCGCCTGTCGACTGGCAACAAATATTCAAATCGCCCGAATTTTACTTAGCCAGTTTGAGAGATGATGCCGAAATTGAGCGTAATTTCACTTACGAAATGCCGCCTGAATTACGGAAAAAGTTTGCCAAAACCACCGATTTCTCCTTCGATCTTCATGAAGAGTTTAAGAAAACGGTCAAAAATAACCTCAAAGCCAAAACCGTTATTGATTTATCGATTCAACAACATGCGCGCCTATGTGTCGAAAATGCCGATGATGCGATTCAAGCCAAGTTTTTAGCAAAAGAATTGCATGATGATATCGAATACCGTGTGCGGCAGTATTGTGTTTTATTGGGGAATACTACCAAAAATTACCGCCTTTGGTTGATAGAAGATTACAAAGAAAAATTGGTCCTTGAAATCGCTCGTAAAATGCGTTTGAAATTATTCTCGTAAAAAATGCAATACGAATTTTATCGTAACTCGATGAAATACATCAAATTATCGACGTTTGTAGCTTGTAGTAAATATTCAACGATACTTCATTCATAAAAAACTGCATTTCATCGAGTATATTCATGTTTATACCTGATTTCGTTTCATCGATAAAATGTCAAAAATATCTTTGTTTCAAATATGAGTTTTAATCGCCCCAGATTAAAAAATCCTATTAGATTCTTATGCGAAACAAACATGAAGTAATGCTGATCATGGAAGGGACATACCCTTTCAATGGCGGAGGAGTCTCCACGTGGGCACATATGTTGTGCAATCGGGTAGACAATGCAGAATACACTTTGTATTCTATCAACGCCCAATACGAGAAAAAACCAAAGTATACTTTGAGTCCCAAGGTCAAAGAATGCATCCAAGTTCCTTTATGGGCTCCTATGGAACCGCATGAGTTGGTTAACTACGGTAAAAAGTATTACAAATCGGTTATTCGAAAATTGAAAGCTGAAGATACAGCTATTCAAACCCAGTTTTTACCTTTGTTTACAGAATTGTTGGAAGCCATCTATGCAGAGACACAAGACCCGAAAGCGTTGGACAAACTTTTCTTTGCTTTGTGGAGCTACTTCCAAAAACGCGATTACAAAAAAACCATGACCCACAGCTTGGTTTGGGATTGTTACAAGCGTTATTCGCAGCAACAAATCGAAAAAGACGGACATTACACCGCGACCTTACAAGATTTTACTGTGGGTATGCGTTGGATTTATCGTTTTTTACTCCCTATTTCCATTCCCGTTAAAAAAGCAGATATCGCGCATTTAACCTTGGCTGGTTTTCCGGTAATCCCTGCGTTGGTATTAAAATACAAATACGACACCCCACTGGTGGTGACTGAGCATGGGGTATTCATCCGCGAACGATTAATTGCCATCAACCAATCGGAGTATTCTTTTTTCTTGAAAAATCTTTTGATTCGCTTTTCAGAAGCCATTACCCGTTTGGTATATCATAAAGCCGACCGCATTTTGTCGGTGAATAATTTTAACAAAACTTGGGAAACCAAATACGGTGCCGATCCCAATAAAATTGAGGTCATCTACAACGGAATTGATAGCGATGTATTTGTCCCAAAGGCCAAGCCAGCCCACCGAAAAGATATTCCTACCGTAGTGGCTGCTGCACGAGTTTTTGAATTGAAAGATATTCTTACTATGATTCGCTCTTGCGCCGTGGTAAAAGCTACCATTCCTAATGTTGAGTATTGGGTCTATGGCGACTATGATGCTGTTCCAGAATACACGGAAGAATGTCGCGCCTTGATTGCTGCCTTGAAATTGGAGAAAAACTTCTTCTTGGCGGGGTATCATAATGCGCCACATGAATTGTTTTGTGAAGGTGATGTATCCATTTTGACCTCTATTTCAGAAGGTTTTCCCTATACCGTACTTGAATCCATGAGTTGTGGCATTCCAGTCGTCGCTACCGATGTGGGCGGGGTAACCGAAGCTTTAGATAATACTTGTGGACGCGTATGCAAACCCAAAGATCACATTGCTATTGGAAATAGTGTGATTGAATTGCTACAAAATGAAGCGTTGCGTAAACAAATGGGGGAGGCTGCTCGCCAGCGAGTACTCGATCATTTTACCATCGATACCTTTATATCGGCTTATGAAAAAGCTTACGATGCGGTGATGGAAGCCAAATTTAACAATGCCATTTACTTGCATCAGTTGGTGGATGAAATTGCGATGGAAGCGTCATAACCCACAGAAGCCCTTAACCTACCATGGAAAACCAAACCCAAAATCTAAAAGACCTTACCTCCGAACTGCAAAACCGACTGGGGAAACCTGTGAGTCCTCAAGTGGTGGAGGCGGCCATCGAATCGCTGGGCATACGTCCCAAAGACACTCCAGTAGATTATGGCTATCCCTCTATTGAAGCCTTGGCGGCGGCGATCTATCAAACCCTTCGGGCGCAAGATCAAGAAATCCCATTGCGCAATTTTCGGGAACGCGAAAGTGAGGCTCGGGAAACGATTACTATTTCGGATTATGCAACGGTGAAAATGAAATTGTTTTCCCAGTATTATTCGTTGGGAATTTTTCACCTTCTCCCGGTGTTTATTCAAATTGCGGCCATCATCTTATTTGGCTATTCGCTGTGGACCTATACAGGTTTCAACGAAATTCAATCGACTGCCGTTGTTTTGGGCGTTATCGTTGGAATGGTATCAACCGGTGGTTTTGTACAAGTTATCGGAAAACAAGCCTCATTTTACTGGAACTACAAGGATTATGCTATGGTGCAACAAACCATTTCGTACTTGTTTAAATTGGGAATGAAGACCCTTTTCTCGGTACTTTTTGGTATTTTCTTGGTGAATTTCTTTTTCCATATCTATCCGTATGAAGTGCTGCTGATTGTGTTTTGTTATGCCTTTTTTGTAGGCTTGTTGCTCCTCATATTAGCACCATTACATCCTGTAAAGCAACGCTGGATGATCACCGTTTCAATTTTGGCGGGAACTGTAGCGGCTTTACTTTTAAAAAATAACTCCGATTACCCCATTTATATCACGCATTGGTTTGGGATTACCATCACGATTTTGGTAACGCAAGTTTTTCTTTTCTTTTTCTTTAAAAACATCCAGAAAAAAGGGTTAAATGCCCACAGTGCTCCCTTGAAAACTCCGGTGGTATTGTTTCACAATTACAGTCATTTTCTGTATGGAATGCTGTTGTATGCGTTTATTTTTGTGGATCGAATTTTGGCCTGGTCGTCGGGGATACAAGCCAATCCTCCCTTTTTGGTGTATTTTGAAAAGAATTACGAATTGGGTATGGACCTGGCGATTTTGGTATTCTTACTTTTGGCGGGGGTCTTAGAGTTTAGTATAGCTACTTTTACACGCTTTATCGATATTGGTCAAAAACATACGGCATCTGATCAAATTGCCAACTATGCCCTTGAAATGCAGCGAAATTACCGCATTCATGTAATAGCGCTTTGGATTACTGGCATCCTTGCTTTTGGACTTATTTTTTACCTTTTGCAAGCGCCTTGGGCCTTAAAAAACCATTTCAAACCCGAAATGATAGCACAATGTCTCACCATTTTTATCGTGGGCGGGATTGGCTATATTATTTTGGCTTGGGGAATACTTAATACCCTATATTTGTTTACGTTAGGACAAATTATTAAACCACTTAAAGCGATTGTGTATGCCATAATCATCAATTTTTTAGTTGGTTTTATTTTAAGTCGTTTCGTTGCTTATGACTACAGTGTGTTTGGTATGCTCGTAGGCGCAATCGTATTTATGATGCTAACATGTCGTGCCTTGCGAAGCTTTTTTAAACAATTGGATTATCATTATTATGCGGCGTTTTAATTCCCTTTGGATTCCCATATTACTCATCGTACTTGTACTTATGGCTCTACAATCTCCTCCAAAAATGAAAATTTTGTATTGTTACGGCAAATTCAAACCCGAATTGGTCAAAGGCTATGATTTGGTGGTGGTCGAAGCAGCGCACTTTTTTCCGAGTAATGTTCGCGTTTTAAAAGCCAACAATAAAAAAGTCATTGCGTATATCAGTTTGGGAGAAGTCAATCGCTACGCGGCTCATTTTGAAAAATTGCAGCAATCGACTTTGGGTAAAAATGAAATTTGGGATAGCTACTACCTTGATATTCGAAAAGAGCAAACACAATCTACCTTGTTGCAACTCATGAAAGGTTTGTTTGATCAAGGATATGACGGTTTGTTTTTGGATAATTTTGATAATTTCAATCAATGGGGTCCGCAAAAGGCACATAAAGAAGCATTTATCGCTTTTGTGAAACGAATTCGAGAAACCTATCCCACTAAATTTTTAATTCAAAATGCCGGAATTGAATTGGTGCCACAAACGTACCCATGGGTGGACGCTTTGGCGGTAGAATCGGTGGTAACGGACTATGATTTTAAAACAAAAAAATACCGGTTACGGGCGGCCAAACAATACCAACCCTATCGGGAAGAATTGTTGCAATTGTATGCTAAGTATAAATTGCCAACCCATTTGATTGAGTATGCCGAGAGTTCGGAGTTAAAAAATCATATTGCAAAAGAGCTGGAGGATACCCCTTTTGATTTTTTCATCGGAAGTATCAGTTTGCAAAAATTACCCCAAAACACTAAGTAGTATGGAATTATTTTGGAGCAGTTCGATTTTAATGGGGTTTGTGCGATTGTGTGTAATCGTCTTATTTCTATTTTATTTAAGTCGAAAATTCATAGCCGTAGACCAACGTTTGCATTTGTTGGATTTTATCGTACTCAATTGGTATCGTTATGCTGCGGTGTTAACGCTTACCTTATTTGTGTTGGTCGAAGTGGGGGCCTACAATCTTTTCAACTGTTTTGTCATTTTTACCTTGCTATTGCTCATTGATTGGTTGGGTTGGAAAAACATTATTCGACCACGCTCATATTTTACCCAAAAATTTAAAGAGCATTCGTTACGCTATTTGAAATTTGTAGAAACCAAAAAACCACTTCGGTATTGGTTGTCCTTTCGAAAAAGTGCACCCGAACAACGAACGCAAAATTGGATTCTATTTTTCACCCCCATTTTCATCGGAATTACGGCCTTTTTAAGTCGTTACTATTTTGTACAATACGACAATTATTCGCTATCGGATGCTTGGATTAATGATTTGACGAAATTGATCAAATTTGACAATCAGTATTGGTTTACCTATGAACTAGCCACCGATGCCGAGTTGGCACTTGCCAATTTTTACAGTAAAGTAACCGATGTGAGTCCGATTATCGCATTGCAAGTCATTGCCATACTCGAATCAACCATTTTGGCTCTCATCGTGTTTTGGATAATTCATCGTTTGGCGCCTTCACGATACATCGCGCCATTGTTGGCGGCCTTGTTTTTTGCCTTGGTTTATGTGATTACGCCCATTAATGTGTACTATTTACTCAAAGGAAATCCTTTATTTCTCGCCTTGGCTTTTGCCTTGCCTGCTTTTGTATTTTACATTCAACCCAAACAATTTAGCGGGAGTACGCTCAACTATTTGTTTAGTTTTTTTGCTGTTTTTGTTTCCGTTGGACTCACCGATTTGATTACTTTTTTCATTTTGGTTCCTTTATTTTTGGTGATTGGACTGTTTACAACGTCCTGGAGTGTTAAAAAATACAATCTTCGGGTGTTGGCTATTTATGGGTTTTCCGTAGGTGTTATTTTAACGATTTATTACTTCGCCTGTACTTCACAAAAAGTGCCTTTGGATTATTTTATTCAATCCAATATGCTGTCGGTAAGTGCTTATACATATTTACCGCAACTTATTTTACCGTATAAAACGATTATCTACTATACGCAATGGTGTGCCATGATTGGAACCGTTTTATGGGCAATCCTTTATTTTTTTCAAAAAGAGAAGGGGAGAGGACCGTTGGCCTTTTTTATGTATTTCAATGTGTTGGTTATCGTTACCCATATTAAAAGTGAATGGCTCGATCGTGACTTGCTTTACAATTCATTTGTGGTATTCATACCCATTGTGCTTGGATTTACGGTCGCTATGTTGATTCGACTGTTTCAAATCATTCCTTTTCCATGGTTCCGATTTACGCCAATCTTCATGGGACTTACTTTTGTAGGCATGTTGTACGGTGCATTTACTTTTCAAAAGTCGTTTCTCCAACAGCTTACGCCCTCCAATGCGACGCCCAAATACATGTTGAATGCCTACGATAACATTGCCAAAACTTACTTTAGCTACACCTATACGATTGTCAACGATCGGGCAACGCAGGTAATCAGTAATAATTCGCATTTTTTCATGAATTACGAGGATTTCCTGAGCCAATATCTGGAAAAAGACGCGCAATACGAACGCATTAAAAAGAATAAGAAAATTTTACAAAGCAATCCGGATCAAATTTTATCCAAAAGTGTTTTGGTTTTTGTTTTAGATAAAAATCACCCGCGGGATAACTCCTCGTTTTCCGAAAATATAAAATATTATGATCCCTTAATGAAGCAACTTCAAACGCTGAAAGACCGTGGACGTGAAGTCAATGTATTTTACCGTTCACCTTTACTAACGGTATATGAAGTGGTCAACAATCCGAATGAAAGCAAAATCTCGGATATCATTTTTAAATAGCCTACCCATGAAAACAACCTACCTACATAAACACGTTGTACTCTTTTTTATTAGTCTCGTCATATTGTTGCAAAGTTGCGGCAAACGCGAGGATTGGAGTGACTTGTCATTTGATTTGCTGAAAAATGAACAAGAAGAAACGTTTGAAAATCTTCAGCCCTACGCCTTACCCGGCATGAGCGATCAACCCGTAGTGCTAACGTTGTTGGATGCAAAATCGAAAAGCAGTAAAGCTTATTCTGAGGCTATTCAAAAATCTTGCGACTACACCAAACTTCCTTTTCGAGCTACAGACATTGATGGTTGGAATGCACAACCCAGTATTCCGGCAACTGTTCGGGTGGTTATGATTCACAATACCAAACGGGTAGAATCGGCTGGAATTCCTGTTTTATTGGATTTTGTGTTGCGTGGAGGAACCGTTTATGTGCCTTTTGCCGTTGAAGATCATCGATTTGCCTTTTTGCTAGGATTTCAATCTCGGGCTAATTGGGAAACCGATACAACCTCCAAAGGTTGGCATTATACTACGCCTGTATTTCCCGGGATGACTGGAAAGAAAATTGGCAAAGAGATTCCGCTTTATGGTTTTACCCCCGATAATTTTAGTCCCTCCATCAAAGTCTTGGCTACGGCGGCCAATAATCCCAATTACCCCACCATTATTGAAAATCCGATAGGGAAGGGGCGGGTGCTATTTTACAATACTTCATTTGATTTTACCAAAATTGACCGTGGTTTCTTGTTTGTGGGGATTTTAAAAGGGATTGAAGGCGTGCCGTATGCAGTAGCCAATACCTCGACTCTTTTTCTCGATGATTTTCCCGCGCCCCAATACGATATCAAAGCCGAACCCGTATTGACCGAAATGAACAAAACGACAGCCGAGTTTGTATCGGATGTGTGGTGGCCCGATATGCGTAAACTGGCCAAAGAGTTTGACATTCCTTATGCAGCGATGTTGACCTTTGATTACCGTAACAAAATTGTGCCTCCGTTTACGTTGGATCAATGGAATTTATTGAAAACAAACAAGCGCGATAAGGTCGAATCTTTGTCGGATTGGTTGGTCGATGATGTAAAAAACAACGGTCATGAAATGGCTTTTCACGGGTACAATCACGTTTCTTTAACCAAAAAATTGTGGACCAATCCGAAGTTTATTCCTATGGCCATGAATACGGTCAAAAAGAAATGGGAAATCAACAACTACGGGAGCTTACCGGCTACGTATGTGCCGCCCTCCAACATTATTGATGCGACTGGACTTAAGTTGTTGAAAGAGTCAATGCCTTCATTACAGTTTATGTGTAGCTTGTATCTGGGCGAAAAAACCGTAGGAGGGGACCGGGAGTTTGATTTTGACCCCTACGAGAAACAATTTTTTGATTATCCACGGATTTCCAGTGGATTCTACTTCTCGGAAGACGAAGAATATACCATTCAATCCTTGTATTTGATCACGGGAATTTGGAACCATTTTGTGCATCCTGATGACATCTATCAAATTCCTGCTACAGCCGATAAAACCTCGGGCGGGTACAGTTTACGAAACCAAAAAACCTATGGATGGCGCAAGTCGGTGAACAGCGATAAAGCCATGTTTCCCGAGTTTAGAAAATTCATCATCAATTTTAAAAAACAATATCCGCTTTTACGCTTCACCGACGGACGAACAGGGGGTAAATTGGTATGGGCTTGGCGTGCCTCGCAAATGAAGCATGAATCTGTAGACGGTATGTATTCGGTTAAAGCCACCACCTCGTATGCTCAACCTCAAAATTATTGGTCGATTTTTTCAGAACAAACGCATGTTGGCATTTACAGCAATGCTCTGAAAAGCAAGGGATATACCGTACATCAAACGCCAATGCTAAACGGGTATTTGTTAAGCGTTGCAACGCCAAAACAAGAGATTAGTTTACCCGATTTATTCCCAAAAACAACCCAATCGTCGTTGGCGTTGGCCGAAGTGAAAAAAGAGGTAATGGCGGCCTACCAAACCTTTCAAACCGAATTACGAGATTACCAATCCGGAAAATACTGGGATGATTTGCAAATTGCGCAAGAGATAGCCTATCGGAAAGCGTTTCGTGAGCGTTTAGCCAATACCCGTGAAATTGATTCGGTCCAGTGGAATAAATATGCCAAAATGCTATCGTGGGAGGAAAAAGGGAAAGAGGTTTGGGACTTTTACAGTCAGCATGTTCAAAAGTATCCCAGTGAAAATAATGTCATGTATTCGGCCGAATTAGATCGTCAGATTGGCTATTTACACGATGCTGATAAAGAAAAATGGATGTGGGAACAGTTGAAAGTAAAACCTGATGCCGTGCCATTGTGGAAAGAGTATGTCGCCAATTTTGACATTGAAGCCTTTGAGCCAAAAATTAGAACCGCCTTGCAAACGATAGCGCGATTAGAACCTACCACAGCCCATAAAATGGCGTATATTCAGCATTTATTGGATGTAGATCCTGTAGCCGCCAAAAAAGAAATCATGACGCTTAGCCCGAGTGCCGAATGGAGTGATCTGGCCGATACGATTGTTTGGATGTATGCCGATGAAGAAAACTATACCGCAGCTTTGGCTTGGGCAGATTACGCGAAAGAAATTGGATTTGCCCAAAAAATGAATTGGTTGTTGGAAACCCGCCAGTATAAGTTGGTTGAACCGTTGTACAAGGAGTACATCGCCAAAAATCCGAACGATCAAGAAGCGAAGTCACTGATGGTGAGTTATTATCACGACCAAGGGCAATTCAAAGAGAGTTGGATCATTGCAAATGGCATGAACGATTCTCCTGAGAAAGAGACGGTTCGAAAAATGTTGAACACCGATGTTCCCTATGAAAAAACCGAGTTGCAACAGGACTTGATAGCCAATCATAGTGCTTTATTTTATCCCGAAGTTTTGAAAAAGTTGCAAAAGGAATTGCGTTTAAATTTTGGGGATTTTGTCGAGTTTAATGCAGCGATGGAAACCAACCAAGACGATCCCGCTATTCTGAAAAATTTGTTTACCTACAATCGTTATGATCGTAAAAATCGAATTCATAGTTTCGGAATTGCCTATAATGAATACTATAAATTAGAGTTTGTGGATGAAATTTATACATCCAATCTATTTAACTATACCGTTGGATTGGAGTACAAGTTTACAACGGCAGTCGTTGATGGAAAGCCTCAGTATTGGGCAAGAGGACGTTTTGAAATGGATCGTTTTTCTAATGGTTTTGTCCAAGGAGGTATTGGATTTAGTCATGGAAAAGAGAAGTCTTATAAAACAGCCGATTTAAGTTTTTTCCCAGCGGAAACCTCCGGAGGATTGAATGAAAAGATTTACAACATTCAATTACGGGGCTATCATGACCGTCATCTTTTTAATAGGATAGAGGCTTCATTAAATTTTGAGGCCAATTATTATACCGATGGATTGCTCTCCAGAACCCTGGTAGAGCGCAATCCCGATCCAAGAGAAACAGATATTATGCGAACCGTAGTCACGGAATTACCCGATGGGTCCTTATTGTTTGAAGAATTTGATGACGCATTCAATGCCGAATTGACCGTACGTTTTGTTTGGGACAACCGTAAAGTTCGAAAATTCAAAATACTGCCATTTCTAGAAACCCATGGCTATTGGGGAAGTCGTGATTTGGCTGTAGGTTTTCCCTATTGGATGCTGAAAGATCGCTTTTATACTGGAGGCGGTGTAGGATTGGAATTTGGAACGGACAACTTCAATATTAATGTTGAAGGCGGAATATTCCATGATACCTTTAGCAGTGATTTCAAACGTCTAACTTCGTTAATGAGCTATCAATTGATGGATTTCACTGCGTTTACGATCAATTTTGAACTGTATGAGCAGGATAAGTTTTATTCCAACAATGTTATGCTGGGGATAAAGCATAATTTTAAACCTCGGAAAAAACGATAACAAAAAAGGGATTCAATCGAATCCCTTTTTTTAGTCATCACCCAAAACAATAGGGCGTGTATCTTTTATTCCATCTTTTTCTATATCAACAAAATATACGCCATTACTTAATCCTTTAACATCAAGAATAACCTTGTCAGATTGTTGCGTTTTTTGGGTCGTTATTTTTTGTCCTAACGCATTGTACAAGGCAATAGTGTACGATTCGATATTGGTTAATTGAATCGTTAAAAGGTCTTGTGCAGGTACAGGATAAATGACTGCTTGTGGGTTTGCGATGTCGGCTAAAGCCAAGGGCGCAGTAACATTGATATTGAAATTCAAATTATTGAAGCCCGTTGTAGCATCCCACATATTTTGATTGGCCAAACGAATGGCATATTCAGGACGGTTGGTGAGACTGGGACTCGCATCGGCTACGTGCAAATACACACTGTAATTCCCCACCGGTAACGAAGTGGGAAGCGGAATGTTTTCAGAAACCACGATTTCTGTAGTGCCCAACCATCTTCGGGGATCGGTATTCAGGGGCAAGGAGATGTATTGTTGTGTTGTGTTATTTTTTAATACCAAAGCCACAGTGCGGGCATTGAAGGGCGCCGCATACCCCGTGTTGACCAAACGTAACGTGATGGGTATGGTAGCCCCTAAAACAGCATTTTGAGGCAAAGTGCTACTGCGCATTTCAAAACGATAGCCCAACTTTTTTTCCATATCGGTAAAGCAATTATTGCTCTCAAATCCATTGATAACGCCAGGGAAATAATCGATATTCATAAACGACCAATGGAATTTTGCCAATTCTGCAACGGCAGTTGCACATCCAGAACGAGGCAAATTCACGGCACAAGTTTCACCGCCCATGGGTACAAACTTGGTTTCTTGCTCCAAATACGGGTATTGTGTGGTAGGATTTTCGTACGTGCCATAATCGGTTGCGCTGGCTAAAAAACAATCGTTGTGGTGACCGATTCGCGCCACTTGGGTTTGTGAAAATCCTTGTGTTGACGATAAAGCGGTATTGGAATACATTTGTTGTTTGAAGGCAGGATAGCGTATTTGAACCATGCGACTGGCAGGAAGAGCATTCAAAATGGCATTCAAAATATCTTTTCTATGGTTGTTATTGGCAGGGGTCAAATCGGTTTGGTTGTAGCCCCAGCCACCAAATTCAGCTTGGCTGGTGTAGTACCATTCGCCCCAAAGTCCGATAAATCCCGCTTGCATCACACTGATTACATCCTCGTTGGCTTGCAATAAAGGAGCAATTTGCTGAATATGAGTTAACATCATTGCCTTGGAAGCATCACGTTGCATGGCGTCTTCATTATCAGAATAAGCAAACCGGATGATGCATTTTAAACCTGCAGCACGAACCTTATCAAAATCCAATTGCATTTGTGCGAGGTAGGCACTAGAAATGGGACTGTTTATGAAATTCTCTAAATAAAACACACGGTAAATCAAACTAATTTTTTGATTTACGCGGTAATTGGTTAACGTGGTGGTATTTAACGCTGTGTAGGCGTTGGAATGGGTTTCGGTAAATTTAAAAAAACCGCGCTCAGGATTGGCAATTACTTCTGTGGAAGGTTGGTAATTTACGGTTGAATTTTGAGCTACTGTCCATTGTATGAACAAAATACTGAGGGAAATCCAAAAAGTTTTCATACGCAATGTTCGGTTAAGTTACGATAGATTTGGAGTTGTTCATTTCTTGGGGAAAAAATCAACTCACTAAAAGTATAGATAAAATGACATATAATGCCGATGAAATGTAATTTAATTCCAAAAACATCGGTGAAATGCAATTAAATCATTTTATAAGTAAGAAATTATGCACAAATACAGTTGCATTAAAAATCAATACAATTAAACTATAATTTATATTATGTAAAATAGAAAAATTGGAAGATGGTTTAGGTTATAAACATCTCATCGTTAAAACTAATCATAAAACGGTGCTTCTTTATCAGTATGGGCACAAACAAATTTATAACTTTGTAGCTTAATTTTATCCGCTATGAGTAATGCAATTGCCTACCGAGTTGCCGACTTTTTAAAAGATTTTGAGCCGTTTAATTTTTTGAGTTATGACGAACTTGTGGTTATTGCTCAATCGATTCGTGTTTTAAATCTGGATAAAAACAAAACCTTATTTCAAATCAACGACGCCTTACACGATAGTTTTTACGTGGTGGCTAATGGAATTATTCAATTAATGGTGGTTTCCGACGCCGAAGAAATGCTTCTAAATAAATGCCTTGCCGGCGATATTTTTGGATTGCGGCCCTTTTTTGCCAAAAACAATTATCAAATGACGGCCAAAGCCAAAGATGATTGTATTGTATACGCCATTCCTATTACGGTTTTTAAACCTTATGTGTCCAAGAATCAAGCGGTTTTGGATTTTTTATTGGAAAGTTTTGCCACCAATTCCAAGAATCAGTCCGATAAAATGGCTAAGGGACTGATCACCGATTCTATCGCGTTTAGTGAAAATCAATCCGATTTATTGTATTTCCAAACCTTGACTTACAATCGATCACCACTAAAAATCGGCATCCATACAACAGTGAAAGATACTGCGCAATTAATTACCGATAATTTATACGATAGCGCAGTTATCACCGAGCAAGGAAATCCAGTAGGAATTGTCACGGATAAAGATTTTCGGGCCAAAGTAGCTACGGGTCGTGTTGCCATTTCGCAACCCATTACCCAATTGATGAGTGCGCCTGTGGTCACAGTAATTGAAAATATTTCAGTGGCTGAAGCGCAATTGGTCATGTTAAAGCACGGAGTTACGCACCTTTGCGTCACGTATGATGGCACCGATAAATCAGAAGTCAAAGGCATTATTTCAGAGCATGATTTGGTTGTCGCTCAAGCCAATAATCCAGGAGTTTTACTTAAAGAAATTCGAAAATCGACATCTGCCAAAGAACTAAAATCAGTACGCGACAAACTCACAGAAATCATCCAGTCGTCGCTTCAACGCAATATACCGCTTACGCACATCCAAAGTATTGCTGGTGAAATCACCCTAGCTTTGGTTAAACGTGCCATCGAATTGGCGATTTTAGAGTTGGGCTCCCCTCCTGCTCGTTATGCTTGGTTATGCATTGGAAGTCAGGGTCGAAAAGAACAATTGTTACTAACGGACCAAGATAGTATTTTGATTTTTGAAGATGTGCCCGCCGATAAGTATCGCGATACCAAAGATTACTTTATTCGTTTGGCCAAAAAAGCAACCGCAACGCTTGAGAAAGTAGGATATAAACTGTGTGCGCAAAATCATGTTGCTAGCAATATGCTGTGGTGTAAATCATTGACTGACTGGATAAAACAGTACAACAGTTGGATGAATACTCCCGGTGAAAAATCCAATGAAATTAGCAGTGTTTTCTTTGATTATGAAATGGCTTCCGGGGAGCAAAAAATCGAGGATGCGTTGACGGAGGTTATATTTAAAAATGCTAAAAACAATGTGTTGTTCTACGATTTCTTGGGGAATGATGCATTGCGAAAACCACCGCCTCTAACGTTCTTTAAAAAATTCAATGTGGAAGAAGAAGGCGAATTTAAAGGTAAATTTGACCTTAAAAACCGGGCTATTTTACCTTTGGTTGATGCGGCACGTTTGCTTACGTTAAGCAATGGGATAAAAGGAATCAACAGCACCTTTCAGCGGTACAAACAGCTGGCGATCATTGATCCGAAACATGCAGAAATCTACCTCAACTGCGCCGAAGCTTTTTTAACCTTGTCCAAATTCAGCACCGAAGAAGGATTAAAAGAAGACTCTAACGGTCATTTTCTATCTTTGGAGGATATGAATAAAGTGGATAAAGAAAGACTCAAAGCGGCGTTAGCCCCCATGCGCGACTTGGAAGAATTGATTAAAGATAATTACCAACTCACCCAATTTTCCTAATTATGTTGGATTGGCTAAAAAACATACAGAAAGAATATCCTGAATTTTGGAAAACGTACCTGGAGAAAATGGACAAAAAATCCAATCGCTACGTGGCGTTTACTCTTGAAACTACGGGATTAAATTCGCGTAAAGATGTTATTTTATCAATTGCTGCCATCGGAATTGTTCAGGATCAGGTGTTAATCGGTGATGTTTTTGAAATTGCTATTCCACAGTACAAATATTTGCATGACAACGGCATTACCCATGACTTTGTTTTGGAGAGTAAAATGCCAAAATTAGCCGAACCCGCTGCGATTGAAAACTTTATCGCTTTTATTGAGAATGCGGTTTTGGTGGGGCATCGCACTTATTTTGATGTGGAAATGCTCAATGAAGTACTCGAAAAATTGGGCTGCGGACGTTTACGTAATGAGGCGTTGGATATTGAAATTATGTACAAAAAAGTACATGATTTGTCTGAAAAAAGCATCGCTTTGGATGAAATGGCAAAAGCCTACAAACTTCCCGTTACCGAGCACGTCTCACCTACGGATGACGCCTATAATATCGCGTTGATGTTTTTGAAATTAAAGTCCAAATTAGGTTTAAAATAAACCTGAAGTGATTAACTTGTTAAGGCTATATAAATACTTGAAATACAATTTTTTGTAAAATAAAAAAAACTGCCTTCACAAATGAAAGCAGTTCCAACCATTAAAACTAAATTAACTATAAACTATACCCGTTCATTTTTGATTTCCTCAACAATTTCAGGATTCAAAAGTGTAGAAATATCACCGAAATTACTGAAATCTCCTTCAGCAATTTTGCGTAAAATACGCCGCATAATCTTACCTGAACGTGTTTTTGGCAATCCACTTACAAATTGAATTTTATCTAGTTTGGCAATGGGTCCGATTTGATCAGAAATCAATTGATTAATTTCTTTAGCAAGATTTTCGCGATTACGGGTCTCTCCTACTTCTTTCAAAATAATAAAGCCATACATCGCATTTCCTTTGATATCGTGCGGGAATCCAACAATGGCACTTTCGGCTACCGCTGGGTGTTCGTTGATTGCATCTTCTATAGGCGCAGTACCCAAATTATGGCCCGAAACAATAATTACATCATCCACCCGACCTGTAATGCGATAATACCCCACTTCATCACGCAATGCGCCGTCACCTGTGAAATATTTTCCTGGAAAAGCAGAGAAATAGGTCTCTTTGTACCGTTGGTGATCGCCCCAAATAGTTCGAGCCATACTCGGCCAAGGAAACTTGATGCACAAGCTACCGGTGACTTGATTGCCTTCAATTTCGTTGCGCAATTCGTCCATCAATACCGGTTGTATTCCGGGTAAAGGCAAGGAAGCATACGTGGGTTTTGTGGGCGTTACAAAAGGAACGGGAGAAATCATTATTCCGCCAGTTTCCGTTTGCCACCACGTATCGACAAGTGGGCAACGTTTTCCACCCACATGATCGTTATACCAGTGCCAAGCTTCTTCGTTAATGGGCTCTCCTACGGATCCAATTACCTTCAAAGAAGACAAGGGATATTTTTGGACATAATCCAAACTTTCTTTCGCCAACGCACGAATTGCCGTGGGTGCGGTGTAAAATTGATTAACCTTATGCTTCTCAATTACTTCCCAAAAACGACTAAAATTGGGATAGGAAGGAACACCTTCAAATATCACCGTTGTTGCACCATTCAATAGTGGTCCGTAAAGGATATAGGAGTGTCCTGTAATCCAACCGATATCGGCGGTACACCAGTACACATCGTTTTCTTCGTAATTGAAAATATTTTTAAAGGTATAGGCCGTGTAAACCATATACCCAGCTGTAGTATGCAACATTCCTTTGGGTTTGCCTGTAGAACCCGATGTATATAAAATGAATAACGGATCTTCGGCATCCATGATTTCAGCTACATTGTTGGGAATAGCGTCATCCAACAAGGGTTGTAACCATAAATCGCGTCCTTCTTGCATGGCTACTTGTTGATTGGTACGACGGGCCACTAAAACGGTTTTAATCGTTGGGCATTTTTCTAGAGCTTCATCAACAATGGCCTTGAGATTGATGGTTTTATCACCGCGATACCCACCATCGGAAGTGATGACCATTTTGGCTTCACAATCCTGAATACGGGCTGCCACTGCTGAGGCTGAAAATCCAGCGAAAACCACCGAGTGAATCGCACCAATACGCGCACAGGCCAAAACCGCCACCGCCAAATCAGGAATCATCGGAAGGTAGATGCATACACGATCACCTTTTTTAATGCCTTGATCACGCAAAACGTTGGCCATTTTGGCTACACGAGCATACAACTCATTGTAGGAAATATGTTGTGCCTCCTCATTGGGATCGTTGGGTTCAAAAATAATAGCGGTTTTCTCCCCTCGTTTGGCTAGATGCCGATCGATACAGTTTTTGGTGATATTCACTTTGGCATTCACAAACCATTTGAAGTCCGCTTCCTGCATATCAAATTCCAAAACCTTATCCCATTTTTGATACCAGGTAAAATTCTCATCCGCGATGCGATCCCAAAACTTTCGGGGTTCACGAATGGATTTTTTATACATTTTAAAATAATGCTCGAGATTATTTATTCTATAATAACTCATTGTAAATCTTGTTTTATATATTTTTGGTTATGTAAATATAGCCATTCTTCGAGTGCAGAAATGAAATATGTTGCTAAATTACTATACACAACAGGAATTACATTTTTTGCTCCAAAAGATCCTATTACGATTTGTAACTTCCAATATTTGAAACCGACAACACGGCTTCGATTTCCTCAATAATTGCTTCATCATCAATGGTTGAAGGAATTTGAAATTCTACTCCATCGACTATACTTCGGAGAAGTTTTCGTAAAATTTTTCCCGAACGCGTTTTCGGTAACCGTTGCACTACGATCACATCTTTTAAAGAAGCTACAGCCCCAATTTGCTCGCGAACTTTTTGAACCACTTCGTGTTGCAACTGAAAATGCTCGATAGGTTCCCCCGATTTGGTAACCACCAACGCCAAGGGTATTTGTCCTTTTAAATCATCATTAATTCCGATTACAGCACATTCTGCTACCGCAGGATGCGCCGCAACAATTTCCTCCATTTCGGCTGTCGACAAGCGATGCCCTGCAACATTGATGACATCATCTACCCTACCCGTGATGAAAATATAGCCTTCTTCATCTTTATAGCCGCCATCACCGGAGAAATAATATCCTGGAAATTTGGACAAATAACCCGCGTGAAAACGGGCATTGTCTTTCCAAATGTCCAAAAGAGTTCCGGGGGGCAATGGCAATTTGATTACGACAAAGCCTTCCTCATTGGGGCCTAATTCTTGACCATTTTCAGAAAAGATACGAATATCATATCCCGCCACTGCTTTGGAGGCCGAGCCCGGTTTTATGGAAAGTTGTTCAACACCCATCATGTTGGATATCATGGGCCATCCCGATTCGGTTTGCCACCAATGGTCAATAGCAGGTACTGGAATATGTTGGTTAAACCATTCCAAAGTCGCTACATCACAACGTTCACCAGCTAAAAATTGCGTTCGAAGGCATGACAAATCATAGGATTTAATCAATTCGCCATTGGGATCTTCTTTTTTTATGGCTCGAATGGCGGTGGGTGCTGTAAACATTACGCTTACCTTATGCTCTGAAATGACGCGCCAAAACGTACTTGCATCGGGAGTTCGAATCGGTTTGCCCTCAAAGAGAACAGTTGTATTTCGGTTAATCAATGGACCGTAAACAATATAGCTGTGGCCTACTACCCACCCTACATCGGAGGCTGCCCAAAACACTTCTCCCGGATGTGCGCCGTAAATGTATTGCATTGAAAATTTTAAAGCTGTTGCATAACCGCCCGTATCCCGTACAATTCCTTTCGGTTTTCCTGTGGTACCCGAAGTGTATAAAACATACAAGGGATGGGTAGCCAAGACAGGGACGCACCCTACTTCTTCCGAGCCGTAGACCAACGCATCATAATCGACATCGTATTTCTGAAAAGGAATTCGTGCTCCTAGTTTTCGGTTTAACACGACAACTTTTTCCGGTTTATGGTTGGCCAAAGCAATGGCCTCATCGACCAAGGGTTTGTAGGCAATTAATCGGTCGATTTCAATCCCAGAGGATGCAGTGATAACTACTTTTGGCGTACAATCATCGATGCGAATTGCCAATTCATGCGGTGCAAATCCACCAAAAACGACCGAATGCGTTACCCCTATCCGTGCACAGGCCAGCATGGCAAAAGCGGCTTGGGGAATCATGGGCATATAGATAACCGCCGTATCGCCTGTTTTTAGTCCCAACGCCAAGAGTCCACCTGCTAATCGAGCGACTTCGGACTTGACCTCGTTGAAACTATATTTGCGAATGGTTTGGGTTACCGGCGAATCATAAATAAGTGCCGTTTGTTCGCCATATCCGGCTTCAATATGTTGGTCCAATGCTAGATAACAGGCATTGGTTTCTCCATCGGCAAACCAAAGTGGGTACCCATGGGCATCGTTAGATAGTATCGTGCTTGGCGCTTTAAACCATGGAAGTGCTTTGCTTTGTTTTTGCCAAAAGGCTTCCGGGTTACCAAGACTTTCCTGGTAAAATTCGTTGTAATTCATACTAAAGTTGGTTGTTGTTTTACGCGAGTAAGTCGGTTACTTTTTCGACTACTTTTTTCAATGAAAAGGGTTTTGTTAAATAAGCATCAGCGCCCAATGCCAGTCCTTTTTCGATATCACTTTCTTTATTTTTAGCCGAAAGGAAAATGACTTTGCAATGGTTGAGCTGTTCATTTTGGCGAATGTGTTGTAACGTTTCAAATCCATCCACCAAAGGCATCATAATATCCAAGATAATCACGTCGGGCAACTGTGATTTTAAAATCTCTAATGCTTCTTGGCCATCGCGTGCAATAAAGACTTCAAAATTGTTTTTCTTGAATGTATATTCGAGTGTCATGACAATGTTGGGTTCATCGTCTACAATAAGTATCTTTCTCATAGTTGCTCTTTTTTGGGAAGGGTAAAATGAAGGCAGGCTCCGCCAGTACTGCTATTGGCGGCCCATATTTGACCCTTGTGCATTTCAATAATCTGTTTACAAATGGCTAATCCAAGTCCACTACCAATTGGTTTTTTAAAATTTTGGTTGGTCGATTGGTAGAATTTATCAAAAATAGTTTCAAAATCTCCTTTTGCAATGCCTTTACCGTTATCGCGCACTTGTACTTCGATGGCGTCGGGTTTTTCGTGGACAGCAATAACAATAAGACCGTTTTCATCTGGGGAGAATTTGATGGCATTGGACACTAAATTGGTGACCACTTGAAAAATACGATCCTCATCATACCATGCCACAAGGGTTGCTTTACCCTCCAAATGAACTGCGATATTTTTATTGGAAATGAGCTGTTGTAGGGGTTCAACCGCTTTCTCAATGGTTTCCATAATGGGATGTGCGGCCAAGTGAATTTCTTGTTTTCCTGTTTCAAATTTTTCCAAATCCAATACCTTATCAATCAAACGATTCAACCTGTCAGATTCAGAAATGATGTTTTGTAAAAATTGTTTTCGAAGCTCCTCGGGAATTTCTTCGTCTTCAATCAAAATTTCACTGGCTGCTCGAATCGCTGTGATGGGTGTTCGAATTTCATGGGTAACGGTATCCAGAAACTCATCTTTTTGCTGATCTTTTTGAATTAACGAATCGTTTGCCTCTTTTAATTTGGCGGTTAATTCTTGCAATTCACGCGAGGTTTCGGTCAATTTTTTGTTTATGATGATATTCTCTTTGGATTCTTCCAAAATTTTCAACACTTCGGGCAATGTGATTTTTTCCTCTTTTACCACGCTGGCAATCAAAATTCGTGCAGAAGCCGTACCGATATAGCCTGTAAGCAAATTTTCAGCAAATTTAACCAAGCGTGCATCGGCCAACTCTTGTTTTTGATCGACATTGTATTTGACATTGAAAATGTTCATTGCTCGTCGGGTGCGTTCTTCCCCCATGAAGCGAACGAGTACTTTTTCGATGTCATTTTTGTAAGCCGTTCCTTTCCAGATAAAGGCATTTTCGTGATTGGTACTGTAGCGGTTGATGTCGACAAACATTTCGGCATAATTGCGCTCCCGATAATTTCCTTTAAAGCTAACCGAAACTGCAAAATAAGTGATGAAATTAAAAAACAAACTCCAAAACAAGGCATGCGGTACGGGTTGTAAATAGTCCAATCCAAACAGCTTAAACGGTTTTAACAACGAAAAACCCCACAGCCCCTCGTTGATAAAATGCGCATTGGTATTGGTTGTACCCATCGCATAAGGAAGCAAAAGGGTGTAAACACAAATCACAAAGCCCATGATAATACCCCAAATCGCTCCCAAACGAGAGCCTCGTCGCCAGAATAAGGCCCCAAAAAAAGAAGGTCCCAATTGGGCAATAATCACAAAGGCAACCATTCCTATCGATACCAAATTATAATCCAAACCAAAAAAACGGTAGATGAGATAGGCCAAGATGATCAAGCAAAAAATTCCAATTTTTCGGCTAGTAATGATCCGTCGACTGTTGATTGATTGTTCAGAACCACTTAAGTTTCCCAACAAGTTGTAGGGAATTAACACATTGTTGGTAAGCATATTAGACAACCCAATTGACGATACGATAATCATCGAAATCGCTGCCGAGAATCCGCCTAAAAAGACCAAAACTGCCATAGCCGTGTTTTGGAAATGCATGGGAATCAGCAAAGAATACGCATCGGAATTTACACTTTTGCCTTCAAAAAGAATATTTCCTCCCCAAGCGATGGGATAGACAAAGAGGTTAAAAATCAACAGATATAACGGGAACAACCAAACTGCGGTTTTGAGGTGATTCTCGCGGTTATTTTCAACAACAGCTACGTGAAACTGACGCGGCAAGAGAAAAATAGCAAACATGGAGAGAATACAAAGTAATCCCCAATTCATGGCTTGCGGCAATCCTCCGATGGTATTTCGCGCTACGAAATCAGGCAAATGTTGTGCTTTTTGGTAAATATCATCAAATCCGTTGTACACTCCGTAGGTTACATAGAGACCGACCACTACAAAAAAGACCAATTTCAAAATACTCTCCAACGCCACGGCGGTAACGATTCCTCTTCGTTTTTCGGAGGCATCTACGTACCGGGTTCCATAATAGGAAGCAAACAAAGCCAAGGCAATGGCCACATAGGTGGTATTATCATCAAAAATATTCGTTCGAATAGGAGTTTGGGTCACCACATGAAAGGTTTCGGCAATAGCTTTGAGTTGCAACCCAATGTAAGGTACGATTCCTGTGAGACAAATTACGGTGACAATCGCACCCAAAAAACGACTGTTTCCATACCGCAATGAGATAAAATCGGCGATACTTGATATTTTATTGATCCGTGAAATTCGTATGATTCGTCGTAAAATAATAATCCAAGCGGGGGCAATGATTACGGGACCTAAATAAATGGGTAGATAACTTAATCCGCTATCCGCCGCTACTCCAATACTTCCATAATACGTCCAAGCCGTACAATACACAGCCAATGACAAGGTGTAAACATAGGGATTGTTGGTCATCGGTGAGCCTTCTTTTTTTTCTGCCCAATGCGCAATAAAAAAAAGCATCCCCAAATAGAGACCCAAAATTACGATAAGTACAAGGCTACTCATGGTAACGTTTTACAATAATCAACGTGATCAAACTAGCAAAAAGCCATAAAGAGAAAATATACACATAAATGAGCGGAAATCCACCAATAGATGTGGCCGAATCAAAAAGTAACACCAAGGGAAGATTGAATCCTAATCCAAGGACTAAGGTGATAATCAATAATTTTTGTTGGTGTCTTTTTTTCATGACTAAAAATACCCAAAGCCCTTGTGAAAGAGCTTTGGGGTGTATATTAGATGGTTATTTAATCGTAATCTTCATCATATTCATTGGTTAGGCAATAATACCCAAAGAGTCCCAACCCTGATACAACCAAAGGTAACAAAATAAAGAAGATAATAATTCCAAAAACCAAATCATCTTGCTTTCCTGAAGACAATTTTCCACCAAAAATGGCGATACAATAATAGGAAACTGCTGCTGCGAGTAGAATCCAAATAATTCCTAAAAGTTTTTTTAATGCATTCATAGCCCAGCGTTTTATTCGTGAAGTGTGTTAATTTTTTTATCAATATAAATCATCCCAATGACAAAACAGACACCCGCGATGATAATCGGATACCATAATCCCTCGAGGTAAAATTCAACATCGCCCGCATCTTTAGCGGTGGTAACCAAGTAGGTTGAAATGGCAGGAAGCAAACCTCCAAAGATTCCGTTCCCCACGTGATAGGGTAATGACATCGAGGTGTAGCGAATTTTTACCGGGAACATTTCCACCAAGAAAGCGGCAATAGGACCGTAAACCATGGTTACAAAAATAACTTGTATGAAGACGAGGAAAACTAACATCCATCGGTCGGCATTATTTATTTTCTTGGTGATTTTGGTTTCCACTTTTTCTTTCCCTTTGTCGTCCAACATCACTTTTCCTTCTTCCATGTGGATGGTTTTGATTTCTTCAACCGTTGTACCATCGGTGTAAGCGCGGTTTGTGGTATAAATAGAGTCTATTTTGGTTCCTTCTACCACTTTCATTGAAGGAACGGTAGTTGTTTTTTCTACTATTTCCGTTTTCTTGGTTAAATCGGTGGTCGTATACATCGCGCGATAGATTGGTCGGTAAGCGATAATTGCAATCAACATACCAAGCATCATGATGTTTTTTCGACCTACTTTGTCACTTAATTTCCCAAAGACCACAAAGAAAGGTGTTCCAAGAACAAGCGCAATACCCAACAACGTGTCAACTTGTGACGAGTCAATAGATTGAACGGTTTTTAAGAAATTCATGGCGTAAAACTGACCGGTATACCATACCACCCCTTGTCCCATAGTCGCACCAAATAGCGCCAATAAAACAAATTTTAGGTTGTATTTATTACCAAAACTTTCTTTCAACGGATTGGCTGCTGTTTTTCCTTCTGCTTTCGCTTTGGCAAAAACGGGTGATTCGTGCATTCCTTTTCGAATGTAATACGAAACTACAACCATCAATACCGATACCCAGAAAGGCACACGCCATCCCCAATCTTCAAAAGCTTCTTTGCTCATGACTGATTTGGTAATTAAAATCACCATAAGGGATACAAAAAGACCTACGGTAGCAGTGGTTTGAATCCACGAGGTCCAGTACCCTCGTTCTCCTTTGGGGGCATGTTCAGCCACATAGGTTGCTGCTCCGCCATATTCACCGCCAAGGGCCAGACCTTGTAAAAGGCGCAGAATCAAAACCAGTACGGGCGCCATGAATCCGATGGTTTCGTAACTGGGAATACAACCGATTAAGAAAGTGGCTCCCCCCATTAACATTAAGGTAACCATGAACGTGTATTTTCGTCCGATAAGGTCGCCCAAACGTCCGAAGAATAATGCTCCGAAAGGACGAACCACGAAACCAGCAGCAAAGGTTGCTAAGGTAGACAAAAAGGCTGCAGTGGGATTGTCGGAGGGGAAGAATTTGGTAGAAATAACTACGGCTAAACTCCCAAAGATGTAAAAGTCGTACCATTCGATCATGGTACCCATAGAGGAAGCGGAAATAACTTTCCAAATTCCTTTTGATGATGCTTTGCTCATATTATTGTTGGTTAAAAAAGGTTATAAATAAATCTGTAATTGCACTAAAATTTCCCCTTTGTAAGAATCAATCTTGTCCACAGCAGTATACACGGGGCGTGTAGAATATTGGGCTGTGATTTTGGCATGATGCCCATCAAGGAAGAAATTGGTACCGATATCAAACTGACTGCTGGCTTTTTTCAAAGCGTCAAAGTCTTTATAGGTGTAGGCTGCAAAGGGTTGCACGCGTACTTTTGGTTTTTCATCTTTATTCGGAATCAAATACCCGGCTTGGGTGTACCAAATCGTACCTGAACCCACCATAGGTTGTAAATTCCCCGGACCTGCCAAGGCACGTGTTCCCGTATAGGTATTATCTGCTACTCCTTCATTCATGATCCCGATATTGCGTAAATAGTTGGGTCCGAAGTCGTAATCATACAAAACACTATAAGCGGTAATGGCTGCTTTTTTGGCTTTGTCACCTACGGGTAAATCCAAAAAGACATCGCCCGAAAACAAATTGATATCATGGCGTTCGGTGATTCCGTTGACCAAGGTTTTCGTTCCACTAGGTGCTGTATAGAATCCCGCTCCGATGTTGAACATTTTTTTGGTACCTAAATAAGTTCCTACTTTAAATGGCAACAAATTGGATTCTTTGTCAAAAAATTGGTATTCAAAATAACCTGCTTTAGACCAACGGGCATTGTTGTTGTTATCAACAGCAACCGCTACATTGGGATCGGTTACATTGACAGGGGTAACATTAGTCGCGAAAGGTTTGTTGATACTCATGCGGTACTCCAAACGATTGTATTTCCCTTTCACAAAGATTCCCATTTGGCGTGCAAATTGATCCGAGTTTTCGATCAAAGGCCAGTTGAAAATCGGTGCATCAATGGTCATGTAATTTAACGTTGATGACATGGTCATGCGTGAAAGGCCCATGTAATAATGCAATCCAGCACCTACAGACAAACTGAAAGGTTTGTTTTCTTTGGGTAAAACGACGGCATATTCATTCCATGCATCGTGAAAGAAAAGGCCTGGTTTTTTTCCAGCACCGTATCCACCAGTGTTTTGCGAACCTGCAGCTCCACCATTGATAAACGTTTGATTGTTAATCCCGATGTGGGTTACAATCATGTAGCGGGGCGAAATTTGCGCATAGGCCAAGATGCGTAACCGGCGTAATCCGATATCCTCTTGTTTGGTGGCCCCTTGTTCTCCAATCATGGTGCCCGGATTTAATTCGGAAGAACGCGCCCAGATTTGGTTCCATGCTATGAATCGCATGTACTTGGAACCTTCTGTATTCAAATTGAATTTTAACCCACCTCCATAATCGGGTGAGCCTTGTGCGAATGATAAAGCAGCACTCCATAACGCTGCTAAAACAATTCCTTTTTTCATACTTTAAAATTTGGTTAGTAATACATTTTGCAGGACCAAATTCTAAATATTTGTTAAAGGAAAAAATTAATGTATATATTTCTGTAAAAACTATAGGTCAGTCTTTAAAACGCTCCCATTTTATGAGCATGAACTTATCTCCAAGTTCGGTTATGATCATCCCTGCTCCTTTCAATTGCTCTTTATTTTTCAGAAATTCAACCAGTTCCAGATGATTGTAAATCTTATAGGTAGGATGATAGTCGGTATGATTGGGTTTGCTGATCTTGAACTCTTTCACCCAGTTGCTTACGGTAACGTGGGAAACCCCGATGATCCGTTCAATTTCACGAAAACTTAATCCCTCCAAATACAATTGAAGCGCTTTGGTCACATAATAGCTGTCAATTTTTTTTCCTAATTTATTGACGGTAAAGAAGTAGTTACATGATTTGCATAAATACCGCTGACGATCTTTGATGACGCCACTTTTTACTATGATCGTATTTTGACACTTAGGACAGGCTGGAATATCCATATATATAAATTTTGCATAAATATACTAATTTAGCAAATGTATAAATACATAAATCAAATTTTTTTTAAAATATTTTTTCACTATTCAAATAATTAACCGATAAATATCGAAGAATTATCAGTGTTTTAACGAATGGCGGCTTTCAAATTCGAGTTCATTTGCCTTTTTCATCAAAGTGAAGCGACTCATCAATCCTTTTATTGATTCATTATCAAATGATTGCTTTGTTTGATAAATAATTCTCATTTTTTCATCGCTTTTTTTTATCTTGTCTGAAAATTTTAAACATGCAATTTGATCCTGAAAATCTGGAACAATCCGCAATTTACAAGCTGTTAACAGGTACCATTATCCCTCGACCCATTGGATGGATTTCTACCGTTGATGCTCATGGCGTGAACAATCTCGCACCATTTTCATATTTCAATCTTTTGGGGGATGATCCACCCCATGTGATGTTCTCCACCCGACGGGATAACAATTCCAACAAAGACACCCTGAATAATGTTTTAATTACAAAGCAATTTGTGGTGAATATGGTGACCGAAGCGGTAGTCGAACAAATGAATGCAACTTCGGATAAACTTCCCCCTGAAATTGATGAGTTTGAACATGCCGGCCTCACCCCTATTCCCTCTTTAAAAGTCAAACCTATGCGGGTCAAAGAGAGTCCGATTCACCTTGAATGCGAACTCGTACACCATTACTTTTTGGAAGGACATCAACAAGGTGGTGCTTGCGTGCTTATTGGTCGCGTGATCATGATGCATTATGATGATGCTGTCTTGCTTGATAATTACAAAATTAATCTCGATAACTACAAACCCGTGGCCCGACTTGCAGGAGCCAACTATTCTAAATTAGGTGAACAATTTGCCATAAAACGAAATTCATAACATGAAGATTACAGTAATCGGGGGCGGCCCCGGCGGTTTATATTTTTCAATTCTAACCAAGAAAGCATTACCCCATTGTGAAATTGATATTTACGAACGCAACCGTCCCGATGATAGCTTCGGCTTTGGTGTCGTTTTTTCTGATGAAACCTTGGGCGAATTCCTCAAACGCGATATGGAATCCTATGAGTTGATTCGCTCTAATTTTGCCTATTGGGACGATATCATCATTGCGCGTGACGGACAAGAAGTGAGTATCGCAGGCAATGGATTTTGCGGCTGTTCCCGAAAAACCTTATTGAAGCTGTTACACCAACGTTGTACCGAAGAAGGCATTCGTTTGCATTTTGAACAAAATGTAGACGATTTATCCCAATTTGCCGATTCAGATATTATCTTGGCCTCTGATGGAATAGGAAGTGCGATTCGATCGCAATATGCAGCAGAATTTGGGACGCAAATCGAACTCAAAAGCAACCGTTTTGTGTGGCTCGGTTCGACCAAACCCCTGGATGCTTTTACTTATTTCTTTCGCTCTACGCCGCACGGAACCATCGTCGCGCATTCCTACCAATACGAACCCGGAATGAGCACGTGGATTTTTGAATGTTCCAACGACACCTGGGAAAAACACGGTTTTGAAGTGACCAATGAAGCAGATACCATTGCCAAAATCGAAGCAATATTCAAAGAAGAACTCGACGGTCATGGCTTGATATCGAACAAATCACATTGGCGGCAATTTCCCCATGTGACCAATAAAAAATGGTTTCACAACAACATTGTACTGTTAGGCGATGCTAAAGCTACGGCCCATTACTCTATCGGATCAGGAACCAAACTAGCCATGGATTGTGCCATCGGACTCTCTGATGCCGTAATAGCCAATCCAAATAACGTGCAAGCCGCTTTTCAGCAATACGAGCAATCGCGTCGTAATACGGTCGAAATGATTCAATATGCGGCAACGGTCTCCTTGGATTGGTTCGAAAACATGGATCGTCACATGCAACATCCCTTCTACCAATTTGCTTTTGGTTGCATGACGCGTTCGAAAAAAGTGACTTTTGAAAACTTAATGATGCGCGACAAATCGTTTACCGATAAGGTTTTGGCCGAATTTAATAGCAATCAGGAAACCAAACCCGCCGCTTTTCACGACTTCAAACTCCGTGATTTAGTACTCCCAAATCGAATTGTCATGGCGCCCATGGGACAATATCGCGCTGAAAATGGCGAAGTTAATGATTGGCATTTTCAACATTATACCTCGCGCGCTATAGGCGGAGTCGGACTCCTATTAACCGAAATGACAGCGGTTTCAGAAACAGGTCGTATCACTTTAGGTTGTGCAGGATTATATTCTCAAAATCATATAGATAAATGGAAACGAATTACAGCTTTTATCCATCAAAATACCGCTGCCAAAATTGGAATTCAATTGGGGCACTCTGGACCCAAAGGCGCGACCAAACGACCAAATGAAGGAGCAAACCAACCGCTTGAAAATCCCTGGGAATTGATCGCGGCTTCTGCTATTCCTTTTGCAGAAGGAATGCCTACCCCAAAAAGCATGACTATCGCTGACATGGATGCGGTAACAGCACAATTTGTACAAGCTACCCAAAATGCTGAAGCAGCAGGATTTGATCTTGTCGAACTCCAAGCCCATCATGGATTTTTGTTAGCGTCTTTCCTATCACCCTTAACCAATCAACGAACGGATGAGTTTGGCGGCAGTATTGAAAACCGCTTAAAGTTCCCGCTTCGCGTATTTAAAGCCATGCGCGCCGTTTTTCCAAAAGAAAAACCCATGTCGGTTCGCATCTCCGCATGCGATTGGGCCGAAGGTGGAATCACCGAAAATGATGTGCTTACTATCGCTAATGCCTTTAAAGAAGCAGGCGCCGATTGCATCAATGTTTCTACCGGAAATACCGTAAGTCATCAAAAACCACTGGTCGGACGCATGTGGCAAACTCCATTTTCGGATGCCATTCGCAATACCGTTCACATTCCGACCATCACCGCAGGCTATATCCAAAATATCGATCAAATTAATACCATATTATTGAATGGACGTGCCGACTTAGTGGCGTTGGGCCGACCTTTATTGCTGGATCCGTATTTTGTGCGTAATGCGCAAGCCTATGAGAATTACCGCCCCACCGATATTCCCGATTCCTATTTCGCAGGTACCTCGCATTTGTATCCCTATCAAGCGGCCGAACGCAAACAAATGGAATCGATGAAGAAAGCTTTAAAACCGAAGAGTAATAAAAAATAAACTGTCATGAAACATTACACCGATACGTTTGCTCATGATCATTTGCCCGAACTCTCGGCACAACCGGGCTATTCCTTTTTGGATTTACCCCAGTTTCAACGTCCCGAAATGCTCAACTGTGTCGATCGATTGCTGGACCAACACATTCGAGAAGGGCGCGGACAACAACCGTGTTTGCATACGTTTGAAACCACTTGGACTTATCAAGAATTGTTCGAAAAGAGCAATCAAATTGCGCAAGTGTTGGTGCATGATCTCAAACTCCAATCCGGAAATCGGGTGTTGATTCGTTCCGCCAATTCGCCCATGATGGTCGCTTGTTGGTTCGCCATTCTCAAAGCCGGCGGAGTCGTGGTAGCCACAATGCCTTTGTTACGCTCTAAAGAACTCACTACAATAATTGATTGTGCCGAAATTTCCCATGCATTTTGTGCTGCCGATCTGGAGGAAGAAATGCATTTGGTGAAAAGCGACAACCTACAATCGGTGTGCTATTTTGGAAACGGCCAATTGGAAGCTTTAATGACAAAGTACGAACCTGTTTTTGACAATTACCACACCCATTCCGAAAGTGTAGCATTAATCGGGTTTACCTCGGGAACCACAGGTTTACCCAAAATGACGGCACATTATCACAAAGATATTCTCAATATCTGTGAAGCTTTTCCCGCCTATTCGCTCCAACCCACTGCTGATGATATTTTCATTGGTAGTCCGCCCATCGGATTTACCTTCGGTCTCGGCGGATTGGTGCTGTTCCCACTCTATTACGGCGCTTCCACTTTTTTAATCGAAAAACCGAGTCCGGACCTGCTTCTACAAGCGATTCAAGACCATAAAATCACCATTTGTTTTACAGCACCTACCGCTTGGCGGGTCATTACAACCAAAGTAAACGATTACGATATCTCCAGTTTGCGCAAATGTGTATCTGCTGGAGAAACACTTCCGTTGAAAGTTTGGCAAGACTGGTTTGACGTGACCGGACTAAAAATTATAGACGGTATTGGAGCCACTGAAATGTTGCACATTTTCATTTCTTCTAACGAAACAAACATGAAACCTGGCGCAACAGGATTACCCATAACCGGTTATGAAGCCAAGATTGTGGATGCATCGGGTACCGAAATCACAGATGGAACTCCCGGCCGTTTGGCTGTTCGCGGTATCACAGGCTGCAAATACCTTAACCGTCCCGAAAAACAAGCGGAATATGTGAAATACGGTTGGAATCTTACGGGCGATGTTTTCCGAAAAGACGAAGACGGCTACTATTGGTTTGTGGCCCGTGGCGACGACATGATTATTTCCTCGGGCTACAATATTGCGGCCATTGAGGTTGAAAGTGTGTTGATTGGCCATGAAGATGTGGCGGAATGTGCGGTGGTGGGACTCCCCGACGACGAACGTGGAATGTTGGTTTGTGCCTATATTGTATTGAATGATACAACTAAAGCATCGGATGTATTGAAAAACCGTATTCAGCACTGGTTCAAAGAAGTAGCGGCTCCCTATAAATACCCACGTGTGATTCATTTTGTGGAGGCGCTGCCCAAAACCGAAACGGGAAAAATTCAACGTTTCAAACTTAAAAATCAAGATTAATGTATATTTGAATAGCTTTTATTTTTTGGAGCTATTTCCTGCTTTCCGCTGTATCTCCCTCCTCACGTCGGGAGGATGCCGCTTCAATCAGGGCTAAAACAAGTACTACCAATGAACTATTTTACTAAAGAAGAAAAAATTCGTTTCCAACATATTGATTACGCCGGGATAGTTTTTTATCCCCGTTTTCTCGAAATGCTCAATGCCCTTGTCGAAGACTGGTTTGAAGAAGCACTCGATCGCCCTTTTCATTTGATGCATGAAACCAATGGCATCCCGACGGTCGATTTAAAAGTTCAATTCAAGAGTCCGGCCCGCCTTGGAGAAACCATTACCAAGCATTTATGGGTTAAAGAATTGCGCAATTCGTCTATGCTTTGTGGTTTTAAATTTGAAAACGCCCAAAAAAAAACGGTGCTTGAAGGTGAAGTCACCTTAGTGAATGTGAAAATCGCAGACGACCGAAACAGCATCAGTTCGGAACCTTTTAATGAAACAATGAAGTTAAAAATCCAACCCTTTTTGCAATAAAACTATGGAGTTTAAAACATTTATGATCTTTCCGAATCGCTCGCAAGTAGATGCGATTGTGTCAGTATTGAATGAAAATTCCATCCCCTACAAACTTCAAGATACTTCAAAGGATTTTGACGTAACTTTTTCAAATGATAGTTTAAAACATACTTTTTTAATAATGTTATTAGAAACAGATTTTAGAAAAGCAAACCAATTAATTGAAGAAAAAATTCCCTTTGACGATCAAATAATTGAAAGCAATCATCCCTTTTATACCTTCACTCTAGAAGAACTTATCGAAGTGGTAAAGAATTATGATGAATGGTTTCCTTCCGATGTGAAATTAGCAAAGAAATTACTTTCAGAAAAAGATGTTGAAGTTTCAAAAGAATCGATACAGCATCATCAAGAGATGAAACTTTTGCAATCTCAACAACCCGAAAAAACAAGTTTAATAACTATTGCTATGGGTTACACTTTTTGTGCTTTGGGGGGACTTGCTGGAATCGGCATTGCTCTCTACTTATTGTTGGGTAAACGTAAATTAGCCAATGGAGAGCGAGTATACCTTTTTTCTAGAAAGGACCGGAATCATGGATTGGCAATGTTAGTTTTAGGATTAATTGGACTGCTAATTTTTACATATAGATATCAATATGAATTTTAAAAAATTTAAAGCCGCTACCGTACAAACGTCGCCTGTTTTTCTCAATGTTCCTGCAACGGTAGAAAAAGCCATTCGTTTTATCAAAGAGGCGCATGACAATGGCGCTACATTAATTGCATTTCCCGAAGTTTTTATTGCAGGCTATCCCTACTGGAATTGGGTGATGACCCCTGTGCAAGGCAGCGCATGGTACGAAAAGTTGTACCGAAATTCAGTAGCTTTAAACGATATTGAAATGCAGCCGTTGTACCAAGCAGCTCGCGACTACAACATGCATATCGTCATCGGTATCAATGAACGCGGTACAAGTTTTGGCGAAATTTACAATACCAACTTAATTATCAACAACCAAGGGGAAATCATTGGAAAACACCGAAAATTAGTCCCTACTTGGGCTGAAAAATTAACGTGGACCTCAGGTGACGGTTCGTCTTTAAAAGTATATGACACCGAAGTGGGTCCGCTGGGCACTCTCGCTTGTGGTGAAAACACCAATACTTTGGCACGTTTCACTTTATTATCACAAGGCGAATTGGTGCATATTGCCAATTACATTTCGCTTCCCGTTGCTCCACCCGATTACGATATGGCTGAAGCGATTAAAATTCGGGCGGCTGCCCATTCTTTCGAAGGGAAATTGTTCACTATCGTTTCCTGTTCGACCATATCTCAAGAAATTAAAGAGGCTTTACGAGCGGATGTGCCTACTATCGATGCTTTATTGGATCGTAAAAGTTCGGCCTTTTCTGGATTCATCGGACCCAATGGTGCAGTAATCGGCACCCCCTTAATTGACGATGAAGGCATTGTATATGCCGAAATCGATTTGGCAAAATGCATCCAACCCAAGCAAATGCACGATATTTTAGGGCATTACAACCGCTTTGATATTTTTGATTTGCGGGTGAATGTGGCGCCTACAAGAAAGATTACTTTTGTGGAGGGGGAGGATGATAAATAATATTATTAATTATTAATATAGACCTAACAGGTTTTAAAAACCTGTTAGGTCTCCAAAATAAAAACCATGGAAGAGCAACACTATTCCGATGATGTATACGGTAGAGCCCGCGTGAATGATACGCCCGAACTCGAAGCGTATTACAAAGAATTAGAAACCTTAGGCGCCGGTGCTTTATGGACCGTTGCCAATGATATCGAACCTTGGGAGCCGCGACCCAATTCCGTACCCATGTTATGGAAATACGACGATTTACGTGCTCTAGTACTCAAATCGAGCGAACTCGTCACGCCCGAACAAGCAGGGCGACGTGTAGTCTATTTGGTCAATGACAAACGAAAAGACGTTTCGGCCGCTGTGGGTTGGTTATATACCGGAATTCAGGTTACCCGCCCGGGTGAATCGACATCGGCACACCGTCATCGCGCTTCTGCGTTGCGTTTTATCATGGAGGGTAGTAAAGGATATACGGTAGTCGACGGTAATAAAATCATGTTGGAAGTCAACGATTTTGTGATCACACCCAACTCCACTTGGCACGAACACGGCGTAGAAGCCGACGGTCAAACCTGTATTTGGCAAGACGGTTTGGATATTCCGCTTGTGAATGCTTTAGAAGCCAATGATTATGCGGTATTTGATGGCAAGCAACCCTTGGACGTGCCGCTGAATTATTCGCCGAAAACGTATAGCGGTGTCGGACTCATTCCCGCCGATGTACAGTGGGACAAGCCCTATTCTCCCCTATTTAAATATTCCTGGAGTAAAGTCTATCCCGCTTTGTTGGAGGCATTGGATGTAAATCCAATCGATCCTTTTGATGGCATTAACCTGCGCTACAGCAATCCGCTAACGGGCGGACATGTGATGCAAACCATGAGTGCTTCCATGCAATTATTACCCAAAGGATTCAAAGGAAAAGCCCACAAACATACGGGGTCGTTTGTGTACCAATGCGCAAAAGGAAGCGGCTATTCTATTATTAATGGGAAACGCTTCGATTGGAAAGAACGCGATATTTTCTGTGTGCCCTCATGGGCATGGCACGAACATCACAATGCCTCTGAAACTGAAGATGCCTGTTTATTCCACTTCAATGATTTACCTGTAATTGAAGGCTTAGGCTTATATCAAGACCGCATTTTAACCGAAAATAACGGACATCAAATCATTAATTAAAAAAGTAGCTATGAAAAAGTGGATTGTTGTATGTTGGATGTTTCTGGGAATAGGGCATATTTGGGCTCAAGATTTTAAACTTGATGCTGGAAAAATATCCCAAAAAGAGTTTCTAGAGGAAGTCGATTTTGAGTTAGAGCACGGTAAAATTATCATTCCTGTAAGTTTGGCAGGGCAAACCTATCGTTTTTTACTAGATACGGGCGCACCCAATATCATTTCGAGACGAGTGGCCAACATCCTTACTCCTGCCTCCAAAAGAGACGTCAATGTGGTGGACGCCAATAATACAACGCAAAACATGGAAATGGTTCCCTTACCTGAAATGCGTTTGGGTTCCTTGCAATTTGAGAATGGTGTTGCCATAGTGGTCGATTTAGACAATCATCCGGTATTAAAATGTTATCGTTTGGATGGTTTTGTGGGTAGTAACTTCTTTAAAAATGCGGTTTTACAGGTAGATTATGCTGCCAAAAAAATAAAAATATCACATACGATTAAGTCGTTTTCTCCACAAACTAAAGGTTTTCCAATGCAATTAGTTGGCCAACAATTGGCTCCCTATGTCACAATAGAACATCAAAGTGAAGGTTGTAAAGAAGGCAGCGAATTTGCTTTACTCGATACAGGAATGGATGGTTTTTACGATTTGTCAAATCGAGTGTATGCAGATTTCAAAAAGGGAGAAGTCGTAAAAACACTTGGAGAATCAACAGGCGTAGTTTCATTGGGACTTTTTGAAAAGTTGGAACCAAGCCCCCACCGTTTGGTTCAAATTCAAAAAATGAAAATCAACGGGATAACGTTTTCCAACATTATTACAGAAACCACAGATGATGATAACTCACGTATGGGACTCGATGTATTCAAATTGGGAAAAGTAACGTTGGATTTTCATAAGAAAAAGTGGTATTTTGAAGCACCCTCCCAAAATGATTTATCCCAAAAAACACCCCAATTTACGCCAACCCTAATCGATCAAAAATTGGTCGTAGGCATTGTATGGGATGAAGCACTCAAGGCAAAGATTCAATTTGGAAACCCGATTGTTCGAATTGACCAACTTAGTTTAGAAAAACTATCTGTTTGTGATATTGTTCGTCTCAAAGAACGTATTACAACACAATCTGCGGAAATAGAAATAATAAACAACAACGGTGAAACGGTCACCATTAAAAAATAAAAAAAATGAAATTAGTTACGTATACCTATCAAAATGAAGAAGCCCGATTAGGATTTTTATTCAACGATTTAGTCATTGATATGGAGGATTTTGGTGAAGTAGCCAATTTTCCTCTACCTGATGATATGCTCGACTTGATTGACATGGGTATTGAAGTTATTGACGAAATCAAGGATTTGATTGCAGATACGCCCGAAGAATATATTACAAAAATTGGGGTGCCATTTGATAAAGTCACCTTACTCGCTCCCATTCCAAGGCCTCGAAAAAATATTATTGGCATTGGGTTAAATTATACCGAACATGTAGCGGAGAGCGCAAGAACGTTGGACACTACAGGTAAACTTCCACAAAAACCCATCATCTTTTCGAAACCACCCACGACAGTGACAGCAACAAACACCGAGGTGATTAAAAACACAAAACTCACTTCACAGTTGGACTGGGAAGTCGAGTTAGCCGTAGTTATCGGAAAAACAGGGAAATATGTACCGAAGTCGGAAGCAATGGATTATGTATTTGGGTATACCGTGATCAACGATATTTCCGCCCGGGATTGCCGTCGTGAAGGACAGTGGATTGTATCCAAAGGACAAGATACTTTTGCTCCCATGGGCCCCTATTTGGTGACCAAAGATGAAATCGAGAATCCGCATCACTTAAGCCTGAGTTTGAAAGTCAATGGAATAGAAAAACAACATTCTAACACAAAATTTATGTTGTTCAACATCAATGACTTAATCGAAGACTTAAGTACCGTTTTTACCATTGAGCCCGGTGACATTATTGCAACGGGAACCCCAGCAGGTGTGGGTGCCGGTCGCGATCCGCAAGAATGGTTGTATGATGGCGATGTAATGGAAGCCACCGTGGAAGGCATCGGAACAATCGTTAATACCATAAAAGAGATTTAAGCAGGGGGCTGCAATAGGGATCGAAGCAAGGTACCGCGTACCGCGGAGAGCCCGGGCCGGAGGCATTGCCCTTATCAGTGAACAGTGATCAGTATGCAGTAATCAGTTTTCAGTAATCAGTAAACAGTTGAAGAATTAAATAATGACAAAGAAATATAGAATTGGACAAATTGTTCCGTCGTCGAATGTGACGATGGAAACCGAAATTCCGGCGATTTTTAGAGCGCGGGAAACTGTTTTACCCGAGCGTTTCACCTTTCACAGCAGTCGGATGCGCATGAAAAAAGTCACTCAAGAAGAACTCGCGGCTATGGATGCCATGAGTTTGAAATGTGCCATCGAACTTTCGGATGCACACGTGGATGTGATGGGCTATGCGTGTTTAGTGGCGATTATGAGTATGGGACGTGGCTATCATTGTGTATCGGAAGTCAATTTGCACCAAGAAACCATCGCCAACGGCTTCCCTACTCCTATTGTGACTTCGGCGGGTGCGTTGATTAACGGACTAAAGGTTTTGGGAGCCAAACAAATATCAATCATCACGCCTTATATGCGACCACTGACCGATAAAGTGGTGGATTATATTGAACACCAAGGGATTAAAGTAAAAGAAAGTATTGCGTTGGAAATTCCCGATAATTTGGAAGTTGCCGCACAAAATCCATTGAATTTGTTGGAAATATACAAGCAATTGGATTTAACCGACGTAGACGTATTGGTGGCGTCGGCTTGTGTGCAAATGCCCTCGTTGGAAGCGATTGATTTAATTCAAGCCGAATGTGGCATTCCGGTAACCTCCGCTGCGGTTTGTACAACCTATGAAATGATGAAGAAATTAGGTATCGAAGCGAAATCGACCATTGGAGGCGAATTGTTGAAGGGTATCTATTAATGATTTTTCAATTGAAAACCTTTTGAACTCATTTATTATGTTTAATGTAGTTTGTGATTTTCATCCATGATTCGTTTTTTACACCTTTCACACAAAAACAATGATTCCTGATCAATAGTACTTATTTTCTCATTGGCGGCCGTCATCACACAATGTGAATTCGGACAATGTGGGATACCGAGGTTGTGTCCAAATTCATGAATAGCTACTTTTTTGGCTCTTTCGATTACAACATTTGAAGACGAATGGTGTAAACGAAAAGTGGAAACAATAGCTGATTTGCCGGGGCGATACGCCAATCCCATAATGCCAAAATCAGTATACTTCCATTCCGGTTTTAAAACACGACCTTTTTCATCGCGTTTTGTGATACAAATGTCTTTCGTGGTCAAGCCGAGAATGTAATCTATAGTGTCTGGGCGATGTGTAAGCTGAAATTTGATCACATCTTGCGCTTTATACCGAGGCGATTTTTTTAAACTTAATGCCGAAGAAGGCAATTCAATCGCGGGGAGCACAACCGTTTTGATGCCATAATACTCTTCCAGTGCGCTCCGGATTGTATCCCGTAAATACGCAGGGAAATCATCATAGCATTGAACGCCCATGCGTTTTGGTTTAGGATTAGAAGTACAAGCCAACCATAACAAACCGCATAACACAAGCGTAACTCCTTTTTTCATGAACAAAATTCAGCAAAAGTCGCGCCAGAAAAAAGGTTCAATGGATATCCATTAAATTAACCCCAACGTTAAAGATCCTGTGGTGATTGTCCTGCAAAATCACGATACACCATTCCCGATATTTGTTTAATGACTTCAGGCAATGTATCAAAACTATTTCCCTTTGTCATAATAGTCACCAAATAGGGTCGATTTTTTAGGTAAATGATAGCGGTTTCATGTAATTGCTTTTCGGTTATATCACCCGCTTCACCAAATTTGTGCGAAAATAAAGTGCCCTCAGGGAGACTTGCGGCCACTCCTAATTTAAAATCCGACTGCGTAAGCAACGAAATTGCGTATTCTGAATCAGCTGTAGATAAATAAGAAGCATTATACAAAGCACGCATAAATATAGAAACATCTTTTACATTGACAGGATAATCGGAAGCATTCCAATCAGGAGCATCTAAACCCAAATCGACAAAAACCTTTTTAAACGTTTCAATATCAAGAATAGAGTTTAAAATAAATGTAGCATTGTTATCCGAATGAACAATCATGTATTTTAATAATTCTCTAACACTATAGGATTGCCCCAATTGAATTGATTTAGAAGTGAAAACAGGCTTTTTATCAGACTGTAATTGCTGATTGAAAAGATACTTCTTATCCAAAAGACCAGGATTTTTTTCATTCATTTTTAAAAAGGCAATCAATTCAGGTATTTTCAATAATGAGCCTGGTTTGAATTTTTCCTCAACATTGATTCCTGTCCAAGCATTTTCTTCAAAATCCTTAAGGTATACTGCTGCCGAAGTAATTACACCTTTGCTTTTATACTCTGAAATCACCTGTGATATGGATTGGTTCAAAGAGGAAAATGCTGAGGATTCAACATTTGAATCAACAAAAAGTAATGGCTTTATGAATCGATACCCTTCCAATCGCTTTACTTGTAAGGTATTCGCTACACTGGTTGAAGTTTCACTGGTTTTGTCGACAAAAAAATGCTGTGTAATAAAGTAAGTGGCTATAACAGAGATAAATACTAAAACAGAAACGTATTTAAAGTTGATTTTAAAGTTTAAGATTCGAGTCATTCTTACTATTTGAATTCTAATAACGCAAAAATAGTGTATTAATTATGAAGAAAACAACACAATTCTCAGTCAAAATTGTTAATTTCTCAATAGAACGAAAGATTCTAGTCTTAAAGGAGTTAGGCCAATACCCTTCAAATTCACTCTTTTTTTTATACAATTTTTACGAGATTTATCGTTTAAGGAATAGTAACTTGCACCAAAATACGACCAGATGAATTCGATTAAAATACTTTGGGTTGACGACGAAATCGATTTGCTTAAACCCCATATCCTTTTTCTTGAACAAAAAAACTACCATGTAACGACCTGCAACAACGGTCGTGATGCCTTGGATATTTTTCAAGATGAAAATTTTGACGTGGTTTTTCTGGATGAAAATATGCCTGGATTATCGGGATTGGAAGTGCTTTCTGAAATGAAAGAGAAAAAATCATCCACTCCAATCATCATGATCACCAAGAGCGAAGAGGAATTTATCATGGAAGAAGCCATTGGTTCCAAAATCGCCGATTATCTTATTAAACCCGTCAATCCCAATCAGATTCTTTTGAGTTTGAAGAAAAATTTGGACCATTCACGTCTTATTTCTGAGAAAACAACCCTAGACTATCAAAAAGAATTTCGCAAAATCGCCATGGATATGGGAATGGCGCGTTCCTATACCGATTGGGTTGAAGTCTATAAAAAGTTATTGTTTTGGGAATTGGAGTTGGAGCATACCGAAGACTCCAATTTAATCAATATCCTTGAATCGCAAAAGCAAGAGGCTAATTTCCAATTTGGAAAATTTATCGAACGGAATTACGAAGATTGGTTTGATCCCAAAGCCGAAAAACCAATACTCTCGCATACGGTGTTTAGAGAATGGGTGGTTCCCGAACTGGTAAAAAAGGAGAAGCCGATTCTGTTTATAGTGGTCGATAATATGCGCTATGACCAATGGAAAGCAATGGAGTCTTCGGTAAATACCTATTATAAAGTCGAAAAAGAACTCCCCTATTTTGCCATGTTACCCACAGCTACACAGTATGCGCGTAATGCTCTATTTTCGGGACTATTACCCGCTGACATGGAAAAACAGTTTCCTCAGTATTGGAAAAACGACACCGATGAAGGGGGAAAAAATAATTTTGAAGCTGAATTTTTAACCGCCCATTTGAAACGCTTGGGGTTAAACATAAAACACGATTATTTTAAGATTACAAATTTTCAAACGGGAAAAAAATTAGCAGAAAATTTCCGTGGCTTAAAAGACAATCAATTGGTCGCAGTTGTTTACAATTTTGTGGACATGTTGTCGCATGCTAAAACTGAAATGGAAGTAGTCAAAGAACTCGCCTCCGACGATAAAGCATACCGTTCACTCACCTTAAGCTGGTTTAAAAATTCCCCCCTTTTGGAAATCATTCAACATGCCCAAAAATTAGGTTTCAAACTAATCATCACCACCGACCACGGCACCATCAATGTGAAAAATCCTTCGAAAGTGATTGGCGATAAAAACACGAGTCTCAACTTACGCTATAAAACCGGAAGAAGTCTCACATACGAAGATAAAGACGTCTACGTTGTCAAAGACCCCAAAAAAGTAGGATTACCCGCGATTAATATGAGTAGCTCCTTTATTTTTGCAAAAAACGACTTATTTTTGGCCTATGTTAATAACTATAATCATTATGTAAGTTATTACCGAAATACGTACCAACACGGTGGTATTTCGTTGGAAGAGATGATTATTCCTTTTATTGTTTTAAATCCGAGATAACCTATGGAAATTCTTTTTTCATTGGATGAAATTACTCAAGTGGCCCAAAAAATTCTCCACGAAAACCCAGCAAAGGTTATGGTGTTTAATGGCCCAATGGGAGCCGGTAAAACCACACTTATCAAGGTTTTGTCACAAACGTTGGGTGTCAATGAAGCCACGAGCAGTCCTACTTTTTCCCTAGTCAATGAATACGAAAATCAACAAGGCGAAAAGATTTATCATTTTGATATGTATCGCTTAAAATCGGAAATGGAAGCGCTCGACTTTGGGATTGAAGATTACTTGTATTCGGGACATTGGTGTTTTATCGAATGGGCTGAAAAAATCCTCAACCTTTTGCCCGATCAGTATGCTCGAGTTGACTTGAGCGTACTCCCCGATGGAAAAAGAAAATTGGCGTTGCAGGTCTCATAGATTTTTTATACTTTAGAAGAAAATATAGTACGGTATGCCACTGACCCCTTTCAGTCCGGAACAATTAATTCCTCAAGAAGAAAAATTAGAAATTGCCCGCCATAAATCGGAATTGTTTATTGGAATTCCTAAAGAGACGAGTTATCAAGAACGTCGTATCTGTCTCACCCCTGACGCCGTTAATTCTCTTACTTCCCACGGACATCGAGTGATGATGGAGGCTGGCGCGGGTTTAAGTTCAAGTTACACCGACAACGAATATCGTGATGCCGGCGCAGAAATCACCAACGACACCCAAAAAGTGTTCAGTTGTCCCATGCTCTTAAAAGTGGAACCACCCACTATGGCTGAGATTGAAATGATGCAGGCAGGAACAATTCTAATTTCTGCCTTGCAAATTAAAACGCGAAAAAAAGAGTACTTCGAGGCTTTGTCCAAGAAAAAAATAACGGCCTTAGCGTTTGAATACATCAAAGATGAAGACGGTTCGTATCCTGCGGTAAAATCGCTAAGTGAAATAGCAGGCACGGCTTCGATACTTATTGCAGCCGAATTAATGATCAACAATAGCTTTGGAAAAGGACTTTTGTTTGGAAATATCAATGGTGTCCCCCCTACCGATGTCGTAATTATTGGCGCGGGAACGGTAGGCGAATTTGCGGCTCGAACCGCAATTGGATTGGGTGCCAATGTCAAAGTGTTTGATAATTCAATCACCAAATTACGCCGTTTACAAAACAACCTTAGTCAGCGGGTTTTTACCTCCACTATCGAACCCAAAGCATTGCAAAAAGCGCTACGCCGCTGTGATGTAGCTATTGGTGCAATGCGAGGTAAAGATCGTTGCCCAGTTGTTGTTACCGAAGGGATGGTCGATTTGATGAAAAAAGGAGCTGTGATCGTGGATGTGAGTATCGATACAGGTGGCTGTTTTGAAACCTCAGAGATAACGACCCATGAAAAGCCAACCTTTATTAAAAATGACGTCATCCATTATTGCGTTCCCAATATTCCATCGCGCTATTCCAAAACGGCTTCGCTCTCCATCAGCAATATTATTATGCCTTATTTGTTGCAAATCGCCGAAGATGGCGGTATGGAAAATGCATTGCGATTGAGCAAAGGATTGAAAAATGGGGTTTATTATTACCATGGAATTTTAACAAATAAATCAATTGGCGATTGGTTCCATCTGCCCGATAGCGACATTAATTTAATTGTATTTTAATACCAGAACGGCACGAGATTCTTTACTTTTGCAAAAAATATGCTATGAAATTTTATCAACGCCTCGCCTACTACAGCTTTGGAGTATTACTGGGAGCCTTATTTGTTGCTTTTGTCTTGACCGGGAAAGACACCCGTTGCAGTTACTTTCCCAATGAACGCGTGCTCAATAACATTCGAACAAAACCCCTAAAATATAGCATAGAAGCGTCACGGAAACTCGCCGAAGACTGGATTGACACCATTGACATCAAAAATACGTTAACCTACGGCGATGTAGATTTTGATAAAAGCAATGTAAAATACGAGGATGGTAAATTGTATTGGATTGAAGGCTACACTACACTTAGGGATACCATTAAATTGAAAATTGTCAATTATGAAACCCGAGCAGTTTTGGAAGATATTGTTCGTGTAAAAACGAAAAAGAATGTACCATAAAAAATCCGGCTTACCACCGGATTTTTATTTACTTTATAAATTCAATTTTTTGAACTTCTTCTGCATTGACACTGTCAAAAAATCCTTGTTCACTCATCCACTCGTCACTAAATACCTTACTCATGTAGCGTGAACCGTGATCGGGGAATACAATTACCACATTGCTTTCGGCTGTAAATTCACCTTCTTCAGCAAATTGTTTTACCGCTTGAAAGGCAGCACCACTGGTATACCCTACAAACAAACCTTCTTTCTTTGCAATTTCTCGTGCAGTATGCGCACTTTCTTCATCGCTTACTTTCATGAATTTATCAATTACATCAAAGTCTGTAGCGGTAGGAATCAAATTTTTACCTAAACCTTCAATGCGATACGGATAAATCTCTGCCGTATCGAATTCCTTGGTTTCGTGGTATTTTTTTAATACCGAACCAAAAGCATCAACGCCTAAAATTCGAATCGCAGGATTTTTTTCTTTTAAAAAACGTGCAGTACCTGATATCGTACCTCCTGTTCCACTACAAGCAACTAAGTGGGTTATTTGTCCCCCCGTTTGCTCCCATATCTCAGGTCCTGTTGTGTTATAATGTGCATCAACATTTAAATCGTTGAAATACTGATTGATATAGACAGATCCCTTTGTCTCTTCGTGTAATCGTTTGGCAACAGAATAATACGATCGCTCATCGTCAGCAGAAACGTGTGCGGGACAAACATATACTTTTGCGCCCATTGAACGCAACATATCAATCTTATCCTTTGAGGATTTGGAACTGACCGCCAAGATGCAATCATACCCTTTGATGATGCTCACCATGGCTAAACTGAAGCCCGTATTTCCCGATGTAGTTTCAATAATGGTATCGCCTGGTTTAAGTATACCACGGCGTTCGGCTTCTTCAATAATGTATAAGGCAATTCGGTCTTTGGTGGAATGGCCTGGATTGAATGCTTCAACCTTAGCAAAGAAATTTCCTGAAAGATGCTCCGCAATCCTATTGAGTCGAATAATCGGTGTATTCCCTATTAATTCGAGTACATTATTGTAGGCTTTTATTGTTTCTTTCATAAAAAACAGATTAGCGTCAGGGGATTCGATTAACGAACTTGGAATGCCCCCAAACCTTGCAAATTTAGTAAATTATTTTAAACTAACTTTTAATTTTTTCTAAATCCAATAAAAAGGCAAACTCTTTAGCCACCTCTTTTAGCGCCTCAAATCGGCCCGAAGCACCTCCGTGTCCCGTCTCCATATTGGTATCCAAAAACAATAGATTGGTATCGGTCTTGAGCTCCCTTAATTTTGCTACCCATTTGGCGGGTTCCCAGTATTGTACTTGTGAATCGTGCAACCCAGTCGAAATGTACATATGCGGGTAATCCTGTGCACGAACATTGTCATAGGGGGAATACGACAACATGTAATCGTAATAAACTTTGTCGTTGGGATTACCCCATTCGTCATATTCACCGGTTGTCAATGGAATCGTGTCGTCCAACATCGTAGTAACTACATCCACAAAAGGTACTTGAGCAATAATCCCATGAAATAAATCGGGCCGCATGTTGGCCACAGCTCCAACCAACAAACCACCCGCCGATCCGCCTTCAGCATACAAATGCGAGGCGCTGGTATACCCTTCTTGGATTAAAAATTCTGCACAATTGATGAAATCGGTAAACGTATTTCGTTTCTCCAATAACTTCCCTGTTTCATACCAACGCCGGCCCAAATCCTCTCCTCCTCGTACATGCGCCATAGCATAGACAAACCCGCGGTCTAAAAGACTTAACCGAGTGGTAGAAAAATAGGGCTCAAGCGTAACACCATACGAACCATAACCGTAGAGTAAGAGTGGATTGGATTGGTTTTTTTGAAGTCCTTTTCTATACACCAAAGAAATGGGCACTTGAACACCATCGGCAGCAGTGGCCCAAATACGCTCTTCAATATAGTTATTCTTGTCAAAATTTCCACCCAACACTTCTTGTTCCTTCAAAATACGTTGTTCACGAGTAACCATGTTAAATTCAATCACCGATGCAGGAGTCGCCAACGATTGATAGGCATAGCGTAGCCAAGGCGTATCAAAATCAACATTAGTCGTTGTGTAGGCCGTGTAGGTCTCTGAGGCAAACGGAAGGTATTCATCCATGGTACCATCCCAACGTATTATTCGCAGGGCATTTAATCCGTTGTAACGCTCAGACACCACCAAAAATTCTCTAAAAATATCAATGCCTTCCAACAAAACATCTTCCCGATGCGGCACTACTTCCGTCCAATGCGGCATTGCAGTGTGGGCTACATCCGTTTTCATCAATTTAAAATTGGTCGCTTCGTCTTTATTCGTAAGAATATAAAAATGGGAACCGTAATGCGATACCGAGTACTCTAATCCCCGAACGCGCGGTTGAAAAAGTTGGAAATCTGCTGAGGGTTGTGTTGCCTTTATAAAGCGATACTCTGAAGTAAGCGTGCTCTCGGAGGCAATCATGATGTATTCGCGTGACTTGGACTTGAATACCGAAACGTCAAACGTGGCATCGGCTTCAAAATACACCTTAATATCTTGGCTTGGATCTGTGCCTAAAGCATGTCGATAAATACTATCTGAACGCAATGTTTTTGGGTCTTTTCGACTGTAAAACAAGTACTTTCCATCCGCCGACCAAACCGCGCCACCAGTAGTATTTTCAATAGTATACGGTAAAATTTCACCGGTTTCAAGATTTTTTATTTGAATACTGTACTGACGTCGGGAAACCGTATCAACGCCAAACGACACCCAACCATTATCATCACTGATCGATAATCCTGTTAAATGAAAATAGGAATGCCCTTTTGCCATTTCGTTACCATCAAAAAGGAGGCATTCTGGAGCTTCCATGCTTCCCTTTCGTCGCGTGTAAATTGGATAATCACCCCCTTTTTCAAAACGTGTGATGTAGTAATATCCATTGTAAAAATAAGGGACCGAACTGTCGTCTTCTTTAATGCGACTTTTCATTTCCACAAACAAAGCCTCTTGCAATTCTTTAGTGGGCGCCGTTACCGCTTGATAATACGCATTTTCTTGTTCCAAATAGGCAATAACTTCCGGATTTTCGCGGTCATTCAACCAAAAATAATCATCAATACGTTCATGATTGTGGTGAATCAAACGATGGGGATTTTTTTTCGCTTTGGGCGTTTGAAGAGTAGACATATATACTAAACTTATTTTTGCAAAGATACACCGCGATTACGGGCGGTGTTGCATGAAAAACTTAAATTTTCAACCAATTCTTTAACAAGATTATTATGTACATTTGTGTAAAATAAAGTAAAAAAATATGTTTGGTGATTTAATGGGAATGATGGGTAAATTACAAGAAACCCAACAGAAAATAGAAGAAACAAAGCAACGATTAGACACTGTTTTGGTCGATGAAAAAAGTACGGATGGTTTATTAGCCGTTACAATTACGGCCAACCGTACTATTCGTTCTATTCAGATTGATGATTCGTTATTGAACGATAAAGAAATGTTGGAAGATTACTTAGTTAACGTTCTTAACAAAGCTATTGCCAAAGCTACGCAAGTAAATGAAACAGAATTAGGCGCTGTAGCCAAAGAAGGACTTCCGAATATTCCCGGTATGAATTTATTCCGATAGTATGCGTTGGGACATTGGTTTTTTGTTTCTCACCTTACTGGCAGAAATTGTGGGTACTGTGGGAGGCTTCGGCTCTTCGGTGTTCTTTGTCCCTATTGCTAATTTTTATTTTGACTTTCACCATGTGTTGGGACTCACCGCTGTTCTACACCTAGCGAGCAACGTGACCAAAATTGCACTCTTCAGAAAAGGGTTCCATCGGCAACTTTTACTCACCATGGGGATTCCTTCGGTGGTATTTGTTTTACTCGGAGGCCTCCTTACGCCTTACCTGTCGTCTCAACTTTTGGAATTAATTCTAGGAATATTCCTGACTATTTTCAGTTTGTTTTTCATTCGTAATCCCCAAAGAGCGCTGTTGCCAACAACCAAAAATGCTGTGCTAGGGGGAGTACTTTCGGGATTTTCAGCAGGATTAATGGGAACCGGCGGTGCCATTCGCGGATTAACGATGGCAGCATTTAATCTTGAAAAAAATGTATTTATTGCTACTTCTGCCGCTATTGATTTACTCATTGATGCCTCACGTACAGCAATTTATGCAAAAAATGGGTATGTAACCCAAGATATTATCTATGCGATTCCCGTTTTAATTGGGATTAGCCTTCTCGGTTCGGGTATTGGCAAATGGATATTGCGCTTTGTAGACCAAAATCGCTTTAAACAAATTACGTTGTTTTTGATTTTAGGTATTGGACTACTGACTTTAGGAAAAATAATATTTGCTAAAATATGAGTTTCCCCAAATGCTCCATTACATAGCTATGCATCACTTGTTTATAGTCCAAATGGGTCACTATTCGCAGTTTTCCTGGCCCCATTGAACTGATATGGATATTTTTCTGTTTGAGTTTATCAATTACCCATTGCTCATCTAAGGTGGGACGAACGGAGAAAATAATTATATTGGTTTCAATAGGTTCCACTTTGGCTACCCAAGGTAATGTGGCCAACAAAGCACCAAGTTCTTGCGCGCGTTTGTGGTCTTCTTCCAATCGCAAAATATGATTTTGTAGGGCATACATGCCGGCGGCAGCTAAGTATCCTGCTTGACGCATTCCACCCCCAAAAATTTTACGAATACGAAGCGCTCTTTTCATATCGGCCTTGGTTCCCAGCAATAGGGATCCTACCGGTGCACCTAACCCTTTTGACAAACAGACCGAGATAGTATCAAATAACTCCCCAAACTGTTTGGGATGTTGTTTCTTGGCCACCAACGCATTCCAAAGACGTGCCCCATCCAAATGGTATTTCAAGTTATGCTCAACACAAACTTGTTTAATACGCTTTAATTCAAGTACTTCATAACAAGCTCCACCGCCTTTATTGGTCGTGTTTTCGATACTTACTAGAGCCGTTTTTGGGGCGTGATAAAACTCGGGGTCATTGATTGAAGCGCGAACTTGCTCGGCGGTAATCATTCCGCGGGTTCCGTCGACAAGACAGCAAGAAACCCCACTATTAAAGGAAGCTCCTCCGCCCTCGTAATGATAAATGTGTGAATACTTATCGCAAATGACTTGCTCACCCGGTTGGGTATGCAATTTAATTGCAGTTTGATTGGCCATGGTGCCACTCGGAAAAAACAAAGCCGCTTCCATACCAAACAGATGGGCTACCGCTTCCTCCAATTCATTAACTGAAGGGTCTTGTTTATAGACATCATCCCCTACTTTGGCCCGAAACATAAATTGCAACATTTCTTGGGTGGGTTTGGTAACGGTATCGCTGACTAAATTAATTTCCATATCCGACAACAATGCTTTACTTTTGCGGCTACAAAACTACATTAATTTATGACAAATACCGAACAAATCAAAGGTATTGTAGAACGCCTTGGTGCGTTGAGGAGGTATCTTTGACATTGATGCCAAATTGATCGAAATCTCCAACGAGGAAGAGAAAACCTTTGCACCCGACTTTTGGAATAATGCCAAACAAGCCGAACTAATCGTTCGCAATTTGCGCTCCAAGAAAAAGTGGGTCGAAGATTTTACCAAAGCTGAAAATTATGCAGAGGAACTTCAAATCACCTATGAATTCTTTAAAGAGGGCGATGCTAGCGAGGAAGAATTAGATACGCAGTATGCGTTGACGTTACATCAGATTGAGGACTTAGAATTCCGAAACATGCTTTCGGATGAAGGGGATTCAATGAGTGCCGTGTTGCAAATTACCGCGGGCGCTGGTGGTACAGAAAGTTGTGATTGGGCTTCATTGTTGATGCGTATGTACCTGATGTGGGGCGAAAAGCAAGGCTATAAAATCAAAGAATTGAATTTTCAAGAAGGCGACGTTGCAGGAATAAAAACAGTGACCCTTGAATTTGAAGGCGATTTTGCTTTTGGTTATTTAAAAGGTGAAAACGGAGTGCATCGATTGGTGCGGATTTCTCCTTTTGATAGTAATGCCAAACGCCATACCTCGTTTGCCTCAGTGTATGTGTACCCTTTGGTTGACGATACCATTGAGATCGCCATTAGTCCTGCCGATATAGAAATTACTACCGCACGATCAAGTGGGGCCGGAGGACAAAATGTCAATAAAGTGGAGACCAAAGTTCAATTACTTCACAAACCTACAGGAATTCAAATTCAGTGTTCGGAGACGCGTTCACAACACGACAACCGGGAACGTGCCATGCAAATGTTACGCTCGCAATTGTATGAAATCGAGTTGAAAAAACGCATGGAACAGCGCGCTGACATTGAAGCAGGAAAAATGAAAATCGAGTGGGGTTCACAAATTCGTAATTATGTGATGCATCCCTACAAATTGGTGAAAGACGTGCGCACTGGGCAAGAAACAAGTGATGTCGATGCCGTCATGAATGGAGAAATCGATGCGTTCTTAAAAGCGTATTTGATGATGATGGGTCAAAAAGAAACGTAAGGAAATAACGGTCTAGCGATAGGCCGTTTTTTTATTCAAAAACTTCCCGGAGAAATTGTACCATCCGATTCCAAGAGCGTATGGCAGCCTTTTCGTTATAGGCCGCTCCCCTTTTGTTATCAGTTCCTGCTCCTTTATCCGTAAACGAGTGCACTGCGTTGGCATAATAAATCATTTCCCAGTCAGCTTTGGCGATGCGCATTTCCTCCTGAAAAGTTTTGATTTCTTCTTGCGAAACATAAGGATCATCAGCGCCATGCAGGACTAAAACACGAGTATTAATGCTTTGTGTTGGGCGTGTGGCATCGTGTCCTAACCCGCCATGAAAACTAACAACGCCTCTAACGGGTAAATTCATTCGAGCGGCTTCCAAAGCTCCCGTTCCTCCAAAACAATACCCCATTACCACAATATTTTTCGAAGGCACACCCAATTGTACCAATTGATTGTAAGCGAGTTGAATTCGTTTTTGATAAGCCAAAAAATTCTTCTTATAGTACCCTGCCTTTTCTGAGGCTTCTTTAAAATTTTTAGGGCGTTGGTCGACCCCATAAATATCGGCAACGAAGGTATAAAATCCCATTTTCTGGAGTTTCTCAGCACTTTCTTGTGCATGTGAATCAATTCCCATCCATGCGGGAAGAATCAAGACTCCGCGTTTTTCAGCGACCTCTTTTTGAGGAATTCCCGCCAAACCTTCTAATGCTTGCGCTTCATCAACATAAGAGACCTGCTTGAGTTGGGCGTTACTTACAAGAGTAAACAAGCAGAAAAGAGATAGCCATTTTTGAATCATAGTGCCGTATTTTAAATAAAACTATATCCCCATTTCGATTTGAAATCGAACATACCAGTTGTTTTGCTCACTGCCTTGTGAAAACTGAAGGCGATCATAGGTAACTTCAGCCTGAATTTTGAAGGCATGTTCCCAAACATACTTTGTGAGACCTAAGGTGTATTCTTGCGTATCGGGTGCTAAATTGACGATATCAGCACCGACTTTTTGGGTTGAATAACGGGCTATAAACTCGTAATTTGACGGTGTTAAGTAACTGCATTGATAATCAAATCCACTGCCCACATAGACAAAACGCGTTTGGGTAGGATCGAGCGGATTGACGGTTATAGCATTTCGCGTTGTTGTTCGCGACATGTACGTTGCCATCGCTGCAAATCCTTTGTATTTAAACATACCGTCTAGCAAAACCGACTTTAACGTTCGCGCTTGAAACAAATCGTCACCGAGTTGCCCTTGCGTACGTTGAGCATTGTTATTTTGCTGAAAAGCAGCAGAGAAAAAAAGTTTGGGTTTGGCTTCCCGAATTAAATCTCCTTCAAAATAGACGCCATCTTTGGTAAATGCACCCAGCGGCATCAATTCGACTTTACCCGTTAGCGCCAGTCCACTATCGGGGCCGTTGGTAGTATTTCGCCCTTCTCCTGTCGACAAAGCTCCCTTGATATTATAAGAAAACTGATTACTTCGTTGTTTTAAATGATGGACTTGAAATCCGAAATCACGGTCAATATTAAAACGCGCATTATTGATCGATCGATCGGTAAGTTGCAAGGCTCCCGAGGAATTAATACGTTGCCGATTCCCAGGTAATTTGGTTTGTCCGAAACTAAAATTCCATTGCGGATTGGGTCGATAGGTAATCACCGCATCCCGAATGATATTATAATTATCCCCTTCACGAATTTCGCCGGTATCACCTGGGGCAAACGACAATTGAATGACGTATAAAAATTTTGGACTACCTACAAAACCATCAAAACGAAGACGTAATCGACGAATTTGCCAATCATAGCCCCCTTCTTCAAACTCATTTTTAACATAAGACGCCCGATTTTGAATCCGGAAACGCAAATTCATTTGAAATAAACTATCGGGTGCTGTTAGTCCCAATCCTTTACCAAAACTATAATACGGCAACGTTGATAATTTCAGGTCGTTATCACTCTTATTTTTTTCCAAAACGGGTTGGGCAAAGAGAGAAAAACTCAAAAAAAATAAAATTCCGACAAACCACTTCATACCCTTATTTTTTACGTCACAAAAGCTGTTACAAAGTACTAAAGATTTTTTAACAATAGCGTATGAGAACGTGTTTACAGGAAATTTTAACTAGATTTTTGGAAAAACCTAAAAATTAAATTGCGCATGTAAGCGTAATAGACTCCCGCGTTGATGATTATCCCGAAGTGTTGCGTCTTCATATCGACGTGATGAAATGGTGTAATCCGCAACAAACTCGAAATTTTTGTACGGTTGCCATTCAATTCCAATCTCTAAATCATTGACATCATAACTTCGTGCATCCAATTCATGCTTTTTACCGCCCAAATACCAATGGTACTTGACAAAAGGAAAGAAAACTTGATTCTTATATTTTACTTGACCAAAAACTTGAGCATAACCGCCTTCTAAACTTGATTCACGAATAATATTGTTTTGTGGATCGTATTCAGGACCGCGCCCAAAATTATACTCTGCTTGGAATCCAAAGGGTTGTGGATACCAAACCACTGTCGCAGCTACACGTTGGTCGGTGAATTCAGGATTGTTATTTTCCAATAATGCTTTGTTAGCTCCAGAGGTTAGCGTGTTTACAACGAATTTACCATTATAGGCTTGAACCCCTAACTCAAATACTTGTCCATTATCAAATTCAAAAGGATACGTAAATCGTACCACAGCATGTTGGCTAGTATTGGCTTCCGAACGATTGGCTGTTTGTCCATTATACAACCCAATACCAAACAAACCGTAATCTCCAGACCCTTTTAGACCTTCATCGATTAAACGTTTGAATAATTCTCTTTTTGATTGTGTTGCCCAATAGAAAAAAACACCGAGATCACGCTCATTAGAAACTGCACTATTTAGCGCATCATTTCGGTCGAGTGCTATTCGGTTTTGTGAAGACTGCATATTTTCAAATCCGTAAGGCACTTTACTTTGCCCCACACGAAAACGAAATTCTTTCTTTTCATCCAAAGCCAAATCAAAATAGGCATCTCGAATTTGTAAAATCATATTGGTCGTGCCTGCCGCAGATGCAAAGTCAGGTTGGATATATACAAATACCCGATCGTGAACATTTCCCGAAAAAATAATTCGACCTCGTCGAACAAAGAAGCTATTATTTCCGCCCCAAGATCGGTCACATTGCTCACAACCTAAATCAGGGTTTGTTTCAAATAATTTGTTGTATCGAAACTGCGCATACCCACGTATGTTAATGAGATTATACCAATTCTTCTTTGGAGTTTCATTCTTTTTGACTTGAACAATCGAAGTAGAGGTGCTATCTTTTTTACTATTCACGGCACTAGGTTGTGCCAATACAAGTGAACAAAAAAACAGCAAAAAGTAGTAGGTAATGTATTGTTGTTTCATTTTAAGTTGTAGTTAATGATTTCATTACGATTTATAAAGGATTCCTTAACCTTTAGCGTTTGGATGCAAAAAAAGCCGACAATAAATCGGCTTTATATTTTTAAGTCTTAAAGGATAGCATTGATCAAAAAGTAAAACAGTGCAGCCATAAGGGCAGAAACAGGTATGGTTAAAATCCAAGCCCAGAGCAAATTAATGGTAACACCCCAGCGAACAGCTGAGATACGTTTGGTTACTCCTACCCCAATAATCGAACCAGTGATGGTGTGCGTTGTAGAAACTGGTATTTTAAAATGCTCCGTAGAAAATAACGTCAACGCCCCTGCAGATTCTGCCACAACGCCTTCAAATGCATTTACTTTGGTGATTTTGGATCCCATGGTTTTCACAATTTTCCACCCCCCACTTAAAGTTCCTAACGCAATTACGGTATAACAGGTAAGTGGAATCCATTCGGGCATCTGACTTTTGATTCCCTCTTCTTCATTGGGTAAAACAACGCGCAACCACTCGGGCATCGTCAATACTTCTTGGTGAGTAGTATTTAAATACACTGCCACCGCAGCAGCAATAATACCCATCACTTTTTGTGAGTCATTCCCACCGTGCCCCAAACTAAAAGCAGCCGAGGACAACAACTGCATTTTTTTCAATACGGACTCCGCTTTGGCCGCAGAATACGAGCTAAATATGAGGTTGAAAATGGCTAAACTATAAAAAATAACAGCTACCAATAACCATTTGATGTTGTGTGGTTCGGTCACCACCGACCAAAAATGACTTTCAAAACGAGGCTTTTCAATCGACTCATACCCAATCATTACCGTTGACAAAAACCAAAAAACCAAAAGCATTAAAGCTACCGTAAATACTTTAGGGCCAATAGCTTTTTTGGACGAATACATCATCCACAACGACAGGCAGTAGGAAATAAACATCCCGACGAGCGGTGCTAAGACAATAAAACAAATAACAATCAAAACACCACTGGGTAATAAATCACCCTCTTTGAACTTATACCAAGTAACGATATTAAAACCAGCATGCTCTAAATCGGTTACTTTGCCCGAAAACCCATGGGCAATGGCAGCACCAGCAAAACCTCCAATCAAAGTATGTGATGATGAGGAAGGGATTCCTTTCCACCAAGTCAACAGATTCCAAATAATCGCTGCTATAATACCCGCCAAAAGTACCGTTAAGTCTAAACTGCTGGTTTTAGCGGTTTTGGCCACCGTATCGGCCACTCCAAAACCAAAGACCCAATAGGCCAAAAAATTAAAAAACGCTGCCCAAAGTACCGCTTGAAAGGGAGTCAATACTTTCGTAGCAACAATGGTAGCTATCGAATTGGCGGCATCGTGGAATCCATTGATATAATCGAAGGCAAGCGCCAAAAAGATAATGAGAATTAATAAGGTAAATTCCATGAATCCTATTGATTAAGAGTGTTTCACAGAAATTTGTTCCATTACATTGGAAACACTTTTACACTTGTCAGAAGCCATTTCTAGAGAAGATAATACTTCTTTGTATTTGATGATGTTTTTGGCATCGGTTTCATTTTCAAAAATATCAGCTACCGCTTTGTCAAAAACAGAATCGGCTTTACTCTCTAATTTATTGATCTTTTTACAGGTATCTTTAATAGCTTTGGGATTTTTTAAATCTTTAAGTTCCTTAATTCCAACAGAAATAAGCTGACAAGCTTCCAAATTAATTTCAGTTAACTTTCGAATGGATTTGGTGATTTTATCCACTTGATACAAACGAATACGACTCGCAGCACCATGCATATTATCGGCTACGTTATCGATGGATTTAATTAACGAGTGAATATCTTCGCGGTCAAAAGGCGTGATAAAATTACGACTTAATTCTAAATGCGTTTTGTGAGCAATATCCTCAATAATAGCTTCTAACTCTTCTACTTTTCGAAACAAATCTTCTCGCTCATTCTTGGGGGCATTTACCGCATCATGCAACGTACTAGCCATGAGCGTCAAATTTTCTGTTGCTTTTTCAAACAACGGAAAGAATTTTTTATCTTTTGGAACAAAAAACTGAAAAACTTGATTTAAAGACATTAGGTTGTTTTTTAAAATTGGCACAAAACTACCTGATTAATGTTAAATTAATATTAACAAATGAATAAGTAGCAGTTATGTTTTCCCTCGATTTTAATATTGTCTTAACACAGTTGATATTACGAATGAAATCGTTTTCGTACTTTAGCGACGCAAAAAAATAACCCCATGGACCTGAATTTTAATAAAAACGAAGACCACAATAAATTACTGCTTTCCGAACTTAAACAGCGCTTTGCTAAAGTTAGATTGGGCGGTGGCGAAAAACGCATTGAAAAATTGCATGCAGAAGGCAAAATGACCGCGCGTGAACGTATCGATTACCTGTTAGATAAAGATGCGCAAAGCATTGAAATTGGTGCTTTTGCAGGGGACGGTATGTATGCCGAACATGGCGGATGTCCCTCGGGAGGTGTCGTGGTCAAAATTGGATACATACACGGAAAACAATGCATGGTTGTAGCCAATGATGCTACCGTAAAAGCGGGTGCTTGGTTTCCCATTACCGGAAAGAAAAACTTACGTGCCCAAGAAATTGCGATAGAAAATCGATTACCCATCATTTATCTAGTAGATTCGGCCGGTGTTTATTTACCCATGCAGGATGAAATCTTTCCCGATAAAGAACATTTTGGTCGTATTTTCCGTAACAATGCCATCATGAGCAGCATGGGAATTACCCAAATTGCAGCCGTTATGGGGAGTTGTGTGGCGGGAGGAGCCTACCTTCCGATCATGAGTGATGAAGCGCTTATTGTAGATAAAACAGGAAGTATCTTCTTGGCAGGAAGCTATTTGGTCAAAGCTGCCATCGGGGAAAATATTGATAATGAAACTTTAGGCGGCGCCACAACGCACTGTGAAATATCGGGGGTAACCGATTATAAAGCCAAAGACGACAAAGATGCTTTGGACCGAATTAGACGTGTGGTTCAAAAAATAGGCGCTTACGAAAAAGCCGGTTTCGATCGTATTAAAGCAGAGAAACCAGCTTTGGAACCGAGTGATATTTATGGGATTTTACCCAAATCACGCGCTGATCAGTACAACATGATGGAAATCATTAAGCGTTTGGTCGATCAATCGGAGTTTGATGAATATAAAGCGGGGTATGGTCAATCCATCATAACCGGGTATGCGCGTATTGATGGTTGGGCTGTGGGCATTGTAGCCAATCAACGAACGGTTTCTAAAACGAAGAAAGGCGAACTTCAATTTGGAGGCGTGATCTATTCGGATAGCGCCGATAAAGCCACTCGATTTATCGCCAATTGTAACCAAAAGAAAATTCCGTTGGTGTTTTTACAGGATGTTACCGGATTCATGGTGGGTTCCAAAAGTGAACACGGCGGTATCATTAAAGACGGCGCTAAGATGGTAAATGCCGTATCCAACTCCGTGGTGCCTAAGTTTACCATAGTCATCGGAAATTCATACGGTGCGGGAAATTACGCTATGTGTGGTAAAGCGTACGACCCACGACTTATTGTGGCTTGGCCCAGTGCCGAATTGGCCGTAATGGGAGGTGCTCAAGCGGCTAAAGTCTTGATGCAAATTGAAGCAGCATCCCTCAAAGCAAAGGGAGAAGTTGTTGATGAAGTGAAAGAACAAGAGTTGTTTGACCGCATCAAAGCGCGCTACGACGCCCAAGTTTCCCCCTACTACGCAGCTGCGCGATTATGGACCGATGCCATTATTGATCCGTTGGAAACACGTACCTGGATTTCTATGGGAATTGAAGCGGCTAATCACGCTCCCCTTGAAAAGAAATTCAACTTAGGCGTAATTCAGGTTTAAGATTCTATTTTTCCATAAAAAAAATGCCCCGAGCGAAAAACTACGGGGCATTTTCATATATATAGAAACCTAACAAATTTAAGGCTTTTCCTCACCTCCTACCAAAAACGGTGCCTTGCCGTCGGTGATGATGATTTTACTGTTGTTGGATTTTGCCAATTCCAAGAACGCTTCAATACTGCGCAACTTTATGATTTCTTGCGACAATCCTTCGGCGAGAATTTTCTGCGCATCTCGGGTACCTTTTGCCTGAATAATCACGCGGTCGGCTTCCAATTTTTCCTGTTGCAATACAAATTCCATACGCATGGCTTCTTGCTCAGCTTGCAATTTTCGTTCTATCGACTTGGCCAAGCCATCAGGAAGTTGAATACTTTTTAACAATACCGATTCAATACGAATACCTTGTGGCCCAAGAATGAGATCCATTTGTTTACGAATTTCTTCCTCAATATTCGAACGCATTCCCGAGTGCATGTCTTTGGCAAAAAAACGGGCACAAACATCGGCTGAAGCAGAACGAAAAACATTGGAAATAATTCCTTCATAGCCTAAGCCTAAATTGCGAATAATACTAGGCACTTTATCTTGATCCAAACGATATAAGATAGAGATTTGAGAACTGATGCTAAGTCCTTCTTTACTAGGTAAACTCAAGGTCAATTCTAAATCATTGGTTTGAATGGAAGTCTTCACCACTTTGGAGGTAAACGGATTGAAAAACACAGCGCCTTGGGTGTGAATTTTATCGGATAATTTTCCCATTTTCTGACGAATGCCGACCTCGCCGGGACGGACTACCGCACAACTTGCTGAAAGTAAAGCGAGACCTGAGAGTAAAAGTAATTTTTTCATAGTCAAAAGTTTTTATTTCAAATTTAAAAGTATTACTTTCAAATAGCTCCCAACAAAATCCCAATTTTTTATAAAAAAAACTTAATTTTTCCCATCGTAATACATTTCCTTTTTACAGGAATGACTAGTTTTAGCCCATGGAACGGCCTACGCATTTTATTCCTTTTTCCACTTCCCTCGAAGGCATTGTATTGCCTGAAAAATTCACCTTTCCTTTTTTTTATGAACCCCATGCTTTGAGTCGTATTGCGGCAAAAGAACTTCAAACCTATTTGGAGTATCAAACGGATTTTGACCACAACTTTGGTTTGGACGAACATCAAAAAGGACCTGTTATTGGAAAAATGTTTGGCGTTTTGGTGGTACAAACCGCATCTGGAGAACTTGGACAACTGTGGGCCTTTTCAGGAAAATTAGCCGATCAAAACCATTGGCCCAAATTTGTTCCCACGGTATACGACATGCTTACGGAGAAAGGGTATTTTAAAACAGAAGAGCGTGTTTTGAATGCCTTAAACGAAAAAATTGCCCAAAAAGAAACCGCTCCCGAAGGACTGGAAGCGCAAACAAATGTAACGGTATTAAGCAACCAAGCCGCCAAAGCAATTGCCGAGTATAAAAAACTGCAAAAGCAAAATAAGCAGCGAAGAGCCGACTTCCGAACAAACAATCCCAATGCATCAGAAGAAGTATTGCAGCAATTGATTCAGGAAAGTCAGTTGGAAAACATTCGACTTCGTCATTTGCAACTCGAATGGAAATCAAAAATAGAGTCCGCGCAAGCCACTTTTCAGCGATGGGAACAAGAAATTGAATCGCTTAAAGAGGAACGTCGACAACGCTCAGCCCAATTACAGAATCAACTGTTTTCTGAGTATGCGTTTCTCAATCGCTATGGTGTTACCAAGAATTTATTGGACTTGTTTGAAGGGAATCCACCGGCTGGAGCGGGCGAATGTGCTGCTCCCAAATTGTTGCATTACGCCTTTCAACACCAGTTGACTCCCATAGCGATGGCTGAATTCTGGTGGGGACAATCACCAAAGTCGGAAATCAGAAAGCACCAACAGTTTTATCCCGCTTGTACAGGCAAATGTGCCCCGATTCTGTCCCACATGCTCGATGGCATCGCGATGAAAGACAATCCATTTTTGGTGAATGAAGGCCAATCAAAAACCTTAGAGATTATTTATGAAGATGCCTATCTTTTGGTTATCAACAAACCCGAATCGTTATTATCAACACCGGGAAAAAACATTTCCGATTCGGTATATACCCGAATAAAAGCACAATATCCTGATGCAACCGGTCCTTTATTAGTGCATCGTTTGGACCAAGCAACTTCGGGATTGCTGTTGATTGCAAAGACGCAAGCCATACATAAAAAATTGCAGTATCAATTCATTTCTAGAAAAATTGAAAAAAAATATATCGCTCTTTTAGAAGGGATTCCTCAACAAAATTCGGGAACCATAGACTTACCACTCCGGGTGGATTTGGACAACCGCCCCCAACAAATCGTTTGTGAAACCTATGGAAAACCCGCCACTACGCTATGGAAAGTATTGCGGAAAAACTCCAATACTGTCCTAGTCGAATTTCAACCCATCACTGGAAGAACACATCAATTACGGGTACATGCGGCGCACTCAAGGGGACTAAATTGCCCGATTAAAGGCGATGATCTGTATGGAACAAAAGCAGACCGTCTTCACTTACACGCAGCAACTTTGCGTTTTTGGCATCCTATCGAAAAAAAGTTTATGGTATTGGAAAGTCCTGTGCCATTTGATTAGACATAAAAAAACCTTACGGTAAGTTTATATTAATTGTTATTTTTACCTAAAAATTAATTACGATGAAAAAATTATTTGCTTTAGCGATTGTTTGTACCCTTTTGGGTTGTTCTAATGATGATAACGTTACACCGACACCCCCGAACACAACGATTGCATTCATGGATTATCGCGTTGATAATACCAATAAAAGTACTACTAGCGTAAGTTACATCTATAGTAGTGCCAATACATTAAAAGCCACAGGTATCCATGACGGTGCCAACAATTGTATAATGTTTATCAATGACTCAGGTACGGGTTCTAACATTATTCAAACCATCGAAATTAAGCATCAAGCTTTAAATTATTTGCCAGGAACCAATTTTACTTCCAATATTTCAGTAAATGATGCAGAGCGAATCGAAGGAACTTTTAGTGGTATTTTCCGAAAAGATAGTGACCCTAATATTCAAATTTCTATCACCAATGGTTTTTTCCGCATTATGAAATAATCTATTTATGCGCTTTTTCATTCTCCTGCTTATTGGATTTACACAGGCTGTCATTGCACAACCCTTCACCCGAAAAGACTCACTTATGGGTGGATTTCCCAAAGAACGCCTGTGTTTTGATGTGAAGCGCTATGAAATTGATATACGCGTAAACCCTGAGAAAAAATACATTTCCGGTCACAATTCCATTCGATTTGAAGTGGTAGAAGCCACCAAGCGCATACAATTGGACTTGTTTGCCAACATGTACGTGGATTCCATCATTTGGCAAACAAAAAAACTACCGTATACCCGCGAATTCAATGCGGTTTTTATTGATTTTCCCGAATTGTTAGTCCCAGGCGCTTCTGAAAAACTCACTTTTTATTACTCAGGAAACCCGATTATTGCACGTCAAGCGCCTTGGGACGGCGGTTTTGTTTTTTCAAAAGACAAATTAAATCGTCCTTGGATTGGGGTCGCGGTGCAAGGCACAGGTGCCTCTGTTTGGTATCCCGTTAAAGATGGACAAAGCGACGAACCCGAACAAGGAGTGCTACTAAAGGTGGCCGTTCCCAACGAACTGATGAATGTCTCCAACGGCCGATATAAAGGATCGACACCAATGAATGACGGTTATACCCGCTGGGATTGGGAAGTATTGAATCCGATCAATACCTACAATGTGACCCTAAACATTGGACACTACACGCGAATCACTGACCGTTTGGAGGACTTAGATATTGACTATTACGTTTTGGATTACAACCGTGAAAAAGCCATCAAACACTTTGAAGAAGTCAAACCCATGTTGACCTGCTTTCAATCCAAATTTGGTCCGTATCCCTTTAAAGAAGATGGGTATAAATTGGTCGAGACACCTTATTTAGGAATGGAACACCAAAGTGCTGTAGCCTATGGTAACAATTACCTCAAAGGATATCGCGGGATGGATTTATCGGGCAGTGGTGTTGGACTCACCTTTGATTATATCACCATTCACGAAAGCGGTCATGAATGGTTTGGAAATAGTATTACTTCGCGCGATATAGCCGATATGTGGATTCATGAAGGCTTTACCCAGTACAGCGAATTGGTATTTATCGAATGTCAGTCAGGGTATGAAAAAATGTTGAAATATGCCTTTGGATTACGTCGCAATGTTACCCACAATCGTCCCATTATCGGTCCCTACGGTGTAAATCAAGAAGGTTCAGGCGATATGTATCCCAAAGGAGCGTTATTACTCCATACCATCAGACATGCGCTTAATAACGACACCCTTTGGTGGAAACTAATTTGGGACTATTGCCATACGTTTAAACATAAAATTATTGACACCGAAACGGTTGTGCAATTTTTTAACGAAACTACAGCGATGGATTGGACACCTGTTTTCAATCAATATTTACGTCATACACGCCTACCCATTTTACATGTACGTACGCGCGGCAAACGCTTGGAAGCACGTTGGGAAGCCGATGCAACTTCATTTGCCATGCCTATAACGTTAACCGTAGACGGCACGCCATATCAAATCACTCCCCAATCGGATTGGACCCGAACGAAAGTGAAAATGAAGAAAAATGCGATTGTAACGGTAGATCAACAGAAGTTTTTTATCAAATTCAATCTTGAAAAAAACGAGGCGAAGTAATACGTTACCTTATCAAACTTGCTTTACGAATAATCTTTCCGTTTTCAGTTTCTGTAAAATGAGGAATGAAATGAATCGCTTTGGGTCGTTCGTATTTATCTAACCGCTTAAAAGTTTCGGGAGAAATTTCAAAAGGTTCACCTTCTACAATTAAAACGACCTTTTCCCCTAATTCAGGATCTTCCTCGCTTGAAATAAAAAAACGTCGATTGAGCTTACCATCGAGCTTTTGCTCTACTTGTTCGGGTAGAATTTTTACAGCACCACTGTTGATGATGTTGTCAATTCGGCCCAAAAAAACAAATTGGTTTTCATTTACTAATTCCACCAAATCGTTGGTTACAACCGTTTCTTCCGCGATGATGTGCGGTGCATGTATCACCAAACAATTTCTCTCATCGTAAGAAATGGTTACGTGAGGCAAAACCGTAAAAGCCTTTTCCCCTACCCGCTTGGCGGCGATATGCGTGATGGTTTCAGTCATGCCATAGGTTTCAAAAACCTGCGTAGGCAACTGCATTAATTGTTGTTCCAACACAGCGTTAATTCGCGCACCACCCACAATTAACTTTTTGATTTGTCCTAATTTCGGTATCGAACATTGGGCTTGTAGAGGAACCATCGCTGCAAAATCATATTTGTCCTCCAAGCGCTCCATAGGATGCGATGTTGGTGCAACATAATCCAAATCAAGCCCTAATACAATCGAGCGAATAAGCATCATTTTACCCGCGACATATTTTACGGGTAAGCATTGCAAGGCACGATCGCCGGGTTTTAAATCAAAAAAATCGCCTGTCGCTAAGGCGGAATGCACCATAGCTTGTTTGTCTACTTGAATACTTTTTGGCAAACCTGTCGAACCCGAAGTTTGCATTTCCATATACGGTTTTTCATCAAACCAATCCAATAGAAATTCGCCTACGGGCTTTTCAAAATCCTCGCCCTCTTTGATAAAACTATAGGCTACACGACATAAATCATCGCGATCTAAATGGAAACCGTTTAACTTGAATTGATTGTGGACGTTGGTAAAATGAGGTGTCATAACGTTGAGTTGTTTATTGGGTCAGGGATTACAATAGGACCGGTTAAGCGCTGTTTCCAGTCGGTCCAACGGTATAGTTTTGAAAAAATAAAAATCAATGAAGGATACAATACCAATAAAGGTAAAAAGAGTTCCAAGCTCAATTGCGGTTTTTCGGTGTCTTTAAAAATGGCATAGGTTTGAAAAATTGAGCTGTCAGAAGTGATTAATAGCGCTGCCATAAGATTGTTGGCCGCATGAAATCCAAGGGCCAATTCCATTCCCTCATCCATTAAGGTAATGATTCCCAGAAATAAACCCGTTCCCACATAATAAAAAAGGACGACATACCCCAAAGCTTCTACCTCTGGGTTGGATATATGTAAGAGTCCAAAAATGAGTGAGGTCCAAAACAAGGGAAACCAACGATGCGGATGCAATTGCGCAAATCCTTGCATAAGGTAACCGCGGAATAAAAATTCTTCCAAGGAAGTTTGAATTGGAATCAATGCCACTGCGATAAGGGCTAGGACCAAAAACCGCCCAGGCTGAAAGTTCCACACTAAAGTAGTATCAGAGGCTTTGTAGGAGACAATGGTAATGATTAATGTTAGCATCGCCCAGATGGAAAACGCTGTAATCACCCGCTTCCAATCCAATTGCGTTCGTGAGGTAGCGATACGCCGTAAGGTTTGCTTGTGCATAAAACGAATGACAATATAAAAACCAGCAAAGGCAACAACAAAAGTGAGAAGCAATAAAAACAAGGACAGATTTAGATCCATCACTTGCAACATTTCTTTCATCGTTTTGGGCAATCCCTTGCCTGAAGCCATTGTTTTAAAGGCTACGGCTACTGTAAATGGAATTTGTCCAATCACTGAAGCAACAATAACAATAACAGAACCCAACAAATACCAACCGAAATTCAGTGGCCGTTCAAACCCAAAAAGTGGTGTCATACAACTTTATTTTATTGTAGCAATTTAGTTATTTTAGCCATATAAAAACATGACAATGATCACAATTTATCACAATCCTCGTTGTGGGAAGTCCCGCGATTGTGTGCGCCATTTTGAAGCAGAAAATTCAGAAATCAAGGTGGTTCACTACCTGCAATCGCCTTTGGACCGAGAAGCAATTACCACCTTACTGCAACAATTGAATTGTCCCGCATTGCAATTAGTGCGTACCAAAGAACCGATTTGGATAGCAAACTACAAAGGGAAAGAACTTTCTGAAAATGAAATTATTGAGGCTTTGGTGCAACATCCTATTTTAATGGAAAGACCTGTAGTGGTCAAAGGCAACAAGGCTGTTATTGCCCGTCCCTTGGAACGCATTGTCGAATTATTTTAACGATTGCTGAAGCCCAAGATTAACAAAACTTTGGCAACCATGCCCTCAAGTTCTTCTAATTTTGCACCCAACAGGAAAGCAAAAAAATAATACATGAAATTAGCAAAAGTTCTACTCACTACTTTTGCACTCATCGCCGGATTATACGCTACCGCTCAAGAGCGTCCGGGTGGAGGCAAAAAAGTAAAAGTAACGGGGACCGTCGTGGCCCAAACTACCAAACAACCTTTAGAGTATACCGAAGTTCGCTTTGTTAGTGCTCAAACCAACAAAGTGGTAACCGGAGGATTAACCGATGCCAAAGGGGCCTTCGCTATTGAAGTTCCGCAAGGCACGTATGCCGTAAACATTGAATTTCTCTCGTTCAAACCCAAAGTACTGCCCAACAAAACCCTTCAAGCCGATACGGATTTGGGAACCATTGCGTTGGAAGATGCTGCTACTCAATTGGATGAAGTGGTGGTTCGTAAAGAAAAAACTACTGTAGAAATTAAATTGGATAAAAAAGTCTACAATGTAGGGCAAGACCTCATGGTTAAAGGCGGTACAGTTAGTGATGTTCTGGATAACATCCCCTCGGTGGCAGTTGATGCCGAAGGGAATGTGAGTCTCCGTGGAAATGAAAATGTTCGTATTCTTATTGATGGTCGTCCCTCCAATGCCATCAGCATGACCGATGCTTTGCGAATGATTCCCGCCGATGCGATCGACAAAGTGGAAGTCATTACCAATCCTTCTGCGCGCTATGATGCCGAAGGGGGTGGCGGTATTTTGAATATCATCCTCAAGAAAGGAAAAACCAACGGAATCAACGGCACCCTCATGGCAACTACAGGGGTTCCTGATAACCACGGTCTGACTGCTGCGATAAATTTTAAATCCAAAGAATTTAACTTTTTTACCAATCAAGGATACAACTACCGCAACAATCCTGGGAAGTTCCGCATGGACAGCCGTTATTTGACATCTACCAATGAAACTAGAGATTTCATTGACGAATCACGCGATACCGATCGTTTCAGCAAAGGATATAATGGGAACTTTGGTTTTGATTGGTTTTTGGACAAACAAACCACGTGGACCAATAGTGTGAATTATCGTCGAAATACGGGAACCACTGAAGATGATGTGGATCAGGTAACTTACGATGCAAATCGGGTGTTCACGGGGACATTATTCCGTGATAATTTTGAGGATACGCGCAGTGAAAATATTGAATTTGCGTCCAACTTGATTCGCAATTTCAAAGGCGATGGCCATAAATTGACGGTTGATTTTTCGATTTCAAAAAATAAAGACGACAATACGGCTGATATCAAGAATTTCTCAACTTTTAATCCCAATGTCTTTTTGGATCAATCGTTCAATATTCAACGTCAAAATCGTTTATTATTGCAGGCCGACTATGTATTGCCTTTTGGAAAAAATAAAGAAAGTCAATTTGAAGCTGGATACCGTGGAAACTTTTTGGATTTAGCCACCGACTATACCGTGTTGAATGATGGGGTATTGAATACCTTCTTTACAAATTTTCTAAATTATATTGAAAATGTAAATGCGGTATACACGCAATTTGGTACCAAATGGAAGAAATTCTCGTTCTTGGCGGGATTGCGTTACGAACATTCAGACATTGTGGTGGATCAAGTAACCTCCAATATCTACGCCAACAAAGTGTATGGGAACTTTTTCCCCTCGGGAACGATTGCTTACGAATTTAATACAACTTCCAATATTTCGGTAAACTACAGCAAACGAATCAACCGTCCGCGGGGTCGTGAAATCAATCCATTTAGCAGCTATTCCAGTAACATTAATTTGTTTCAAGGAAATCCCGATTTGGACCCATCACGTACCGATGCCTATGACTTAGGTTTCTTAAAACGTTGGAGTAAATTGACCTTCAACACTTCGGTTTATTTCAATAGAACAGTGGATAATGTACAATATGTTCGCCGTGAAAGTGGAGAATTTGTAGGGACTACCCCCGTAATTGTAACGACTCCTGTGAACTTATCTACCGAGTACCGCGCTGGTTTTGAATTCAACTTCAATTATACCCCTTACAAATGGTGGCGAGTAAATACCAACTTTAACTTTTTCCGTTTGGAAACCGTGGGTGTATATCGTTATCTAACTTCTACCAATATCGAGCGGGTCATTGATTTTGCCAACGTTGCCAATACTTGGTCGGCACGTGTGAATTCAAAACTTACCTTACCTGGAAAAGTTGATTGGCAAACAAACATCAACTACAATGGTCCCCAAACCACAGCCCAAGGGTTAAACAAAGGAATTTTTGCGATGAATTTAGGTTTTAGCAAAGATGTGCTTAAAGACAAAGCGACTGTAGCCTTAAATATTAATGACGTATTTAACTCCCGCGTGCGTCGCTACGAGAACTTCATTGACGGTCAAGTAGAAACCGATGGGGCCATGCAATGGCGTGTGCGTCAAATTACCTTGTCATTCACGTATCGCTTCAATAAAACCAAAAACGAACGGGAGAATAACCGTCCTCGTCGCGGAGGTGAAGATGGAGATGGTGGTGAATACGCCGGATAAACCCACAAAAAAAGTCCCGATAAATCGGGACTTTTTTTTTAGAATAAAACGATTACGCTTGTTCTAATGCTTTTTTCTCTTTTCGCTCCTGAAGCAACTCTTTTGTGACTCCAAACACCCAGTAAAATACAAAGTGAATTAAGAAAATCATCAACCAGAAACCGGCTGTGAGAATCGTTAGGAAAAGAAGAAAACCGAGGTACTGTTGAAATTCAAACATTGTTTTCCGGAATAATTTGTGAATTCTCCCCAAAATTACGCCTTAATATTCAAATGACCAATAGTTACGCGGATTTTATTCACGAGGTTATGAACATTAGAACCATTTGCGCTTTTTGAAATAAATAATCATTCCCAGAAGCAACACAAACATCACCCCCAAAATGATGAAATACCCATACTTCCAATGCAATTCGGGCATGTGGTCAAAATTCATTCCGTAAACACCCACAATAAACGTTAGCGGCATAAAAAAGACCGACACCACGGTTAGCGTTTTCATCACCTCATTCATCTTATTACTTTGCGAGGCAAAATAAAAATTGGATGCGCTATCCAAAGTCGTCATATCATAATCGATTTGCTCCAATAATTCCTGGGCCTTTTGATATAAACGATCAAAAAAACTATAATTTTCATGAGCAATGGCATTAAAAACATCGTCGTCTTTGATGGTTTTGATAGAATACAACGAATCGCGTAACGGAACAATCGATCGCTTTAAAAAATTAAAATTGTCGCGATGTTTCTCAATTTGCTCCAAGACAATAGGCCGGGAATGTGACTTCGATAAATTAATCAACTCCTCTACCTTATCTTCTTCATTTTCAATAGTAATATAAAAATTTTCCATCACGGCATCCAACATCAAATACAGCAGATAGTCGGCTCCTTTTTCACGAACAATACCCGAATGCATACGCAATCGTTCCCTGATGTGACTAAAGAAATCACTCCGTTTTTCTTGAAAGGAAGCCAAACAATCTTTTTTCAATAAAAAACTAATTTGCTCGACTTGAATATTATCGGAATGTTCAATGGGAAGTAACGATTTGATATTAAAAAAAAGTACCTCATGGTATTCATCCAGTTTGGTTCGTTTGGTGGTATTCAAAATATCCGACAACATAAAAGCGTCAACCTGTAAAAAATCGCCGATCCGTTGGATAATCCCAGTGTCATTCAATCCGTGTACATTCAACCAATTTACTTTTTGTGGGACAAATGAGGATTCAAGCGCGTCTACGTGAAACTTTTCAAACTCGGTTATTGTGTCTGTATCGTATACAAAAAGCTGCAATTCTGTTTTCACCGATTTGTGACAGCCTGTATATTCGAGCAAGGTGGGCTGAACTTTGCGCCCTTTTTTATAACTAATCTTTCGCACCGCAAGGAATTTGGACTAAAGTTAGAAATAAATCGTTTTTAAAAGTATTTTTACCAAAAATATCCGCATGCGAACATTAATTATTCACATAAAAACACTGCTACAAGTTAGAGAACCCGGAATTGACAAAGTTTCTGGAGCTGCTATGGCCGAGTTGCCCTATCTCGAGGAGGCTTATTTGTTACTAGAAAACGATATTATCTTGGATTATGGATTGATGCGCGATTGCCCAGTCCTCGAAGATGCCTTAATTATTGATGCGCAACAGGGTACGCTGCTTCCCTCGTGGATTGACAGCCATACGCATTTGGTTTATGCCGGCAATCGGGTGCAGGAATTTGTGGATCGGATTAACGGACTTTCCTATGCTGAAATTGCGCAACGAGGAGGTGGTATTTTAAATTCGGCCGCGCGACTTAATGCCATGGAGGAAGAGCAATTGTATCGCGAATCGGCGGTTCGTTTGGAAGAAATTATGCGGCAAGGAACAGGAGCGGTAGAAATCAAATCAGGATATGGACTAACGGTCGAAGGGGAACTAAAAATGCTTCGCGTGATTCAACGCTTACGCGAAAATTATCCGATGACCATAAAAGCCACTTTCCTTGGTGCACATGCTCTTCCCCATGTATATAAAGACAATCGTGAGGGCTATTTACAACTAATAGAAGCCCTTATCCCCAAAATCGCCGAGGAGAAATTGGCCGATTATCTCGATGTATTTTGTGAAACGGATTATTTTACGGTGGCCGAGACGGAACGGTTAATGGCTTTGGGAAATCAGTATGGATTGCAGCCTAAAATTCATGTCAATCAATTTACAGCCATTGGTGGAATTGCTGCTGCCGTGCGCCATAACGCCTTGTCGGTAGACCATTTGGAACTTGTAACCGAAGAAGATCTTGCAGCATTGCAAGGAGCCGTCACCATGCCGGTAGCGCTCCCCTCCTGTTCCTATTTCATTAGTATCCCCTATACACCCGCCCGTCAAATGCTTCAAGCGGGACTCCCCTTGGCCTTGGCTTCCGATTTTAATCCAGGTACATCACCCAGTGGTAATATGAATTTTGTGGTGGCTACCGCCTGTATCAAAATGAAAATGACCCCCGAAGAAGCCATCAATGCAGCCACTATCAATGCCGCGTATGCTATGGGTATTAGCGCCACTCATGGAAGCATCACGCGCGGAAAGAAAGCCAATTTTATACTTACACAACCCAATATTCATTACCATGAATTGCCCTACGCTTTTGGTTCCAATCGCATAGCCAAGGTATTTTTAAACGGTACGTTGATTCCATAAAAAAAGTCCGAACAAAAATTCGGACTTTTTAGTATCTATTGTAAAAGATTAACGAAGGGTAAAACTCGATTTAGAAACCAATTCGCCTTTGTCAAAAATATTTACAAAATAGGTTCCTTTTTCAAAACTTTTTCCGGGTAAATCCTGACTCACGTCTACCGTTTTATTTTCATATTTCACTTTGGCAATAAAACTATAGGTTAGCGATTGTGACCCGAAAGTAACTGTTTCTTTATCGCCTAAAACATTGCTCTTAGCGTCAATAATTTGCACATAATAATTTTTATCCCCAGACTTAGCCACCGCATTTTCGGCAATGGTGAAGCTAATTTTCAAAATATCGGCACGACTTGCTTTATCAGTCTCAATTTGTTTTCCAGAACTTTTTTGTTTGTAAGCAGCTGTTTTTAAATTCAATACCGACAATTTAGACGCTTTTTCAACGGTTTTTGACAATTGCTCGTTTTGACCCACCAAAACTTGGTTGTAATTTTTAGAATCTTGTAAAACAACCGAGGTACTGTCTAAATTTTTAGCCAATTTCTGATTCTCGCCTTTCAACGTTTCGACTTCTACCATCAAGGTTTTCATCTTCGCTTCGAGCGCTTTGTATTGATCTCTGTACTTTTTAAGTGCTCCAGCATCGCCTTTGGCTTTTTCCAATTGTGCCATCAGTTGTACCACCTTTTCACGCTCGGCAATCAATTCGTCCGACATAGAGGTGTTTTCGGCAATCGCGGCATCATAGGTCGCCTTGAGTGCTTGAAGATCTTTAAGAACATTGTCCTTTTCTGTTGTAACAGCTGTAACCTTGGTTTCCAAATTCTGCGTATCGGTTGTGAGTTTGAAAATGTAAAACAAACTACCCAACAACAAGAGGGCAAGAATTAAAATAATCGCTTTTAACGAAGAGTTGCTTTTCTGATTTTCCATATCAAAAGATTTAGTAGTGAGGCAAATTTAATAATTAATACGAGGATAACGTTGGTTTTGGGAATTATATTATTTTTGGACGTTAACTTTTTGTATGGAACATTTAATTCGATTTACCGCCGCCGATTTATCTAAAATTACCAACCATCGAAGTGGAGAGGTAAAATTTGGGGAACGCATGCAAGTTATTCCCGAAAACGAACCGATTGTTGAGTACTTGAAAAAGACGGATGCCCAGTTTGTATTGTTTGGCATACCCGAAGACATTGGTGTTCGCGCCAATTCAGGTCGCCCAGGTGCCGCCACCGCTTGGGAGAGTGCCATTAAAAGCATTGCCAACATTCAACACAATCGTTTTTGCAAAGGGTCGCAAATCCTTATTTTAGGGACACTCGATGTTACGGCTCTAAATCAACAAGCCAATTCCCTACAATTCTCCGAAACTGCCGATCGAAAGACGTTCCATACCTTGGTGAGTGAAATTGATAAAGAAGTTTCACACATCCTCAGCCTTATTGTACAAAGTGGTAAAATTCCAATTGTAATAGGCGGTGGACACAACAATGCCTATGGCAACATCAAAGGAACTGCTCTAGCCAAGGGAAAACCCATTAATGCCATCAACCTCGATGCGCATTCAGATTTTCGAATTCTTGAAGGGCGTCACAGTGGAAACGGTTTTTCGTATGCGTTTGAGGAAGGATTTTTAAAAAAATATTTCATCTTCGGACTGCATGAAAGTTATACTTCCAAAAATGTATTAGACAAATTAAAGTCGCTCAAGGAACGTGTGTTGTACAATACCTATGACGCGCTAAATATTCGTCGGGAGAAAGAGTTTCGCTTGGAAATGCAAATTGCGATTGATTTTATCAAATCGGATGCTTACGGTGTTGAAATTGATCTTGATTCCTTACCCATGGTGCCTACGAGTGCCATGACACCCAGTGGATTTTCGGTGGAAGAAGTTCGCCAATTCGTCTATTTTTTCGGAAAACATCCCCAAGCCGCTTACTTGCATATTTGTGAAGGCGCACCGGCTTTGGACTTTGAAACCAACAAGCATATGGTGGGAAAATTGATTGGATATTTGGTGACGGATTTTATCAAAGCCAAAAACAGTTTGGATTAATCCCTATCTTTGCGACCATGCTGTGCTAATGCAGCTTATTGTATGACATTTCAAGATCTTCATTTATTACGCAATATTCAAGAAGCCCTCGTAGAAGAAGGCTATACGCAACCCACTCCTATTCAAGAAAAAGCTATACCTGTTATTTTAAAGGGTGATGATTTGGTCGGCTGTGCGCAAACGGGTACCGGTAAAACAGCCGCCTTTGCGATTCCCATTATTCACCAAATTCATCCCATTGTAGGTTCGGCAAAAAAACGGAAACTAATTCGTGCGTTAATCATTACCCCAACGCGGGAATTGGCTATTCAAATTCAAGAAAGTTTTGCCACCTATGGACGCTATACCAACATCGTGTCGTCCGTTTTATTTGGGGGTGTAAATCAAGTTCCACAGGTTGACCAACTCAAACGCGGGGTGGATGTGTTGATTGCTACGCCAGGACGATTGTTGGATTTGCATAAACAAGGGCATGTCAATTTAGATCATTTGCATCATTTGGTGTTGGATGAAGCCGACTTAATGCTGGATATGGGTTTTATCAACGACGTAAAAAAGATTGTCAAGTTAACTCCCGACAACCGTCAAACGCTACTCTTTTCAGCGACAATGCCTTTGCCAATACGCGAGTTGGCAGAACAGTTTTTGACCCAACCCCAATATGTGACCGTGACCCCTGTAGCCTCAACGGCAGAGAAAATCACGCAACATGTTTATCAAGTGGAAAAAGAGGATAAACGTAAATTACTCCATGATATCCTTCAAGCGCATCCCGAGGAGCAGATTCTTATTTTCACGCGAACCAAACACGGAGCTGATAATGTGGTAAAGTTTTTGAAAAAACAACACTACAAAGCCGAAGCTATTCACGGCGATAAGTCGCAATCGGCACGGCAACGGGTGTTGGAACAGTTCAAAAACAAAGAAATTCAACTCCTCGCCGCGACCGATATTGCAGCACGAGGACTCGATATTGAGAACTTACCTTTTGTCATCAACTTTGATATTCCAAATATCCCCGACACCTATGTACATCGGATAGGGCGAACAGGTCGGGCAGGAAAAGAAGGCAAAGCGATTTCTTTGTGCGGCAAAGATGAATGGGTGTATTGGCAGGCGATTGAAAAACTAATTCGTTTAAAAATTAAAGTTGTCGAAAACCATGCTTTTCCCTGGAAAGATGCGGCTACCGCAAAGTCCAATGAAAGCAAAGTAAATGCAGAAGCGCCCAAAAAAGATTTTAGAAACAAGAAAAAGTTTTCATTCCGTGGAAAAAAATCGGGAGGAAAACGATAAGCCTACCGTTCAATCAAGGTACTGATCACTTGAAACAACTTCGAAGGTTCGAAAGGTTTGATGATAATATCATTTATGCCACTTGACAGCGCTTGTTCGGTGATTTCTTGTTTGTCAAAGGCCGTTAACGCGACAACAGGAGTTTCTATGCCCTTTTTACGAATCAATTTTGTAGTTTCAAAACCATTGATAATGGGCATATTGATATCCATGAGTACCAAATCAAAGTGTTCTTTTTCCAATAAATCAATCGCCGCATAGCCGTCATCAAGAATCGTGCATTTAAAATGGTGACTTTCCAAGATTTTTTTGGTAACGATTTGATTGATTTTATTGTCTTCAACTACTAAAATTCGATACACTTGCACCGTAGATAGGTCGACATCAATATTGTTGATAATTTCGATGCGTTTTTTCTCATCAGCATCAAAGGCAAGGGTAAACGAGAAAGTCGTCCCTTTTCCGATTTCACTCTCCAACTGAATGGTGCTACCGAAGAGCTCTACCAACTTTTGCACGATCGAAAGTCCGAGCCCTGTTCCTTGATAATCACCTTCTTTGCGCTCAATTTGCACAAATTTTTCAAATATTTTTTTCTGGTCTTCAGGTGCTATACCTACCCCAGTATCGGCGATTGAAAAATGAATATAATAGCGGGATTCGACAACCTCTTGCAATTGCGCCGTTACGGTTACTGTGCCGTCTTTGGTGAACTTCAATGCGTTGCTGACCAAATTCATAAAAACTTGCGACAAGCGTAATTTGTCCCCAATTAAAAACTCAGGAATGGCGGGGTCGATATTTTTGACTAAGGTATTGTTGTTTTTCTTGGCGATAAAATCCAATGAATCAACTATAGTATTGATTTCATCGGGAATATTAAAAATCATATTCTCCAAGACAATCTTGTTTTCTTCAATTTTGTTGATTTGCAGCAAATCATTGACCAAGGACAGTAAATAACGCGCTGAGAACTTTAAGGAATTCAAATGTGGACTGTGCGCCAATTCCTTATGTTCATCCAAAATGATGTTGGTAATTCCCACAACCCCATAGAGCGGAGTCCGCAATTCGTGACTGATGGTAGATACAAACTGTGTCTTTAATTGCGAGGCTTCATCGGCCTTTTCTTTGGCTTCTTGTAATTCGGCATAGGCTTGTTGCAATTCACGATAGGTTTTATCACGAAACATGGAATTACGATACAATGAAAAGAGCAATAACAGGAGGATGAAAAGTATAATCACAAACAACAACACAATAAGCTTCGACTCTTTTAAGTCTTTGCTTTGTTGCGATTTCTCGTCTTCAATTTTATCGATTTGTCGTTGATAGTCTTCAATTTCCAACTGACTCCCCGCCAACTTTACTTTGCGCGTGCGTTCCTCATTGTAGACTTTTTCTTTTAACGACTTATGTAAATCGGCATAAAAAAGAGCATTTTTAAAATCTTTTTTTCGTTTGAAGTGGCTTGAATAATCACTGTAAACATCAATCATATAGGCATCGAGTAAACTCCCCGATTCTTTTTTCCCCAATTGAATTGCTTGGTCAAAAAAAGATTCTGCTTTTGTATAATTACCAAGATGGCTGTAATAATCGCCATACATGGAATAAAAATGTATTTTGGCTTCAATATCGTCTTTTTTAATCACAAAATTGGAAATGCCCCGCATGTAGGTTTCGCCTTGACGGTATTTGTTTGCCCCAAAATATGCACCGGCAATACTCAACTTGGCATACATTATTTCGGACGAATCTTTAATTTTCTCTGCATAATACAATCCCCGTTTGTAATAGTCAATACTGTTTTTTAAATCATTCTTACGGTATGAATAAAAATTTCCAATATTGTTGCAAAGCCAAATTTGCACCGTATCATTTTTGGATTTTTCGGCATATTTTAAACCGCGTAGGTAGTATTTTAATCCTTTGACCGGGTCGTAGAATTCATCAAAATTCAACCCAATCATGTTGTAGGCTTGTGCGACTAGCGCTTTATTGTTAATGGCTTTGGCTTGATCAAGTGCTTTTTTAGACAATTCCAACGACTTAACACCGTCCAATTGGTAAAAGGCATTTCCTGCTTTTCGCAGTAAATCATTCACCGATTTTTCAGTGGGTTGCGCAAAGCCCCATCCGAAGGATAAAAAAAATACTATGAGCCAAATTCGTTTCAAAGTCATCGAATTAAAAAACAAAGTCCCAACATCATTGGGACTTTAACAAATATATTTAATTTCTGATTAACTTTTTATATTTAATTCGCGTTGGTGTAATTTCAGTGCCCAATCGCTTGCGACGGTTCTCTTCGTAATCTGAAAAACCTCCTTCAAAGAAGTACACCTGCGAATCGCCTTCAAAAGCCAAAATGTGAGTACAAACGCGGTCGAGAAACCAGCGGTCGTGGGAAATAATTACGGCACAACCCGCAAAGTTTTCTAACCCTTCTTCTAAGGCGCGCAGGGTGTTGATATCCAAGTCGTTGGTAGGCTCATCCAACAACAAGACATTGCCTTCCTCTTTTAACGTCATGGCCAAATGCAAACGGTTGCGCTCTCCACCCGAGAGGGTAGCCACTTTTTTATTTTGATCACTTCCGCCAAAATTGAAGCGCGATAAATAAGCCCGCGAATTCACTTGACGTCCGCCCATCATAATTAATTCTTGCCCATCACAAAAATTTTCCCAAATCGTTTTATTGGGATCGATATTGGAATGGTTTTGATCTACATAAGCAATTTTAACTGTATCACCAGTTGAAAATTCACCACCATCGGGTTGTTCCTCGCCCATGATCATTCGGAAAATTGTGGATTTCCCTGCACCGTTGGGACCGATAATTCCGACAATTCCTGCTTGGGGTAAGGTGAAATTCAAGTCCTCGTAAAGAATTTTATCCCCAAACGCTTTGGAAACATGATGCGCGTTGATCACATTGGTTCCTAAACGTGGGCCATTTGGAATATAAATCTCTAATTTTTCTTCCAAAGCTTTTTGATCTTCATTCAAAAGTTTGTCGTAATTCTGTAAACGCGCTTTTTGCTTGGTTTGGCGTCCTTTGGCACCTTGGCGAACCCATTCCAACTCGCGTTCCAACGTTTTACGACGCTTGGAAGCTACTTTTTCTTCTTGGTCCAAACGCTTTCCTTTTTGGTCCAACCATGAGGAATAGTTTCCTTTCCAGGGAATCCCTTCGCCGCGATCAAGTTCCAAGATCCAGCCGGCTACATTGTCTAAGAAATAACGGTCGTGGGTTACGGCAATTACTGTTCCGGCATATTGTTGCAAATGTTGCTCCAACCACAATACCGACTCAGCATCCAAGTGGTTGGTAGGCTCGTCCAATAACAATACATCGGGCTGTTGCAATAACAAACGACACAGGGCCACACGGCGTTTTTCACCCCCTGACAAAACCTTAATCGGCGTATCACCTTCGGGCGTTCGCAAGGCATCCATAGCGATTTCCAACTTGGTATCTAATTCCCAACCGCCTACTGCATCGATTTTATCTTGCAATTCCGCTTGTCGGTCCATGAGTTTTTGCATTTTATCGGCATCTTCATAGACTTCGGGTAAACCAAACATATCGTTGATTTTGTTGAATTCGTCCAAAACGGCTACAATTTCAGCCACTCCTTCACGAACCACTTCAATCACCGTTTTCGTTTCATCGAGTTGGGGTTCTTGTTCCAAATAGCCAACGGTATAGCCTGGAGCAAAAACCACATCGCCTTGATAGTTTTTCTCAACCCCTGCGATGATTTTTAATAAAGTGGATTTCCCCGATCCGTTGAGACCCAGAATTCCAATTTTGGCACCATAAAAGAAACTTAAGTAAATGTCTTTTAACACCTGTTTGTTGGTACTCGAGTAAGTTTTATTAACTCGAGACATGGAAAATATGACTTTCTTATCGTCTGACATATGCGTTTAGATTTTAGATATTAGTTGTTAGTCTTTGGTCGTTAGACGTTAGTAGTTAGATATTGGAATTTAAATTCCCCTATACTCTTCCTTTCAACGAGCTAAACACCCATGCATTGGCTAAAAATCCAACCCCGACAGCGCCAAAGCCCCAACCTGCGATTTCATTGTAGCGAAAAACGCCCAAACCGATGAGCAATAATCCCATGATAATCATAATGAGTGTTGCCCAACCGAGTACTGTATTTTTATTCATTGCCATCGTTTTCATTTTTTTAATCGGAAGGCAAATATCGGAAAAAAACTCAATTGAAAATCGTCACTAACAATTCCTTTAACAAATCGGCATGCGAAATGGAATTGGCTCCTACCCCTTTTCCTTTGGCATCCACTTCACGAAGTTTGGCAACGATAGCCGATACTTTTTTCATCGGGTAATGACGGGCGGCCAGTTCGTAATCTTTTACAAAAAATGGACTAATTCGCAACACTTTAGCGACATTGGCCTGACTTTTATCTTTCAATCCATGGTATTGCAATACTTGGGTGAAATAGGAGAAAACCATGGCGGTAGTAACCACTAACGGATTGTCCTTCGAATTTTGAGCAAAATACTGGGCAATGCGATAGGCTTTTTTCTCATTTCGCTCCCCTATGGCGGTTCGAAGTTCAAAATTGTTGTAATCCTTGCTAAACCCAATATTCACCTCTATATCATTGGCCGTCACCGTATGCCCTGGCGGAAAAATGATTTTCAATTTATCGAGTTCATTACTGATACGACTTAAATCGTTCCCCAAAAACTCTACCAACATCGCGGCCGCTTTGGGTTCGATACCCAATCCTTTGCCCTTGATAACGCGGGTTATCCAAGTAGCGACCTGATTTTCGTAGAGTTTTTTACTTTCAAACACTACCCCGTTTTTTTCTAAGGCTTTGGTCACTTTTTTGCGTTTATCTAAGGTTTTGTATTTGTAGGCCAAAACCAATACCGTAGTGGGCTGGGGATTTTCGGCGTAGGATTCTAGCTTATCGATAGTCCGCACCAATTCTTGAGCTTCCTTGACTATCACTACTTGGCGTTCGGCCATCATGGGATACCGTTTGGCTTGTGCAATAACATCTTCTATGGTCGTATCCCGTCCGTACAACACCATCTGATTGAATCCCTTTTCATCCTCAGTGAGCAAGTGATCTTCAATGTAATCTGTAATAATATCAATGTAATACGGCTCTTCCCCCATTAAAAAATAAATTGGGGCTATCGTTCCACTTTTTATAGCATTGATGATATTTACCGCTTCCTCCATAGTTTTTGTTTCCTTGGCTTGCGATGAAAAAAGTGTACTTTTGCTCCATGCAAGCACTCAATTTTCCACCGTTTTCCTTTCGCCTCAAAAATAGTGAAAATAAAACGGCAATATTTGACGCTATCCGGAAAAAATTTGTAGTCTTAACCCCCGAAGAATGGGTTAGACAACATACCGTTCGGTATTTACAGGAGGTAAAAAATATTCCGATTTCTTACATTAATGTTGAAAAATCTATTGCACAAAATGGTTTAACTAAACGATACGATGTAGTTGTTTTTCAGCGTGATGGAGGTATCTCTGTTTTGGTCGAATGCAAAGCGCCTGAGGTAAAAATCACCCAAGCTGTTTTTGATCAAATTGCGCGGTACAATTTGGTGCTACGTGCCAAGTATTTGATGGTCACCAACGGATTGGAGCATTATTTTTGTCAAATGGATTTTGAGGCGCAGACGTATGTTTTTTTACCTGATTTACCTGAATTTAAAACTTTATAGTCCGTGAAACCTATAGCTGTCGTTGTTTTAAATTGGAATGGAAAAGCGTTACTCGAGACGTTCTTACCTTCTGTGGTACAACATTCCGATGAGGCGCAAGTATATCTCGTCGATAATGCCTCTACCGATGATTCTGTGCCCTTTGTGAAGGCAACATTTCCCTCTATAAAAATTATACAAAACGCGGGTAATTATGGATTTGCTCAAGGATATAATGAGGCCTTGCAGCAGTTGGAAGAGCCTATTTATGCCTTAGTAAATTCGGATATTGAAGTAACCGAAAATTGGTTGCACCCGATACTTTCTCATTTTGAATCGCATCCCCATACTGCAATTGCGCAACCCAAGTTATTGGATTATAAAAACAAAAGTTATTTTGAATACGCAGGGGCGGCAGGCGGATTCATCGATCGTTTTGGCTATGCGTATTGCCGGGGCCGTGTGTTTGAAACGCTCGAAAAAGATGAACATCAATACCCGCATCCGGCAAAAATCTTCTGGGCCACGGGTGCTTGTTTTTTCATTCGGCGCGACGTCTATCATCAGTTGGGCGGCTTGGATGCATCGTTTTTTGCCCATCAAGAGGAAATCGATTTATGTTGGCGCGCTTTCAACCAAGGGTATGATTGTTATTACCTTCCCGATTCGGTCGTGTACCATGTGGGAGGCGCTACCTTAAAAACAGGAACTCCACGTAAAACCTTTTTGAATTTTCGAAATTCGCTCTCGATGATGCTCAAAAATTTGCCTGCCGGTGCCTTGGTTCCCATTCTTTTTGCACGCTTGGTGTTGGACGGCATTGCGGGAATTCAGTTTTTACTACAAGGAAAAGGGGCGCACACGTGGGCTATTGTACAAGCGCATTTTTCATTTTACGGAAAAATTAAGGCTACCCTTGCCTTGCGAAAAGCGCCGCAACGCAAGGACTATTATACTTTGAACAGTATTGTTTGGAATTATTTTGTGAAAGGAAAGAAGTATTTCGAACGATAATTAACAAATCTTAACCTTTTTGTAGTTCTATTTCACTTTACAAGCGTTAATTTTGTAAAAAACAAAAAAAGATATCCCATGAGAAAAGTATTGTTTCTTTCATTAGCAACGTTAACTTTAGCTTCTTGCGGCAGTAAAAAGAAAATTGCCGAATTGGAACAAAAAAACAAAGAATGTCAGGATTTGTTGAATTCAACGACCATGAAATTGAATCTTTGTTTGACTGAAAAAGAAGCCTTGAGTCAGCAGAATGAATATTTGAAAAAGAACAACAGCGACTTGATCAACAGCTCCAAAGAACTTACGATGTTGACCACCAAAGGTGCTGAGAATTTACAGCGTTCTTTAGAAAGTTTGAAAGAAAAAGACCTAAAAATCAATCGTTTACAAGACGCTTTGACCAAGAAAGACTCCGTGACTTTGGCTTTAGTGACAAGTTTGAAGAAAAATGTAGGTCTAGACGATCAAGATGTTAACATCAGTGTAGAAAAAGGGGTTGTCTTTATCAACATCTCCGATAAAATGTTATTCAAAAGCGGTAGTTATGTGGTGACCGACAAGGCCAAATCGGTGTTGGACAAAGTAGCCAAGGTGATCAACGACAAACCTGATTTTGAATGTATGGTGGAGGGACACACCGACAATGTTCCTTTTACTGGAAATGCCATATTGCTTGACAACTGGGATTTGAGTGTGAAACGCGCTACGGCCATTGTTCGCGTATTGACTAAAGATTTGGGCGTAAATCCGAAGCAAATTATTGCCGCAGGACGCAGTGAATTTATTCCTTTAGTGGATAATAATACCGCTGAGAATCGGGCGACGAACCGCAGAACCCGTATTGTGATTTTACCTAAAATCGATCAGTTTTACGATATGATTGAAAAAGAAATGAAAAACCTAAGCAAGTAATCGCTTACGCCACAATCAAGCGTCTCTTTATGAGGCGCTTTTTTATTTATAAAATATCAAGCGAACCCTTGCCTTCACGCACCACAACCGGTTCGTAGCCCGACAAATCAATCACCGTAGAAGGCATATTGTCGCCATACCCGCCATCGATGACCAAGTCGACAAGATTTTGCCATTTTTCAAAAATCAACTCTGGATCGGTAGAATATTCCAATACTTCATCTTCATCGTGGATGGACGTCGAAATAATTGGATTTCCCAAAGTATTGACAATGGCGCGAATGATGTTGTTATCGGGGACGCGAATTCCAACCGTTTTTTTGTTTTTAAAAACTTTAGGCAAATCATTATTCCCAGGTAAAATAAACGTGTAAGGTCCAGGCAAGGCGCGTTTTAACAACTTAAACGTCGACGTGTCTATTTGCTTCACATAATCAGAAATGTGACTTAAATCGTAACAAATAAACGACAAATTGGCTTTTTCCAACTTAATCCCTTTGAGTTTGGCCACCCGTTCTAGGGCTTTGGTATTGGTAATATCGCAGCCCAAACCATAAACGGTATCCGTGGGATAAATGATGATTCCGCCGTTGCGCAATACCTCGACGACCTTTTTGAGGGCCGCTTCGTTGGGATTGTCGTTGTAGATTTTTACAAATTGTGCCATCGCTTGAAAATTAGGAAGTTAAGTTAGCCAATTACATCCAGTTTGGCAAAACGCAATAGCAGTTTTTTAATACCCCCTACGTCAAATTTGATTTCCGCTTTACGATCGCCGCCGATTCCTTCTAGGTTGAGCACCTCCCCTTTCCCGAAGCGTTCGTGGAGTACGATATTTCCGATGGCGAGTTTACCATCCCCGAGACCACTTGAAGAAGAAGGTGCACTAGTATTTACCGGCTTCAAACGACGGATGTTGGCACTTGGGGCGGGTTCGTCTTCCTGCATACGACGGGGTGGTGTTCCGGAAACAGGTTTTTGTAACCGCAATTTGGTTTTATCCACATCGCCAAAAATATCCATATCAATCATGGGTTTGTAGCGGTAGCCTGTTGTTTCGGCTGGATTGACAAATTCAAGGTATTGCGGATCGATTTCTTCAATAAAACGTGAAGGTTCGGCATCGGTAAGTTTCCCCCAACGGTACCGCGATTGGGCATAGGTAAGATAGGCTTGGTGTTCGGCGCGGGTCAACGCCACATAAAACAAGCGGCGCTCTTCTTCGAGTTCGCTGCGTGTATTCAAACTCAATGCACTGGGAAACAAATCTTCCTCCAATCCCACAATGAAAACGTAGGGGAATTCCAAACCTTTTGCCAAGTGGATGGTCATCAATGCCACACGATCGTCGTCGCCGGTATCGTTGTCCAAATCGGTGGCGAGAGCAACATCTTCAAGAAATTCGGCCAAGGCACCGCGGGCCCCATCGACTTCTTTTTGCCCTTCGGTAAAATCTTTAATCCCGTTGAGCAATTCCTCGATATTTTCAACACGGGCGACACCTTCAGGGGTACCGTCTTTCTTCAATTCTTGGATTAAGCCCGTTTTTTTGGTCACATGTTCGGCCAAATAGAACGCGTCTTGATTTTCATTAATAATTTGGAAACTCTTGATCATGTTCACAAAATCATGAAGCTTGTTTTTGGTTCCCGAATTCAATTTCAAATCAATTTTATCGATATGCTCCATCACTTCAAAAATGGAACGCTTGTAATGGTTGGCTGCAATGGTTAATTTTTCAACGGTTGTATCGCCAATACCGCGGTGGGGATAATTAATGACCCGAATCAACGCTTCTTCGTCTTTGGGATTGATAATCAAGCGTAAGTAACACAATACGTCTTTGATTTCTTTACGTTGGTAAAACGATAAACCGCCATAAATACGGTAGGGAATATCGCGTTTGCGCAACGCATCTTCGATAGCCCGGGATTGCGCATTGGTACGGTATAACACGGCGAACTTTCCATTGGTGAGTTGCTCGCGCATTTTCATTTCAAAAATTTCTCCAGCCACATAACGTCCTTCTTCACTATCGGTTAAACTGCGGTGTACCTTAATTTTGGGACCGAGTTCATTGGCTGTCCAAACGACTTTATCCAACTTGGTTTTATTTTTATCGATAATGGTGTTGGCTGCCTCTACGATATTTTTGGTCGAACGGTAATTTTGCTCCAAACGGTAGGTTTGCACCCGATCGTAATCCTTTTGGAAATTGAGAATGTTGTTGATGTTGGCACCGCGGAAGGCATAGATACTTTGGGCATCATCGCCTACCACACAGATGTTTTGGAATCGATCGGATAAGGCCCGAACAATCAAGTATTGCGAATGGTTGGTATCTTGGTACTCATCGACCATGATGTAGCGAAAACGGTCTTGGTATTTGGCTAGCACATCGGGAAAACGGTTCAGCAATTCGTTGGTTTTTAACAACAAATCATCAAAATCCATGGCTCCTGCTTTGAAACAACGGTCGACATAGTTTTGATAAATTTCCCCCATTCGCGGCCTTTTGCTCATGGCATCGGCTTCTTGGAGTTCGGGGTTGTTGAAATACGCTTTAACGGTAATGAGTGAGTTTTTGTACGACGAAATGCGACCCAAAATTTGCTTGGGTTTGTAAATATCCTTGTCCAACTGCATCTCTTTGATGATGGCCGAAATCAACCGCACGGCATCTTGGGTATCATAGATCGTGAAGTTGGAAGGGTATCCCAATTTATCGGCTTCGATACGAAGAATTTTGGCAAAAACCGAGTGAAATGTTCCCATCCAGAGGTTTTTCGCTTCGTTACTCCCTACTATGGCTGCGATACGCGACTTCATTTCACGGGCGGCTTTGTTGGTAAAAGTGAGAGCCAAAATATTGAAGGCATCCACCCCGTGGTGCATAAGGTAGGCGATACGCATGGTCAGCACGCGTGTTTTCCCCGAACCGGCACCCGCAATCACCATCATAGGGCCGTCTTTTTGCAGTACGGGCGCCCGTTGCGCTTCATTCAATTGGTTGAGATATTGTTCAAGCATTTTTTTATTAGCTTCTAAGCTTTTGAGACGCTAAGCTATTGTGCTGCGGCCCATTGAAATTTATAATTTAGAATTATCAAATAAAGTCTTTGATTTCGCTTTTCAAAAACTCCAACGCCAGTTGCGAAGCAGATTCGGTTTCCATTAACGAACTCAAGACTTTCATCCGGTATTGGTCGGCGTCTTTGATTTCGCTATCGGTGGCTAGGTTGCGAAGGTTTTGTATAATCGCATTTTTGGCATTGACTACCATCACCCAGGCTTCATCCGAAAGGTAGATTTGTTGGGTGACATTGTGTTCGTATTCTTGTTCGATATTCTGAATCAAAAGGTTCATATAATCGGTGGTGTCGTTGCTAAAAGGCGCCACACGAATCATGAGTTTGAGCGGATTGATCCGTTCGAGAAACAGGGCCATTCGTTCGTAGGCTTGGAGACGAATGGGCAAGGCTTGTTTTTGGTTGTCGCGAAGCAATTGGAATTTGCGGCGATTTTCGTCAAGGTTTACAAATTTTTGCATCATCAGGTAGGCCACTCCGCCAGTCACGACGGCGGGTAACGTATACAAAGCCAATTCCATCCACTTTTCGGTTTCCATAACGCGTTTGGGTTATTTTAGTTTCTACAAAGAAAACGAAATTCTTAGGTTTGGGCAAGGGGTTTTGGGTTTCAAGTTTCAAGTTTCAGGTTTCAGGTTTCAGGTTTAAAGTTTCAGGTTTATTTCGCTTCGCTACATCAGTCGGCTAAAGCCTCGTGTCAAGTTTCAAGTTTAAGGTTTCATGTTTCAAGTTTCAGGTTTCAAGTTTCAGGTTTCAAGTTTATTTCGCTTCGCTACATCAGTCTTCTAAAGCCTCGTGTCAAGTTTCAGGTTTAAGGTTTTAACCGAGATGTAGGGAGAATACATAAGAGGTGTTGGGTGGGGAATGGTAGTGTACTAGTGTCATATCAGTGCTATATCAGTGCTATAGCTATTAGGATGATCGTGGCATGGCTCGTTCTGAAGCTGCGTGGGAATAGGGAAATCGTTAATCCTTACTGGAAAGTTTGTGGTGCGTTAAAAGGACATCAATACCATATGCGGGCAATTTTGAGCAATCTCTTCGGGTAATTTTGAGTCATCGAAGCGATACAACCACGGAGATTTACATGCCTGTGAGTACCAAAAACCTCCAAAAAATCAAAAGTCCGTTTGATGATTTATAAAAAAGTACTACTTTTATACAACCCTATGAAATCAGACTTATACACCCAAATGGTTTGTTTAGGTCTGATTTTTTCGGGGGTATAAACGAGTTAGTGGCAATCGAATACTCACGATACTTAAAATTCATATGAAGTTAAATATATGCCTTATAATGTTTTTTTTATCTCAAATTTGTTTAGCGCATAAAGAGATAAAAAAAAGAATTCTCGAAGATAAAGTGTTTAAGTATGAATATACTTTCACTTTAGATACTGAAACAATAGGTTACAATAATTCAAAAGTCATTGATGATACAGTTTATCAAATCAATTCTAAAAGTGAATTAGATGAAAATAAATTGAATGAAATAATAGATTGTGTAAAGAAATCGATTCAAAAAAATGGGAGTTTAATTTCTTTAGAATGTTCTGAAAAAAATAAGTTTCAAGTATTTATTCAAATATAGAATCGAAAAAAATCGACTGCCACTAACAGCCGCTAGCCGCTATGGCTCGAATGTGCTAGTTTGTAGTTTGGATTACACGAAAAACGATTATCTTAGTAAGGAAAAATCGTTTCGCTTTGACCGCCACAGTCGGCTAGCGGCGGAACGTTGGTGGTAATTTTGGGAAACCACTAGTAAAAAAGAAACCATGAATTTAAAATTTATCTTTTTCATTTTTGTAGCAATGAACTTAAATGCTCAAAATGAAATTATTGAGAAAAAAGATAGTCTTAAAGAAAAAACCTTAGAATTTCATAGAGAAAACTTTTGGAAGAACATACCAAAGCCAACAAATTGGACTACCGATTTTGAAAATTTGTACACTGATATTGAGCAAACTAAACTTGACAGTGTAATTGCAAATTTTGAGAAGAAAACAAAAAATGAAATAGCTATAGTAACTATCGATAGTTTAAAAACTTCTAAAGAAGAATTTGATGACTTTAGTTTGAATTTAGCCAATAAATGGGGAGTTGGAAAGTATGATAAAGACAATGGGATTTTGATAGCAATTTCTAAATGTTACAGAAGAATTAGAATCTTGAATGGTTATGGAATTGAGAAAATAATAAGTGATAAAGAAACTAAAGTTATTATTGAAAATTATTTTATTCCTGATTTTAGAAGAGAAAAATATTACGAAGGCACCTTGAAAGGACTTTTAGAAATTATAAAAATCATTGAAAGTAGGGTCGGAAAATAAAACTACCACCAACAGCGGCTAGCCGCTATGGCTCCATTTTCTTCGCTTCCACCCTATTTACACGACCCGAGCGAAGTGAACGGTGCGTAGCAAAAAAGGTTTATCTTAGTGGAGGAAAAACCTTTCGCATAGCCCGCCACAGTCGGCTAGCCGCGGAACGTTAGTGGCAATCGAATACTCACGATACTTAAAATTCATATGAAGTTAAATATATGCCTTATAATGTTTTTTTTATCTCAAATTTGTTTAGCGCATAAAGAGATAAAAAAAAGAATTCTCGAAGATAAAGTGTTTAAGTATGAATATACTTTCACTTTAGATACTGAAACAATAGGTTACAATAATTCAAAAGTCATTGATGATACAGTTTATCAAATCAATTCTAAAAGTGAATTAGATGAAAATAAATTGAATGAAATAATAGATTGTGTAAAGAAATCGATTCAAAAAAATGGGAGTTTAATTTCTTTAGAATGTTCTGAAAAAAATAAGTTTCAAGTATTTATTCAAATATAGAATCGAAAAAAATCGACTGCCACTAACAGCCGCTAGCCGCTATGGCTCGAATGTGCTAGTTTGTAGTTTGGATTACACGAAAAACGATTATCTTAGTAAGGAAAAATCGTTTCGCTTTGACCGCCACAGTCGGCTAGCGGCGGAACGTTGTAGGCAATATCAAAACCACTGCAAATGAGAAACATTTTCATTCTAATTATATTCATTAGCCAATTAACTTTCTGCCAAGGAAAACAGAAAAAAACTTTCCGAATGGTTGTTATGGCTCCTGAAAATTTTCAAGTTCCAACAGAATTAAATCAATTTAAAGATTCCATCATAAACTCACGCATCAAAGGCTTTGACATTGAGAAAATCAGAATAAAAGATATTATCAAATCAAAAGCTGAAGATTATCCTGAAGATATGAGAGAAGGCTTCGAGGATCGAAAAAAGAGAGCTGAAGTTCAATTGAAATATATGGACAGCATTGAGCCAAGTATAAAAGATTACAAGTTTTATAATGATATGCTTTATTCTGTATCGCTTTTAAATATGGCATTTAATGAATATGAACCTTTTTCAGAGATTATTGGAATTGAATATTCAAAGGAAGCCGAAAAGGATTTTGAAAGTTACTGTAGAAAAAATAATTTGGATTACTTTATGTTCATTGATGACTTCGTAATAAGCAAAAAAGAAAGTGATTTCATAATGACTTCAAGAGTAAAACTTTACTCGCTAAAAGAGAAAAAAGTAATTGTTAAAAAAACTATTACTGGCGATACCAATAGCTACGGAGAAATGTGGGCATGTGGCAATCCTTTGAGTTGTCTAATGGTAACAACTGTTAAGAACGCGCTGGAAAATGTTGTGCCAGAGATTGGAAAGCGTCAAGTAAAATGATACTGCCTACAACAGCGGTTTTGCGCTATAGCTGGTTTTATCTTTCTTGGAAAATACGCTGAATATCAGAATTTCTTATTACATTTACTCTTAACTTGCCGCTACAGCGCAAAGCCGCGGAACGTTATGAGCTAGCAATTCGAGAACGTGCGGTATCAAAATGAACAATTAATTTGTGGAGAAAATGAAATTATCGATTTATACTAAAATTGGAATTGGACTTGTCATTTTAGGTGCGATTCTATTCGTAATTGCAATTTAATTGTTTACTTTTCAAGGAGATGTAACTCCATTTATTCGAAAAGCTTAAGAAATAACATTTGTAAGTTGGTTACCGATTTTACTTATTGGAGGATTTATACTTGCATTTAGATTGGTAAAGCGATTAATAAATTCTGAGCAATAAGGCTTAAATTCTTTGCCAGCTCATATGTAAAATCCTAAAATAGGTTAACAAAAAATGAACGAGACTATTAAACCCTTGATAATTGGAATTATGGCTTTAGCAATTGGTATATATATCTTTCGCGGGCGAGAAAAAAGAGCTGAGCGCGAAACATTTAATTATGATGCAACAGCTCGTTGGAATAATAATATTGAAGCTCTAGGAATATGTGCACTATTCATTGGAATATTTTCTCTTTTCATGTTCTTTTATAGATTATTAAATTAACTGGAAAAGTTTTGCCAGCTCATAACACTTGCTAAAACTTATGGCTAGTTTTTCGGTATATTGTTCGTTTACTTTTCATAACTTCGCTTGGGCGGTTATGGAAAAAAAGCTTTACATAAGCCGCCACAAGCTCTAGCAAGGAAACGTTATGCGCAAATATTCACAACAATGGCGTTAAAAGCAATCAGCGAAAACAAATTCAATAGTTACGACTTCCAAAGATTCCCAACATTTGTTGCCGTGGAGCATTTTTGGTATGCTGATGACGAGGCTAATATTATTGGCACTGTATTACTTGATAACTATGATAAAGATTGGAGTTACGTTATTTTGGCAAAAGAAGAAAATGAATCTTATGCATTAGCGGACGTTGCGGTCTCAATTGAAAGCAGTACAAAAGCAATTCATCAGATGACTTCAAAAATGCGAGAATCTGCTCGAATTGGAAAAATTGAAAAAACTCTTTATCACTCAACATTATTTGATCCAAAATCAGTCAATATCGTAAATGATATGGATGAAGTGGTAAAAAGTTATTTTAAAAGAAATCCAGAAAAATTATATGAAATGCATCCTCGAAAATTTGAGGAACTAATTGCTAGCATTTTTAAAGATTTAGGGTTTGACGTTGAGTTAACTAAAGCTACTCGAGATGGAGGAAGAGATATAATTGCTAGTATCAGAACGGCGGCCACAAACTTTTTAGCCTATGTTGAGTGCAAAAGATATGCTCCTGATCATAAAATTGATGTAGGGATAATTAGAGATGTAGCCGGAGTTCAATATTTAGACCGGCCGTCGAAGAGTATAATAGTGACAACAGGTTTCTATACAAAAGATGCTCAAGAAACAGCTAAGAAAATTGAAAATCAATTAGATTTGAAAGATTTCAATGACATAAAATCTTGGTTAGAGAAATATTAAATTATATCTGCGCATAACAGCGGCTACTCGCAATTGGTCGGTTAAGTCGAAGATTCAAATTCATGTTTTCTTATTACCTTAGTCGTAGCGGAGAGTATTCGGTTCCATAACCCGACCAACTTCGAGTGAGCCGCGAAACGTTAGCAGAAAGTTTGGGAAAACTGCAAAAAATAACAAATTTATATGAAATCAGTTTGTATAATCATTATTTTATCTATACTTATTTCAAGTTGTGATAATCGAAATCACATAGATAAACACAATATAAGTTTGACTGAATTAAAAACTTTACCTCAAAATTTTTATGGTTATAGACATGGTAGTGTTTACTTGGCAGATTTAGAACATAAAAAGTATAGAATTTGGTTTCATTTAGATAAAAATGGAAATGTAAAAAATATATTTCGAGTTGATAATCTTAAAAATTTAAAAGATAGTTTACAAACTTTTAAAATAGACACCATAAAAGAAAAGAAAAGTATACAAAAGTTTATTGAATTAAGCAGAAAATTCAAATTTGGGCATATTAGAATGGATACTGTTAATAAAATTTATTTCTCTTCAATTGAAGGATTGTCAGAAGAATTTGTTAAAACTTTTAATGACAGTGTAAATCAAATATATATAAAAAATAAAGAATTCAGATTATTGAAAAACGGATGGTTTGAAAAAATAAACAAACAAAATTAGCTTCTAAATAAGAAATGCTGAAAATAAAAACCTTCTGCTAACAGCACCTACCCGCTATGGCTCCATTTTCTTCGCTTCCACCCTGTTTTCACGACCCGAGCGAAGCGAACGGTGCGTAGCAAAAAAGGTTTATCTTAGTGGAAGAAAAACCTTTCGCCTAGACCGCCACAGTCGGCTAGCCGCGGCACGTTACCAGCAATATTATGAAGATACTAATAAAAATAACATTCACTTTACTATTTTGTGGAAATATGTTTTCGCAAACTAAGCAGGAATTGATTGATGCAATAAAAAAAATCAATGTTGTTGATGATGGTTCAAATTCTTTATCCTCAAGTGAAGATTCTTTAGGAATTTCAAAATATAATGCTGAAAACTTTGAGAAACTAAAAAAAAATCTTTCTGAAGATGAACTTTTAAAACTCTCTTCTGATAAGAATACAGTTTTACGAGCTTATGCTATTGAGGAATTAATCTACACTGAAAATAAAAATTTTGATGTTGTAAAAACTTTTATAAATGAAGTAGAAAAAAATCAAACCGTTGAAACAGCAACTGGCTGTATCGTTGGCAGCATTGATAAAATGTATTCTATTGTTTATCATGATTATTGGAATCATATAGGTGAAGAAAATCGAAATAAAGATTTAACTATGCAGAAACTTGATAGTACATTAATTTGTTCTAAAAAAAATCTTTATTGGCTTCTTTATTTGAGAGCGTTTGAAAATGGTAAGCATAATGATTCTTTATTACCAGAAATTGAAAGACTTGCTTTTAAAAAGAATAACTCTTATGCAATAGAGTATTTAACGAAATATTATCCCGAAAAATATTCTGAGAAAATCAAATCATACTTTTTGAATGATTTTTTAAAAGCAAAATTCAAATCTGACGAAAACGATGTGTTTTATTTTCATGATTTAATCAAAATGTTATTAGATACAAATGATGCAAAAATGAAATTAATAGCAATAGAGAAATTAAAAAAAGTAAAAATTTGGAAAAATCACGGAAGTTGGTTTGAAGACATGCTTTTCAAACATAAAATTTACTTATAAAATACTGCTGGTAACAGCGGTTTGGCACAATAGCTTCTACTCTACTTCGGCTGAAAATCCGTTGGATTTTCAATTCGCAGTTTCCATAAGAACTTTTTTTTGTAAATTAGTAGCTACTGTGCCAAGCCGCGGAACGTTAGCCGTCATACAAAACCCAAAAAATGATAATATCTAAAACCACCAAGAGAATCGGAAATTATTTAGCAGTTTCGTTTTTAGCAATTTGTTGTATCACTGTTGGAATTTCCATGATAATAACATCGAACCTACATTTAAAGGACGTAGATTCATTTACTGGAACTGTAACTGAAAAAGGAATTAGTGCTAAAAACTCTAATGTTAGCGGGAAAGCTAATATGACACAAGACATTTTTTATTTAAAGCTTCAAGGCTTGGATCAAGTTTTAGGCGTTTACAATCCTAAAAAAGATTATGGAAAACTCGAACAAACCATTAATATTGGAGATGAATTAAAAGTCTATTTTAAAAGATCATACCGTTCAAATGAAATAAACATTAATACTTTTCAAATAGAAAAAAATGGAAAAATAATTCTAAATAAAGATGATTACCAATTTAGAGAAAAAGTAGCTGGATATTTAGCTATAGTTGGTGGAATAATAATGATTGGAGTAGTATTGTATCAAGATAATAAAAAATATTGGAGAAAACTTACGACGACTAACAGCGGTTTGAAGCAATAACTGGTTTTTGCTAATGGAAATCCAATCTTCACAAAAAACTTTTTATCTTTAACAGAAAATAATCAGTCCGCTGGCTTCGTTACTGCTTCAAGCCGCGGCACGTTAACTGCAAGCTTACCCAAAAACTAACGACAATTATTAACTAATAATGGCAAAACGAATTGAGATAAAAAATGAGAACAAATCAATTCTAAAATTTGGTTTCGGTTTAACTGCATTTTTTTCGTTTTTTGCTCTTTTAATGTTTATTCTTTTGGGAATTTTATATTTTAAGAATGAACCTTTTACATCAATAATATATTTTGGAATAGCAATTTTCTTTTTTGTGGTAGCGAGAAATTATATTGCGAACACATTTTATCAAGAATACATAATACTTAACAATGAAAAAATTAAAATCGTTTACAAGAGCTTCGGAAAATTCAGAGAAAATGAATTTGAACTTAAAAAAGTAAAATATATCAAATTTGTAGATTCTGAAAATTTCACAAAACATCCATTAAATTCAGAAACGTTAGATTATACTGGATTTGGAGTTGCAGAAAAAGAAATGCAAAAAATAATTAGCGATGGAAATATTGAAATCGCTACTGCAGAAGTGAAACTTAGATTTGGCAAAGAAATTCCTTCATGGGAAGCAGAAAGAGTCATAAACGAAATCAAAAAACGTTCAAACGACAAGAAAGCCTGCAGTTAACAGTGGCTAGCCGCTATGGCTCGATTTTCTTCGCTTCTACCCTGTTTTCACGACCCGAGCGAAGCGAACGGTGCGTAGCAAAAAAGGTTTATCTTAGTGGAAGAAAAACCTTCCGCATAGACCGCCACAGTCGGCTAGCGGCGGAACGTTAACTGGAACCCGTAAAAAAAAACAGAGAATGCAATGAAGCATATCAAACTTGTTGAAACTATTTTTTATGTAAACGATCAGCAAAAAAGCGCTGAATTTTACCAAAATATATTTCGAAAAAATCCAGATTTGAATGTTCCTGGAATGACCGAATTTGTAATTGCTGAAAATTGTAAACTTGGTTTAATGCCAAATAAAAGTATCGCTAAAATTTTACTCGATAAATTGCCTAATCCGGAACTTGGTAATGGAATTCCAAGATGCGAACTTTACTTATATGTAGAAAATATTGAACTTGAATTTGAAAACGCAATTAAAAGTGGAGCAAAATTAATTAGCTCAATAGAAAATAGAGATTGGGGCGATAAAGTTTGCTATTTTTCAGATATAGATGGACATGTAATTGCATTTGCTCAAAGAATAGAAAACGTAGAAAGTTCGGGTTCCAGTTAACAGCCGCTAGCCGCTATGGCTGGTAAGTGCTAGTTTGGTGTTTGAATTACACGACCCGAGCTTTGCGAACGGTGCGTAGTAAAAAACTTTTATCTTAGTGGAAGAAAAAACTTTCGCTTAGACCGCCACAGTCGGCTAGCGGCGGAACGTTAGCACCAATTATTCCAGACGTAACATGAAAAAACTAATGATAGTAACATTTTTTCTTTTCTTGCTAAGTAGTTGCAAAAGAGAAACAAAAAATTGTTATTCAAATTTTACTTATTCAAAAGGAAATATCAGGATGAGTTATCTGTTGAAATTTAATTCTTCAGACACAGTTTATTATCAAGATAGGTATCCATATGGTAAAAAAGGTATATATTACTTCTTGCTTGAAAAGAATGAAAAGAAAATGTTAGACAGTTTAATTTGTGATTTCAAATTTCCTAAAGATTCTGTACTATTAAATAATGGAATTGAAGATGGGACTACTATCGCTTTCTCAATTGATGATAAAAGAGTAATGTTACATGGTCATAAAGGACCTGAACAATTCTGGAAATTTGAAGAAGGAATGAATATGTTTCTAAATTATAAGCAACTTAAGCCTATTAAGAGAAATGTGAAGTTCGACAAATTTGAAAAAATGCTTTACATTCCTGAACCAAAAATTGATACAATAACTGGTGCTAACAGCGGCTAGTAGCTATTGCTGGTTTTTCGTGGTTTCACGTTTGTTTTTCACTTAAAAATTCTATCTTAGCTTACAGTTCGCAGTTCGCTGGTTTCGCAAAAAGCCACTAGCCGCGGACCGTTAGCGGTCATGCTAAAAAAATCCTGCAAACAAAAACGACAGACAGATAATGGACGACAGTAAATTGAAGTTAACCTTTGAAAATTACGAAATTGAATTGTCGAATGACAAAGATTTTAAACTCAATTCTGCTGGCAATAGCTTCAAGTATGACTTTGCTTATCATGATGAAGAAGCTCTAAATTACCAGTGCAGCCAACATGCAATAAGGGTTTTCGCAAGCGGACAACTTTACAAAAGTGCTATTATGTGTGCAATTGCTGGTGGGACAACAATTCATTCTCAAACAGCAATCGTTGACAACAATGACATTTTTATTTGTTGCGCAAACAAAGTTTTCAGCTTATCACTTCCTGACTTAAAACTAAACTGGATAACCGAAGTTGATATGGCAACTTGTTTTGGAATTTACAAAGCCGACAATGGACTTTTCACTCATGGGGAAATGACTGTAACACGTCTTGACCATTCTGGACAAATAATTTGGGATATAGGACTTAGAGATATTATCGTAAATTTTGAAGAGAACAGAGAGCAAGAAGAATTTGTACTTCGTGATAATTATATTAGCTTAATGGACTTCAACAGTAACAAATATCAACTTGGTTTTGACGGAAAATTTATAAGTAAACAATTGAGCGAACAACAAAAACATTGGGACATAATAGACAAAAAACGAAAACAGAAAAATGAAAAACCTTGGTGGAAATTTTGGGCTTAACAAAGAAGCACGAACCGCTAACAGCACCTACCTATAAGGCGGGGTTTTGTGCACCAAAGATAGGTTTGTGGTAACAGGAATTTTTGTACTTTTAATCAACATTTGTGGGAAGTCGCCCTTTCGGCTAGCGGCGGAACGTTGGCAGTAATGCAACCTCCAAAGAAGATCCTATATGAAAAAACAACTTTTTATCTTTTTAGTATTAATTATTGGAAATTCTTATTCCCAAAATTTAACAGAACTCAACATTAATTTTATGCTCCGGGGCAATAAATATGTTTCTTCGTCTAAAGTTGATACTACTGCATTAGGTGGATACGGAGGAAGTGATAACTTACCCAAAAAAAATGCAATAGAAAAATTCAATGAAAAAGGCTTTATACTTAGAATTGACACGTTAGACACTTCTTCAATTGGGAATAAATATTTAGCTTATAAATTATACTTAATTAATACTACGGAAAAAGAAATAGAACTTTTTGCATCAGACAGCAGAATTTCAATTATTGCACAAGCACTAGTTGACGGAGAATGGAAGAACATTGAGTATTTACCTTCTAGTAGTTGTGGAAATAGTTATCATAGTGTTTTTTTAAATCCCAATGAGTATTGGGAATTTCTTATCCCAAAATTTAAAGGTAAATTGAAAACTAAAATTCGATACAGACTTATACTTGGTAAAGACAAATTTATTGATTCAAATGAAATCATTGCAAGTATAAATAAGAAACAGTTATACGAAAAGCAGAGTTACTCTAATAACGGAATAATGGATCCATATTTTGATTAATGCACTACTGTCAACAGCGGCTAGCCGCTATGGCTCCATTTTCTTCGCTTCTACCCTATTTTCACGAAAAACTTTTATCTTAGTGGAAGAAAAAAACTTTCGCATTGGCCGCAACAGTCGGCTAGCCGCGGAACGTTATGCCCAATAATACAAAACAATGACGATAGACTATAAAATTGACGAAAACGACTTCTTGGCACATCAACTTTATATTGCTTCAAAGTCGGACCGAATTAAGAAAAAGAGACAGAGGAATAGAATAATTGTTCCATTGATTTATGCTGCATTTGGACTTTTCTTAATCTTTGAAGACAAACATTCAATGGCAGTTATATTTTTCATCATTGGACTTCTTTGGTTTTTATTTTATCCACTTTGGGAAAGACAACATTACATTAGACATTATAAAGGTTTCATTAGAGAAAATTATAAAGACAGGCTTGAAAGAACTGTAACTTTAGAGTTTAACTATGACTTTATTTTTGCAAAGGACAACGGTAGTGAAAGCAAAGTTTTGACAACAGAACTAGAAGAAATATGTGAAATACCTACGACAATTTTCGTTAGACTAAAGGGCGGACATTCATTCATTTTACCCAAAGACAAAATAGCAAACTTTGACAACGTAAAAGCAAGACTAAGAGACCTTGCGACCTATTTGAAAATTAAATATGAGACAGACGAAAAATGGGAATGGAAATAATTACTGTGCCTAACAGCACCTACCCAAAAGGCGGTGTTTCGTGTTCCAAAGACAGTTTTGTGGTTAATCAAACAATAGATTTTCAAATCATCCCGATAGCTATCGGGAGTGGTAAAAGTCCCGCCCTTCGGGTAGCTGCAAAACGTTAGCAGTAATTTTAAAAAAATCATTAATGAAAATAGATTTTGAGCAATCGATTTTACGTAAGAGAATAATATATAAGAGAACATTAATAGAGACTATCAATTATGTGATAGATTTTTATTTTTGGGTATTCTCAGTCCCAGTTCTTAGCATCTTTCTTATTTTCTATAATAATTCATTAAACAATAAAGAATTAATTTTCTATTTAGTTATCAACTTACCATTCATTTGGAATATGTTTGGATTAAAATATTTTGAAAAATTAACCTATTTAGGAGAAATAAAAATCAATCAAAGAAATGACTTCTTGGAAGAAATAAAACTTAGATACAATTATGACAAAATAGTTGAAGATCAAGACCTAATAATTCTGAAAAAAAGTTGGAAATGGTTTAAGTTGGGTGAAGAATTAATAATATTATTTGACAAGGAAAAAGTATTAGCAAACTTAACTACTCTTGGGAAATATGACATTAAAGTACCTTTCTTTTTCTTTAAAAATCATATCAAATTATCTAAGTTAAAAAACTACTGCTAACAGCGGCTAGCCGCTATGGCTCGATTTTCTTCGCTTCCACCCTATTTTCACGACCCGAGCGAAGCGAACGGTGCGTAGCAAAAAAGGTTTATCTTAGTGGAAGAAAACCTTTCGTATTGCACCCCACAGTCGGCTATTCGCGGAACGTAATATGCTATTTTAAAACAACACTATGCGAAGTAGAACTAATAAATTTCTTTTGTGTTTAACATTTCTAACTTTGATTTCTTGTAACAGAAAAAAAGAAGTTGAAAATTCTATTAAGTATTTTGAATTTAGCTATAACGATACTTTTCGCTCAAGTTACACACTAATTTATAAACCTAATGACAGTTTATATTTCAGACAACATTGGTCAGCAAGTGATGTATTTGACAGCTTGAAAATACCCAGAGGTAAAACAAACTATGCGGCAAAAATTAATGCTAGTGAAGAAGAAAAGTTAGTTAAATTAATTTCAGCACTTAAACTCGGAAAACTCAAAAATGAATATTTTGAGGATTATTGTGACGGAACAACATACTCAATTTTTATTGACAAGGATTCAATCAATAAATTAGTTGCTATTCATAGCCACCACATACCAAAAGAACTTGATTCGTTAACAAGATGGATTCGTGAATTCAAAGAAAAACTGAAAATAAAAAGAACCGAAAAGAAGTTGGAATTCAAAAGTTCTAAGTATGTTCTTCCGCCGCCACCGCCACCGCCAATTGTTGAGAAAAACAAAACGGCATATAACAGCGGCTAGCCGCTATGGCTCGATTTTCTTCGCTTCTACCCTGTTTTCACGAAAAACGTTTATCTTAGTGGAAGAAAAAACTTTCGTTTTGACCGCTACAGTCGGCTAGCCGCGGAACGTTATAAACCATTTTAAACACGCGTAATGAAATCGAGATTATATCTTTTACTTACAGTTTTTTTAATGTTTAAAGCTATTGGACAAAATGCCGATTCTTTGAAAGTTGATATTTCATATAAACTTTTTTCAAAGTGTTTTAAAAATTTAAACTACGGTTCAGAAGTAATTGAAAATTATCCGGCATTAAAAAAATCTGGTTTATGTTCAATACAAGATTGTATTTTATCGTTAGCGTATAATGAAGAGATTATAAATAAAATTGTTGAAGTAAGATTAATTGGGATAGCAACACAACTTTTTAGAGAGGGTAATCCTGTACTATTGATAAGTGGAATGAACAGTTATGCAACTTCATTGGAAGAGAACGAAAATACAGAAGACGACAACAAAATAATATACATTAGTGTTGGTGAATGTGTGATTCCAAATTATATTTCAAAAGGAACAGAAATATTTAATAAGCAAACTTTGTCGTTGATTGAGAAAAAGAAAAACGGCTTATAACTGCCGCTAGCCGCTAGGGCTCGAATGTGCTAGTTTGGTGTTTGGTTTACACGACCCGAGCTTTGCGAACGGTGCGAAGCAAAAAACGTTTATCTTAGTAAGAAAATAATCGTTTCGCTTTGACCGCCTCAGTCGACTAGCGGCGGAACGTTAGCAGACATTGTAAAAAAGAGACGGAGAATTCAAAGACTTAAAAAAAATAAAGATGAAAAAAATTATATTTATACTGATTTTAATTTTTCAATTTACAAATGTATTTTCTCAAACATCAACTTGGCAGTGGGCATTAAATGCAGGCAACAATGAAGATGATAGAGGAAATGGAATGGCAATTGATTCAAACGGTAATGTTTATAGTGTAGGTTCTTTTGCTAGTTCAAACATAACTTTTGGCACTTATACATTGACTAACAATAGTTATTATTCAGGTTACATATTAAAACAAGATACACTTGGAAATGTAATTTGGGCAAAATGTATAACTGGAACTTCAAATAAGATTGTTGGATGTGGAGACATCTGCACTGATAGTAATGGAAATATTTATGTAGTTGGAACATTTCAAGGAATCGTAAACTTTGAAGGAGTTACTTTAACTGCAAATGGTATTAGTGATATATTTATTATAAAATATGATAGTAATGGAAATCAAATTTTTGTTAAACAGAGTACTAGTTCTTCGTTTTATTCGGATGGAGGAAAAATATTTGTAGATAATAATGGGTATATATACATTACTGGTGTATTTGGAGGTGTTTTAGGAAGTCAACTTAATTTCAATAATCAGATTGTTACAAATAGCGTACAAGGTTATCAAGATGTCTATCTTTTTAAATTAGATAATAATGCAAATGCAATTTGGGGGAAAAGCATAAGTGGAACAACAACAAAAAACGTAAAATCTATTGGAGCAGATAATAATGGTAATGTTTATTTAATTGGGGATTTTCTTTCTCCTACCATTACAATAGGTAATACAACTCTAACAAATTCTGTATCGAATAGTTCAACTGCTGATATATATATTGCAAGATATAACAATTCTGGAAATGTAGTTTGGGCATATTCATTCGGCGGACAACAATATGATTATGGAAGTGATTTAAAAGTTGACAGCAATGGAGACATTCATGTTACGGGAAGCTTTTATAAATCATCGATAAATTTCAATGGCACAATTCTACAAGGAAATAATTCTTGTTTAAACACATATGTTTTAAAATTCGATAATAATTTCAACATTATTTGGGGTAGAAGTTTTGGCTATGCTAATCACAATAGCAACGGACATAGTATTGATGTTGACATAAATGGAAATACTTATTTGGCAGGCGATTTTTATGTGGCATTAAATATTGGTTCTTTTAATTTAGTAAATGTTGGAACTAACGGATGGGGAGATATTTATGTAATAAAATACGATTCGCAGGGAAATGTGTTGCAGGCAAATTCTGCAGGTGGAAATTATATTGAGGAAACAAAAAAAATTAGAGTAAATAATAATGGAGAAGCGTTTTTAACGGGTCGTTATTATAGTCCTACATTAACTTTCGGCAGTCATTTACTTACGAATAATTCCATTTCCAACAAATCAGACATCTTCATTTCTAAATTACAATTTAATAGTCTATCCATTGATGAACAATTAATGAAAGATAAGGTAACATTATATCCAAATCCAATGATTTCAAATTCATTTTTAGATTTTGAAGAAGAACAAATTAATACTACAATTCAGATAACTGACATGATTGGAAAAGAAATAAAAAAAATTAATTTTAGTGGGAGACGCATGAATATTGAAAAATCAGGATTGAATAGTGGAATATATTTTATAATAATAACAAATAGTCAAAATGAAAAAGAAGTTAAAAAATTAGTTATCGAATAAATATTATATAAAACAGTACAACGATCTGCCAACAGCCGCTAGCCGCTATGGCTCGATTTTCTACACTTCCACCCTGTTTTCACGACCCGAGCGAAGCGAACGGTGCGTAGCAAAAAACGTTTATCTTAGTGAAAGAAAAAACTTTCGCGTAGCCCGCCACAGTCGGCTAGCCGCGGTACGTTGTACGCCATTACCCAAAAAAACTCTTAAAATGACCGATATTGAACTTAAATTAATAATAAGCCGATTAAGAAATTACTGCTTGGAATCTAGATGTAGAGAAAATTCAGAAAATAAGATGTCCTTGTTTTTTCTAAATGTAATCGAAATTAGTTGTGGCTTAACAGAACTTGGAATTTCACAAGGCAGGGAAATTACTAAAGATGAAAAATATTGGTTCGAAGGTTCATATCATATGAATTTTTGGGATTCTGATGTAGAAACGGAACTGTATACACCTTTATGTAGGGAAGTAGAGAAGCGAAACTGGTTTAGAAAAAGTATGCTTCAAAAAATTAAAGATAAAATGTAACGGCGCACAACAGCCGCAAGCCGCTATGGCTCGAATGTGTTAGTTTGGCGTTAGGTTTTCACGACCCGAGCGAAACGAACGGTGCGTAGCAAAAAACGTTTATCTTAGTAAGGAAAAATCGTTTCGCATTGATCGCCACAGTCGACTAGCTGCGAAACGTTGGTGTTAATGTTAAAAACGCGAGAGAGAATTTAAAAACTAAAAATAAAAAATGACAAAATTTCAATTATTAAATTTAATATTAGTACTAATTTCTTTTAATTCAAATGCACAACCCAAAGCTGTTGAAGTATTGAATATTTATTGGGATTGGCAAAGTAGAATGGAATATAGAAATGTAAAATGTGATACATTATATTATTCTAAAAACATTCAAGACAGTATTATTGATTCAACAATAGCTGTAATTAAAAAAACAAATAAATTCAAAATTTGCAATCTGTATAAAGCTAACAATAATAAATATTTTAAAATTACTAAAAAAGAAAAAGAATTTATATTAAGTGAATTATATAAATTAAAAGGAGAAGTTTGGAATGATAGTTTATTGCCAAATTCTAAAGCAATCGATAAAAATAACTTTGCTGAAGTTTTTAAAATTACTAAAAAACTTGCAACTGAAAATGAATGTTTAATGTGTTCAATCATTTATACTTTTTCAAAACCAATATTTTTAAGAAAAAACAAATATTGTTTGATATTAAATCAACGAAATTACGATGTAAATGAGAAACAACTTTCATTTCTATTTCTAATATGGGAAAGAAATAGATGGGAACAATATGCTGACATTTACGTTCATTTTGATTAAGAAACACTACCACAAACACAAGTTGGTTTACTTTCGAATTTTGTAGTAAATACACGTTTACATTTCGCAAGAAGTTTTATATTTATTAGAAAATAATCGGTTCCGAAGTGTGCAAACTTGCCAAGCACCGGAACGTTAACTACAAGCGTATGAAGAAACTGCACATAATCACAGTTCTGCTTTTACTGTTGTTTCAGACTACGTTTTCTCAAACGAAAGAAATAAAAGGAGACACGACGTATTGGTATAAAAGAAATAGTGAAATTCAAAAAACTTTAGAATTAAAGGATTTCGTAAAATCAGCAGACGAATTCAATTTTAGATTTTGTAATCACGGACAAGTAATTGAAATTTCAAAAGACAGTTCAAAAATTTATGGTTCAATTACCAATTATATTTACCATACAAGAAAAGCAAATAGAAGTAATTCTGAAACTTTATCAAAAAAAATAATTCTATCATCAAAACAAGCTGAGCGTATCTACAATATTGTTCAAAACTCCAAAATTTTGAATATCCCATCAGACAGGGAAATAGAAAATTGGCCACATGGATGTAACGGAATTACTTATATTATTGAGCATTCTGATAAAAATAATTATTGGTTAAAAAAATACTGGACACCATCAACCCAAGATTCTATTCCTGAAGCAATAGTTGTTTTGGATTTTGTAAAAAACATATCAGACACATTAACTTTGCAAGAACATTATAACTCGTTTAAAAACACCTTACCAAAGAAAGGTTGTTACAATTCAGGAGGAATGACAACTATGTGTTATGTGTCAAATTCTTTAGAATTAGGATATAGCGGAGCAACAAAATTACCTTTTGGGTTTTATTCTTCTTATTCTGCAAAATATTTAGGAAATACTGAAATAAACGGAAGTGCTACATTGCAATATAACTTTGATAGAAATGGATTTCATCATTTGAATTTTCAAACAACGAAATGGGATTTATTATTCAAAAAATCAAACTTTTCTGATTTTATTGTTTACAACTACCAGAATAGAATACTAAGAATTAATGATGCAAAAAACATATTTGAAAATCATCAAATCAAATATGGGATGAACCTTAAAAAAAATTTTGGCGTCGGATTAGGAGTAGATTATATAAGCCAAAATTATAATAAATTAGGGGGACATATGTATGCTTACAAATGGTTTTCAAAGACAAACATAAGTACTACATTGACAACTTCATTTTTTAAAAACCAAGTGAATTACAAAACCGAAATTTTTAAATCATTAAATTTTAAGTATAAATTTCCGATTAAGAGAATTTCATTAGGAATAGCATACGAGGATTTTATGGACTATAAAGATTTGTACTTCAATGTTCGAGTACTACTATAAAAAAACGCCTACAATTAACAGCTGTTTTTTTAAGTGGTAGTTCAGTGCTCAGTAGACCCATTTGTGGTGAAAATCGCCAACCTCCACTAGGCCGCAACCCGTTACCTTACATTTTATGAACTCGAAGAACATTTTCCTTATTTTACTTTTCGTTTTGAACTTAAGTTGTCAAAATAAATGCGATTGTACTATTGATTTAAAAGTTGTACAGAAAAATGATAGTATACTTAATACTATAAATTCAGATAACAAGATAAATTATCAAAAGTATTTGGAAAGCATAAAAGAACCTGATTTGAGATTTGAGAATAATGAAGTTTACAGGGTATCAATAAAAAACTTGATGAACGGATCAACATTTGTTTATAGGATACAAAATGATTTTGAAAATTATACAATGATTGTTAAAAAAAATTACAAAACTGGAAAGGGTTGTGATAGTATTGAAAAAAAATCAGAGAGAACGTTATTAAAAAGTGAATGGAACAATTTTCAATCACAAATACATAAAAGTTGTTTTTGGACATTTCCCGTCAGAAACCTTAAAGAAGGTGGTTTTGATGGTTCAATTTGGACATTAGAAGCAAATTCTCCAAATAGAGATAATTGCACTGGAAGAAAATTTCACGCAGTTGTAAGATGGTCGCCAAAAAAAGAAACTGAATTTTATAAGTTATGTAATCTACTTATTGAATTTGATAATGAAAAATAAAAACGTGTAATAACCCCAGTTTCACCCAATTGTTGGTTTTTCTTGAGTTGTACCATTCAAACAGTACGAACCAAAAAACATTTATCTTAGTAGAGCAAAAACCTTTCGCTTTTGGGCCATAGTCGGCTAGCGGCGAAACGATAGGAAACATTTTACAGAAACTCACATGATCACCGTCTTAACTTTCATCCAGTACTTAATCCCAGTCTTTTTAGTATTCATGCTTACGAGAGTATATAAGGAATATCAAAAGGAAAAAATTGAAAAGGCCGAAATTAGAAAACGTTTAGAATCTCCCTTAATTTATGATCCTGAAACAGGAATGGAAATCACATTAGAACAAGCCGAAAAAGGAACTTTTATTGATCACGATAATCACAATAGGATAAGAACCAAAAAAGAACTCGATCAATTTTTTGATGCCACAGAAAGGGTTGTCGAAGAAATTGCTAACTACCTTAAAGTAAACAATTATTCTGTCTTCACTCTTGATGAGGAACATTACTCGATACTTGATACAATATCAATCACCAAAAAATATGACACTTTTGACTGCCAACGCTGTTATAAAAACTTAGAGTCAAATTTTTTAGTGCTGTTTCCAAAAGTTAACATAGAATCCACTCGTCAACAAATAGGAATTAATGGATTTCAAATTCTTTACTGGGTTAAAACCACAAATTTCGACGGACATTACTATTTGCGTCCCAAAACTAACCTAGAAAGTGTTCTTGATAAAATTCGGCAGGACGACCCATTTATAATTGAAAACTTTGAAATTTATCCAATTAAAGAAGAGATTAATATTTTACCATTAATTCATTTATTAAAAAAGTTTGAAGGGTTGGAAGACATTGAAATAGAATTAAAAGAAAATGATTTTTTTATAAAAACGTTAGTTGAACCAACAATGGATAAGTTCCTTGAATTGGAGCGCATAATTAAAACAATTGCTAGCAATCGCTAACAAAAATGCTTGATATTCGTATATTTATGAAAGTACTCTGATAAATCAAAATCTTTTTCTTTACTTAGCTTTTCGGTTGCCAGTTGGCACTATTTGTTAGCCGAAACGTTACCAGAAATTTTAGATACCTCTTTAAAAATGAACAAGTCAATAATTATATTAACCTTTTTGCTTTTTATTTTAAGTTGTAATAAGAGAAATGAAAATTCCCAAAAGAGCGTCGAAGTTATTGAAAAACCATTAAGTCTAAAAGAGATAAAAGATATTAACTCAATTATAGAAACTATCATAATCCAAGACAGTTTGAAAGTTCTAAAATCTGATGACTATACAAACTTTCTTTGTCACGATTTAAGAAGACTACCAATAGATATTCCAGTAAAACAGGCCAATGGATTAGTTTTACCTCCAGTGCCAGGTCGTATTTATGTAACTGAACTATTGAATAATAAGATAAACGATGAACTATTTTTCACGACAAAAGATTCGTCTAATTTAATTGCACAAAACTCTAAATCTTCAAAATTCATAATTGACAAATCAATTTTAAAAAATATAAATTCTACATCTTTTGAAAAAGAAAAGGCAAAACGAAAAAAAGGTGAAAACTATCGTTTTTATGAAATGACTATTCCTATTTTCTCACGCGACAATCAGAAAGCTTACGTTGAATTAGGATATCACTGCGGAACTCTTTGTGGACACGGAAAAGCGATTTACTTGAAAAAGATAAAGGGAAAATGGATAATTGTAAAAAAGTTTGGAACTTGGATGAGTTAAAAAAACTTATACTAACAGCCGCTAGCCGCTATGACTGGTATGTGCTAGTTTTGTGTTTGGATTACACGACCCGTGCGAAGCGAACGGTGCGTAGCAAAAAACGTTTAACTTAGTAAGAAATTAATCGTTTCGCATAGCCCGCTACATTCGGCTAGCCACAGAACGGGGATAGTAATATGAAATGAAGAAAGACGGAATAAATATCATTGGTTGCATTGAACAGAATTTTTCAGAACCAAAGCCTGTTTCATATTCAAATGGAAATGGATTTGAGCTCAAGTTTTCAGAGGAAGATGAAATAAGAATGGGTTTATGGGCGAGCGACTTAAGAATCTATAAGAACGAAAAGGATATTTCAAGCCAACTATTGACCCAAAACTTTTTAGCGACTTTACCAAATAATTACGAACCGTTCTCATATAGTGGCAAATACTGTTTAATTCCGACTTGTCCTACTCTTAACAACCCATCTCTTATTGTCATAGACACCGAAAATTTAACTAAAGAAGAATTAAATATCAAAGGAGGCTTAATGCGTAATCAATTTGCTCCTAATGCTGAAAAAGTCTTGATCTCAGGTTACACAAAAATCTTTCTTTTCGATTGTAGCAGTAACGAATCGACAAAAATAGAGATCCCTTATAAACCAAATGAAATTGACCATTCCTATTGGATTGACTCCGTTACAATTAGATTAATGGTTTCACCCAGAACCAACAGAGTTCAAAATGTATTAAACTATAATACTAACACAAAAAAATATGAGACTTTTGAGATTATTTCTCCAAGTGAAGTATTTGGTTTTGAACCTTTGGAAGAAATAATTACATCTGACAAATGCTGTTTGTTCAATGCTAAAGGACATTCATCTGCTGCAGTTGGTAGACTTCTAAACCAATGGACATTTATCGATTTTGATAAGGAGTCAAACCTATACAAACTAAGAACGAATGTCCCTGTTTCTGGTATCTTCTACAGTAAAAATTGGAAAATGAAAGGGATAAAGACTATTCAACAGTATGTAGAGTTCAACTTTAATGGAAATGGAATAACAGGAAAAGAAAATACTACTGCCAACATTGGCTATACGGCAATAGCGGATGAAGTGGAAGATGAAAAGTCAGAAATTAAATCAACCATTTGGTCAAAACTGAAACGCATGTGGTCTTAAACCGCCACTGCGCATAGCTGGACCATTAGCCACAATCGCAGACGACTGCACTTAATTCGAACCAAATGAAAAAAATTATATTATTTGCTTTTTTCACTTTATTTATTAGTTGTCAGGAAGACAAACCTTTCTTTGACTTTGATGAGGCTTATCTTTATCAAATTTCTAGTAAGGAATCGAATAAATTCTTTGGCGATGACAAAAGCACAACGCAAACAGAAAAAGAGGAGTTTAATAAAATAGCTTTTATGTACAGCTATCCAACAGCTCTTGATGACAAATGGTATTTTGAGAAAATAGAAACTTATTATCCAAAAAAACAAAAAATTGATAAGAGCAAACTAAAAGAACTCTCAAATATATTCACAGAAAGGAAAGAAGAAATGACAGAAGCTATGGCATGCGATCCAATTTTTAGAAATGTATTCATCTTAAAGAAAGAAGGAAAAGTTGTCGGCATTTCGAAAATATGTTTTGATTGTTTAGAGCATCATACAGTTGGAACCAAAAGAAACACTAAACATTTTGGTTCAAATAATTAGTTTAAAAAACTGGAAATACTGGTTGGATGGAGCGACAGCCGCTAGCCCCTATAGCTTGATTTTCTCAACATCTACTCTATTTTCGCGACCCAAACAAAGCGAACAGTGCGAAGCAAAAAAAGGTTTATCTTAGTAAGGAAAAATCGTTTCGCTTTGACCGCCACAGTCGGCTTGCCACGGAACGTTAGCGGTCAGTTTCCCAAGTTTGCGTAAAAAACTATAAGTAAAAAAGCAATGGACATATTGAAAATTCTATCTGTACGTTTTTATCTAAACTTCTTAGGTGGAACAGTACGTTATACATTTGGAACAATTTGGAGAACTATTTTTAACAAACCAAAGTTTACTTTCAAAGAATATATTTACGGACCTGAAAGCGATAACTATTATGACGAAATTGGACATTCATTTAATAATCGGATAATAGGATTACTTTTTTTGATTGTGTTAATAATGTGTTTAGTAAACTTTTATCCTGAAAAATAAAACCGAACCGCTAACAGTGGTTAGTGGCCATTGCTTGTTTTTCTTGGCTTCCACCCTATTTTCACGACCCGAATGAAGCGAACGGTGCGAAGCAAAAAACGTTTATCTTAGTGGAAGAAAAACTTTTCGCATAGACCGCCACAGTAGGCAAGCCGCGGAATGTTAGTGGCAAGCATCGGCGAAATCACACAATAGGATACGACAATGAACAAAAGAATTTCCAAAATAGAGAATGACGTACAAGACAGAAATTCTGTTGCTTGGAAAAAACTATGTGATTATGTTGACAAAGTAGCAGCTGAAAACCGTGACGAATTTTCACCCGTAGAAGAACTTGGACAAGAGTTGTTTGCTCAAATTCATACTTTACCTGAGACGATCTCAAAACTGACGAAGGTTAAAAAGGTTTGGCTCTACGGTAGTAAACTGAAACGTCTTCCACCAGAAATTGGACAAATGGAAGCTCTTGAATATTTTGACCCTTACACCTCATACGACTTACATTGGTTTCCTTACGAAATTACAAAGTGCAAAAACCTAAAAGACAGCAGAGTGAGTACAAGAGCCTTGTATGGAAATTGGAAAAACAGAATGGGCTTTCCTCGTTTGACTCATAATCCAGTTCGGTATTCAGGCGACACTGTAAATTGTAGCGTTTGTGGTAAGACTATGACTTACGCGCAAACAAATCAACTTTGGATTTCTCTAAATGTAGGCACAGATGTTTTACCTCTTTTGACAAATCTCTGTTCAAAGGAATGTGAACGCAAATTGCCAACACCACCAAAAGACTATGTTCAATTTGCACATAAAGGTGGTGCAGACTTGGAGCAACCGCTTGACGAAGACGAACGATTTGAATTAGAAATGAAAAGTTATGACGACAGTCAAAGTGAAACAACAATAGTTACCACACAAACTGACAATAACTACAAATCATTGGACAAACCAACTGACAGGAAAGAGCTTCCATTACTGAAACTAATTAGAAAAATATGGGAGCGATAGAAGTGCCAGCCGCTAACAACATCAACCCAAAAGTGGCGATACAATGCGAATTCGAACTTTTGTGTTTCAAACAAACATTGGAACGTATAGACATTTTAGTGTTCCAAACCGCCAACTTCGGCAAGCCGCGGCATGTTGTGTAACATTCCAAAACAGTCGAGTCAAATGAAGAAAATCGTCTTGTTCAGCTTTTTAATACTTCTTTCTTGTTGTAAAAGGAAAGAAATCAAGTTGACGCAAAATAAAACTTACAGAGATTCTACCTTACTGATTCTCAATTTTGACGCAAATACTAAACGAAATGTTTTGGACGAAGAAAAAGCTGAATTAATATTGAATAAACATTTTAAGAAAAAAGGATTTCTAATTGAATCTGAACTTAATTTTGAAACATTTAATCCAGAATTAAAAGAAAATCTTGGAAAAAAAGCTATTGATTTTCTTGAAATTAAACCACTAAATAATTCAGCAACTATTGTAAAATATTATAATTGCGAACCATTTGAAAACGGTAATTGTGTTCAGCCGCATTATTCAATTATTGCAAATAAAATGAAAGGCTATGAAATTATTAATGAGGATTTTTTACCAAATAATTTCACAATAGACTCTGTCAAGAATGAAAAAGGCAAACCATACATTTATGGTTATTATTTTGAATGCGCTAATAAAAAAAAATTAAAATCATATAGAATAGCTGTCAAATAGGAACGTCGCACAACAGTGGTTAGTGATCATTACAGGTTTTTCTTGGCTTCCACCCTATTTTTCTCGTAAATCTTTTTATTTTAGCAGGTAGTACGCAGTTCGCTGGCTTCGCAACAGTCGGTTAGCGGCGAAACGTTAAAAGGTATTTTAAAAGACGACCATGTTCAATTTTTTGAGATCAAATAAAAAATACGAACCGCTCGACAAAGCGTTGAGAAAGTACTTCGAGAACAATTTTCTTTGGCTGATGCAGGAGTTTCCTGAACCAAAAATAGAAGACCGTAGAATTCTGACACCAACAATTTCAGACTTTCCAATAAGATGGAATAATAGCAGAGGTAATGCCATTGACGCTATTAAAATTATTTGTAGCAACATGAACCTTGACCCAAATGAGATTAAGGTAGACTTTTACAACAACGGACTAAAGGAAATTAACTTGGGAACATCTGTGATTTTTTTGGAATCAGACCCCGAAAATCCAGAAGCCGCAGGATTATATCACAATGAAAAAGTTGATGGCAAATACATTATTTCACTCGATGAAGCAATATTAGAAAGGCCTGACAGTTTGATTGCTACAATTGCTCATGAACTTTCTCATATAAAGTTACTTGGCGAGAAAAAGCTTGATCAAAACGATGAAATGCTTACCGACTTTACAACAGTCTTTTTCGGACTTGGAATTTTCAATGCAAATTGTGCTTTTCAGTTTTATAATAAGATTGACCGTTGGGGACACAGCAAATTAGGTTATTTAACAATTGACGAATGGGCCTATGCATTGGCTTTACTCGCATTTATTAGACATGAAGATGAACCTGAATGGAAGAATTTTCTAAGCAAGACGGTTAAAAGCAACTTTGAAAAGTGCCTAAGCTATATGATTGACAATGAAGAAGAAATCTTCAAATTTGACGATGAAAAAAATAATTAAAATATCACATTTATATTTCGCAACTGGAATAATCTTGAGTTTGTATTCAATCACAAGTCAAAACAAGCAAGTTTTTAATATTGATGATACATTCTACGTAATTTCTGGAAATGATTTCGCGATATTCGTATCCTTGCTATATTTTGCATCAGGTTCTATTTTTTTAGTGATTGAAAAATACTTAAGATTTAGAATTAAAGTTACTCAATAGTTGATGTTTAATATTCCGTTTGTTTACTTTGTTTTTTCAAATTTGAGTGATTATAAGAGTCCTGGATATTATCTTGGAAATCCCATTGCTTATAAATGGAACACAATAATTATACCTGTTGGACTACTCTTTTGTTTTATAATAAGCCTATTTGTTTTCTTTTCAATTTTTATGTTTGCATTGTGGAAGTGGAAAAAAACGGCCAGCTTATAACAGCGATTTCGCACTAATGCTGGTTTTCTCGAATTGAACTCCTTTCTTCACGTAAATATTCTATCTTCGTAGACAAGCACACAGTTCGCTGGAACACAACAGACGCGAAGCCCGAAATCGTTAGTGGCTACCCTAAGAAAACGGACACAATGACGACACGAATTAAAATAGTGGCATATCTAAATTTTCTGATTATTATTTTAACTAATCAGACTTTTGGACAAAATGCTTTGACAAAGGAAATTCTTTGGACAACTGATTGGAGTCCTAACGGAAAGTACATTGCAATTGGAGGTAATGTTGACTCTTTAAAAATCTACAATAAAGGAAATTTAAAAGTACACAAGTCAATCCCAGTAAAGAATACAATCACACGTATTAAATGGCATCCTACGAAAAATATTATTGCTGTAACAACACAAATGTCAGAAGAAAAATCATTTATTTTCAATTTAGAGACCAATGAGAAAATTGAGTTGAATGACATCTCCCCAGAAGGGGCAAGAGGCTTAGATTGGAACTATACAGGTGAATATTTAGGCATTGCAGACAATGACGGGCAAATATTGATTTATGATAGTAAGGGTGAATTACTCAGAAAATTTGTAAATCAAGTTAACTCAACCAAAGGAATTACTGCTCTTGATTGGCATCCGAAAAAAAATATAATTACAACAGTATCGGACAAAATTCGCTTTTTTGACATTGAAGGAAATTTACTAAAATCCATAAAGCATAGACAGGAAGACGTCTTATTGTTAAGTATTGCTTGGCATAATACCGGTGACTTTTTTGTAACAGGAGATTACGGTGACGAAAAAAACAAATCGTTACTTCAATATTGGAATGAACAGGGCGAACTTATTAAAACCATTGACATCAGCAAAGGGGAATATAGAAATTTGGCTTGGAATCCAAAAGGGGACAGACTTGCCTCAGCAAGCGATGCTTTACGCATTTGGGACACAAGTGGAAACCTAATTTCGGAGGGTAATTCTAACGACTATTTATGGGGCGTTTCTTGGAATGAAAAAGGAAACAGAATCATTACATCAAGTATGGTACAAAGAATAATACTTTGGAACAAAAAAGCGAAAAGAATAAAGACATTAGAATAAAGCACAGCCGCTAACAGCAGTTTGGCAGAATTATAGCATGACACTACTATACATCACAATTGGAGTAATTTTAACTGTAGGGCTTATCTTTTACTTAAGAGACTTTGTTCCTTTAAGACCAAAAGAACCAGGGTTTGAATATGTATATGTAAACGAGGACGGAACAGTAAGCGAATTAAATGACGAAGACATTGAATATTTAAAAACAGAGTACTCACCGACTGATGGTGCAAGACCTTATATTAAAAGTAGGTATCAGGAACTAACTCCCGATAAGAAAATATCAGGCTTCATATTACGAAACCGAGTGCCTAAGAGAATGAAAATACAACCTTATAAAGACCCGAACGAAGCAAACGGGGCGTAGCAAAAAACTATTATCTTCGTTGTAAGTACGCCTTTCTATGGTATCGCCACAGTGGGTTAGCACGCAACGTTAAACAACATTCTAAATCAAAAAATGAAAAAAACAATCTCAATTATTGCGACAATCTTGATTTTACATTCTTGCTCAAATGACCAAGAAAAAATTATTACAGGAACATTAAATCCAAATTTCGTCAGTATAATTAATTTTCAAACAGCAAGTGATATAGAGATTTATAAATTTATTGAGAGAATTGATAGCTCAGCCGTTAAACTAAACGATACAGAATTAAAAGCATCATCAAAGTTTTATCATAATTTGTTAAAACATAAATTAATAAGATTTCCCTCATTTCATTTGAAGCTAAAAGATAATTCAGAAATTCTAATTTTTATTGACAAAAATCATTACCGAAAAATCGAAAAATATAACTACTCTAGAAGTGGCACTGAATATAAAGTTAATATTAAACTTAGGTACAAAGAGATAGATAAAGACATATTTCTATGTGATAGCATTCTTGAAATGGATATTAAAAAACTTAAATAAAGGACGTCGCATGACATCCGCTAGCCGCTAGGGCTCGATTTACCTCGCTTCTACCCTATTTTACGACCCGAACGAAGCGAACGGTGCGAAGCAAAAAACGTTTATCTTAGTAAATGAAAAACCTTTCGCTTTTGGGCCACTGTCGGCTAGGGGCGAAACGTTTTAGGCAATTTTACCTTAGAAACCAGAAAATGAAAAACAAACAATTTGAAATAGAAATTTTAAGCATTCATTGGCTGGAAAACACACCGGAAGAAATTGACTTGTGTGTTCACGGACAAGTAAAAGTTAGAATCGGCAACGAAATTATTGCTGACAAGAATGAGGATGAAAATCATTGGACTTTAAGCGCAATGTCAATTCACCTATTGCGGACAATAGAGAATAACCATAACTCTGAAAATTTAGTTGGAGAACATTTAATTCCATGTTGTGGACACCATATTGACCACTTAGAAAACAATAACGATGTTCATATTCAAGGTTGTTTTTACGGGATTAATTATTGGGTTGAACATAATCAGCAAAATGTTAAGTTAACAACGGAAAGTAAAACAGAAATTGTTATTTCGAAAAATGAATACCAAGACGAGATAATAAACTTTGTTGATAAAGTAGAAGAGTTTTATAAAAAAAGTAGCCCAAAACAATTACCCGAAGATGAATATGACAGAAAAGGCTATGAAATGATGTGGAAAGAATGGAAACGCAGAAGAATAAAATTGAAAAAAATATAAAAAACTGCCACTAACAGCCGCTAACCACTATAACCGATTATCTTCACTTCCACTCCATTTTCACGACCCGAACGAAGCGAATGGTGCGAAGCAAAAAACGTTTATCTTAGTAGAAAATAATCGTTTCGCTTTGACAGCCACAGTCGTCTAGTCGCTGCACTTTACATGTGATTTCCTTAGAAATTCTCAGAACCATTTGTGTGATTACCAAATTTTGGTAACTTTACAAAAAAAGAAGCAATCATGGGAAAAAACACATCAATATCTTTAGGGAATCATTTTGAAAGTTTTATTGAATCAACTATTTCGAAAGGTCGTTTCAGTAACGCAAGTGAAGTTGTTCGCGCTGGACTAAGACTTTTGGAAGAAGAAGAAAACCGTTTAATCATTTTACGTAATGCAATTCGTGAAGGAATTGAAAGTGGTCGAGCTGTTGACTTTGATCCAAAAAAACATCTTGAAACTTTAAAATCAAAAAAGAAGTAATGGCTAAGTTTTATTTGACAAATAAAGCCGTTGAAGATTTAGGAGAAATATGGAATTATACCGTGCAAACTTGGTCTGAAAACCAAGCAGAAATTTATTACTCTTTACTAATCGATTCTTGCCAAGAATTAGCAAATAAATCGAGTTTAGGAAAATCTTATGATGTGGTTGAAAAAAATATTTTAGGATTTAAAACAGGACAACACGTGATTTTTTACAGAATCGTGACGGAAAAAGAAATTGAAGTTGTTAGAATTTTACATGGTACAATGGATATGAAAAACCACCTGTAACAGCGGTTTGGTGCTAATGCTGGTTTTCTTGAATTGTACTTCTCACTTCACGAAAATATTTTATCTTAGTAGAGAGTTCGCAGTTCGCTAGAATCGCAACAGTCGGCTACCGGTGGAACTTTATGAGCCATATTTAGATAACTGTAAAATGAAAGAACTTATTCCTACAATAGACGAAATTGCCAAATATGGTTTGCAACCAAATTTAATTGAAGTTGACAAAAAAATATCATTAGCAAAAAATTTGGTGAAAATTTATAATCTATACTTTAACTTAGAATATGAATTTGACGAAACAGATTATCCGGATTATGACAACGAAAAGTACCCAAACATAAGACAGAATGTTGAATCAAACTTTAAAGATTTTGGCGTATACAAAATGGTATTAGAAATAAATGATTTGGTTAATAACGAAATTGGAATTGGTGATGCTGTTGATGATTTAAGCGACATCATAAAAGATCTTTTAGAAGTGAAATGGAGAATAGAAAATAATAGCATAAATGACGGACTTTGGTTCTTCAATTTCATATTTAATGCGCACACAGAAGAGCACATTATTAATTTACTAAACTTTATAAAACAAAGAGAATAAAAAATATAGCTCATAACAGCCGTTAACCGCTATGGCTGGATTTTCGTCGTTTCACGTCTTTTTTTCACATAAAACTATTAACTTAGCAGAGAGTACGCAGTTCGCTCGAATCGCCACAGTCGCGATGGCGCGGAACGTTAGCTGTAAAATCGTTGGAAACGCGATAACTAAAATTTTTAAATAAAATCAAAGAACGAGTAGTATGAAAAAAATATTTACTCTAATTTTTTTATCGGCTTCATTTTACATTCGAGCTCTACAATTCAACAAATGCTCAATTCAGCAAATACAACTAGAAATTTATGATTTCACTGCAAAAAATTTAGATTTGGTTAAGGGAGATTTTAATCAAGACTTTCTAATCGAAGCATGGGTAAATTTTGAAAATAATAAAGTCACAGATGTGCAATACTTTCTTATTTCATCGGCAGATGACTATTCTGGAGCAAATAAAAAGAGCATTAGTGTCTCAAAAAAACTACATGAGTTAATTTCTGAAAAGTTTAAATGTTTCGAAACTAGTACTGAAATTGGTATCTACAATGAACAATTTAGATTTAGAATTCCGCTTTCAGAAAATAACATAAAAACTGCAATTAGAGAAGTGAGTGCTTCAAAGGAATGATACTACAACTAACAGCCATCATCCGCTAAAGCTAAATTTTATCAACTTGTACTCCATTTTTCTTTCCAAAATAAGTGTCTTTAAAATTTAACCTGTTTAAATATTTCACTATTTTTCAACCTATTCCCACCCTCCTATGCCCATGAAAACATCCCAACTCAAACACTTTACTTGGTTGTTATGCCTCCTCGCACAAGTTCTTACAGCACAAACAGCCGACTGCACTGGAACGTATTCACGGCACATCCTTACTGTCGACAAGGATATTTTGGATTATCAAATCACCCTAAAAAATGACGGCACGTTTACCTTTAGCTACTATTCCAAATTGAAAAAACGAATCCCTGTAGAAGAGCAAAAAGTTGGACAGGGAACCTGGGTCTTAGAAAAAAATATCATCACTTTTACAAATGCCACTTCTCCCTCCGATACTTCCCAAAACCTTTTGGATTTTTCAGAGACGAAGGCCCGGTGGATCGCTCCGTCGCCTCGAAATACTAGCGCCCCCGTAAAACCTCAACAGTTAATGTTCCTCAGCTCAAAAGTCAATTGGTTACCGCGATTGTTGCTGGAGAAAACTTAACTTCACATTACCAAGCTTCATCGAAATATACCTTACTTAAGCAACCGTTGCAGCTCCGATTGCGCGTCGGTGGGAAGTTCGGGAATCAAGGCCGTAAACCGTTCGCGAAACGTTTCTTGTTTGATCAACTTGCGAATCGTATCGCGCGCATATTTAACTAGCTGCCATTTGGGATGTTGCGTAGCATTGACCAAGTTTTTGAGGACTTCGTTTTCTTGAGGAAAAAGGGAAACTGCTTGTTGTAAAGCCGGAATTCGAGTGACACTTTCGTACTTGGGCGAGGTAAAATCAATCAACTCCGCTTTCAACGAGGCATAATCGGGATTCGTTTCGGGCATTAAAACCAAATACGCTCCCAAATAGTCAATCCGCAACCCCAAATCATTAGCGCCACGCCAGTCTTTGGCGATTTCAAAATAACGCATCCTTTCGTGGGGAAAACGCTTTAACAAATGAACCAAAGCATTACCCCGCACCACATAAGAAGGTGCCTGCAACAAGGTTTCATAGCTTGTTTTTAAACTTTCTGGAATATCGGTCAGCAGCTCACTTACCGCGGTCAACACTTCAAGGTTCCCACGTTCAAGAGCCGAACGATACAATGCTTCGGTTTGCGCTAGGGGTTGCCCCTTAAGTTGAAAAAGCACTTCCGCTTTCAAAGGCCAAAACGCCTCCGACTGTAACAGGGTGGTATACCGAGAAAGCTTACTTTCCAACGGGAGACTGCGCTCTTTTTGGAGTTGGACCAAGGCTTGAACCATAGCACTTTTCGCCAAGCACTGGTTGATATCGGCTTCAGGATACTTTGCCGATTCCAACCAACGTTGCTGAAATGCCTCCGTATCAAAATCAGAATAGCGTTGCACCACCGCCAAAAAATCGGCAGTGACCACATTTTTAAAGGCATACTTTTTTAAATACGTTTTTACAATTTTATCAAACACCTTTTTCCCCACCTGATCCCGAAGGTAATGTAGGGCCCATGCGCCTTTTTGATAATACGATAACGAACTTGCTTTTTCATGTAAAATGGGGACTGTATCGTTTTTGGCTGCCGCCTTAATCAAGTTGGCATTTCGGTACAATTGATAGTAGAAGTAATCCTCTCCAAACAATTCTTTTTCAGCCAATAAAGCATAATACGTAGCAAATCCCTCTTGAAGCCAATGGTGTTTCCCCGATTGGGCCGTAATCAAATCGCCAAACCATTGATGGGCCAATTCGTGCGCATTGACATTGCAGTAGTTTTTGTCATTGACGGCCACACTATCAACCACATAATCTTGGGCAAAAAGGGTCGACGTGGTGTTTTCCATACCCGCATACAAAAAGTCGCGAACGGGAATTTGTCGGTAAATGCGCCACGGGTACTTTACCCCAATCTCTTTTTCTAAAAAATTAAAAATCCGTTCATTGTGCCAATACGTCGTTGTCCATTTATCGGCATCTTTGGGTTGGAGATAGGATTCCAACGGTACACCCGAAGCACTCGATGCAATCTTTTGATCAAAATTTCCCACCGCCAACATAACCAAGTACGACGCCATCGGTTTTTTCATTTTATAGCTCCATGTGGTGTATACTTTTCCTTCTTGGATGGCACGAAACGATTCTTTCTTCACCAGTTCGCCATTACTGATAGCAGTTAACCGTTGGGAATTAGCGACTTCATCTTCTAGCGTGGTCACACTGAGGGAAAAGGTCAGCTTTTCATTTACATCATCAAAACTGGGCAACCAATGGCTGGTATACTTGCCTTGTCCTTGGGTCCAAATTTGATAATCGTCGGCGGTTCCCACAAAATATAACGCTTGTTTGGGACGAGCTGTGTATGAAAACGACAACCGATTTTTCCCTTTTTTAAATCCGGTGTACAAAAGCAACTGACGCGCGTTGGCATTGTATTCGACCGCTTTCCCGTTGAGCATCATCAAACTAAAGCGCATGTTTTTGGCGTCTATGCGAAGCGTATCCGTAGGCGCGTTCACGATAAATGTAAACTGGCAATGTCCGCTTACTTCTTTGGTTTCAAAATTTGGAAAAACTATAGCTTTCAAGTCAGTAAAATCAACAGCTACAGGCGATTGACTCCAAACCGACCCAGCAACAAACAACGAAAGAAATAAAGAGTAAAAACGCATAACAAAGGCTTTGGACAAAGATAGCGGAAGATTTCGAAATTCAGGTTTTTAAAGTATCTTAGCCTTTTGGATAATGGCCGTTGTATGTCCCCAACTTTAGAAACTCCTATCGAATACCTCAAAGGCGTTGGCCCCCAGCGCGGAGCGTTATTGCGCAGTGAATTGGAGATTCATACTTATGGCGATTTGTTGCAACTTTTCCCCAATCGCTACATCGACAGAACGCGGTACTATACCATTAACCAACTCACCCAAAGTCCCACAGAAGTTCAAGTTATTGGTAAAATTGTGCATCTGAAAACGGTACAAACCGGCAAAACAAAAAGTCGGTTGGTGGCGACTTTCATCGATGACACAGGGGAAATGGAACTGGTGTGGTTTCAAGGTCATAAGTGGATCAAAGAAAATCTCAAACTCAATCAACCCTACGTAGCGTTTGGGCGTGTAGCGCAATATGCAGGCACTCCGTCGATGGCCCATCCTGAATTGGAAGCTCTCGAAGAACATCAAAATAGTCTCCGTACAGCCATCCAACCCGTGTATCCGAGTACAGAAAAACTCGCCAATAAAGGGATTTCCAACCGCGCATTACTTAAAATGATGCAGCAGTTGTTTTTGGAAACGGGGGGACAGTTTAGCGAGACCCTTCCCGCCTATTTGATGGAGAATTTAAAACTTGTCTCCAAACGCGAAGCTTTGTGGAAAATTCATTTTCCAAAAGATCAAGAAGGCTTGTTAAAGGCCCAATTTCGGTTGAAATTTGAAGAACTTTTCTTTATCCAACTGCAATTGATTACCAAAAACTTGGTGCGCAAACACAAGATTAAAGGGATGCCGTTTACCCAAGTGGGTGCGCATTTCAATACATTTTATACCCAACACCTTCCCTTTCCCCTTACCCATGCCCAAAAACGCGTGATTAAAGAAATACGGAACGATTTGGGAAGTCAGGCGCAAATGAACCGATTACTACAAGGCGATGTAGGCTCGGGGAAAACAATTGTTGCCTTTATGACGATGCTCTTGGCTACCGACAACGGCTACCAAAGTTGCTTGATGGCCCCAACCGAAATCTTGGCACAGCAACATTACAACAGTATTCAAGCATTGGCAGCTCCCTTGGGACTTCAGGTGGAATTGCTCACGGGTTCAACCAAAACGGCCGAACGCAACCGCTTGTTTGCTGCCCTTGCCGACGGAAGCTGTTCGATTGTCATTGGTACCCATGCCTTGTTGGAAGATAAAGTGCAGTTTCAAAACCTGGGGTTGTCCGTCATCGATGAGCAACATAAATTTGGCGTAGCGCAACGCAGTCGTTTGTGGCAAAAAAATACCGTGCCGCCGCATATTTTGGTTATGACTGCCACCCCTATTCCGCGCACATTGGCCATGAGTTTGTATGGCGATCTTGATATTTCGGTGATCGATGAATTACCCGCTGGGCGAAAACCCATTCAAACCGTCCACCGTTACGATGCAAATCGTTTGAAAGTTTGGAAATTTTTGAAAGATGAAATTGCCAAAGGCCGTCAGGTGTATATTGTCTATCCTTTGATTCAAGAAAGTGAGAAAATGGATTACAAGGATTTAATGGACGGGTATGAAAGCATTTCGCGAGATTTTCCCCTACCCGATTATGCGATTTCGATCGTTCATGGCAAAATGAAACCTGCCGAAAAAGAAGCCGAGATGCAACGGTTTGCGCAAGGAAAAACCCAAATTATGGTGGCCACTACAGTTATCGAAGTAGGAGTCAATGTTCCCAATGCCTCTGTTATGGTGATTGAAAGTGCCGAGCGATTTGGACTGTCGCAACTGCATCAATTGCGAGGGCGCGTGGGTCGTGGTGCCGAACAGAGTTACTGTATTTTGATGACAAGCCACCAATTGAGTCAAGAGAGCAAAACCCGTTTGGAAACCATGTGCCGAACCAACGATGGTTTTGAAATTGCCGAAGTCGATTTGAAACTTCGCGGTCCGGGGGATATTATGGGGACCCAACAAAGTGGAATTTTAAACTTGCAGATAGCCGATTTGGTAAAAGACAAAGATATTTTGCAATTGGCGCGCAGCTATGCTTTAGAATTGTTGAAAAAAGACCCCACAATGGAACGCCCTGAACACCAAACCTTACGGGCTGTGTTTCTAGCTTTAAGTCGGAAAAAGAACATCTGGAATTATATTAGTTGATACAATAGTTGTAGCTACAGATGTTAAATTAATACAAAGTTTGCCCCGCACTCCACCTGAAAACGTAGCTTTGTAGCACCAAACCTGCAGTATAGCATCCATGAAAACCAAAACCTTATTTTTCCTTAGTATAGGGATTATTGTAGGGGCTTTAGTTGTTTTTCGTCTTGTAAAAAATAGCGAAAACGAACCCAAAAACACCGCTCCAACCGCTCCCAAACCCTTGAAAGTTAGCGCCCTCATTGTCACGCCCCAAAACTTTTCCAACACGATTTCATTATCGGGATCATTAGAAGCTAATGAAGAAGTTAACTTGCATCCTGAAGTGAGTGGAATCGCCGAAAAAATACTTTTTACGGAAGGTACTCGGGTACAGAAAGGGCAACTTTTGGTAAAAATCAATGACGCTGAACTTCGCGCACAACTCACACAAGCGCTCACCAAAGAACGGTTGACGGGAGAGCAAGAACGCCGTGCCCGATTGCTATTGGAAAAAGAGGCCATAAGCCGAGAAGAATACGATATTGCCAGTGCCGATTACCGTACAGCCAAAGCCCAAAAACAACTGATTCAGGTTCAAATAGCCAAAACCAGTTTACGGGCCCCTTTTTCAGGTACCATCGGTTTACGCAGCATTTCTCCGGGGACTTATGTCACACCTACAACAGCCATAGCCCGCCTGGTGAGTACCCAACCGCTAAAAGTGGCTTTTTCACTTCCCGAAAAATATGCTACGTCCATTCGTTTGCACCAAGCGATACAATTTACAGTGGCCAATACAAAAGAAGTATTCACTGCAAAAATTTATGCCTTAGAGCCTATGATTAATGCAACCACACGTACGTTGCAAGTGCGTGCCTTTGCCGATAATACCTCGGGGGCCTTGCTTCCAGGGACTTTTGCCAACATTCAGTTGCCGCTAAAAAACATCCCCGATGCCATCCGCATTCCTTCGGAAGTGGTTATCCCCGTAAAAGAGGGGAAAAAAGTATATGTAGCACGTCAAGGCAAAGCGCAATCGGTGCTTATTGAAACACTAACACGAACTGGAAAAGAGGTGATTGTCACTGCGGGATTAAAAGCTGGTGATACCCTGTTGGTCTCAGGCGTGATGGCGCTGAAAGACGATACTCCTGTTGAACTGCAATGGAAACCGTAAAGCAATGGGACTTTCTACACTGAGTATCAAAAGGCCTGTATTCACCATTGTTGTGAATTTGCTCATTATTCTTTTTGGGATATTGGGCTACTCCTATTTGGGCGTTCGTGAATTTCCTTCCATTGACCCGGCGGTTATCACAGTGCAAACGAATTATACGGGAGCCAATGCCGATATTATTGAACAACAAATCACAGAGCCACTCGAAAAAGCGATAAACTCGGTCGATGGGATTCGAAATATTACGTCCAATTCGGCACAAGGATCAAGTACGATTACCGTTGAGTTTAAATTGGAGAAAAATTTGGAAGAAGCAGCCAACGATGTCCGCGATAAAGTGGCGCAAGCAGTTCGTTCGCTTCCCCAAGACATTGACGCTCCCCCTGTGGTTGCCAAAGCCGATGCCGATTCGGATCCTATTATCACCATGACCGTACAAAGTGATACTCGAAATGTCATGGAATTAAGTGAGTACGCTGAAAATGTGTTGGCCGAACGATTGCAAACCATTTCGGGAGTGAGTAGCGTTCAAATTTGGGGTCAAAAACGATATGCGATGCGGTTGTGGTTGGACCCCGTAAAAATGAGCGCTTACGGACTTACGGTCAAAGACATTTCGACGGCATTGAATGCACAAAATGTAGAATTGCCCTCAGGAAAAATTACGGGAAAATCGACAGAGCTTACCGTGCGTACTTTAGGAAATCTGGCTGAGGAAGACGAATTTAATGCTATGATTATCGCTTCCGAAGGTGGAAATACGATTCGTTTCAGCGATATTGGCCGTGCCGAATTGGCGCCCCAAGTTTTAGAATCGCAATTAACCGAATCGGGAAAACCCATGCTAGGCTTGGCTATTATTCCGCAACCGGGAACCAATTATTTGGATATCGCCGACCAGTTTTACAAACAATATGCGCAATTTGAAAAAGATTTGCCCAAAGATATACACTTGAATGTCGCTTTAGACAATACCCTTTTTATCAAAAAATCGGTGACCGAAGTTGCTGAAACTTTATTGATATCGATACTTTTAGTAATCCTTATTATCTATTTGTTTTTCAGGGATTGGTCGATTGCATTTCGCCCGTTATTAGACATTCCTGTCTCGTTGATTGCAACCTTTTTTATCATGTATTTGTGTGGCTTTTCCATCAATGTGCTCACCCTTTTGGCAATTGTTTTGGCCACGGGCTTGGTTGTCGATGACGGAATTGTGGTGACCGAAAATATTTTCAAAAAAGTCGAAGAAGGATTGTCCCCCATGGAAGCGGCTATCAAAGGATCGAATGAGATTTTCTTTGCTGTCATTTCAATTTCAATCACATTGGCTGCGGTTTTTCTACCCATCATTTTCTTGGAAGGATTTGTCGGGCGCTTGTTTAGGGAATTTGGGGTAGTCATCGGGGCTGCGGTTCTGGTCTCGGCTTTTGTTTCGCTAACCTTAACGCCCATGCTTAATGCGTATTTGATGAAAGAAGGCGGCCACCAACCGGGTCGTTTTTATCAATTTACCGAACCCTATTTTCAGCAAATGAATGAAGGGTATGCTGAATCGCTCCAGCGTTTTCTCGAAAAAAAATGGGTAAGTTTTCCGATTCTAGCAACCTGCTTTGGATTGATTTACCTCTTTTTCAACATTTTACCCAAAGAAACCGCGCCCTACGACGATCGAAATTTGGTTATTTTAGGAGTAACCACACCAGAAGGCGCCACTTACGAGTATACGGATCGTTTGATGCAAGACCTGTCGCAATTGATTAACGATTCTATTCCCGAGAAAAAAGTAGGTTTAATCGTCACCTCGCCTACCTTTTTCACCTCAGCGGTCAATACCGGCCGGGTACGTTTGGCTTTGGTCGAACCCGAAGCGAGAACCCGCAATCAGAAGGCTATTGCGGAAGATCTTGGGAAATGGACAAAAAAATATACCGACGCTAAAATTACAGTTTCGGAGCAACCCACCATTTCGGTAAACCGACGCGGCGGGCTTCCGGTGCAGTACGTCATTCAAGCCCAATCGTTTGAAAAGTTACAGGAAAAGATTCCTCAATTTATGGAATTGGCTTCGCAAGACCCAACTTTCTCCATCGTGGATGTTAATTTGAAATTCAACAAACCTGAGTTGAGTTTATCCATTGACCGCGAAAAAGCCGAGAGCTTGGGCGTATCCGTTTTGGATGTTGCTCAAACTTTACAACTTTCATTGAGCGGTCAACGTTTTGGTTATTTTATGCGCAATGGGAAACAATACCAAGTTATCGGGCAATTTGACGACAAAGACCGAGATGATCCCTTGGACTTGACCGCTATGTATGTAAAGAACAAACGGGGTGAGCTGGTACAACTCGACAATGTGGTCACCGTAGAAGAACAAAGCAATCCACCGCAATTGTATCATAACAACCGCTATATGTCGGCCACAGTTTCGGCGGGATTGGCGCCAGGAAAAAGTATTGGGGAAGGAATTGAAGCGATGAATGCCATCAAAGCAAAAGTTTTGGATGATTCCTTTACTACGGACTTGAATGGGGAATCGCGTGATTTTGTCGAAAGTAGTTCCAATACCCTTTTTGCTTTTGGGCTAGCGCTACTATTAATTTACCTCATTTTGGCGGCTCAATTCGAAAGTTTTGTCGATCCGTTGATTATCATCCTTACCGTACCTATGGCAGTCGCTGGTGCCTTGTTGTCGCTTTGGTTGTTTGGTCAAAGTTGGAATATATTTAGCCAAATTGGTACGGTTATGTTAATCGGATTGGTGACTAAAAACGGGATTTTGATTGTTGAATTTGCCAATCAGTTACGCACCCAAGGCCGCACCAAGTATGAGGCCATAGTCGAAGCCTCTGAAGCTCGCCTGCGACCGATATTGATGACCAGTTTAGCCATTGCACTAGGTGCCTTACCGATTGCTTTATCATTGGGCGCAGCTTCGGGTAGTCGAATGGGAATGGGCGTGGTTATCGTGGGGGGTACATTGTTTTCATTACTACTCACCCTTTATGTCATTCCCGCCGTCTATTTAATGTGGTCAAGGGCCCGTAAACATCGTCCTGAATTTGATGCAATAGAAAACTAAGCTATGCGAACTATTTATTTATTTCTTCTTTTTTTCATTTTTCAGTCGGGAATTGCCCAACCCATTCTTCGTTTGGAGGAGGCGCTAGATATAGCACTACAAAACAACTTCGATATTGTATTGGCCAAAAACAATGCCAGTATCGCTTCAACTCGAAATGATGCCGGAAACGCGGGAATGTTGCCTAATATCATGCTCAATGTCAATGACATTAACTCGATTACCAATACCAATCAAATACAAGGTGGCACCGAACGCACCTTAAATAATGCCAAGAATTTAGTCCTGAATTATGGTGTGGCCTTGGATTGGACCGTTTTTGACGGACTTCGCATGTTTGCCCGCAAAGAGCAATTGAAAAAACTGGAGGCTCAAGGTAAAGCCGCGCTTCAATCGGCAATTCTAACCCGAGTTGGTGATATCTATGTAGCGTATTATGATTTGGTACAACGGCAACAACAAATCAAGGCTATAGATACGGCCATCGCATTATCTAAAGCGCGTTATACCGTGGCTGAAAATCGATATAAAATTGGAAAAGCCTCCAAACTCGAAGTGCTCAATGCACAAGTCGATTTAAACACCGACGAAAGTCTGCAAGTGCGACAAAAAGAACAATACAAAGCGGCAAAAATTAATCTAAATGTCTTGATGGCACGTGCCCCTGAACTGGACTTTCAGGTGGAAGAGTTCGTTATTTTGGAAGAAAATATAGATTTAGCTGCGCATATTTCCTTGGCCAAGTCACAAAATCCGCAGTTAATTGCTTTGATGTTGGCTAAAAACAGTGCAGAACTGCAATTGAAGCAAATTCGGGCTGGACGATATCCTACCATTCGAGTGAACACGGGCTACAACATTCAACGCACGGAAGCCTCGTTGGGATTCATTACTCAGTCGCAAAGTCAAGGATTCACGTACGGATTTTCGGCGAGTATGCCAATTTTTCAAGGCAACCAAATTAGTCGAGACGAACGCATTGCCAAATTAGAAATTGAAAATGCCAAACTTACTGTGGCGCAACAAGAATTATTGATAGTTGGACAACTGCAAAGTGCTTATGAGAGTTATCTTGCTCAAAAAAGTTTGGCCACTATTGAAGCAAATAATGTGACGTTGGCCGCACAAAATCTTGATATTACGCTTGCAAAATTCAAAATCGGCACACTCACTCCCATTGAATACCGCACTGCCCAGCAACAATACATTGAGGCAAAGATTCGCCATAGCAATGCTCTTTTTCAAGCCAAAATTTTCGAAACCACCCTCAAAGAATTATCGGGTACTTTGCGGTTTTGGAAGTTTTATTGACACAATAAATCTTTTTTACTTCTTGTTGAATTCAATACAACATAAAGATTTCAGCTCATTAAGCTTTAGAAGAATGCGTTTAATGTAATCGAATTGACACATTTTTACACACTTTTTTTTCGGATACAAATGATGGAAATCACTTCAAATAATTTTTACTTTCCCGCTCGATATCGCTATCTTTGCCCCCGTCAAAATCAATACAATCATGCGAATTTCCTATAATTGGCTTAAGCAATTTTTAAAAATAGATTTACCTTCAGAAGAGACTGCGGCTTTACTAACCGACTTAGGTTTAGAAGTAGAAGTGGTCGAAAAATACCAATCGGTGAAAGGCGGTTTGGTTGGGGTTGTCGTGGGTGAAGTAAAAACCTGTGAAAAACACCCTGATGCCGATCGATTAAAAGTAACCACCGTTGATTTGGGCGATGGCAATCCACCAGTGCAAATAGTTTGCGGGGCTCCTAATGTTGCGGCGGGTCAAAAAGTACCTGTAGCCACCATCGGCACGCTGCTGTTTGATGCTTCGGGGAACGAATTTGAAATCAAAAAAGGTAAAATTCGCGGTCAAGAAAGCCACGGGATGATATGCGCCGAGGACGAATTGGGTTTGGGAACCAATCACGAGGGCATTATGATTTTGGATGCTAAATTAAAACCGGGAACACCTCTTGCTGAAGTATTGAAAATTGAAAACGATGAGGTGTTTGAAATTGGATTAACACCCAACCGTGCCGATGCGATGTCACATATGGGAGTCGCTAGGGACTTGCGTGCAGGTTTGTTACTTCGCAATAAGAATATTGAGTTGATCACTCCTTCGGTTTCTGCCTTTAAAGTGGACAAACGCACCTTGAAAATTCCCGTGGATGTGGTGGATGCTAAGTTATGTCCACGGTATTGTGGTGTGACGATTTCGGGAATTAAAGTGAAACCTTCACCAGAATGGTTGCAAAACCGTTTAAAAGCGATTGGACTCAGTCCGAAAAATAACATTGTGGATGTCACCAATTATATTTTACATGAATTGGGTCAACCGTTGCATGCTTTTGACGCCGCCAAAATCAATGGAAAAATCACTGTAAAAACGGTAGCTGCGGGAACAAAATTTGTCACTTTGGACGATACCGAACGGGTATTGCATGAAGACGACCTCATGATTTGTGATGAAAACGGTCCGTTGTGTATGGCGGGCGTTTTCGGAGGTAAATCTTCTGGCGTGACTGAAACGACGACTTCTATATTCTTGGAAAGTGCGTATTTTAATCCCGTTACTATTCGTAAAACGGCCAAACGCCATGGATTGAGTACTGATGCTTCTTTTCGTTTTGAGCGCGGGATCGACCCTAATATTACCGAATATGCCTTAAAAAGAGCTTCCATGTTGATTATGGAAGTAGCGGGTGGTGAAATGACTTCGGATGTTGTGGATTTATATCCCAAAAAAGTCGAGGATTTTTCGGTTTTCTTGAATTTTGACAAAACGTTTAAATTAATTGGTCAAGAAATTCCGAAGGAAACCATCAAAAAGATTTTAGCATCATTGGATATCAAGGTCAATAGCATTACCGACGCTGGATTAGGATTAATTATCCCAGCATATCGTGTAGATGTGCAACGCGAGATTGATGTGATTGAAGAAATTCTTCGCGTGTATGGATACAACAATGTAAATTTTACCAAGAAAATCAATGCTACGGTAGCCAATTCGCCGCGCACAGAAGATTATAAATTACAAAACATTGTAGCGCATCAATTAAATGCGTTAGGCTTTCATGAAATGATGGCCAATTCGCTCACGACTGGCGATTATGTAAAGTTATCGCCTCAATTGAAAGAGGAATACAATGTCTCGATGTTGAATCCGTTGAGTAACGATTTGGCAACCTTGCGTCAATCCATGTTGTTTTCGGGCTTGGAAGCGTTGTCGTACAATATCAACCGTAAGAATGCGGATTTGAAATTGTTTGAGTTCGGGAAAACATACCACAAATTGTTATCGGGCTATCAAGAGAAAAAACATCTAACCGTTTTCATGACCGGTGATCGAACTGCAGAAAGTTGGAATGAACCCCAACGCCCTACTGATTTCTTTGTTTTCAAAGGGGTGATTCTCTCCCTATTTGATCGATTAGGATACCATAAGATTGAGGATAAACCCGTACAAAACGATGTGTTTTCAGAAGGAATATCCATGGGATTCGGCAATGATGTATTGGTTGAATTTGGAGTAGTTAAAAAACATATTATCAAGCATTTTGACATAAAGCAAGAAGTCTTCTATGCCGATTTTAATTGGGACTTGATCATCAAAATGATTTCCAATAAAATCAAATTCCAAGACATACCGAAGTACCCTGAAGTTCGTCGTGACCTCGCTTTACTAGTAGACCAAAGTGTTGCTTTTGAAAGTCTCTATAAGCTGGCACGTCAAACGGAAAAAAGTTTGCTAAAACAAGTAAACTTATTTGATGTGTATGAGGGCAAAAATTTACCGGAGGGCAAAAAATCGTATGCCTTGAGTTTTATTCTCCAAGATACGACCAAAACTCTTACGGACACGCAGATTGATAAAATCATGGGGAAACTACAGACCGTCTTTCAAAATGAAGTGGGCGCACAGCTGCGTTAAATCAAAGCTTCTATGTATAAAAAATCAAGCCATCGTAAATGATGGCTTTTTTTAGGTAAAAAATTAACGAAAGTTCATCGTTATACGTTTGCAATTTCTTTTAAATTCGTAATTGTCAAACTTTTACCACTTCACCATGAGATTGCTTGAAAAAAGATCGTTAGCGGTGGAATTACAGCAAGTCCGCAACAAGATTACATCTCCAGAGTCATTCGTTGATTCGTTACGCAAAACGAGCAAAACGAGAACGTTAGTCGCTTCCCATGCATGTGCTACGGCAGAAGAGTCACTTGTTTCCACACCAAATGCGCTTACCTTTGATTTATTGGACACTGAGCGTATTTACCATGAAACGCACATCAAAAAGTTGTGTATCGACTATCGACTTCGCTTTTTGGATATCACGTTATTTAAACAAGATTTTCCAGTTGAAGCTATCGATGCGATTCAAGATTTAGAAAAAACACATAATGTTTCATTACAAGGATTGAAAATCGCGGCCCCTTCCAAGACCTTTAGTCTTAAAAATTATGATGATCCCTTGTTGTTTGCTCCTTTGGGTAATGATTACTATTATTTGATTCACCAATGGGGAAATGATGTATCACCTTGGCGAAAGTGGAAGTATTTGCCGATTAAAAATGCGGTAACATTTATGGTCTTTAGTTTGGTAGTAAGTGCGTTATTCACTTGGGTAATGCCCCTAAATAAATTAGGAACTACCCTATTATGGGCACCCTTTATCGTATTCTTATTTGCTTTCAAATCTATAGTCGCAACGGTTGCCTATTACTTTTTCATGATGGGTAAAAACTTCAATAGTGAAATTTGGAACCGTCCCTTTAAAGAAAATTAAAAAAGACCGATTCATTTACGAATCGGTCTTTTCATTTTAAACCTAACAAAACATAATTAACTATTTACGGTAACACAACGGTATCTACCACATGAATCACACCATTGGATTGGAAAACATTGCCTATGGTCACGGTAGCTACATTTCCATTTCGGTCACTCACCATGAGTGTATTGCCTTTTTGTGTGACTGTTAATTCGCCACCAGCTACCGTTTTTAATGTTGCTTTCCCCTTCCCTTTTTTGACAAGATTCATTAAATCTTCAGCAGAAAATTTTCCTGCCACCACATGAAACTTTAAAACCGTTTGCAGTTTTTCTAAATTTTCGGGTTTCAACAAATAGTCCACGGTACCGGCAGGCAATTTATCGAAGGCAGCATTGGTGGGTGCAAAAACGGTAAATGGGCCTGCGCTTTGCAACACATCGACCAAACCGGCGGCTTTTACGGCAGCCACCAAAGTGGTATGATCTTTTGAATTAAGAGCATTCTGAACAATATTTTTGGAGGGATACATGGGAGCTCCTCCTACATTGACTGTTTTTTCACTTTGCGCAAAAGCGATACCTGAGCATAATAATCCGACTAAAACGAATTGGACCAATTGATTTCTTGTTTTCATAAATTCTTTTTTAAATATTACTATCTTATTTGTTTAGACATATACGACAAGAATACACTATTGGTTTTTTGGTAAAAAAAAATCCCGAACCTAAGTCCGGGATTTCCCTTATGTATTCATCAACTTGTGATTACTTTTCACCTTTTTCCATTTTAGCTTTTAATTCAGCCAAGATGTCATTGTTATCGCCTAAAGTTGAAGCGGGAGCGTTAGTAGAAGTAGTTTCCACTGCTTTTACGTTTTTCTCTTCTTCTTCTCTGAAGATTGCGGTGTGAGAAGCAACTACGCGTTTGAATTCTTTATTGAATTCAATCACTTTAAATTCAGCTGATTCCCCTTTTTTCAATTTCTTACCGTCTTCTTTTTCTAAGTGACGTGCAGGAATGAAGGCAACCACATCATCTCCGAAATCAACCGTAGCACCTTTGTCAACGATTTCAGCAATAGTTCCGCTGTGAACTGTACCTACACCGTAAGCTGCTTCGTGCTTATCCCATGGATTTTCAGTCGTTTGTTTGTGACCTAATGAAAGTTTTCTTCCATCTACGTCCAATTCTAAAACAACTACATCTAATTTATCACCAACGTTAACAAATTCTGATGGATGCTTGATTTTTTTCGTCCAAGACAAGTCAGAGATGTAAACTAAACCATCGATTCCTTCTTCTAATTCAACGAAGATACCGAAGTTAGTGAAGTTACGAACGATACCCGTGTGTTTCGAACCAACAGGGTATTTAGAGGTAATATCCGTCCAAGGATCTTGTGATAATTGTTTGATCCCTAAAGACATTTTACGCTCATCGCGGTCTAAGGTTAAGATCACAGCCTCAACTTCATCACCAACTTTTACGAAATCTTGCGCTGAACGTAAGTGAGTCGACCAAGACATTTCAGAAACGTGAATCAAACCTTCTACACCTTCAGCTACTTCGATGAAAGCTCCGTAGTCAGCGATAACGACTACTTTACCTTTAACTTTATCACCTACAGATAATTCAGATCCTAAAGCATCCCATGGGTGCGCGTGTAATTGTTTTAAACCTAATTGGATACGTGTTTTCTCATCATCAAAGTCTAAGATAACCACATTCAATTTTTGGTCTAATTCCAATACTTCGCTGGGGTGGTTGATACGTGACCAAGATAAGTCAGTGATGTGGATTAATCCGTCAACACCTCCTAAATCGATGAATACACCGTAAGAAGTGATGTTTTTAACTACACCTTCTAATACTTGACCTTTTTCTAATTGACCGATGATTTCTTTTTTCTGAACTTCGATATCTGCTTCGATCAATGCTTTGTGTGATACTACAACGTTTTTGAATTCGTGGTTAATTTTTACCACTTTGAATTCCATCATTTTGTTTACGTATACATCGTAATCACGGATAGGTTTCACGTCGATTTGAGAACCAGGTAAGAAAGCCTCGATTCCGAATACGTCAACGATCATACCTCCTTTAGTTCTGCATTTTACAAAACCGTTAACGATTTCGCCAGTTTCGTGTGCAGCGATAACGCGATCCCATGATTTGATTGTTCTTGCTTTACGGTGAGAAAGTACTAATTGTCCTGTTTTGTCTTCACGTACATCGATTAATACTTCTACTTTGTCCCCAACTTTCAAGTTTGGGTTGTAACGGAATTCGTTTAAAGAAATAACCCCTTCCGATTTTGCATTAATATCAACGATAGCGTCACGGTCAGTAATACGAACAACCACACCTTCAACCACTTCTTCGTTGTCGGTAGAAATGAAAGTCTTAGCCACTAAGTCTTCAAATTCTCTTAAATTGTTTTCGTCTACTGCGTCGATTCCTTCGGCATAGTTATGCCAGTTAAATTCATTTAAAAACGCTACTTGATCTTTGTTTAATTCAGCCATGCTGATGATTCTATTTGTATGCTGTGCTTTTCGAGTTTCATGAGCGAGTAAAATACACAACAGTGTTTTACGTAAATGATTCAATACCAATTGGAAACTCTTCTTCGCCAAAAGGTGTGCAAAAGTACGTTTTTATTCTTAACCTCAAAACATTTCAACCAGAAAATTAAACTATTAGCTACAAAAAACCCTCTCCGAAGAAAGGGTTTGGTATAGTATATTAATGACTCACTTGAGCCACATCCTCGGGATTGTGTTTGTGTTTGAAGAATATTGCAAACAACACCATAATGATTGCAGCATATATCGCAAAAGATAACCATATCCCTTGCCAATCTTTAACATTGTCTTGAGTAAAAAACTTATCAATTACTAAACCACTTAAAGTACTTCCCAAATAGGCACCTACTCCATTAGTCATCATCATAAATAATCCTTGTGCAGAAGAACGAATTTTTGAATCGGTAGTAGTTTCAACAAATAATGATCCTGAAATATTGAAAAAATCAAAAGCCATCCCATATACAATACAAGATAGTATAATCATCCAAAGTCCATCGTCTGGATTCCCAAAAGAAAATAATCCAAATCGTAAAACCCAGGCAATCATGGAGAACAACATCACTTGTTTGATGCCAAAACGCTTTAAGAAAAAGGGTATAGCAAGAATAAACAATGTCTCTGAAAATTGAGATATCGACATAATAAATGTCCTTCCTTGAACCACGAATGAATCTTTATATTGTTCAACTTTACCAAAATCATCTAAATAAGCATCACCGTACATATTAGTCAATTGTAATGCGGCACCAAGAAATAATGAAAATAATAAAAACAATGCCATTTTTGAATTAGAAAATAACTTAAATGCATTCAAACCAAGAGATTCAGCAAAGGAAGCATTCTCTGAAATTAATTTTTGTGGTGGACACTTAGGAAGTGTAAACGAATAAATACCCAATATCACTGCAAAAAAAGCAGCAATATAAAATTGATTAGCATTTATTGAACTTCCAAATACATTGGCAAGATAATTTCCAACTTTTAAACCGAAATCATGAAATATGGCAGGTGGATTATCTGAGCTAAAGATATTTGTAAACCACATTGCTACGATAAAGCCAATTGTTCCAAAAACACGAATTGGTGGAAAATCTTTAACGACATCAAATTTACTATTCTTTAAAATTGTATATGCGATAGAATTGGATAATGAAATTGTAGGCATGTAACAAATCATTGCCGCAAAAATCACATAATATAGAGTATCTGGGTCATTGACACTAGGTACATAAAACATAACACACCCGTAAATAATATGTAGTAGACCATATAATTTTTCTGCATTTAACCATTTATCTGCAATAATTCCAGTAATAGCAGGCATAAACAAAGAAGATAGTCCTAACGTTGAAAAAATTGCTCCAAATTCGGCTCCAGTCCATCCTTTAGCATTAAAACAATAAGTTCCAATGGTTATAAGCCAAGCTCCCCACACAAAAAATTGTAGAAAACTCATTAGTGTTAATCGAACTTTTACACTCATAATTTATTAATCGTTTTGGTTAATCAAGCTCGTAAAGCTACGAGAATAAATGAGATTCACAAAGATTTACATCGATTTCGTTTTGGCTACAACCCATTCCAACACGCGTTGTAGTTGGGCTTCCCGACTTAGGTTGGAATTATCCAATTCAATAGCATCGTCTGCCTTTACCAAGGGGGAATCGGCCCGATGGGTATCGATATAATCGCGCTCGTTTACGTTTTGCAACACTGCTTCATACGTAACCGAATCGCCTTTGGCCTGCAACTCAGCAAAACGCCGTTGCGCCCTTGTTTCTGGGCTAGCCGTCATATATATTTTCAATGCCGCATCGGGAAACACCACGGTACCAATATCGCGGCCATCCATCACTACCCCTTTTTCTTTACCCATGGCTTGTTGTTGTTCGACCAACTTGGCACGGACCGCAGAAATTTCGGCAACTTTACTTACTAATGATGAGACCTCTAGCGTGCGGATTTCGCGTTCAACATTGACGCCATTGAGGTACATTTCACCGTAACCCAACTCGATATTAAACACAAAATGCAGTGTAATTTGTTTGAGATCGGCGGTAAGCCCTTCGGCATCCAAATGATGGGGAGATACAAATCCGTGTTGCATCGCATACAAGGTTACGGCGCGGTACATGGCTCCCGTATCCACATAAACATAGCCTAGTTGTTGTGCTAATTGTTTGGCTAAAGTACTTTTCCCTGTGGAGGAAAATCCGTCGATGGCAATGGTAATTTTTTTCAATACACTAAAATTTTAATAATCATCTTGAAGATTTATAGTCAACCCAAACAAACTTGTGTTGGCCGCCAAAGTATATCTTGAATAGGAATAATTAAATTTCAATCGCCCCATTTTCAACCCAAAACCGGCTGAAATTCCCGAAAAATTCCGTTGGTCTACAATGCGTAATTCTTCGGCGCGACGGAAATTATACCCCAAACGCAAATTAACACTTTTTCGAGGAAACAACTCCACCCCAAAAATGACATGGCGTAGCGCATTGTTGATGAAACCTACTTTTTCTTCATTTGACCCTCCATCAATGGTACCCACAGCTCGATTGGGATTGGAAAAAGCCACATTCCACTGCTGTAAATTTTCCAACGTTAAATGCCAACGAATAGGTACGTTATCCAATTCTTGCGAAACACCAATGAGAACTTCCAAAGGGAGTCGCTCGCGCGTACCCGCAAAAGTGGTGATTTGAGTGCCCACATTTCGCACCGAAAGCGCCCAATTGACATCGTTGCGTTCGTCGATAAACAAAAAACCAAAATCGGCTGCAGCGCCAAACGAGCTATACGATTCTAAGGTTGAAGAAATGAGTTTGGCATTGGCGCCCAAATATATACTCGTAAAAGGAATGTTGTAAGCATAGCCCAAAGACAGCGCCATTTCACTACCTGTAAACGTATTGGTGGGTGTTCCAAATTCGTCATACCCTTGAAAAGAGCCGTAATTGACATAGTTTACTCCCGCGTGAAACGTTTGAATATGACGGTCATAAGTGTAGGCATAGGCCGCTGTTCCGTAGGTCACTTCACCAAAAAGACTGCCATAATTGACCGCCAGATGATTGTCCATTTCAGGATTGATCGTAGCAGGGTTGAATAAGGCTTGATTGACATCCGAATCGTAAAGGGTAATTACCTTTCCGCCCAAAGCCGCTTGACGTGGTGAGGTCACTAAATTAAGAAACTGATATACCGAACGACCGCCCACTTGACTCCAACCAAGGGAAGTACAAAGCAGCACACATAAAAGTTGCAGTTTAGGGGTCATAGTTTTGAACAACACACAGGGTATAACGGAAATGCGAAGATATTATTTTTAACGGGACTCTAAAAATCACACCAAAAAAAAGCGCCAGGATTTCCCAGCGCTATAGTATGATTAATGGATTGCCTTAAGCAATTGATTTAGCATTTTTTACTTTTTGAGCGGTAAGGGCCAAGCGGATAACTTCTTGCATTTCTTTGACATAATGAAATGTCAATCCTTTACGGTATTCGGCATTGATATCATTGATGTCACTTTCATTTTCATGACATAAAATAATTTCTTTGATATTGGCTCGTTTGGCCGCTAAGATTTTTTCTTTGATTCCTCCCACCGGTAAAACTTTCCCACGAAGGGTAATCTCCCCCGTCATAGCCAAACTTTTCTTTACTTTACGTTGGGTCAATAACGAAACCATCGAAGTCAACATGGCAATACCAGCACTGGGTCCATCTTTGGGTGTGGCCCCTTCGGGAACATGCAGGTGAATGTTGTACTTGCCAATGACATCTTGATCCAATCCAAACAACTCGGCGTTGGCTTTGATATACTCTAAGGCGATGGTTGCTGATTCTTTCATTACATTCCCAAGATTACCGGTCAAAGTAAGACTTCCTTTCCCTTTCGAAATTGATGATTCGATAAACAAAATATCGCCTCCCACGGAAGTCCAAGCTAAGCCAGTGACTACTCCTGCTACTTCATTTCCTTCAGCTTTGTCCCGTTCCAATTTGGGCGCCCCTAAAATGGCCACTACATCTTCATCGGTCAATTTTACATTGTACGATTCTTCCAATGCGATGGATTTGGCAGCATTGCGAATGACTTGAGCGATTTTTTGCTCCAAGCCGCGTACGCCTGATTCACGGGTATATCCTTCTACAATTTTCTCTAATTGTTTTTTACCAATAGTCAAATCTTTTGCTGTTAACCCATGCTCCTTTAACTGTTTGGGGACCAAATGTTGCCGCGCAATTTCGACTTTTTCTTCAATAGTGTAGCCCGACATTTGAATCACCTCCATACGATCGCGCAGCGCAGGTTGTATCGTTGACATCGTATTTGACGTGGCAATAAACATCACCTTCGACAAATCGTAACCCATTTCTAGGAAATTGTCGTAAAATGAATTGTTCTGTTCGGGGTCTAAAACCTCCAATAAAGCCGACGAAGGATCGCCGTTATGGCTAATGGAGAGCTTATCGATTTCATCCAAAATAAAAACAGGATTGGAAGTTCCAGCTTTTTTAATGTTTTGAATAATACGACCGGGCATCGCACCAATATAGGTTTTACGATGACCACGAATTTCAGCTTCGTCGCGCAAACCACCGAGTGAAATACGCACGTATTCGCGCCCTAAGGCTTCCGCAATCGAACGACCAATTGACGTTTTTCCTACCCCAGGAGGTCCGGTTAAACATAAAATCGGGGATTTCATATCGTTACGGAGTTTCAAAACGGCCAAATGTTCAATGATTCGTTTTTTAACGTCCTCCAATCCAAAGTGGTCACGGTCCAATATTTTCTGGGCATTTTTCAGATCAAATTTGTCTTTTGAAAAGTGCTCCCAAGGCAAATCAAGAATCAATTCCAAATAATTACGTTGAATTCCAAAATCAGGCGATTGTGGATTCATACGTTGGAATTTCGAAAATTCTTTTTCAAAATTTTTGGCTGTTTTTTCGTCCCACTTTTTGGCTTTGGCACGTTGCCGCATTTCTTCAAATTCTTGCTCGTAGGTAACTCCACCCAATTCTTCCTGAATGGTTTTCATTTGTTGATGCAAGAAATATTCGCGTTGTTGTTGATCGAGATCAATACGCACTTTGGTTTGAATATCGTTTTTGAGTTCCAATTTTTGCAACTCAACATTCATATATTTCAATGTTTCCAGCGCGCGCTCTTTCAACACATTCATTTCCAACAGATTTTGCTTCTCTTGAACCGACAAGTTCATATTGGAAGAAATAAAATTGATGAGAAAGGATTGGCTCTCAATATTCTTAATGGCAAAAGTAGCCTCGGTGGGAATATTGGGACTTTCTTTGATGATTTCGATGGCCAATTCGCGCATGGAATCAATGATAGCATTGAATTCGGTATCGTAAATTCCAGGACGTTTTTCGGGAACTTCTTTGATATCGGCTTTAAAATAAGGCCGTTCAGAAATCATGGCATCAATTTCAAAACGCTTTTTCCCTTGTAGAATAACCGTAACATTTCCATCGGGCATTTTAAGCACCCGTAAAATTCGGGCCACTGTTCCGATCGGATAGATATCGTTCATCGATGGATCTTCAATATCTTCGTTCTTTTGCGCTACAACGCCAATGATTTTGTCACCTGCATTGGCATCATTAATCAGTTTGATGGACTTATCACGACCGGCTGTAATTGGAATAACAACCCCTGGAAAAAGAACCGTATTGCGTAAAGGGAGTATAGGAAGCGTCTTGGGCAAGTCCTCATTGGCCATTTCCTCCTCATCTTCGGGAGTCATGAGCGGGATCATTTCCGCATCGGCATTGAAGTCCTGCAAGGACAAACTGTCAAAAGAGATTAGTTTTTGATTCGACATAATGGCTTTTTGTCAAAATGACATTTAAATATTAACAATTCCGTAAACAAAGGTAGGAGATGCTATGGCAAAACCCAACAAAAAATCGACATATAACCCAGAAAAACCCATTAAATAAAGGCATTTTGCTATTCATCGATGTTTTCATCAGAAAAAAGTCAACATTTATGCCATAAAAGAAAAAACCGCCAAAGTGGCGGTAATTGTATGATGCATAATTTAGTGTTAGTTTAAGATGTAGGAATCTAACTCTTTGGTATAAGAGGTTAAACCTAACAATTCTGATTTAACAGGGCCCACATTTTTAGCATACCAAACCTCGGTTTCAGTTGCCCCAATTGGCATTCCCAAAATAGTATATTCTTGTGAAAGTTTCATGTGAATTACATTGGGATAGGTTTGCCCATTGACAGTAATCGTTAAATCTTTACCTAATATTTCCCCAGTATAATTTGCCACTTGTGTTATATCAGGAAAATTTGGATCGTTGTAATTAATGACTTGAGAATAGGTACCGGTCCAAGTTTGACCTACATTTAGATAATCTTTTAAAATAGTATATTCAAATCCAGTAGCAGTGTAACCTGTTGGTGTTCCTGCTCCCACTGTGGTTCCATCGACTATGTAAATATAATCACCGTTTATTTTTTTGAGTGAAAGGGTTGTGGACGAAGTATTACCAAGTGATGTAGTTGGATTTTGAGGATTAAATTTAAACACGGTAACGCCACCAGTATTGACAACTTGAACAATTTTCATAGGATCGGCATCCAATACACCATTGGTTTTGTAACGCCATTGGTTGTTTAAAGCAGCCGGATAATAATCTCCTGTAGATCCATTTCCTCCACCGCCACCATTTCCTCCGCCACCAGGATTATTGGCTGCATTGGCCAAAGCCGCAGGATCGACGGGTTCCACATTACACGAATAAAAAGAGAGGGCAAATACAGCTAAGGCAAGGAAACTTAATTTTTTCATTGTTGTTAAAATTTTTTCAAATATATAAAATTAGTTTTTCAGATTTACATTTTTAGGAACCCGAAGCAATAGAAACAATCCAAACACAAAAAATAACCCCAGAAAAACAATAGCATTGCGCATGGAACCCGTAATTTGGTCAATTACGCCATAGAGGGTCATTCCGATAACAATACCCACTTTTTCGGTAACATCATAAAAACTAAAAAACGAGGCCGTATCGTCGGTTTCGGGCAATAATTTTGAATACGTTGATCGTGCCAGCGATTGGATACCGCCCATAACCAAACCTACGAATCCAGCCGTAGTATAAAAATGAATGGGCAAGGTGATAAAAAAGGCAAAGCAACACAGTACTGCCCAAAAAGCACAGAGAAAAATCAAGGTTCTTATATTGCCGTATTTTTCGGAAGCCCGTGAGGTAAGAAAAGCCCCCAAGACAGCTACCAATTGAATCAATAAAATACTGATGATTAATCCGGTTGTTTTTTGACTTGGATTTTCCCACTGCACTTCGGTAGCTCCAAAATAAGTAGCCACTAACATCACGGTTTGAACCGCCATGATAAACACAAAATAACTGTGCAAATAGCGTTTTAAAGGGAGGTTTTGTTGCATTTGCTTCCAGACTTGCTTCAACTCGTGAAACCCTTTGAAAATAAAATCTTTCGTTAGCGGAACATTGGTACGGTTGCCTTTGGGCAAATAATAGTAAGTGATATGACTAAATCCAATCCACCAAACGCCAACCATAATAAACGAATACTTCATCATGGCAATTTTCTCCTTCTCGTCTACCGACATCACCATGGCCAAATTGACGATGAGCAATAGCGTACTTCCAATGTAGCCCATCGAAAATCCGCGGGCACTTACCCGATCTTGTTGTTCTGGAAATGCGATATCGGGCAGATACGAATTGTAAAACACCAAACTAGCCCAGAATCCAATGAGTCCAAAGAAATAAAAGACATAACCAAGGGTTAGATTATTGATGTCAAACCAATACAATCCAATACAAGACAAACCGCCCATGTAACAGAAAAAGCGTAAAAAAGACTTCTTATTTCCCAAGTAATCTGCAATTCCTGACAAAAAAGGCGAACAAATAGCGACCCAAATGAAAGCAAATGCAGTGACGAAAGAAATCATTGCAGTAGCTTTAATTTCATACCCTAGAAATAGGGCATTCTTTCGGTTTTCTAACTCGAAGATTTGCTCATAATAAATCGGAAAAATAGCAGAAGCAATTACTAAACTATACACCGAGTTGGCCCAATCATAGAATGCCCATGCATTCAACAACTTAGGATGGCCTTTAGGAAGATTTGACATATCGAATGAATACAATTAAAAAAAGTCATCACAACTCCTGTGATGACTTCAAATATAGAAGAATAAAATGATTTATTTAAAGCTCACTCCGAATTTTGCAGCTTCGGTTTTTACGGCCGGTAACAATTCGCGAATTTGCGCCATACGGGTAGCATCAGATGGGTGTGTGCTTAAAAACTCCGGAGGGGCTTGTCCTCCCGACTTAGCGCCCATACGCTCCCAAAAAGGAATGGCTTCCTCGGGATTATACCCCGCTATGGCCATCAGTAAAAGTCCGATTTTATCTGCTTCACTCTCATGCTTACGACTAAAAGGCATCATCCCTCCTACTTGTGTGGTAACTCCATAAGCGGTCATGGCGAGTTGTTGGGTTTCTGCGGATTTATTTCCTACGGCAGCGCCAACGCCAATGGCTCCCAATTGTTGCAATAATCCAGCACTCATTCGTTGTTGGCCATGGTTGCATAAGGCATGGGCTACCTCATGTCCCATGACAGTCGCCAAACCTGCATCGGTTTGCGTAATGGGAAGAATACCGGTATAAAATACAATTTTTCCTCCCGGCATACACCACGCATTCACCTCTTTACTTTCTACCAAACGGTATTCCCATTGGTAATCTTTAAGGTATTCGGGATGCCCATTGGCTTGCAACCAACGTTCGGCGGCCACTTTGATTTTGGTGCCGATCTGATCCACTTTGCGCGCTTCGGGTGTATTGGTCACCACTTTATTTTCGGACAAAAATTGACTGTACTGTTGAAAAGAAGAGGGCAAAATTTCGCTATTGGGCACAAAAGCCATGGTACTCTTTCCTGTAAAAGGATTGGTAGCACATGCGGCAACGAGTAAAATGGCAACGAATCCGGAGGTCAACTTTTTGTAATTCATAGGGTTAAATTTTACACAAAAATACAAAACTTACACTCCGATGATATGCAATTCGGTGAAATCCTTGTCGATAACAATCCCTTCAGCCACATTAATTGCCTCTTTGTCAAAAAGAATTTTTTCATTGTCAATTTCAATTCCTTTCACTTCAAAAGGCAGTCCAATCACTTGAATCGTAATCGTTTGGTATGGCGTTTCAAAAGAACCTTCTTGATGTTGCGTGATAAAAAGTTCGTTTTCTTTTCCGTTTAAGCTAAAGGTTTTATAGCTGTAACGGCCTTTGGTATAATCATATCCATCTTGAGCATCTTCATAGACATACGATTTTTCTTTCCCTAATTTGAAATACACTTCCAAACGCAATTCGGGACTTTCGATTTGTCCCACATATTGTTGAACAGGATATTTGGGAATAATAGCCCCTTCTTTGATAAAAATAGGGATTTGGTCAAAATCGGTACTCACCCAAAGCTCTCGTTTTCCGCGAACCAATTCTTGGGTCCAATAGTTATACCAATTGCCTTGGGGTAAATACAAGCGTCGTCCTTGCGCGTTGGGTTCTAAGATTGGACAAACAAAAATTTGATTTCCAAATAAAAACTCATCCGTGCGATAGTGCGTTTGAGGATCCTCTTGGTCAAAATACACCAATGGTTTCAGCATCGGAATTCCATCGTTGATATAGTGCCAAAACATGGTGTAGAGATACGGCAATAGTTGGTAGCGTAATTCGACAAATTTTCGTGTGATTTCGATGACTTCTTCTCCAAAACTCCAGGGTTCTTGATCGCCATGGTGTCCCGAAGAGTGGGTACGACAAAAAGGGTGAAACACGCCCAATTGGATCCAACGTGCAAATAATTCTGCACTGGGTTGTTCGGCAAACCCTCCGATATCGCTCCCTGTAAAGCCCATGCCTGAAATGGACATTCGTTGCATTTGCACATTGGCAATCCATAAATGTTCCCAGGTCGCCACATTATCACCTGTCCAAGACGAGGTATAGCGTTGTGCGCCAGAATAGGCTGAGCGGGTAATGATAAACGGACGCTTAGGGAAGGCAAATCGCTTCACCCCTTCATACGTTGCCCGAGCCATTTGGGTACCGTAGATATTGTGGGCTTTGCGGTGACTGCAATTGTTGCCATCATAGTTGTGACGAACGTCAAGCGGGAACGTTTTGGTAGGCACTTCCATGACGGCGGGTTCGTTCATATCGTTCCATACGCCTTTCACACCGATTTCGGCAATTAACTCCTTAAACAAGCCAGCCCACCATTCACGTACTTCCGGATTGGTATAATCGGGAAAATTACATTCGCCAGGCCACACTTTTCCTTTCATATAGGGGCCGTCAGCACGTTTACAGAAATAATCTTTTTCAAGTGCTTCTTTATAGACCCAATAGTCGTTATCAATTTTAATCCCTGGGTCAATGATAACTACTGTTTTGAACCCATCTTTGGCCAATTCTTGCACCATGCGCTTGGGCTCTGGAAAATACTCTTTGCTCCAGGTAAAGCAACGGAACCCTTCCATGTAATCGATATCCAAATAAATAGCATCACACGGAATTTGAAGCTCGCGAAACTTCGACGTAATTTCTTTTACCTTCGCTTCAGGATAATAACTCCATTTGCATTGATGGTAGCCCAATGTCCAAAGGGGAGGCAATTCGGGTTTTCCGGTCAAATGGGTATAGGTGGTGACCACATCACTCATTTTGGGTCCATAGATGAAATAGTAGTTCATTTCACCCCCATCGGCCCAAAAGCTAGTAACTCCTTTACGTTCATGACTAAAGTCAAAAAAAGAACGGAACGTATTGTCAAAGAAAATACCGTATGCCTTCGTATTTCGGAGTCCAATGTAAAAGGGAACCACTTTGTATAAAGGTTCCTGATCTTTATGAAAGGCATATTGGTCGGTAGCCCAGTTTTCGAGGCGTTTGCCTTTTAAATTCAAATGGGTGGCCTTGTCCCCTAATCCATAAAAGCTCTCGCCTTCGGGAGACATTTTACTCATTTTGACAATATTGCCCCCAAATTCATAGGATTCTTCCCAATGAAATCCTAGTTCGTCTTCGACAATTGGCGTTCCATCGAGTTCATAAATACCCACACGAGCGCTCTGTTTTTGAACGATAACATATACTTTGCTCGTTTGTATTTTATAATGATCTTCAAACTCGTTCAATTCCAATACATTGTAACCATGGGATTGACTTTTGTCTATCGCATAGGAGAAATCATTGCTAAAATACCCTTTGGCCGTAAATCGGAAACGAATCATGCTATCGCGTAAAACGGTAACCCGCATGATTACATTGTTATCGGTAAAGAAATCGATGGAGTCAACTTCTTTGGTATAGGAGGTTATCGTGGACGGAAATAAATCGCCTTTATACTCAAGTTCGGTATTAATAATCATAAGAATGCAAATGTAAAAGTGCCAAATTTACAAAGTTGAAAGCGATAAATTAACACCCTAATATTCTTATTTTTAACTACAACGTTTGCGGTGTGAATAGCTTTTCTTTGTAACTATATTTCATCAAAAAAGTCCGAGGGGAATCGGACTTTAAGCAACTATTTTCAGAATGGGCATTACGATAGTGTAAAAACGACCATTCCCAATGGAGGCAACTGAATCTCGGCAGAACATTCACGTCCGTTCCAAGGAAGTTTTTCTACTTTAATGACGGATGAATTGGTTACGCCACTGCCCCCATATTCAGGCTTGTCCGAAGTAAAAACTTCTGTTAATTTTCCTGATTTGGGTAGGCCAATGCGGTAGTGCTCATGAACCAGAGGCGTCATGTTACACACCACGATTAATTGTTCTTTTTCTTTGTTTCCTTTACGAATGTAGGCCAATACTGAATTTTCACTATCCGAATAATTGATCCATTCAAATCCTTCAGCCGAGAATTGTTTCTCATATAGTGCAGGATAATTGCGGTACAAGGCATTCAAATCGGTGATGCATTGCTTGATGCCTTTGTGGTAATCGTATTGCAACAAATGCCATTCCAGACTACTTTCAAAATTCCATTCTTCACTTTGGCCAAACTCAGCTCCCATAAACAATAATTTAGTTCCAGGATGGGTAAACATATAACCGTAAAGTAAACGAAGGTTGGCAAAACGTTGCCATTCATCGCCCGTCATGCGCCCTAGAATAGAATGCTTCCCGTACACAACTTCATCATGTGACAAAGGCAACATAAAGTTTTCGGTAAACGCATAGGTCATGGAGAACGTAATATCGTTTTGATGGTATTTTCGGTAAATGGGTTCTTTTTTAAAATAGTGTAAGGTATCATGCATCCAGCCCATCATCCATTTCATGCCAAAACCTAAGCCTCCAAGGAAAGTGGGGCGTGATACCATAGGAAAACTTGTGCTTTCCTCGGCAATGGTTTGTACATCGGGAAACATTTGGTAGACGGCTTCATTGAAATCCTTGAGGAAACTAATGGTTTCGAGATTCTCTCTTCCCCCGTAAATGTTGGGCTCCCACTCCCCATCTTTTCTTGAATAATCCAAATACAACATGGAGGCGACCGCATCGACACGTAAACCGTCTGCGTGGTAATGTTGCAGCCAAAAGATGGCGTTGCTAATCAAGAAGGACCGGACCTCATTGCGGCCATAATTGAAAATCAAACTTTTCCAATCGGGATGATAGCCTTTTCGAATATCGGGATGTTCATACAAATGAGAGCCATCGAAAAAGCCTAAACCATGGGCATCGCTCGGGAAATGTGACGGTACCCAATCGAGAATGACGCCTATCCCCGCTTGATGCAATTTATCGACCAAGAACATAAAATCTTGGGGTTTGCCAAAGCGCGAAGTTGGGGCAAAATACCCCACCAGCTGATAGCCCCATGAAGGATCAAAGGGATATTCCATGATGGGCATAAACTCTAGATGAGTGAATCCGGTTTCTTTGACGTAGTTCACAAGATCCTCTGCGAGCTCAATATAACTCAACGACCGATTTTGTTCAAGGTTGCGTTTCCAGGACCCTAAATGCACTTCGTACACCGACATGGGTTTGTCTAAACCGTTGTGGTTGGCTCGGTTTTTCATCCAACTGGCATCTTTCCATTTATAGTCCAAATCCCAAACTACCGACGCGGTATGCGGTGGCGTTTCACAATACAGTGCAAAGGGATCGGCTTTTTCGGTAATGACATCGCCGTGATTGGATTGGATTTTGAATTTGTATTTGGTGCCTTTATCGATTCCGGGAATGAATCCTTCCCATATACCCGAGCTATCCCAACGTACTTGGAGGGGGTGTTGGCCTTCCACCCAATAGTTGAAATCGCCTACTACGGACACGTTTTTGGCGGAGGGTGCCCAAACGGCAAAATAGCATCCATAAACGCCGTCGACTTCGAGAAGGTGGGCGCCTAATTTTTCGTAGAGTTTAAAATGTTTACCGGCTTTGAACAAATCGATGTCGAAATCGGTAAAGAGGGAGTGGTGTTGTACTGGATTCATGTGGTGTGAGACCTAACAGGTTTTTGAAACCTGTTAGGTTTTATAATTAGTAATTAATTTATCTTTTTAGCCCGGATAGCAGCGGCATCCTCACGGAGTTTACGGAGTGAGATACAGCGGATAGCCGGAGCGGGCTTGGTTTGAAAACTGGGGTTGTGCTCCTAATAATTCATAATACTCTGTATGCCACGCAACGGAATCACAGCCCATCGGGGTCGAGAATTTAATTCATAACCCAACTCATAAACCGCTTTCTCGAGCAGACAGTATTTCAATAGAAATTCGATTTCTTGACTGTAGCCAATATTTAGATTTCCAGCTTGTACTTTTTCAATATAAGTATCCAAAAAGGCACCTACTAAGTAGCGGAATAACAATTCGGCAGCGTCAAACAACTCCTCTTGTTCTTGCGGGTACTTGTCGCGATTGTTGAAAATAGTGGCATAAATGGCATAATGAAATGATCGAAACATCCCTGCCACATCTTTGAGCGGAGGTTGTTTAACTTTACGGTCACGAATCGTACTTTCGGGTTCGCCTTCAAAGTCCAAGATGTAGAAATCATCGCCATTGACCAGGACCTGTCCCAAGTGATAGTCGCCGTGAATACGGATGCGTTCGGACTTCATTTTGGTCCAATCGAAATCCACAAAGTGCTTACGAATCAGTTTTTTATGCTCAAGAAATTGATGTGCTAGTTCAAGAGCCAATCCGTCGAGTTTGTGCAAGCTATTTTCAATAATATTCAATCGATTTTGAAATTGGTATAGCAATCGATTCTTCAACCAAACCGAGTAGTCGCCATTGTAACGTGTGGGGGTAAAAGCGGTGTCATGACTGTCGCCTCCAAGCGCGACATGCATTTCGGCTGTACGGAGCGCTAACGTTTGTATGCGTAGAAAAAGACTCAATCCTACCCAATCAATGATTTCAGGTGGAATTTCTTGAATTTTCAAACGTTTAAACATCGGAATTTGTGGGAGCTTGCTGACTTTGATTTTTTTACGAGTTAACGTATCAAATACGGTATCCAAATGATCAAGCATAAACTTCCAAGCGTCGCCTTGGTTGGGCACCAATTCTTGCATTAATCCCAAAGTTATGTTTCCCTCTGGGAGCGCGAGATTAATACTACCCGTATAGGCGGGGGTATTTTTATATTCCATGCGCTCGGTCAAGAAGCGACTGATTTCATAATCGGGATTGGTACTCACATAAATACGACGGAAAATTTTCAATACAAAACTATCGTTGTACACTATAGAAGTATTACTTTGCTCTACCCCCATGAATTTGGAGGATTTATAAGCCACATCACCCAAATGCATTCCTTTGTGAAATACGAGTTTAAACTCCTTATTATGGGTCGATTGTGCAATATTCTCATAAAGCAATTTTCGAAAATCCTCTTGATGCAAAGCGTCGACCAAATAGCCGTCAATGTGCGCAAACCGTGCCGGTGAAATAATGGTACTCGTATCCAATTCATCCGAGGTCATAAAAGCAATGGGCATGAAATAATGCTGGAAAAAGGCTTCTTTAAAATTGACTTCCAATAAAACGCCATAATAAGTGTTTTTCTTGGAGGTAATTTTAAAATGATCGACTACTTCAATATACTTGAGTGTACTTGATTTTCCACCATACCAGCGCTTATTGATAATGTAATTCTCTAAAATATCGGAAGAGAAAACTTTGATAAACTCATCATCGTTGAACGCGTTTTTCCACTCACTTTTAAAAGCAAATGGGGTGGCAAAAGTTTCCTGATTGTCCAATTTCATGGCCTAGGCGTTTTTGTTCGGGTTATTTGATAATTTTAAATAAATGGAACGATAAAGCGGGATGGAGCTCCACAAAATTCCACTCCTTGTCCCAATGGTAACTGTTTCCAGTGATCAAATCGACCACCGTAATCGGATGTCCCTCACCGACCCCCAAAGAGGCAAGCGGTAAACGAACCCATGCTTGTTTGGTGTAATAGGCGTCCAAACTTGCAATCATCAGTAATTCATTGGTCTTTGCATCGTCGTATTTATAGTAGGCAATGATTTGGTCGTTATCCGTATCGCAAAATTCGATATTATTAGTTTGTTGTAAGGCTGCATTTTCGTGACGAAGGGAGTTAATTTTGGTAATTAACAAGGTGATTTTATTTTCCTGCTGCCAATTCCAGTGTCTAATTTGATACTTTTCACTATCGTAATATTCTTCCTTTCCAGGCACTGCATCCGTAACCATGAACTCAAATACTGGTCCGTAGATGCCCACTGAGGAGCTGAGAGTGGCTGCCAAAAAATACTTTTGCAAATGCATGCTTTCATTGGCACCTTGTAACGCAAAGGGGTTGATATCGGGTGTATTTGGCCAAAAATTAGGACGAAAAAATTCTTTCTGATTGGTTTGCGTGAGTTCTGTTACATACGCTTGTAATTCTGATTTCGAATTGCGCCATGTAAAATAGGTATACGACTGCGTGAATCCTTGTTTCGCTAATTCATGCATGATCTTGGGACGTGTAAAAGCTTCCGATAAAAACAACACATCAGGATGTTTCTTCTTTACTTCAGCAATTAACCAACCCCAGAAATAGAAAGGCTTTGTATGAGGATTATCAACCCGATACACACGAATTCCACAATCTTCAATCCAATATAAAGCACAACGTAAAAGTTCGTCCCAAAGATTTTTCCAATCGGGGGTTTCAAAATAGATGGGAAGAATATCTTGGTACTTTTTAGGCGGATTTTCTGCGTATTGCACCGTTCCATCGGGGCGCCATTTAAACCATTGCGGATGTTCTTTGACCCAAGGATGGTCAGGCGCCGCTTGCAGTGCAAAATCCATCGCGATCTCAATTCCTAACTCCTTAGCGGTATTCACCAATGATTTAAAATCATCCAGCGTTCCCAATTCAGGGTGTAGTGCTTTATGTCCCCCATGATGGGAACCAATACCCCATGGAGAACCCACATCGCCAGGAGCAGCATCGGTAGCATTGTTCTTCCCTTTGCGGTTAACTTCCCCGATAGGGTGCACAGGCGGAAAATACAAAGTATCAAATCCCATTTTGGCCACGCGAGGCAGTAAGGCTTCACAATCTTTAAACGTCCCGTGTTTACCAGGAACAGATGATGCTGAGCGCGGGAAAAATTCATACCACGTACTAAACAACGCTTTCTTTCGATCGACATAAATCGAATATTCCTGCGACTGATTCGCTAAGAGTTTTGTGGGATATTTTTTTAAAACAGCTTTGAGCTCCTCTGATACGGCTGCTTTTATAGCTTCGTCATAATATTTTTCATCTGAAAACCAAGTCGTTAATTCCGATAAATACTTTTTCTCGGAAGCCGACACGAGTGTTAGCAACGGTTGGAGGTATTCAACGCCCTCGAGTAATTCAGATTTTACATGCTGATGGTCATTGATTTTTTTGGTAATGCCATATTGCCAGTTTAAGGCGTAATCGACCCAAGCTTCTACAAAATAAACGTATTTTCCTTGCTTTTCGACAGTAAATTGTCCCGAAAAAGCATCATTAGGAAGCGCATGCATACGAACTTCCGTCCACTTTTTGTCTTTTTCAAATTTGTATTGAATGGCGGCTTCTAAAACATCATGCCCATCGGCCAAAACATCGGCAGTCACTTGAACCGATTGCCCTACAATTCGTTTGATTGGAAAGATTCCGTTATCTACTTGAGGCGCTATATTTTCTAAGATAACACGTCTTTGGTTTTGCATTATTATGTGTATTTATGAACTTATTAAATTTAGGAAAAAAACATATAATGCAAACACGACGATTCAAATTTATGGATATTTTAAAAAACAGTAAACTTATGAAACCGATATTGTCAATTGTGAACCAAATGAAGTAAAATTAATCAGTTTTTGAATTAGATGCCGAATTATCTAGACGAGTACTAAGCAAACTACATCCCACAACAATCGTTAGGCGGCTAGTTTAGATAAAGGTTGCTTAACCTGCCATTCAACTCACCCTTTCATATCCTTAACTAAATTCATAATTCATAACTCATAATTCATAATTTAAAATTCAAAATTCAAAATAATTCCTCGAGCGTGCCCCTGCGGGTCGGGCAATCCGTTGCAAGTCCTCGCTCCGTTGCCCTGCGCTGTGGGCTTTCCACTGCTGTCCCTCACGCGGGTGATTGCGCTTT
>Ga0209278_1000052_pt1 | contig 239336 bp, 172 predicted proteins | sample JI81BgreenDNA_FD_187504 | JGI IMG/M metagenome (GOLD analysis project Ga0209278, IMG submission 187504) | Wastewater effluent complex algal communities from Wisconsin, to seasonally profile nutrient transformation and Carbon sequestration -... | ecosystem: Engineered > WWTP > Effluent > Algae... | reverse complement strand
TAGCTGCAACGACATTGAAAGTACAAGTTACAGGTTCGGCAGGTAAGAAATCTAAGTTACCTGCTTGGGTAGCTCTTAGAGTTACTGCACCTAAACCTGTCAAAGTGAGCATTTGACCATTCAAAGTCGCTGCACCACTTACTACCTCTACTGTTACAGGTAATAATGAACTTGCACGGGCATTCAACGGGATTTGGTTGAAGGTGAAGACTCTTTCGGTTACGCAGTCAAAGGTGATGCGTTGGGAAGCACGTACTCGAACAGGAGGTGGCGGATTGTCAATTACTAAGGTAAATGGAATCACCGCAGACACGCAACCTGTTGTACTATTTCTTACCGTTAAATTGAAATTATATGAACCAACAGCACTATTGGCAGGAATATTCACTGTAATAGGCGAAGTTGGTAAAGTTGCATTTGTTACTGCTACAAAACCTGCTAAAGCATTAGGCGTACCTGTTGTGATACTGTATTGGTTAGGAGAACCTGTACTTGCTGTATAAGGAATTGTAAAAGATGTAGCTGTTGGTAATACACTTTGCACAGTACCCAATGTGATACTTGTTGCATTGGTACTACTTGTTGGAATAGCTACGTTTACAGTAGTGGCAGATGTGCTAACATGAGCAATATTACCACTTGCTCCATTGGCTGCGGTTGCTGCTTGGCGAACAAAAATTGTCGTTGTAGCTACTGTATTAGCCGTTGGCGTTAAGGTAACTGTTGTAGCAAAACCTGCACCCGTAGTAGTAGAAATTTCAAAACCTGTAGGGGCAGTAATCACGATATTGCCAGCTAAATTTGTGCCTGACACTGTATATTGTTGTTCGTTAGAAACAACACCAGAACAAGCTGTAAAAGCTGTTAAAGTTGCTACTGAAGTTGTGATAGTAGGTGTTAATCCTGTGCCTATTAAAGCAAAGTTGTACGTAGCTTCATCACAATCATTACTTGCAATATTAATAGTCGCATTTCTCGTACCTGCTGCACTTGGCGTAAAACGTACTGTAATTGTCAAAGAAGAACTACCTGTTACAGTTGCTGGGAATGTAGGTGGTGTAACCAATGCAAAATCTGCTGCATTTGCTCCTGTAAACGTGATGCCTGTAATATTTAAATTCCCTGTATCTGTATTTTGAATAACAAAAGTTCTCGTTACGCCTACGCTAATTGGTGTACTACCAAAGTCTGTGTTATTCGTAGTTGCAGTAGCTGTCGTACCTCTTGGAATATTTACAGAGTTACCTTGCACGTTTACTTCTGGTTGTACTACTGGCGTACCAATAATTACTCCGTTACCCGAACCATCTACCCAGTTAGAAGTAGCACCTGTCAAAGCAAAAGCATTTAAAGTACCATTTAACGGATTCGCTGTTAAGTTATTTAAGGTAGTTACCCCTGCATTATTACCACTTGCTACACCTTGATTGAAGTTATAATAAGCTATTAAACCAGCCTCATTACCTTGTAGTTCACGTTTGTAAGTAGATAAAAGTTGAGAACAAGTACGTGCTGTATTCCACACTCTTACTTCATCTACTGCACCTCTAAAATATTCTCCTGCTGGCGTTGCACTTGCACCAGATTCTGCACCAATAATAAACGTATTACTTACTGAATACTGAATAGGATAAGTAGCACCTGCGTCATCTCTTACTGCCTCTACGCCGTCAATGTATAAAATCATGATGCGTCCATCATAAGTTAGAGCAAAATGATGCCAACCTGAAGCTAAACCTGTAGAAGGTGTATTGATGAAACGAGTTGTACCATTTCTACGAACCCCCGCACTAATTTCATTGGCTGCTCTTGTATAAATAGCATAACCACCTGTTTCTGTATTACCTGCAATGGTCGTATTTGCCATACCTGTTGTCCAACTGTTGCGGAAAGCCCAAACTTCTAAAGTTACGGCTGCCGTTGGTCTTAACAAAGCACTATTTGTACAAGCTACATAATTGTTTGCAGCACCTTCAAAATTCAAGGCATTGTTAATAGGCGTACCAATTACCACTGTAAACGGATAAGTTACAGATGTACAAGTAGCTGTATTAACTGTTAAATTGAAATTATAAACACCTGCTGGTGCTGTATTTGGAATAGTTACTGCTATTGGCGAAGCTGTCAATGCCTGATTCGTTACTGCCACAAAACCTGCCATTGCGTTAGGCGTACCTGTCGTAATGCTGTATTGTGTAGGCGTACCTGTAGTAGCTGTATAAGGTAAGTTGAAAGAAGTTGCCCCTACTGTTACGTTTGGTACAGTGCCTAAAGTAATTGTTGGCGAAGCATTAATTGTTACGTTAAATGTTGCGGTAGCTGCTGGACAAGCTCCTGCTGCTGCAATCGTATTGGTTACAGTGTAAGTCCCTGCTGTACTTGCTGCCAAATTAATTTGACCTGTAGTATTGCTTACAAAAACTAAACCTGCTGGTGTAGCTGAGAAAGTACCTGCAATACCGCCACCTGTGAAAGTTGGGCTTGGGTTAGTAGCTGATGAACAATAAGCTGCTGCTGCGTAGTTGAATGTAGCTACTGCTTGAATATTTACATTCAAGGTTGCACCATTTGAAGTTAAATCACAACCATTATTTGTTACAATACAACGGTAGCTACGACCATCAAAAGAAGCACCTACACCTGTTAATGTCAAAGTAGCTGTAGTAGCACCTGAATAGACACCGCCATTGCTAATATCCGTAAAAGGATTAACCCCTACTGCTTCCTGCCAACGATAAGCTAATGTACCTGTAGCATTAGTAGCTGTTACAGAGAAATTAGCATTACCCACGCCACACTGATTAACTGTAGTAGGTTGGGCTGTAATACTGAAACCTGCCGAACAAACTACGTCTATTGTGTAGGCTCTTGTAGCCGTACAGTTGTTAGCATCTGTAGTAGTTACTGTAAAATTATATGTACCTGCTGCGGTTGGTGTGCCACTCAATACGCCTGCTGCGGTCAATGTTAAACCTGCTGGCAATGCTCCTGCTGTTACAGCAAAAGTGTAAGGGGCTGTACCACCTGTGGAAGACAAGTTAGCCGTTGTATAAGCCGTACCTACTGCACCATTGCCCAAAGTAGCTGGTGTAACGGTAATTGTAGGACAAGTAACGGTAATTGTATATGCCTGAATACCCGCACAGTTGCTTGCACTGTTGTCTGTTGCTCTTACTGTAAAATTGTAAGTACCTGCTACTGTTGGCGTACCACTTAATACACCTGCTGTAGTCAAAGTCATACCTGTAGGCAATGTACCTACTGCCACTGTAAAAGTATAAGGGGCTGTACCGCCTGTTGCAGAGTAATTTACAGTTGTGTAGGCTGCTCCTACTGTTGCTGTATTGGTAATGGTAGCAGGGCTAACCGTAATTGTAGCACAACCTGTTGCGTTTACTGTACCTGTGATAGCAAATACGAAAGGCGTTGCTAATACGTCATTAGTTGTAAACTGTACGTTGCCATTGTAAACACCACCAGCCGTAGCATCTAAACGAACTTGGAACGTAGCTGTACCTAAAGCAGCTACAGTGCTTGGGAATGTACCTACTAAACTGTAACCTGTTGGTAAAGTTAAAGCACTTAAATTTAAGTCTGTTAAACCTGTATTGTTAATCGTGAAAGTACGAGTTACAGGTGTACCTACGTTAGTTGTGCCGTAGTTAATTGGTGTGGTGCTATTATTAGGAATATTGGTAATATTATCCAATACCTTAATAACAGGTTTGTGCAACATTACACGCATTACTACAGGTAAGTGGTCAGAGATAGTTCTGCCATCAAAGTTTTGATTTAAGAAAGTAGGAATAGCATAAACATCTGGTATGATGGTTGTATTTGGCAAATATTCATCATATAATTCATCTGAAATAGCCAAATGGTCAATCATATCTGTTTGGTCACCTACATAAGACCTCCAACGTCCATCACTCAAAGTTTTTGAAACATAACGGAAGTTATTAGAGGTTGTAAATGCGTCAAAACTTGTGGGGGTAGTAGCTGTATAACCACTTGCTACAGTAAAGTCTGCATCTTCGTTGTGGTCGCCACCAATAATAATTCTGTCATTGGGGAAATCTGCATCAAGACGTTGTTTGAAAGCATCAAAATCGTATTTACGGCGTGTATAACCCTCTGAACCCGGAGTAGAGTTGGCTTTTGCGTGTAAAGAAACTAAACGAATACGAGTAGTTACACCATTTAAGGTAGCATTCACAGTAAGCATAGCAGGGAAACGACCTGATGCCCAGAATTGGGAAGGATTACCTGTAGGATACCCTGTTACATTATAATCTTGCAAATAACAAACGATATTACCACCATTTACCGCAGGGTCTGGTTGGATAACAGAAGTTCTATAAATGAAACCAACCTTTTGAGATTGTGCAGGGTCGCCAGATGTAGATACACATGGAGATAAAACACCTGCATAGCCTGTCATGCTTGCCACTAAATTATTAAACAAAGTAACATCTACTACTTCTTGCACCATATAAACATCGGCATCCATAGATTGCAAAGTTGCCAACGCATTGGCTAATTGTGTAGCAGGTACAATATTGGAATTACTTTGCAAACCAAACCATAACATATTAAAAGTTACAACTTCTAATGTTTGGGTAGTTGGTACAGTTTGGAAACTTGGTTGGTAAGCCGTTGCGTTATTAACGTCTGCATTTTGGCGAGGTTGGAATTGATAAGTTCCTCTAAATTGACCTTGCACACCAATAAGGGCAGGAACAGTTTGAGGAACATCACTACCTAATAAATTAAAATTTGTTTCAGAAGTACCCGCAGTTCTACAAATAGCATTGCTAACACTACCATAATTAAATCTATAACTACGTGCTGGTAAGAACAAGCCTCTATCTGTGAAAGTAGGATTATTAATTTGTACTAACAAAGCCTCGTCTGCCTCTGTCATTGCACCTGTAATTACTTTTGGTACAATAGGCGTAGGATTTACTGCACCAATCGTATAAGAAGTAAGGGTGCTTACTTGCAACAAACCAGAACCCGGCACACCCGTAGTAGGTTGAAATTCTGCCAAAGTACCTGTTACTGTTAAAAATTTACCTACAGCTAAATTGGCATCATTGAACAATGGATTACCTGTTCTTGCATCAAAAATTGCAATACCTCCTGTCGCATCTTGCATGAATACAGTACCACCAAATTGTTTAGCTACTGTAATTGTACCTGTCAAAGTAACTACTGTACCCAAAGGTAAACCTCTTGCTGCTCCAATAGTAGTTCCTACAATAGTTTGTGTACCACCTGCCGTAGCTGTGCCTGTTTTGTTGGCAGCTACAAAAGTAAGGTCTGCATTAGTAATGGCAGCAACATTGATAGTATGATTGACTGTAGCTGCTGCAGCCACGTCTGCCGTTACAAAGAAAAAGCCTGTGTTACCACTATTTACAGTTTGGTTTGTGAAACTTGGGAAAACGTGAGTACCTGTACCCAAAACTGTAGATTTAGTAGAAAGCAAAGTAGCCGTAGCTGCATTGAAAGTGCCTGTAGCTTGATACCACAATTTCAAATTCGTAATATCTGTAGCTGTATAAGTACCTGCTGTAGTAATTGTTAAGCCTGTTAAAGTAGCATTAGCTGTAGTAACGGCTAATTGGAAAGCTGACAATACTCTGTTTGTTGCACCTTGTGAAATATTACCTGCTGTTACTTGTGCAGGAGAACTCAAAGCCACATCTGCTGCGGTTGCTGCAATGATAGTTTTTGCACCGCCAGCCGTAGCCGAACCTGTTTTATTACCACTTGCAAAAGTAATGTCCGCAGGGGCTATAGCACCCAAAGAAATTGTATTACCTACCGTTGCAGCACCCGCCAAATCTGCTGTTACGAAAATGTAACCTGTAGCATTTTGAGCTATATTTTGAGCTGTAAAACTTGGGAAAACGTGAGTGCCTATACCCAAAGTAGCTGTTTTGGTAGATAACGTAGCATCACCCGCATCTAAAGTTGCATCTGTAGAATAACGTACTTTTAAGTTAGTCAAATCCGCTGCTACATAACCACCTGCTGTAGTTACAGTTAAACCTGTTAGACTGGCTGCTGAAGTCGTTACGGCTAATTGGAAGGCAGATAAAACTACATCAGTAGTGCCTTGTGATACATTAGACGCACCCACTTGGGCAGGAGAAGAAATTGCGATGTCTGGAGGGGTGGCTGGAACTGTACCAAAAGTAATTTCAAAATCATCAATAGCTAAACCGTCATCTGCACCTGAAGCATTAAAGTCTTGCCAACGTATCCAGAAATTAGTATTATTTGGCAAATTGACCCCTGTAATAGTATTCGTAATGGCTGTTCTATTGGCAGCTAAATTTCCGTCTAATGCCCCTACCGTAGTAGTGAAAGGAGAAGCAAAATCAAGGGCAGTTACATTTGTCCAAGTTCCTGTAGTCAATGAAGTTGCATCTGTACTGTATTGGAATGTGATTCTATCAGCCCTTCCTGTTGTGCCTAAACGCCACTGCTCGCCTACATAAGCAATCACAATATCAGTTACTACTGCACCTGTTGCATTTCGATAGACACCGCCTATTGTAGGAACAACAGAACCAGATTGCAAACCACCAAAGGCTCTGTCAGTTGCTGACGCTGAACCATAGCTATAGGTATTACCTGCATTACCAGAACCTGTATCTGCTGCATAACTTGTATTTGCACCTGAGCCTGTTTCATTGAAAGCCCAACCTGCTGGTAATACAGTATTTGTTGTGCCTGTATTTGCTAACCCATTAAAGTTTTCTGTTTTTTTTCCTGCTACGCCCTGAACGGTAACATCAACAGGAGTTTGTGCCTGTGCCGACCACGACACAAAAACACTCAACAACAACGCCCAAAGGTGTCGTTGATTGGGTAAGAATTTTCGCATATAGAATAAATGAATTGATTGAAAAAATACGAGAATTGATAACTTGATGTGTGTAATTTTAAGCTAACAAAATTAAGAATTATATATGAATAAATAGTAAATTCAAAGAGAATAATCTTTGAATTTTAATCATATTAAAACCCTTCTAATGCTAATTGCGTAATCACAACTTCTATTTGTTTTAATTAATAGTAAATTTTGTAGAATAATAGAGAATGGCTTACTTTGGCTCTAAAATACAGCAAACTATGAAAACTATTCATTGGAAGGGCATCGGGCTTGGGCTTGCAGTTTTGTTGGCAAGTTGTGAAACAAAAAAAAATAGTGGGAGCATCTCCGAACAAGCTGCTACTCAAAACACTATCCAACTCAAAAAAGCACCTATTTTTGAGGCAGATTCAGCCTACGCCTTTGTGCAAAAACAAGTGAGTTTTGGAACAAGAGTGCCTAATACACCTCCTCACGTTGCTTGTGGCAACTATTTGGCTGCTACCCTGAAACAATACGGCTGGCAAGTAACCGAACAACCTTTTGAGGCTAAGGCTTTTGATGGTACGGTACTTAAATCCAAAAATATTTTTGCTGCATGGAATCCTTCGGCTACCAAAAGAATTTTGTTGGCAGCTCATTGGGACACCAGACCTTTTGCAGACCAAGAAAAAGATGCCACCAAACACAAAACACCTATTGATGGGGCAAATGACGGAGCAAGTGGCGTAGCCGTACTATTAGAAATTGCCCGCACTGTGGCTGCCTCCAAAGAAATTCCTTTAGAAGTAGGTATAGATATTTTATTACTCGACAGTGAGGATTACGGACAACCCGAAGGCACAAATTCAGCAGACTACAAGCAAGATACATGGTGTTTGGGTTCGCAGTATTGGGCTAATAACAAGCACCAAGCCAATTATGGGGCGTATTACGGTATTTTGTTGGACATGGTAGGCGGAATGAATGCGAAATTTTACCAAGAGCAACAATCTATGAAATATGCTCCCAGCGTAGTGCAACAAGTTTGGCAAATTGGGCAACAGTTGGGTTATGGTCAATATTTTATCACACAATCTTCTGAACCTATTATAGACGACCATATTTATATTAACAATATTGCTCGTATTCCTATGATAGACATTATTCATTATGACCCATCAGACGGTAATTATTTCCAGAATGATTGGCATACTTTAAATGACAATATCAAAATTATTGACAAACAGACATTGAAAGCTGTTGGACAAACGGTACTACAAACGTTATATAATGAAACAAAATAAAAAACAAAGACTGTAAAAGTTGTGCTCATCTTAACAAACTTAAACACAGAACTTTTACAATATTTCATAAATATCGTGTAGCTTTAAAACATTATCAATATTGTTAGTTAATAAATGCTAACAATATTTGTATCACAGACTTTTGTCTGTGGCGTTAATTTATTCATAAACAGCTATTTAGTTTCACACAACGCCATTTTATCATGTTTCAATCAGACGTAGAAGCCGCAGACGCATTGGCAAAATCCTATAAAGAGTTACACAAAGAAATTTCAAAGGTCATCATCGGGCAAGATGAAGTAGTAAGGTTGGTACTAACAGCTATTTTTTGTCAAGGGCATTGTCTATTAGTAGGTGTACCCGGTTTGGCAAAAACTTCTTTGATTCAAACTATTTCTCGTGTGCTTGACCTGAAATTCAACCGTATTCAGTTTACGCCAGACCTTATGCCTTCGGACATTTTGGGGGCAGAAACGATGGACAAAGACCGTAATTTTAAGTTTGTCAAAGGGGCTATTTTTGCCAATATTGTCTTGGCAGACGAAATTAACCGTACTCCGCCTAAGACTCAAGCTGCACTGTTAGAGGCTATGCAAGAATATTCGGTTACGGTGGCAGGACAACGGTATGAATTAGACCGTCCATTTTTCGTATTAGCTACGCAAAACCCCATAGAACAAGAAGGTACATACCCATTGCCAGAGGCACAACTTGACCGTTTCATGTTCAATGTATGGTTAGACTACCCAAGCTATGAGGCTGAGGTACAAGTAGTTAAGAATACAACGATGGACACTAAACCTACTTTGAACAAAATCCTAAATGCGGAGCAAATCATGTATTTTCAGCATTTGGTAAGGCGTGTACCTATAGCAGACAACGTAGTGGAATATGCCGTAAAACTGACACACAAGACTCGTCCACATGGCAATATGGCAATAGACACTACCAAAAATTATTTGGAATGGGGAGCAGGTCCAAGAGCTTCACAATATTTAGTATTGGGGGCTAAATGCAATGCCTTGTTAAACGGTAAATATTCGCCAGATATAGAAGATGTAAAAGCCGTAGCTGTACCTATTTTACGCCATAGAATTATTCGCAACTTTAAGGCGGAGGCAGACGGCGTAGGTGTAGAACAAATTATTCAAAAGTTATTGTAGCATAATTTATAAGGTAAAAGATGTCATCTTTCTAAAAGATGACATCTTTTTATATGTAATTACTTCAAAAACGGGTTACTCCATTGCGAAGCCGTATAAACATTTTTGCCTGCCAAAGTCCTTAGGAAAGCTATAACAGCTTCGGCTTCTTGGGTAGTTATATTGAGTTTTTGTATTCTGTTATTCGGCTTTAAACGCCTGTCTAACAGTGCATTATCGGCTACTTTCCCGTCATAATGCCCTAAAACATTGATTAAAGCAGGGAAAGCCCCATTGTGCATCATAGGTGTATTAGCTCTGCCGTCTGCATTGGTTATATCTCTTAGCGTAGGCGAAACCGTATTCGTAAGGTCTAAACCCTGCACACCAAGTTTACCAACTACACCATTATTACCCGTATTAGGGTCTATATCAAATTCAGGTGCTTGATGACAGCCACCACAACCCAAACCACCACCAATGCGGCTACTATTTGCATCAAACTGTGGTGGAGCTAAAAATAAACCTTTACCTGCATTTTCCAAAGTAGAGAAGTTAGGGAAGTTTTGTCCATCATTGGCTACGGCTGCCCTGCCTATGTCATATTTACTGTCAAAAGATTGAATACTACGTACAAATTGCGATAAACACTCTTGTAGTCTTGCTTCTGTAACATTGATGTCGCCATAGACAAAACGGAATAACTCGTTGTAGTAGCCTATTTTTTGTAGTTTAGCCAATAAATCAGTAAGATTTTGGCGACCATTCTGCCCACTAAAGCCCATTTCTGCGTGATCTTGGATAGGTTTAGTAGTTTGCTGTTCCAAAGAGGCTGCCCTTTCGTCCCAAAAAAACTTCACTTCTTGTCTAAACCGAGCATTGATAAGTCGCATAGAATGTCTGCCTGTGAGTCCACCACTCACGCCTTTGCTGGCGATTTCTGTATCTCCAAAAGCTGCCTCTTGACGATGGCAACTTGCACAAGCTACTGTGTTATCTATACTTAAACTTTTGTCATAAAACAAGACCCGACCTAGTGTAGCTTTAGCATCAGTAATTTTGTTGCCTCCAGCATTGTCTTTGGTGATGTAGTTAGGAATGGTTTGATTGGCATACTTTGCCAAGTTGTTAAGGTCTATGTTATTACCAAAAGTAGCTTGCAAAACAGCCGTATTCACGACTTGTGTTTGTGTAGTGTCGTCTTTGGAACACTGCGAAAAAATGACACTACCAAAAATGATGGTTGAAACAAAAAAAAGTTTTCTATACATAGGTCAATAGTTTCCTAAGTTTGACGTGAATAAGAATAAAAGGTTTAAAATAGAAGCTAATTTATTTTTTATAGTAGAGTGTTAATGGAAAAGTCCATATAGAGCAATGATATAAAACAGAATTGGTAAATAGCCTTGCTGAGCTTTATATAGATAAAAACAGAGTGTTTCATAGGGCAAGAAATATATTAACCAAGTGCTAAAGATGGTCATTAACTTTAAAAATATAAAGGTGAATGAGCTAATTTATTTGACTAAACTAACATATAAATAACTCATTCCTATTATCAATGACAAAGTACCTAAGGTGGCTATACCTATATACATCATAATCCCATCTCTAAAAATCACAGATTCCGCAGGATTGTTTGGATTTACATAAATAGTGAGTGGGTGCGTGATTTTATCTGCGTAAGGTTGTGCTAAATCAGGAGAAGCATGATTGGCTTGTCCTCCTATAAGGTCAACTAAAAAAACTTTATTGTTTTGATAGGTCTTTGCGTTAAAATCATATTGATAGGTTACAAATAAACCATAGCTAGCCTTTGTTGAATGGTCTTTTCTTTCTGCAATCTTTTTTTCCAATACCGTAGCCACAACAAGTCGCCATTGTTGCACATTTCTATAAGTTATTATCATTTTATGGCTTGCATAAAAACAACCCAAAGCTATTAAAATAGCAAAAATACCAACCACCATTTTCTTATAGTTTATTTGCATTGAGTTAAAGTCATTACAAAATAGTAATCATAGTAAATTAGGTTATATTATTTTTGATTATAAATACTTGATAATCAAAAGTCTAAAATATTTTAAGATTGTTAGATAATTTTATTTGATTACTACTCAAAAGGTTTTTAAGTAAAGTTGAGTACGTAAATACTACCAAAGTAATTTGCCTTTATACGAATAATTTAATAACAAATAATTCATATAAAGGCAAATACAATTTTATTTAGTATATACTTTAATAATTTATTATTTACAAATAGTATAGTTACTTGTGATGCCAAATACAGGAAACTCCATAGTTACAGAGGTAGCTGTGCTTTTAGTGATTTTTATTATATAAGCACCAGTACCACTACTTGGTGTCATATTAAATGTGTTGTCACTAAATGTCCATTTTCCATCGCCAATAGGTGTTTTGTAATCTGGTTGTACTGCTTGCTCATAAGTGCCGTCAGATTTAAAATAATAGGTACTAAGCCCTGTTGTTTCTGGACACCAATATTTTCCAACCATATTGCTTTTAACATCTACAGCGGGTGTACTATCACTAGACGAAGAGCAAGCTCCCATTACTAATACCATTAGTAATAAAGATAAGCATAAATTTAATTTTTTCATGATAAAAATTTGTAGTAGTTTAATTAAAAAATAGATTAACTATGAAAAATGATTTTATTTGAACAACTTAACAAAAAATATAGTATAAATTTTACTTCCAACAACTTAAAAGGTAATGTAAACAATAATAAGTAGAACAGAAATCTTTTCCAAATCGTAACACAAGTATTTTAGAAATTTTCCTAATTTTTGTTAAACATTACCCTCTACCAATGGTTAATTGGCTTTAACGCCCTCTTTTTTTGCTTTTCTTTTTACTCTTTTTGTGCGAATGTGTATGCGTTTTTTCAACTTCTATGATTGTAGTGCGTACCTCATACTTTTTCTTGTAAAGTACCAAAATGGTATCAAAAGTATTGTAAAAAACGACATAACGGAAGATACTGATACGGTCTTCGGGACAATCTAAGTACCACACTTCATTTTCATAGACACAATGAATGACTTGTTCACGTACTTTTTCGCCAACAAAAATCTTAATTTTATAGTCCGCAGATTTCTCTAAAATAGTCCGTTCTACAATTTCAATCTTCACTGTTTGAGGTTTGTCATTAAATTCTTTGTACTTTTTGGCATCTGCCATGACTACCTCCAGCACCTTTTGGGTGTTAGGTGTTACTAACTTTTTGGCAGTTTCGAAATCCTGCTTTTCCAATGCCACAAAAAAGGCATTCATTTTTTCATCAATATTTTGTTGTGCCACTTCTTGCGAAGATTTACACGCAAAAAATAAAAATAGGACTAAATAAGACCAACGCAATAGATTGTTCATAGTTTTATATAATTTTGTTTAAATGATACTTTGTAAAGATGTTTAAAATAATTTTAAAATATACACTATGGGTTTGTTTTTTTGTGGCTTGTTCGCCAAAAAAAACGAAAGAAATACCTCAAAACAAGGTAGAAAGTTTGTTTGCAGCAACAACTGTTTTATCAGTTACCTTGCAAATGCCCTTAGAAAAAGTAATTAAAGATGTAGGTGAACAACGCCAATGGCATGAGGCTTTTTTGATTTGGCAAGGCAAAAAAATAAAAATCAAGGTCAAGACAAGAGGCAATTTTAGACGCAACCCCGAAAATTGTAACTTCCCACCTCTCCAAATCAATTTTGATACGACTACCACCGCCCAAACTCCCTTCGAGGGCTACGACAAATTGCGTTTGGTTACGCACTGCCAACAACAAGATAGTTTGTACGAACAGTTTTTGGTAGAAGAATACGGCATTTACCAAACCTATAACCTTATTACATCACAAAGTATTCGTACTCGGTTGCTTTTGATGAACTACCAAGACACCGAACAGCCCGAAAAAAGTACACCAAAGTTGGCTTTTTTCATAGAATCTTCGCCCCAAATGGCAAAGAGGTTACAAGCCGAATGGCTGCAACAAAAAGATACGGTACAATACCTACAATGTAATAGTTTTGTGGCTACACAAATGGCGGTTTTCCAGTTGTTAGTAGGCAATACAGATTGGTCTGTAAGCAACCAACACAACATAGACGTTTTGCGAACTGCCCACCAAGAGTATTTGCCGATACCCTACGATTTTGATTTTGCGGGGTTGATAGATGCACCCTACGCAGGTACAGACTCTAATTTGCCTACCTCTTCGGTTACAGCAAGAGTGTATCGGGGTTACTGCCAAAGTGAGGCAGAAATGGCGTTGGTTATCGAAAAATTTAGGCAGTTACGCCCTTCCATAGATTCTTTGTGGAAGTCTTTGCCCTACCACCAAGCCCACCGCAAAGCCAAAGCCCAAAAATATGTGCAGGATTTTTACCAGATTTTGGCACAACCCGACTCTGTGGAATGGTATTTTATGAAAAATTGTCGTTAAAAGTTGCATACTTTATACAGTAAAGTATAAAGTATGCGTAAAATAGCCTAAATTTGTATTAATTTGCATAAAATTTTTGTGCTAAATAAAAAATTTTAATAGTAAGTGCTTATTTATCAAACAAATAGATAAAAAATATTGCAAAAATAACCTAAAAATTACATAACAAAGGCAGTAGATTTTTGTTATTATATCAACAAATTATAGCTGTCAAAGCACCTCTTTATTGTTACTCGAAGCAAAAAAATTAGCCATTAAAAACCTTATTATACATTTAGAGTTTCTTTACTAACTACTTTTCTTTACTATGCACTTCCAATCAGAAATACAGCCTGACAATACATTAGCTACTAACCAAGCACCCAATACCAATACCTCTAAAACTAACTCTTTTATAGCCTATAGTCGTTTGCCTATTATCATTGCTATTTCGGTGAGTGTGGGTATGTATATTGGTTCTACTTTGTTTGGTTCGCAGCACGTAGCGAAGGGTACGGTGCTTACGATGAAGTTTAAGGAGATTTTTGGCTACATAGAAGACTACTATGTGGATACAGTAGATATGAACAAGGTAGCCGAAGTAGGTATCAAAAAGATGTTGGAGGAGTTAGACCCTCACACTATTTACATTCCTGCCAGTGATGTTAAACTCTCGAATGCACCCTTAGAGGGAGATTTTGAGGGCATTGGCATTGAGTTTAATATTTTCAAAGATACGTTGGTGGTCATAGCCCCAATGCCCAACAGCCCTTCGGAGGAAGTGGGGCTGCAAAGTGGCGATAAAATCGTGTCTGTAGATGGCGAAAGTATTGTAGCTAATAAGTTGTCTAACAAAGATGTATTCAAAAAACTACGAGGCAAGGCAGGTTCTACTGTCCGTTTGGGTGTGATTAGGGGCAACAGCAAGGCACAAATGTACTTTACGGTTACTCGCAAACACATTCCTACTTATACGGTTGATGCCTGTTATATGCTCAATAAACAAACGGGCTATATCAAAATTAGTCGTTTTGGGGCAAAAACGTATGATGAATTTGCTTCGGGACTTGAAAAACTCTTGTCGCAAGGCATGAGCCAACTTGTGTTGGATTTGAGAGATAATCCGGGGGGCTATTTGTCGGCTTGTACCAAGATAGTAGATGAATTTTTGCCTAATCAACAGTTGATTGTTTATACAGAAGGCAAAGAAGATAGATTTAATAGCAAAGAATTTGCGACTGGAGCAGGTCGTTTCGAGAAAGGTAAAGTCATGGTTTTGATAGACGAAGGCAGTGCGTCTGCCTCCGAAATTGTGGCGGGGGCATTGCAAGACCAAGATAGGGCTTTGATAGTGGGGCGGAGGTCTTTTGGTAAAGGTTTGGTACAAAAACCTGTAACCCTTAACGACAGTTCGGAGCTAAGAATTACGATTTCTCGTTACTATACGCCAAGTGGTCGGAGTATTCAGAAAAAATATGAGCATGGCGACAGCAAAAGTTACCAAGCCGAAATGGAAAATAGGTACAAACATGGTGAGTTGTATTATGCGGACAGTATCAAATTTGATGAACATTTGCGTTACAAAACTACCAAAGGGCGTACTGTGTATGGCGGTGGCGGTATTATGCCCGATATTTTTATAGCCCAAGATACCGCATACCTTACACCTTATTTGAGTAAACTCTATGCCGAAAATTTGGTGCGAGAATATGCGATGCAATACGCTAATACACACCGCAAAAGGCTACAACAAATGATGCCAATGGTGTATGTGAGCCAGTTTCAGTTGTCTGAAGAAGAAATGAAACAGTTTATTCAGTTTGGGGCTAAAAACGGTGTTGCTTTCAACGAAAACGACTACAATACATCTAAAAAATTCCTCAAAAACCAACTCAAAGCCTTGATAGCCCGCAGTATTTGGAGCAATGAAGATGCTTTTTACCGAATTATAGGGCAGGAAGATGACGAGCTGCAAAAAGCTCTTGAGCATTTCAGTAAATACGACCAATTATTGAAGGTGAATTAATAAGCAATAAACTATAAAAAACAGCTTGGCGGTTGATAGCTTACTGCCAAGCTGTTTTGTTTTTATGGTGAAAAAATACAGCATTTGCCATGTTCAATCCTACAGACTTGTATCTTTTACAAGGCATGAAAGCCCCCAACTATTTTGATTAAAAAAATTGACAATTACTTAAAAAAATTGCGTACTTCGTAGTGGCTAATTGTCATCTAAAATTTACTGAAAATGTCTATCTCTCGCATCAACCAATACTACAAAGACCTTGAACGGATAAAATCAAGGGCAACGACACAAAACGAATTGGCTATTAAATCGGCTTTTAAGAACCTCCTCAATGATTATTGCAGAACGAAGGACTTGGAAGTGATAGAGGAACAAACCATTGTGGGTTCTAACAAAAGACCTGACGGCGTGGTGGTAGATGCCTTTAAGTTTCGGTACGGCTATTGGGAGGCGAAAGACGCACAAGACGACTTGGAAAAAGAGATTGTAGCCAAACAACGGAGCAACTACCCGATGTTTAACTTCTTGATAGAAAATTCGGTGCAAGCCGTTTTGATACAAGGAGAGAACAAACAAAAAGTAGATATTACAGACAAACAGGCATTGCACCAACTGATTACGCAGTTCATAGCCTACGAAAGAACGGAAATCAAGGAATTTAAACAGGCTATTACGCAGTTTCAGACAGATTTACCGCAGATTATTGAGGTATTGAGAGAAATGATAGCGAAACAAACCACTAATGAAAAAGATGTAATCTTTTCAAAAGATTACATCTTTAATGAGGAATTTGCGAAGTCAAGACAAGAATTTTTCACCATTTGCCAAGAGGCAATTAACCCGAACATCAAACTGTCGGACATAGACGAGATGCTGATACAACACATCTTGACCGAAGATATTTTTAAGGCGGTGTTTGATGACGAGGTTTTTCATGAGGAAAACAACATAGCGAAGGCACTGAAAAAGATAGAAAAAACCTTTTTTTCGGGAGAAGTAAAACGCAAAACCTTAGAGGCTTCACGCCCTTACTACGTCCAAATAAAGGCAAGAGCAGCCGAAATGCAAGATTACACCCAAAAGCAAGAGTTTTTGAAGGGCATTTACGAAAACTTTTACAAGGCGTATAACCCGAAAGCAGCCGATACGCTGGGCATTGTCTATACGCCCAAAGAAATTGTCAATTTTATGCTGGAAAGTACGGACTATTTGCTCGAAAAGCATTTTGGCAAAACTTTGAGTGATAAAAATGTGCATATTCTTGACCCCGCCACAGGGACAGGCACTTTTGTAACGGATTTGCTCAATTATTTGCCCAAACAAGACCTCGAATACAAGTACAAACACGAAATTCACGCCAACGAAGTGGCTATTTTGCCCTATTACATTGCCAACCTCAACATAGAGTACACCTACAAAAACCGTATGAAAGACTATGTAGAGTTTAAGAATTTGTGTTGGGTAGATACGCTGGACAGCACAGGCGGATTGGCATACATTGGCAAAAAAGGGGATTTGTTTGGCGTTACGGCAGAAAATACGCAACGGATAAAGCACCAAAACGAACAGAAAATTTCGGTCATTATTGGTAATCCTCCGTACAATGCCAACCAACAAAACGAAAATGACAACAACAAAAACCGCAGCTATGCGGAAATAGACCAACGGATTAAAGATACTTTTATCAAAGAAAGTACGGCACAAAAAACGAAAGTCTATGATATGTATGCACGTTTTTACCGTTGGGCAATGGACAGAGTGGCAGAAAAGGGCATTATTGCCTTTGTTACGAACCGCAGTTTCATAGACAGCAAAACCTTTGACGGTTTCCGCAAGATTATCGCAAGGGATTTTGATGAGTGTATCATTGTAGATACAAAATCTGATGTGAGGGCAAACCCCAAAATTTCGGGGACAAAGCACAATGTTTTTGGCATACAGACAGGCGTAGCCATTATGTTTTTGGTGAAAACAGGGAAGAAATAGAAATTTTTGCGTAGTGCTGGGCTTCCGTAAAAATCATTGAAACCCCGTAGGGGTGATATATTTATAGCAAAAGATTAAGTGGAAAACATCGCAACCCCGTAGGGGTGAAATATAACACCCCTACGGGGTTGCGACGAAGTATTGTCATTATTTTTCTATAAATATTGCACCCCTACGGGGTTAGTTTATTTATGTAAAGTCCGTTAGGAATGATATATTTGTAGCAAAAAATTGAGTAGAAACCATTGAAACTCTGTAGAGGTGATATATTTATAGCAAAAGATTAAGTGGAAAACATCAAACCCCATAGGGGGTGGCATTTCACCCCTACGGGGTTCTACTATTCTAAATTATCTTCTAAATTGCTATAAATATGTCATTCCTACGGAATTAAAAAAACTCATCCAGCTTTAATTGCAAGCTAAATATATTTTAGTACCCAAAATAATTTAAACCTATGCCCTGCAAAATCTACTACTACGCCCTCGCAGACGAACAAACCAAAACCGAAAAACTTGAATGGTTTAAAAACACCAAACTACAAGACATTGATTTTGAGTTAGTGAAACCCGATAAAAATGCGAATTGGATAAACCTAACGGATAATGATTTTGAAAGTCTTATTCCTGTGTGTAGCAAAGAAACCAAAGGCGGAAAAGGCGGAAATGCTATTTTTGAATTGTTTTCGTTAGGGGTAAATACAAATCGGGATGAATGGGCGTATGACTTTAATAAACAGAATTTGATTTCTAAAATGATATTTTTTTCTAATGTATATAATGTTGAAGCTGTTAAACATAAAGGAAAAAACGCAGATAGTATTTGGGACGATTTAGACTATTCTATAAAGTGGGCAAGTGATTTAAGGAACAATGTGTCAAGAGGTATAAAAGTTACTTTTGATGAAAATTTTATAATTAAATCACATTACAGACCTTTTACTTCTAAGTATATATACTTTAATAAAGAATTTATAGAACGAAAATATAAAATGCCTGAAATTTTTGGTTATAAAAACTCTTATCAAAATAAAATTATAGGGTTTTCTGGTATATCTTCTTCCAAACCATTTGCTACATTAGCTACAAATACGATTATTGCACTTGATTTTCTTGAAAAAACTCAATGCCTTCCTCTCTACCGTTATGTAAATGGCGAAAGGGTAGATAATATAACGGATTGGGCGTTAGAGTTGTTTCGTGGGCATTATGAAAGCTCCCTAACCCTAAGCCCCCCAACCCCCGAAGGGGGAGTTAGTACGTCAAAAACTCCCCCTTCGGGGGTTGGGGGGCTTACGAAACTCGACATTTTTCACTACGTCTATGCCGTTTTGCACCAACCCGCATACAGAACGAAGTATGAACAAAACCTCAAACGTGAGTTTCCTCGCATTCCTTTGTATGCAGATTTTTGGAAATATGCGGAGGCAGGGAAAAAATTAATGGACTTGCATTTGAATTATGAAAACCTCACCCCCAGCCCCTCTCCATTTGGAGAGGGGGGACTTACTCCCCCTTCGGGGGCTGGGGGGCTACTTGTCCGCAAAGACATTGATTTAGAGGTGTTTAAGGCATCAAAACAAGGGAAAAAGAAGAAAACAATGGAAGTAGAGATGACATCTTTTTCGAAAGATGTCATCTCTGAAACTCCTTTTACGGTTTATCCTATCTTAAAAATCAAAGACGGCAATATAGAAATAGACGAACTCACGACTTTGTGCGGCGTACCTGCGGAGGCTTTGGCGTATAAGTTGGGCAACCGTAGTGCTATAGAATGGGTGCTTGACCAATACAAGCCCTACAAGTCTGATGACCCAACGATACAAGCACAGTTTAACAACTACAATTTTGCAGATTATAAAGAACAGGTCATAGACTTACTACAAAAAGTAACTTGGGTAAGTGTGGAAACCATGAAAATAGTAAAAAACCTGTAGCATAGCCTTTAGACTGTGTTTGGACTTAATGCACAGCCTAAACTATGCCACAGGAAATGGCTTATTGCCCAATGCCCATTGCCTTGAAACCATAATAAATGGCAGCCTCTGTAGCCAAGCCAAACGCAATACCAAATCCAAAACCGTAGTTAATAAGTTTTGTGAAATACGTATCGGCAAAACTGTAAAACAACTTTTCTATTTCCGAAGGGTGCATAGTTTTTATCTTGTCCACCACCACTTTTTTGAGGTCGACAGAGTTAATTAATGCCGAAATATTGTTGTCTAAGGCTGCGATAGTGGCTTCTATAAGTTCTTTGGTCAAAAATTCCTTCGTTTCTACCGAAATGTGCGAAGGCAAATTGCCCAAGAAGTGCGTAGAAAGTCTATGAATTTCCGTTCTCAAAAACGCCTGTGTCGAAGGTTCTGCAAACAACTTGCTCAAAGTCTTCACAATGTCGTTTTCCAATGCCTCAATATCTACTAACTGGTTGATTTTCTGGCGTTTCACTTCCGCAAAGAACCGTTGAATAAACTGTATTTTCTGTTGCTCAAACGTAGCCGACTGCAAAAGTTGTTGTACCAATTTATCGGCAGTTGCTTTGTAAGTTTCCTCGTCCATCTTCGCAAAAACGTCTTTCATGTACGTATTCCGCAGTTTATCGTCCAAAACGTCATTCACAAAACGGCTTAGTTTTTCACCTATTTCGTCTTGCTGTTCTTTGCCTTGTTGCTGAATATGGCGGGTAACAATGTTGAGTTCATGGCTCATAATTCGTTGGAAATCTCGCATAGTTGCCACACCTGCCACTTTCAAAAACACCGAAACAGGCACTTTGAACAACTCTTTGAGGATAGAATACGACAGATTTTGTACCGACAACAACATTTCTTCCCTTGCCAAAAACTTTTCTAAGAGTTCTTTCAAATACGTTTTGTCCAATTCTATATTTAAATCACTCAATTTACTCATACCTATCGTTTGGGCTTGCACTGCCAACAAGTCATGCAAACTTCTACGTTCATCTGTAAAAAAGTTCGGGATACCGTTGTCCGCCAAGTCCAATACCGTATCTTTTATGGTAGATTGGTAGAAAAACGAAGCAGGGTTTTTCCGCAAAGCCATTTTGTAAACGTCATCGGCTATTTGTTTTTTGTTAGATTTGAGCCACAACATACCCATTTCCATTACATTGTCCACCAAAAAATCTAAATTGTCATTGAGCATTACCATTAACCTACCGTCCAACAATTCATTGATTTTGCGGTCTGGCGACAACTCTTGAGCCAATTTCACATCTACAAAATTGAACAACAAACTTCTAATCTCTGTGTCAATCAGTCTTTCGTGAATAAACTTGCTGACATTCAGCATGATAGCCGTTTTTTGTGTGTCTTCCAAATACTTGTCCAAACTGAACCGTTTGTACTTCATAAATTGCGGTTCTAACTTCGTAATCACATCTGCCTGACGGTCTGCACTCCGCACATAGTCAAACAATTCGCCCACTTTGTCATTCACCCACGTATTCAACAAAGTTTTGATGTTCTGTTGAATATTGGTAGGAATGACCTCTGCCACTACTTTTTCTCTGTTCGCAAATTTCTGCAAACCCACAGCCACTTGTTCTACCACATTTTTTCTAAACGTATCTTCATACGTAAAATCCGAAATTTTTTGTTCAATGCGTTGTGTATCAATATCTTGTAAATTCAAACTTTGCTGGCTGTTCAACAAGGTATGCAAAGCCTGTTGCCATTTCAGTTCATTGGCATCTTTGCCTGCTGCCGTTGGTGGCAACAAATAATCTATGGCTGCTTGCGAAATAAAATCGGCTACTTTATGTTTGTTTTCGTCTATCAGTTGTTGAATAATGGCGTAATGGTCTTTAGACAAAGCCTTGTAAATAGCTGCGTAAGTTTTTTGCTTATTGACCTCAAAACTTACACGCAAAATTTCCTCGTTTAGCAAGTGGTTTGCCACAAAATTGCCCATATTTCCTGCAAAACGTGCTTGATTTTTGGCTAAAATACTTGGTGTAAACGGCACTTGCATACCGCCAATAAACACAGGTTCATGTGGTCGAAACACCATTTTAATAGCCTGCCAATTTGTCCCCCAACCCGTAATGCCATACGCTAAGGCAGCTACACCTCCATACGCCAAAGGATTGTCTGGAGTAGGTAGGTAGTACAACGCACCACCTGCCAAACCACCCAACCACGCACCCAACACCGTAATAGGTTTGAGTTCTTCGCCCATGAACTTCTCCACCACGTTTTTCAGGGCGGTGTCGTCCATTTTGTGCAGCCTATTCGCTATAATATCTTCAATCTTACCTTTTGTAATTCCCTCTAAGTTGTTCATTAACAAGTCTTTGAGGTACAACGTAGCTACATTGCTTTGTTTGCTTGCATAAAAACGCAGATGTTCCAATGGCGTTTTAAGGGCTTCATCTATTTCTTTCACCAAAATATTTTCGGTGTTCAAATACAGTTTATCTACCAAATAGCCCTTCCAACGGTCTGCCACTACATCTCCCAACAACTTGTTTTCTAGTTGGGCATGAAATGTATCGTATAAATACAAGCTAATTTTAGAGGAATTTTGCTGACTTGCCGTAACCAACTGCCCCGATAATTCTTTGGCAAATTTTGTGAACCTTTGTTCATCTACCAACTGCCCCAAACTCTTTTCGCCCAAAGTCATAATTTGTTGTTTCAACTGTTCGGCTACTAAGGCACTGAACTTTTCATCATACAAAGTCTTGTTTTTCAGTGAGTTATTTACTAATTGTTGCAAGCCGTTTCGCATGAAATCTGCAATTTCTGCCTTAGACACCAATTCGCCAATGCGTTTTTCGAAGAACACCGCAATTTCATCAGTCTTAATTTGTCGCAAACCATGTATCAAACCCGCCACCAACATATCATGGAGGTTCATACCTTTGGCGTTGTCTTTGATGCGTTTGACGATACTACCAATTTTATTACTTTGTAAAAATTCAATGACTTTTTCGGTCAATTTTTCGGCAGTTTCGGCAGGTGTTTTTTGGTAAGTTTCTAACAAAATAACGATTTGTTTCACCACATCAGCCGATTGGCTAATGCTGTTTACAAATAAGTTAAAAACCATTGTTTTTAGCCCAGAAGGTACATTGCCTTTAAAGGTTTGGTCTATCAGTTCTTCGAGTTTAAAACGTCTTTCTTGCACCCAAACAATCAAAGAATTGATAATGGCAGGTAGTTTATCACGCAAAAAATCTCTTGAACTTTGTGCCAAATTATCGGACAAAAGGTCAAAAATCGTAGATTGTTCTTGTTCTAAAGTCTTGATAATAAAATCTGCAAAGTTGTTCAATAATTCATTGCCTTCTGGCGATGAAACAATGTCATTGATACGTTTCAAAAATTCTTCTGAAAGGGCATTGGTATAGTACAATCCCAACAATTCATGTATTTTCTTTTGAGAAACTTCTCTGGCAAGTTGTTCTATCAAGTCATCTGTTTGCAACAAATAAATAATATCTCTAATGAGTTTGTCTATTTGTTTGTCAAACTTTTGTTTGAGGACAATGTGCAAATCTGCTGAAAGTTCTGCGGTGTTATTCGTGATTTGCTGCCAAAAATCTTCGCTAACTAATTGATTAAAAGGTACATCACGAAAATCTTTGTAAAATTGCAACAAGGTAGTCATCAACAAATCTTCGTCTTTTAAGATTTGTGTCAATATCTTGCTGACTTGTACGGTGAGATGAGCAACTTGTTTTTCTGAAAAAACATCTTGTAAATAAATCTTATTGCCTATAAAATCTATCAACAAAGGCAGCGTATCAGACAAAGTATGTTTGGTTTGGTGCTTCAAATAGTCCGTAGTGAGGCGAATGTACGGCACATCTCCCACCTGAAAACTGGGTGAAACTTTGCCAAAAAGGTACACACCCAAAAACTCCGACACTGTTTTGTGCAATGCAGCCTGAAAACCCTCCTCTTTTTCCTTCAATTCTGCCCCCAAAGTTTGGTGGTTGATAATCTCCCTTTCTACTAATTGGCTAATTTTCTCTACAAATTGGTCTCTTGTGTCTATGATGACACCGCCTAAACCAAACTTTTTTTCGAACAACATCTTGATAGCCAAGTCGTTGGTAATATATCCTACAGCAGCACCGCTGACTACATTTGCCAATAAACGTGAAAGCATTTTTTACAAAAATTTAGTGGGTATGCACAAATCCATTGACAAAATTGCAAAGCAACCGCCAATGGCTTTATCAAAGGTAAAAACTTTTTGGGAATTGTTGCAAAAGTCTGGTTAGAAAGATGTTATCTTTTGTCAATAATCAAGGTAGTTTTAGTTTGGGTAGATGCCAAAATAAAACTTAGATTTAAAATCAATACCTTGCTAAAAAAACAGAAATAAGTAACTTTGCGTATAGCTAAAAAACAGTTTAAACTTATGAAAACAGTAGCTTTTACTCATATTTCAGACCAAGATGTAGCCTTTTTGTTATCCTTAGCACAACGTTTAGGTTTACAAGCTATTACGATTGAAACAGATAGCACTGAAAATATAGACAATTTACAGTGGGAAAAACTTTTAACAGATGAAGCTAAATTACAAAAATTAGATATTTTGGCAGCAAAAGCCCTGCAAACTCATCGCAAAGGAAACACTAAACCATTGGATTGTTAATGAAGTCTTTTACAACAGATGATTTTTAGGAGATGTTCTACCAATTACCATTATCTATTCAAGAATTAGCTCGTGAAAAATATGAGTTATGGAAAGTTAATCCACTTCACCCAAGTTTACAATTCAAAAAAATTCGTGGAAATGTTTATTCAGCTCGTATCACAGATAGTTACAGAAGTGTAGGAGTAGTAGATAATGGAGAAATTATATGGTTTTTTATTGGTACACACACAGAATATGATAATTTATTGAGTAAGTTGTAATTGCAAATAAGTAATTAAAGCACAATAAATATAATTATTTAATACTTTTGTAATTATTTTTTATATTGATTGTATAGTTACAAAAAATATTAAATAACTGCTTTTCAATAAGTTATAAAATATTTATTACCTTCTAATGGATTTAAAACTCTTTTTTGATAGTATTTCCCCCGATATAGTAAAAAATATAGACAATAACTCTTGTTTTTTACAGGCTATCAGTGTAAATATAGACAATATGCCCAAATGGAAAAAGGCACATATTGCTTTATTGGGCGTTGGCGAATACAGAGGCGGGCAAGCTGCCACACATAACAACGCAGCCGATTTGATTCGGCAACATCTCTACAAACTGCACCGCCAATCTCACATTTATAATGTAGTGGACATTGGCAATTTGCGAATAGGGGAGAGTTTGGAACAAACTTACTTACGCCTTAGCGAAGTAGTAGCTATGTTACTGAAAAACAATGTATTACCTATTATCATTGGTGGTTCACATGACTTAACACTTGCCCAATATACGGCATATCAGGATACAGAAAAATTGATAGAGGTTTTGAACATAGATGCCCTCTTAGATATGGACTCGCAGAGTACCCAAGCTGCTAATTCGCATACGCACTCACTTTTTTTGCACGAACCCAACTATCTATTTGGCTATACACATTTGGCATATCAATCGTATTTAAATGATTATCAACAAGTTAATTTACTTAAAAACTTTAACTATGAAGCTCTAAGCATTGGCGAAATGCGTAATGATTTTACGGAGGTAGAACCGTACATACGCCAAGCCGATATGTTGAGTTTTGATACGGCAGCTTTACGCCAAACACAAGGGCAAGTGCCTTTCAATGCTTTTCCTTTTGGTTTATCGGGTGAGGAGGCTTGTCAAATTGCGTGGTATGCGGGTTGCAACGACAAATTGTCGTCATTGGGCATTTACGGCTACTACCCACAAAACGACAACAACCAACAAACGGCTTTTACCATAGCCACTATGATTTGGTATTTTATCGAGGGTTTTTACAGTCGCAAAAATGAATTGCCCATAGCTAATTCTTACCATACAAAATACGCTGTTCCGTTTGAAAAAACAGGCGAAACCATTACTTTTTACAAGAGTAATTTGTCTGAAAAATGGTGGTTAGAAGTACCTCTAACGGCAGTGCAGCAGCCTTATGAAAGCCATAAAATTGTGCCATGCAGCTACAAAGATTATCAAGAGGCTTTACAAGGACATTTGCCTGATAGGTGGATAAAAGCAAGCAAAAAGGGGATTTAAAAAAACTTTCCAAGTTTATAAACTTGGAAAGTTTTTTAATTAGGATTTACTTATTTACAAAGCACACAATTTATTCATTAATTTTTCGTCTATTTTAATATATTTTGTTGGGCTGAACAATTTGCGAGAATGGTCGTCTGCACGAGAAGCATAAGACTTTATCTTTTGTGCCTTTTCTTTTTTGGCATCACTCACCGCTATTTTCAAAATTTTGCAGAAATTATGAATATGCTCACAAGTATCTTTGCCCAAAATTCTTAATTGGCGTTGAATACTGTTCATTACTTGGTTGAACAAGTCTTGTTCATTCAACAAACAATACTGTAAAGCCAAAATAGATTTGATTTCTAAGGCAGCAAACGGGAATTTCTTTAAGGTAAGGTCATTCATCAACATATTAATCCACTTGATAGCCTCTTGATATTTGTCTGCATAATAGCAACAAATAGCCCGATACATTACATAGTTAATATATTTTGGGGTGTCGTCTGGGTCGTGTTCAAATTCTTCGAAAACGCCAATGTTTTCTTCATATAACGTATGTTCGTTGCCCAAACGCAAGGCTCTTTCTATTTTGCTGTTCAAGAACTGTGCAGGGTACGTAAATAAGCTATAATTTGCCAATAACATACCTGTATGTTCGTTTACATCTTCAAAATGTTTTTCTGCTTTTTTGTACACTTTATGGTGGTTATAGTATTCTAACTTCAAAAAGTCAAAAACTAATTCCAGATGATAATAGATAGAGTCCAACTTGTAAGAATCAAAAATCTCGTCTATATTCCGTAAAATATCTTCAATAGCCTCATTTTCGTCTTCCATTTTATCTTCTTCTACAAAAAGTCTATGGAAAATACTTGCACAATTTTGGTAAATATACAAACGGCGAGAGTCATATAGACGGCAAGAATTGAGCATTTCTATGTGCATAAAAGTTAGCCCCATTTTATCTGTTTCATCGCCAGACAAAGAGTAGTAGCCAAATTTTTTGAAATACTCTGCCAACATATCCTCCATTTTGTCCACTACCAACATAAATCCTACGTGTTTATTATAGGCTTGTGAATAGGTAAAATGGTCGGGTGAGTGTACGTGCAGTTTTTTGAGAGTTTTATAGACTACGGTCAGTTCGTTTTGCAAGTCGTAATCCAGTAATTCTTTTTCCAATTTCTTCAAAGTAGCTACTGAAATTGCTCTTTTTTTAGTAAAAATTATTTCATTGATATTAGCTACTTTTTTCAACAAATCTGTGCGTGGGCTTTCCATTTGTTGAAGCAAATATTCTTCTATCTTTTGGTTGAGCCTTGACCGCAGCGTATAGTAAGCATTGCTATTTACTTCCAACTCCTCCATGATTTTATTATCAGAGAGTTGTTTTTCCCGCATAGCTTTGAGCAAATGGGCAGATTTATCGGCATTACTTTCTAATAATAGCTTATAAATAGCCTCATAGTCGGGTAATGATAATTGTTTAATTATATTTTTGAGCTTAGCCATAATACATCAATATTACTTGGTAGTGGAGAAAGTGCTTGTATTTTTTTCGTATTTTTTACAAATAAAAAGAAAATCTTACATTTAAGCAAGCAAGATAGGTTTTTTTTGATGTAAGATTTTTTGCTTTTTATTCATTTTTAGAATGAGTAGCAAAATGCGTACTAAAACACTTTGTTATCATTAAAAATATTGCTTAATTTCGCCAATGTTTTGATAGGAGTGAGGCTTTGAAAGAGTTTAGATTTGAAGTTTCTTCCAATAATTTATTTGCTTACTTATCTTAAAACAGAGAAATATGAGTCAAAAATTTTTCGTTTCTAACAAAGACGAATCTGCCCGTATGTTTCGGAGCAGTTTTTTAGAAATGTTTTCTAAGGTGCATTACAGTGTGCCTTTGTGGTTGTTTGTGCCTGTGGTCTTGTATTTTATTTACCGTTCTTTTGCTATTGTGAATGTAACGTGGTGGGAGTTCTTGTTGTTTGTTCCGTTTGGGTTGTTTATTTGGACACTTACGGAGTACCTAATGCACAGATTTATTTTTCACTATCACCCAACTACCGAGTGGGGAAAACGCATTAGTTTTATTTTTCATGGGGTTCATCACGACTACCCCAATGATTCTAAACGGTTAGTAATGGTGCCTTCTGTAAGTATTCCTTTGGCGTTTTTATTTTATTATACCTTTGAATATTTATTAGGAAGTGCGTATGTATGTCCGTTTTTTGTGGGTTTGGTAAGTGGTTATTTGTTTTATGACATGACACATTATGCCTTGCACCATGCCACTTTTACCAGCAAATTTTGGATAGACCTTAAAAACCATCACATGTACCACCATTATCGTGAACCTGACAATGGTTTTGGTGTAAGCACTACATTTTGGGATATGGTTTTTAGAACTATGTTTGCCAAAACTAAGAAAAACACAACTACAACAGAAACAGTGCAAGCAGATGCTTAACCAAATACCTCTTAATGAACACTTCATTAAGAGGTATTATTTTTGATAACTATATAAAAAATACGGACTAATATTTTCTTTCTTTGCTATTGCTTTTTGATTTTTTATCTGTAATTTGTTAATTCAAACGCAATTTGTGTGAAAAATATCTTACTATTACTTCTTTGCTACTTCTTTCATATCAACTACATTTTATTTGCTCAAGGTACAAAAGACAGTTTAAGAACTATTTTGCGAGTACACCCACCACAAGATACTCTTTATATACTTACACTTGCCGAGTTAGCGAATGAATTGCGTTATGATATGCCCGATTCTTCTTTGCTGTATGCAACTAAGGCGTTATTATTAGCTCAAAAAGCTAACTATATCAAAGGTATTGGCAGAGCCAGTAGGGTAGTGGGGGTTTGTTATAGAAATAAAGGCAAGCATGACGAGGCACTGAAATTCCTGAAATTAAGTGCAGACAACGCAGCTAAAATAGCTGATACAAAGGGTTTAGCATTGACCTATAACAGTATTGCTGCTATTTACAAAAATGTGGCAAATACGCCCTTAGCCATAGAATATTGCCAATATGCCCTCAAAGAATTTGAAATACTCAAAGACAAAAAAGGTATAGCATACGTCATGAATAATCTGGCTGATGCGTATTTAGAACAAGGAGATTATGACAAAGCACTGCAATATGCCGAAAAAAGTTTGAAGTACAACGAAGAAATTAAGGACAACAAAGGCATTTTTTATTCTACATTCAATATTTCAGAGATTTATCGTTTACAAAAACAGCATTCCAAAGCACTTTCTTACCAACTCCGCAATATTGTGGTAGCCGAAAAAAATGCAGATAAATCTGATATTATTTATGCTTGTAACCAAATAGCCAATTCGTACATGGCTCTCTACGATTACCCCAAAGCATATCCTTATTTAGAAAGAGCCTTACAACTGTCCTTAGAAATTAACAATGATAATAGAACAGCCCTCAGCTATACTAACTTGGCTAAATGGCACAAAAACCAAAAGGAACTTACAAAAGCATTGGTTTATGCCGAAAAAGCCTTGCAACTATCAAAAGAGCTAAAAAATATCAATTTTATTTATGCAGCTTCTTTGGAGCATAGCGAAATAGCTCATTTATTGGGAGATGACAAAACAGCTTATAGCAGTCATGTATTGCATAAGCAAATGGCAGACAGTCTTCAAAATGAAAAAAGTATAAGGGCTACCATGCAAAAAGAGTTTGCCTTTAAAGAAGAACAGCAAAAATTGGCTCAACAAAAACAAGAACTTTCACACGCAGCCGAAATTGAACAACAAAAAACGGTTCGTAATGCTGTCATTGTGGCTTTAGTTCTTATGGTTATTGTGGCTTTTTTGGCTTACCGTTCTTATTACATGAAGAAAAAATCTAATTTATTGTTGGAAAAACAAAAAATTGAAATAAAAATAGCCAATGACGAGTTGAACCAAGTAAATGAAGAAATGCACCAACAACAAGAGGAACTGATGATGTTGAATGAAAATTTGGGCAGACAGAAGCAAGAGTTAGAAAGTACCTACCAACAATTAAAAATTACTACCGAACAATTAGACCAAAGTATAGCTTATGCGTCTAATATTCAGGGAATAATACTACCAAGTTTGCAAGATTTTTTAGCATTTTTTCAAGATGCTTTCGTGATTTACAAACCTCGTGATGTGGTTTCTGGGGACTTTTATTGGTTTGCTCAAATCAATGAAAATCAAACAGTTTTTGCGTTGGCAGATTGTACGGGGCATGGCGTACCGGGTGCTTTTATGAGCATGTTGGGTTGTACGTTGTTGAATGAAATTGTGCATACTAAACATATTTACAATGACCCTGCACGTATTCTACGCAACTTGAATGCAGCTTTGCAACGCATTTTGAAACAAAGCACAAGTGATAATAGGGACGGAATGGATATTAGTGTGGCGTATTTCGAAAAAGCACCTGATAGCACAAAGAAACAGTTGGTATATGCAGGGGCAAAATCGCAAATGTACTATGTTTATCAAAAAGAATTGCACGCAGTTAATGGTGATAAGTTGTATTTGGGCGGTAGAGGAAAACAAGGCGAATTTACGAATCAGGTATTTATTTTTGAGGAAGAGGTGCAATGCTATTTCTTTACAGATGGTTTTGCTGACCAAAATAACCCGAAACGAGAAAGGTTTAGCTCGGTTAAACTGAAAGATGTTTTGCAAAATTTGGCGGACTTACCACCACAGGTACAACAGCAAACCTTATTAGAGTTATTGGCTCAACACCAACAAGAGGAAAAACAAAGAGATGATATTTCTGTGGTCTATTTGCGGTTATAAATAACTACCAATACTACTTAATTTCTTGTTCAAAACTTGTAATAAAGGCATCTTTAAAATTGTATTTTTTTACTTCTTGTAAAAGTTGTTGGGCTTGTTCCAAACTTTCTGTTTTACCTGCAAAATATCTATATCGTCTGCCTCTGGCATCGCCTTCTGTTACCAATTCTTCTACAGTTATCTTCTTCTTTTTCAGTTGCTCAAAGTCCCAATGTGTAGGGGGAATTGCTGTAATAGAAGACGAAATTTGCACCCGATACACAATTTTATATTTCTTTTTACTTTCGGCTTCTTCTTTTTCGGCCTCTTGTTTTACTTTTTCAAGCCGTTTGGTGGCTTCTTCTATGTCTGCTACCAATTTTTTGACTGCCTTGCTGTTTGCCTTTGCCATTGCCCTTTCATCTGCTTCAGATTCCACAGGTAATAAGGTTACTTTATGGTTTTTAGCCCTGAAATAACTAGTCAATCCATGCAAAATAGCCTCTACAATCTTAGTTTGACCATCTTGTGAGTTTAAAAAGATTTCTTCTTCAGGGTTGCTCAAAAAGCCTGTTTCTATCAATACACTGGGCATTTCTGTATTTTGAAGTACAAATAGCGGAAAGCCTCTGTCTTTGGTTGTGAAAATGCCCAAACTCTTGCGGTCTGCTACATTCTGAAAGGCTTTGTCTAAATGCTGGGCTAATTTCTTACTGCTAAGGGCTGCGTTGCTGTGAATGTGCATTTGCGTACCATAGATAATTTTTTTTGGGTTAGAATTGCAGTGAATACTCAAAAATACATCTGCATCTTCTTCTTCGGCTATGCCTACTCTGTCTTCCAACTTCAAATATACATCATGTCTGCGTGTATAAACCACTTCTATTTCGGGCATACGAGCCTTGATTTGCTGCCCTAACTTTTTGACAATTTCTAAGGTCAAATGCTTTTCATCTTTACAATTAGCTGTTTTGCCTTCACTACCGGGGTCATAACCGCCATGTCCTGCATCTAAAACGACTTTAAAAGTTTTGCTATTTTCTGTATTTGCAACAGATTTTTGTCCATAACAACTGATTACGGGAAAAGCTAATAGCCAAATAAATAGGCTGTTACACAACACAAATTGAGGTACAGAAAACAATACAAACCGCATATAGCTATAAGACTATGAAATTAGAATTTCAATGATACAAGATTAAAAATAATTTTCCAAGTCTTTCAGTTACCACGCTGCAATTTGGCTGATGACTTCACGTTTTACTTCGTGTCCACCTTCAAAACTAATGCTTATTGGGCTAGTAAATAACGTTTGTAAATGTTTGGCTTCTGCTGCTTGTATTTCTGGGGTAATGAGGGCATCTTGTTGTCCCATGACCGTAAAAATTTGGGCTTGTGGCGGAATAAAACCAAGTTGTGCGGCTTGAATTTCTGCGGGAAAACGTCCTGCCCACAAAACTAATTTGTGAAATGCTAATTGTCTATGTACCGCCCAACGGCAAATAGCTGCGACACCTTGCGAAAAACCTAATAAACAGTAGGAATAATTGCCTTGTGCTGCTGGGGGAATTTCTTGCTCAAAAACAGTGTCTAAATACCGTATTTGGTTCTGTAAATCTTGTTCTCTACTTTCTTTTGTAAGCCAAGATGCCCCTACTTCTTCGTATTTATTGCCCAAATACAATTTAGACAAACCTTGTGGGGCTATCACATAGTTAGTGTTGAGGTCTAAAACATCGAACCGCCGTATAAAATTACGACTTAGCTGCCCGTAACCATGACAAACTATCCAAATGGTTTGTGTATCAGCAGTAAGATTGCCCAAAACTTCGTAAGTAGTTTGAATTTTTAGGTGAACTTGTTTTTCCATGTTCGTAATAGTTGATTTACTTTATCATTTCCAAAGAAATAAAATATCATTGATAGATTTTGAAAGAAGGAACGAAATATTTATACTTGAGTGTAACATCAAATACTGTAAAACGGACTTTGGGCTGTTTTATAGGTGCAATGCTTTATTTTTTTATTATCATTTTTTAATTATGAAACTCTCACAACATTTACGCTACTATTTTGGCTTTGGACTTATTGGCTTTGGTACTTTTCTTACTTTTGGTGGAGTAGTGCAACTTAATGAAGGGACAGAAACATTAGGTAGTTTTCTTTCTTTAGTTTTTTTCGTAGGTTTTTTGCCTATTGTTTCGGGTGCATGGTTAGTTTATACTGCCCAAAAGAATTTGAAAGAACAAAGATTGTATGAAAAGGAAAAATTGATTTGGGATTTAGCCCTGAAAAGTGGTGGACGAGTTACCGTAGCTCAAGCAAGTTCGGTTACTACTTTAAGTGCTTCTGAAGCTGATAAAATATTGACTAAAATGCAGGAAAAAGGAATGTTTAACCTTAAAGTGAGCAGTAAAGGCGTAATAGTATATGAAGTAGCAGGAATGTTGGAACAAGGAGATGAGTTGATAGATGTTTAACTAAGCAATAAGACAAAATAAAAGTACATTTGCCCAAAGGTGAATGTACTTTTATTTTGTCTACTTATTGATGTTATTTTTTCAATGGAAGCCCATTTGAAAAAATAAGGCTTAAACAGGCAAAAATAAGCAAAAAGTTAAATTCTACACCATTCTGTCCTCCACCAACTACATACCAGCCAGAATGTCTATGTATCATAATAATTCCCATCACGAATACAAAAATATTTGCCCATAGTAGCACCAAAAGAAATATTCTTTTGATGTACTGTTCAAACAAGAGGCATATTCCGCAAGCCAAGTGAGATAATTTAATAGACCAAGCTATTAAAACTCCCAAAGGGGCAAATCCTATGTCATTAAGATAACCGCCAAAACCCATGATACCACCATCAAACATACCGGGGACACTGTGCATTACCAAAATCACAAAAAGAGCTAATCGGAGCAAAAAAGTATTGCTAGTGAGATTCATGTGTTTAAAAATTTAGTGTTAAAAAAATAATAGCTTTGCTGCTATTGATAAAAAACCATTGTATTTAGCAAAAAAAGATGGGTAGCAATTTACCTAAAGTAGCTTTTTGATTACGTCATTTTTGATATTTTTATGTGATGGTGTAAAACCACAAGTCGAAGTGTTTTTAAATTTGTGTTCTAAACCAAAGGAAAAATAAAGCTATTAAAAACAACTCAATACAAACCATATTTCTCATAATATCTTTGCTATCACCTAAATTACTATCTGATGGGTTTTTGGGGTCATATAATATAGAATATAGAGTCAGGGGTATTAAGTGTATCGTACCAAACACGAAAATAATGTGTATTTAATTGCTGGTCTGTATATTCAAATTTATATTCCTTCCAATAAGAACCATGATGATATACTTGTATAGTTTCTACATAGGTTTTAAGTAATGTTTATAGGGTTCATCTCCTTCATAAACCATAAGGTAATATTCCCATAAACCACAGCATCAAAGCTGGTAGAACATAAAAAAATAAAACCATCAAGGTTTTATTGGGTTTCGCTAAATGTTTCATGTTGATTACTGTTTGATTATTAAAGACATCAATAACTGTTTTATGTTTTTTGTTAGTCATATACCAATAATTGAATTTACACATTAAGTATTAGTTGTGTGAAAAATTAAATTTCAGGCGTATTTTACACACTTTGTGATAGCAAATATTCAGATTTGTGCTTGCATTTCATTTCCTCCCAAAAGTCATCAATCATTCACCTTGCAGTTAAGTAAAATTAAGTTTTGTCAGTCAAATTCTGCTAAAAAATTACGTTGTAATTGGAATAGGGCGAAAGAAAGGATTTACAGACAAAAGCACTGTAAGCACTTGAGCCAACAGCAATTTTTCTTACCTTTGCCCAAAATTTAACTTGACCAACACAATGACAACACGGCACGAAAAGATTGATTTAGAATTTAATAAAAACGAAGACGTACAAAAACAACTTTGTTTTGCTCTCAAACAAAGATTGGCTGCGGTGCATAAAGGCGGCGGCGAAAAGAAAATAGAAGAACAACACAAACAAGGCAAACTAACAGCAAGAGAAAGAATAGACTTTTTGGTGGACAAAGACAAACCTACCTTAGAAGTAGGGGCTTTTGTGGGAGATGGTATGTACCAAGAAGTAGGTGGTTGTCCGTCTGGTGGAGTGGTAGTGGTGTTGGGCTATGTGGCTGGTCGTCAGTGTGTTATCGTGGCGAATGACGCAACCGTAAAGGCTGGGGCTTGGTTTCCGATAACCGCCAAAAAGAATTTGAGGGCACAAGAAATAGCTATGGAAAACCGTATTCCTATCATTTATTTGGTGGACAGTGCAGGGGTATTTTTGCCTATGCAAGACGAGGTTTTTCCTGATAAAGAACATTTCGGTAGAATTTTCCGCAATAATGCCATTATGTCTTCAGAAGGCATTTTACAAATAGCTGCTATCATGGGTAGTTGTGTGGCGGGTGGGGCATATTTGCCTATCATGTCAGACGAGGCAATGATTGTAGATAAAACGGGCAGTGTGTTTTTGGCGGGTTCTTATTTAGTAAAATCTGCCATTGGTGAAACCATAGACAACGAAACTTTGGGCGGAGCAACAACTCACTGCGAAATTTCAGGCGTTACAGACTATAAATTTGCCAATGACCAAGAATGTTTAACGGCTATTCGCAACATTATGAGCAAAGTAGGCGACAGCCCGAAGGCAGGTTTTGACAGAGTAAAAGCCGTTTCGCCAAAATTGAACGAAAAAGACATTTACGGTATTTACCCTGCTGCCGACAGAGTGAAACCGTATGATATGATGGAAATTATCAACCGTTTAGTGGATAATTCCGAGTTTGAACATTACAAAGAATTGTACGGACAAACCCTTATTTGTGGCTATGCACGTATAGACGGCTGGGCTGTGGGCATTGTGGCTAACCAACGCAAAGTCGTAAAAACGAAGAAGGGCGAAATTCAAATGGGTGGCGTTATTTATTCAGATTCGGCAGACAAAGCTGCACGTTTTATTATGAACTGCAACCAAAAACGTATTCCTTTGGTATTTTTACAAGATGTTTCTGGTTTTATGGTGGGTAGCCGTTCTGAACATGGCGGTATCATTAAAGACGGTGCGAAAATGGTGAATGCCATGTCTAACTCTGTAGTACCTAAATTTACGATTATTGTTGGTAACTCTTATGGTGCGGGCAATTACGCCATGTGTGGCAAAGCCTACGACCCCCGCCTAATTTATGCTTGGCCTACGTCCCAATTAGCCGTAATGAGTGGGGCTTCGGCTGCTAAAACTTTGTTGCAAATCAAAGTAGCCTCTTTAAAAGCCAAAGGTAAAGAGTTGAGCCAAGAAGACGAAGAAAAGTTATTCAACGAAATAAAAGGCAAATATGACGAGCAACTTTCACCTTACTACGCTGCAAGCCGTTTGTGGATAGACGGCATCATAGACCCATTGGAAACTCGTAAAGTAATTTCTATGGGTATAGAGGCTGCTAACCACGCACCTAGTAGCAAAAGATACAATGTAGGTGTGATTCAGGTCTGAAGTAATTTTTAATTAGTAAATTTTTAATTAAAAATATTTTTACAAAATAAATTTATTTTTATCCGACATCTCAAAGATGTCGGATAAATAAATAGGTAACTACTCCTTATTTTTTTTCTAATAACTCTATCATTTTTTGTGCAATTACTTCATTGCCTTGTGGCGTAATATGCACAAAATCAAAGAACACATCTGCTGGAATTGTATCAAGAGCATGGTGTAATAAGTAAAAACGAGGATATTTTTCTTTAGATACCTTTTCTATAGACTGCGTAGTTACTTGTAAAAAACTATATAAAACTTTATCGTCCTTAGCCAATAATTCTTTTTCATAGCTGCCTAATTTTTTTTGAGTAACCGCCAAAGTAGGTTGCCAAAACAACGCAAATTTAAAGTTATAGCTTTTTGCCAAAGCCTCTATCAGTTGGTACGTAGCAAAATAGTTTTTTACTACATCTTGTGCTAAGTCTTGTTCTTGTTGTGGAGTCAAACTTGAAAATTTAGGTGTTTCAAAAAACTGCTCAAACAATGATAACGTATAACTTTTATCTTTTATTAATTTCCATATTCTTTGCAAAATAGTTTTTAAATCTGGACGTATATTTTGTGCATACGTTTCGGCATTTTGGAAAGAGTTAGCTTTTTTATTTTGTAATGCTGCATACATATCATTAGCCCCATCATAAAAAACAACAAAATCTGGTATATTTCCACTCCGTAACTCTCCTATTAATTGAATTAAACTTTGTTGAATAACCCAAGCTGACTCTCCAAAATTATAGACTACAATAGCAGTGTCGGCATTGCTTTGATGTAAAATTTTTGAAAAATAAGATGGAATTGTAAGGCTATCAGGCGAACCTGTACCATAAATCGTAGAACCTCCCATAAAAAAGACTTTTTTAGCTCCAATTTTTGCACTGTTGTAGGCGGTATAACGTAAACCTATACTGTCTATATTTACGTACTTTCCCTTGAACGGCTGTTTTCTGGACATCACAAAAGGGTGAAAATCAAATTGAAATGACTTTTGGTGTTCAGCCAAGTAGTCTTTTGCCCAAGATTGTTGTTGGTAGTAGGCTAATCTTTCATGTAAAGGAACTTGTTTTTCGGTTGTTAATCTAATAACAATCCATGAAGTACCTTCTATAAAGAGTAGTAAGCAAAAAAAAACAATGACATTAATAGTAATTAATTTTATTTTTGACATAATTAATTTACATTTTTTGACTATATGATTTTAAAAACACTTTTTTACCTTTTTCGTCTGTTAGTACAAAATCTTCAAACACCAATTCAACCCCTTGTATTTCTTCTAATGCAGGTCTTTTGTGTGGGGTAATTACCACAAGAGTAGGGGAGTGGGCAAATAGCCGATAGGTAAGCCCATACAATTCTTTTTCTTCGCAAAGGTGCATGGAGAAACTTGCGATAATTGCAGAGTATTCTCCCGTAAGTTGTCCTTTTAAAATTTCTTTGAAACCAAAATTAAAACAAGGCTGCTTGGTCTTTTTGGTGTAATACAAATGCGTATAAGGGTCGCAGCCAGTCATATTTTGGTAGCCCATTTTTTGTAGGGTTCGAGTAACTTCTCCATGCCCACCACCCAAATCCAAAATTTTTTGATAGTTGATACGGCTTTCGTTTTGACGCAACAAGGCTTGAATATACGGCAAATGGGGATTTTTATAGCGGTGTGCATTGTTTTCATAGTACGTAGCTACCCCATACTGTTCGTATAATTCTCTGATAGCATCTTTGTTCTTGGACATAAAACAGGAATGATTGAATTTTTATGAACAAATTTGCAAATTATTTCACAATTTATACTACTTTTGTAGCCCTAATTGGCAGCATAGTTCAATGGATAGAATAAGGGTTTCCGGAGCCTTTGATGTAGGTTCGATTCCTACTGCTGCTACAAACTTGTTGTCAAGAATAAAATACAAAATTTACTCTTGACAGCTATTTTTGTAAACTAACATATAATTTATTCCAAAATAAAACTTCCTCTCCTCAATAAATCTGCACTGCTATATTTTTTCCATTAAGGCGTAGTAATTGACAAAGGAACAATTTTACCATTTTGGAATTGTTGCCCATGTACGCAAAAAAACGCAATGTATTGTGCCATTTCTTGGCAAGTAACGGGTGCATGATAATTTGGAAAGGCTTTTTCCAACATTTCAGTTTGTACCGCCCCTAATGCCAAACAGTTAAATGCCACATTCAAATCTGGATATTCCGCTGCTAAACACTCTGTAAGATTGCCCAAAGCTGCTTTACTGGCACTATAAGCTGCCAAACCCGCAAATTTACTACTACCTTGATAACCTCCCATACTACCAATATTGACTACATGACCTCTACGGTTTTTACCCATGTAAGGCAATAATAGTTTAGTAGCATGAACAGCACTTAGCACATTGGTTTGGAACATTTCTATCCAATCTTCATCTTGCAACTCTCCGAAAGGTTTATTAACAAGTCCGCCAGCATTATTTACCAATACATCTATTTCATCGCCTAATTTCTCTACTTGTTTGAGCAAAGGCAAAAAGTCTTTTTGTGTAAGGTCTAAGGCAATAGGCACTACATTGTTGTTGTGGTACAGTTGTTGGGCTTCTTGTGCCAACTGTTGGAGTTTATCTTCGCTGCGGGCTACCGCCAAAATATAGTTGCGAGGTTCTGCTGCCAATGCCAAAACGGTGGCGTACCCTATACCACTGCTTGCCCCTGTGATAATGATGTTCATGTGTTATCTTTTTGGTAAATTTAACGTAATATTACAAAAGTCATCGCAAAAAATAGTTGTATATTCGCCTAAAAACAAATCTGCCTTTACTTATTCTATTCTTGTCGTGCCAATTTCTCAAATCTATCTTTTGAAAAAGTAATGAAAAATATAAAATTTTTATTGGTAAGTATCTATTACTTTTTAGTGCATAGCATAACCGTATTGGCACAAGATAGTTTGCAAAATGTGCAGTTGATTACAGAACAAAATATTTACCCTGTACTTAGGCAAGCCGTTTATCTGTTTGAAGACAGTACCAATTTATTATCATTGGAAGAAGTGCAAAAAATGCCCTTGCAACAAGTGGGTGCAGATAGCACAAAAAGAGTTATATTAGACAGTAAAAATGCTACTTGGTTACACACCAAAATTTACAGCCAACTTCCCTACGATAAAGAATATTTTTTGACAACTCCTTATGCGGATTCCGTAGAAATATATTCTATTTACCCAAATGGAAAAGTGATACAAAGCATTACAGGTACTCAAATTGCCACAAAATATAGAGCTATTGCCTATTTGCCCAATAGGGTTCATTTTTTTCTACCCAAAGAACAAATTGTCCAAGTTTGGATAAAATGTATAAAAAAACAAAGTTCAGCTTTTTTGACAATCAAATTAAGCAACCCGTATATTAATGTTAATTTTATTATTAAAAATTATTTTACAATAGCACTTTTCTTAGGTGCTTACTTGTTAATGTTTTTATACAATTTATTGCTTGCTGGTATTTTCAGAGATAAAGCCTATCTATATTACAGTTTATACATCTTATTTTCAGCTTTATTTATAGGTTTTGTTACATTTCCCGAAAATATGTTGGTTTTAGGAGATTTTTTAGGTGAAAAATGGGCTATCCATATATTGTTGATAGGTTTTGTACCTATTTTTTATTTACTATTTATTAAACACTTCGTTAGCCTCAAACAAATATCTATTCCACTCTACCAATTTTTCAAAGTTTATATAACCATACGTATTGTAATCGTTATTATACTGTTTATCAGCAATTTGAATCGTATGACTACCGATTTATACAATATTATAGGTAATAGTGTTTTAATTATAGACATTATTATAGGTGTTGTAGCATCTGTTATTTTATTGCGTAGCAAAATTAATAAAACCCTCAATTTATTTGTGGCAGTAGGTAGTGCAGCTTTATTGGTAGGAGGTTTAATAGATACAGTTAATGCTTTTAATATTGAATGGCTAAGGCTAATTATTAGTCAAAATATTAGTTATTTTTCAGTAGGAGTTTTGGTGGAAATTATAATTTTTTCATTTGGTTTAGGGTATAGAAGTAATTTGATAGAAAAAGAAAAGCAAAAAGCACAAGAAGAACTAATTGCACAATTAAAAGCCAATGAAGAATTGCAGCAAAATATCAACAGAGATTTGGAACGAAAAGTAGCTGAAAGAACTGCGGAAATAGCCAATAAAAACGAAGAACTGGAGGCACAAAGTAATTTGCTACAAGAGCAAAAAGACCATTTACAACACGCCTATACACACATTACGGACAGTGTGCGGTATGCCAAAAGAATACAAACGGCTTTGCTACCTCCCAAAGAAAAACTAAAAGACATTTTTCCGCACTCTTTTATTTTTTACCAACCCAAAGACATTGTTTCAGGAGATTTTTACTTTTTTGCACCTTCGCCACACCACCCACAAGAGTTTTTCTTTGCCGTAGCAGATTGTACGGGGCATGGTGTACCGGGTGCTTTTATGACGGTGATTGGTAATACTTTATTAGGAAAGATTATTAATGAACAAGAACTGTCCTCTCCTGCAAATATTTTGAAAGAGTTAGACCATAGTTTGTTAAAAACTCTGCAACAACAAGGCGTAGTTACGAGCAAAGACAAAGTAAATGACGGAATGGACATTGCCCTTATGAAAATAAATACAGCCGAACAAGTCATTACTTTGGCAAGTGCCAAAAGAGTGGTGTACCAGTTTCGCAATGGAGCATTGCTTGAATACTCACCTTCTAAATATCCGATTGGTGGTTCTCATCTGCACGACAAACATTTTGAGGAACAACGTATTTCGTATTTGTCCAAAGACGTATTTTATTTATTTACAGATGGTTATGCAGACCAATTTGGCGGTAATGATAACCGTAAGTTTATGATTAAAAATTTCAGAGATTTGCTCACAACTCTCCACCACGAAACCTTTGATAAACAAGAAAGTATTTTATTAGAAAAAATTACAGCATGGAAAGGCAATTACTCCCAAACAGATGATATGTTAGTGGTTGGTTTTCAATGTTAGTTATGCTATAATCTGCGTTTTAATTCTTGTGCCAGACGAATAGGATAAGGCAGATGATTGTAACTAATGCGTAAAAAGTTTTTGGGAGTAGCCCCAAAACTCTCGTAAAACTCTGCAATAGGTGTTTTTTCTGGGCTTTCAAAATCAAAAATAGTAGCTTGGGGGGCATAAGTTGGTGTTGAAAGTAAGTGTTTGTGTATCAACAAAGTTCTGCCATTACTTTTCCTGTAGGCGTGATAGGCTGCATTGAACAAATAAATAATGTGCCGTTGGTAATAAGCCAACAGAATGCCCGCAGTGTATTTTTCATTTTCTTGGGTATAAAGCAATTTAGCACAGTGATTTTGGTGCAAAGTCGTATAGAGTTCTTGTAATAAAGCATACGCATTGTCGGCTACACCACCTTCTATTTTTTGGGCAGCTTCTTCACAAAACATTGCTATCAAAGGTTGAATATCGGTACTTTCCTCAATTTTTATAGCACTTTTTAAAGCCCTTTTCAAATTCATTTTTCTATCTTTATTGTACTTTGCTATATTTTTTTGTGCGTCTTGGTGCAGTGTCAAATGATGTGTAGTAAAAACCGTTTGGGCAATAGGCAGATTTGTAAAAGTAGGATTATCCGTATTGAAACAATACCAACTTACCCACTGATACGTTTGTAGCATTTTTTGAATAAAAGTATCTACTAATTCGACAGTTACCGTTTCCAACGCAAAAATGCCTAATTGTTGGCAAAAAAGAGGCTGTTGCACAAAAGCAATGCCGTATTTTTGGCGTACAGGCAAGGGCATTACTATTTCGTACTTTCCTTGTGGAGCATAGATTATAGCCTGCCAATTTGGACTTACTACGTCTAAATACCAAGAAAGAGCATACAAAATACCTTGCGGAGAATTACTAATTAATTCATTCCAAGCCTTTTCATCAATAGCTTTTCTTTGTACTATTTGTAGGTCTTTAACAGTTATTTTTTGATTCATTAGTCATAAAATATAAAAAATTTAGTCTATTACAAACAATACTATACTGGCAAAAAAGGTGTAATCTTTTAAAAAGATTACACCTTTAACATTACATTTTTAAGACTATTGAATGATGTATTCTTTTCCATAGCATAGGCTTTGCAAAGCCTATGCTATGGAAAATTAGTAGCTTTATGAGATTTTTACAACGCCACTTCAGACAAGAACTTAATACGCATCAAACGCAATTCCTCTTCTGAATAGTCTTCGCCCAAAGCCTCCATAGCAGAGGCAATGTTATCTGTTTCGGCAGCCATGAAATAGTCATAAATTTCTTGTTGGCGGTCTTCGTCCATAATTTGCTCTATGTAATAGTCCAAATTAAGTTTTGTACCCGAATAACAAATATGTTCTATTTCTTCAATCAACTCTGCCATTTCCAATTCTTTGGCTTCCGCAATGTCCTCTAAATCTACTTTACGGTCAATTTGTTGGATAATAAAAATCTTAATTTTAGACTTATTCACCATAGATTTTACTACTACTTCGGCAGCAGTTTCTATGTCATTTTCTTCTACATACTTGGCTATCAGGTCGATAAACGGTTTACCAAATTTACGAGCCTTGCCCATGCCCACACCGTTGATTTGTGCCAACTCGTCCATCGTAGTTGGATAAGTCGTAGCCATTTCTTCCAGCGATGGGTCTTGGAAAATAACATAAGGCGGAAGATTTTTTTGTTTAGCCACTCTTTTACGCAATGCCTTGAGCATATCAAATAGCATTTCGTCATAAGAAGTAGCTTGCAAAGAGTCGTTTTGCGGGGCTTCCTCTTCCTCTTGCCCTTCGGGAATATCAAATTTATGGTCTTTGCTCAACTGCACAGGGCTTGGTCTTTCCATAAAATAGTGTCCTTTTTCAGAAATTTTGACCGTACCCATGTTCTCAATATCTTTCTCCAAATAATCATACAACAGAGTTTGGCGAACTACAGACCGCCAATGTTGGAGATTTTCGGGGTCTTCGGGATTCACACCTTTGGCAAAAACCTCTAACTTATTGTGTTCATAACTCAAAACATAATCATTTTCTATCCCACAAATCACATCTACCAAATGGTCTATGCCAAACCGTTGCCCTGTTTGTTGGGCTGTTTTGAGTACCAATAAAACTTTTTCTTTTGCTTCAAACCTATCAAGAGGTTTTTTGCAATTATCACAACCACTTCCGCAATTATCGTCTGTATGTTTCTCACCGAAATAATGCAATAATTGACGGCGGCGACACACACCCGACTCGGCATAGTCTGTCATTTCTTGTAACAAATGCTTGGCGTTGTCCCTTTCTGTTACGGTTTTGTCTTTATTGAACTTTTCTAATTTGTCAATATCTTCTTGGCTATAAAACATTAAACAATAACCTTCTAAACCATCACGCCCTGCTCTCCCCGTTTCTTGGTAATACCCCTCTAAGGATTTTGGGGCATCATAATGTATCACAAAACGTACATCGGGCTTGTCTATACCCATACCAAAGGCAATCGTAGCCACAATCACATCTACATCTTCATTCAAAAAGGCATCTTGGTTTTGCATACGGGTTTGTGCCTCCAAACCTGCATGGTACGGCAACGCCTTAATGTCATTTACTTTCAATAATTCGGCTACTTCTTCTACCTTTTTACGGCTCAAACAATAAATAATGCCCGACTTTCCTTTATGTTGTTTAATAAACTTAATTAATTGCTTGCGTGTATTTACTTTTGGGCGAATTTCATAATATAAATTAGGTCTATTGAAAGATGACTTAAATATGTCTGCATCTTCCATTAATAGGTTTTTTTGAATATCTAATTGTACTTTGGGTGTAGCCGTTGCGGTCAAGGCAATAATAGGCATTTTGCCGATTTGGTCAAGAATAGCTTTGATACGGCGGTACTCTGGACGAAAATCATGCCCCCATTCAGAAATACAATGGGCTTCGTCTATAGCAGCAAAAGAAATATTAGCCGTTTTCAAAAAAGCTACGTTTTCGTCTTTTGTCAATGACTCTGGGGCTACATACAATAGCTTTACTTCGCCATTCAAGACTTCTTTGCGTACTTTCGTAATTTCGGCTTTGGTCAGTGTAGAGTTCAAGACTTGTGCATTAATACCAAGAGCATTGAGTTGGTCTACTTGGTTTTTCATCAAGGCTATCAAGGGGGAAATGACTATAGCCGTACCGTCCAAAACCACTGCGGGGAGTTGATAGCACAAAGACTTTCCTGCCCCCGTAGGCATGATGACGAATGTGTTACGACCATCTAAGATGTTCTTAATAATTATCTCTTGGTTGCCTCTAAATTGGGCATAGCCAAAAATCTCTTTGAGTTTTTCCTTCAATAAGTCCTTGTTGTCTTTCACTGCACTTTGCATATCAATGTCTTGCTTTTACAATTTGGATATCTGTTTACATAAAAAAATCAATCAGTCATCAAACAAAAAATATAGAGTAGAATTAGTTATTTGTTGGTGCTTGATACTGTTTCATAATACTAATATAAAGAAATTATTGTTTGTGCAAGTCTTCTAACAAAAAATATTTAATTTTTTTAGGTATCACTACAAAGTTGCTCCTTAAAAACCATGAACATTCATTTCCATTAAAAAAATGATAGAGCTACTATCATTTTTGTAGTAATTATATAAATATAAATACTTCATAATCAATCTATTAATTGATTAAAAATAAATGCTAACAGTTAATTTTACTTAAAAAAGTAAGTGCGAAAACCTAATGAATAAGAAAATCAAATTATCTTTGCGGGCTAAAAATTTAACCCTCAAAATCGTATGCACCAACAAGAAATATACAAGGATAAAACGGATTACAAACAATATACTTTGCCTTTACTTATAGCTCTTACCTTCATTTGTTTCCTTACGGCTCTGGGCAATGAATTTGTAAATATTGGTGATGACACCTACCTTTTAAATAACCCTTTGGTAAAAAGTCTTTCATTTGATAGTATTTTAGCAATGTTCTCCATGCCCATAGGCGACTACCAAGTTTTTCGCCCTTTGGTCTATTTGTCTTATGCCATTGAGCATAGTTTGTGGGGCATGAGTGCTAAGGGCTACCATTGGACAAATGTTATTTTGCATTTAGCCAATGTCGTTTTGGTGTTCCGCTTGGCTAATTTATTGACCAAAAACTATGTTATCACATTAATTACGGCTTTACTTTTTGCTATACACCCCATGCGAGTAGAGGCAGTAGCTTGGGTTTCTGCACGTACAGAGGTACTTTCTGCTTTCTTTTTGCTCTTGTCCTTGTTGCAATATACACAATATACCCTTTCAAAAAGCATTTCAAAAATTGTAGTGGCGTTTATTTGCTTTCTATTGGCTTTTCTGTCTAAACCCGTAGTGATAGCCTTTCCTTTGGTGTTTTTCTTGATAGATTATTGGCAAGAACGTAAGTTTTCTGTGGCTGTTTTGGCAGAAAAGTTGCCGTTTTTATTACTGAGTATAGGTTTAGGTGCTGTTATGCTAATGGGTAGCACGCCTGATAATGTATGGGGAGATTTTTCTTTATTGAATAAAATTGTATTATCATTTACAGCTATTGCTTTTTATTTGTTAGCTCCCTTTGCCCCTGTAGATGCCAATTTGAGTGTGGCACACACATTGCCAAAAGTGGTAAATGGTTTATTACCAATGCCTTACTACTTATCTATCTTGTTTTTGGTGGCTTTAATGGCGGTGATATTCTTTATTAAAAAAACTCGCAAGGATTTATTATTTGCCGTAGGTTTTGTGTTTATCAACGTAATTGTAGTGGCTACGATTCTCCCTTATGGGCAATTTGTGATAGCAGACCGCCATGCGTACTTTGCACACTTAGGTTGGTTTATTTTGATAGCCTCTGCGGTAGTTGGCTTGGGCAATTTGATTAACAAACAACTGATGTACGGCGTTGTGGGTATTTTTGCTTTGTTTTGTGCAGTGCAAACTTTCCAAAGAAACCAAGTATGGAAAGAAAGTATTATGGTTTGGATAGATGTAGTAACTAAAAACCCTGAATATGCCTACGGATTTTTTGGTTTAGGCAATAGCCAACATGAAAGAAAGGATTACGGCAGAGCTATTGAGTGTTTTAACAGAGCCATTTTCTTAGAGCCTAAATTTACAAAAGCCTATTATAATAGAGGTGTAAGTTTTTATGCAGCAGGTAATTTTCAGGCAGCCTCCAAAGACTTTTTTAAGACCTTGCAAGATGACATGGAAAATGCAGACGCATGGTTACAAGCTGCACATAGTTTTTATATGATGAAAGACTATAACAAAGCTATTAACTCCTATGGACAAGTAATACGTATGCGACCAGACTATTATCCTGCGTATCTGTATCGTGGGCATAGCAAGTTTGCAATAGAAGACAAAGAAGGGGCTTGTTATGACTTTGGTATTGTGAAAAAAGCAGGATTACCAGACGGAGAGAGGCTGTGGAAAGAGGCAGGTTGCCAATAATAGTCAAATTGAATTTTCATAGAGTTAGGTTTGCAAACCTAACTCTATGAAAATTAGATAAGAAAAATTATTTATTCTCAGTTGCAGCCAATTCCAAACAAGCCTTTTTAAATTGGTCGCCTCTATCTTCATAGTTTTTGAACAAATCGAAACTTGCACAAGCTGGCGACAGCAACACAACATCTCCTTTGTTTGCATATTGATAGGCTTTTTTCAAAGCATCTTGCAAACTATTTGTATCAGCTATTTTCTTTACTTTGCCTGAAAAGAAACGGTAAATTTTGCTATTGTCTTTGCCCATACAAATTAATGCCTTCACGTTTTTCTTCACTAATTCTTCTATTTGTTTGTAGTCATTGCCTTTGTCTGTACCTCCTGCAATCCATATAATCGGGGCTTCATAGCTGCCCAACGCATAAAATACCGCATCTACATTAGTAGCCTTCGAGTCATTGATAAACGTAATGCCGTTGATTTCTACGACTTTTTCTAAACGGTGAGGCACATTTTTGAAGGTTTGCAAGGCTGCCTTCACTTTTTCTATGTCTGCTCCAGCCAACAACGCCGCCGTAACTGCCGAAGCTATGTTCAGTTGGTTGTGTTCACCGGGCAAAGGCAAATTGTCTATGCGAATACTTTTGGTTTGTGAACTACTAATTGTTTTGGCAGGAATAACGATAGCCTTGTCATCAAACCACTTTAACGAAATAGGTTTCATTTTCGCAAAAGGTTCTTCTGCCTTTACTGCTTTTACCGTATGTAAGTCTTGTGCATTGAAAATGAAGTAGTTAGTTTCGTCCATGCTTTGCTGAATACGCATTTTGGCATCTACATAATTCTGTATGTCTTTTTCATAACGGTCTAAATGGTCAGGCGTAATATTGAGCAACACACCAATCTTAGGCTGAAAATCATAGCAATCGTCTAATTGGAAACTACTTACTTCCAACACAAACCAATCATGGTCGCCTTTCAAAACTTCCGCAGCAAAACTATTGCCTACATTGCCTGCTACGCCCACATCAAGCCCTGCATTTTTGAGTAAATGATAGGTTAATAAAGTAGTTGTGGTTTTACCGTTTGTGCCTGTAATAGCAATGATTTTAGCTTTGGTGTATCTGGCAGCAAATTCTATTTCAGAAATCAACCGAATGCCCTCATCTCTAATTCGCATGATGATAGGAGATTTTTCGGGTATCCCGGGACTTTTAATAATCTCGTCTGCTTGTAAAATTACGCCTTCTGTGTGTTTTCCTTCTTCATACACTATTTTGTTCTTGTCTAAAATAGCTTTTGCCTCGTCAGAAATTTTACCTAATTCAGAAACAAATACTTTGAATCCCTTTGCTTTTGCCAATAACGCAGCTCCTACGCCACTCTCTCCTGCTCCTAAAATAACTTTGAATGTATCTTTCATGTCTGTTCTACTTAATTTTTTTGAGATAGACAAAGTTAGCTGTTTTGGAAAAACTAATGAAAGTTAGGCGGTAAATTCTACTGAAAACCGAAAAATAGTGTTTATATTGGAATAATATGGAATGAAAAACTACTTTTTAAGGTCATAAAAAAGCAGTTTAGGTATAGTGTGTTTGATAGAAAAATTCTCTTTGTTGTTATTTTACTTGCCAATTTGCTACTACTCTGCGATACTGTTCGGGGAGTTGTTCTATCGCCTCTTTTAGACTGTCATAAGGGCTGTCTTGTAGAGTTTCCCAGTTTTTGTTGCAACTGAAACGGTAAAAAATAAGGCTGTTTTCGTACTGGCAAATCGCAAGCCCATATACTTCATAGGTACTTACTACCCCAAAAGGGTATTGTCCAGACCAAGCCCATTGTAGTACCTTTGCTCCGTCAATATAGTCTGGAGGAATTGCGATTTCGGGTTGATTATTCATAAATGATGGTGTCATATAAACTTATTCATTTAATTATGGTAGAAGTGGTAGTGTTTTTTATCTTATTACCTTGTTTTTGTTCTAATTTATTTGAGATGTATTTACACTAATAACGGCTAAATTTCTTAACCTTCCAAATCTCAAAAAATTTCCTTTCCCAACAATTATTTTGTTACTTGCATTTCATTGTACCCCAACCAATAACTTGTAAAACGATGAACGAAAAACACCTTACTTACTTCAAAGTAGAAAACTTCAAGAGATTTGAAAGTTTTGAGCTAAATAATATCGGGCAGTTCAACCTGATTTTGGGAGATAACAATGTGGGGAAGACTTCGGTGTTGGAGGCGTTGTTGTTTGACGAGGAGAAAACCGAAAATTATATTACTAACTTAACGAAAATATTAGAATATAAAAATGTGCCTATTTCCTATGGAAATGCAGAAACAGAAGAAAATGACTTATTGTTTTTCACCTATCATAATAACTCTCACCCAATTACTACTACATTTTCATACCCTCGTCAATCAATACAACAGTTAAGTATAACGGCAGATACTCAAATAGCATTAGCCGAAAAGTATCCTACTGAATATGCGACATATTTTAGAAATAAAGAAGAAATTGAAGTAGGTTATCGTATGTATGCCTATGTTAAGACAAATGAAAAAGAAAGATTTATCCGTTGGCAACTGCCACTCATGCGACCAAGAGATAAAAAAGTTATTCCATTAGTATTTTTTGCACAAACCCAAGATAATAATTTAGCTCAATTTTACTCTGATTATGTCCAAGATAATGAAGAAAATAAGAAGAACTTTATTGATGCACTTCGCTTATTCATTCCTGACATCAAAGACATAGAACCTAAAATAAAACCTCGCCAAAGTTTATTGTATGTGCGTAGAAATGGGTCATTTATGCCCTTGTCATTTTATGGGGACGGAGTAAATAGATTGGTTAGTATGCTCTTACATATTCCAGCTTGTAGAGGCAAAAGACTAATGATAGACGAAATAGACGCAGGGGTTCATTTCAAAAAATTCAAGGATTTTTGGCGTACTATCCTCTTAGCAGCCCAACAAAACGAAGTGCAACTATTTGCTACTACCCATAACTTAGAATGTTTGCAGGCTTTCAAAGAAGTTTTGGAAGAAACGGAACTGATTGGTTTACAACAAGATGCACGTTGTTTTGAGCTAATAGAAATGCCTGATAAACAAGTCAAGGCATATAGTAATGAGTATATCGAATTTGCTACTATGATAGAAACAGGTACTAATATTAGAGGAGGAAAATAAAAATGACTAACAAAGTTACAATTTTTGTAGAAGGTGTAAATGATGAACTCTTCCTAAGACAACTCATTAAGAAATTGTATGCCTATGAATTAGCACCTACAGGCGAAATAGGTGGTGTAATCATTATGAAAGGGCATAATAGTGAACACCTTTTTAAAAGTAAATTTGACCAAAGTCATAGTTTGGGTTATGATAATCTTGTTTTTGAAGATGCAGACCTTGTAAAAAATAATAGGGGGCTTACCAAAGCAAAAGATTTACTAAATACTCAACGACAAAAACATCAACTTGTTTTTAGTGATTTTATTTTTCCAGATAATACCATCACAGAGGGAACTCTTGAAGATATACTTGTAAAAATTCTTAGGACACCCAAAGACGAATGGTTGAATTGTGCAAGACATTATTATGATTGTTTGGCAAAACATGGAAAAAATTACGATAGAAAAACACAGTGGAATATATTTACAGGAAATATAATAGAAGACAAAAAGCTCAATTTTGCAGATGAAAAGATTTGGTGGATAGACGGCAACCCTAATTTACAACCTTTGATAGGTTTTTTGAATAGATTTTTTGTAAAGTTATAGTAGTTGGTGTTTTTTATAGGTTGCTTAACACAAATCCCCACAAGAGTTTAATAACTCTTGTGGGGATTAAAGTATAAAAACTATTTATCTTAGTTTCTCAACGGCTTACCTTTAAACAAAATACTATGTATTCTCTCCAAAGTTTTCTTCTCGCCACACAATGACAAGAAAGCCTCTCTTTCCAAATCCAACAAATATTGTTCAGAAACCAAGGTAGGATATGACAAGTCGCCACCCGCCATTACATAGCCTAACTTCTTGGCAATCAAGGCATCATGGTCAGAAATATAGTTGCCCATACGCATACCAGTAATACCTGCATAGAACAACGCCAATGCTGTTTTGCCATGTACCTTAATGTCTTTGCGTTGCACAGGTTGTACGTAGCCCGCCTCGTGTAAGGCAATAGCTGTTTGTTTAGCTTCAGCTATCAACCTTGCTCTGTTCATCGTGATTGGGCTGTCTTTTGCCAATACGCCATTTGCCATAGCTTCTGCGGCAGACATAGACACCTTCGCAGTGGCAATGGTCATAAACATTTCTTGCAAACGGTTCAATTCCGCATCACCCGCAGCGTAACCGTCTGAAGCACGCAATACCAATTCCTTCGTACCACCACCCGCAGGAATTACACCTACGCCAAACTCTACCAAACCCATGTAAGTTTCTGGGTGAACTTGTACCTTATCGCAGTGCAAAGTAGTTTCGCAACCACCACCCAAAGCCAAGCCCGACAAGGCAGCCACCACAGGCACAGACGAATAACGCAAACGCATCATCGTGTTTTGGAATTGGGCAATCATCAAGTTCACTTCGTCCCATTCTTGCTCACCTGCAAACATGAACAACATTGCCAAGTTTGCACCTGCCGAGAAGTTAGGGCTTTCATTACCAATGACTAAGCCTCTGAAATTCTCCTCTGCCTTCGCCACTGCCGTAGTTAAACCCTCGATAACTTCTGCACCAATAGAGTTCATTTTTGAGTGAAACTCCAAGCCCAATACACCATCTCCCAAGTCAAACAAAGTGCTACCTGCATTACCCCAAACTTTGTTGGTTTTACGCAAAGTATCCAAGTAAATGAAACCTTCTGTACCCGGAACTACCTTGTAAGATTTTGTAGGAATATCATAATAATATTGCTTGCCATTCTCCAATTTATAGAAACTATTGAAACCTGCTGCAATCATTTCTTTTACCCAACCAGCTACTTTGTGTCCTGCTGCTTCTATTTTTTCGGCAGTTTCTTTTACGCCCAACAAGTCCCATGTTTCGAAAATGCCTACTTCCCAACCGAAACCAGCTTTAATAGCTTGGTCTATGCGGAAAAATTCATCGGCAATTTCAGGTACTCTGTTTGCAGCATATTGGAATACGTCATAGTGCATTTTGCGGTAAAAATCACCTACTTTCGGCTCTGTAGAGTTGATGAGTTTTACTAATCTTTGTTTTACATCTTCAATATCTTTTACAGCTTCTAAAGACGCAAATTTGATTTTTTGGCGAGGCTCATACTCAAAAGTTTTCAAATTCAATGTTAAGATTTCGCCTTTGTCGCCTTTGCTGCGGTCTTTCATAAAGAAACCTTTGCCTGTCTTGTCGCCCAACCACTTGTTTTCCATCAATTTTTGCACAGACTTTGGCAACTGCAATCTTTCTCTACTTTCGTCGTGTGGTACGGCAGCATACAAGTTTTTCGCCACGTTTACCGTAGTATCCAAACCTACTACGTCTGAAGTACGGAAAGTAGCCGATTTTGCGTGTCCAATCACAGTACCTGTCAAAGTATCTGCCTCGTCAATGCTCAAGCCCATTTCTTCTACCAAATGAATAGTAGAAATCAAAGAATAGACACCCACTCTATTTGCAATAAACGCAGGCGTATCTTTACACAATACCGTTTCTTTGCCCAAATACAAGTCGCCGTAGTGCATCAAGAAATCTACAATGCTTTGGTCAGTTTTAGCCGTTGGGATAATCTCCAACAATCTCATGTAACGAGGAGGGTTGAAGAAGTGTGTACCGCAGAAATGCTTTTGGAAGTCCTCACTTCTTCCGTCCAACATCAAGTGAATAGGAATACCCGAAGTGTTAGATGTGATTAATGTACCTTTTTTACGGAATTTTTCTACTTTCTCAAAAACTTGCTTTTTGATGTCCAATCTTTCAACAACCACCTCAATCACCCAATCACAATCAGCAATTTTTTTCATGTCATCATCAAAATTCCCCAAAGAAATCAAAGACGCATCTTTTGTATTATACAAAGACGCAGGTTTTGATTTTAAGGTATTTTGGAAAGCCTCATTGACAATACGGTTACGGAAAGCAGGGTGTTCTGTCGTCAAACCTTTTGCTTTTTCCGCCTCTGTCAATTCGAAAGGTACGATGTCTAACAACAATACCTCCACGCCAATATTGGCAAAGTGGCACGCAATGCGTGAACCCATAATACCAGAGCCAAGAATGGCTACTTTTTTGATAACTCGGTTTTTCATGTCTTATTTTGTGTGTGAAAGTTGATTTTATGTTTTATAGTAATTTATATTTACTAAATTAAAGATTACACTAAGAAACTTTTGAAAGGGCTAAAAGTAATATATCATAGCCTTTTTTGCTATTGCAATATAGACTTAAAACTTTAACCGTTGCGAAAATAAGTAAAATTATTATGCAAGCATAGTATTTTTGAAAAATATTTTGACTTTCCTATAAATATTTTTGAATAACCTAACAAATAATTGATTATCAGCTAATTTGATAAGAAACTAAACATTTTGAACTTTCTGATTCTTCTTCTCTTTATATAATTTGCACGTAATTTTAGACTTTTCCCATGATTTTAAAGCCCATCAAAAGAATAAGTATTGCCGTAATTCTCATCTTATTTATCTGTCTAAATGCTTTGACTTACCGCCATGCCTATTTGTTTACACATTTTGACACCTCAACAATAGTAAGCCCTAAGCCAAAAAATTGGACAGAAAAAGCTACTTTATTACTATGGGGAATTAGTAATCCCAAACCTACCTGCGGAGCAACTCCAACGGGTTATCAAAATATTTTACTTCCTAACAGCAACGGCAATATAGCTTGTTGGTACAAAAAAATAGCTAATGCCAAAGCAACTGTGGTATTGTTTCATGGTTACAGAGGCTCAAAAAGAGGGCTATTAGACAAAGCCGAAATCTTCTGGCAAGAAGGTTACAGTGTGTTATTGGTGGATTTTTATGGTAGTGGAGCTTCTTCTGGCAACAGTACCAGCATAGGATTTTTTGAAGCCGAAGACGTAAAAACTTGTGTAGATTTTTTGCAAAAGGAAACCTCACAAGCTGTTATTTTATTTGGAACTTCTATGGGGGCGGTGGCTATAATGAAAGCTGTGGCTATGTATCAGTTGGAGGTACAAGGTTTAATGATAGAGTGTCCTTTTGGTACAATGCAGCAAACTGTGGCAGCAAGGTTTCGTAATATGGGTGTACCCACTTTTCCTTTAGTACATTTTTTACTTTTTTGGGGTGGCGTGCAAAATGGCTTTAATCCCTACACACATTGCCCGATTGACTATGCCAAACAAATAAAAGTGCCTACATTATTACTTTATGGACGAACAGACCAAACTGTAAGTTTAGAAGAAACACAAACTATTTTTGATAACTTACAAGGCAAAAAACAACTACATATTTTTGAGCAAACAGGACATGAAAACTATTTGCGGAAAAATAAAAAGGTTTGGGCAAGTCTTACAACAAAATTCTTACAAATTTTAGCTAAATAGTTTGAGGTAGCAACATCAAAAGTAAAAATGCAATTTCAAACCATTACGTAAGAAATTGCATTTGATTTTTTACTTAATCTGTTTAAGGAACAAGAACATTGCTTTTTCAAGGCTTGAAAAATGGTCGCCTTCTACTTCTACAAGGTTCAGTTTTAGTTTTTCATCTTTATACAACTGTTCAAGATAGTCTTTGTTAGCTGCAAAGTCGTCGTCTGTACCTATATACATTTGGTGTGGGCGAGGTAAATAACTAAGGTGATAAAGAGGGCAACGCAGCGAAACTTCAAAATCAGTGTTCACATTAAAGGGAACATACGCAGGATTATTTTCTGCCCAACCAGCAAAATCTTCTCTTCCATACAAACCAGCACTACTTCCAGACTGATTAATTGGTAGTTCGGGGTACATAGCAAGGTGCAAAGACATTCCTCCACCTATGCTGTGTCCAAAGACAAAAATGCTATCTTTATTCACAAAAGGCTGCTCCGAAAGCCACAAAAGGGCTTGTTTAGCATCATTTACCTCTCTGCCAAATAGTTCGTAATTGCCTTCGTTCCCATTTTCACCTCTGTAAGAAGGAGCAAACACAATATACCCCGCTTCGGTAAAGGGTTTGCAGTCTGCTACATCTGCATAGCCAAGAGCAAAACCACCATGCAAATATAAAATGGCTGCTTTTTTCTTATTTTTTGTGATGTTTGTAGTATCTAATAATCCTTGCAGTTGAAAGTTATCTGTTGATTTGTAATGCACTAATTTAACACTTCCGTTTACTTTTTTGAAGGGTTCAGATGCCTGCGGTGATTTTACTTTTTTGGAACTACTCAAAATCAATAATTTTCGTGTGGCGAGGTACGTAGAATTAGTAATAATGGTGTCTTCCGTTGTTCCGTCTGCCGTTTGCGTATTTTTAGAGTCAAATTTTAGCTGTGTTGTAGAAAATTGCCATTGAATAGGAGAATCTCCCATGTTTAAGAATAAAGAAGTATCCGAAATCTGTATGATTTTCCAGTATCTTTTTATGCCAAACTGTGTGCCTATTTCTCTATTATCTTCACTCAATTCCCAAGTACCTTTTTCTTGCTCGTCTGACAATACAGCTTCTACAACACCATCAGTTTTGTAATGAAAATAAATACTTTTCTGCCTATTTCTTTCAACTGCTGCATCGAAATCTTCAAATGCTGCATCTAATTCATTAGGTTGTTTTTTACTATTAATTTCCTTTACAAAATACCATTTTTTGGTAAGTTGCTCTTTTTTTACGGCAACCGTAGTTACTTGTGGCAATGGTGTATTAAACTTTTTAGCTCCTTTAGCTTTTTTTAAACTCAAAATTATACCTTTACCAAAGTTAATTTTTAGTAAGTTAGCTTCTACTTTTAATATTTCCATTGAGTTTTCAAATCCATTTGTATTTTTTAAGAGTAGAGCATTTTTTTGCAACTTCCAAGTTCCTTCTTCTCCTTTTCCTATACTTAGCCCCTCTATTTCATATCATTGTTTGTCTAAATGCAGTTGCATTTTTTCAAACAATCCTTTCATAAGTTTCAAACCTGACTCATCAGCTTTTTCGGTAGATTCTAATTGCTGAAAAGTCCAAGTAGCAATAAGTTGTTCAGTTTTAACTTGGGCATAAGACACAAAGTTTAAAGTTAGAAATATTGCCACTAAACTTGTAATTTTTTTAATCATATTTGATTTGAGGTTATTTGTAAAAATTAAATAAAAACAAAATTAAGCAATTTTATTGTAAATTTATATTATAGGTAATTTGTATAAAAGATTATTTTGTAAGTAGTTGATAATTAACAAGATAAAAACTATATGAGAAACAAATCATTTATAATTTCTATTTAGTAAACTATACAAATCTATTGCCTAAACTATCATAAAATCCATCTGCTTTTTCCTCTATAATAGTGTAAAACAAAGGGTTATTTTCAATAAAATCTTCGTGATGTGTTTGAAAATAAGCACTTGCTGTTTCCAAAGAGCTAAATTTTTTGATAATTTTTATATCACAAATGCCTGTGATGTGTTCATAATAGGAAATAATACAGAAAAAATTAGACATATCTTATGCGTATTTATCAAAATAAAATGTAAAATTTTAAGTATTAAAAAATAAACACTTTTGTCTTTTTAACAAAAGTGTTTATTTTTATAGGTTAAGTAACAAATAAGCATATTAATCTTTATGGTCTTTCCCTTGTAAAAAAGGAGTCCAATGGTCATTATTTTTGCCTGCAAATTCTTTTAAAAACACGACAAAAGAAGGTTTAAAAGGCTGGTAAGGCAATCTCATATTAGCTTCTTCGGGTGTAAAGTCGCCTTTTTTAGAGTTGCATCGTTTGCAAGCTGTTGCTAAGTTTTGCCATGATGTTTTGCCTCCTCTTGAACGTGGTAATACGTGGTCAAGGGTTAAATCCTCGCGTGAGCCACAGTACAAACATTTGTGTCCATCTCGCCTGAAGATGTTTTGGCGACTAAGCATCACCCCTTTGTAAGGCACACTGACATAGCTAAACAAACGGATGACGGAAGGCATCACCAAGAACTGCGTAACAGAACGAAGAAACTCATTCTCCACTTTACGCACCACTTCAGCCTTATTCATATACACCAACAAAAAGGCTTTTGATACACTACATACTGTTAATGCACGATAATCTGCGTTGAGTACAAGAACTTTCCGTCCCATAAAATTGAAGTTTTGTTAAGTAATTAATTCATTAATAGGTAGATATGATTAGGCTGTAACTGTATTGAAGGCACGTATTTAAACAGCAAAAGGTTTCAATCATTGATTTTTTTAACAAAAAGTACACTTTTTGCAAAAAAATCAATGCCTGAAACCTTGGAATATGATAGCTGAAAAAACTTGAAGACTTCTACACGAGTTTTAATGGTTATAATTGCTTAACTAATTTGAGAAAAAATAAGGAGAAAAGCAAGTTTTTGTGTGTGAATTTAGTTGTTAAGATTCACAATAATTGATGTTAGATTTACTATATTAACGTAAGTTGCGTAGTGTACTGTACTCTTTAGGGTGCAAAGTTAGGAATATAATTTTTTTAATAAAAAAATAGAATAATAATCTTTATTATACAAAAAATATACTTTAAAATAGCTAAAATCAACCTTGCTCCCTAAAGGGTACGCTACATTTTTATACTACGCAACTTACGTTATATTATACAAGCTAATCCAAGTTATGATACATTGTTATATTACACAACTTCGTTAATTACTCAATTCTAATTCTTTTCTTAAAAATACCGCAGTATAACTCCCCTGCACCTTTGCCACTTCTTCAGGCGTACCTTCGGCTATGATTTGTCCGCCGCCTGTGCCACCTTCGGGACCCAAATCTATCACATAGTCCGATACTTTAATCACATCTAAATTGTGTTCTATGACCAAGACCGTATTGCCTTTGTCCACCAACTTATTCAATACATCTAACAAATGTTGAATGTCCTGAAAATGCAGCCCTGTGGTCGGTTCGTCTAAGATGTAAAGGGTTTTACCTGTGTCTTTTTTAGATAACTCCGTAGCTAATTTTACGCGCTGGGCTTCTCCTCCAGACAACGTAGTGGCGTGTTGTCCCAACGTGATATAATCCAAACCTACGTCATGCAACATCTTGATTTTAGCATAAATTTTAGGTTGAGCTGCAAAAAACTCTAAGGCTTGCTCTACGGTCATATCCAATATGTCTGCAATGGATTTGCCCTTAAATCTCACCTCCAAAGTTTCTCGGTTGTACCGTTTGCCCTTGCACGTTTCGCAGTCCACTAAGACATCGGGCAAAAACTCCATAGCTACGGTTTTTTTGCCTGCCCCCTCGCAAGTTTCGCAACGTCCTCCTTTCACATTGAACGAAAAACGTCCTGCTTTATAGCCTCTAATCTTGGCTTCGGGCAATTCTGAAAACAAGGTGCGTATATCGCCAAACAGATTGGTGTAGGTGGCGGGGTTGCTGCGGGGTGTCCGCCCAATCGGACTTTGGTCGACTTCTATTACTTTGTCTATATTTTCTAAGCCCAAAATCTCTTGATAAGCCAAAGGCTCACGTTTTGCATTGAAAAAGTGTTTGTTCAAAATAGGAAACAGTGTATCGTGAATCAAGCTGCTTTTTCCGCTACCCGACACGCCTGTTACACAAATCATTTTGCCCAAATCTAATGTAAGATTTACGCCTCTTAGGTTATTTCCTGTGGCATTTTGCAAAACCAATTTTTTGCCGTTGCCCTTACGTCTTTCCGTTGGTACGGCTATTTTGCGTTTGCCACTCAAATAGTCGGCTGTCGCACTGCCTTGTGCCAAAAACTCTTGTGGCGTGCCTTGTGCCACTATTCGCCCACCATGTCGTCCTGCCCCCGGTCCTATATCGACAATGTAATCGGCATCTAACATCATGTCTTTGTCGTGTTCTACGACCAAAACAGTATTACCCAAATCTCGCAAATCTCGTAAAGCCTTGATTAACTTTACATTATCTCTTTGGTGCAAACCAATACTTGGCTCGTCTAAAATGTATAATACACCAACTAACTGCGTACCAATTTGCGTAGCCAAACGAATACGTTGTGCCTCGCCACCCGATAAAGTCCGCAAAGGTCTGTTCAGCGTCAAATAGTCTAAGCCTACATCTAACAAGAAACCAATCCGTTTATTAATTTCTTTCAAAATTTCATTGGCAATTTGCCCTTGTCTTTCCGATAATAAAGTATGTAAGTTTTTGAACCAATCTGCCAATTTTACAATGTCTAATTCGGCTATTTCGGCTATGTTTTTATCCGCTATTTTGAAATGTAAACTCTCTTTTTTGAGCCTTGCCCCATGACAATCTGGACAAGTTTTGATGACCGTAAAATCACTTACCCATTCCATCATTTTGTCTGTTCCCTCTGCCAACTGTTTGCGTAGGAACGGAATAATGCCTTCATAAGTCGTAGTCCATTCCGTATCAGGATATTTTACAGAAGGAACATTCACCTCGTCATCAGAACCATACAACAAAATATTGAGTATGTCATCTGGTATTTTTTTGATAGGTGTACTAATGCTTAATTTGTATTTTTTTAAAATAAATTCTATTTTCTTAAAAATCCAAATATCTCTGTACTCTCCCAAAGGCGTAATTGCCCCTTGCGAAATACTCAAACTGTCGTCTGGAATTACACTTTCTTTGGTTATTTCTTCTATGTAACCCAAACCGTTGCAAGTCGGACACATTCCATAAGGTGAATTGAAAGAAAAGGCGTTGGGGGCTGGTTCATCGTATGCAATGCCCGAAGTAGGACACATCAAGAACTTAGAAAAATGTCTAACTTCTTGGTTTTCAGTTAATATCATACAAATCCCACTACCTTCTTTCAAGGCTGTTTTGAGGGACTGCGTGATGCGAAACTTATCTTTTTCTGTAACCACTACCCTGTCTATCACTAATTCTATGTCGTGGGTTACGTACCTGTCCAACTGCATTTTAGGCGAAATCTCTACAATTTCTCCATCTACTCTTGCTTTGGAATAGCCTTTTTTCCGAATATCTACAAACAATTCTCTGTAATGCCCTTTACGTCCTTTGACGACAGGAGCTAAGATAGTTAGTTTTTTATTTTGGTATTTTTCTAAGATAATATCTATAATTTGGTCTTCTGTTTGGCGTATCATTTTTTCGCCTGTAACATAAGAAAACGCCTCGCCTGCACGTGCATACAACAAACGCATGAAGTCGTAAATTTCTGTAACCGTACCTACCGTACTGCGGGGGTTTCGGCTGGTCGTTTTTTGTTCAATGGAAATGACGGGGCTAAGTCCGTTGATTTTATCTACGTCTGGTCTTTCCATATTGCCAATAAAACTGCGGGCATACGCCGAAAAACTCTCCATGTACCGCCGTTGTCCTTCGGCATAAATGGTGTCAAACGCCAAAGACGACTTGCCACTACCACTAATCCCTGTAAAAACGATTAATTGGTTGCGTGGAATGGTCAAATCTATGTTTTTGAGGTTGTGTTCTCTTGCTCCGTAGATTTCTATGAGGTCGTGAGGTTCTTGCATGGTCAAAAAGAAAGTAACTTTCGCAAGATACTACTTTTTTAGAGAAATAGAAAATTAGCTAGAAGACTTAGCTGGAAAATCATACCACACATTCATTATCCCCAAATTATTTAATTTCTCTTTTAATGTTTCATTGTCAGCCCAAGGCATACTATACGGTTTTTGTTCTGTGTTTTTTAGGTGGATAATAAGGGTGCTTTGTGTTTCATCTCTAAAAACTTGTACGGTTTTGACACGAATAAAGGCAATGTCTGCAAGGGCAATACGGCGAATAAGGAACGGAAAAATAGGACTGAATAAGTACAAACTCTTATTGGTAAGTACAAAATGAAGATGAGTGAGTAATAAAAAAGAGAAAATAGATAGACTAATACCAAATGTTATTATAAGTGGTTTCCACGCATCATCTTTTTTAAAAGTTTCTACCCATAAACCCTGTATAGTTTCAGTATTGCTAAAAATAACACCAATGCTCTTAAAAAGAAATGAAAACAATAAGATTAAAAAAATCATTAAGAAATATGCCAAAGAAAAGAACATCACAATAGATAACATTGAGTTGCTTTCAAAGTTTTTCTTTACCTTTTCAAATGAAAATAATGAAGATGGGTGATAAGTAGAATAAATAATTTTTGCCATAATTGATTTAAAAATAATGATACCCAACTTAGCACTTTCCCAATCCAATTTCAAGCCCACCAAAAATAAACCACAAAAGTCCAACGAATTTCTTTTATTCTACGTAGAAATGTTGGTTAAATTTTTATTTTTGCATAAATGGTTTTTGACTGTAGCATAGCCTTTAGGCTGTTCAGAGTTTACAGGCTAAAATAGTCCTTACAAAAAACTTTTACAATTTACTAATTGCATTTTACAAATGGCAAGACTTTTCATTTTTGGTATTGGCGGTACAGGAGCAAGGGTGCTTCGTTCTCTTACTATGCTCTTGGCAGCAGGTGTGAAGCCCAACTGCACGCAAATAGTACCCATGATTATAGATTTAGACATCAATAACGGCGATACAAACAGGGCTATTTCTTTGCTAGAAACCTACAAGGAAATTCGCAATAAGACTTACACCCAAACGCCGAATGAAGGTTTTTTTGCTACAGATTTGGTACAATTAGGTACATTGAAAGACCAAAACGAAGCAGCTTTGGGCAATAATGCCTTCCAACTGCGTTTTGGTAACATCAACAGCACTTTTTACCAATTCCTCAAAGTGCAAAGTATGTCGGCAGAAACGCAATATTTGTTAGAAACTCTGTTTGACAATACGCCCAACCACAACCCAACAACAGAACTTAATTTGCCTTTGGACAAAGGTTTCAAGGGCAACCCCAATATAGGAAGTATTGTATTTAACGACTTAGTAAATACAGAAGAATATAAATTTTTTGAGAGAACTTTTGCAGCAGGCGACAAAATTTTTATCATTAGTTCTATTTTTGGCGGTACAGGTTCTTCGGGTTTTCCGCAGTTGATTCGCAATATTCGCAAAGCAAACAACGCAACGCTGGCAAATGCCCCGATTGGTGCGTTGGTTGTAAAGCCTTATTTCAATGTGGCAGATGGCAACGGACAAAGTGCCATAGACTCGAACAACTTTATTTCTAAGACTAAAGCAGCCTTGTCTTATTACGATTCTGAAATTAATGACAAGCTCAACGCCATTTATTATTTATATGACCAAGCCAAAAAACCGTATGAAAACGTAGAAGGTGGCACTGACCAACGCAATAATGCCCATTTTGCGGAGTTGGTGTCGGCAATGAGTGTGGTGCATTTTGCGAACAACTCACCTACAAGTTTAGAACATTTCGAGTATGGTATGCAAGCCGAAGCCGATACGGTGTCTTTTGAGCATTTGTTTGATGGTACACAACAGCAATTTGGTTTGCCTTTGGTGTATTTTACGTACTTTAGTAAATTAGTACAAAAATTTATTCCTTCAGAACTGAATGAAAAACACACTTACCTAACGAGTTTGGAACTTAAAAACCGTTTGGTGAATAGTGGAGATACGTATTTTAATAAAATCAATGCTTTTTTAAGTTTCTATAATGAATGGTTGAGAGAATTGGGCAATAATCAACGTGCTTTCAAGCCGTTTTTGTTGGACAATAACTTTAACACCTTAATTAATAACCACAAAGTAGAAAGTAGCTTTTTTAACAAAGGTTTAGAAGGTGAATATTTCAATGAAAAATTGATTGAAATAGAGGAAAAAAACAAAAAATCTTTGCCCAAAACCGAAGAAAGATTTTTGATGACGTGCTACGAAGTCTGCAAAAAAGCCTTTCACGAAAAAGCCAAGTCTTTGCCACAAGCTGCGTCTTCGGGACAAAATTACATTTTGCGTTTGCACAGTGGAGGCACTACTACCTTGCGAGATTGGGACAGGTCGCAACCAATTACACAACAGCAAATTAGTAAAATTCAAGATAAATTATTGTTTGGCAATGCGTCTAAGGTGGCTACGTCCATTCCTACGCCTTTTGCACGTATGCACTTGTTCGAAACGGCTTTTCAGATTGCAGCCAACCAACAAGAGGGCAGCAGTATGTATCATGGCTTAGTGTCCGACTGTTTGGATTTGTTCCAGCTTATTTTTGACATTGGCGACAGCCCTTACCTCAAATTTTATACGTGGAATGTGGGCAATGAAGTAGAAAATTTGAAGGCTTCTGCCAGCAGTACGCAAGTGAGCAACCGCCAAATTCGGGTGCATGAATTGTTGGGACAGACTTTTGAAATGTATTTTTCGGGCAGGGCAGCCAGCGAAAGACTACGCCCTGTTAGCCAAATTGTCTTGATAGAATACAAAGGGAAATTGGTGGGGGGTACTTCGCCGTTTACCTTGTTTTATACTTCGCCAAATTGGAAAAGAGAAATGCAGGCAGCAGGTTGGAAGTTGCAGAGTATTACGGCAGACGTATTTTTTGATGAAAATTATGAGCCTTTGCACCGTAGGTCGTTGGCTTTCAGAGAGTTTGTGCATAAATTCCGCAATGCGTACAAAGAAGAATTAGCCCAATTTATGCCTGCCTTTGAGGAGTATATTCGCCAAAGTGCAGCCTTGTATGACAGGGATTTTGAAAAAAAATATGCCACTTATGCCAAAGAAGATTTTGTGCGAGAGTACCCGCCATTGACCGCAAAACCAAATACCAACGACTATTTGTATATTGGACATATCCAACTTTTCAAGAGTAAAAACGAATTTGAGGTTTTTGATAGTGATTTTGAAATTCGCCCAACGGTAAGGCATTTTGCCCAAGAATTGGACGAGAATAACCGACCTCAAACTGTCAAACCGCCTTTGGTGTTGGTAGAAGGCAATTTTAGGGGTTGGCGATACATTCAGGCAGAATGGCAAGAAAGTACAAAAATTCGGGTAGATGTAACCATGCCTTTGCACAAAAGAGAATTGCCAGAATCGAATGGAAAAAAATATCCGTTTATCACTGTGGCAGACTTTTTTGAGCCTGTTTTGTTGAAAATGCCGTATAATTTGAACAAAGACTTTTTCTATACGGGTTTTGGGGCAGGAGATTTTAACTTTTTGTTACCTATTCGCAAATTGTATTTTGCGTTTTTCACAGTAGCCGATTTAGAAAAACAACTGAAAGTAAGTTTTAACGGCAATCAAGTGGAATTTTTATTGGAAATTCCTGTGAAAAAGGGCATCATGCGGTTGGCAAAAGTCTATGATTTGAACAAAGCAGACGCAGCCGTAGATGTGGATTTTGGTTTGGGAATTTTCCCATTCTACCGCATTTTAGACAAGCCCGAAATCAATGACTACGCCATGATGCTTGTCGACAGGTCGGATAAAGCCTTAGATTTGCGTTTCTACAGAGCCGAAGACGTGATGCCTAACAAGGCTTTATTGTCCTCATTTTTGGCACAAGACAAAGGAGAACAACGCTATGAACGGACACCCCGCAGAGGGCGTAACCCAAGTTCTACGTATTTGAGGCTTCGCAAACAATATTTTGATTTTATAGAGGTAAAATTTGGCGACTATTTGCGTGGCTTAATCATTCCAGACTTCAAAAAAGCAGGTCGAGAGTTGAATTTAGCCAACCATAACAAACAGTTCAATTTTGCGATAGACTTTGGTACGTCTAATACGCATATTGCGTACAACACGCAGCAAGCCCCCGACCACGTACAGCCGTTTACGATAGAAAGACGTGATGTGCAAATGGTCTTGTTGAACGAAAACCGCAATGATTTTGATGAAGGTTTTGGCGGTTTGCCCGACTTGATTACACGCAGAGATGAGGAATTTGTGCCAAGTTTGATAGAACAAGGGCGTAAAATCTCTTTCCCTATTCGCACTGCCACGTATGAAAGAAATTCGTTTGTGAATGACCCTCGTTTGTGGTTGTTTGGTAATATCAATATTGGTTTTGCCATAGAAAGCTATAAGAGTATTGCCGAAAATTCTTATTTTATGACTAACCTCAAATGGCGGTTAGAGGCAGCTATTGCGGATAGCAACGAAGAACGGAGAGTAAAGACTGTATTTTTAGAATTATTATGGTTAATTAAAAATAAAATATTGCTGAACGAAGGCGACTTGAACAGCACTAATATTATTTGGCTAACGCCACAAAGTATGCGAAGAAATACTCGTAATGCCTTTGGGAAGTTGTGGGAAGATGCCTTAAAAGAAACTTTTGGCGAAACGGCTACGATTAGTTTGCAGCAAGAAAGTGAGTCAGTTGTGCCTTATTTTGCCCTGCAACGTGAATTTAAGTTTTCTGATGCCGAAGATGCTTTGAACATAGACATTGGCGGTGGTACAAGTGATTTGTTGTTTTTGGCACGTAGCAAAGGCAAATATTATAGCACTTCGTTCCGTTTTGCGGGTAATGATATTTGGGGAGATGGCATTATGGGCGGTAATAGTCGGGACAATGGATTTTTGGATTATATCAAGTCGCAGGTAAACAAAGGCGAAATTAAATTCCCAAATGCCGAAACGAAAAATTACTATGAAAACGCCATGAGTAATACGAATTTCAATTCGGCAGATGTAATGAGTTTGATTTTTAAGTATGATGAAGTATTTAGGGCTTCAAAAATCTTTGCAGCACATTCTTATTTACGTACAATTTTTGTGTTGCACTATGCAGCCATTTTGTACCATGTTTCGCAATGTGTAGAGCAGTTGGGCATAGAAATTCCTCGTTACATTACGTTTACGGGTAAGGGCAGCAGCTACATTCGGTTGATAAGCCCGAATCACAGAGATATTACGGAACTGACTACTTTGTTGCTGTCTAAGTTTACGAACCGCCAAGTGGCTGATATTGAGGTGAAAATGTCGGCAGACCCGAAAACTTCTACCGCCAACGGTGCAGTAATTAAGGTGGCTACACTGAACAAGTCGCAACAAATAAAAGTAGAACCTGCCTTTGACCATTACGGTTACAAGGGCGAAATGCCACCGTTCCACTCCGTAAAAGAAGTAACAGGCGACCTGCAACGCAAAGTAGAGGAAAATGTGTTAGAGTTTCTGAATGTGTTGTTTATGGACAGGGACGTGGTACGTTTCCTTAGAGATTTTGAGATTAGCCTCACTACGGAGATTCATGCAGCCTTGAAAAAAGATATTTCGCTGAATTTCAACAAGATGGCTAATGACCTCCGCCACAGTGCTAAAGAAAATGATGACCTGCCCGAAACCATGTTTTTCTGGGGATTGAAGAATAGTTTGTATCGGTTGTCGAGGGAGTTGTGGGGGAAATAGAGTGAGAAAACCTCTCTGCAAAATAGTTTTGTAGGGAGGTTTTTTATTTTTTTCATACGTCTTATAATTTCTTATCTCTTGTATTACTAAAATGCTCGTCCCAATATTTTTTACTTAGTAGCTGGTCATTTTCTAACCAAACTAAATATTTTTTTGACTTTTGATAGTAGTATTGCTTTATACTGTCATTAAGTACATTGGTACGTTTGTATAATTCTACAAACCAAATAATTTCTAAATCTAAATTATTTAGGGAAATCCTTAAACTATCAACATCTACTAATAGGACTTTCTGCCGTTCATAGCCTTCCACATGATTATGATTAAAGCCTATAATTTTTCCTTCATTATCTATAAATTGATTGTTATTAAATTCAACACAATGTAGTAATTCACGAAGTTTTTTAGAAGGGAGTATGTAACTACTTTCACCATCTCCTCCATTTTTAGTAGCCCCTGTTAATGTATAATGTACTCGTATTTCATTACCTTGTTTGTCATAACAACAAATTTCTGTATTGCTTTCTTCTATCCAACTCATCCAAAATAAATCAGATGGATTAACATACAAAGCTGTTTCTGTATCAGTATAGAACCTATCTAAATCTCTAAAATGATACTCGTCTATACTATTGATATGATTGATTAAATTTACTTTATCTTTTTTATTAACTAAACAAGCCTTGACTAATAAGTCAGTACATACATAATTTTTTGTGTCAAGTAGTGCTATTTCATGACTAAGAGCTAACCATTTTTTTGTAGAGTAAGTTGGAAAATCATTATTATCAAACTCTATCCAATTTTTAAAATTAATAGTAGGCTCTTGTAGGACAGCATTTTTTATACTATCATCTACATCTGTTCCTTCTAAGTCATTAATTAGGGGTTCTTTAATTATCCATGTAGCACCATCACTCATTTCAACAGCTTCTGCAAAATTAGAATCTTTTATATCTTCAGCAGGATTAGGAATGTCTGTAATCAAATAGTAATCTCTTATAAATTCCCTATCCTTATTATAGCCTTTAAATGGTACATAATCAGCTAAATAACCTTGTAAATAATGTACGGCTAACCATGTATATTTTTCTTCATAGGTAAATATTTTACTTTTACTACCATGAGTAGCTTCTGTATAAGTATTTCCCTCTACTCTTGTTAAACCTAATTCTTTTTCGATATAAGTAATAGCAACCCACAAAGTCCAAACAGATGTAGAAAAATTATGAGAAGAATATCTTTCACTATATGTAGTTAATAACTGTTTACCTTTATTACAATTATTGTCTATTTGTCCTAATGGTAGTTCTAAAAATCCTTTATAACTTTTATCAATAACATACCACTTTAAATCATGCACGATTGGGTAAATACCTTCTCTAAAATCATGTTCTCTATTAGCTATGTCAAGATTGATGGGTAAAATCTCAATAGGCAGTTTTGCAGGTTGTGGTCTTGCTTGTTGCACTTGTTCCTCTGTAATTAATTGGTATTGAAAAGCCCTTTCTACAATGGCTCTAAACCCTTGCCTTATAATAACATTACGATATTTAGATAAATGTGAAAAGACGTTAGTGATAGCCCAAGTAGCCAATGCCTTGATTTGTACCTTATCCTTTAGGTTGCTTGCAACTCCTAAAGTGATACTTGCCAAGTCTTCTTGAATTTGTGGGTCATTACAAGTAAAAATTTTATCGAGTAGTAACAAAAACTCTGATGGATTTTTGATAGCCCAACTTGTTAATGTTACTCTTAATTGATGTCTTAACTCTTGGTAAATGGTAGATAATCCCCACGCATAAATTAGTGGAGTTTCATTGTGTAGTTCATATCCATTAAGATAGGGGTTGCCTAAAATTGTGGTTAAATTGTGAGAATATTCATACCAATCTCTTAGTTCTTCATCTAAAGACTCATATATTTCATGATTATCTAAACCAGACCAAAACTTATCTCTTTCAAAAGCTGAAGGCATATTCCAAAGGATATTATGCAAATATTCTGCACCAAAATAATTATCTTTCTTGCGACTCGCAGGTAAAATGAGATGTTGCAGCATATTAAGCATTTCTGTAGAGCTATGATACATAAGTATATCTATTCTCTCTTTATATTTTTCTGCTAGATTTTTAGGGGTTTTTGCTAAGGATTTAATTTTATACCTAAAAATATCTCTATTATTAAAACCTTCTACCAAAAAATCATCATCTCCAATTAATCTTCCTGTTTCAAAAAACAATCTATCCACAAGATTTTGAATAATTTGTTCATTGGGTTGGCTTATTATTCCAAAACTATCTACAATAAAATTAAGAGATTGAGGTGCCATAGATAAAGGACGTACCATAGCTCCTAATAGAATGGAAGGAATAACATTAAGTTTATTATTTTTTATGTCATTGAATATGTTTTCAGTAAGTATATGCTCAATAATAGATTGATAAGTGATATTATAAAAATACTGCTTTATTTTTACAGTTTCACTGTTCTTGCTATGTATAGACCTAATAAAAATTCCATTATCAACAAGGTGTTGAATCAAATTTTCTATATTATTGGAGGTTAAAAAAGATGATAATTTAGGCTTTAATAGTTTAATAAGTTTATTATGTTCTAACTTAACATTTTTATAAAAATGATATGCAATGACAAGTAAGCTAGTAGCAATAGGTTGATAGATTTCACTAATATTATAAGTATTTTTAAAATACGTGTCTAAATGTTCTATTTTTGCATTTAGCAAATCTTTGGTAGTTTTTAACGTATCTTTTCCTAGCAAGTCGTCCCCTTTATACAACTCACAGAATAATCTTAGTGCTAACAAACTATTTAAACCTTTTATATTGGTCTGATAGTCATAATTTTTAATATCATATTCTTCCAAATATTTATGAAAAATAGCTTCAATATTCACATCACCTTCTTGGTGTAGATGAATACTATCAAATAGAGAATTTTCAGGACATTCACTATTATCATATATATAACTTCTACCACTGAAAATAAAACGTAGTTGAGGGTATCGAGCAGTTAATTCTTCTGTTCCTCTTAATAAAGCATACCATTTTTTTATTTTTCCCAATGCTTCATCAAGTCCATCAATACAAATCAAAACTTTGGTAGTTTCTTGATATACACCATTTTTTGCATCTTGTATTGTAGCCCCCAAGACCAAACTTGTAAAATAGTCATCTGCTTGAAATTGCTTTTTTGCGTCATTGAAAGCAAATTGCATTACATCTGTCCAAGTATCACAAGGACATTCTTTGGCTTGTATGATAAGTGCAGGAGCATTTTGCTTTAAATGCAAATCTACACAATTAGTTAAACCATGTGTTTTACCTGTACCTGCTTCACCTAAAATTAGCCTAACATTTTGCTTAAAATCTAGTGCTATATGTTCTAAATATTGTGGTAGGTCTATTCTATGTACTCTTTCTAATGCTTTAATTAGCTTAGGCAATATAACTTTTTGCAAATGATTAGGCTTCATTTGCTCTAAACCCTCATATTTTGTATTCCATACCAACACTTCTTTGATTTGTCTATATTCATAGTTAGGATTACCTTTCTTTAAATAGTCTTGTATAGTTTTAAATTCTTTTTTAAACACACACAAATTTCTTTGTATTACTAATAATCTACGATTAAGATACAGCTTTGCAGTATTGGTAGGTATAAACTTATCAATAAGACTTATGCAAGTTGTTATATCTGCAAGTGTTTTATTTATCTCTAATGATAATTGCTTGCGAAAATCTGGCAGAAAACATAGCTTTTGATAGTTCTCATGAATTGTTCCTTGTCCATGTAGTTTGGGAACATACCTTGTTCTCAGCCATCTTTCTTTTTGGTCATTAAATAAATTTTGAAGTCTGTCTTGTGTAATGTTAAGTTCTTTTAAAGTAGTAATATTAGGGAGGTCTAATATTGGAATAGTTGATAATCCTTCTTTTTCAAGAAGTTGGTTAATGATTGAGAAATTTATACACGCAAAACGGTTAGTTTCTTTTAACCAAGAATCTACAACAATACCACAAACAAAAACAGTATTATGTACTTCAATAAATACACCACTACCAGAATATCCCTCTACTAAATTAGTTGGATCTTCTTTTTTAACCTCTGAATCATCTACGTTAATTTCAAATCTATTTTCATTTCGTCCATCTATTGTGGTAAAACATTGTGTGAGAGAGATAATATATTCTGTACTTACAGCTTTCGGGAAGCCTTTAATAAAACAATTCGTTCTTTCTTTAGGCGGATAAATTAGTAAAGGAGATTTATATGATATAATTCTTATAGGAATCTTTGACTTCGGAATGATAAATACAGCTATATCAATATGTTTATGCTTTTCATAGATTAAAGAGTCATATAATAAATTATCTGTTTCCTGAATAACATAGCAATCACTTCCATTACTTCCAAACTGAATTTTTATATCTGTTTTTTTCGCACCATTATCAAGTGTCTTACCAAATATGCAATGCTTGGCAGTAAAAATATATACCAAATCAGGCGTAGAATCCTGAAAATAAATAAAACCACTTCCTGTGGTATTATCTTTTAAACAGATAATTTTTGCTACAAATTCATTGATATAATTCATTCTTATTTTGTTATAGTAATGTATTGGTTGTTTTTAGGAAATTCACAAATTACGTCAGCAAGTTTGCTATCAACATCAAATATTGAATCAGTAGTATTATTTTGTTCTGTTATCAAAAATCTGATAGGTTGGGTATTTTTATTTTTGATAATTCTTACCAAAGTTTCTTTATTAGGTAGATTATCAGCATTAATTCCGTCTGCACTAATAATAAAATTTTGGCAATCAATTAATTGCAACAATTCATCATTAGTATTTCCCTTACTACCATGATGAGCAACTTGCATATAATCTAATTTTAACTTGTTATTAGTAGTATTAAACCCTAGTTTTTTAAGAGATTCAATAATTACAGTTGGGTGGCTATCCGCTAAAAATAATATTTTAAATTCTTGGTATTCAAAAAGAAAAGCAATACTACTTCCATTAGGTATAGCTTTGTCTTCTTCAAATTTTGATAAATCAAAACTATCTAATTTTGTCTTGTAATCAGAAGTTTTAGCACTTACTTCTCGTTTTTTTTCTTCTTCTTCCCAATACTCAAGCATAGCACTATATTTCTCTTGATTTGGGGATAGTACTGTAATTTTTGCTCCGAAAAAATCTTTTGCACTATCAGTATTAAGAATTTTCTCACATAAAATAGAATTTTTAGCTAAATAATCTCGTAACCTAATGCCCTGTGGAACACTTATTGAGTTATTTTCACTTAAAACTACCTCTTTATCCATTTTATTAGCACTGTTATACCAAAAGGTTGTTTTTGAAAAATCTACTTTTTTTAATAGCCTTTTATGATTATCCTCAATAAAAGCTAAAATACTTCCAATATGGTCGCCATCAATATGCGTAATTATCCATAAATCAATATTCTCATTATTGGTTACAATAGTTTCTATTTCGGTTCTTAAACCATTTTTAAATTTTTGCTTTTCTCCCCCATCTACCAAAATATTATGAAACTTCTCATCATTTCCCTTGAAACGAATAGAAATGGCATCTCCACAGCCGACTTGAAAAAACTTTACTTGCAAATTTCCCATGATATAATTTTGTTGAATTAGCTTTTCCCAAAGATACATAAAAAATAAAAACCACTAAGGGCTTAGTAGTTTTAAATAATAATTTTTTTAGCAAAATTTTATTAATTAATTTATAATGAAAACTGTAAAAAATAGTTAAAATTTAAGATAAGTCTATATTATGCTAAGCAGCATAAGTATTTTGTATATGTTTACAAAAGAAACTAGAAAGTTAAACTTAAAAAATAAAAATTGGCAGTTATTTCTTATCAAAAGATACTATTTTGAGTAAGTAAATTACTATCAAAAATAAAAACCTTTAACACACTATTCCTATGAACCCCGAACAATGGTTACCCCTTATTACAAATCTTGCAATTACCTACACCACAAAAATAGTAATGGCTATTTTGGTGTTGGTCGTAGGACTATGGATAACTCGTATGCTGGGCAGTGTCATCAAACGCAGTTTGGAACACAGCCAAATAGACAGTAGCCTCAAACCTTTCATGCTGAATCTTAGCAAGGTTTCACTAAAAGTATTGTTACTGATTAGTACGGCTTCGATATTAGGTATAGAAACCACCTCTTTTGTAGCACTTCTTGGCTCTGCAAGTTTGGCTGTAGGGTTAGCCTTACAGGGTAGCCTCAGCAATTTTGCAGGAAGTGTCCTGATTTTGATGTTTAAACCGTTTAGAGTAGGCGATATTATCCAAGTACAAGGACATTTAGGAACAGTCAAAGAAATTCAAACTTTTAGTACAGTCTTACTCACTCCCGACCACAAAACTATTATCCTGCCCAATGGGGGACTGGCTGGCGGTAGTTTGGTCAATCTTTCGAGAGAAACAACCCGCCGTTTAGACTTTGTACTAAAAGTTTCTCAAAAACATGAAGTGCAAAAAATTCGACAGTCCTTATTGGAATTATTACAAACAGTTCCCGAATGTCTGCCTACACCGCCTCCTACCGTATTAGTAACCAATATTGGCGAAACTTCTTACGAGATTACACTAAGTATGTGGGTAAAAACCGAAGTTTTTATTACGCAACACGCAACACTTACGGCAGTTATTCAGGAAAAAATACTCAATTATTGGAGAAAAGAGATAGAGTAAATGTAAAATGTTGTTTAAACTAACAAAAATGTTAGCTACAAATTTTACAAGTTATTCAAAAAAATCCCCTCTCTAAGTAGAGAGGGGTGGGAGAGGGGATTAAATTATTTTTCTATCAAAAACTGCGTACTCTGCACACTACTATTTCCTAATTTATCTACAGCCCTTACTTTTAAGGTAGTAACCTTACCCGTTGGAAAATTGTTAATAGCTGTTTGGTAAAGCTGTTCTGCCCCGCCATTGATACTGTAAAAAATCTTTTCTGTTCCTACCATATTGTCTGTAGCAGCCAAATAAACCGCCAAATGCGAAGGGTAAATAGGTAAATTATTGGTAGCAACTTCGCCATTTTGAGGAGATGCAGCCAATACGCCTTTGTTTTCTTCGGCAAGAGGTTGTAAGCTAAAGTGCATGAAAATTTCAGGGGCAGACGCATCTACAATCACATCAAACTCGTCTTGATTGGTATTGTTCACGTTGTCTGTACCTGCATATTTGATGTGGTGTTGTCCTTCATTGCTAATCGTAAATGGTTTTTCATAAATTAAATTCCCTGTTCCATCTATCTCATAATCAATGTTTTGCATACCAGATTCGGGGTCAGTACCATTCAGTATAATTTTAGTTTGTGGACTTACGTACACATGATTATTCATTACAAATTTTGCCCCTTGATAATTAAATGCCAAACGAGGTCCCGTTAAATCCATGAACATGGTCGTAACGGTTCTTTCATATTTGCCACTGCCCTTATTGTTTACATTGTCTATGGCATAGTAATTTACAATGTGATGCCCTGTTCTATTGGGGATATAAAAAGGCTTTTCATACTTCTGATAGCTTGCTCCATCTACCGAATAGTAAATTTCTTTTACCCCTGCCCGATTGTCTATGGCGTGTAACTCTAATTTGGTACGACCCGAAAAAAAGGTTTTTCCTTGAAAAACATACCTATCTCCTAAAATTTCGGGTGTAATAATCGGGGGCATCTTGTCTAAATAAAACGTAAAAGCATTTTCATCTTCCGTATTTTTTACGTTGTCTGTGGCTTTATAGTACAATGTATGTTCGCCATCTCCCAAGCCAGCAAAATTTAAAGCACCTGCATATTGCTTATGCGTCTCGTCATCATGCAACCTATACGAAATTTTATTAACCCCCGATAATTCGTCTGTGGCAAACAAAGTAACTAAGGTTCTACCCGAAATAATATTTTCTGATTGGTCGCCTTTAATCGTATAATTCGTTTGGGGTGGAGTCAAATCTACCGTAAAAGTTTTAGTGCGAGTCGTTTCGGCATTACCCACTTTGTCTGTGCCGTAGTATTGGATAAAATATTCTTGTTCTGTGTCCAACTGTGTTTTGCCTTTGCTTTCTGTATAGTCTGCTCTGTTAATAGACTGATAAACAGTAGATAAGCCCGACATTTCGTCTTTAGACAAAATCTCAAAACTCAAATCTTTACCAAAAAATAACTTCCCATTTTTTGTATGTGAAGGAGCATTGCTAAACCGAATACCCGAAATAGGGGCTTTGCCATCTCCATTAATCTCAAAAGTTACGTCCCCATGCCTTGGGTCTTTGTGGCGAATGTAGTGGCGACCATGCCCATCTAGGTACATAGGTTGAGAATTAGTTTTAGTATTCGGATTAAGGCGAACACCTTCTTGAGTTTCTGGCGAAGTCCCTATGTAAATATAAACAGGCAAGGAGGCTTGTTGATAATAACGGTTGGTGCTGTCTATGTACGTGCCTTTGGTAGCTTCTTTTCGTTCTTGGGCAAAACTTTGGCTATGAATGGCACTGAGTCCACAGACCATTGTAAAAAATACTGTATAATGAATAGATTTTATCATAAATGCCTACTTTGAAAGTAAAAAAAGTACATTCGTCTTTAGGCGAATAACTTGATAGTCAATGTATTTGCAGAAAGGCGAATATACTTTTTCAAAAATAAACTTTTTACACTCAAAAACAAGGATTCGCAGCATTTAAGTAGTAAGTACACTTTGTTGTACTTATTTTTTGGGGTGTAAAAATATTTAATGAATTGATTTTCAATGTATTAAATAGCTTTGCATTGAAAATTTACTAATTAACGTAAGTTGCGTAGTGCTTTAAATGCCCCACCCCCGCCCCCTCCCCACAGGGAGGGGAGTTTTGCAACTCTCTGATAATCAAGCTCCCCTCCCTGTGGGGAGGGGGCGGGGGTGGGGCTAAACTATCACTACGCAACTTACATTAATTAATAATTGTGTATAGGCACTTAATATTTTGTAGTTTTGCAAAACAAACAACAAAACTAACCATGAAAAAATTTTTGCTTTTAGTCATTTTTGTAGCCAGTATAATTATTGCGGGCTATGCCTTATTGGGCTATTTGTATCCTAACCAAAATTATGGTGCTTTGCAATTATTGCCCAAAAATGCCGTTTTTATTGTAGAAACAGATGAACCCATAGAAACTTGGCGGAAGATTAGCAACAGCAAAATTTGGCATCACCTCCGCAAACAGCCTTATTTTGCAGAACTTACAGAAAGTGCCAATAGTTTGAGCCAACTCATAGAAACTAACCCAGAATTATTTAATTTGTTGGGTTCTCGAACTATCGTTAGTTCTGCCCATGTGTATTTACCCAAAGAGTATGATTTTTTACATATTGTAGATTTAGAAAGTGCTGCAAAATTACAGTTTTTACAAAATTATTTGACGCATTTACCCGTTAAAGGTTATACGATTACCCAAAAAGATTACAAAGACTTTAAAATTTCTGCCTTCACCAATAAAAAAGATGGTAGTGTAATTTATGTAACTTTTGTAGGCAATTTGTTGCTGTGTTCTTTCCAAAGTAGTTTAATAGAGTCGGCTATAGACGAGAAAAATGAACCTACCATTGCCAAAGATGAAGCCTTTATAGACATTAGCGAAAAAGTACATCAGGCAGGTTTGTTCAGATTGTACCTACATTATGCCTATTTAGACAACTTTTATTTGTGCTATGCCCAAGAAAATGAACATATTAACAAGCTAAGTGAACAGCTACAATACACAGGGGCAAACTTTACAGTAGATGACGAAGGCACAATGACCTTGCGAGGTTTTACGAATATTAATGACTCTGTGGGTTCTTTCTTCAAAGCCTTGTTGTTGTCAGGTAGAGGGCAATTAGCTGCTCACAATGTCATTCCACAACGTACTGCTTTTTATTTTAGTTTGAACTGCAATAATTTTGGAAAATTCTATGAAAATTTAGAAACTGTTTTGAAAGATAATTTCAAAGAATGGGACGAATACAAGTACAATATTCAGAAAACGGAACAGTTTTTAGATATTAACTTGCAAAAAAACTTTATTGATTGGATTGGTCAAGAGATTAGTTTTGTGCAAACGCAGCCCAAAGGTTTGGGACAGGACAATGAATTTGCCGTAATTTTCAGGGCAAAAGACATAGACCAAGCCAAAGAAAATTTACAGTTTATCAGCAACCAAATTCGCAAAAAGGCAGTTGTAGTGAAAATTAAGGAAGTAGATTACAACGGCTACAAAATCAACTACTTAGCCGTAAAAGGGTTCTTCAAATTGTTTTTGGGAAGTTTTTTTGAAAAATTGGACAAGCCTTATTTCACGATTATAGACGACTACGTGATTTTTAGTAACCACCCACAAACTCTAAAAAATTTGATTAATGACTATGTGGCGGGCAGCACTTTAGCCAAAGACAGCGAATTTGAGGAGTTTTTAGGGCAGTTTAAAAGTGCCTCAAATGTGTTTGTGTATGCCAAAACGCCTACTTTACACAACAATATGCGTAGTTTGGTAGCTGCAGACACATGGCAACAAATGAACAAAAACCGCCAATATATTACTTGTTTCCGCCATATTGGTATGCAACTAAGTAGTGATGATGACGAGCATTTTGCTACGCAAATTACAAGTTCATTTACAGATGACCCTGCTAAACTGCAAGTTGTTCCGCCTGTGCCTTTGGTAGTTTTGGACTCTACAGACGAAAGTAATGAGGTGGAAGAAGTCGTGATTGATGACCTTGATGCAGACGAAAAAACAGAAAATTACCCAGACGGCAAGCAAAAAATGCGTGTAAAAATACGCAATGGCATGAAAAACGGCACTTACAGAGAGTATCACCCCAACGGCGAACTGAAAGTAAAAGGCGAATACGAAGACGACCAAAAAGATGGTACTTGGAAGTTTTATGACGAAAACGGCAAATTAACCGCCAAGAAAAAGTACAAAAAAGGTAAAGAAATTAAAGACTAATTAAAATTTACAAAAAGTAGAACTCCGCAAGGGCTTGAAGCCCTTGCGGAGTTTAAAATTTAACTTAAAATAACTTTTGTGCTTCTGCCAACAATTTTTGTTTGTTAATCGGCACAACGCCCAAATGCTCACAAACCAAACCTCCGCCCAAATTGGACAAGGCAGCTAAAGTCGGCAAGTCTAATTGTAAGGCTTTGCACAAGGCTGCTATGCTTACCACCGTATCGCCAGCTCCAGAAACATCTGCAATTTCTCTTTGGTGGGCGGGCAAACTCACTTTTTCTTGTGGGGACAAGGCAAAAACACCTCTTTCAGACAAAGTTATCAAGGCGGTATCCAACTGCATTTTGTCCCTAAAAGTAGCTACTGCTGTAGCCAAACTTTCTAAATTATTGGCATCTATTTCTATTTTTAGTCCTTCTCTTAGTTCTTTGAGATTGGGCTTGAACAAAGTAGCTTTTTGGTAAGACCAAAAATTTCGTTTTTTGGGGTCGACTACCGTAGGAATTTGGTGCGTATTTGCCCAAGCAATAATCTTTTCTATCACGCTGGGTGTAAGTACACCTTTGTCGTAGTCCTCAAAAATAATCACATTGACCCCTACTGCTAATTCCTGAAACTTTGCCAACAAAATATTTTCTTCTTCTTCATTAATTGGCGTATCTGTTTCATTATCAATGCGTAAGAGTTGCTGAGAACCAGCCAAAATTCTGTGTTTAACTGTAGTGATACGTCTTTTTTGGCGAATAATGCCTTGCGTAGTCATGTTTTGTTGTTCCAATAGGTGCGTTACAGTCTTGGCTTCGTCGTCATCTCCCACAATGGCACACAAGATAGGCGTAGCCCCCAATGCTTGTACGTTCAAGGCTACATTGGCAGCTCCGCCCAGTCTTTTTTCTTGTTTTTTTACGTTTACCACAGGCACAGGGGCTTCGGGTGAAATCCGTTCTACTTGCCCCCAAACGTAAGAATCTACCATGACATCACCAATAATCAAAACTTTGAGGTGATTGAATGCGTCAAAAATTTGCTCTATAGTCATGCTTGCTATTTTTGCCCCAAATCTAATAGGTTTTAGGGGAAAAGAAAACCTATAAGGTTTTAAAAACCTTATAGGTTTGAATATCAATCAGTTATTTGAAAAATTTACTAAAAAATATTATCAAGTAATTAGTTACTTGTACTTAGTTATTAAAAAAGTGTTGATAAACAAGCCTAAAAAAGACTTTCCAAGTCTTCCGAGAATTGGAAAGTTTAAAGTGTCATCAATACTTTTTAAATAGCTATCACGTCTTTGTGAATGAAATCAAATAGTTTTTTGCCTATTTTAATGTTCTTTACTTCCACATTATTAGCCTTAGTTCTTGCCACTTTTACCGCCTCCAATAAATTGTCTATGCGTTTCAGTAATAATGCCTTTTGAGAAAGAGTAATTTTACCAGAAAAATACGTAGTTTCATACTTACCTACCTGATAATCAAGGTATAACAATTCTGTTTGGGCAGGGTGTTCTTTGGTAGCCTCGTACTTTACAATAACTTTTGGGCGTTTCACACTCCTAAATTTCACTTCTTCGTCTGTACGAAACACCAATCTTTGAGCATCAAAGCTCCATTTTTTTGTAGGGTCTAAGGTTGGAATAGCCTCATAAACATCTTTTAATTTGCCCAAGTGAGTTTCTAAAGCCAACAAAGACGTAGCCGAAAAATTGCCGAAATTCTGCTCGTCTATTATCAAATCTGCTTTGGCTAAATTAGCTGCATTGGTTTCTTCTTTAGACAGTGTAGCATCAATAGCCGTAATCACAGCCTCCAACATTTCTTGGATTTTGTCTTTTACGGTCATCACAATTTCTTTATTTTCATCGGGAATTTGCTCATTTTCAGACTCTTCCAAAGAAACATACTTTTTTGTCATGCCTTCAAAATAAGTATCTTTTTTAGTAAAATTGTTTTTGGTTTCGCCCAGAGTTTGATTAGCTTTATTTTTACGGTCTTGTTCTACCGCCAATAATTCGTGCAGTTTATTCGCCATGATAAGTTGAATAGGTTAAAAAGTAAACTTTAATTTGTAACGCAAAACTTACTCAAAAGTTACGTAGTAAACAACTTCAAGACTAATATTTCTCAAAGCAATTTTAGTCTGCTACTGCCAGCACCACTAAAAAGAATTATTTACAAAACTTAATTCTTAAAAAATGTTATTTATTTCCTCAAATATTTAATTCATATACCATAAAGACTTATTTTAGCCCAAATCCATTTTGATTAGCTATGATAACAACTTTATTAAGCAATTTACACAGCCTAAGTTCTCCTATAGTTCCCTTTGATTTTCAGCAAGACTCTTTTGTTTGGTTAGACTTGTCGGTAGATAATCAGGAAATATTTAACTTTCCTATCAACGAAGAAGCCTTATTAGATGAGTACATACAAGCTACTTTAGCCAAAAATAAGGTAGCAATAGGCGTAGGTGGGTACAATGAAGAAAGAGAATTTTACAAATTAAGTACAAATTTTCATACTACAGATACACCTCGCAGTATTCATTTAGGTATAGACATTTGGGCAGCAGCTCTTACGCCTGTCTTGGCGGTTTTAGATGGGAAAGTGCATAGTTTTGCGAATAACAATCATTTCGGAGATTATGGTGCTACGATTATCTTACAACATGATTTTGAGGGAGTTACATTCCATACTTTGTATGGACATTTGAGTTTTGAAAGTTTAGACAATTTGTATGAAGGAAAAATCATAAAAGCAGGGGAACAAATTGCTACTTTTGGCGTACCTAAAGAAAACGGGAATTGGTCGCCACACTTGCACTTCCAAATCATTGTAGATATGGAAGGTAAAAAAGGAGATTACTACGGAGTAGCCCCGAAAAATGCAAGAGGTCATTATTTACATAATTGCCCAAATCCTAATTTATTATTACAAATCCCTTCACCAAATTTACTTACAATGCTTTATGATTAAGTTCAAATACACTTTATTAGCTGGCTTGGCTGCCGCATTTGCTTTTATTTTCTTTTATACTTTCAAAGATGCAACACCTGAAAACGACAACAGTTATGTTCGCCAAATTCGCAAGGAAAGAGAGAAAAAAGACAAAGACTTTAAGTATGCGGAATGGTCGCCATTGACAGCAGAACAACGCAAAACATTCACGAAGTTAGATTATTTTGAGCCAAACCAAAAGTACAAAGTAATAGCCAAAGTTGTTTTGTTGGCAAATGACACTGTTTTTAAAATAATGACTTCTTCTAATGAAATACGCCGTTTCTACAAATATGCTCATTTACAGTTTAGTTTGGAGAACAAAGATTGTCAGCTTTTACTATTCAAATCTGCCGAACCTACTTCTCCTAATTACTACTTTCTACCGTTCAAAGACCTTACAACAGGCGTAAGTACCTATGAAACAGGACGTTATATAGACATAGAAGCACCCAAAACTAATAGCTTAGAAATTGACTTTAACAAAGCCTACAATCCGTACTGTGCCTATAACGAAACTTATAGTTGTCCTTTACCTCCTTCCGAAAATACACTTAATGTAAATATTTTGGCAGGTGAAAGGTTATTTAAAAGCAAGGTAACAGAGTAATCATATTGTACGATTAATAAATAAAAAGAGGGTATCATCTGACACTTGAAAATAGCAGATGATACCCTCTTGTTATTTAATGTAACACTTTAACTTTTAGTCAATACCACACCCTTTACTTCTGGTTGGATAGCATTTGCCATAAATTGTACTATTTCTTTGGCGGTAACTATATCTTTGTCTGTAAAAGGCAAAAATGAAGCTATTTCTAATACTCCTACGACTTGTTGTTGTTTTTGAATAGGTAACACTATCATATTGGTAGGTGTAGATTTACCCAAACCAGATACTACGGTAATGTAACCGTCTGGTACATGAGTAATGTTAATTTCTTTTCCATCTTTGGCAACTTGCCCCGCTAAACCTTCGCCATATTCATACAAAAGTGTTTGACTTTCAGGCAGTTGGAAGGCATAGCCCGCCACAAACTCTATGTACCTACGGCTATGAATTTCTTTGGCAATATACACCGCACCAATCGTAGCCTGAAATAAGTTACATAAACCGTTGAGGGCTGTTTGTAGTTTATTTCGACTCTCTGTTTGTTCGTTAATTTTTTGCTTTAAATCTTCTATTTGTTGTTGCAAAAAATTATGGTCGTAAGTACCTTTAGTTAAACCATTATTTTCGTTGTCTTTAATAATAGTTTCAGTACGAGTAACATAGACGATATTTTCCGCATTAGAAAATTTACGATTATTGGCTATTAGCACCACAATTAAACCCAAGCCCAATAGGAGTTCGGTAGTTAGTAAAATAATAGGGCGAAAAGATGCCAATTTAGCTATTTCTAACTTGGTTTGGTCTGTTTGACTAATGCCTAATTGATGCAAGATACTTTCGGGCATTACAAAGAAAACAGTATAAAGTGAGGCAAAAATGCCTATGATAAATGCAAATAATAAAAAAATAAAAATATATTGGCTAAATTTTTTTACCATAATTGAAAATAATTGAAGTGGATTAAGAGAAATTTTTTAATTAGTAATTGATAATTCACTAATTAAAAATTATAGTATGTGTAGTTTACTAAAAAACTCATCTTTGTAAGTATTTGTAATAGGTAATAGTTTTTTGCCAATGACTACACAAGTATCTTCTATATAATCTATGTTTCGGCAGTTAATAATGTAAGACCTATGAATACGTGCAAATTCTGCTGGTAAACGCAAAATCAGAGATTTCATCGTGCTGAGAAAGATGTATTGGTGGTCTTTGGTGTGAATCAAAATATAATCTGAAAGAGCCTCGAAAAACAGAATATCTTTCAACATAATTTTAATAAAATTACCATTGACTTTGGCAAAAACATATTCTACATTTTCCTTGATACGTTCTATTCTTGCTTGAATTTCTTGTACTTTTCGTACAGCCTTTATAAAACGTACATAATCTACAGGTTTTACTAAATAGTCTATCACACCATATTCATAAGAAGTAAGGGCATATTCGGGCTGCGAAGTAATGAGAATAGTAGAGATAGGTGTTTTTAGCATTTTCAACATCTCCAAACCAGACACTTCGGGCATTTCTATATCTAAAAACAATATATCAATCTCGTCATTTTCTTCTATGATATGTAGTCCTTCATACGCATTGGCACAAGCTGCGGTGAGTTTTAAGAACTCTGTACGCCTGACATACTCTGTAATAAATTCACGCATCAGTGAATCGTCATCGACAATCAAACAGTTTAGCGTCATAATCAACGAATAAGTTATAAACGAATGTAGTAAAAAAAATAGTTTTTGGAAAAATAAGCCTACATTTTCAGTAGTTTTTTTTGATTTTTACCTTAGAATACTTACTTTTCGTTATTACAATCTTTAAACACCGTATTTATGGCTGATAACTCAAATTTCAAAGACTTTTTAAAGAACATCGAGCATAGTATTGCTAAACTGACTACACTAGAAATTAAAACTGTAGTAGGAGATTATACCTTAGCTCCAGATGAAACTATCCAACCAATAGCAGGCGGAGATTTCAAGGTGCTACAAAGCAAAATCAACTTGATAGACGGTGATGTTACGACTTATTTCAGCAACGCCACGATGTCACCAGAGTACGATTGGTTAAGAAACTTCCATGCAAACCGTGAAGAAAAGGGACATGAAATCATTAATGGCAATATTCGTGCTATACTTTCATTGATAGAATTGTATAAAACAGCGAAAAATACACCTATTAAAGACTAATTGTAGTTTAAAAAACTATATTATAGAACTAACATTTCTTTGAGAAATGTTAGTTCTTTTGTAAATTCCCTCAACAGACAGACTCCTAAGCAATGGCTTTACCCATCAAAAAATTAGCAGCCGATTTGCTGCGTTTAGAAATCAATACGATTGTAACCGAAAACTTGAGTGGTAGCAAACCTAACAACTTTCGTAGATTATTGTTCGACTTAGCCGAAGACTACCGCCTACGGGTGGCTCGTTATGATACCATGTTTAAGGGTAGCAGTAGTTATGCTACGCAAAATACAGAAATCAAAATGGAAGGTATCTCTAACCTCAACGGCGGGCAGCAAGCCTACCAAGAATTAGTGAAAACTTCCGAAAAGTTGATTGAAATATTTAGCGAAAAAATAGAAAAAATGCCCGATGGGAGTGACAGAGAAAGGGAGAGAAGCCGTATGATTTTGATGGTGCGGATTTACGAACAAAGCAGGCTAATTTTGGATATTTTTCGCCAGTTACACGACGAAGCAGACGCACATTTGGCAGCAGGAGGCACAAATGACACTGAAACCTACCCGAATCTTTTGTGGGATAACGACTATTCGCAAGTTCAAATAGAAAAAATGAAGGATTATGACCTTACGCCAGACCAAATGGGTGTGATTCGTAAGGCGTATGAGATAGGTACGCAATATATTTTGCTGCAAACGGCAGTGCAAATAGAAGGCGACATCACAACGTATGTAACCACAAAGTTTTTGGAAATGCCATTGGCAGAACAAGAGATTCTCCTCAAAATGCACGACACCGCCACCAATACGTCTATACGTCTGTGGCAATACTTGTTCCAGACCATAGGCAGTTTGATAGAAGGTTTGGGCGGAAGTGTGTTAGCCAAAAAGAAACCCGCAGCAGCCGTAACAGGCGGAGGTGGATTTTTTAGTAGGTTATTTAAGAGAGGTTAGTAAATAAGTTGATGCTATTCAAGAAGCCCTATAAAGATGTAATCTTGCGAGAGGTCGCACCCTTCAAAAGATTGCATCTTTTTTTATCTTTATAACATTACAGTAAAACCCTTTTAGCTTATGTCGAATTGGACACCCTCAAAACCTTACGAACTATTTAATCAGTCTTGTTATGGGCTTTCGCCTTTGGCTGAAAATACGATTGATGCCCTTGTTACAGACCCACCCTATGGTATTTCGTTTCAAAACCACGAATGGGATAAAAATTTACCCCAAAGGCAAATCTGGGAAGACTGTGTAAGAGTCTTGAAACATGGTGCTTTTGGTGTACTCTTTTCTTCGGTGAGGCTCATGCACCGTTTGATGGTGGATTTAGAAGATAGTGGCTTTCTTATCAAAGATGTATTGTTCTGGGCTTATCTGAACGGTATGCCCAAAAGTAGGGACATAGGCTTAGAGATTGACAAAGAATTAGGTGTAACAAGCAAAGTTGTGGGCAAATACGACTATGTGCAAGGCTACAAAAAAGGCGGAGCAGACAACTACTATACTAACAACGAAAAACTAAAATATGAACCTCATTCAGCAATAGGCATACAATACAAAGGAGCTGGTTTAGGGCTAAAACCCGCCTACGAACCCATAATTTTGGTACAAAAACCTATTGAAAAAGGGTTGAATGTGGCTCAAAATGTGATAAAGTACGGTACAGGTGCATTGAATTTGGAACAAACTCGTATTCCGTATGCCAAAGGAGAGGGCAAAGTAGGACACAACCCACACCCTAACGGTAGAGTAAGTGCGAATATTTTACGTACAGACGAGTTTGAAGATGGTTATGATAAATTTTTTGTTGTACCCAAAGTACGCCAAAATGCAGAGGATTTTAATAAACACCCCACACTGAAACCTGTCGACCTAATGCAGCACTTAGTTAAATTGGTGAGTTTTGAAAATCAAACTGTTTTAGACCCTTTTATGGGAAGTGGTAGTACAGGCGTGGCTTGTTTGGCTTTGCAACGCAAGTTTGTAGGCTTCGAATTAGAAAAGGAATACTTTGAAATTTGTAGAAAAAGGTTGGCAATGATAGACAGTCAAGAATAAGGAAGTTTCTGTTCAAGATGCAATCTTTCTAAAAGATTATAGTGTCGTGCCTTAAAAACTTATAGAAGAACTAACATTTCTCAAAGAAATGTTAGTTCTATACAATTAACTTTTGACATCAGAAAAACTGAACAAGCTAATAATCAAATTAACCAACATATTCCATTTGGTACAAATCAAAACCCTTTGCCCAATAATCTTTTGCTATTTTAACCAAACTAAAACCATTTTTTTCATAAAACAAATAGGCAACTTGCGAAGTCCTCACCATGATTTTTTGCACTGTGGCATATTGCCGAATCACTTGCAAACGGTGTTGTAACAGCAAACTGCCTATTCCTTTGCCTTGTTGGTGCGGTGCAATGATGTCCCAGCTAATTTTTGCAAGGGTTTTGTCTGCCTCAAAATTAATTCCGCCACAACCCACAATTTGCCCTGCTTTTTCTACCACAAAATATTGCTCTATTTCATGGGCTAAATAATGCACAAAGTCGGGTTCTTCTGCTGGGGCAAAATACATAGGCGTATTTTCGCGTAGCAAAGCCAAGAGTTGCGGTTTGTCCGCAGGCGTGTAGGGGCGTATTTGTAAGTGGCTCATATTTTTGCTAAAATACAGGGTGCTTTGATTTTCAACCGTTGTACCGTACCCTTTAGGGTGCAAGGTCAATAATATAATTTTAAAATTAAACTAAACTGACCTTGCACCCTAAAGGGTACGGTACACTATGCAACTTTCCTGCTTACAACAAGCCTAATTCTTGGGCTATGTCGTGGGTGAGTTTTGAAAGTGGTCTTTTTTCAAAGTCTTTCTCATTCATGAAGTTGCCAAAAGCTAATCTATACATTTCTTCTTTTGAAAGTCCTAATCCATTAAAAGTTTGCTGTAAGATTTCCAAGTATTTATCATTAGAAATATGCTTTTTTCTATATAACTCACTTACTATACTGCCATGCTGTTCATATAACTCATTTATTTTAAACACTTCAACATTATTTTCTATTTTAGTCCTTAAATCTTTATCTTTTGTAGTAATATTTACTTGTATAGTTAAGTTTTCTTCATCTATGCCTAATAAGGCTTCATAAGTTTGTGGCTTACTTGTAAAAACAGCATGACTTTCAAATCCTTCGAGATAAGGGTGTATATTTTTTGACAACTTAAATTCTTTTTTTCCTTTGAAATCAGAATTACAGATATTACACGAAGGCACAAGATTATAGAAAGATAAGGCTAAATAGGGATAAGTAGCTTTGTCTAAAAAATGGTCATAATCTGGTCGTGTTCCTTTTTGTCCTTGTTGGTCTTCGCCAAAAGTAAATGTGTAGTTTCGATTACAATACGGACATACATCTACTTTGAGTTTTTTAGCCAATTCATAAGCCCCCCACCTGTCATAATCGGCATAATATCCTTTCTTATCATCAGTAAAAAACTCTTTTATGATTTTTTTGTCGCCATTAATTGCCTCTATCTCTTTAATCCATTTATCAAAATCAGGAGGCGAAGCCAAAACTATTTCCTTTAAATGAGCTTTGTAAAACTCAAAGAAATCTTTTGTAGTGCCTGTTTGGGCGTTTATTTCATCATCCAAATAGTCTGGCAATACTTTTTGTTGCTTGCCTTTTTTCGTTGTTAATCTTTGATAATAGCTTTCTGCTATTAGATATAACTCTGCTTTTCTGTTTTTAAAAAGTTCTATCATTGTTTTGCTTTTTGAGTTTCTAATGCCTGAATTTTAGCTTCTAATGTCTGTTTTTGTGCTTTAAGTTGCTCTAATTCTCCGTCTATACCCATTTTTAGAAAGTACATATCCAATAGCTTTTGACGTACAATAGGTTCTCCAATCATCTCTATTAATTGTTTGTGATGAGTTGCATTTGTTTTATCTTCTTGGTTATTGAGCCAAGTAAGAGTATTTTGAATTTTACTTTTTGCAAACTCTCCTATCAAACCGCCTTCCATGAAAAAACTATCTGCCAATAAAGTATGAATATTCTGCCCAAAGGTTTGGCTGTGATTTTTCAAATCTGAAACTTTACATAGACCTGTTTTTTTGTCTTTTTCCAAGAAAATTATATTTTCCTTCGGCAAGTCTGATACTAAAAACGGGGAATGCGAAGTGAGGATAATTTGAATAGATTTTTTAGGATACGCCCTAAAGTTATCAAAAATAATAGAGAAAAAACTAAGTAATATATTTAGATATTCTTTCTGCCATTGTGGGTGCAAGCCTAAATCTCCCTCATCTATCAGTAATAAAAGATGCTCTAATTCATAAAGTTGCTTATAGGCAATATTATCCCCCAGTTTATAGTTATACGGTGTATTAGACAAAGCATGATAAAATCTAGCAAAGGTATTTATAAGAGATAATTCTCCATTACTTAAAGAACCAGTGCTAGTTGATGAAATAAAATACCATTCATATGAAAATATTGCTGTTTGTACTCCATAATATTCTATAAATATATCGAGCAATAATGGGTCTTTTTCTATTGTATCAATAGGTATTAAAATATTATCGCCACTTAGTTGTAAAGAGCCAATCATTGGCAATTTTTCTATCTTATCATAAATTGATGATAGTCTAGATAAGTCTACCCCCCTACGTCCCATTTCTATTTTTAAAGAAAGACTTAGAAGTTCATAGTAATCAAACAGTTGTTTTATTTTATCTTTATCTGAAGTTTCTTGTGATAAAATATTAACTAAGCTATCATTATCTCTTTCTAAAATAAGAGCCATTTCAGAATAAATTGCAAGACAAAGAGCTTCATAAAAGAGATTAATAAAGTCATTGATATTATTAACTTCTCTAATGTTTTCGTATCTATCTTTTATACTTTGTGGCACTTCCTTTTTATCTACATCTCGAAATATACTTTGCCTAATAGCAGATGTAATACCAACCCGAATGTATGTTGGTAGTTTTATGGGTAAGTTAAGTAATTTAAATTCTTTTAAAGTTGTTACGTCATAAAAAAAACGCAATTGAGTTCTTAAATTAAACCTACGATAAGCCTGTGGTTTTTCTATTAACTCAAAACTATAATTAACAGCATCTGTATGAGTAATAGTTTTAAATAGATTTTGATTAGATATATCTATAATGAAGCTATCAAAATTAGCTGCAAGAGTTTCGTCAATAGTGCAATTACTATAAAATACTAACCCTAAGTCTTCATTTATTCTATTTCGTATATATGCCTTATTTTCTATATTAAAAGATTCACTATTGTAAACTTGTATTTTCTCATGATGATTCCATAGTATAAATTTTTCTTTATTAATTTCAACAGCAAGAATAAAATTAAAATCATTATTCAATATTTTCTTCTTAATAACAGTAAGAAAATTTAATAAAGTTGATTTGCCACTTCCATTTTCACCTATAATAGCCGTTACATTATCAATGACATTACTATTAAAAAAATCATTAGGATAATTATTTTTATGAACAAATAATTCATTATTTTCTGTAAACTCAAAACGGTATTTAGGGCTAAAATTAAACCCTTGTCTTTCTATATTCTTATACTTTTCTATCCAGATATACAACAGTTCCATGTGTGAGTAGTGGGGGTTTTGGTGTGTTTCAAAGATAACAGTTTTGCCGTAAAAACAAAAAGCCCCAAGAACTTTCACATTCTTAGGGCTTTGTTTTAGTACGTTTGTCAAGGTCTTTGACCATTGCCAACGCAATGAAAATAGCATATAAGTTATTTAGGTTTTTGTACCACAGACTAAAGTCTATGCTACAGACCTTCATAAACTTTCATATTGGTTTTACATCAACTGCTGAAGCATCTTGATTTGAGCCTTGATACTTTCTACTTCCTTCGTAGCTTCTTCTATTTTCGCACCAAATTCTTTGCGTAAACGGTCAGCCGTTTTAGATTGAGAGAAGAACTCCAAGTTGTTTTTCCACAAAGCAATGTCGTTTTCCAAGTTGTTCATCTTACGGCGTAACACTTGTTCTTTGTCTTTCACTTTACGAACAGCATTTGGCGTACCTTCATAAATCTTCATTTGGAAGCTGAATTTCAATTTTTCTTTTTCCAACGGAGTCATTTCCACATTCGTCAAGAAGTCATCTACAGCCTTTGCAAAACGGTCTTGTATCGTATTCATGTGTTTACGTGGCACAAAACCTATTGCCATAAATGCTACGTGCTGCTCTTCCAACTTCTTCATGTCTGCTTCTTTGGCTGCTACCATTGCCTCGATAGTTTCGCAAATAGCTACTTTCTTCGCATAGTTCGCATCAAATTCCACATCTTGGTTGGCTTTTCTGTTGCGTTTTCTGTCAAAGAACAAATCGCAGGCTTTCTTGAATCTCTCGTAAACCGCCTCTTTTTCTTTGTCAGGTACAGGACCTACTTCTTTCCACGCATTTTGTAGTTTTTTCAACTCGTCTGCTGTCGTATCCCAATCAGAACTTTCAGACAAGGCTTCTGCTTTTTCGCACAAAGCTATTTTGCGTTTCAAGTTTTCTTGTCTTGCTGCGTCTATTTGTTCAAAGAACCTTGTTTTTGCAGCAAAGAAAGCCTTGAAGTTTGTCCAAAACTGTTTATTTATATCCTTAGCAACTTCTCTTGGTGCAGCACCAATTTTTTCCCATTCAGCTTGTAAAGCCAAAATTTCTTGGGTTTTTGTGTTCCACTCACCAATTTTTTCTGTAGAAAACGTAGCATACTGCTCTATTTTGATGCAAAGTTCTTGCTTCAAACGCATATTTTCTTGCTGTTGTTTCTTAACTTCTTCTACAGTGTTGCGTTTTCTTTCATATACTTGGTCAGACGCAGTTTTAAATCTCTTCCAAACGTCTTCTTGTGCGTCTTTAGGTACAGGTCCTATTGCCTTGTATTCTTCATGCAATTTGTTCAAGGTCGCAATAGCCTCGTTGATATTGATAATTTCTGATAATTTTTCAGCTTTATCACAAATTTCCAACTTCGCCACCAAATTACGCTGACGGTCAAGATCTAATAATTCATTGGCAATGTTCTTTTGGCTATAGAATTGGTCTAATAATGCTTTGTAAGACAACGAAAGTTCTTCGGCTTGTTGTGGTGGTAATTGACCAGCTCCACGCCATGCAGCCTGAATTTCTTTGAGTTTCTCAAAGGCAGCTTTGTCTGTTTGTCCAGACTCTACCAACGTTTTTAGTTGTGCCAATGCTTCATGCTTCAATTTCGCAGATTGAGCTTTTTTCTTCTCAATATCGTCGAAATATTTAGCTTTTTTGTCTTTCAAAGACTTGTACTGTTGAAAAAACTTCTTAGTCGTATCGTCTTGTTTGTGTTCAAAACCTTCTTCAGCTCCGTTATTAGCTTCTTTAAATTTCGCTAATGCCTCTTCTCTTTCTTCTTTGTTCAATCTGTCCATTTCTTGTTTCAATAGACGCAAAGTAGTATCTACTTTTCTGAACGAAGTTTCGTTAGAAAGTTGCATTGCTTCCTCCAACAATTCTGCTTTGTTGAGGTGAGCATAACTTTTCTCTTCATCTTGGGTCGTTTCGTCTTCAAGATGTTCAGGGTTTGCGTGAACCTGCTCGTCTACTACTGCCGCATTTTCCAATTCTACGGTTTCCTTTTCGTTTGCCATGTGCATTAAAAGTATAAAGTCCTAATCAGTTACGTTTCTCACAGTTTTACCTGTACCAAAACCACTACAAATTTACAAAACTCTTTTTTATTGTAACTGTTTTCGTGTTAAATCTTTTATTTTTTCTCTGTCTTGAAAGGCTGTTTGTTGGTGTAATAATTTACATCACAGTCATTTTGTTTAGGTTTTGCTGATAAAAGTTAGCTACCAGAGTGATTTATCTCACCTTTTTTCTCATTTGCAACCACTACTTTTGTGTATATCAAATAGACAAACAAATTTTTCACTTAAAAATAAACTAACAAACATGGAAAAGGTAAAAACTCGCAAAGTCCATATCGACGACTTACATTTTGAAAACAAACTTTGGTTGAAACAATTAGCTTTTTACAAAGACGAATTGACTATCTTCCAAAAAAGATTGGACGAATTGGCTTTGCGTAACGACAAAGACAGTGCTATTGGTATTGAGAGATTCCAAAACCAATTATTCATTCATAATACAAATTTGGAGAAATTGGTGCGTGATATTCACCGCAGCGAAACAGTAATCTTGGAAGCAGCACAAGAAAACATTGTGGCTATTGACCACCGTTTATTTGCAGACCACCAAACAGAACGTAAAAATATGCAAACGTATGAAAGGCTGTTTGCAGACTACAAACGTGAGTTTTATGAGTTTTTAGGTACTTGGATGTAATAGCCAAAAAAAGACTTCACTTTTTGTGAAGTCTTTTTTTTGTACCTAAGCTACATTTCTTAAAATATATAACATTTCAGATTTCTCCAATTTTTCGGCTACATATTCTCTGTCCACGTACAAATCTTTGTCGGTATCACCACGAGAAGGTATTTCGTACATAGCATCATTCATAATTGTTTCGCAAATAGAACGGAGTCCCCTTGCTCCCAAACGCAAACTTACAGCTTGGTCTGTGATGTAGTCCAATGCCTCATCTGTAAAGTGCAGATTGACACCTTCCATTTGGAACAATTTGCGGTATTGTTTCGTGATAGCATTTTTTGGCTCTGTCAAAATCATACGCAAAGTAGCTTTGTCCAAAGAGTCCATGCTAGTAACCACAGGTAAACGACCTACCAATTCAGGAATCAAACCAAAAGTTTTGAGGTCTTGGGCAGATACATAACGTATCAAATTTTCTCTGTCTGGTACAAAGAAATCGTCTTTTTGCCCTGCAAAACCAATAGGACGAGTGTTTAAACGTGAAGCAATTTTACGTTCTATACCCTCAAAAGCACCACCGCAAATAAATAAAATATTTTCTGTGTTTACGGCTATCATCTTTTGGTCGGGGTGCTTGCGACCTCCTTGTGGCGGTACATTCACTATAGAACCTTCTAATAATTTCAACAAAGCCTGCTGCACACCTTCGCCACTTACATCTCTGGTAATAGACGGATTGTCGGCTTTACGTGCAATTTTATCAATTTCATCTATGTAAACAATGCCCATTTCAGCAGCTTCTACATTGTAGTTGGCAGCTTGCAACAAACGAGTCAAAATAGTTTCTACGTCTTCGCCCACATAACCCGCCTCCGTAATCACTGTAGCATCGGCAATACAGAAAGGCACATCTAAAAACTTGGCTAAAGTACGAGCCAACAAAGTTTTGCCTGTCCCTGTTTCGCCTACCATAATGATATTAGACTTTTCTATCTGCACATCATCAACGGGTGTAGCTGGCGTTTCGCCATTCATAAATCTCTGTCTTAGACGTTTGTAGTGGTTGTAAACGGCTACAGATAATATTTTTTTAGCTCTTTCTTGCCCTACAATATATTGGTCGAGGAGTTTTTTCATCTCCATCGGCTTAATCAACTTACTTTCAAAAACTTTTCTTCGGCGAGCTTCTTTTTCGGCTTCTATCACTAATTGTGCTTGCGATACACAGTTGTTACAAATATTTGCTTCTTCGCCAGTGAGTAACATCTCTACTTCGTGGCGACCAAGACCGCAAAATGAACAAGTGTCGGTTGGTGTGGTATTTCTTTTTGCCATTGCTGATAAATTCTATTTTTTGCCCTACTAAAAAGGCATTAAGCTACAAAGTTACAATTTTTTTGAGATGCAACTAAAAAAAGGGCTGTGATTTAGGTTTTCTATAGTAGAGTTTATGAATAATTCCATAAAACCCTCTCCAAATGGAGAGGGCAGGGTGAGGTCATAAGAAAAAAATATTCATAAACTCTAGTAAAATCTATATTCGCAAACTTCAACAATAACTATTGTACTGATATTGTTTTTATTTCTGCCTATTTTTCGCCCTAATGCCCCTAATTTTCTATATAAATTTTGTAATTATATAGAAAAAAATTACATTGAACTTCACAATGATACTGACTATTCAACTGTATCAACCTCTACAAAAGTCTATGTTATACCTAATTAACCTCAATCATGTCTGAATTTAAAAAACCTCAATCTACGGAAGAGTATAATGATAATTTTTCGCAAATAAAGCCCTTAATGAATAAAACAGAGGCTACTTATGAAAGTTCTCGTTGTTTGTTTTGTTATGATGCCCCTTGTGTAAATGCTTGCCCAACAAGCATTGATATTCCTTTATTCATTCGCCAAATAAATACGGGAAATGTAACGGGTGCTGCCAAAACTATTTATAGTAGCAATTATTTTGGCAATTCTTGTGGCAAAGTATGCCCTACTGAAGTCCTTTGCGAAGGAGCTTGTGTCTATAATTTGCAAGATGTAAAACCAATTGACATTGGACGTTTACAAAATTTTGCCACACAACAAGCTATTACAAACAATACCTCATTATTCACAAAAACAGCAAAAAATGGTAGAAAAATAGCCATTATTGGTGCTGGACCTGCTGGCATATCTTGTGCTTGTGAACTAAGTAGTTTGGGTTATGAAGTAAAAATTTATGAAGCAAAAAAACTACCTTCGGGTTTAACGGTTCATGGTGTTGCTCCTTATAAAATCACCAATGAAGAAGTCTTAGCCGAAATAGATTATTTGCAAAAACAATTTGGATTCTCTATTGAATATAACAGCCCAATTCGCACTGCTGAACAACTCAAAAAACTAGAAACAGAGTTTGAAGCTATATTTTTAGGTATTGGTTTGGGTAATACGTCAAGTATTGACTTAAAAGGTGAAAATTTAGAAAATTGTGTGGGTGCTACTGAATTTATAGAACAACTCAGATTAGAACAGCATAAGGCAAAAATTATAGGTAAAAAAGTAGTGGTTTTAGGTGGTGGCAATACTGCTATGGATGCAGCTTCTGAATCTGCCCGCATGGGTGCTGAAACCGTAACATTAGCCTATCGCAGAGGCAAAGAATTGATGAGTGCCTACGAATTTGAATACGAATTGGCTAAAAATGTTGCTGTAAAAGGCTTATTTAATGTTTCTCCCATTGAAATTATTGGAGATAAAGTTGTAAAGGCAGTACGAATGATAAAGACGGAGGAGGTTAATGGCAAATTGCAAGAAATAAACGGAAGTGAGTTTGAAATTGAGTGTGATTTGGTCATTCGTGCCACAGGTCAGGGTAAACAAGTAGAGTTTCTTGCTCAAATTGCCAATTTACAAGTAGATGCAAAAGGCAGAATAATTACTTCTTCTGCAAATTATCAGACTTCTAATCCTAAATATTTTGCGGGTGGTGATGCTGTAAATGGTGGTGCAGAAGTGGTAAATGCGGTGCAACATGGCAGAGATGCAGCAAAAAATATTCACCAATATTTTACAAAGTAGTTTTTCATTTTTTTAGCACAACAACAAAACATTTTTAACCTAAATTAGACATCGTCATGCCCGATATATCAATAAATTTTGCAGGAATAAAATCACCAAATCCGTTTTGGTTAGCCTCTGCACCCCCAACCAATACAGGTTATCAAATTATGAAAGCCTTTGAAGCTGGTTGGGGTGGAGCTGTTTGGAAAACAATGGGAGTGCCAATTATCAATGTTTCAAGCCGTTATGGCAGTTGGAATTACAAAGATAAACGCATGGTGGGTTTTAACAACATTGAGTTGATTTCTGACCGTCCTCTTGCTGATAATTTGCGAGAAATAGAAGAAGTAAAAAAATATTTTCCAAATCATGCTGTCATTGCCTCACTCATGGTGCAAACAAGAGCAGAATGGCATCAGATTGTAAAAGATTCACAAAATGCAGGAGCTGATGGCATTGAGTTGAACTTTGGCTGTCCGCATGGTATGTGTGAACGAGGTATGGGGTCTTCTGTGGGACAAGAGCCAGAAGTTTTAAAAACTATTGTTTCATGGGTTATGGAAGTGGCAAAAATTCCTGTGATAGTCAAATTAACACCCAATATTACAGATATTACAGAACCTGCTTTGGCTGCAAAACTTGGTGGAGCAAATGCTATTTCATTAATCAATACTATTCAAAGTGTGATAGGCGTAAACTTAGATACTTTTGTGCCTTATCCAAATGTTGATGGCAAGAGTACCAATGGGGGTTATTGTGGTTCGGCAGTCAAACCTATTGCCTTAAATATGGTAAAAAACTGTGCCCAACATCCTGATATTCAGTTACCTATTTCGGGAATTGGTGGTATAGAAACTTGGCGAGATGCAGTAGAACATATTTTATTAGGTGCTTCATCTGTGCAAGTTTGTACGGCAGTTATGCACTACGGTTTTGGCATTATCCGTGAAATGGTGGCTGGTTTAGAACAATATATGCAAGAAAAAGGCTTCCAAAACATTGAACAAATGGTTGGGAAAGCCCTGCCAAATGTGGTTACATGGGAAAATTTAAACCTAAAAAATAAGGTTGTTGCCAATATCGATAGTGAAAAATGTATTGGTTGTCAACTTTGCTATACAGCTTGTGAAGATGGTGCACATCAAGCAATTTCTTTATCTGGAGATTTGGGAAATCGTGTGCCTTCAATTATCGAGGAAAATTGTGTGGGCTGCAATCTATGCTCTTTAGTTTGTCCTGTTGATGATTGTATTACAATGGAAAGAAGAGATGATGGTACTCAACACGAAACTTGGAAAGAAAGAACAGAAAACAACACTATTCCAACGACTTTCAATGATAAATTAGCTGGTGGCATTGGTCATTTTGTACCTACCCCTGCTGATGCAATTAAGAAGAAGGAGAAATATGGTGTTAAAAAGTAGAGGCTTAGTAAAGTGCCAAAAAAGTATCACAGTTTAGGGCATACCTACTTTGTGATATTTTTTGGGCATACACTATATTACAAAACAAGCAATGGGTTATCACCTATTATTTTATTTGTGATGGGGTGTGTAGTTTTTTAACCTTTACTAACTCCTCAAAATGGTAAATACCTTGATAACAAGTACAATAGTTTTTGACAAGATAATCTAAGTTTTCATAATTACTAACCTTGTTTATTAGATATAAGCAAGTCTTCAAATGGTAACTTCCTCAATACTTTATGGCTGTCTATAACTATAAATTGATTATGTTTTTAGGAATAGTCATTGGAAATAGCTTTTGTATAGCTGAAATCCAAGTTTTGCATACTCCTTGTCAGACTGATTGACAATGGCATTATAGAATTCTTGAACAATGTCTGGGAATTTTTTATTGACAGGGACTGTCTATAAATCTAATTTTTTATCCGTTAGGAAATTAAAGCCACTCATCAGTAAGAAAATAGCTAATAAAAGCCGTTTCTGTATCTAACAAAGGTTGTACTTTGGTTATAGAAAGCATTATTAAGGTATCATACCATATATTTATTAGCACTACCAAGTTGTTATTCCCCTTGTATCTTCTCCTTCACCTTCATAAACAAATACGAACCTACCAACATCATCACACCAATCCCCATAAATACAATTACTTTGTCTTTGGTAGTGTAGTTGAGCATATCCAAAAAATACAATTTGAGAATAGCTAAGGCAAAAAATGCAATAGACAAGTTCAGTAACGTTTTGTAGGTCTTAAAGGCAGAGTTGAACAACAGCACAATGGCGTGTAACGTCAGCGTAATTGTAAACCAAACCACTGTCCAGTCGGCATACAAGTAACGGAACACACCCATATACACCAACACCAAACAACTATGCACCAAGTACAAGTCAATCGTCCACACAATCGGAAGTTGGTGAGTGTCCATAGGATAATGTTTTTCTTTGCTGTATGCAATGAAACCATAAACCAATAAACAAGCTACCACGAAAACCAACAAAAGTATTTTGATGAAAGTGCTATGTGTAAGAGCCACTACAGGCGTACTACTAATGAAATAACCTAATGCACTGAAAACCAACAAGAAAGTACCCAGACGATAGAATAATTTATAGTTATCAAACAAGGGTATCACTTTTTTGTGCAATAACATAACTACGCCTATATACAAAGTCGGAACTAAAATAGCCAAACCAAACAGACGGTTGTTCCAATTCAAAACCAATAAAATCCAAATAGCAATTAAGTGGTAAAACAAATAACTATTGGTGTAATGATACGCCCAAAATCTGTTTTCAGGATTTTGTTTATATAAACCTTCGTTTACAAAACCTTTGTCGTACACTGTTACACCTACCAACAACGCCACACTCGCCAGCCCACTAATTAAAGTATTGGTTTGAAGTTGCCCCAAATAGGCTGCATCTTGTGTAGTTTCTGTCAATAATTGGAACAAACCTATGGTAGCTATAGGCAATAAAATATGTAGTTCTACTTTTACCAACTTCTTTTTAGACAATTCTGCTACTATAAAAGCTAAAAATACTGCTACCCACAAAGCTAATGGCATATATTGAGGGTAAAACCTCTGCACACTTGGCAACAACAACAAAGGAACGGCTAAATAGAAAATTTCTCTAAAAACAAAAGTCGTTTGGAAACCTGCATCTTTGTTAATAGTTTTTTTCAGGGTATCATGTGCCAACATTGGCAATACTTTTTCGTAGAAAAATTGCAAAAACCAAAGACTTAGGAACAATTCTACGGCTGCTATTTGGGCGGGACGAGTTTGAAAACGGAAAATTAAATTGCCTGTAATCTGTACCGACAACAGATATGCCCACACCAAAAAGCCCAAATGTAAAAACGCCACCCAACGAGTAAGTACCAAATTTTGGTGGTAAGACCACGCCAACAAGCCGTACACCGCCACAAGGGACAAATTGAAAGACCAAACAGGGAAGTAAAATTGTAAGATTGTCCAACAAATAGCCACTAACCAAAACGACAAACTTTCATGCACCACATACCGAATTTGCAGTTCTAAATCATTACTTTGTGTTGCATATTTGTCTATTAGGAGTTTCAGGGCAATAAGCACAAAGCCCAAACTCAACAAATTAATGAAGCCGTCTGTCCACAAAACGACCTGCCAATTCAGCCAAATATCGGGGAAGGTGAACACTATTTTGGCGATACCTAAGATAAGAATAAAATAGCCTTCACGTCTAACATTCAGATTTTCAAAGACATAACCGCAGAGTATCAACGCCAACCCTTCTACACTCCAAAACAACCCTGCTACGTTTCTCTCAAATAAATACGGTGCTGCGAAACCCAAAAATGCTCCTGCCAAAATCATAAAAATAAACTGCATTCTGTAGGTGAGGCTTTGCCTAAATACAAAGAAACCCGCCAACCACAAGGCAGCATTTGCCAAATAGATATAGCTCAAAGGTCGTAAAGCATCTAATTTGGCATCATAAATATTGTATAAATTAATGACTAAAACAGCCCCATTACTTGCCAAAGTGAAAATGTCTTGTGGGGTAAGAGTTTCTTTCAAACTTGTGCCTAACACTGCCCACCATGTTCCGTCTTGCTGTTTATTTTCAAACAAAGTGAAATAGAAGAACAGATAAGCAAATGCCATACTCAACACTGTGAGGGTATAAAGTGGTAGGAAATTCATAAAACTTCCGCCTAAAATGACAAATTCAAAGACTACGGTAGCTACTAAAAATGCTAATGTTCCACCTGTCCGCCATTTCAGTCGTAAAGCAATGACTACTGTTAAAAGGCACAACAACCACAAATAAACAAAGTAAATGACCGAAATAATGGTGCTTTGTAGGTAAAAAGGTGCAAAAGCCCCACCAAAAAGGCTTATTATCAGCACTACTTTGGTTTCGTACCGTACTGCTAAATAAGAGGCTATTAATGTATTCAGTAAAATAAGTACAAAAGAAACCGTACTTTGATTAAAAAAAGTAAAAAATTCTGAAAAAGCTAAGAAGTAAATTATTAGGTAGTTGATAGACACTCCCAAGCCTTGCAAAGCTGAGCCAAAATCGTGGTATTTTTCATCTTTTTGGTGCAAATATGCCCCAATGCCTATCAAGCCAAAGCCCGCAACTACACTACCCGAAATTTTGATAATTTCAAAGGTGTAATCACTAATGAATTGCATTAAGTAGCCAAAACCTAATAATATAGCCAACAAACCGCCTAAGGTCATGAAAAATACAGGCAGTTGGTTTTTGGACTTATACAATTCATAAACTTCTTGTAAATATCCCCAAAATTGAGCTAATGGGGCAAAAAAAGTACCTACAAGGTTAGTTGTAAAGAAATTTTGCAGAGTTTCGTTAATTTCTTGACGTTGTTGGGCTTGTTCTTGGCGTTTCTGTTCTTTTTTTCGGCGTAGCCATTCAGCTTCTTCTTGTTGGCGTTTTTGCTGTTCGTATCTTTCTTGCTCACGCCGTTTAATTGCCTCAAAATCAATATTTTCTTGTACTTTTTCTTCCAGTTTTTCTTTTGATTTTTCAATGTCAATCGTAGGATTTTTCACTGTTTTTTCCTCTATGATTGGCGGTATTATTTTTTCTTCTTGTGTTTTGTGTATCAACGGTGTTTGTACGCCTATTTGTTGTACTTTTTCTGCTAAATTTTTTTCTTGCAAAAAATTAAGTTGTTTTTCTGCCAATACAATTCGTTCTTGTAGTGCATCATATCGTACAGAAAACTGTCTTTTAAGTTCTTGCAACTCTGTTTTGAGTTGAGGCAGGTCTATCTCTGCTGCCGAAAAACTTAAAGATTTTTGGCAAAACTGGCAGTTGATAGCCTCTGCAAGATTAAGTTGGTGGCAATATGGGCAGGCAACTTTCATAAAAAAATGATAGGCTAATAATGATTTTTACTAATGTATGTTTTTTCAAGTAAATAAGCAAACAATTCTATCAGCTTTAACAAATTAGATTAAAAAATTACGGTCTTTATCAAGTTCATATTTAATAGTCTGATTATGAATAGGTTAAAAATTCTAATTCATTTTTAATCTATTAACACTTATTATGAATTTGATTTTTGAGAAAAAACGAACAGATTGCGAAAGTTGCATTAATCTCTAAATCTTACATGCTATTTAGTCAATGATTTTTGCTACATTTTTTATTAATTATCTATTCTATTCTATTTTTCAACTTACACCCTTTTTTCATGATGAAAAAATCATTCACAAGTTGGCTATTAGCACTTCAATTACTTTTAGTAAGTACTATAGCCTTTGCACAAGACCGTGCAATAACGGGGAAAGTAACTTCTACTCAAGGAGAAGGCTTACCGGGGGTTTCTGTGGTGGTCAAAGGACAGCAAGTAGGCACTTTTACAGATGTAGAAGGTGCGTATAAGCTGAATATACCTGCTGATGCAAAATTTCTTGTTTTTTCTTTTGTAGGTTACAAGCCGCAAGAAGTAGAAATTGGCTCACAAAGTAACATAGATGTTAAATTAGCTGAAGAAACTCGCCAATTAGACGAGGTGGTTGTTACAGGGTTGGCAACAAGTGTAAAAAGGTCAAATTTAGCAAATAACATATCTACTGTTTCTTCTAAGGAATTGACAGGTACAACTACTCCCCAAACCTTAGATGGTGCTTTGTATGGTAAATTTACAGGGGCAAATATTGTGGCAAACTCTGGGGCTCCGGGTGGTGGTATTTCTATGAAATTACGTGGTATTACCACAATTACAGGGTCTTCTGAGCCTTTGTATATTATAGATGGTATTTATATGGACAACTCATCTATATCTTCGGGTACAAATACTGTTTCTCAGGCTTCTGTGGGCGGTGGGCAAGCAAGTAATCAAGATAACCCTTCTAATCGTATTGCAGACTTAAACCCAGAAGATATTGAAAGTATAGAGATTCTAAAAGGTGCTTCTGCTGCTGCTATCTACGGGGCAAGAGCCAATGCAGGCGTAGTCATTATTACCACTAAAAAAGGTAAAAAAGGTAAAACAACAGTTAATTTTACTCAAGATTTTGGTATGGCATCTGCCTTACGTTTTTTGGGCTACAGAAGTTTTACTGATGATATTGTAAGAAACCAATTTGGTGCTTCTGAATTAGCCTTGTATCAAACGGCTAAATCTTCGGGTAAAATCTACGATTATGAAAAGGAGATTTATGGTAATATTGGTTTTTTAAGAAATACAGGTTTAAATATTCAGGGGGGTACAGACAAAACGACTTTTTTCATTTCTGGTAATGTACGTAGTGAAGGCGGTATTGTAAAAAACACAGGGTTTGACCGCAATGTATTGCGTGCCAATATTGACCATAAATTTTCAGATTTTGTAGATATAGGTGTAACTTCTACTTACACCAATTCTTATGCAAGTCGTAGTATTACCAACAACGACAACAATGGTGTTTCTTTGGGCGTAGCCTTGAGTTCCACAGTGCCTTGGGCAAATTTGTTCGCGGATGCTAACGGAAATTTTCCAGATAACCCTTATTCAGCTTCTAATCCTTTACATACTGTTGCTGCTTCTAAAAATCAAGAAAATACGAACAGGATTTTGACAGGAGGTACAGTCAATTTCAATTTCATTCGCAGTAATGATATGTCATTGAAATTAACTCTTAGAGGTGGCGTAGATTATTATAATAACGAAACTTATGCGTATTTTCCAGAAAATAGCCAAATTATGCGTAGTACAGGCTTAAATGGCTTTGTGGCAAAGGGTAATAACGTATTTTTTAATACGAACACTTCTGCCTTTTTGGTATTTACAAAAACAGTAGGGAAATTTGATTTAACTTCTTCTCTGGGTATTTCAAAATTAGATTTTGACCAAAAACGTACTACTGTACAAGCTCTTGGTTTGATTGGGGCACAAACTAACTTAGAACAAGCAGCTTCTTTGGGCGTATTTAACCGTACCTTGAAACAAACAGATATTGGCTACACCTTCCAACAAGAAGTAAACTATAACGACCAAATCATTGCTACGGCAGGTATTCGTTTTGACCAATCGTCTATGAATGGCGACCCTAATAAATTGTATGCTTTCCCAAAAGGTTCGGTAGCTGTGAATATTCACAAATTTGATTTTTGGAAAGTAGAGGCGGTGAATCAGTTGAAATTTCGTGTGGCGTATGGTGAAGCAGGGGGCATTCCTTCTGCTAATCAGGTCAGCTTGGCTATTCCTGCATTCACTACCTTTGGCGGAGCAAATATTAGTGGACAAGCTGGCTCTTTGATAGGAACAACAAGAGGTAATAAAGAAATTCGTCCTGAAAGGTCAAAAGAATTTGAAACAGGTATAGATTTCAGTTTGTTTGATAGCAAAGTAGGTGTAGAAATTACGTATTATGACAAAACAGTAGATGATTTGATTATTAATCAAAACGTACCTACTTCTACAGGTTTCACAACCCGTATTATTAATGGTGCAAAAATTCAGAACAGAGGTTTAGAAATTGGGATTACTTTAGTACCCATTAACACAGAAAAATTGAAGTGGTCTTTCAAACCAAATTTCTGGACAAATAGCAACGAAGTATTGCGTCTTGACGTGCCTGCCTTTATTACAGGTGGTTTCTCTACAGCTTTAGGTGCTTTCAAAATAGAAGAAGGTAAATCATTGACACAAATCGTTGGGCGTATTCCTGATAAAACAGGCGACCAAGTTACAGGCAACTCTAATCCTGCTTTCCAAATGTCATTTTACAATGATATGACCATCATGAAAAACTTACAATTTAGTATGTTGTGGCATTGGAAAGCTGGTGGAGATAATATCAATTTGACTAATTTGTTATATGACTTTGGTGGTATTACAAATGACTATGACGGTAATAAATATTCATCAACTATCAAAAATGGAGATTATCGCATACAAGCTATTGGTAGAGATACTCGTGTGTATGTAGAAGATGCAAGTTTTGTAAAATTACGTGAAATAGCTTTGCATTATACTTTGCCTAAGCAGTGGTTAAATGTATTTAAAGGGACAGTTTCAAGCCTAAAAGTAGGTGTTTCTGGTAACAATTTGTTGTTATTTACACCGTATTCAAGTTATGACCCAGAGGTTTCCAACTTTGGCAACAATGGTATTTCTACAGGGGTAGATGTTACGCCATTCCCTTCTTCTCGCAGGGTATTATTCCATATTGCAGCTTCTTTTTAAGCTATAGGAATTACTCAAGTGCGTTGGAGGCATCGTTAGCTTTGTGATTACGGCTATACATTTTTCTTTTTTCATTCAAATTTTTAATTGTCTTTTACCATGACTAAATATATAAATAAAATCCTCACTTTATTTTTATTTACAGCCTTAGCTGCTTGTAAAATAGATGAGCAAATAGACCCGAACCGCCCAAGTTTAGAAGGTGTATCTAAAAATGCAACCTCTTCACAACTAAATAACTTAGTAGTAGGCACTCTGAACCAAATGAGAGCTGATTTAGCAGCTTACATAGATGCAGTAGGAGTCGTAGGACGTGACCACTATCGTTTTGCAGGTTCAGAACCTCGTTATGTATCCGATTTGCTGACGGCTACATTAGACAATAACGCCTTTTATGTTACAAGACCTTTTGCCTCTCGTTATCGAACTATCAAAAACGTAAATATTTTGATTGATGCCGTTAATAACACCAATTCAGTCAATGAAGCTGAAAAACAAGGCTATTTGGGTTTTGCTAAAACAGTAAAAGCACATGAATTACTCATGGTTTTAAACCAACTACACGATAATGGTGTACGTTTAGAGGTGAGCAATCCTGATGCCTTAGGTGCTTTTGTTTCTCGTGCAGAAGCCTTAACAGGCATTGCCAATTTATTAGAAGAAGCATCTACGCATTTAGATAAGGCGGGTAGCACTTTTAAATTCAGTTTGTCTGCTGGTTTTACAGGTTTCACAACTCCTGCAAATTTTAAAAAGCTAAATAGGGGCTTGGCTGCAAGAGTAGCCGTATATAGAGAAAAATATACAGAGGCTCTAACAGCACTCAATGGTTCTTTTATGAGTTTAGATGGGGACTTACAAGTGGGCGCATATCATGTATTTTCTGGTTCATCCAATGACTTTTTCAATCCCTTGTTTTTTGCTCGTAATGCAAGTGGTGAAGTACGTTTAGTACACCCTAAGTGGTTAAGTGAGGCAGAGGCTGGCGATAAAAGATTAGTAAAAGCTGCCCTAAGAAATAGCCCTATAGTGAACCCTGCGGGCTTGACAGGTACGCATGATGTTTGGATTTATACTACTAATACTACGCCTGTTTGTGTTTTGCGTAACGAAGAACTGATATTGATTTATGCAGAGGCACAAATCCAAGCAGGTAACAATACAGAGGCTATCAAGGCGTTGAATGTTATTCGTAAATCAGCAGGTTTGGCAGACTATAGCGGAGCTACCTCAAAAGACGCATTAATCAACGAAATGTTGAAACAACGCCGTTACTCATTGTTTTTTGAAGGGCATCGTTGGGTAGATATGCGTAGATACAACAAACTGAGTGAAATTGCTGTAGATAGAGCTACTGACAAAGTGGCTACACAATTCCCTAAACCATTTACAGAAGGTTAAAATTAAGTTTGCTCTTTATTACCAATGAAAAAAGCTACAACTGAGAAGTTGTAGCTTTTTTCATTGGCATTGATGAATTTCCTACAAATCATGCTTTTCCATACGTCTATACAAAGAAGCCCTTGTAAGCCCTAATGCTTTGGCAGCTTGTGAAATATTGCCTGCATATTTCGTAATGGCTTTTTGAATGACTAATTTTTCTATGTTTTCCAGGTTGTAGTCTGTAATTTCCATTTCGGCAGACTCGTGTTTTTCTAATAAGAACAAAAAGTCGCCTGTTTCAAATTCAGGTTCATCACTCATAATTACAGCTCTTTCTATGGCGTGTTGGAGTTCACGCACATTGCCAGGCCAGTGATACTTTTGTAATTTTCTAAGAGCAGCCTCCGAAAGTTTCTTGATTTCTTTCTTATATTTTTGAGAATAAGACTCTATAAAATGGTTGGCTAATAGCGGAATGTCCTCTACTCTTTCCCTTAGTGCTGGTAAACGCAACTCTACGGTGTTGATACGGTACAGCAAATCTTGGCGAAATTCGTTGTTTTCTACCATTTCATACAAAGGCATATTCGTTGCACAAACCAAACGAATGTCCACAGGGGTAGGTTGGTTCGTTCCCAAACGCACAATTTCTCTACGTTGGAGGGCTGTCAGTAGTTTTGACTGTAAAGACAAAGACAAGTTACCTATCTCGTCCAAAAACAATGAACCTTTGTGGGCTGCCTCAAAACGTCCGGGTCTGTCTTCTTTGGCATCTGTAAATGCCCCTTTTTTATGTCCAAATAATTCACTTTCAAAGAGAGTTTCGGTAATAGCCCCCATGTCCACACTCACAAATGCGTTGTCTTTTCGCAAAGATTGGTCGTGTATGGCTTTGGCTATCACTTCTTTCCCTGTACCGTTTTCGCCCAAAATCAATATGTTGGCATCGGTAGCAGCCACTTTCGAGATGATAGTGAACAAACTTTTCATTGCCTCACTTTCCCCTAACACCATGTTTTTCAAGACTTTTTTCGGGTCTTTTTTAGGGCTGTTACCGTTGTTGCCAGCACTTGCGTTTTGTTTGGCAGCTTTTTTATTTTCTATGGCATCGCCTATGGTTTTAATCAGTTTTTCATTTTGCCAAGGTTTAAGGACAAAATCTGTTGCCCCTTCTTTCAAGGCTCTCACTGCCATTTCCACATCACCATACGCCGTAATCATAATGACTGTTGCGTCTGCGTCCTTTTCCATAATGACATTGAGCCAATGAAAACCCTCTTTACCACTTGTGATGTCTTTGCTAAAATTCATGTCCAACAAGATAGCATCATATTTATCTTGGTTCATCAAGAAAGGAATTTTGCGAGGGTCTTTCTCAATCGTAACTAATTGAGCATATTTTTTTAGGAGCAATTTGGTGGCTAAAAGAATGTCCTCATTGTCATCTATGACCAAAATTTTTCCAAGATTATTCATAAGGTAGGCGGGTGAAGTCTATAAAACGTAAAAAAATTTTACTCTTATACGCAAAAGTAAATGATTTTGTTAAGACCACCATACACTTTGTAATGAAAAAGATTGGATAATTTTAAGTTGTTGTAAAGTTATGTTTTTTTCTTTTAATTAAAATATTAACATATATAACTGTAACTATTTGAATTAAACCCACAGTAATTTAATAGACAGTACATAAAAGTTAAAAGTCATAACTAATTGTAAATAAATTAGTTATGACTTTATTTTTAACGCTAATCTAAAAGAAAACCAACTTAAAAAATCTTCTTTTCATACCATTTTACCAAGCCTGTAGTAAACAACATGACATTGATAGAACTCAAAGGCATCAAAATAGCTGATAACAAAGGCGACAAACTGCCTTGCACCGCAAAAAACAAACCGACTGTATTGTAAACCAATGCCAACATGAAACTCCAATGAATTACTTTTACACTTTGCTGGCAAAATGCAATGAGTTTGTGTAAAATAGGCAACTGTTGTGCCTCCAAAATTGCGTCTGATGCGGGTGTAAAATAAGCTATATTTTCAGTAACCGCCACGCCCACTTCACTTTGTAGCAATGCTCCTGCGTCATTCAGTCCATCTCCCAACATCATTACTTTTTTGCCTTTTGACTGTAAAAATTTGATGAAGTCTAATTTTTCGGTAGGGCTTTGTTGAAAATGCAACTGCGATTTATGCCTAAAAAAACGCAATAAATTCTGTTCTTCGTGGTTATTGTCGCCTGATAATAAATGCAAATCATGGTTTTGTTGCAAGGTAGTTAGCAAGTCTTTTACACCTTGTCTGTAACGGTTACTGAAACGGAAATAACCTTTGTAAATGCCATTGATAGACAAGAAAACTTTTGTACTTTTATCACTATGTACAATTTCACAATTTGGCTGTAAACAACATTCTTCGTCTTGCCCTGTTACAAATTTCTGTGAGCCTATTTTAAAATTCACATCATTTACTTTGCCCTCTATGCCCTTGCCAGCATACTCCCGAAAACCGTCTAAGTACAATAATCTGTGTGTTATCAAAGTAGCATTGTTGTCTATCAACTCTCTAATGTAAGACGTAATAGCCACAGAAAGAGGGTGAGTAGAGTTTTTAGTCAAAGACAAAACACCTTGCCACTCCTCTGGCGATAAACTTGTTGCCACAGTTTGATTAGCTTTACGGTTTACATAAACAAGTGCTTGGCGGTGGCTGCGGTCATTGGCACTACTTGGCGGAGTTTCTGCCAAAACTTCTTCGGCTATGTGTCTGCGGTAGTGCAAAAACTCTACGTCTGTAGTGTTATTTTCTGTAATTGTGCCTGTTTTATCAAAAACTATACTTTTAATTTGTGCAATTTTTTCTATAATAGATGAATTTTTAAGATAAAAGTTATATTTAGATAATACACGCAAGGCTGTACCCAAAGCAAATTGGCTTGACAAGGCTAAGGCACACGGACACGCAATAATTAGCACCGAAGTAAAGGCGTTGAAAGCTATGTGAGTTTCGCCAAGCCATAACCAATACGCCAAAACTGTTGTCGCCAAAGCTACCAAACCAACAGAGAAATATTGGTTAAATGCAGTTTGTGCGGTAGTCAAATCTTTACTGTGTTTGTCGTAAGTGGTGCTGTTCCAAAGTTGCGTTAAATAGCTTTGTGAAACAGGTTTTACTACTTCTAACTCTACCCGATTGCCCATTTGTCTGCCACCTGCGTAAATCATTTCACCCAATGTTTTTTTGACAGGAATAGCCTCCCCCGTTACAAAACTGTAATCTATGCTTGCATTTCCCATTAATAAAAGGGCATCTGCGGGTATAATTTCGTGGTTGCGTATCACAATTCTGTCGCCTTTTTGTAAGTTGGCAAGGTGTGTAGGTTGTTCTGTACCGTCCTCTTTTTTGACCAACACCGCCACAGGAAAATACGATTTAAAACTACGGTCATATCGCAAATTATCGAAGGTTTGTTGTTGAAACCATTTACCTACTAATAAGAAAAATACAAAACCTGTTAGTGTATCTACATAACCTTCTCCGCCCAAAAAGATGACTTCATAATAACTACGTATAAACAAGACTAACATACCCAAAGCCAAAGGAAAATCTATGTTTAAAATGCCTTTTTTGGCACTGTTATAGGCAGAAGTCAAAAAGTCTTTGCCACTATACAGCATAATTGGCAAAGCAAAAGCCAAATTTAAAATATTAAATAAATATTTAAATGATAGTTGAGAGGCACTATCAAACCCGAAATATTCAGGAAAACTTAGCAACATCACATTGCCAAAACAAAAACCAGCTACCGCCATTTTACTGATTAAACTGTGTTGGTTAGCTCTGTCTATAGCTACTTGTCTTTTTTCTTCTTCGTTTTCGGTGTCTTGTAAACTAATAGACGGTTCGTACCCTAAACTCACCAACAAAACCACTACTTCTTTTAAACTCACTTCTTTTTCTAAGAACGTAACCGCCAATTCTTTTTTCATAAAATTGATGCGTGAAAACGTAACAGCAGGATTGAGTTTATAGAGATGTTCTAATAACCATATACAAGAAGTGCAGTGAATAGTGGGTATAAAAAAAGTGGCTTTGGCTGTTTTACCATCACTAAAAGACAACAATTTTTGTTGTACTTCGGGAAGGTCTAAATAACTGTATTTTTCACTTTCTAATATTTTTTTGCGATTCACTCCTGCATTTTCGTTCAATGTATAGTAGTCGCAGAGGTCGCCTTGTTTCAGGAGTTCATATACCGTTTGGCAACCTTGACAACAAAAAGATTTATTATCTGTTTGGAAATCATCTGTTTGACACACTTCTCCGCAATGGTAGCAGGTAGGTAGGTTGGCTTTATTTTTTGAGAATTGGACTTGCATAGTGGTCTTGTTTACGTAGTGAAGTGATAATATTACAAGAACAAAAGTAGGAGATATAAACACCAAACTTGGTGAGAAAAACTACTGTAAACAATGACTTTAATCATCTTTTACACACAATAGCATGATTGATAATTTTTTGGAAGAAACAAATGAATCAAACTCCAAAATTAAAGGAACGGAAAATAGGTAAAAAAACGCCAACTTGCCGAATAATGACTTAGAGGAGGATAGAGTGTGGTAACACCTGAGGATTTAGACACAATCAACTTGGGTTTAACTGCACAAAATAACTAAAAAGATACTGCTCTAGTAGTTCTCAAAAGTAAAAAGCTGGCTTATTGATAGTATTGGGAATTATGAAGTATCCATAGTTGCTATAACATCTACTACAATCATTTTTTTGTAAATTTGCAGCTTTGAATACAAAACCATGCAACAAATTCTTATTTCAGTAGCTAGTAGTGTGCTTAGTGGTACGGTTACTTTTCTACTTCAAAAACAAGGTGTACCTGCCGTAGCCGCAGCTTCTGTGGTTGGTTTGTGTAGTGCCATTATCGGGCATTTTACGCAGCTAACCTATTTGCCTGTAGTAGCTTTTGCTGGGGCTTTTGTGGGCATGACCAGCCCTCATATTGCCTCACTTCCGTTTATTGTGGCTGCTGCTACCTTTGCAGGCTTGCTTTATCATTTATCGACCAATACGTTTGTAGGTATGGGAGGTCGTTTGGGAGTCATTGCCTTTCTAAGTGTGTTATTTTGTTGGTTAGTGAGCAATATTTGGAAAAGTTAGACTGAAAAGTAGTCTTTTTATCATTATTCTAACAAAAAATGAAAACTTGGCAATTTAATTGAATAGAATACTTTGATGAACTAAATCTGTATGCTTGCAGGTCTTCATTGATTAGCAAATTTCTATTCTTTCTTTTCATCTTCTATGCAACTAACTAATTACCACTCACTACTTGGCGGTTTATGTTTAACAGCCTTTACTTGTTTTAGCAATTATGCTCAAAATATTCATACCGTTTTGGCAGCAGACGGCAGTGAGCACAAACATAATGGACACTATTTCAATTTGTTACGTTTACAAAAAGAAACAGATACTATTGCTTCTTTTGCAGATTTGACTAAACAAGAAACATTGATTACAGACGCAGAATTTACACGCCTTAATTTGGAAGAAAAAATCAAAGGCATTAATTCATCAAAAAATGATGTGATATTTTTCTATTTGTCAGGTAGTGAATATATGTTTAGGGTAGGGAACACAGAAAAGCACGTAATTAAGCTCAAAGATGATGAATACATAGAAATAGAAAAAATACAAAACTGGTTATCAAAGAAAAATGCAAAGTTGGTAGTCATTGTAGTAGATTTATGTAATACAATTAGCACAGAAAGACGCATAGTCAATCTTAAAATGCAAGCAGCCAGCCAAGATAAATACCAAAAACTATTCACAGAAAATAGTGGTATGGTGGTCATGGTCAATCACTTTCCAAGAGAACAGCACGAAGTATTTGTTACACCAGACGGCACAACTTTTACAAATGCTTTTATACACGCCTTGCACGAAGACCGCAAGGACAACCGATGGGAAGCCTTAGTATCAAGAGCTAAATACTTTGCTATTAGTGAGTCGGCGGGTAAATTGCACCCCCAAGCCGAAGTTACTATCAAAAATAATAGCTCCGAAGCAGCTATGGACAACCAGTCTAAGTACACAGGCAAACCCGCAGATAATATTCGCCCTAAAGAAAATACTGCCGAAGATAATTTTCGCTATCCCGTTAATTCCAGAACTCCAGAAAACACCAATAACACAATTACCTCTACAGTAAAAGGAGGAAATTTTGATAAAAAAAGTGATATAGCTGTAAAAAATTTAGACGAGGCGGGCAAAGCCAATTTAGCCGAAGAAGCCAAAGCCGTAGTAACGACTTTTCAGGATAAATTGCAGCAAATAGCCACAGCTAGTAGCAGTGCCGATAAAAATACCAATGAAACTGAATTGATAGAATCTGCTATGTTACTTTTTTCTGATAATACCAGAGAAATAGGTATTTCCAATATAAAACGGGGGACTGTCCGCAAAAAAGTAAAAAAGTATTTTAAAAGATTATACGGCATTGGTAATACATATCAAATTAATATTTCATGGTATCAACCCACAGAAATAGAAACTTTGGAGGTACAAACTAATGGTACATATACCACCAAAGCTACTGTATATCAAGAGTTTAGGAAAACTAACAAAGCTGGTAAATTGGTATATGGCGACAGAGTGATTAAACAAGTTTATTTGACTTTGCAACCTGATACACAAGCTCCTTCAGGGTTTAAAGTGTTGATAGACGATATACAAGTCGTAGAGGGTAGCACACAAAAATTGGTAGAGTAAAAATTTACGCCTACTGAAAGGTCTTTCCAACCCAATAATACCTCATTGGTTTCATTAAAGAAAGCCCTAACTTTTTCTTAAATGAATAAGGGAGAAAGTTAAGGGCTTTTTCTTTATGCTTATTTGTGCAAATGTCTTGCTACCACTTTCATTTCTTCATGGGCTGCTGACCTGAAATATTTAAAAGTAGCTTGCTTAAATGCTTCTTTGGCTACTTCAAATTGATTGAGTTTGAGAGCTATAATTCCCATAAAAAACTCATATTCAGATTTTGTTTTTTCGTCTAAACCACTTTGGTGAGCCAATGTTTGCATTACCGCAAGGGCTTCTTGTTGTCTGTTTAGTCTGTTTAAAGCTACTGCTTTGTGGTACAGATGCTCGTGATGTGAGTCTAATTTTGTCAAACTTTCGGCAATATCCAACGCCTTTTGGTTATCTCCACGTTGTAACAACAAAGTCAATAATTTTTTCTTGATACCAATACGTTCTTTGTCATTAGAAAGTACATTTAAGGAGTTTTCATATTGTTTTATCAAAGGATTTTTGTCTGTATGCACCTCTGCCAATTTCACATTTAACTCATTGGCTATGTGGTTTTTAGGCTCTAATTTTTGAACCTGATTAACAAATTTCTCACAAGTAATATAATCATAAACCATAAAATGAGCATAGGCAACCGCAGACAAATAGTCTGTATTCATCTCTTTAATCAAATCACTATAAGGTTTGCTCATAATTTTTGGAACAAATTTTTGAGCTTCATTGTATTCGTTGAGGTGATACAAGGCATAGTACAATTCATAGTAGCACTTAGAAGGGTCTTGTGCTTCTCCTCGTAAAATCGTGATGCGATGATTGATGTCTGTTTCTAAGGTTTTGGGGTGTTCTATCAAATGAACGGCAGTTTCCAGTGTTCTTTTAGCAATATCATAGTGTTTTTCTTGGTTAGCTAACTTACCTTTGTAGTAACCTAACAAATAATGCTCTACGCCCAATCCTTCTGCATCTTTGATATGTTCATGAGCTTGTGGTAGTAAATGTTCTTTTTCTAAGATAACAATAATATTTATTTTGTCAGCAAACTTTTTTAAGTTATCCTTATCTGCAATGTAGGCAGCTTGATAGGCTGTAACTGCCTCTAAGGGCTTATTGAGATTGTGCGAATAAATATAAGCCATTAATCGGTGTGCCTCGTCATAATCTTTGCGGATGCGTACTGCTGTTTGCAAGTCTTTTACTGCCAAATCATATTCTTTTAACCCAGCATGACATTTGGCTCTTTCATAAAAAAAAGTAGTATTATTAGGGTCTAAATGAATGGCTTTGTCCAAATGAGGAATAGCCTCTTTATGATGGTGGTTTTGAATATGACGATGTGCCAATACGTATTCTTCTATACTTTCACTTTGAGCTTTGGCAGATACAGGCGTAGTTTGAGCCAAAGAAAAATGGCATAAACCAAAGATTAAAAGGCTTTGCAATACGATTTTCATACAAAAAAAGCTGTTATAGGGTGAATGGTTGATTTATGATTGATGTTTTTGTGATTATACAAAATAAAAATGAAAGAAATCGTATTTTTGGTAAAAATTATGTTTGTCTTGTAATAACTAACTCAATAGACTGCTTTACATATTGCCTTTTCAACTACTTGTACTTTCTTTAAAACCTTCTATAAAATAAAATGTTAGCATTATTTCCCCTAAATTTAGTCGTATTTCCTAATGAAAGCCTGAATTTGCACGTCTTTGAACCAAGGTATAAAGAATTGATAAACAACTGTTTGGACGAAAGAAAAACTTTTGGCATACCCGTATTCATCAATAATCGGGTGCAAGAATACGGTACAGAAGTAACTATCACTGAGGTAGCTAAACAATATGCTGATGGTCGTATGGACATAAAAACCAAAGGGCAACGCATTTTTAGGTTACAAAATTTTGTAAACCCAATCGCCAACAAGTTGTATGCTGGTGGAGAAGTAGAGTTTGTAGAAATAGACAACGAGGCAGACCCTTTAGAAAAGATTTGGTTTACAGAAGTAATCTCTGAGTTGTACGAAATTTTAGGTTTAAATTTAGCTACGCCGTCCAAAGATTCGCCTTATTTGTCTTTTGAGTATGCTCACAAAATTGGTCTTTCACAACAACAAGAATATGACTTGTTGAGTATTCAGAATGAAGGTGAAAGATTACGTTTTTTGACAGAGCATCTTCGTAAAGCCATTCCTCTCATCAAAGAAGTAGAACGTAGCAAGGCTATTATTCGCATGAATGGACATTTTAAAAATTTAGACCCTTTGAAGTTTTAAGTAGCCCAACCTTTTGTTATTTTCATTGATTTTAGTATTTTTGTAAAAATTTTAATAGTTCTTTTATGTTCAAATACGCAAAAACATTGGCATTTGCTGCCATCATTGGCTTTGTAGGTACAGCTTGCTCTTCTAGTGACCCAGCTCCTGCGGCAAGTACGCCAGATGCTACTTTAGTAGTTGGCGAATACACAGGTAACTACAATGCGTCAGTTGCTTCTGGTGCAGCCACAGTAAAATTGTCTTCACCAAGCCAAGCTAGTATCAAAGTTACTGTAACGGGCTTACCAATAGGCGAATTAGCTTTTGATGCAAAAGTTTCTGCTCCATCAAATAATGTAATTAGTTTCTCGGTAGATAAACAAACAGATGCAAAAACAGGTGTAAGTATTACTGCTAAAGGTGGTAAGAATCCAACAGGAACTTACAATACTACTACTAAACAACTAGTAATGGATTTAGATGTAACATTAGCTGGTTCTACTGTAGCTTTACCTGTAAACTATACAGGCATTAAGAAATAAAGATAAATAGAAATACATTTAAACGCCATTGTTTGAAGAAAACAATGGCGTTTTTATTTTGTGAATAGACATCAATCAACAAAAACACGCAAAATATTAGGAAAAATATTTGATAATGTGTAATTATATACTTGGAAATAGACCTCTTTAAAACTTATGAAAAAGGCACTAACAAGTATTGCATGTGCAGCATTAACAATGGCGACTTTTCAGTCTTGTGATTATGCTCATGCCAACGTAACCACCCTCGTTACTTCGGACTGTGGCGTAACTTGGGCAGTCATTAAGGCGGGACAGAGTATCCCCAAAGGTGTTGCTAACCCTTGCCATTACAAAATTACTATTCCAGATTACCCCATGCAAGGCGACAGTAAGTTCAAGATTATGTTCAAAGGTAATGTATTGGCAGACATAGACATTAGTTATAATTATTCTATTATTAACCCAGAGGCATTTATCAAAGAAGCGAAGTATTTGGGTAAAGCCAACAGTAATTCTGATGATGCCAGTAACCATTCCGCAGGCTTTGAAATGGCTGAAAATACAGTAATAGATAAACGGATTAAAGATATTGCCAGAGGCTTGCTTATCAATGAAGATGTGGTAGATTTTAGTCCGTCAGATTTTGAGGATAAACTATTGCCCAAAGCCAATAGTTTGTTAGAACCATTAGGTATCAAATTAGATTATTTAAGTTTTGTACCTGTTTTCAACGAACAAACTGACCACGCCATAGATGTTGCTACAGCTATTAAGATTTATGAAAGCAAAAATATGCGTCAGGAAGGAATTAATATCATTATTGCAAAATCGGGGGCTGCAAAAATCAATATTCAAAATAAAGAAAAAGCACAGAGTACAGAGAGTAATCAAGATTAAGTTATTGTATTGTGTCGTGCTATAAATTGTTATTAGCTATTGCTTACTTATCCGACACCTCATAGGTGTCGGATAAGTTTAGAAATATTTTAAGGTACGACACTATCTTGTTGCAATTATCTTACGTACTTGAGTTAGATTATAAAAATGAATAGTCGTTATTAGATTACTAATAACGACTATTCATTTTTAACAAGTTTAAGATTTGTGCTAAAAAAATAGGTAACGTACATTCACTTACGTTACCTATTTTTTTGTAGTAAAACTTATATTTTAGATACGTTCACAGCATTTAAACCTTTTTTGCCGTTTTGTACTTCAAAAGATACAGCATCACCTTCGTTTAATCTTGCACCATTAAGCACTTCGCTGATGTGAACGAAAATATCGTTATTGCTTGCGTCATCAACAATGAAACCAAAACCTTTTGACTCATTAAAGAACTTTACTTTACCAGTTTTCATTAAAATAAAAAATTAAAAATTTAGAAATATTACTTGCAATAGATTTGAAAACAACCCTTCTGAATAGCTATTTTAAGAATATTTCTTTCAAATATTTACCATAAAAGTTCTTTGTGCTACTATTACGATGTAAAGGTAGTGTATTTATTTTTACAATCATAGTTTTTTGCCGTTTTTTTTTATTTTTTTCTTGAAGGGACACTTTTTACCCACTACACCTTTTAATTGGGGTATTTTGAGTGTGTTGTAATCTACTTAAATGCCTTCAAACAGCGAAAAAGCCTCTAAGTATTCTGGTACAACAGTATGCCATTTTAGTTCATCTTCTATGGTTTGTGCAAACTCAAAAGAGCTTGCTTTTTCTCCGTGTACGATAAATACTTTTTTGGGAGCAGCAGGCAAATTGCGTAACCATCTTAGTAAGTCGTCTTTGTCGCCATGTGCAGACAATCCTTTAATTTCTTCTACATGACACGCCACAGGGATAGTTTCGCCTAATAGCTTAATTTCCTTTTCGCCGTCCAAAATCCTACGCCCTCTTGTTCCTTCAGATTGGTAGCCTGCAAAGACTACAGTATCTTGTTCGTTGCGGAGGCGGTGGTAGAAATGGTGTAAAATCCGCCCGCCAGTAGCCATACCACTTGCCGAAATAATCACAGCTCCTTTTTTGATATGGTATAACTGTGCAGATGCTTGTTGGGTAGGGCAATAATGCAGGGTTTTAAACTCAAAAAAATCATTGGCAGCAGCCACAGGGTTAAATTCTGCCAAATGCAGCCTATATAAATCCGTTGCTTGTATTGCCATTGGGCTGTCCACATAGACAGGAAACGGCGGTAGTATATTTTCTTGCATAATTTGTTTCAACAACAACAATAATTGCTGTGTCCGCCCCACTGCAAAAGCTGGAATCACCACACAACCGCCTCTATGAAATGTTTGGCGAATGATACGTGCTAAGTCCTGTGCCGTATCTGTGTCGGGTAGGGTACGGTTGCCATACGTAGATTCTATGACCACATAGTCGGCGTGTTCGGGAGCAGTAGGAGGGGGCAGTAAAATATCTTCATATTTGCCTAAATCTCCTGAAAAAACAATGTTTTTGGTCATTCTTTCGCCTTTCAAGGTAATATCTACAAAGGCTGCCCCCAAAATATGCCCCGCTACCTGAAACGTAACACCTAAGTTGGGGGTAAGGTGAAATGTTTGGTTAAAATCTACACTTTCTATCAGTGGCAACAATCTTTCTACGTCTTTGACTGTGTAAAGAGGCTGTGGGTGTTCATGTTTAGAGTAGCCCTTTTCTTCTGCAAAATCTGCCTCCTCCTCTTGCAATTTGCCTGCATCTCTTAGCAGTATTTCCATTAAAGATTTTGTAGGGTGGGTACAGTAAATAGTCCCTCTGAAACCCTCTCTGTAAAGGCGAGGTAAGTAGCCTGTATGGTCTATGTGTGCGTGTGTAATGACAACGGCATCTATACTGTCGGCAGGAATAGGTAGAGGATTCCAGTTGCGGAGGCGGAGTTCTTTCAAACCCTGAAACATTCCGCAGTCTATTAATACCCTAAAATCATCTACTTCTAATAAGTGTTTTGAACCTGTAACGGTTTGGGCAGCCCCTAAAAACTTGAGTTTTACGTTCATATCAAATTATTTATGTATTGTTGGAAAGTTTAGTTGAATACTGCGAAACTAAAAATAAGTAACCATTTTTCATTTATCAAGATACAGTATTCTTAAAGAAGTCAAAGTAATTCTAATCAACAAAATACTCTATATGTATTTCAAAACCAAATTTAGATAAGAAAAGGAAGTAGTTAATATTAATGAGAGAGTTTATGGCAGTAACAGTTGATGATAGAGTAGCAACTATATTTCTTGTAAACTACTTAACCATGCGTATTTTTTAGCTTGAATTGCATATTTTTGCAAAATTGTACAGTCTAAATAAATTATTAACCCTACAAATGAAAAAACTTAATTTTTTACACATTGGCTTAGTAGCTGCCTTCTTTGCAGTAGCTTGTTCTTCTGGCATAGATGAAAAATTGCACAATGAATTGATAGCAACGCATGAACAGATGGAAACTGAACATACGGCAATGGAAAGCAAGCATCAGGCACTGGAAGAGCAACACAAACAGTGGGTAGCTCAACACGACAGCCTTACTGCGGGGGCTGCTGCAACAGACAGCACACACGCACAGTTAGAGGCTAATCACCAAACTTTGATAAAAAAACACGAAGAAGTGGTTACTGCGCATGAGCAGATTATTGCAGACCATAAGGCATTAGAGGAAAAACACAAAACGGGTAGCCTTAAAAAAGAAGAAGTAGAGGCTGACCACAAAAAACTAATGGAAGAACACCAACGCATGATGCAAGAGCATGACCAAATGGTGGCAGACCACGAGCAAATGCAAAAAGACCACGAACAAATGGTAGCTGCCCACAAAGAAGCTGCTGCTGCTCCTAAAACAACTCCTAAGAAAAAATAATTAATAGGAGTGATACTTTCAATACTTTCCAAATCTTTAAGACTTGGAAAGTATTGAAATATGTTTACCAAATAGGAAAATTATCCTCAAAAACTTTGCCTTGCCATAGGGCTTGTACTTCTCTGGACGTACACAAACACGCCTCCAATTCTTTGGTAATTTGTTGAGTATCCAAATCTTGCCCAATAAAGACTAATTCGTTGAGTCTATCACCAAAAACCTTGTCCCATCTTTGCAGTATTTCATTTTTGTATAAGACAAAATCGGGGTACGCCAACCTCTCTTTTTCTGTCATGCTTGCCCACCAAACTCCAGCTTTGTCTGCACGCAAAGAACCGCCTGCTTGCGACCAATTCAGGGCATCGTGAGGGCGTGAAGCCAACCAAAATAACCCCTTGCTCCGAATGACCGTAGCGGGGAAATCTTCGGATAAATATTCCCAAAACCTTTGTGGGTGAAACGGTACATGACTGCGAAAAACAAAAGAACTGATACCGTACTCGTCTGTTTCGGGGGTGTGTGGAGTTTGCAAGGCTTGTAACCAACCTGCGGAGTTGCTGGCTTCCTCAAAATTAAATTTTTTGGTATTCAATATTTTAGGCAATGGTACTTTTCCAAAACTACTATCGATAATTTCTGCCGAAGGGTTGAGTTCTTGGATAACAGCCCGCAATTCTCCTAATTGGTGGGGACTTACCAAATCCGTTTTGTTGAGGATAATCACATTGGCAAATTCTATTTGGTCTGTCAATAAATTAACAATAGGGCGGTGGTCTTGTTGGTCATCATTCAGTTTTCTGGTCTGAATAGTGTCCATGCTGCCAAAGTCTTTGTAAAAATTAAAGGCATCAATGACCGTAATCATTGTGTCCAACTCTGCAAAACGACTCAAGTCTATGCCCTTGTTGTCGTCTTGAAACGAAAAAGTTTGTGCCACAGGCAGCGGCTCACTAATACCCGTACTCTCGATAAGCAAGTAGTCAAAACGGTTTTCTTTCGCCAATCTTTCCACTTCTACCATTAAATCCTCTCGTAAGGTGCAACAAATACAGCCGTTAGACATTTCTACTAACTTTTCTTCGGTTCTACTCAGGCTGTGTTGCTGTTTGACTAATTGGGCATCTATATTGACCTCACTCATGTCATTGACGATAACGGCTACTTTCATGTTTTCTTTGTTGTGTAGCACATGGTTGAGTAAAGTGGTTTTGCCTGCACCTAAAAAACCACTTAAAACAGTTACGGGGAGTTTTTTGATTTGCATTGGTAATATTTTTATAGGATAAAAAAACAAATAGTGAAATAAAAGAGAAGGACATATTAAAAATATGCCCTCTACACTAAGAAGTACTTAAATATCATTTTCTATTCTGGTGCAATGATAGGTAGTTATTTTATTAATTGCAACATTGTTGCAAAAAGTATTTTTATTGTATCTCACAAAAAAAGCATTGGCTGTAGTAAAAACCTACTGCCAATGCTTCATAATAATCCTTTGAATTAACTTTCAAACGGATTTTATTTCGTTTGAGAATAAATCTACTCTAATAAAAACTACTTTTATATTCAAACTTCTTGCTTCTGCTACCATATCTTCTGCACCTTCGGAATAAAAACAATACAACCAATCGCCACCGCAGCAATCACAGCCAATAACACCGCCCCTGCTGCAAGGTCTTTGGCTCTGCCTGCTTTTTCGTTAAAATCTGGGCTTACAAGGTCTGTAAGTACCTCTAAGGCGGTGTTCAACGCCTCTGCTATCCACACCAACGCCATAGCCACCACCAAAAAACACCATTCGTACCACGCTAATTGGAACAGAAAACCTAAAAAAATAACCACCAAAGAAGCTACAAAATGGATTTGTGCATGAATTTGTGTTTGTAACAGTACACGCAAGCCTTGTAGGGCATACCCAAAGCCTTTGAATCTTTGTGCCAAAAAACGAAAAATATTTGTTTGCATAGTTGAAAAACGTGAGGTTTAATGAGCCACAGCCTTTAAGCCCACCACAGAGCCAATGAGTGTAATGATAAAGAAAATTCGCCAAAAATCGGCAGGTTCTTTGAAGAAAATAATGCCAACCAACGCCGTACCCACCGCCCCTATGCCCGTCCAAACGGCATAAGCCGTACCTATGGGCAAGGTCTGTGTAGCTTTATAAAGCAAAATCATGCTACAAGACAAACAGAACAAAAAGCCACCTAACCACCATAGAGCAACCGTACCTGTATGTTCTTTGGCTTTGCCCAAGCAAGTAGCAAAACCTACTTCAAATAAACCCGCAATAATAAGAAAAATCCAAGCCATTGAACAACTGTAAATTTGGGTAAAGATAAATGTATTTTATTGGATTACTTGGCTAATCAAACAAACACTAAAAATAGACAAGAGAAACCACCCAATAAAACCTTCTAAAATGGTGAGATAACGCACTGCTCCGTTGATAGGAATTTCTCCAAAGCCCAAAGTAGAAAAGACATTTAGGCTTAAAGACAGAGCATCTAAACATTTTAAAAGTAAAAAATAACTATATACACCCACATAAAATATATAGTAAGTGATAAAAGAAACAAGAGGATAGGATTGTAAAAAGTTTTTGTTTATTGATTGAGTTGCTGGCGTTGCACTTAAATAACGTAAATAAAAATTTTGCAACTTATTCTTTAACAATACTTTACGGTGTAACCTATGTGAGCTAATAGGTGCAGGAAAAAGAAAATAGCACACCGCAAACAAGATAATTACCAAGCCCGACAAATAAATAGACTGCAAAGGGTCTGTGCCATAAGAACAGAAATCTCTCAAAAATAGATTCATTAAGAACAAAAAATAAATTTGAGAGTCTGGTTTTTGCTCAAAAGTATAACGTAAATAATTGGTTTCTATATTTTTCCATTCTATATATGCTTTGTTTGCATAAAAACGGTTGCCTTGTGATTTGAAAACTTGATAAAAAGTTGAATAACAGCCGATTAAACGGTTGTAAAGCCTTTCAACATGAACTTCAGATAAGCCATTGATGAGTTTTCCATCTTTATCAAAAATAGAGATTTTATGCCCTTCTAACAAAGACCATTGGAGGCGTGCATTTTGCGGATTAATATTGAAAGCATCAATGATAATTTTTCCTGAAAAGCTGCCACCTTCTAACAAAAATTCATTTTCTACTGTAGTGGCAGACAAATTAAGGTTGGCGTTGATAGTAGTGTGGTCAAAACGCAAGTTTTTAAAATTACAGTTGGCAAGATTAATACGGTATTTGGGAAGGTGAAAAACAGTTTGAGGCACATCAAAACGGCAGTTCAAAAAATTTACATCAAAAGGTTCTGTTTTATTCAGCAGCTCAAATAGGTGATTTTCAATGTCATACCTATTAAAAACCGAATATTTTATATTTTCTTGTTTGGTCAAATCTATTGAAAATTTGCAGGCATCAAACGTAATATCTTCGGCAACAGCACTGAATTGGTACATAAAACCATTCTTGAAATCACAATTTTCAAAACGCATAAAACCTATATCTGTAGCATTGATTTTAAAGGCGTGTTTAAACACACAATCCTTGAAAATAACTTTTAGGTTTTTACAAGAACTAAACTTTATAATTCCTTCAAAACGTATATTCCTCAATACCAGCCAGTAAGTATCATCAAAATCTACATTATCAAAAACTATATCGTTGGTGATTGTCCATGTTTCTCCGCCTTCTTTAAATCTTTTATCCATTCCTATTTTATCTGCCTCATTGTACCTTACAGCTACGTCTGTTAGATGTACCCAAGCTATATCATGTTTTTGAGGCGGTAAATCAGGTTTTTTTATAGCTGCTATTAAAGTGCTAAAATTGATGGTTGTGGTATTGAAAGGAACTTTATAACTATTAGACTGTGCAAATAATTGGGGCTGCAATAAGACTAAAAGCAATATAAGTTGATAAAATAGTTTCATTTGCCTAAATTTTGGTAGCAATAAATTTTTTGTTGAACTCGTCATGTGGCACAAAAAACAATTTTGTCATAGCCAATACTAAAAAAGACCTCTATAAGAGAGGTCTTTTTTAGTAAGAAGGTTGTTGTTTTATTACATACGTAAGAATACGCAAACTAATTAAATTTGTTATGTGCAATAAAATACATACAACATAGCATCATCTGTGTTAATTGACTATGAACCAGCTTTTATCAAGCCTACTAAATCATTTTCGACATACCAATCTTCAGCAACTCTTAGCATTGCCATTGCCTCCATTTCTGATATATAACCCTTTTTGGCATTAGATTGCCAAACAGATTTAATGTACTCAAACCGTTTGTCTTTGGGTAATCTTTCGCCTACTTGCTTCAAAAAATCTCTCGACCTGTCGAAAGCATTAAAATAGTCTTCCTCTATGAAAGCTGTAGCCCAAGCCAACTCGTCTTTTGCATTGAGTTCTGCTGCAGTTTCATCAAGGATTTGCTGTTCATCTTCGTCTAAACCGTGATAATGAAAAATCACACTTTTGAGGAGAAGATACGCCTTTTTCTCTTCGCTTGTCATGTAGAATATTACTTTTGGCAGTACAAATATAATGATATATCTAAATACACTCTAAAAATAGAAAAATATTTTATTTTTGTGGCAATAAAACAGCTTTTTTTTGCCAAAAACAGCTTAAAACTTACACCAGCCCATGTTTAATCTATTCGCCAAAAAATACTCTAATAGAGAAAAGGTTTTATTTCGTTTTTTACGTAAAAATAATCTTTTTGACAAGTTAGAAGATGAAGAAATTGCAGAATTTTTGCCCTTTTTGCACATTCGCACCTACCACTACAACGAAGTAATTTTTTTTCGGAATGACCCCAGCCAAGCCTTATACATTATCAAAACGGGCAATGTACGTATCAGTTTGGACGTAGAAGAACATTTTGAAGACCTATTAGTTTTGTCGTCTGGTGAGTCTTTTGGTGATAATGCTATTTTAGAAAGTACAAGCCGAAGTTATAATGCCATTTGTAACTCTGAGGTGTGCGAAGTCTATGCCATTCCGCAATTCAATATCATAGATATTTTTAATCATCATGTAGAAATTAAAGCAAAAATGTTGCAAGGTTTGGCTCGATATTATGACCGTTATCTTATCAATTTGGCGAAGTCTTACCGAAATACATTTGGTTTATTCGATTTGGCAAATGTTTATGCTCTTACTCAAAACGATATTTTGAGGGAAAAGTAAAAGAAAATCATCATGCACTAATATTTTTACTGTCTTTATTTTTTTACATGATTTTGCCTATGAAATGGTTTATTATTTTTCTTGTAGCTGCTTTGGTGGTGTATTGTTTTACAAAATGTAAAAATGCACCCCGTAATCTCTTATATACGACCAAAGACCATGCACCAATGTACTGTAAATTCAAGTTTCAGGAAACTGATAGTACAACACAAACAATAACCTTGATTACCAGACCTATTACCAAAGGCACAGACGAACCTATGTTTATGCAAACATGGTTTGAGGGGCAACGCAAAGATGCAGAAAAAGTCGTTGCTACAACTTTACAACTTTATGCCAAAAATGCACAAAAGAATTTGTATGATGTCCCTGTAAAAATTCAAGCAACTTACGCACACCATAGTTTTTCCAGCCAATATTATTATACGTATGGTTTTGGAAAAGAGAACTATACAGAGCCTCTTTACTCGTTAATTTATCCTGATGACCGTAATACGCCTGATAGAATGAATAGCTTGTTTGTAGATACTAAATTGGCATTGCAAGAATATCCACAAGAAATAAAAGCTGTCATTACTGTAAAATGGACAGGTGGCGAAAAAGAAGTTGTTATCTTCTTAACATTACAAGAAAAAGAAGCAGGTAGCAAAGTGCGTACTAATCCTTTTGGTTAATGGAAATGCAAGCCTACAAGTAGTAAAAATGTTATGTCATTGAATTTATATTCAATTTACACTACGAAGTTGTTTAGGGTTCATCTTTTTATCTACCATTGCGTCTATTATTAAGCCTCTTTTTGATTTTTGCCATTGCTATTTCACCACAAGGACACAAGTTCACAAGTTTTTTTACTATTACCTTTGTGTGCTTGTGTCCTTGTGGTAAATTTAATTTTTCATGAAAGTATAGGCACAAGATTGAGGGTGAATGGTAAATCCTAAACAACTTCTACATTTTCATTCTGTCTTGGTATTGTTTGGGCGTAACTTGTTCCATTTTTTTGAACAAACTGCAAAAATAGTTCAGGCTGTTAAAACCACTTTGAAAACAGATTTCTGTTATGTTTTTGTTCGTAGTTCGCAATAGTTTTTTAGCCACTTTTATTTTTTCCTGCAAAATATATTCTAAGGGAGCTACGCCAAATTCTCTCTTGAAACTCCTATAAAAATGCGGTTCACTCATACAAGCCAAATCACTTAGTTGCTTGACCGTCAAATTGTCGTTGAGGTGTTGCTGAATGTACTCTATCACGTAGGCAAATCTGTTGGAACTGCTGTGCTGTTGGTAGTTAGAAAAAATCACTTTGCGTGCCTGCGTTTGCATCAACCTAATCAATAACTCTTGCAAAGCCATATTCGCAAATATATCTTTTGCCAAATTGTCTTCTTTGGAAAGATGCACCAATCTGTTAATCGTATAGGTCAATTCTTGGGTGTTTTGGAGGTGAAACTGCTCGGTTTGGATTTGCCAAGTGTCTTTGCTTTCTACTTTCGCATATTTTTCGTTCAATATATCTAAGGTTTCTTTGATTTTTTCTTTGTCAATCGCCAAAGCTATGCACTGCGTAGGGCTATTTTGCGAAGCCTCTGGAAAATCTATCAACATGGTTTCACTTGCAGGCACAACTACCGATTCCCCAGGGTGGTATTCAAAATGTGTGTCGCCAAAAAGGTGCATCACTTTTTTTCCCCGCAACATAGATGTAAACGTGAGGCTGTTGAAAGACAAACTCACGTTTTCACTCTGTTGATGTGTTTCAAAGATATTGAGTTCACAATGTTGCAAATTGTAAACAGCCCTATTTTCTACCAAAGTTTTGAGGTCGTGGTACGGTGTAAGGGCTTGTGGAGCAGGCACAAAACGGTGAGCAGCCATAGCAAAAAGTAGTAAAGTGTGTTGTTGGTTAGGTCAATAGTGAGGTAAAGTAGGCTATAATAAATAAACAACTATCTTTTTATTGATTGTAGTTGTAAATAATACTACAGTTTTTATATCAATTTCGTGAACAAAATCTGTTTAAACTTGCGTAAAATAGCAATGATTTGTAATAAATCTTCTTTGTTAGTAGCATCAAAAGATTGAGAAACACAATATTCTTTGCCTTCTATTATCACAAACCGCCAAATGCCACCTACTATTTCTACGCCATACAAAGGAATAGGTTTTTCGTTTTTTGTCTGTCCTATCAAAAAAGCCTCTAAGAGTTGCCCCATTGAGTCGCCTGTAGGTTTTTTATTGGGTTTGTACTCTTGAAAGTGAAAATAAGGATTTTTGTGCAAATCTAAATACCCTTTTGCCAACATAAAATCTGATTTTACTTTGAGCAATATGCCCTCTACTTTTGCTCCAATTAATTTGTCGAAGTAACCTACAATCCCATTTTCGTCATGAAGATGCCCCAAAACCAAGACGTGAGCAATAAATTTCATTTTCAGGTCTTCCTCACTCCAAGTCGACATATTTCGCAAACCTTCCTGATAAATTCTATTAAAAATAGTTTCTTCTACTATATCAAAAATAGGGTTTTCAACAGCTAACCACTCTTGCATTAAAGGAGTTTTGTATTCTACAATCCTTTTGAGGTTGAACTGCAAACCTAACTCAGCTTCTGTCCACTCTCTACCTTCTTCTGTTGCTTTTTTGCTACGTGCCATAGTTTTTATATCTTCTGTAGTTTTGCCTTTAGGTGAAATTGCTATGAGTTTTTGTAAACCTCGCCTGAAGGCGAATATACTATCACAAGCAAAAACAAAATGATAGAATTGCATAACTCTATGATAGAATAAAGGAATACAAAGATATAGCTATCAAATATCTTTGTTTAAAGTAAATCATAATTCACCAAAAAAACAAGTTTCACCTTATTAAAACCAAACGCATAATCATGGAAACAACATCTCAATTAACAAACCTGCTCAATGACCTTAAATTTAAGGCTCGTTACGAAAATTTTATTGGTGGGCAATGGGTAGCCCCCGTAAAAGGTGAATATTTCCCCAACCTTTCTCCGATTGACGGCAATGCCTTCACACAAGTTGCCCGTTCTACCAAAGAGGACATAGAATTGGCTTTAGATGCTGCCCACGAAGCATTTAAAACGTGGTCTAAGGCTTCGGCTACCGAAAAAAGCAATTTGTTGTTAAAAATTGCAGATATTATGGAGAAAAATTTGGGCTATTTGGCAGCCGTAGAAACCATAGATAACGGCAAACCGATTAGAGAAACTAAAAACGCAGATTTGCCTTTAGCCATAGACCATTTCCGTTATTTTGCAGGAGTGATACGTGCCGAAGAAGGTAGCATAGCGGAGTTAGACCCTACGACCATTAGTATTAACTTACACGAACCTATTGGCGTAGTAGGGCAAATTATTCCTTGGAATTTTCCTTTGTTAATGGCTGCGTGGAAACTTGCCCCTGCTTTGGCTGCGGGCTGTACGGTGGTTTTGAAACCTGCCGAACAAACTCCTTCAAGTATTTTGGCATTGATGGAACTGTTGCAAGACGTATTGCCAAAAGGCGTAATTAATGTGGTTACAGGTTTTGGATTAGAGGCGGGCAAACCGTTGGCAAGTTCTACGAGAGTGTCAAAAGTAGCATTTACAGGCGAAACAGGCACAGGCAAACTCATTATGCAATATGCAGCCGAAAACCTCATTCCTGTAACAATGGAGTTGGGAGGCAAGTCGCCTAATATCTTTTTCCCAAGTGTCATGGAGGCAGATGACGAGTTTTTAGACAAATGTTTGGAAGGGGCAGCTATGTTTGCCTTCAATCAAGGCGAAGTATGTACTTGTCCTTCGCGTATTTTGATACACGAAAGCATTTATGAAAAATTCATGCAAAGGCTTATCCAAAGAGTAGAGGCTATTACTATGGGACACCCCTTAGACGAGGCTACGATGATGGGTGCGCAAGCCTCCAAAGAACAATTCGAAAAAATATTGTCTTACATAGACATTGGCAAAGACGAAGGGGCGGAGGTACTAACAGGTGGCAAAGCTAAATATGTGGACGGTTTGGTAGATGGTTATTACATTACGCCTACGCTGTTGAAAGGCAATAATAAAATGAGAGTTTTCCAAGAAGAAATTTTTGGTCCCGTAGCTTGTGTTACTACTTTCAAAACTACAGAAGAAGCTATTGCGATTGCCAACGACAGTTTGTATGGTTTAGGGGCTGGCGTATGGACACGCAACGCCCATGAAATGTATGAAGTACCTAAAGCCATAGAGGCGGGTCGGGTGTGGGTAAATTGTTACCATGCTTACCCTGCTCACGCACCATTTGGCGGTTACAAAAAATCTGGTTTTGGTAGAGAAACTCACAAAATGATGCTCAATCACTACCGCCAAAATAAAAATATGTTGATTTCTTACAATAAAAATAAATTAGGATTTTTTTAGTGTTTGATGGTTTCCCTTAAAACCCCCTCTCCATTTGAAAGGGGGCTTTTTGAGATGAAAAAGAGGCTAAAAACTACAAATTTACTCTTTGAACTCTGTTATTTTTATACAAGGCGAAAGACTAACAGATTATTAGCATTGAAAAAATTATTCATAAACTCTACTCATTTATTTATACTTTAAATATGTACTTTTGAGCATTAATCAATTTTTACATTTATTTAATCTAATATGAAAAAGCAAGTAGGAAAAGTGCTTATGGGGGTCTTGGTTATATTGTTATTCTCTCATTTTGTGAAACCTAATGAATGGTTTTGGTTAGAGTCCAAGCAGTATGGTTACAAAGTGGAGTTTCCTGATAAACCAACCGAAAGACCGCAAAGAATTAAGTCTGCCATCGGTGAGTTAAAGTTGAATATGTTTATATATGATGCCTCAAAAGCACCACAAGATGATAATTTAATGTATATGGTTAATTACACTGAATATCCTGATAGTGTGGTGAATGCAGATAAAATTGAAAACTTAGATGTGTTTTTTAGAGGTGCTATTGATGGGGCTGTGAAGAATGTAAACGGGAAGCTATTGTCTGAAAAAATTATTGAATTAGGAAAGCATGAAGGACGTGAGGTAAAAGTAGATTTCCAAGACGGAGTGGCTGTGATACGTATGCGTATGTTTTTAGTACAAAACAAAATGTATATGTTACAAACTATTACAGAAACTTCCAAAGATTTTAATAAATCTATTACCCGTTTCATGGATTCTTTCCAATTTATTCCGATGGAAAATACTAATAAATAATCTGAGTTGTGTAATAGTAAAATGTACCGTACCCTTTAGGGTGAAAGGTTAATAATATAATTTTAAAAAATTGACCTTGCACCCTAAAGGGTACGGTACATTCACTACTTATACTAATTACTAACCAACAAAACACCAACCATGTCAAACAAAATTCACTCTCTTTCAGGGTATTTGTATGAATACCAAAAAAGTATAGCTAATCCCGAAGAATTTTGGGCTGATGTAGCCGAAAGATTTTATTGGCGAAAATCTTGGGACAAAGTATTGGAATGGAACTTTGAAGAACCTAAAATTCAGTGGTTTATCAACGGTAAACTGAACATTACTGAAAATATTTTTGAAAGACATTTATTTACTTTAGCCAACAAAACCGCCATTATTTGGGAGGCAAACGACCCCAACGAACCTGCCATTCATTTGACATACAAGCAGTTATATGAAAAAGTAGGTCAATTTGCTAATACCCTCAAAAATCTTAACGTACAAAAAGGCGACAGAGTAATTATTTATCTGCCCATGATACCCGAAGCTGCCGTAGCTATGTTGGCTTGTGCAAGAATTGGGGCTATTCATTCAGTAGTTTTTGCTGGTTTTTCGGCAAATTCTTTGACAGACCGTATCAATGACTGCGGAGCAAAGGTCGTGATTACGGCAGATGGTAGTTATAGAGGGGCAAAAACTTTTCCGTTGAAAAGCATTGTAGATGAAGCCGTAGAAAAGTGTAAAAGCATAGAAAAAGTTGTAGTTTTCCAACGTACCCATGAAACCGTAAATATGGTGGCAGGACGTGATATTTGGTGGCATGACGCAACCGCAGGCGTAAGCACCTACAACGAAGCCGAAGAAATGGACAGCGAAGATATGTTGTTTATTCTCTATACTTCGGGTTCTACAGGCAAACCAAAGGGCGTAGTACACACTACAGGCGGTTACATGGTGTACACACAATACACTTTTGAAAACGTATTTCAGTACAAACCCGAAGACATTTTTTGGTGTACTGCCGATGTCGGTTGGATTACAGGACATTCATACATTGTCTATGCTCCGTTATTGTCTGGGGCTACGGTGGTCATGTACGAAGGTGTACCGACTTACCCGCACAATGGTAGATTTTGGGAAGTGATTGATAAACATAAAGTTACGCATTTTTATACTGCCCCCACCGCCATTCGTGCATTGGAGGCGTTGGGTACAGACCCGATACAACCTTACAGCCTGAAAAGCCTCAAAGTCTTGGGTTCTGTTGGTGAGCCTATCAACGTGGAGGCGTGGCAGTGGTATCATACGCACATAGGCAAAGGCAAATGCCCTATTGTGGATACGTGGTGGCAAACCGAAACAGGCGGTATGTTGATTTCGCCTTTGGCGGGAATTACGCCTACCAAACCTTCTTTTGCTACGCTGCCTTTGTGCGGTGTGCAACCTGTGATAGTAGATGACAAAGGTAATGAACTGAAAGGCAACAATGTAGAGGGCAATTTATGTATCAAATTTCCGTTTCCGTCTATGTTACGCACCACCTACGGCGACCACGAAAGATGCAGACAAACCTATTTTTCTACCTTCAAAGGCTTGTATTTTACGGGGGACGGAGCAAGACGAGATGAAGACGGCTATTACCGTATTTTGGGGCGTGTAGATGACGTTATCAACGTATCGGGACACCGTTTAGGCACTGCCGAAGTAGAAAATGCCATTAACGAACACCCTTTGGTCATAGAATCTGCCGTTGTGGGTTATCCGCATGACATAAAAGGGCAAGGCATTTTTGCGTATGTCATTTGCGACAGTTCCGTTACGCCAGACCGTTATGAAAACATCAAAAACAGCATTTTGATTACCGTAACCAAAGTGATAGGGGCTATTGCCAAACCCGATAAAATATTGTTTGTCAGTGGTTTACCCAAAACAAGGTCGGGCAAAATCATGCGGAGAATTTTGCGGAAAATAGCCGAAGGAGATGCCAGCAACTTAGGTGATATTACGACTTTGCTCAACCCTGAAATAGTGGAGGAAATTAAGCAAAAGGCGGGGTTGTAGGGTTATACATGATTAGCTTACTATATTTTTAATCTTGTTTCTGTAACAATTATAAAAATATGGTAAGCTAAAATACTGTTTCTTTCTGATTTAAATTCATTTCTTATGAAAATCTTAGTATTAACTTTAATCTTATTTCTATTGACATTTATTAGTAATGCCCAAACATATAGTACGGTAATTACAGACCAAGAAATTAGTAATTTTTTCTTACAAGTGAAGAAAAAATTGCATATTAAGAAAATCGATGAAGAAATCAGGATTTGGCAAGATGATGATATTTATCCCTCAAAAGATTCTCTTATGAATATGTTTTCATGGGGAGGATTATTAAATAACAAGTTTATATTAGCACATTTTGACCAAGAAAATCTTGCTTTTCTAGAAAAACAATATAAAAGCATAAGAGATTCTATTTGGAGAAAAAAAGACTTTCAACAGTTTCTACTCATAGATACAATAGAAATTAACAATATTTACAAACGGAGCATGAGTGGAAAAAGAAGAGTAAAAGATAATCATTGTTACTTTTTTTCTATTCCGTTATTCTCAGTAAATCGACAACTTGTTGTTGTTCATCAAACCTATTATTGTGGTTCTTTGTGTGCTAGTACTTGCATCTATATTTATCGGAGGAAAAATAATCGGAAAAAATGGGAGGAAATAGCTAAGTGGAATTGCTGGGAAGGGTAAGAGTAATGCCACAAAACACAGATTCATCTTTCGGTAAACAACTTGATTATCAGACTATTTGCCGAAAGATGAATGCCGTTTTTTACAACACCATTAAATTACAACCTCTTACATCTGCATTGTCATAACGACCTAAAATTTTAAAACCTTCTGGCGTTATAGCCCCTATGTCTTTGGTTTCTATAAAACAACAACTGTCTATGTTTGCCAAATCTATGACATTAATTCCCCCATCTTTTAAGTGATGCCCTACATCAAAAGGGTCATTCATATTGCGTAAATACAGTTGTAGGGCAGGGGTACTTTTTAAAACACCACCACCTTGCGAATACCCTTGCGATAAAAGTTCAGTCATACCATATTCGGAGTGAATAGTTGCTACACCAAAAGCCTCACAAAGTAGTTGGTGTACTTCTTCTCTTAGTAGCTCTTTACGTCTGCCTTTCATGCCTCCTGTTTCCATAATAATTGTATTTTTCAAAGGCATAGCAAACTGTTCCGCAAAATCTAACAAACCAAATGTAACGCCTATCAAGAGAATTTTTTTAGGGCTTTTTTCCAATTTTTTAAGTTCTTCGGCTAAGGCAGCGTAGTCGTTTAAGTAAAATCCCGAAGGCTGTGCGGTGTATTGCATAAAGGCTTGTACCATAGCCACCAAAGACGAGGTAGTTCTTTCTAAGTAAGAAGGCAATAGTGCAAGAATATGGTAATCAGCTAATTGACCATAAAATTGTTCAAAAATAACTTTGGCATTTTCTACATAAAAGGCTGCATCTTTTACAAAATGACGGCTGGGAATTTGTCCTGTGGTGCCACTACTTTCAAAAACTGTTTCGGGTAAATCTGCCATAGCATTGCTGCCTATAACTACGGCGTGTTGCTTAAAAAACTCAATAGGTAAAAAAGGAATAGCCGTTATTTTTTGTACTTTTTTGGGTTGGCAATGTAAGTAATCAAGGTATTGACGATAAATAGCATTGTGTTGGGCTTGGTAACGAAAAACCTCTAACACCAAATTTTCTGATGGTGGAGTAGGGGAGTTTAACAAATATTGTTTAATAGTAGTAGCAAAATTCATAGCAATACATTTAATCTAAACTTGTAATTATTTTGTCGGTAAAAAACGGCACTTTGTCGAAACAAAAAGAATTGGTGTACTCTCTTTTTTATTTTTGTTGCGTCATCAAAATCAACTCATCAACTCTTTTAAACTTTTGGCAAATATGAAAACTAAATCAACTAATCTCGAAACCCTCTTACAAGAATTAGAGTCTGCTAACAAAAAACTCAAAAATATCTTGGACGAAAAAGAAAAAAGTAAAGACAAAGGTAAATCTTCTTTAAGTAATGAAGATAATAAAATCAAATGAAATAGTAAATCTTATCATATCATTCATACTACAAAAGAATAAGCCAGAGTTTAGCACAAACTCTGGCTGTTTTTTATTCTATGGCAAATAATGGGAAGGGTTTAATTTGTTTGTATTGTTCGCCCAAAGCCTCTATTTCTTTGCTTTTTTGTTTCAATAAATCATTCAGTTCTTTGGCTGCTCCTGTGTACCTGCTCCGAAAAACTACGTCTTGATTGTCTAATTGGCGTATTTCCTCAAAAACATTCATACATTCCCTACAAGTTTTGAGGTAAGAAGTCGTTGTTTCTAACCTGTCCAACTTGTCCATTAATAAATTCAGCGTATTGTCAAAAGCATCTAACTGTTTCACATCTCCCATAGTTTGGGGGGTGTAACGCACTTTTCGAGCCTCTGTAACCAATGTAATTACAGAATCTAATAAAGGCTTATTAACCTTCTTGACTTTCGTAAACTCTTTTGTAATAAAGTCAATTTTCTCAAACTTCTGTTTATCAGCTTCTTCTAACTGCTGCCAAGCCTCTTGGGTGCTGGTGTGTAGTTGATTGAGTTGGTCGTTAAGGGGAATAGCTGGGGCTTTTGCCTCTGCTTCTTTCCATGCCTTTTCTTCTTCACTCAAAGAATCTGTTTGTATGGCGTTTTGTTCTTGTGTAGCTCCGTTACGGTTACAAGCTACGCCAAATAGTAGGTTAGTAATTAGCAATGCTTTTACTAAATGGTTGATTTTCATAGTAATACGTAAAATTTTAGAATTGATTATTTCAAAAAACAATAGTTATTAAAAAAGTGTTGATACACAAAACTAAGAAATACTTTCTAAGTCTAAAAAACTTGGAAAGTCTAAGGTATTATCAACACTTTTTAAGAACTACCCAAAAAGATATTTTATAGTCAAAAATAAGCAATTAAAGCTGCTAGTACCTCTACTTCGCAACACTACTTTTTCTGCATCTCAAAAACCACTGCCACAATTTTATTGTTTTCGTTAGTGGTGCTAAAACTAATAGTGTTTCCTGCTGAATACTGTACTTTTTTTGCCATTTTTTCCCCTAATACACTGCTTATTTTTTCTTCATAAGTACCTGCCGAACTACGACTAATAGCTTGATTAACAGCTTGATAATCCAGTTCTTCGGGAGAAAATAACACTGCCATTACATCTTTTTCTCCAGCTTCGTCAAGTTGTAAAGAAAAATCTTTGGGAAATAACCTCGTCCCAACAATACCGCAATAAGGCGAATGTTTTTCTGTATAAGGAAACAACACATAGCTTGTGCCGTCTGTTTCCTGCCCAATGACATAAACATAACATTCACTATAATTACGTACTGCAATCTTAAATTTCACCCCTTTGGGCATCACATCAGCCGTTTCAAAGGTTGCACCAGCTTTTTTGTCAAAAGGAATGTAGGCTTTAGCTTTGTTCTGAAACAGCCCTATGTCTGCCTTAAATGTAGTTGTTTTCTTAGCTTGGTCTGCCAAAGGAAACAAACCATACGCCTCACCATAAAAACTATTGCAAAAAAACTCAAAATCTTTGTACCGCATCCAAAAAACACCGTCTTGTCCCCAATCACTGCCCCAGCTATTCATAATTTGAAAAGCACCGCCTTCTCTGTTGTCGTCATAACCAATTACACACATGGCGTGTCCACCAAAACCACTATCCGAACCGTCATCTACAATATGTCCGCCCATACCACCTCGCAAGGCATCAAAATCTTTTTTTGTAGGTCGCCAAGTGTCTTTGCCAGCTAAGTCGTAGAAACTACCACCTACCGCCATACCAATTACCACAGGTGCCCCTTGTGCAATGTTTTGTTTGATAGCCTCCAAATCTATTTTGTAGTCGTCATGTTTTAGGGTAAGCCTATTAAAACCTTTCATCTTAAATTGTAAGGCTTGTTGTTTTTGTTGCGAATTGGGTTGCTTATCACAACTGTTATCTGTGTACGGAAAATTTTGCAAAGGTACATTGCCTTCTTCGGTCAGTTTTTCTAAGGTTTTGCCAATGTGTGTGCCTTCACAGTCGCCTTGCGTAATTTGATTATAGACAAAGGCAGGGCTAAAAGCCACTGCATCAGGGTTTTGTCCTGTAGCTCTTGCATAGTTGATGGTCATGGCGGCATACGCAGAAGCCCACGAAGTACAAGAACCTTGTCGTCCTTGACTCAATCTGCGTGGAGCAAACTGCAATAAACTTACTTGTGTAGGCGACTGATTTTCAGGCATTTCTTTGGCTAAAGGCTCAAAAACGGCAGCTTTGTCAAAAAGTTCTTGCTTTAAATCACAACCTTGTGCCAATTTTTTGTCAGAAGTGCTGTTTTCGGTGTTGTTGGTGGCAGAGCCATTGTTTTGTTCAGTGGGTTTGCTTTTGCCACAAGCTCCCAATGCCACAAGCAAAACGCAAACAAAGATTTTTGAATAGTGCATAAAAAAACAAATTAAGTACGATAGACAATGCTATGTTACTTAATTTGTTTGGGTTTGGCAAATTTTCCTCTGTTTGTCTTAGAAATATTAGGAACTAAATTGCTGCATAAGCCTATTAGTAATTAACAAACTGCAATTTTATTAATTCTATTAATATGTCTTCCACCTTCAAATTCCGTAGCCAAAAACTGTACTGCCATTGTTTTGGCTTGTTCTACACTAATGTAACGGGCAGGCATACACAAAATATTGGCGTTGTTGTGTTGGCGGGCTAAAATAGCTATTTCTGTGTGCCAACATAAGGCAGCTCGAATCCCTTGATGTTTGTTGGCGGTCATACAAATTCCGTTGCCACTGCCACATAATAAAATACCAAAATCAGCTTTTTGTTCTTCTACTGCCGTAGCTACAGGGTGAGCAAAGTCTGCATAATCCGCAGAATTTTCAGAAAAAGTACCAAAATCTGTTACTTCGTGTCCTTGTGTAGTCAAAAATTTTTTGAGTTCTTCTTTGTAAGCAAAACCTGCGTGGTCTGCTCCAATGGCTATTTTCATGTTTGTTTTGATTAGGTGTAAAAATTTCGGCAAAAGTACGTAAAAAGGCGTAAAAATTAGCTTTACAACTTGTATTTCTACAATTTATATGTATTTTTACCCAAAACAACTACTCAACAACTCACCAATTTATGAAACACAAAGCCCTATTACTTGGCATTTGTGCATTGTTTTTGTTGGAAACTGCTGACCTAAATGCACAAACCATTTCTCGCAGTAACAGCCGAAAAATTGCCACGCGTATCAAAGAGTACCGCCTCAAAAGAGGTGAAGCCCTCCGCAAAAAAGATTTTGAAGAAGCAGCCAAAATTTCTTGGCGAATAGCCTCTAACTATATAGAACTCAATCAATTAGGTTTGGTTGAAAGAGAGTATATTAAAGCTATTGGTTTTGCTGAAAAAGCTAATGACCAAAAACTATATGGTTATGCCCATGAAAGAGCTGGCGATGCCTTAGATAATAAAAAGTTCCACACCAAAAAAATGCAATATTACCAACGGGCTGCGGACATCTACAAAAACAACCAGTTTACGGATAATTACGCTGAAGCACTACAAAAAATGGCAAAATTTAGCTATGAAGCCAAAAAATATTTGCCGATGACCAACGCCGTAGAAGAATTATTGGATAATCCTGAAAAGTACAAACTCACCCACTTAGAAAAAGAGGCGTATTGCAAAATGATGATTGAGGCTTTTACAGAGAATGAAGATAGAGAGGCGGTAAAAGTATATGACCAAATTTTAGAGGATTTAATGAAAACGCCTAATCGTGAAAAAATTATTGCAACAGAAGCCAAGAAAAAAGAAAATCAAGAAGGGGTAGATTTGATGTTGATTTCGAACAGAGAGGTAGATATTTTGAGGAAAGTAAAAAGTGGTTTGCAAGAAGAAGTAGCTATCAAAGAAGACAGTATGATTCGCCAAAATGCGTACATACAACGCCAAAAAGACAGTATAGAAAGGCAACAAATGGCTATACGCCTCCAAGAAGCTAAAACAGAAGAAGAAATAGCCAAAGGTAATTTGTTGTTAGTAGGTATTGCGGGTACGGTAATTATTGCGGGAGTTTCTGGTTTTGCTTTCTTAAATAAACAAAAAGCTAATAAACTATTGGCTCAAAAAAATACAGAAATAGAAGAACAACGCCAAAAATCAGACGCCTTGTTGCTCAATATTTTGCCCGAAGAAACTGCCAACGAGTTGAAGGAAAAAGGCAAAGCAAGTCCACGCAGTTACGAAATGGTGTCGGTATTGTTTACAGACTTCAAAGGCTTTACAAATATTGCTTCGCAAATGACTCCTGAAAAAATTATTCAGGAATTAGACCGTTGTTTTTTAGCTTTTGATGAAATTGTTGAAAAGCATAATTTGGAGAAAATCAAGACCATTGGTGATGCGTATATGTGTGCAGGTGGTATTCCTGTTGCCAATACGACTAATCCTATAGATACAGTAGCTGCTGCCTTAGAGATGCAGGAGTTTATGTTAAAATGGCAAAAGGAAAAACAAGCTAAAGGTGAACCTTATTTTGAGTTGCGTGTGGGTGTGCATACAGGTAAAGTTGTGGCAGGGGTTGTGGGCAACAAAAAATTTGCTTACGATATTTGGGGAGATACCGTAAACGTAGCTGCGAGAATGGAGTCAAGCGGAGAACCAACCAAAGTAAATATCTCTGGCGACACGTATAATTTGGTAAAAGACTATTTTTCAACAACTTACAGAGGCAAAGTGCCTGCCAAAAACAAAGGGGAAATAGATATGTACTTTGTAGAGGGTCGTAAATCTTAAACCATTTTCATTATTGTAAAAATCTCTTGTATAGATAGAAGTAATCTTTTAGAGCTAATATTTGGTAGAAATATTAGCTCTTGTATATAAGCCAGCAAGGAATTACTTTTGATGTATAGGGTTATTGATAATAAACTAAAACAGATGAAAAAAACTATATGCTTATTGTTGATGCTATTAGGGCTTTCTTTTGCAGCTTTGGCACAAATAAAGAAAATAGAAGTCGTTGAGTTTACAACTGATACGATTTGTATTCAAAAACCTCAAATAATTAAACTAGCAAAAACTATTAAAATTATTATTTCTTCGTATACAGACTCTATTTTACTAAGTAATGATAAGGATTTTTTAGGAGCAAAATGGCAAAAGGCAGATAGTGTAATGTACTGGAAAATGATACCTCGACGAAATCAGCCTCTTTATTACCAATTAAAATCTATCAATAAGAAGTCTGAAGATTTTATGATAATTCCCTATATGATAGATTGTGGGTGTCTTCAGGATAGTAAAATTAGGATTGATGTGAATAAAGACTATGCAACAAAGCAAGAAGTTACAATAGATATTTTTTCGTATAAAGCTAAATACATGATGATTAGCAATGATTCTAGCTTTAAAGATGCTCAGTGGCAAGATTATGTAACAAAATTATCATGGAAATTAACAGAAGGGCAAGGCATAAAAAGGGTATATGCAAAGTTTAGAGATAGCACAAATAACCTTGTTTCTGATGCAACTGATGATATAATTTTAGATACAGAAGCCCCAAAAGTTCATAAGATTAAAATATTGACAAAAAAAGAAAGTAAGGCTATATTTGGAAAAATAAACCGCAATCTCATCTACTTACATTTACAAGTAGATGAGATTTATGGTATGTTGCGTATAGGAAGCATAACAACTATTGAATCTCAAAAATGGCAAAAAATGGAAGAGTTTATTGTAGTAGAAAATAAGTGGGGTAGCCAACCTATTTACATTCAACTTTGTGATTGGGCAGGAAATACGACAAAGTTTCTATCGTTGGATAATATTAATAATACGAAAAAATAACGAAATTTTACAAAAAAGTCTTTACTTGTAACAAAGAAAGTTTATAGATGACTAATATCAAAATCATTAACTTACCAACATCATGTTAGACCAATTAATAGCATTAGGCAAAGACCAACTTGCCAAGCAACTCACAGAAAAAGCTGGTTTGCAAACCAACCAAGTAAGCCAATCTTTAGATGTTACAAAAGATTCTATGGTTAATTCTTTAATAGGGCAAGTAACGTCTGGTAATGTTGGAGGGATTATGAGTTTGTTCAATGGACAAGCAGCCCCTACCGCAGCTAACCCTATGGTAAACAGCATGATAGGCAATTTGGCAGGAGATTTGGCTGCAAAAGTGGGCATTAATCCACAAACAGCTCAAAACGCAGCTAATATTATTGTACCGTTTATCATGGAAAAATTTGCCAGCAAAGAGTCGGGTACAGCAGCCAATGAAACAGATTTATTGGATAAATTGGGTATTAGTGGCAATGATGCCATAGCTGGTATTGCCAAAAACTTTTTGGGAGATAAAGGAGGAGATTTATTAGGAGGTATTTCTAAGTTTTTTAGTTAATAATTAGGAGAACCTATAAGGTTTTTTCAACCTTATAGGTTTTGTTATTATTATGGAAACTTAGGATATTTAGCAAAATCTGGTTTGCGTTTTTCCAAGAATGCCTTTTTGCCTTCTTGTGCTTCCTCTGATAAATAGTACAATAAGGTAGCATTACCAGCTAATTCTTGAATACCTGCTTGCCCGTCTAATTCCGCATTAAAGGCAGATTTTAACATACGCAAAGCAATAGGAGATTTTTCTAACATTTTTCTGCACCACTCGATAGTTGTATCTTCTAATTGTGCAATAGGTACAACTTTATTGACTAATCCCATTTGCAAAGCATCTTCTGCGTTATAGACATCACACAAAAACCAAATTTCTCTGGCTTTCTTTTGTCCTACATGGCGAGCCAAATAAGATGCACCAAAACCACCATCAAAACTACCTACTTTGGGTCCTGTTTGTCCAAATTTGGCGTTTTCAGCAGCTATAGTAAGGTCGCAAACAACGTGCAAAACATGACCACCACCTATAGCCCAACCAGCTACCATAGCTATTACAGGTTTAGGGATAGAACGAATCATCTTTTGTAAGTCCAATACGTTGAGGCGAGGTACACCGTTACTTCCTACATAACCGCCTACACCTCTTACACTTTGGTCGCCACCACTACAAAAAGCCTCTTCACCTTCGCCTGTCAAGATAATGACACCGATTTTATCGTCCATACGGCAGTGGTGCATTGCGTCTATCATTTCATCTACAGTCAATGGTGTAAACGCATTGCGTTTTTGAGGACGGTTGATAGTAATTTTGGCAATACCCTCAAAGTATTCAAACTTTATTTCGTGGTACTCCTTAATTTTTGCCCAAGAATATTTAGATTGCATAACAGTTCTTTTAAAATGCACTACAAAGGTAATGCAGACAAAGGATTTTTCAAAACTTGTTAGATTAGCAAATACAACATTTCTTTGCACGCAATTTTAAAGGCACTTTAAGCATAAATTGATAGTAAACATAAAGATTTACTACTACATAATTGTAGAAAAAAGTCTTTATATTTTTTTTAAAACAAATTTTAGTACAAAATGACTATTCATAGAAAAGAAGCTATTGCAGATTGGTTCAAAGGTTTGCAAGACAGTATTTGCAAGGCATTGGAAGATACAGATGGTAAGGGTAAGTTTCAACAAGACGTTTGGGAACGTGAGGGTGGGGGAGGAGGTAGAAGCAGAGTGCTAACAGAAGGCAACATCATAGAAAAGGGAGGAGTGAACTTTTCAGCCGTTTTTGGGGCTACACCGCCCAAAATTTTAGAGGCTTTGCGTTTAGAACAAGCCGATTTTTTTGCTACAGGTGTGTCTATTGTACTGCACCCCCATAATCCTTTTGTGCCGATTATTCACATGAACGTAAGGTATTTTGAGATGACTAATGGTACTTGGTGGTTTGGTGGTGGTATAGACCTTACGCCTCACTACGTAGAAAAAGAAGATGCTCATTGGTTTCACCAACACCTAAAAAACGTATGTGATAAGCATGACCCTAACTTTTATCCTAAATTTAAGACTTGGGCAGATGACTATTTTTATATTAAGCACAGACAAGAAACAAGGGGCATAGGTGGTATTTTCTTTGACCACCTCAACGATAATGCTGGTGTTCCGTTTGAAAAAGGTTGGGCTTTTGTGCAATCAGTAGGCAGTGCTTTTGCTCCTATTTACACCCATTTTATGCAAAAAAATAAGGCTATTGCCTATACAGAAAAAGAAAAACAGTGGCAATACCTTAGACGTGGGCGGTATGTGGAGTTCAATTTGGTGTATGACAAAGGCACTAAATTTGGTTTGGATACAGACGGCAGAACAGAGTCTATTTTGATGAGTTTGCCTCCACAGGCGAATTGGGTGTATAGTTTCCAAACACAACCTGCCACTAGAGAGGCTGCGACCTTGGAATTACTTAAAAAAGGAATAAGCTGGGCATAAAAACGAATATATTTTAAAGATGTAATCTTTTCTAAAGATTACATCTTTAAAATATTGTTCTTTTATTTTACTTTTTTCTTTCTCAACAAATAAATCACAGAACTTGATTGTTCTACATTCGCCAAACTTTTTAACCAAGAAATACCACCATGCCACATACCAGCTATCCATTTTAGGGAGTTTTTCTTGTAGCTTTCACTCAATAAAGCCACATAAAATGAATCGAATGGCATACCTTCTTTGGCAATGACCTCAAAACCAAATCTTTCTGCCAAAATACGCATTGCATCGGGAGTAAAATGCCATAAATGACGAGGCACGTCCCAAGCAGCCCAATACTTACCATAATATTGTGCATCATACGATTGATGATTAGGTACAGCAATTACCAATAAACCGTCTTCTTTCAAGAGTCTATCAAATTCTTTCCAATAGCCGTCCAAATCGTGCAAGTGTTCTAAAACGTGCCACAAGGTAATGACTTTAAAACTTTGGCTTTTCAACAAACCCATTTCTTTGGGTGGAACAACGGTAAGTTGAAAATTATCAATCGCAAATTGTCGGGCTTTGTCATCTGGTTCTACACCTGTTACAATCCATTGGTGACTTTTAAAAGTATTTAAAAAATAGCCTGTTCCACAACCTATGTCTAATAAAGTAGCAGATTGTGGGCTGGTATGTTCAAAAATCAACTCTTTTTTGCGTTTTAGCATATAGTTGCGTACCCAGTGATACACTTTATTCATCAAGCCTTCTTGGGTATTGCTATGCGAAATATAGCTGGTAGATTGGTAGTAAGTTCCTATTTTATCTATAGGCGGAACAGCTTGCGTAATACCTGCTCCACAACGATTACATACATCTATATTAAAAATTTGCCCCGATACGGTATAGTCTTTACAAACAACATGGTGATTCAGGTGTTCGTGATGACAAATAGGGCAAGCAAAATGACTAATTGTTTCCATATATGTTGCAAAGGTACGCAAAAAAGGTAGTGTTAAGCAAGTGATTGCAAGAAGTAAGATTTCTTTTTGCAAGATAGATGTTGTAAATATTTTTAAATTAATACATTGATAATCAAACAGTTAATACTTTTTAACAAGCATATTTTTCTATCTTTAGAGAGAATTTGTAAATTTTTTTGCAAAAAAAAATGTGTGAGTGTTTGCAGTTTCAAAAAAAGCTGCTACCTTTGCAACGCAAGTCAAGATGTCAGCTCCCCATGAATTCTGCCAGGAACGGAAGTTAGCAACAGTGTTGGGTTGATGCGGCAGTCTTGGCTTGCTTTTTTGCTTTAAAAGCAAGCCTTACAAAGCCAAAAGAGGTGCTTATTTGAAAAAATAAGCACCTCTTTTGGCTTTGTAAATATTAACTAAATAAAAATGTCATCTTGGGAAAAGATGACATTTTGGGGTAAATATTCCAAATTCTATTGTTGCAAGAATTTCTTAATAGTTTCTTCGTGCATTTTCACAGGATATTTTTCTGTTAAATACTTCAACCATTCAGTTTCTAAGTGTGCTTGGTAGTCAGATACTACGCTGCCTTTTGTTTCAGCCAATTTCTTAGGACTTGCAGGCATTACTTCTTCTATGGCTACAAAATAATAACGACCATCTTTTTGCAACGAAGATTTACCTACTTTCCATTCGCCTATTGCGTCCATAGCAGCATTGTCGCCACGCTGAAAAGTTCCTTCTATCATTTGTACTGCCAAAGGACGTAGGCGTGTAAGGCTGTAAATCAATGTTTTAGGAGATTTAGTATAAACTATGTACTTTACTCCGCCTAATTTTGCAGCATCATCTTGTCCCAAATTTTTATCAGCTATTCTTTCTGCACCTATACCTTCTTGTTTGTTTAGGTACTCTTTCATAGCTGCCAACCTTTTGGCGTTGATGTCGTTTTTCTCTCCTTTACGGCTAAAAACTTGTAATTCTATCAAAGTTTCTTTTTCTCTTCTTAAATAGTCGGCTACTCTACTCAAAGTGGCTTTAGTCGTACTGTCTAACTCTGTTTTGTTAGGCAAAAAAGACGTAGGTGTAAAAGCAACAGCTTGGTTTACAAACCAATCCTTCTGCAATTCTTGTTGAACAGTCTGCAAAGTTTCTTGTGAGTCGCAGTTGTAGAGTACAGCTTTAGCTCTTTCTTTCCAACGGTATTTGTCTTGGTGTTGTGTAAAATACTGCTGCAATCCTGCGGTGTCAGTCAAGGCTTTAGTCCAAACATTTTGCTCCATGATTTTAAACATCAACATACCTTCATAATATTCATTGAACAAATAACGAAATTCAGGCATATTTTCTTCTAAATTGCTGTCATGGTAGTCAAATATCGTTTTGTTCATAAACTCCTCATATTGTTGAGCCACATATAACTGTGGAGAAACGGGTTCTTTAGGCTTGTTTTGCTTTTCTAAAAAGTCGCCAAACTGTACTAAATTATAGGTATTTTGAGCAATACTAAACAAAGGTGTATTGAGTTGTTTAGCTTGGCGGTTGTACGCCCAATTACTTTTTAATACAGTGCTGTCTGCCCAAAGTTGAACAATTTGTTTGGCTTTTTTCTGTTCTTTAAAGTCGTATTGTTTTTTTAGTTTGCTTATCAAATAGTTGCGGTTCAACTCTGACCTTGAATCTTTAGAAACTTTTTGTTTTAATGTATTTTTAAGAGCCTCAAAAGGTTCTAACTCTTTCTTTTCCAACAATTTAATGATATGCCAACCAAAAGGACTTTTCACTGGGGCAGAGTAATCTCCTGCTTTTTGCAATAAAAATGCTGCCTCGTTCAGTTCTGTAGTCAATGTACCTGCCGAAAACCATCTTAATTCTCCTTCTTTTTCTTTCGTTTTGGCATCTTCCGAAAATTGTTTGCACAAAGTAGCCCAATCTTCGCCTTTCTTCAATTTGTCGTGAATTTCAAAAATACGTTTGCTTGCAGCCAAAGAATCATCTTTAGAAATTCCTTCGCTGGCATTTATCAAAATATGGGCAATTCTTACAGAACCACTTGATTTACGGCGGTCTGCTACCTTTAATATATGATAACCAAAACGAGTGCGAAACACAGGTGAAACTTGCCCTTTGCCTGTTTTGTACGCCATGTCCTCAAATTGATAAACCATTTGCAAGGCGGTAAAATAACCTAAATCGCCACCATTTTGGGCAGCACTTGGGTCTTCAGAATATTGTTTGGCTAATGCGTTGAAATCTTCGCCAGCTACTGCTTTTTGGCGAACTTCATTGATTTTTTGAAAAGCCTTTAAGGAGTCCGTAGGTGAGGCTGCTTTAGGGGCTAAAATTAAGATGTGCGAAGCACGTATTTCTTCGCCTAAACGGGTGTAGGCTTCTTGAATTAGTTTTTCAGTAAATTCATTATCAGTGAGATACGGTTTTGCCAACTGCTTTCTGTAGTCCGATAACTCCGCCTTAAAATCTTGTGCAGTATCTAAGCCTAAACGTCTGGCTTCCAATACTTTGAGTTTAAATTTTGTGTATAACTGAATGTACTCTCTTACATTGGCTTCTGTGTAGGCTGTAGAGTCATTTTGATTGTTTTTTTCGTATAAATAACGAAACTCGTCGATACTTACAGGTTGATTACCAACCGTAACGATAGGGGTAGTGTCTTCTTTGATAGTCGTCTTTTTGCTTACTTGGCAGCTACCGAATAGGCATGTAGCTACTACAAGTCCAAAATATGCGTATGGTTTCATGTAAAACAGGTGATAATTTGGGAACAAATATAAAATCTTTCTTTCAATACCTTATCTAAAGGCAAAAAAACAAACTTGAATTAGCTTGTTTGTCAATGTATAAATGGTAAGCCATGTAAGATTAAGCTATGTTTTAGTAAATTGTTAGAAAATTAATTTTCTACAACGCTGTGTTTTTTCTGAATATCTCTTATTTTTACCCTAATATCTAACCAATCAAGCAATGAAATATAAATTATTTGGCAAGACAGGCTTGCGAGTAGCCGAAATCTGTTTGGGAGCTATGACTTTCGGAGAGGAATGGGGGACTGGGGCAAACAAACAAGACAGCAAAAAGATTTTTGATGCCTATATCAAAGCAGGTGGCAATTTTATAGACACCGCCAACCGTTATACAGAAGGCACAAGTGAAAGATTTTTGTCGGAGTTCATGGGCTTAGACAGAGATAGATTTGTGATAGCCTCAAAATATTCTTTGTATGACCGCAGAGATGACATCAACGCAGCAGGCAACCACCGCAAAAACTTGGTGAGGTCTGTAGAAGGTACTTTGAAAAGACTGAATACCAATTACTTAGATGTATTGTGGTTGCACGCATGGGACGGCACGACTACCCCCGAAGAAGTTATGCGTGGTTTAGATGACGTAATAAGAGCAGGCAAAGTGCATTACATAGCCGTATCAGATACGCCTGCGTGGGTCGTAGCTACCTGCAACACCTTAGCCGAACTAAGAGGTTGGAGCAGTTTTGCAGGTTTGCAAATAGAGTACAGTTTGGTACAACGCACCCCCGAAAGAGATTTGATACCTATGGCAAAACACTTTGGCATGGCTATAGTGCCTTGGTCGCCGTTAGGAGCAGGGATTTTAACAGGAAAATACAATAACCAATTACCCCAACAGTCGAGATTGACTGAAAAAAGTGCGAAATTGAACGAAAAGAACCTGACTATAGCCCGCAAAGTAAGTGAAATAGCCAGCAAATTGGGCGTAACAGCTACACAAGTAGCATTGAATTGGTTAAGACAACAACACACACAAGTAATTCCTGTGGTCGGAGCAAGGAACATAGACCAACTCAATGATTCTTTGGGCTGTTTGTCGTTTACGCTGCCCGCAGACGTGATGCAAGAACTTCAACAGATTAGTGCTATAGATTTAGGTTTCCCACACGACTTTTTGGCTTCTCCGGGGGTACAAGATGTAATGTTTGCAGATTTTAAAGGCAATTTGATTAATCATAGAAAATTATCGTAGTAAAAAATGTAGCTACGGACTTCAGTCCGTAGTTATTGTAATCAAAATTTTAATTTTTTTTAGAAAAAATCAACAAACAAACTAATTAGGTATAAAAATGGAAAACTTTTTGTAATGCTTACATCACACGAAGATATGACCCATGCTTGTAGGGTGCGTACCGTAACACACCAAACAGCACGTAATGGCTTGATTATCGTGAAGATACATCAATACAGTCGGCTGTGGGTTACGGACAATGATACCGAAAAAACTACGGAAATGGTCGTAAATCCTACAAGTAATACAATTATACCACAACTATTTCAAGAGATAAACCCTACGGACATGAATAAACCTTTGAACCATACAGAAATTGCAGCTTATGCACAACGGTTTGCATCTATGGTTTGCAATCAGTTTTACCGCCAAAATACAGTGATTAATGGCAAACAGATTGTAGAACTGACTGAAAATAAGCAAATTAACTTTTTTGTCATTAAGGCACTTTTTTTTCGTTGGCAAGACGAAATGAACAATTTGCGTAGCCCTTATTTTGACTACACGAATGCGGAAGTCAATAAAACATTGACCTCTTTGATGAACTTGTTGTCGCAAAATATAGCTGTGGCGAAAAAAGATTTTGAGCCTTTGTTGGTACAAGCTATTACAGATACAATTATGTTGGTGCTTTCGCCTACGGCTTATTACCAAACTGTATTTTCGCAATATGGCGAGGCTATTCATGTTCCTAATCAGTTTAAGGCATTAGCCAAGTACATAAAACTACATAAACCTTTTTATGATAGGTTATTGGCTGTTTTGGAAAGAGAGGCTAATCCTACGTTGTCTGTGCAACGTGCTACGGCTTTGTTGGAACAAACCGCCAAAGAAGTGGCTACTACAGACGAAAGCAAAGAATTATTTGCTTATTTTTCTAAACTGTTACCAGTAAGACCAGAAAACTTTTTCTTGAAAGAAGAAGATACAGTATTGAATGTGGGTACACACAAGCAAGTAGAAGAAACTACGAATTTCTTTGATACGATTTTGACGCAAGAACCTACTACACCAAAAGAAGAAGTACCTGTGCAAAAGCCTGTTTATGAGCCTGTTGTAGTAAAAGCAGAGCCTGTGCCTGTATTAAAAACAGAAAAACCAGAGGTGTTCTCTTTTAACCAACAGTTTCAACAACAACAAACCTCTGCCCCGCAACCCACTACGCTACACGCCCAAGTAACGCAAGAAACTACGGAAAATGAAGATGAACCTACGTCTTTGAATGACATGGTGGCGAAAAATCAGAAGTTGGCAAGTTTAAGAGAGTCTATTCCTTTGAATAAAAAATATGCTTTTGTAAATGTACTTTTCGGTGGCGATAATAACGAATTTGATGCTGCCGTAACCATGATAGACCAATGCAACGACTACCACAAGGCTATCATGTTGATTAAAGAAAAGTATTTCCGCCGTTATGCGTGGGATTTGGAAAAAGAAGAAGTGAAAGAGTTTTATGAGTTGGTGAGCCGTAAGTTTTAAGGTGTAAAACATTGATTATCAGCCCTGTAAAATTTTTATAGATATTTAAAAATTACCACAAGTACACAAGTAGCACAAGAGCATATTCTTGTCTTATTGGTGTATTTGTGGTATTATTTCTTTTATTGTATTGCAAAATTTGAATGGAAAAAATTAAGGTTAGTAGCATATTTACAAATCTGAATGACTTTTGAACTATAGGTAATGCAGTGAATATTTTGTACTTTAGCAGTTTAAAATCCATAAAGGAATATGAGCAAAAAACTAATTCGGTTTGACTGGGCAATCAAAAAATTGCTACGTCATAAGGCTAATTTTGGTATCTTAGAAGGTTTTTTATCTGAGTTACTGCGTTTTGATGTAACTATAGAAAGTATTTTGGAAAGTGAAGGCAATAAACAAGACGAATACGATAAGTATAACAGAGTGGATATTTTGGTAAAAAGCCCAAATAATGAATTGCTGTTGGTCGAAGTACAGAATGATTCGGAAATAGACTACTTTCAACGTATGCTTTTTGGTGTGTCCAAATTAGTTACCGAATATATTAAAGAAGGTGAGCCTTATGGTACTATCAAAAAAATTTACTCTGTCAATATTGTTTATTTTGGCTTGGGGCAGGGCAAAGATTATGTATATGAATACAAAGGTGAGTTTGTAGGGCTACACGAAAATGATATTTTATTGCCTACAACTTTTCAAAAACAGAACTTTAATGTAGAAAAAGTAGCTGATATTTTTCCAAAGTATTACATCTTGAAGGTCAATAATTTTAATGATGTAGCCAAAGATACTCTTGACGAGTGGGTGTATTTTCTGAAAAACAGCGAAGTAAAAGATGGTTTTAGGGCAAAGGGATTAGACAAAGCCAAAGAAAAACTACGTTATGAAAGCCTGTCTGACGAAGATAAGAAAATGTATAACCGTTTTCAGGAAAATAGGCGTATTGAGCTAAGTGTGGAATACACCGCAAAATTAGAAGCCAAACAAGAGCAAAAAATTGAAATTGCTAAAAAAATGATTTTAGCAGACGCAAAAGACGAATTTATTGCTCAAATGACAGATTTAAGTATGGAGGAAATAGAGCAACTGCGTAGGGAAATTAAGAAAAATTAATGATACGCAAAATGATGGTTTATAATTTTTAACATAAAAAAAGCTCTATCATTAATTTGATAGAGCTTTTTTAAAGCCGAGTAGTAAAGTGTATGTTAAAAGTTTAATTCAATTTAACTTCTAATTTTAATTATAGATTTCTTAAAATTCCTGAGAACATCTAATTTTAGTTTATTAATTTCACTATCACATATCTGTTTGCCAATAAACAATACTTCATTTTTTTGAAAAGTATAAAATTTAGGCTTTACTATGATTGTATCTGATTTATTTTTGTAGATACACTTTAAACAGCATAGGAGATTACCTGCTACTCCTATTACTAAATAGTGATTATTTTGATGCTTTATAATTTTTGTTTCTCCTTTTGATTTTTTGATATGGTTATGGTTGAGATAGATTTCATCAAGGTATTTTAATTTTAAATATCCTTGAAATTTTGCTTTTAACAATTCTTTGTTATTTACTGTTCTTGCTTGATTAAAACAAGCTTTACTTGTTCTTTCTAATTTATTAATCTTATTGGGAATTAAACGAAACTCATTTGAACTCTGATAAACTGTTAATACACTGCGTCTGCTTTGGGCTGTAATTGGTACAATAACACTTTCATACCTGCCCATAAATAATAAAAGAATCCAACGGCTACCGTTTAATTTATTTGTATTATTATGGTTGCCTAGATTAAAATTTTTAAAAATTTTAAAATTCATCTTTCGGGTGTTTTATATTTACATTTAGTTAGTTGTGAAATTTATGTAGTGATAGTTGTTAATACTAACACATCATACTTTACACTACTCTTTACTGTATTAAAACACACTTTACTACTCTAATGCAACTTTCATCATTAAGACTGTTACACGGCTTTAAAGAACTTTGCGTACTTAAATAGTACGAGGTGCAATATTAGTGAAAATATTTTACCAACAAAATATTTTCACTAATATTTTTAAAATTTAGCTGTAAAAAAATTCCCCTCTCCAAATGGAGAGGGGGATAGGGGGTGAGGTCTAATACAACACCCTAAACTTAATCGTATTTTCAATTCCCTTCAAATCCTTTATCACATCTTGGCTGTAGGCTTTGTCTATGTCTGTGATTACATAGCCAATAAGGTCGTTGGTTTTGAGGTATTGCCCCATGATATTTACGCCGTGTTTCGCCAATGCGTTGTTGATTTGTGCCAAAATACCCGATACGTTGCGGTGTACGTGGATAAGGCGGTGTGCATTTTCCAACTTCGGCAACTGAATAGCAGGGAAATTGACACTGTGAAACGTGTTTCCTGTGTTGATATAGCTAATGATTTTGTCGGGAACAAAGGCAGCAATGTTAAACTGTGCTTCGGCTGTGCTTCCGCCAATGTGTGGAGTCAAAATCACATTTTTTAGGCTACGTAGCTCACTCACAAATTCCTCTTTGTTATTTTTCGGTTCGTAAGGGAACACATCAAAACCAGCACCTGCCACTTTGCCACTTTTTACGGCTTTCACAAATGCCTCAATATCAACCACATGACCACGAGCCAAATTCAAGAAAATGACACCTTTTTTCATTGACTCAAATTCTTTTTCGCCAATCATGTTTGTATTAGACTTACGCCCATCTACGTGCAACGTAACCACGTCTGCAATTTGCAGCAGTTCTTCCAACGACTTGCATTGGGTAGCATTGCCCAAAGGCATTTTGTCTATAATGTCATAATAGTACACTTTCATGCCCAAAGCCTCTGCCACCACAGACAACTGCGTGCCGATATTGCCGTAACCAATAATGCCTAAACTCTTACCACGTACCTCAAAACTGCCTGTAGCTGTTTTGCTCCATACGCCTGTGTGCATTTCGGCAGTACGGTCAGGAATTTGACGCATCAACATAATAATTTCGCCAATCGCCAACTCCACCACGCTGCGGGTGTTTGAATACGGTGCGTTGAATACCGCAATGCCCTTTTCTTGGCAGGCTTTTAAATCTATTTGATTAGTACCAATGCAAAAAGCACCAATAGCCATCAACCTATTCGCATTGTCCAATACCTTGCGAGTAACTTCGGTTTTGGAACGAATACACAAAATAGATAAATCTTTTACCTTTTCGCACAACTCCTCCTCGTCCAATGCCGAACTGATGACTTCTACTTGGAAACCCTCCTCTTTGAAAAGTCGATGGGCTTCTGTATGAATATTCTCCAAAATCAAGACTTTGATACGGTTTTTTGGGAAAGAAACCGCCATAGGTAGTTTGTTTACATACAAAACTTCCTCAAAAGTAGGAGCTACGTGGTCGGCATTTTCCACAACTATATCACGAATGACATTTTCTGTAAACGCATAAAATTTAGCTGCCAAACCTGCCTTTCTGATTTCGTAATCTGTGTAACCGTCCCCAATTACGTGAACATCTCCTTGTAGGTTCAAGGTTTTCAACAATTTTACTTTTCCGTTGTCTTGTGAAAGTAGATTTTCGGGATTGAAAGAAACTAAGTTGCCATTGCTATCTTCTACGAATTGGTTGGCATAAATATTTTCTCTCTTGATGCCATACTCCGTAACAATCGGCTCAATAAATTCTTTGAACCCACTTGATATAATCAACACGTTATCAGCATATTCCGAAAAAAATGCTTTGTTGCGTTTGATAGAGTCTGAAACTTGGTCTTTAAGCCTTTTGATTAAAATAGGCAAATGTTTTTTGTTGGCGTGTAGTAAATCTAATCTTTTTTCTAATGATTCTTTAAAAGAAATACCACCCGACATTCCTTGATTAGTTATATTTTTTATCTGGTCAAGCACCTTAGATTTATCATCTCTATCTGCCAAACTAATTTCGCCTAATTCGTCTAAGGCTTCTACTTTGGTAAAGGTACTGTCAAAGTCAATAACGAAGAACTTATTTTTGTCCATGTTTGCAAACATTTTTTGATGCAAGGGCAAATATAAGTAAAAAAGTAGCTATTTGACAATACTTTACTTATTGAAACTCTTGTGATGTTGTTTTATTAAAAGGTATCAAAAAATCCCCTCTCTTTGCAGGGAGGGGATTTAATACTATTTTTTAATGCAGATTATTACGATTTGTAATATAGACTTTAGTCTGTGTATTTTAATGTATTGAAAAACAATTACTTAGTACACAGACTAAAGTCTATGTTACAGCATTTATTAGTCATTTCTTAATTTTGATAATAACTTCAAAAATTCGAGGTACAACCAAACCAAAGTTACCATTAAACCGAAGGCTGCGTACCATTCCATAAACTTAGGAGCTTGTTGTTTTTCACCTTCTTCTATAAAGTCAAAATCCATTACTAAGTTTAAGGCAGCTATACCTGTTACTAACAAGCTAAAGCCGATACCGATAACGCCACTTTCATGAATATAAGGTATTTTCATACCAAACATACTCAAAATCATGTTTACCAAATACACTAAGGCAATACCGCCTGTAGCAGAAGTAACAATGAGTTTAAAGTTTTCTGTAGCTTTTACAATACCTGTTTTGTAAAGCACCAATAAAGCCACAAAAGTAGTGAGGGTCAATAAAACTGCCTGAATAACGATACCACCATATGCAGCTTCGAAGTAGGCAGAGATAGCCCCCAAGAACAAACCTTCCAAAACAGCATAAATAGGTGCTGTAATGTACGCCCAATCTTGCTTGAAAATCGTAATCATTGCAACAATGAAACCGCCAATAGCACCGCCTATCATCCAAGGAGCTACCGCACCACGAGCAGACTCTATGTCTAAGGCATTAAAAAAGATGTTCCATGTCCACAAGGCAGAACAACAAGCCAATAGTAACAAAATTGCAGTTTTGTTGGCTGTGCCTTGCATCGTCATTGCGTTGCTACTACTACTTGCTACGCCGTGTTTTGCAAATGTTTCTTCACCCAATGCAGGGTTAGAGGATTTAAAAAACGCCATATTTTTAAAAGGTTTTGAATTTTAAAATAAATTTTGAATTACAATACTACTTAAACGAAATGAGTTTTCAAAAGGTTTCTATTTCGAATTTCTTGTAACACAAACTTACACAGCTCATTTTATTTACAACTATTTTACAATCATTTTGCTTTGTGTAAAAGAAAAGCACCCACAAGTTTTTTTAAAATTGATAGAAAACGTAACTTGCCCCTATCAAAACTAATCAGTGTATCATTTTTCGTAATTGTAAAACAAAACTATGGTAGCAGTAACAAAACCACATTTGGCAGACCGTATCAATGCCTTAGCAGAGTCCCAAACCTTAGAGATGGCAAAAAAAGCAAGAGAACTCAAAGCCAAAGGGTTTGATGTCATTAGCTTAAACTTGGGAGAACCCGATTTTCAGACTCCAGACCACATCAAAGAGGCAGCCAAGAAAGCCATAGATGAAGGTTTTACATTCTACACACCTGTAGCAGGTATTCCCGATTTACGCAAAGCCATTGCCGAAAAATTGGTGCGTGAAAACGGACTAACAGACATGAAAGCCGAAAACATTGTGATTTCTACTGGGGCAAAACAGTCTTTGGTCAATGTCTTGATGTGCTTAGTAAATAAAGGTGATGAAGTGGTAATTTTTGCCCCTTATTGGGTGTCTTACTACGAAATGGTGAAGTTGGCGGAAGGTGTGCCTGTAGTAGTGAAAGGTTTAGCCGAAAATGAATACAAAGTAACTGCCGAACAATTAAGAGCAGCTATTACGCCTCGTACCAAAGCCATTATGTATTCTTCGCCTTGTAACCCTACAGGTGCGGTGTTTTCTGAACAAGAATTGACAGAGATAGCAAAAGTAGTGGCAGAACATGATGATATTTATGTGATAGCAGACGAAATATATGAATATATCAATTTTACGGGCAAGCATTTTAGCATGGGTTCTTTGCCTTTCATCAAAGACAAAGTAGTTACAGTAAACGGATTTTCAAAAGGTTTTGCTATGACAGGTTGGCGTGCAGGCTACATAGCAGCCCCAAAATGGTTGGCAGATGCTTGTGATAAAATGCAAGGGCAGGTTACTTCAGGCACTTGTTCTATTACCCAAAAAGCAGCCTTAGCAGCTGTAACGGGAGATTTGACCCCTACTAAAAAAATGTCGGAAGCCTACCAACGCAGACGTGATTTAATCAAAAAATTGTTGGACGAAGTGCCTCACGTAAAAGCTAACTACCCACAAGGGGCTTTTTATATTTTCCCAGATGTAAGTTATTATTTTGGTAAAAAATATGAAAATTACCATATCAAAACTTCTTACGATTTGTGTATTTACTTGCTCAATGAAGCTCACGTTTCTATTGTAGATGGTGAGGGTTTTGGTGAGCCTAACTGTGTGCGTATTTCAAGTGCAGCATCAGACGAGAACATTACAGAGGCGGTTCGCCGTATCAAAGTAGCTTTGGCGAAGTTGAGTTAATGTATATTTTTTAATTAAAAATAAATTTAAATAATTGATTATCAATATTTTCATGCTAAATAGATAACAAAGATTTGGCAGGTATTCATAGATAAACGAAAAAAACAGTGAGTAACCGTATAATCCGTGTCATCTGTGTTCCATTAAATAATTGATTAATCAATTAACTAAAAAGTCTTTATGAAAGTGTTTCATAAAGACTTTTTGCTTATACTACTGCACAGACTGAAGTCTATGCTACAAACCTTAATAATATCTATTTCTTCAAATAAAATTTATAGTATGAAATCATTTGTAAAAAGTATTTACATAGTGGCTACTGTCACATTCTTCAACTCACAATTTATGGCAGCACAAAGCCCTATTCTATATCAAAACTCCGCTTTTACTGTAAGCAAAGACGGTGTAAAAGAAGGACAATATACGGCTCAGGTACTTAACAGTGGGCATATTTCGTCTAATTACGCCAGCAATGGAGCAGTTGGCACACCAAAAGAGTGGAAACTGCAAAGAACAGCAGCCGATTTACCGCAATTTACGGCAGATATTCCTTTGGCAGAGGCTCTTTACAATTTATCATTAGAAGAAATGTTGTTGAATATCCGCCAAGACAGTGCATTCATGGCAGGGGCAAAGTGGGAAGGAGTTTGGACAAGAGATATAAGTTACAGTATTCATTTGGCGTTGGCAAGTGTAGCCCCTGAAACAGCCAAAATTAGTTTGTTGCGAAAAGTACAAAACGGGGCTATTATACAAGATACGGGTTCTGGAGGTTCTTATCCTGTTTCTACAGACCGTATGACTTGGGCATTGGCTGCGTGGGAAGTGTATTTGGTAACAGGCGACCAAAATTGGTTGAAACAATCCTACAGTATTATCCGCAAGTCGGCTATGCAAGATATGTCTGTAGTCATGGACAAAGCTACAGGCTTGTTTTTGGGTGAATCATCTTTCTTGGATTGGCGAGAACAGTCGTACCCAACATGGATGCAACCCAAAGATATTTATGAATCTAAGTGCTTGGGAACGAATGTAGTACATTACCAAACTTACCGTATTTTGGAAAAAATGGCTGCCCAATTAGGTGAATCTGCCGATGAATACAGACTGATAGCCAATAATTTGCATACAGCTATTAATAAATACTTGTGGGTGGCAGACAAAAATTATTATGGGCAGTTTTTATATGGTTCACCTTACGCCAGTTTATCACCTCGTTCAGAGTCTTTGGGAGAGGCTTTGAGTGTACTTTTTGGAGTGGCTACAGGTGAAAGACAACAGCAAGTTATTTCGCATACGCCTATTTTAAATTACGGTGTACCTTGTTTTTATCCACAAATAGGCGACATTACGCCTTATCACAATAACGCCGTATGGCCTTTTGTGCAAGCCTATTTTACATGGGCAGCAGCCAAAGCTGGTAATGAGGCAGCCGTTAGTCATGGCATTGGAAGTATGTATAGACAGGCAGCTTTGTTTTTGACCAATAAAGAGAACATGGTAGCCCAAACAGGCAGTTTTGAAGGAACAGCCATTAATTCGGATAGACAACTGTGGAGTGTAGCGGGGAATTTGGCAATGGTGTATCGAGTTTTTATGGGTATAGACTTCCAAGAAAACCAATTAGTTTTTGCTCCTTTTGTGCCAAAAAGTTTTGCGGGGACAAAAACTCTCAAAAATTTCCGTTATCGTAACTGTTTACTCAATATTACAGTTAAAGGTTATGGCTCAAAAATTAAGTCTTTTATAGTTGATGGTACGGAGTTAAAAAAGCCAGTAATTCCTACTTCTTTTATAGGACAACATGAAATAGTGATAGAATTAGCCAATAATACATTGCCAGAAAGTCGTGTGAATTTGGTAGAAAATAAATTTTCGTTGGCTACTCCCGAACTACACAACGTAGGGGTAAGTGAAATTTATGCGGTTTTAAAAGACAAAATAGAAAAAACACCAGCAGCTATTGTCATCTATAAGAACGGTACTGTATTAGCAACTATTAATACAAGTACCTATGAATTACCTAAAACTGTCAAGGATTTTTCTATGTATCAAGTTAAATTAGTAGGTATTGATGGTATAGAAAGTTTTTTGTCTAATCCAATTAATATAGCACCAATAGAAGTGCCTATTATTCCTGTGCAAAATGATGTAGATGACGTAGTACCTACTTTGGAAAATACGATTGGTAGTCGTATGGCATTAGAGGCAACTATTCCCTATAAAGGAAAATATGTGTTAGATTTTTATTATATTAATTCTAACGGTCCCATTAATACAGATAATAAATGTGCTATTCGTACATTGTATTTGCAAGACTCCAAAAAAGGACATATCATATTTCCTCAACGTGGCGAAGGGGCAGAGGCTACCTATGGTTATTCTAATCAGTTGATTATAGACATTCCACAAGCTGGCAAATATCGTTTTTATTTGGAATATTCCACTGCCGACCAAAATATGAATGGAAAAATCAATACGGCTGTTATTCAAAAAGGTAGGTTGATAAAAATGAATTAGTGCTTTGTTATTCTTTTTGATAGATTGAATCTATGAATAGATATAAAATATCAATTTGACTAATTAACTTCTTCTTTATACTTTTGTAACTATATTTCAAACTAAAAATACAACACAACATGAAACCAGAAGAGATGACTAAATGCCCTTTTTCAAGTGGCAAATTGAATCAAGTAGCAGGTGGAGGTATGAGCAACAAAGATTGGTGGCCTAATCAACTGAATTTAAGTATTTTACGCCAACACTCTAACCTATCCAACCCAATGGATAAGAGTTTTGACTATGCCAAAGAATTTTTGAGTCTTGACCTCAAAGCTCTTAAAAAAGATATTGAGGAATTAATGACTACTTCACAAGATTGGTGGCCTGCGGACTATGGTCATTATGGGGCTTTCTTTATCCGTATGGCTTGGCACAGTGCGGGTACATACCGTATAGGTGATGGTCGTGGCGGAGCAGGACAAGGGCTACAACGATTTGCACCGTTGAATAGCTGGCCTGATAATGGTAACTTGGACAAAGCAAGACTATTGTTGTGGCCTATTAAGCAAAAATATGGCAAAAAAATATCTTGGGCAGACCTCATGATTTTGGCGGGTAATTGTGCCTTAGAATCTATGGGCTTCAAGACATTTGGTTTTGCGGGTGGTCGTGAGGACGTTTGGGAGCCAGCCGAAGACATTTATTGGGGAGTAGAACAAGAGTGGTTAGGAGATAAGAGATATACTGGTAATAGAGAATTGGAAAATCCCTTAGCCGCCGTACAAATGGGTTTGATTTATGTAAACCCCGAAGGACCTAATGGCAATCCTGACCCCTTAGCAGCAGCCAAAGACATTAGAGAAACCTTTAGGCGTATGGCGATGAATGATGAAGAAACTGTAGCTTTGATAGCTGGTGGACATACGTTTGGTAAGGCACACGGAGCTGCCAATCCGAAAGAATATGTGGGAGTAGAACCAGCAGGAGCAGCCATAGAAGAACAAGGCTTGGGTTGGAAAAATACCTATGGTACGGGCAATGGTGCATACACAATTACAAGTGGGTTGGAAGGAGCATGGACAACTACGCCTACACAATGGAGTAACAACTATTTTGAAAACTTGTTTGGCTATGAATGGGAACTAACCACCAGCCCCGCAGGTGCAAAACAATGGAAACCCAAAAACGGTGGTGGTAACAACACTGTGCCAGATGCACATGACAAGCATAAGAAACACGCACCCATGATGCTTACTACAGACCTTGCCTTGCGTATGGACAATGACTATGAAAAAATATCAAGACGTTTCTACGAAAACCCTGCGGAGTTTGCAGATGCCTTTGCTCGTGCATGGTTTAAATTGACACACAGAGATATGGGACCTCGTTCTCGATATTTGGGTGAGGAAGTGCCACAAGAAGAATTGGTTTGGCAAGACCCTATTCCTGCGGTTACTTACAAGGCTATTGACGCACAAGATATTGAGCATTTAAAACAAAAAATAGCTACTTCGGGTTTGTCCGTAGCTCAATTAGTAAGTACAGCGTGGGCTTCGGCTTCTACGTTCAGAGGTTCAGATAAAAGAGGCGGTGCCAATGGTGGTCGTATTCGTTTTGCTCCTCAAAGAAATTGGGCTGTAAATAACCCCGCACAGTTGAATTTGGTATTGCAACGCCTTGAGGTAATACAGAAAGAGTTTAATGCTGCCCAAACCACAGGTAAACAAGTTTCTATGGCTGATTTAATCGTGTTGGCGGGCAATGTAGGTGTAGAAATAGCAGCTCAAAAAGCAGGGTACAACATCAATGTACCATTTACAGTTGGGCGTGCAGATGCTTTAGAATCACAAACAGATGTAGAATCTTTTGCAGCCTTAGAGCCTGTTGCAGACGGTTTCCGCAATTACCTAAAACCGCATACTTACGTACCTGCCGAGAAGTTATTGGTGGACAAAGCACAACTCTTGACATTGACAGCACCAGAAATGACTGTATTGTTGGGTGGCTTGCGTGTCTTGAACATCAACTTCGAGAACTCTCAAAATGGCGTGTTCACAGAAAGACCAGAAGTATTATCTAATGATTTCTTTGTCAATCTCTTAGACATGAACACCACTTGGAAAGCTACTTCGGCTACACAAGATGTATTCGAGGGGCGTAATCGCAAAACAGGTAAATTGCAGTGGTTGGGTACTCGTGTAGATTTGATTTTTGGCTCTAACTCAGAACTAAGAGCTATTGCAGAGGTTTATGCTTGTGCCGATAGCAAAGAGAAATTTGTGCATGATTTTGTAATAGCATGGACAAAAGTGATGAATCTTGACCGTTTTGAACTTATAAAAAAATAAACTTTTAATGATTGGGTAACTTTATACTTTCCAAACCTCTTGGGTTTGGAAAGTATTGTTATTCAGTAACTTACATAGGCTTTTGCATTTGTGTTCCGCAGTGTTTACAAGTGCGTAATTCTTCTGAACCATAGAAATTTTGCATCACTACAGGTAGTTGCTTTACAATATCTGTCAATACAAAATATTCTTCGTACAGTTTTTCACCACATTGTTCACAAAACCACAAAAAACCATCTTTTTCTTCGGTATGTCTGTACCTTTCTATCACTAAACCCACCGAATTAGCAGGTCTTTGCGGAGAATGAGGCACTTTGGGAGGCAATAAAAAAATTTCGCCTGCCCGTATCGGCACATCTACTCTTTTGCCGTTCTGAATAGTCCGCACCACTATATCTCCTTCTAACTGCAAAAAAAGTTCTTCTCCTTCGTTGTAATGATAGTCTTTTCGGGCATTAGGACCTCCTACGACCATGACGATATAGTCATCATTACCTTTGTAAATCTGTTGGTTGCCCACTGGTGGCTTTAACAAATGTCTGTTTTCTTCGATCCAACCCATTAAGTTAAAAGGCTGGCGAATAGGCTGTTGTGGTGTTTCCATTTATGTAATAATTGTTGGTTAAGCAGTTACCATTTTCAAATATTTTTTTGCCCAAGTTTCAGCCAAAGGCTTGTAGGGATTAAGTAGTTCTTGTTTAGTAAGGGCAGCCACATTAAAACAAGGCGTAGAGGCTTCTACCGTACCATTGGATATAGCTGTTTTGAGTTGTTCTGTACTTAAAACTTGTACGCCTGTAGGCAGTTGCAGACCCACTTGTAGGCGGTTAAAGAAATCTTTTTGGAGTTTTTCTCCTATTTTACGCATAATGCCTACCGATTTATCTATCGAACAACCACTTGCATTACAAACTTCTTCATTGACAGCCAATACTACAAAATGCCCTTCTATTAGCATAAAAGAGGCTTGTAAAGGCTCTTGGTGAGCAGTCCAGCCTTCACAAAAAGCCTGTAGTTCTGTAGAGATATAGGCTTGTTCTTCTGGTGTAAGTGGAGTAGAACTTGTATAAATCCAAATTCTTGCCGAAGCAGGCAAGGTATGATAAGGAACAAACATAGTTTTTCGGTTTAAAAGATGACTAAATGAATGAAAGTTATGAAGTTGTAAATGCGAAAATAGTATTTTGTAACAAAAACTTTTCATTCGCAGACTGCGTTGTTACAAAATAAAGACTTACCTTTGTAGCATACAACGGTTTTAGGCTTTGCTTAGTTCAAAAGCCTTTTACGAACCCTATTATCTCTTACAGAAAGTATATTCTACACATTTAATACAGCACAATATGTTTTTAAATCTGTTCTTATTCATCGGTGGCATAGGTGGTTGGGAAGTTTTCCTTATCATTACAGCCATGTTGTTGTTGTTTGGTGCGAAAAAAATCCCTGAACTTGCCAAAGGTTTGGGCAGAGGTATCAGAGAATTTAAAGATGCTACCAAAGAAATTAATCGTGAGTTAGAAAGTGGTTTGAATGAAGAACCTAAAAAACAAAACTCTTAAAGTAATTAACCGCCTAAAAGTAAGTAACTTTTAGGCGGTTTTTGTATAAGCAATTAGCTAATTTTAATGCCAATTACCGTAATATCATCTCTTTGTTCTTCTTGTCCTTGATAGTCGGCTAAGGTGTTTTCCAAAATCACTTTTTGCTCTGCACAAGATTTAGTTTGAATTTTACTAATCAATTCTTTGAAACGATAACTCGTAAAACTTTCTCTCTTATGATTGTTTTGGTCGACATAACCGTCTGTGGTCAAGTAAATACAATCACTTATTGTCAAGATAGCTTGATGAGTTTCAAAGCTATGATTACCACTGCTCAATCCGCCAATGAGTTTTCTACTTCCTTTTAATTCTTTTACTTGTCCATTCGGGCTTGCAATGTATAGGTTGCGTTTTGCTCCTGCAAACGAAATCTTTGCTGTCTCTTGCCCAAAAGGAGCTTCGAAACACACCAAACAAACGTCCATGCCATCTTTATTGGCATCTTCCTCTTGGTGCAACGCCACTCTTATTTCTTGGTGCAACGCCTCTAACATATCGGCTGGCTGATAGACATCTGCCATACTTGCTATTTTATTCAACAAAGTATTACCTATCATAGACATAAAAGCCCCCGGCACACCATGCCCTGTACAGTCTAATACACCCAAATACACTTTTTCTACGTGATTAGTTTGGCGATTTTTAACTACTGACATCCAATAGAAATCTCCTGAAACCACATCTTTAGGCTTGTAAATCACAAAATTTTCGGGGAAGTATGTTTCCAACAGCTCAGTAGAAGGCAATATGGCTTGTTGGATAGTTTGTGCATAACGGATACTGCTAATGATTTTTTGATTTTTTTCATCAATCGTTTGGTAGGCATTCGCATTATCTAAGGCTATAGATACATACGTTGCCAAATTTTCTAACATTGTTATATCGTACTCATCATACGCATTAACATCGAAACTTTGCACTGTAATTACCCCTATTTTTTTATTTTCCAAACTCAAAGGCATGTATATCAAGGACTTAGGTAGTTCGCCTGCAACAGCTTCTTTTAGTGGTTGGTCAAAATAAAGTTGATAATCTATGTGCAGATTATTAATCACTATTTTTTCTTGACGTTCAAAACAAATCGTAGCTAAAACTCTTTCACTAATTGGGTGTGTATGCAAAGGCAGTTCTTCGCCTTTTTCCATGAATCCATCAAAAATAATTTCTTGCCGTTTTTCATTATATACACCTATCCCAAAAGCTGCTGCGTCCATCAGTTGATTAACATTGTGGTACACCGTTTTAATAACAGTTCTTGCATCTAAAACTGCCGTAATCTGCTGCCCTATCTCACTCAAAGTTTTCACATTTTGGTAAGATTTACCCAAATTATCATAAGCACGAGCCAAATTATCTCGTTGAGTCAAAATCTCCTCTTGTTGTTGTTGTATTTCTTCATAAGCCTCTTGTATTCGGAGATTCTGCTCTCCTATGGCATCTTTTTGCATACTAATTTCAGCTTTTTGTTTTTCCAAAACTTGGTTTTTCATACTGATTTCAGCAGTTCTTTCCTGCACCATTTTCTCCAATTTTTCATTTTCTTTTTTGAGGCGTTGAGTATAATATTTTACGGTAAAATACAATACTGCAATGCCTAAAACGGTATAGATAAGGTATGCCCACCATGTACGATACCAAGGTGGAAGAATTGTGAATTGGTAGGTTGCAACGGTACTTTCATCTTCGTAAATATTTTTAGCTTTTACTTTAAAAGTATAAGTGCCTTCTCGCAAATTAGTATATTCTTTTTTGGTGTCTTTGACCCATGCAGACCATTCTTTTTCAAAACCTTCTAAAATATAACTGTATTCTTGCGAAGCACTACCACCATCAAAAGCTGGGGCTGCATAGTGAAAAATAAGAGAGTTAGATTGATAAGGCAGTCTGGGCGTAAAAAATGCTGTTTGGCTACTTACATTTTTGAATCCATCTTTTGTAAAATCTGCATACTGTCCATGAAATAGCACTGAATCATTCTCTAAGGCTACCTTGCGAATGAGAGTCGTAAAGTTTTTAGTAGGCTCAAAAGCTACTGAGGCATCATAACGGAAAAGCCCTTCGGAAGTAGCCATCCAAATTATATTGGCGGAGTCTGCATACAATCTATTAATCTCCATCAATGGCAAACGGCGGAATATTTTATCATAAAACTCTCTGTTGGGCTTCATATAGCCCAATAAGAGCTTATCATTATCCTTTACAGCACCTATCCACAAATTATTTTGATTATCACACAACAACTCATTAATAAATTTATTTTTACTTTCAAATTCTTTGTCAAGTATGAAGGGTTCAATACCTGTTATTGTTTGTTGGAAAATTTTTTTGACACTAGCAATCATTGCTTTGCCATTATACAAACATAGTTTAATATCATTGCTGAGGTCTATCCCTTGTTCCGTTCCAAATTTTTGTATTTGCTGTGGTTGGAAATCTGTGTTAGAAAATTGATTGAGTTTATAAACTCCTTTTCTCTCTACAGTAGTCCACAAATTGCCTATTGCGTCATACAATAAATTTCTAACTTCGCCTTCCAACTCTTTAATTTTAGCTTTTTCAATAAACTTATCCTTGGCGTATTCCAATACAGTAACACCATCTCTTGTGCCACACAATAAATAATGAGGGTTTTCACGCATTGATAATATAGTGTAGGCATTATTTGCCCCTGCCATAAAAACAGTTTTATTGTTTTCTATTTTCCAAATTCCGTTTTGGTTGCAGAACAATAACAGTTCTTTGTTATCTGGAGTTTTGTAAACATAAAACTCCCAAATATGTAAGGTAGCATTGCCTTCTATTTTCTTAAAAAGCCCATTTTTTTCTAAAACATATACACCTTGAGCCGTACCTACATAGATGTTACCTTGATACCTAATGACGCTGTAACATTTATTACCTGCCAAGCCGTTTACTTCATTCCAATTTGTGATAGGGTAATTCAATTCTACTCTGGATAAACCATTGTTAAGTGGCAACCATATACCTTGTTGCTGGTCTTTTACTATATCAAATATAATGTTATCTTGTAAACCCGTATTTTTATTGATGAGTTGTACGAATTTTCCTTGTTTATCTGTTACCACTACGCCACTTTCGCCTGCGGTTGTACCAAATAATAAATGTGTATCTTGGGACTTGATAACAGCGGCATACTTACCTTTTAAAATGGCACTGTCTGCTTCGGTAGAAAATTTTGTAAACTCATTTTCTTGAGGTTTGTATAAGTAAAAGCCCATACGTCGAGAACCTAAAAGAATAGATTTTTCATCATATTTAAGCATATTGTACACTCTATCTGCGGATACAGTTTCTCCATTTTTTACTAACTTAAACTCCCCATTATCCAATTTTTTTAGCCCTTTTTTCAACTCAGATACATATAATTCACTATCTATCAAAAAGCATAAGAAAAAACTTGTTTCAGGCTTATACACTTTTTGTAATTTAAAATTTTTGTAATGAAAGATAGCTTCAAAAGCATTAAAAAAAATATCTTCGTCTTTAATAATAATTCGCCAAACATTCCCAAATTTTTTGTTTTCCTCCGATAAATCTTTAGAAAGAGATACATAATTGGGCTTGCCTAGGCTATCTGTACGAAAGTAGCCAAATTCACTCTTAGCCCCAGCGTACAAAATACCGTTTTTATCAATATTCAAACATCTTAGTACACCTGGGCTATTAGGTATAGCTGTAAAGCTAACGCCGTCATATTCTAATAAACCATTGTTATTGCCTATATATAACAAACCATTGTCAGTTTGTAGTGCAGTCCAGTTTTGTGAATGACCGTTGTAATCTTTTTTGGGTTTGAAGTTTTGAATAAAAGGAATACCTTTTTCTTGTGCAAACAACGAAAATGGCAAAAGAAGAAAAATTAAAAAGGTAGTAGAACGTAGTAAAGTAGTTTTATGCATAGGTTGTAGTAGGTTAGACTTGAAAGAAATATACCAAATAGATAAAAATGAGCAAGTGTCATAACTACACTAAAGTAATTACATTTATTAGAAATACAAGATAATCAATGAATTTCGATAAAATATTTTACATTGCCTTTTTAGTAATGAACATTTGCAACTTCAAATTGCTATTTGCCGTTGAGTAAAATAGGAACTTTCAACCATTTTCTTATGACTATTCAGGAGGTTAAACAAGCTATGGTAACGAGTTTGGCAGCCTATTCTGATGCCCTTGTTACTGAACTACAGCAATTATTGACACAACTAAACTTCGATTTTGATGCAGGTTGTGGGAGTAAAGATGTGTATGGGTTATTTTTTGAGTATGATTTGGATAGTTTTAAAATCTTATGCTATCCATTTGATAGAGAGGCGAATAGCATTGCCAAAGCTAAGTATTTATTAAGCCAATCCAACAATAAAGAGTTATTTCCGCAAGACATTGAGGCGAACTTTTATGCTACTTTAGAAAAAGCACAAGTAGAGGAAGACTACATAGAGCAACTAAGCAACGAACTATTCAATTACCAAATTACAGTTTTTGAAAAATGGTTTGCAGATGGCTGGGCTAATGCGAAAAAACAAACAAATGTTACAAATATTAAAGGCTTTTTAGCTCTTTATGGCAATATTTGGTACTATGATTTAGACCAACAAGAGTATATACGTGAAGATGAAATAGTGGGGTAAATGAGATAACCCAACCTATAAGGTTTTTAAAAGCCTTATAGGTTGGGTTAATGGTTTTTTGGTTTAACTCAAAATTTCCAACAACCTTTTCACTTCTTTCATATTTTGCGGTGCTTCGGCTTTTTCATACGCATACAACAAATTGCGAAGTACCCTACGCAAAATATCTACATGGCTACAAGGTTCATAATACACAGGAGAGTTGGTGATTTTAAGCTGTTCTATGTAATTGTCTATATCACTTCGTTGAAAAATAACTCCTTTATTCGTTGGGTTGATGTAAAATTGAAACAAATCATTTTTGTACGTTAAAATAAAAATATTGGGCAAGTTTACGCCATAAACAGGTAAATTCAACCTTTTTGCGACTAACATATATACACAACACAAGGCAATAGGATTGCCCACTCTTGTTTCTAAAACCTTGTTAATCATAGAGTTATCTACCGCCTGAAAATCTCTATTAGGGCGAAGTTTGTGTTTACCAAAAATAATACTATTGAGCATACGCACTTGGTCGTAAGGGTGCAAATCATCTCTAAATAGTTGCCAAACGTCCTCATATATATTTTCTATTTCTTCTTGTAGTGCCTTTAAACTACATTGGTTGTAACGGTATTTGGCTATAATCCATAATCCTTTGAGTAAATCGTCCTGTTCGTGTTCGTACCAATGTTTTAGAGCTTGTAACACACCGTCATATTGTAGGTGATGGACAATATTTTCTATTCTTTTTTGTGTATGTTCATTGGTTTGGTTTTGCCATTCTGCCTCTAAATAAGGTATCATTTGTGTTCCCAACATATAAATTTGTTGCTCTACCATGTCGAGTATCTTCTCGTCATCTTCGTCTAACAATGATGCTAATGCTGCTAATTCTTTTTCTGTCATATTCTTTTTCTATATTAGAGTCTGTAAAAATAAGGAATTTTGAAAGTTATAAACAAATAGGATTGTAAATAACATGAGGTTTTTGACTAAACCTTACTTCTGACAACTTGCTGTAAAACTGATTGGCTGTAAAAAAAGTAAAAAATTTGTAGGAGAAATATACTTTACATACATTATTTGTTAGCAAGACCTAAAAAACCTATTTTTGTAGTAAAACATAAGAAAAAGATGAACGTAATGACAAAAAAAATTTTGATAGGGCTTGCTTGTGCCTTTTTGAGTTTATCTACAAGTTTTGCCCAAAAGAAAAGTAGCCAACCCCTACAGTCTGTTAGAGAAGAAACGGGCTATGAAGGCAACCGAATTAAAGAGTTGGTTACAGACGAGAATGCCATGAATTTTTTGGTTGTAGGCGATTGGGGACGTAACGGACAGTTTAAACAAAAAGAAGTAGCAGAGAGAATGGGTGAGGCAGCCCACCAATTAGAGGCTCAATTTGTGATTTCGACAGGAGATAATTTTTATATCAATGGTATTGCAAGCACTGAAGACCCTGCTTGGCAGTCTTCTTTCGAGGAAATTTACACCAATCACGCCCTTATGTGTAATTGGTATCCTGTTTTGGGTAATCATGATTATAGAGGTAATAGCCAAGCACAAATAGATTATTCTAAAAAAAGTCGTAGATGGGTATTTCCTAATCGTTATTATTCTTTTGAGAAAGCAATTAATTATAAAAAAAATGAAGAAAAAGTTTTATTTATTTTCATAGATACAAGTCCTTTTGATACAGGTTTAGATGTCGAAAGACACCCCGACCTTGCCAAACAAGACACAGCAGCCCAAAAAAAGTGGTTAGACGAAACATTGGCAAATTCAAAGGCTAAATGGAAAATAGTAGTAGGACACCACCCTCTTTATACTTCGGGCAAAAGAGTAGGCAAAACGCAAGACATTATCAATGCCTTTGACAAAGTGTTTCAGCAATATAAAGTAGATGCTTATTTTGCGGGGCATGAACACGACTTACAACACCAAACACCCGAAAATAAAGTTACACACCATTTTGTATCGGGTGCAGGTTCTGAAATTCGTGAAACAGGCAAAGCTCCAATGACCAAATTTAGTGCTTCTTCGCATGGTTTTATGGCGGTGAGTTTGTATGACAATAAAATGTTAGTGCAAATTGTAGATGAAAGAGGCAATATTTTATATAAAACCACGATTGAAAAACAACCATAGAAAACACAATGACAAATCCAGCAATAGAACAAGAATGGCAACAGCTACTCCAAAAACTGCATGAAAGTTTTGGTAAAACTCCAGACCTCAACGGTATTTTGTTTTTGATAGGTGTGCAAGAATTAGGGCAAGGCAAACGCAATTTCAGTAAAGAAGAAAAACAAGATTTAATGCATTGGGCTATTTGCAAAGTCCTTAGTTTATCGGGTTTTTATGAAATAGAAGGAATAGACCAAGACGGTTGGGTGCATTGGCAACCTACCGCCAAACTGCCTTATTTGCGTTTAGACAAACAAGAAGACTTGCTCAAAGAACATATTTTATTGTATTTTAAGGAAGAAGTTTTTGGGTAGTTCTTGTTAATTCAAACATCAACCCCGTAAGGTTTCCAAAACCTTACGGGGGTTTGTTATTAATTTGTTATTTTTAGTACGGTTTTTGCTAAACAATTCCTAACAACCTAATCGTCCAGTCAGACCAAGCAACTACAACCTCTTTTTTTCACACATTTTGCTTATTTGGTAATGACTCCCTTATTGATTTTAAAAGACTATGAAATACTTTACGAAGGGGAACACTGTGTTTTGTATGATATGCGTAACGACATACCACACACTGCTTTCATATTTTGGAGGGGATTTTATAGGTTAGACAATCCTTTTTTTGAAAAGGACATGAAAATAGTCCTTAATTTTATTCGTGAAAAGTGTATTAGAGTATTAATTTCGGACTATTCGCAGTCCAAAATTATGACAGATGAAGTCATAGCTTGGTTGCATGAACATTGGTATTCGTCTGCACATAGGTACGGCTTACGCAACGAGGCTGCTTTAGCTCCTGAAAGTATTTTTGCCAAAATCACATTGAATAACTTGTTTAAGCCCGAAAAATTAAGCAACGTACAAGTAAATTTAGTAGCTAATTTTGAAGATGCACGCCAAAATGCAATGAACTTAGCCAAAAAGCTATGGAATATTCATGAAGAAGCACCGTTTACTGCATTTAATATGAGCAGCGAAGAAAAGCTGCAAAATGTCTATGAAATGTTTGCAACTATGGAGCAAAACAGCATGGCTGTAGCCGAAACAACTTCTTTTAATAATTTACAAGGTGCAATAGAAGATATTGATAATCAAAATTTTATATCAAATACAGATACACCAACAGAAGAAAATAGTGAGTTGCAAGATATAGCACAAGACGAGTTGGCAAGTGTAAATAATATCATGGAGGAACTGAATACGGCTCACCAACAATTACCTTTGGCAGAGAAAATGGTAACTTTACCAGATACTCCTGCAAAACCTAATGAAGAAATACAAGCTGCTTAAAACAAAAGCCTTATACCAAATGGTGTAAGGCTTTTGTTTGATTATCAGATAATTACAATAATAAATCCAAATTAGTTTAAATTATCTTTCTCTTAACAGACTAAAAAACAACTATTATGTATTAATAGTAGGCAAAAAATCATACCACACATTAGTTATATCCAAACTATCTAATTTTTCTTTTAGGATTGTGGTATCTGTCCAAGGCATGGAGTAAGGTTTTTGTTTGTTATTTTTTAGGTGAATTATGAATGTAGTTTGTAAACTGTAATCTTTTTTGTTGAAGGCTGTTTTGACACGAATAAAGTTGATGTCTTTGAGTGGTATGCGGTGAATAATCAACGGAAAAAGTGGGCTAAATAAGTACAAATGTGTAGTAGTAAGTACAAAATGCAGTAACCGTAGAATCATATTAGCAAAAATAAACAAACCTATTATTAAACTACTTACGACAAATAGTTGAAAATCATACCCTAATACTCTATCCATAAATGCTGACCATAGTAACGTAGTTATATTTTCAGTATTTCCAAAGATAATATCAAAACTTTTAATAAAGAATTTTATTAATGAAATTAAGAAAAATAATCCAGCAAGGAATAAAAAAAATATTCCAAAGACTAATCCAAAAAAATTATCATCAATTTTTTCTTTTGAAAACAAAGAAGAAGTGTGATAAGTAGAATAAATGATTTTAGACATACAATAATTATATTTGTTTGTAAAGTGTAAAATACGCATTTTACGATTGATGCAGCCAAAAACTCCTGTAATTTCTCCTAAAAACTTTGTTATTTTCGTATCATTGTAGGCTAAAAACAGCTTACCTCAATTTTTTATGCGAAAAATCGGCTTCATTCTTACTTTTCTTTTATTTGCTCAACATTTATTTGCTCAAAATACGGCTACATTGCGGGGCATTGTTACAGATTCTTTGGGCAAACCTTTGCCTTTTACTACCATAGGCGTTTTGGGAACGGACAAAGGCGTAACCACAGACACCAAAGGCATATATGTTCTTGTTGTGCCTGCGGGTAAAAATATTGTAGTGCTTTTCAAACATATTGCCTACAAAGAAATTAGACAAACTTTTAGCCTAAAACCCAATGAAACAGTGAGTTACAATATTCAACTGAAAGAAAATGCAGCCGAATTAGCCACTGTTGAAGTAACGAATAAAGACGAGCAACGCATAGAAATTAGTACCATTACCCTAAAACCTACAAAACTGAAAGAAATTCCTACGCCCTTCGGAGATGCCTTAGACATTATCAAAGTCATTGGTTTGGGGGTGGTTACGACCACAGAATTGTCTTCGGCATATTCGGTACGGGGCGGAAGTTTTGAGGAGAACTTGTTGTATGTCAATAACATGGAGATTTACCGCCCATTTTTGGTTAGTGGTGGGCAGCAAGAAGGTTTGAGTTTTCCGAATCCCGACCTTATCAAAGATATTAAGTTTTCGGCAGGTGGTTGGCAAGCCAAATATGGCGATAAACTCTCGTCTTGTTTGAACATAGAATACAAAACACCTACAAAATTTGCTGCTTCAGCCTCTTTGGGTTTGTTGGGAGGTACAGGACATATAGAAGGCAGCACCAAAAACCGCCGTTTGACTTATTTATTAGGTGTAAGACACAAATCCGCAGCGTATTTGTTCAATACTTTTGAAACTACAGGCTCTTATCAACCTCGTTTTACAGATGTGCAGGGTTTAGTAAGTTATGCTTTGAGCAAAGAAAAATCACCTATCAATTCGCAAGAAGCACGCACAAGTATAGAAATGTTGGTGAGTTATGCCCAAAATCGTTACCAAGTGATTCCGCAAACTCGCCGTACAGAATTTGGTACGTTTAACCAAGCCTTAGCACTTACAGTGGCTTTTGAAGGGCAAGAAATGATGAATTATGATACTTGGCAAGGAAATTTACGTTTGAAACACCATTTTTCTAAGCAATTTTCTATTCAACTTATTGCTTCGGCAGTGAGTACACAAGAAAGAGAGTACGCCAATGTAGAGGCAGGCTACCAACTTTGCGACATTAACACGCAAGTAGGCAAAGACAACCGCCAAGAACGTTGTGCTACGATTCGGGGCATTGGTACATTGTATGACTACCGTAGAAATGCCCTTGATGCTACGATTTTTGCCGTAGAAAACCGCAACGAATGGCGACAAGCCGATAACCATACGATGGAGGCAGGCATTAAGTATTCGCATGAAAGTATCAAAGACAATGTATATGAATACAATTTTGTAGATTCTGCGGATTATGTTACCATTTCTAATTTATTGGAAGCTGCTAATACCCTCAATTCCAGCCGATTAATGGGCTATGTGCAACAAAATCATACCTTTAACCGCCATACTCTTACGTATGGTTTGCGAGCAAATTATTGGGATTTGAACGGACAATTTTTGTTGAGTCCACGCCTACAATATGCCTATAAACCGAATTGGCGGAAAGATATTTTGTTCAATTTGGCGGTGGGTTATTATCAACAACCGCCGTTTTATAGAGAATTACGCAATTATCAAGGACAATTAAACCTGAATTTGAAAGCACAAACTTCTGTGCATTTGATAGGTGGTATGAATTGGGACTTTAAGTATTGGGGCAGACCTTTCCGCCTGATAACAGAAGCCTATTACAAATATCTCACAAACGTAGTACCTTATGACGTGGATAATGTGCGTCTGCGTTACTATGCCCAAAACAATGCCGTTGCGTTTACGACAGGGATAGACGCACGTTTGAGTGGCGAATTTATCAAAGGAACAGACTCGTGGATTGGCGTAAGTGTGATGACTGCCCAAGAAAAAGTAGAAGGAGATGAAAGAGGTTTTATTCGCCGTCCTGTCGACCAACGGTTTACGCTGACTATGAATTTTGAAGACCATTTACCCAAACAACCTACTTGGCGAATGAATTTTCGCATGATGTACGGTTCTGGGCTTCCTTTTGGCGTACCTAATGACCCTACCCAAAGAGCCGTTTTGAGTGGTAACAACTATTGGCGTGTGGACATTGGTTTTTCAAAAATCATTTACCTACAAAACCGCAAAGACCGTAGTTTGTGGTTGGGTTTAGAAGTTCTTAACCTATTGGGCAATAACAACACCATTTCGTATTTGTGGATAAAAGACTACGGCAACCGCAGTTATGCTATTCCGAATGGACTTTCACAACGGTTTATTAATTTGAGGGCTATTTTTAGATGGAACTAAGGGGTAAATCTTAAAATATAATTATTAATTAGTAAATTTTAAATTTATCTAAAATTTTGATTATCAATTAGTTGTTTTTAAGTAATAAGAAACAATAAAACGTATTTTAATTTTAGATAACTATTTGTAAATGAACCACAAGGACACAAGTTCACTAAGAAAATAATGAAGATTTATTTCTTCTTGATACTTAAATACTATTGGCACAACATATTAATAGAGAGTAGTATTGCTATCACTATGTCGTGCCGATGCCACTTTTTAATTAGGTAATTTATCTGCTCTTTGGCGAGGCTTTACGTTTTCAAATGCCTGAAAAACTTGTACGGCGTGCCATTTGTTTTGTGCAAAATACACCCCACAACCCAACTGCAAATTATCATCAGAAAGTAACAAATCATTACTATCTTTCTTAGATTTCCATTGGTTCAACAGTTTTTCACCAATAGAAATGTAAGTATCTGCCTTTTCATTGACAATATAGCCCAAGTTTTCTTTTAAAAAAGGGTTGTCTATACCGCCCAAATGTCCTCTTTGTTCTACTGTTCGCCGATTACTTTCTGCTTTATTTTCATGCCCAAAGAACCTATGTTTACTCATTTGTACCGCATGATTCCAAGCCGTAATTTCCAAAGCCTCGTGATACTCCAATGGGTGCTTTCCTTTTTTTACACGCAGTTCATTAGTCAAAAAAAACAATACGGCATTCAGAACTCTGTAGTCTAAATGTTTCTCTAATTTTTGTAAGAAAATATGTTGGTGGCGAAAGTTGGTATGATTAATATTTTTGTAACTCTCACTGTGCCAACGAGTTTGTGCAAAACTTAGTGATACAATACAAGAGAAAAATAACAATAAGAATAGCTTTTTCATGAGGCAACAAGACTATGTTAGATAGGCAAAGTACATAATAAAAAGGATAATAAAAAGCTATTAAAAGTTTTAATTTCATTCGTAGTGTGGGTTTCTGCCCACACTACAGTTGAAATTATTTATTCAACGTACCTTTTATTTCTTTCAATAAGACATCTCCACCTTGTTCAAGAATTTCAAGAGCTACTTTTTTGCCTATAGCTTTTGCGTCTTGAGCAGCACCTACGGCAGAGGCTTTTAGTAACTGTTTGCCATCTAAACTTACCAAACCGCCTTGCATGAACAAGTCTGTTCCTTGCCATGTAGCCAAACCAAAAGAAGGAATACTGCAACCACCTTGTAAGGTTTGTAAAAAACTCCGTTCTGCCAATAGTTGAAACTCTGTTTTTTCGTGATTGACAGCCTGACGAATGCCTTGTTGCAATGATTTTGAGAGATTAATACTACATTCTACTGTAACACTTCCTTGCCCTACAGCAGGAATAAATTGCGAAAGTGGCAGGTGAGCCACAATATTTTCTGTATAATTCATACGAAACACCCCTGCATACGCCAAAACTAAAGCATCGCATTGCCCTTCTGAAAGTTTACGCATACGAGTCTGCAAATTGCCCCGCATATCTACTGTTTTAATATGTGGGTAAAAATGTTTGAACAGAGCCACCCTACGCGTAGAAGAAGTACCTAAGACATAACTGTTAGTTTGTTGAATATCAATGTCTTTGCGGAAACTCACTAATACATCTTGCACGTTTTCACGTTCTGTAAATGCCAGCAGTTGGAGGTCTTCGGGCAATTCAGACGGCATATCTTTGGCACTGTGTACGGCTATGTCTATGTCGCCTGTGCGTAAAGCAGCCTCTAACTCCTCTGTAAATACGCCTTTACTCCCTATTTTGGCAATGGTCGTATTCAAAATTTTATCCCCAATGGTTTCCATTAATACCAATTCTGTCTGAAAACCAGCTTTTTGCAATAAATCTGCAATATAGTGAGCTTGCCAAAGAGCTAATTGGCTGCTGCGTGTTCCTATGCGTATTTTCACGTTATTTGTGTGTTAAAGAATTTGGCAAAGATAAAATTTGTTGTTGGTATTCGTACTTTATTTCTAAGACTTCAAAATTTACTTTACATTTTCGCTACTTGCTTTTATTAAATGTATATATTTGATTATTAAATACTAATTAGACAAGTCATGAAAAAAAACGTCTATTTGCTTCTTGCAATATTTTTTTGTAATATTTCAAGCATTTTTTCCCAAACCTACGAACCCACATTAGAGATTTGCGAAAGGTACTACAATGACGGCGATTATGAAAAAGCACTAACCGAGTGCAATAGAATAGTAAAAAAACTCAAAAAAGAATCTAAGGGGTATGCCGTAGCCAATGCAGAACTCTACCAAGCCAAATACTTAGAGGCAATGGGTGACTTTGTAGCCTTTGAAGAAGTGCTTGGCGATGCCCTCAAAAACAAGAAAGTAAGTGGCGAAAATTCAATCGTGTACGGTACAGCTTTATTAGACGCAGCAGCTTTGTACTTATCGTATTCACATACACAAAAAGCCGAAGAATTGTTATTGCAAGCCACCAAGTCCCTCAATATTGTGTATGATAACAAAGGCAATTTTACAAAAGCCCCAGACGACTTGTATTTGCGTATGCAAACTTTGTATGTACAAGGTCGAATTTTTATTAATAGAGGACAAATCAATAGTTTTGAGCAAATGGCAGAGGCTTTGTTAGGCTTGAAAAACCGCCGAATAGCCTCAGAAGACACCTATTATGATGAAAATAACCAAAAACAGTTGGTCAGTTTACCGCCTACAGCCCAAAAACGCAGACAAGAAGAATACGCTGAAGTGCTAATATGGAGAGCCGAAGCACAAATTTTGAAGGGAGATTATGTGTTGGCAGAGAAATATTTAGCTAAAGCAGATGCTTGGATAAAAGCACAATTGGGTGTGTATAATGTTGCCTTTATTCGTAATGAATACGTGAGAACTTTGTTATTTATAGAAAGAGGTGACAAAAAAGAAACTATCAGAGAGTTATTGGAGGAAAATCAATACAGAGCAGAAAAAGTATTGACAACGGTACACAAACTCTATATGGCTATTCACGAAACCAAAATCAATGACTACTTTGCTCAAAGAAATTTCGGCAAAACGGGTTATCAGTTATGGGATTTTGGACAAAATGCCAGCAAGTATTTTGGCGAAGAAAGGTTACAGTGGGCTACCAAAGAGAGTTTAGATGCCAAAAACAAGAGTAAAATAGGACGTTTGACCCCTACGGAAACGAAATCTTTAAAAGAAAACTTACAAAAACTTTACACCAATACCGTACAAGTACCTACCAACCATGTGCGTAGATTGTTGCTCTTAGAACAACTCTACGAAGTGGAATTGGCAACTGATAATTTCAAACGTGCAGGTGAATTGGCACAAGAAATTGTGCAGGCACAAGAAAAAATTAATGGTAAAAATTCTTTGGGTTACTACGTTGCCCAGCTAAGGGTGGCTGATTACCTCACAACTTTTACCCCTAATTTTAAAGATGCAGAAAAATTAATTCAAGAAAATTTCTACATAGGTGTATCAAAACTTTTAGCTCCAACCAGTAGGCATTATGCAGATTATCTAAGACAACTTACTGATTTTTACACAGTTACAAATAAATTAGATTCGGCTAAGGCTCAAATAGATAAAAGTATAGCTTTGGCAAAAGCCAACTACGGAGAGAAAGATGTACGTTATGCCGTAGAAATTAACCCACTTATCAAATATCTTTTGCAGCAAGGTAATTACAATGATGCGTACCAAAAAATTGTAGAAGTCTTGGCAATTTTTGAGGAAAATAAATCTGATGCTCGCAACAACGTGGCGTATGCAACAGCCCTTACAACGGCAGCCAATTACTACGCTACATTAGGTTTGTATAGCTCAGCAAGAGAGGCGTTGAACAAGGCAAACTTGTTAAACGCAAAAAGTAATGCCAATATTGCCAATTCCGAAGCCATTGATGAATTAGCCTTTTTGTATATCAAAATGGAGAAGTATAAAGATGCGGAAATCATTCTTAATCAAGCTATTACTTTGCGTTTAGAAAGATATGGTGAAAAATCTCGTTTCCTTATCAACCCTTACAATCAACGTGCAAGGTTATTTTTGATTGAGGGTGAATATGTAAAGGCGTATGACGATGTGGACAAAGCTATTAAGATTACTAATGAAATTTTTGGTGAAAATTCATTGCAAAACGTAGAAAGCTATACGATTTTGGCGGAGTACAATGCTGCTATTGGCGACTTTGACAAGGCAAAACAAGAAATTTCGCAAGTCATAGAAAAGCAACAAAATATTTTGGGTAAGCAACATATCAAACTAGCTCCTTCGCTAACGCAATTAGGTTTGATAAAGTTTTATAATAAAGAAAACTTAGATGCCATAGAAAAGTTGTTTAGAGAGGCAGAAGAAATTGTAGCTAATAACTTAGGTACAGACAATCCGATTTATGCGGAGGCTCTCAAAAACTTGGCGTTGGTGTATGCAGAAGGTAAAAAGTACCCACAGGCGTATGAGGTACTGAACAATGCTGAAAAAATTTGGCAAAAAGTATATGGTTCTTCTAAAAACTTACAGAGTGCAGAAATTCAGACTTTGTTAGGTGATATAGAAACTAAACGGGCAGATTTTAACAAAGCTGCTAATTTATATACGGTGGCAGCCAAGACCATTGCCAGCCGTTTTAGTAAGGAACACCCTCGTTATACTGCCATTCTTTCTCGTTTGGCTCGTATGTATTACATCGGAAATGACCTTACAAAGTCCGAAAAATACATTAATGAAGTGCTTACAGAGTATAAAAATTATATCAATAACTTCTTTCCTGCCCTTAGTGAACGTGAAAAAACTAAGTATTGGAGTCGTATTCGCAGTGATTTTGAGTTTTATGTAAATTTAGCTGCTCGCAAAGGCAGCAACAAACCAACAATTTGGGGGAGTGTGTATGACAATGCTTTATTGACTAAACCCTTGTTAATCAGTGCGTCAAGTAAAGTAAGAAGTTTGATTTTAGCAAGCCCCGATTCTTCTTTAAGAAGTTTGTATGCCACTTGGGAGGCTAAAAAAGAAGCCTTGACAGAAGCCAATAGCTTGAGTCCAGAACAACAGAAAGAGTCTAATATGGAGCCTCGTAAAATCCAAAAAGAGATTGAGGACTTGGAAAAACAACTTTTGAAAAACGAAATATTTAGAGAACAAAGAGAGGCTGCTGTTGCGTGGACACAAGTAAAAGAATCTTTGAAGGCAGATGAAAATGCGGCAGAAGTTTTGCAATACAGGTATTTTAACAAAGACTTTACAGATTCTACAGTATATTTAGTTTTAATTGTGAAGCCAACAAGTAAAAATCCTGAACCTGTTTTTGTGGCAAATGGAAATTTACTCAGTGGTAATTATTTTAAATTTTACAAAAATAATATCAAGTACAGTTTGAAAGATAAGGTTTCTTATCAAAGATATTGGAAAGATATAGACCAACAACTTTCTGCTAAAAGAGTGTATTTTGCGGGTGATGGTGCATATTTACAGTTTAATCCAGAAACTTTGCTGATTAATGACTCTACGTATGTGATTGACAAACAAAATATCTTCTTGATGAGTACCACCAAAGATTTGGTACAAAACAAAGATACTAAAAAGGCTAACCTAAGTGCCTTACAAAAAACAAATGGAAAAGTAGTGTTAATTGGTAATCCTGCATTCTATAGTTCTTTGAGTAAGGAAGAAGTAAGTCGAATCACTAACAAAAAAATTACACAGTTACCAGGTGCTCAAAAAGAAGTAGAAGAAATTTTTAAATTATTGAAAAAACAAGGAATTGATGCCACTTTAGTATTAAATTTCGAAGCCAAAGAAGATAGTTTAAAAGTTTTGGTACAAAATCCTAAGATTTTACATTTTGCTACACATGGTTATTTTGCTCCAGACGTTTCTGTAAATACGGACAATGCCTTGAACAGCCAACGTGTCGTGAACAATCCGATGTTTAATTCTGGTTTGTTGTTATACAGAGCTGGTGAGTTAATGGAAACTAACAATATCTATGATTACAATAAATATCCCGGAGTACTTACAGCCTTTGAAGTATTAACCATGCGTTTAGAAAATACAGATTTGGTGGTACTGAGTGCGTGTGAAACGGGTAGAGGTGAGGTAAAAGTAGGTGAAGGCGTGTACGGTTTACAACGTGCCATCATGGTAGCAGGGGCAAAAGCCGTAGCTATGAGTTTGTTTAAAGTGTCTGACGATGCTACACAAAAACTAATGTCATACCTTTATACTAATATCTTCCTGAAAAATATGGATAACCGTACAGCCTTTATTGAGGCAAAAAAAGAACTACGTAAAGAGTATAAAGAACCATTGTACTGGGGGTCTTTCGTATTATCTGGGCGTGAATAGTATTTTAGCATGAAACATTTGTATTTCTATATTACTAAAATTTGTTTTTTGATACTAATGATAGTGGGACAGGCTTTTGCTCAACCCACTATCTCTATTACACCTGATGTTTCCTCTATTAATATTGGTGATAAAATTTACTATCTAGAAGATGTTGGTTTTAAGAAGTCTTTGGCAAACATTAGACACCCCTACAGTCAAGCCAAATTTAAACCACACTATCCGCAAGTTCCAACTTTTGGAATTTTGTCCAATACAGCTATTTGGAGTAAGTTTAAATACCATAATCAGACTGATGAAGATGTATATTTAGAAATACAAGTAGCATTTTTAGATACAGTCAGATTATATATTATTGATGGTATAGGGAAGTTGCAAAAATACGAAACTGGTGATACACAACCTTTTCCACAGAGGCAGTTGCTTACGCCTACTTTTACTTTTAAAATACCCAAAGGACAGGGAACTTGTTTTTTGTATGTAGCCTCTCCCACGGGCATTACACAGTTTCCTTTACGTTTTGTGAAAATACCACGTTTGTTCAAAGACCATGCTCTTAAAAGTTTGGTAAACGGTATTTATTTTGGTATAGTTATTTTGATTATTTTCTATAATTTATTTTTAGGAATTAAACTTAAAGAAAAAGTTTATTTCTATTATGTCGGTTTTATAGCAGCAACGGGTTTAACTATAGGGCAGATAAATGGTTATTTGTTCCAATATGTTTACCCTCAATACCCTATTATTAATTATTATGAAAATATTATTTATTCTCTTAATTTCTTTATAGGTTTATTCATTACAGAGTTTTTTGATTTAAGACAACGTATGCCCAAAGCCATTTATGGGGCATATTTTTTATATTTTCTTTGCTTTATTACAGCTTTACTCAATTTAATAAAGCAACCAGCCTATGCCAATGGCTTAATACAAGTTTCGGCTTTTGTAAGTGCCTCTTATATGCTTTACATTAGTGTTCATCTTTATAGCAAAGGCTATATGATAGCCCGTTGGGTGCTATATGCTTGGTTGGGCTACTTATTTGGTACAGTCCTCTTAATAGGACAATTTGCGGGGATATTACCTTATAACTTCATTACAGCTAATGCGTTACAGTTAGGCTCTTCTGTAGAAATTATTTTATTGTCTTGGGCTTTAGCGGAAAAAATCAATCAACTTAAACAAGAAAAAGAACAAGCTCAATTAGAATTTGTTAATTCTTTACAAGCTAATGCAAATTTAATAGCTGAACAAAAAACGATATTAGAAACAAAAGTTGTAGAAAGAACACAAGAGTTGGCAATTAAAAATGAAGAATTAAAGCAAAATCAAGAAGAAATTATAGCACAAAAAGACTTTATTTTACAACAGCACCACTACTTAAAACAAAGAGATGAACGGCTAACAAGTAGTATTCAAGCTGCTATGTTAATACAAAAAGCTGTTTTACCTACAGAGGAAGCCTTGAATGTATTATTAAAAGAACATTTCTTGTTGTACTTGCCCAAAGATGTGGTTTCAGGAGATTTTTATGCAGTGTATTGGGTCTTAGACAAGTTAATTGTGGTGGCAGCAGACTGTACGGGACATGGCGTACCGGGTGCATTTATGACTTTAGTAGGCAAAACATTGTTAGATAAAATTATTGAGCAACAAGAGATTACCTCACCTGCGGATATTTTACAACAGCTTCACCTCGAAATCAACGCCACTTTACACCAAACAGATGTAAAAGCTGACCAAGGAATGGATATTGCAATTTGTACTATTTACAAAAAATCATTATCAAGTATAGAAGTAGTTTTTGGTAGTGCAAAACGCCCTTTATTTTATTATTCTCAACAAAATACTAGTTTACTAGAAGTGCGAGGAAATAGAAATTCTATTGGTGGTTTTAGGCGGAAACAAATGGTTTTTGATAATCATATTGTATATTTACAACCCAATGACATTTTGTATTTGTGTAGTGATGGGTTTATAGACCAAAATAATGAAGCAAGAGAAAGTTTTGGCGTGCAAAAATTCAAAAATATGATAGCCCAAAATGCTCAGTATCCATTGTCTATGCAAAAACAACTTTACTATAAACAATTACAACAGCATCAGTACGGTACAGAACAAAGAGATGATATTCTATTATTAGGTTTTAAAGTGTAAATCATGTGCCGAGTAGCTTGATGAGTAAAATAGCTATTCAAGACAAACTTTTAGATGCACTATAAAAAAAAGAACCAAAAACTTGTTTACTTGCAAAGAAAATTTACTTTTGTAAGTTAAGAAGAGTCCTCAAAACACAACGCTAAAGATTATGAATAGCCCAGCCGTAGATTTAGTGATGTTGGTAGATGATAATGATACCGACAACTTTATCAGTAAACGTATTATTGAACTCACTAAATTTGCTAAACGCATTGAGATAAAAAATTCGGGAAAAAGTGCTTTACAGTATTTAGAAGCTAATCAAAATAATCCAGATTTGCTGCCCGACCTGATTTTTTTGGACATTAATATGCCCATTGTCGATGGTTTTGTCTTTTTGTTTGAGTTTAGTAGATTTCCTGACACCATTCGCAACAAGACAAAGGTTGTCGTACTGTCTAGCTCTGATAATAAAAGAGATATTGAAAAAATTGTAAACTATGGCAATGTTATCAAGTTTGTAACTAAACCACTTACAGACGAAGTATTAAAGGGTATTCGTATTGTTCTTGCTCAATAATGCTTGATAATCGTTTATTTAGATGATTTTAGCTATTGTTTTACCTTATTACTCCCCTTTCTCTGTTATTGGAGAGGGGCTTTTTTTCGTACCTAAAAGCTACTCCTTATGCCTTTTTTTAGTATTGTCATGCCTACTTATAACCGTGCCAATTTACTTCGTCCTACCCTTCAAAGTGTTTTAAATCAATCATTTACTGATTATGAAGTAATTTTGGTAGATGATGGTAGCACAGATAATACTCCACAAGTAATTGAAAATGAATTTATTATAGACAAAAAACTTGTATATATTCGAAAGACAAACGAAGAAAGGTCTATTGCACGAAATACAGGGATAGATCAAGCAAAAGGCGAATTTATCGTGTTTTTTGACTCTGATGACCTTATGCACTCAACACATCTTCAAACTTTGTATGAGGCTATTCAACAGCACCCCAACTGCGATATTTTTGCTACGAAGTATGAATACAATAGTGGTGGTGCTATTAGCTATAATGAAATAAAAAATTTAGCAGGTGGCTTTTATGATTATCGGCTGTTATTAAAAGGAAATATTTTTGGTGTTTTGGTGTGTATTCGTAAAAATATGCCAGACTTTCAGCTTTTTCCGCCTGATTTTAATATTTTAGAAGATTGGATTTTTAATATAGCTAATCTTGGTAAAAATAAAAAAATTTTTTTAATAGATAAAATCACTATGACTATCATAGACCATGATTTTCGGACTATGAAAAATAATCAAAAAGTAATTGCAGCACGTAGTAAGGCTACAGCCTATTTATTAGAAAATTTTGATTTTTCATTAGATGAAAAGAAAATTTTAAGAGGGTATGGCTATAAATTTTACGCCATTCATGAGTACATAGACGGCAACCGAAAAGCTGCTATACATCATGTAAAAAAGGCTGCAAAACTATTAGGTTGGGATAAATCTTTATTTTTACTATTGCTTAAAAGTATTATTGGAAAAAATAATATTGAAAAAATTAAACTTTTAACTCTAAAGTGATTTAGAGTTAAAAGTTATGTTAGAACTTAGTAAAAGGTAACTTTCTGCCCCATGTACTACCACCCTCACCACCTAAAATAAATAGCAAACCTATATTGACAGGCAAATACAACAACGTGTTTTTATACTGAAAATCATAAGCCACAGTAGGTCTAAGATTAATATTAAGGGCTACAATGTCTGACACACCATAGAGATAACCCAAATTTAATGCACCACCGTAAGAAGTAGTAGAAACTCCTCCAAAGTTTTGGAAATATGCACCCACATCAAAACCAAAATAAGGGCTGTTATCCATACCTATCAAAAACATAAAAGAAGGAGCTACTCCAATCAAAGAATAATCTGCCGAATTATTAACGCCCATAACATTTGTATAAGACGCATTGACACCAATAGAGAATTGGTCGTTTACAAAGTACATTACATTTGCACCGCCACCATAGCCAATGTTACCATTGCTTGAAGAAGATATAGTAGGGAAAGCATAAGCACCTGTACCATGTACCCCTACTGCAAATTGTGCATAAGTTTGAGTGCTTGTAAGTATAAAAAATAAGAGTACAAAAAAGATTTTTTTCATAGGATTATCTAATTAGGATTAAAAGAACCTCTTGCTACTGACCTAATTGTACCATAAGGTTTGTTTATTTTAAAGCTAAGAAATTTTCTAAGATTTTTGCACCTACTTCGCCACTTTTTTCTGGGTGAAACTGCACAGCATAAAAATTTTTGTAGTGTAAAGCAGCACTAAAAGGTAAAATATATTGCGTGTTGGCAATCGTAGGCTCACCTTGTTCTACATAAAAACTATGCACATAGTACACATAAGGATTTTGTGTAGGTAAATCTTGTAGTAATGGACTTTGTAAATTTTCTAAGGTATTCCAACCTACATGTGGTACTTTTAAGTCTGCTTGTTTTGTATTTTTTTGGCTATTAAAATGACGAACTTTTAGAGGAAAAACGCCTAAACAGTCTGTATCTCCTTCTTCGGAGTGTTGGCAAAGCAACTGCATACCTAAGCAAATGCCTAATACGGGTTGTTGTAAAGAAGTAATGATTTTATCTAACTGTTTGTTTTTCAAATACTTCATTGTGGTACTTGCTTCGCCTACGCCCGGAAAAATCACTTTATCGGCTGTTTGCAGTATGGTAATATCGTCTGTAATGATGGGTGTGATTCCTAATCTTTCTAATGCGAAATTCACAGAAACAACATTACCTGCATTGTATTTTATGATAGCAACTTTCATATTTTTTAGTGAATAAGGTAAAACGTAATAAAAACTAAATTGTAGAGGTAAAGCAACTTAACAAAATTATGTGAATGTTTGGGATTGATAGAATTTGGCATAATTTTTTTCATGCTATTGACAAATCTACTTAAAATTTCTATCTTACAAGACTCATTCAACAACAGCTATATTTTTGATTTTAAACTAATTTTTTTGTAATGCGTCTTTACTTTTTTTATTTATTTTATTTTCTGTGCCTAACTTTTCCCTTTGCTGTCAAAGCTCAAAATCAGGAGGAAGCTATGCAGTTTGAGCATTTGTCTGTAAGGCAAGGCTTATCGCAAGGGATAGTAAACGGTATTGTGCAAGATGCAAAAGGCTTTATTTGGATAGGCACAGAAGACGAGTTGAATAGGTATGATGGGTATGATTTTTTGCACTATGAATCTAGTTCTAATTCAAAACTTTCGCTGCCCGATAATTGGATACGAGCCTTAGCTACCGACCATAACGGAGATGTCTGGATAGGAACAGACACTAAAGGCATAGCCCGATACAACCGCCAAAAAGATATTTTTGAAACTTACCAACAAAATACTAATATAGCTAATAGCTTGATTTCCAATTATATAGCTTGTTTATTTGTGGACAGCAAAAATATGCTTTGGATAGGCACAAAAGATGCGGGCTTGTGCAGTTTTGATATTCAACAAAAAAAGTTTACACATTATACACACGAAACAGATAAAGCAAATAGTATAGCAGATAACAATATTAAGACTATTTTTGAGGACAAAAACGGCACTCTTTGGATAGGTACAAATAGTAGTTTGAGTAAATTTAATCAAAATGATGGTACATTCATCAACTATACGGCTCGTAATACTACAGGTATAACAGACTTTGAAATAAGGTCGTTGTTACAAGACAACAAAGGACTTTTGTGGATTGGTACGGGTAATAATGGGTTGTATAAATTTGATATAGAAAAAAATATTTTTTATAATTATTCTTATTTAGATAATAAGAATACTATTTACCATTTATTGAATAAAGCAGGCATTAATGATTTACACCAAGACAAACAAGGAGCTATATGGGTAGCTACTACACAAGGCGGTGTAGTGATACGCCAAGAAGTGGCTACTGTCTTAGAAAATAAAGTACCCAAGCAACGAAGTGTGGAAACTTTTACAATATTCAAAAACAGTCCTTCGGATATTTACAGCCTTTCTAATAATCATATCAAAGTGATTTTTGAAGATGCAGAGGGTGGAATTTGGTTGGGTACAGATGGCGGAGGTGTAAATTATTTTAACCCTAACCGAAAAATTTTTAAACATTACAAACACGACGCAGAAAATCCTAACACCATTTCAAACAATACGATTCGGGCTATTTACGAAGACAAAGAGGGAATTTTATGGGTAGGAGCTATTGAAAGTGGTTTGGATAAGGTGGACAGGCGAAATAATACAGTAAAAAATTACCGTTTCAAAGATGGTTTGGTAGGGAGTACGGTGTCTTGCATTTTCGAGGATTATGAAGGCTATTTGTGGGTGGGTACACATGGCGGAGGTTTGAACAGATTAGACAAAAAAACTAATCAATTCATTGTTTTTCAGCATGATACCAAAAATCCTTTGTCTATCAACAGCAATTCCATTGAGGCTATTAGAGAAGATGCTAACAAAAATTTGTGGATAGCCACTGACAAAGGTTTTTGTAAAATGGACAAAAAAAACAAGACCTTTTTGCGTTATGAATACCAAGCCGATAACCCTAATGCTTTGCCCAGTAATGCGATTCAGTCCAATGCTTTTTTGATAGACAAAGGTAGTAATATTTGGATAGGGACTTATGGTGGTGGGCTAACTAAGTTTGATATTTCTACCCAACAATTTTACAATTACACACAACAGCCCAAAGACGAAAATTCTTTGTGTGATAATCGAGTAATAGCACTATTTGAAGATAGTAAAGGAAAAATTTGGATAGGCACACATGGTGGAGGTTTGTGTATGCTGTCGCCAATAGATAATAAATTTACTCATTTTTCTACGGAAAATGGTTTAGCACATAACGAAGTATATGGCATTTTGGGAGATGATAAAGGAAATATCTGGATTAGTACAAAAGACGGATTGAGTAAATACAATCCTGCCACTTATGTTTTTAGGAATTACCATGAAACAGACGGACTACAAAGTAATATTTTTTATTGGGGGGCAGCCTTCAAAAGTCGCAGTGGCGAGTTATTTTTTGGTGGTACAAATGGTTTAAATGCCTTTTTCCCCAACCAAATTAAAGATAATACTTACGTACCGCCAGTGGTGCTTACAAAATTTGAAATTCTCAATAGAATTGTTCCCATTAGAGATGATAGTCTGCACAAAGACTCTCCTTTGTTAGAAAATATTACAGATTGTAAAAAAATAGAATTATCATATACTTTTAATTCTATAGCCTTTGAGTTTACGGCATTGAATTATATGTTGCCACAAAAGAACCAGTATTTCTATAAGTTAGAAAACTTTGATGAAGATTGGATACCTGTAGATGCCAAAAAGAGGTTTGCTGCCTACAGCAATTTGCCCTATGGCGACTATGTTTTTAAGGTAAAAGCCTCTAACAATGATGCAGCTTGGAACAATGAAGGCGTAAGTATTAAAATTCAGATAGTTCCGCCTATTTGGAAGACCTTGCCGTTTCAAACTGTGGCTGCTTTAGTTATTTTGGCTGTTTTGTATGCTTTGTATCGTTGGCGTATTAATACGATTAGAGAACAACAAGACTTATTGGAGCAACGAATAGAAGAGGCTACTTTGGAGATTAAAACAAAAAGTGAGGTACTGGAGGCACAAAAACAAGAAATTTTTGCCCAAAAAGAAAATATACAAAGTAGTATTAAGTACGCCCAACGCATACAAGAAGCCATGTTACCTTTGATAGAAGATTTTTCTAAGGCTTTACCAGCTTCTTTTGTGCTATTCAAACCAAGAGATATAGTAAGTGGTGATTTTTATTGGCTGTTTCACACCCCACAAATTACGTTGGTTGCTGCTGCCGATTGTACGGGGCATGGCGTACCGGGGGCTTTTATGAGCATGATTGGGCATGAAATTTTGAACGAAATTACAGAGTTTAAGGGCATTTTTGAGCCTCATTTGATATTAGAAGAACTCAATATTGGAGTGCGAAAAGCCTTGCGACAAGACACAACCAATAACAAAGATGGTATGGACATTTCTATTTGTGCCATTGACCGTAAAGAAAGAATGTTGTCATTTGCGGGTGCGTTAAATCCGTTATATTATATTCAAGATGATGAACTCAAAGAAATTAAAGGAAATAAGTACGGAATAGGGGGAAAACAAGACGAAGAAAAAAGAATTTTCACTAAACATACGATTTTATTAGACAAACCAAGTGTTTTTTATATTTTCTCTGATGGCTATCAAGACCAATTTGGTGGAGAAAATAATAGTAAATTCATGCCTAAAAGACTGAAAAAGTTGTTTTTAGATATTCATAGACTACCAATGACAGAACAAAAACAGATTTTAGATGATACCATGAAAGATTGGATAAAAAACACTCGCCAAATAGATGATATATTGATTATTGGGTTTAAGATATAGTAATGAAAAAAGTGCTTATATCAATTTAAGCTACCCTACATTTTGCTTATAAGGCAAGAAAATACAAAACGTACTGCCTTTACCCAACTCACTTTTGACACTAATCTGTCCATGCAAAGAATCTACAATATTGCGTACATAACTTAGCCCTAAACCAAAGCCTTTGACGTTATGCACATTGCCCGTAGGTACACGATAAAATTTATCAAAAATCTTATTGATTGTTTCTTTAGAAATTCCTAAACCTTTGTCTGTGATAGTGATTACCACACCATTTTTATTGTTTTCTGTACTTATCGTAATATCGGGGTGTTCTGGCGAATATTTATTGGCATTATCTAATAAATTGAATAAAACATTGGATAAATGCACTTCATCTGCCTCTATCAAACTATTTTCAGCTTGTAAAATAGGCTCTAAAATGCCTCCTCTGTTTTCTATCTGAATTGCCATGTTTTCCACTACTTTGTCTATGACCTGATGCACGTCCAAAGTTTCTATTTTTAGTTTAAAATCTTTTTTATCTAAGGTAGCTATTTGCAAAACTTTTTCAATTTGTCGCCCTAATCTTTCATTTTCTTCTTTGATAATTCGTAAATAACGCAATAACTGTTTTTCATTTTTTCGCATATCTTCGTCTTGCATGACCTCGCACGCCAAAGAAATAGTAGAAACAGGAGTTTTAAATTCATGCGTCATGTTATTGATAAAGTCGTTGGTAATTTCAGAAGTTTTCTTTTGGCGAATAATCGTAGAAACTGCCATAGCAAAACAAGCTATAATTACTGCCAATAGAGCCATAGACGAGCCAAAAACGGTAAGCATTTCTTGTAACAAGTACGAACTTTGGTTCGGAAAACTAATGTATAAATAGCTGGCAGAGGCAAATTCACTGTTGGGGAACAAACGGATATGAAAACCCGATTGTAATAACTCTAATTTCGTTTTGGCATCAGATACGTACAAAATTTCATAGTTTTTAGTGTCCAAAATGCCAAAATCGTATTCTATTTCTAAGTCTTTATTTTTAAGTTCCAATTTAATCAAAGAATCTATCAGGCATTCACTTACTCTTGCCTGAATAGGTTTATCATAATTAATTAAATTTTCTAAGACAAAAGCCACCATATCTACTTTATTTACATATTTTAAGTAGTGTTGGTTTTGCATATTTTTTATGTACTCTACCGAATCTATTGAATCTAACAAAGGGTTAATCTGCTCAAAATTAAAATTGGGCATTTCTGGTGAGTTACTAATTTTATTACGGCGGGCAAAGCCTGTTTTGCTAATCACAGCCTCTTCTTCTACTTGTATTTCATAGCCGTTTTCTGTCAATGTAGGATTACTCAAAGTTCTACGCCTTTTCACAACTTGTTCTGCACGCCAACGAGCTATGCCGTTGGAGTCTATTTTCATAATCAATTGGTTGCTTTGTTGCCTGCTACGGTCTATGTTTTCCTTAGTGGCAGTCAAAATTTCTCTGTGTTCTAAACGTCTGCTTACGCCCTCCAATACATCATGAATATTGTGTTTAAATCTTTCTTCTGTTATTTTAATTGCATTATTTATCCAATAAAACTGTAAACCCAACAATCCCAATGACGCTAAAGTCATGGAAGCTATGATATAAAATAGATTTTTTTGGCTCATTGTATCTCGACCATTGAGGGAACTAAAAATAAATAGAACTGTACTATAGTACAAAGTTAATCATTTTCTTGCAAACTATTATTTTTTAACAGCATTTAACGCATTGATTATTAGGAGATTATATAAATAAAAAAGATGTCATCTTTTGAGAGTAACCTCTTTTAAGATGACATCTTTTTATTGTAACTACGTAACTTACTTTTTTATCATTATTTCATCAGAGTAAGTAGTTTTGCCATTTAACTCCAAATACTTGATTCTGTATTTTCCCTCTGTTGCCACAGTTAAGTTTATTTCATAGCTATTGCTGTGTGCTTGCCCTTTACAGTTGATGCTTTTTTCAACAATCCAAACATTGTTTTTGAAGGTTTCTATAAAAAATTGGCTAAACTTTTTCTCACCTTTTGTACTCCAAATCATTTTGTCTGGGGCTAACTCTATGCTTACAAACTGGAACTGTTCTTTTGCTTTAATAGCATTGATGTTTTGAACTTTTGGCGTACAGTCGTCTTTATGAAATATTTTGATAGCAACGGCATCATTTACCTTTAAAAAAGACAAATTAATTTCTACTGTCGCATTAGGCACAAAGTCTATTTTGCGGTTATTGACATAAATTTCTGTAATACAAAACTCGTTGCCAGCATCTTTTGTATTATGCACAAAAACATTTGTGCCATGATATACACCGTTTAAAAGTAATTCGGCAGCTTCTATATGAGTAAGTAAGCCTAAACTACTCAATAAAAAAAATAATAGTATTTTCATAACAAGATGAAAGTTGATTGTTGTTTGTGTAATATACAAAAATAAGCTAATAGATGTAACTCTATAAGGCTTTATAATCTTTAAGAGTTACATCAAAATTATATTAAATCAAAGCCAATATCTTTGCGGTAATACTTTTTATCAAAATTTACTGTATTGGCTGCTGCATTAGATTTTTGCAAGGCTTCTTGCAGCGTAGCTCCAAAAGCTGTTAAAGCTATAACTCTGCCACCACTGCTAACTACCTTGTTATCAAGTAGTTTTGTACCTGCATGAAAAGCAATAGCATCTTTTATTTCTTCTAAACCTATGATTACTTTGTCTTTCTCGAAGTCTTCGGGGTAGCCACCAGACACCAGCATTACAGTTGTTGCTGTTTGTGGGTTAATTTGCAATTCGCCAAAGGCTGCTAACTTTTGTTGGGCTGCTGCGTCTAATAAAGCTACTAAATCTGTTTCTATACGAGGCAATACTACTTCCGTTTCTGGGTCACCCATGCGTGCATTGTATTCAATCACATACGGTTCATCTCCAACTTTGATAAGTCCAAAAAATATAAAACCTTTATAGTCTATTTTTTCGGCTTGTAAACCTTGTAGGGTAGGGGTAATAATTTTGTCTTTTACTTTTTGCATAAAAGCCTCGTCTGCAAAAGGTACAGGCGAAACAGCTCCCATGCCTCCTGTATTCAGTCCTTTGTCGCCTTCGCCTACTCTTTTATAGTCTTTGGCAGAAGGTAATAATTTATATGAAATACCATCTGTCAATATAAATACAGAAAGTTCTATTCCCGATAAAAATTGTTCTATTACCACTCGGCTGCTTGCTTCACCAAATTTCCCTGCCAACATTTCTTGTAAGGTGGCTTGGGCGTGTTCGGTAGTTTCTGCAATGATTACACCTTTTCCTGCTGCCAAACCGTCTGCTTTTAGCACTACAGGCAAAGAATGTTGAGCTATATACGCCAAACCTTCTGCCAAAGTGCTTGGAGTAAAAGTGCGGTAAGTAGCCGTAGGAATATTGTATTTTAACATGAATTGTTTAGCAAAGTCTTTGCTACCTTCTAACATAGCACCAGCTTTTTTTGCACCAATCACTTTAATATGTTGTAGTTGAGGTTGGTCTGCAAAGTAATCAGCAATGCCCTCCACCAAAGGGGCTTCCGAACCTACGACCAACATATCTATTTTGTATTGGTAAGAAAAATCACCAACTTGCTTAAAATCCATGATATTCATGGCTACATTCGTGGCTATTTGTCCTGTACCTGCGTTGCCTGTAGCTACAAACAAACGAGTACACAAAGGACTTTTGGCTATTTTATAGGCAAATGCGTGTTCTCTACCTCCTGAACCTAATATTAAAATATTCATATTTTATGCTCTGTTTTTATTTGCGAAAATAGGAAATAAAATGAAAGGCAGGCTTAAAAAAACGAAATCTTTAGCTTTACTGCTCTGCTTGCCAAATCTCCCATGCCTTTTCTGCTTGTAGGTACAACATTTCTAAGCCATTTTGTACTTTTGCTCTTTTGTCATGGCATTTTTGCATGAATAAAGTCATTGCTGGGTTATAGACTAAATCAAATACGAAGTGATGTGGTGAGATGCAGTCATAATTAATTGGCGGACAGGTAGTTATTTCAGGGTACATACCCAAAGGTGTAGTATTAATAAGCAAACGGCAACTATCTTGGTAATCTATGAATTGTTCATAACTAATCGTAGTTTCTGTTAATTGGCGAGAAACGACAATAAAAGGGATTTCTAAGTCTTGTAATGCTACTTGCACCGCCTTAGACGCACCTCCACTGCCCAAAATAAGGGCATTCAGTCCGTTGTACTGTTCATTGGGGAAATCTTTGGCTAAAAAGTTTTTTAATGATTGTTGAAAACCCCAATAATCAGAGTTATATCCTCTTAATTTGTTGTTTGTCAATACTTTAATTACATTTACCGCACCTATTCGTTGAGCCTTTTCGTCCAAACTATCCAAAAAAGGTATCACACTTTGCTTATAAGGAATTGTAACATTTAAACCCTTCAAATTGGGTGTGTTAGCTACCAAACCTGAAAAATTTTGTAGGCTTGGCAATTCATATAATTCATAATGACAATGGCTAAGTTGTTCTTTTTCAAACTTTTCTGTAAAGTATTTTTTTGAAAAAGAATGAGAAAGAGGGTAGCCTATCAAACCGTATTGGGCAGAAATTGACATAAAACTATGGGTTTTGAGTAAACTCTGTAAGTGAATTTCAACTATAAATTAGGCATTTTTAGTTACCAACTTAGTAGTTTTGCTATTATTATTTGAAACTTCAATATTATGAAAAAAATCATTTATCTCTTCATCATAACTGCCTTTATCGGTGTGGCGTGTAGCAATGAAGAAGAGGAAACTTTTTATGTACCCAAACAGCGTGGCTATTTGCGAATCAATTTGCCCGAACCGAAATATGTACAAACCCCAGATTCATTGCCCTATTCTTTTGAATATTCTGCCCATGCAAAATTGTTGAATGATACTTCGGTGGTAACAGAAAGGTATTGGTTTGAGTTGTACTACCCGCAGTTTACGTCCAATATTGATATTTCTTATCGAAAAATTAACAATAATAAAAACTTTTTTCGGGATTATGTCAATGATTCGCATACTTTGGTAGGCAAACACCACTTCAAGGCTTCGGGAATTACAGAAACTACTTTTAAAACCGCCAAAGGCTATTCTGCTATTGTTTTTGAGCTACGCGGTGATGTTCCCTCACAGTTTCAGTTTTATGTAACAGACTCTACACAAAACTTTTTGAGAGCCTCTTTGTATTTTCCAACAAACCTACACAACGATTCATTAGCCCCTGTCATAGATTTTGTGAAGGAAGATATGCTGCACATGATACGGACTTTGGAGTGGAAAAAGAAGTAATTTCAAATTATTTAAAAGTGTTTAGCACTAACATTTCTTTGAGAAATGTTAGTGCTTCTATAATTAAATAATGTTATTCAGTTGTTCCTTGATTTTTTCTAATTCTTCTTTCATGCCCACTACCCAATGCTGAATAGCTGCATCATTTGCCTTAGAACCAATCGTATTGATTTCTCTACCAATCTCTTGAGCTATAAAATTAAGTTTTTTTCCATTGGAAATTGGCTCGTTTAAAACATCTATAAAATATTTTAAATGACTTTTGAGGCGTATTTTTTCCTCGTTAATATCCAACTTTTCAATGTAATAAATCAATTCTTGTTCAAAACGGTTGGCATCAAACTGCTCGTCTTGTTTCAACTCTGCGACTTGTTGGTGCATACGTTGGCGAATATGTTGTACTCTTTCTGGGTCTTGTTCCTCTATTTTTTGTAAATAATCATGTATTTTTTGAATACAGTCTATAAACATTTGGTACAATTCCTTGCCTTCTCTTACCCGAAATTCCTCGCATTGTTCCAATACTTTGTTTAGTTGTGTTTGTATTTCAGCCCATATTGTATCTTGTGCCACAGAAACAGGAGCAGGAATATAGGCTTGAGGCATCATCATTGCCAATCTTAGCAAGTCGTCTTGGGCTGCACCTACTAATTCTGCCGTAGCTTTCAAATCTTGGTAATACTGCACCACCAAAGGTCTATTGACAATTACCCTGTCTTCAGTATTTTTTTTATTAAAAAAATTTAAAAATAATGATATTTTTCCTCTTTCTAATATCTTTCCTATTAAATTCCTTATTTCAATTTCTTTTTCTGAAAAAACAGTTGGTAGTTTTATAAAAACGTCTAAATGTTTGGCATTAAGGCTTTTTAGTTCTATTTGTAACGAATACTCTTCGTTGTCTATGACTACCGCACCAAACCCTGTCATTGATTTTACCATGATAATTATATTTTATTGTTGATGATACGTTTTAAAAATACTATCTACTTTCATTTGCAAAACGCCAAAAATAGCTTCTTTAAAAATTTTAGAAGACATTTTGGATACGCCCTTCGTTCTGTCTGTAAAAATAATAGGTACTTCTACGACCTTGAAACCATATTTCCAAGCCAAGAATTTCATTTCTATTTGAAAGGCATAGCCCACAAATTTTATTTTATCTAAGTCTATGGTTTCCAATACTTTACGTCTATAGCACTTAAAACCTGCTGTAGTATCCATGATACGCATACCTGTAATAAAACGTACATATTTACTTGCAAAATAGGACATTAACACTCTTTTCATAGGCCAATTTACCACATTTACGCCCTGAATATACCGAGAACCAATAGCTACATCATTGCCTTGTATGGCACACGCCTCATATAGTCTTACTAAATCTTCGGGGTTATGCGAAAAATCTGCGTCCATTTCAAAAATGTATTCATAACCTTTCGCCAAAGCTATTTTAAAGCCATGAATGTAGGCTGTTCCCAAACCTAATTTCCCTTTACGTTCTGATAGATGAATTCTATGTGGAAATTCTATTTGTAACTCCTTGACTTTCAGTGCTGTACCGTCAGGTGAGCCGTCATCTACAATCAACATATCAAATGTTTTTCGCAAAGACATTACAGCCCTAATAATAGCTTCTATATTTTCTATTTCGTTGTAGGTAGGTATGATAACAATGCTATCACTCACAATAATTAAATTTTAAATGTTAAAATAATTACAATAGCATTTTTTGATGAAATGGTATTGCTGGAAAATCTTAAAGAAGTATTGACAAGTACCCGATTAATTAATAAAAAATGGGGCAAAAGATGTAATACTTACAAAATTAAAACAATTTTTTTGAGAATAGTGGGCGTAAGGGGAAATTCTTGTGTTATTTTTCCTTAAAGAGCAGTACGTAGCATTGTAATTACTTCATTATCAATACAAAAACCAAAAATTAGCATATCATCTATTTGATTACCGCCATTTATCCATGTATCCATTACTTTTTCTAATTGTTGGCTTTGTGTGTCCATTGTTTGTGTATGCAGCTCAAATAATAACTCTCTAAATCTTTTAGGGCTAAATTTTCTATCTTTTTCACCGCCAAATTGGTCTTGATAACCATCTGAAAACAAATAACAAGTGGTACTATAAATTGTATTTTTTTCACCTAATAAAATAGTAGATTTTATAAAATCACGTCCTTCGTCTAATTGCACACCACCTACAGGTAGTATATCACCTCGTATAATACTTACTTCGGTAGGTATTTCTTGGGCGTTGGGTAGGTGTTGAACGAAGTATAAGGGATTTTTAGCAGCCGAAAATTCTAATAGCAAGTTTTCATAGTCTATTACTGCCACAGCTACGTCCATTCCATCTCTATTAGCTGTTTTGTCTTGTCGCAATACTGTTTTTACTCCAATATGTAATTTATTCAAGATTTCTTCTGGGCTATATACTTGATGAATATTGATAATATCGTGTAATTGCTCAAAACCTATCATACTCATAAATGCACCCGGTACGCCATGCCCAGTACAGTCTGCCACTACCAAAATCACTTTGTTTTGGCATTTGGAAAGCCAATAAAAATCGCCAGATACAATATCTTTCGGTCTAAAAAAGATAAAATGTTTGGGTAGAAGTTGGCTAATATACTCTTTTTCAGGTAATAAAATATTTTGAATACGTTGGGCGTAGTTTAAACTTGACTTGAGGTTATTGATGGCATTTTGAGCTATTTCTTTTTGCTTATGAATTTCCTCTGTCTGTTTAATAATTTGTAACTGTTGTTGTGCGAATTGTAGATTTTTTTGAGTTATCTCTTGTAAAAATTTGTGTCTTTGTAAGGCGGTATTGATACGTACTGTTAAAATAACCTCTCGTATCGGCTTGACGATATAATCTAAAGCTCCTGCATTGAGATAATAAGATAGTAATGTATCATCAAGATAAATTTCTCTATCTACTAACACTATTATATCTATATGTTTATAGGAATTTGTGTTTTTAAGCAACATAATCACTTCTGTAGGAATGGTGCTAAGGTACGGCACATCTACTAAAGCTATGGCTGTTTCTGTAAGGTCTTCGGGTTCTTGTAATAGGTCTTCTCCGTTCAATGCAAAAAAATCATAACCTTCTCTTTCTAATAGATAAGATAACTGCTGTATTAGCTGAGGATTCTGACTAATAATAGTAACTTTTTGCATCAGATTTTTAAATAATAAATTTAAAATACAAATAATTTTAGTTTAAATTAAAAATGTAGTAAAATTTACTTTACTACATTGTCTTATTTAAAGCAATAACAATAAATATGCCTCAATGCACAAATATTGCAAGCATTATTTTTTTACTTCTATTGTTTGTTGGCTGCGAGCTGCCACATTGAACCAACCTAAAACTTGGGTTTTAGAGTTAGCATTTTTATTGAAAATATTTGTACCAACATTCACAGGTGGTGTTGCAAATAAACCGCCATTTTGTTGTTGTTGCCGTACTTTTTGCAAAAAAGTGAAAGTATCTTCTGTTATAGAGTGAATTTCTACTCTTACTTTATCTCCAATTTTGTAAGGCTCGTCAGCTCTTGTAACCTGATTGCGAATAGGTAGAATAAACGAAGTGCCGTCTGTACCGCCACCTTTATTGAAAGAGGCATCATAAGCCAAGTTTAATTCATTGGGTTTGTTAAATAATGTATCATTTCTAAACGTTTTAATACGGTAACAGTCGCCAGTTCCTACAAAGTCTTTAGCAAATAATGATACATAGTATCCTTCTTTTGAAAAAGTACCTCTTTCGCCAGCCTTTTTAAATTCTACAGAGAGAGAATCAATAGGAGGGACTCTATTTACTTTAGAGGCAGCTGTAAATTCTTCACCCTTATAACGAATCGTCAGTGTGTAAGATGTACCTATTGCACCTAAATTGTCATTATTTGTTGGACGCCAAATGTAATTTCCGTCTTTTTTTTCATCTACAAATGTGAAAATTTGATTAGCACTATTGCTAATCACTACGGTTGCTCCTAAGGCAGATGGTGGAGTTTCTCTGTCCAAAAAGCCAATAGTTTCTGTTAAACGAATAGTTTGAGGTTGTGCTTCGTTGGTAACAAAAGCATCAACAATCAAAACAGGCGTAGCGTTGTTGTCTAAGTCTGGATAGACAACTGTTTCGCAGGCTGTAAGTCCTGCAAAAGCAAGCAAAGGAAGTAATTTTTTCATGTAGTTAGTAATCTGTAATGCACCGTAAAAATATAAATTAATAAACACAAAAACGAATTTGATTGTTTATTAAGTTCTGTAAATGCTTTTTAAGAGAAAAACTACATAGTGGTATTTATTTGTAAAAGATTGATTATTAGATGTTTATATTTAATATTAATTGCTTAAAGAGTTTTTCTTTTATAGCTCTCCTAAAATTATTTTAAAAAATCAGTGAAAAATTTGGTAGTCTAAAAAACACCTTTTAAGTTTGCAGTGTCAATTCATCATTTACAAGTCTGCATACAAGTATTCTATGCAATCCTGTAATTGGTTTATAGAGAAAGAGGGAGAGAAAAGGCTCAATGAACTCTTAGCAACCTACGCACATCGCAAGGTGCTAAATCCTTACCTAAAAAATTGTTAGGAAATATAAATCTAAGTACGGTTATGAAAATCACAATCAAAAATTCGTCTACCCAACTAACTAACCAAGTTAGTTTCATTTCTCCACAATCTTCACAACTCTTTGTTGTGGCTACTATTCCTACCAACAACTCTATGTATTGTTGTTGTTGCTGCTGTTAATTCCCCTTTTTTCATTTTATCGTTAGTGCTTTTCACATAAGCAAAGAGTAGTATTACATATTCGTAGTCTATTACTTATGCTTGCTGTTAAGTTACTACAATACAATGTAGTTGCTCGCAAACCTACCTGCTTGCCTACTTTGTAGTCATGTCCTCGTTTACTCACTAAACTCTCTTTTGCTGTTTAGGTATCTCTTTGTGTTTTGTTGTCTAAAAAAACAGCAATGCTTTGCTATAACTTGTCAAATTTTTATCATTTTTTGATATAAAAATTACATATATACATTTTATTATGAATACACAAAAATTAGAGCAACTCCTCAATGGCAAATCCTTAGAAGATAGCCTTCTTGTCTTAGCACAACAGACCGAAGGCAAGATAGTTTTTTCTACAAGTTTTGGTATAGAAGACCAAGTAATCACCCATGCTATAGCTACACAACAACTCAAAAACATAGAGATTTTTACCTTAGATACAGGCAGACTATTCAATGAAACTTATTCAGTTTGGTCGAGAACTAATGAGAACTATGGTATAAAGATTAAGCCTTATTATCCTGAAAATCAAAATCTTGAAAACTTTATAGGTGAAAATGGTATCAATGCTTTTTACCGTTCTGTAGAACTACGCAAACAATGTTGTTTCATCAGAAAAGTAGAACCCCTACAAAGAGCTTTAGCTGGTGCTACAATCTGGATAACAGGTTTGCGTGCCGAACAGTCTGCCAATCGTAACAACTTGGCGTTAGTAGAATGGGACGAAGGTTATCAAGTCTTTAAATTCAATCCTTTATTACATTGGACAGCCGAAGAAGTGAAAAATTATGTCAAAAAAAATAATATACCTTACAATATCTTACATGACAAAGGTTTTGTAAGTATTGGCTGCCAACCTTGCACAAGGGCTATTCGGGAAGGCGAAGATTTCAGGGCAGGCAGGTGGTGGTGGGAAGACAATAGTAAAAAAGAGTGCGGATTGCATAGATAAACAAAATGTAGCATAGGCTTTAGCCTGTGAATATAAAAAACTAAAAATAGACAAAAATGGCAAATTCAACACATTATTTAGAGCAATTAGAGGACGAAGCAATTTATATTTTGCGTGAAACAGCAGCACAGTTTGAAAGACCCGCCTTGCTGTTTTCGGGTGGCAAAGATTCGATAGTCCTCATTCATTTGGCATTAAAAGCCTTTCGCCCTGCCAAATTTCCGTTTCCGTTGGTACACATAGACACAGGGCATAATTTTCCCGAAGCTATAGAGTTTAGGGACAAGTTAGTAGCTCAAATCGGAGAGAAATTAATTGTAGGTTCGGTGGAAGAAAGTATTAAAAAATACAATTTGAAAGAAACACAAGGACGTTTTCCTTCAAGAAATGCTTTACAAACCTATACTTTATTAGACACAATCCAAGAGTTTCAGTTTGATGCGTGTATAGGTGGAGCAAGGCGTGATGAAGAAAAAGCAAGGGCAAAAGAAAGGATTTTTTCGGTACGTGATGACTTTGGACAGTGGGAGCCGAAACTACAACGCCCCGAATTGTGGAATATCTTAAACGGTAAAATTCACAAAGGACACAATGTAAGGGTGTTTCCTATCAGTAATTGGACGGAGTTAGATGTTTGGAATTATATACAAAAACATGAAATAGAGCTGCCAAAATTGTACTTTTCTCACGAAAGAGAATGTATTATTTTTCAGGACAAACTCGTAGCTACTTCGGAGTTCATTCAACCACTGCCAACAGATACTGTAGTAAACGCAAAAGTACGGTACAGAACAGTTGGCGATATGACTTGTACGGCTGCCGTTCCTTCGGAGGCAAGCACCTTGCCAGAGATTATTCAGGAAATTATTGCCACCAGCATCAGCGAAAGAGGACAAACTCGCCTCGACGACCAACTTTCGGAAGCAGCAATGGAAGACCGAAAAAAACAAGGGTATTTTTAAAAATGTAGCATAGGCTTCAGCCTGTGTCTAAATAAAATACTTGATTATCAAACTATTAAAAATAATTCTGTAGCTATGGACTTTTATCTGTAGTATAACTAAAGAGTACGTTAGCTACAGGCTTTAAACTCTGAAAACTCATGAAAACACTTAAATTCATAACAGCAGGTAATGTAGATGATGGCAAAAGCACTTTAATAGGCAGACTTTTGTACGACTCGAACAGTATTCATACAGACCAATTAGGCATTTTGCAGCAGCAAACTAAAGCCTCTCAAAATGGCGAAATTGATCTTTCTTTAATCACAGACGGTTTGCGTGCTGAACGTGAACAAGGCATTACGATTGATGTGGCATATAAATATTTCTCGACGGCTCATAGAAAATTTATCATTGCAGATGCCCCAGGACATGAGCAGTACACTCGCAACATGATTACAGGGGCTTCTAATGCCGACCTCATTATTTTGTTGATTGATGCCCGCAAAGGTGTAACTGAACAGACGAAACGACACGCAAGTATTGGTTCGTTGATAGGCATAAAAAAGGCGGTGGTAGCTATTAACAAAATGGATTTGGTGAATTATTCCGAGGCTGTTTATGAAACAATCAAGGCGGATTTTGAGGAAAAACGCAAAGAGTTGAATTATGATGAAGTGGTTTATATTCCTGTTAGTGCTTTAACAGGTGATAATATTGTCCAAAAATCTGAAAATACAACATGGTATAAAGGCAATGCTTTACTACCTTATTTGGAAACGGTGGAAATCCCAACAGCAACCACACAACAATCTCGTTTTCAGGTGCAATGGGTGATACGTCCTAAAGATGACCAATACCATGACTACAGAGGCTATGCTGGTTTAGTGCTAAGTGGTACATATAACATAGGCGATAAAGTTAAAATTTTACCCGCAGGTTTTGAAACGGAAATAGTCAAAATAGAAAGGCATCAAAACAGCGTGGCAAAAGGGCAGGCAGGCGAAAATATTGTGATTCATCTCAAAGATAATATTGATATAAGTAGAGGAGATAGTATAGTGAAAATCAATGAATTACCACAAGAAAATAACCAATTGAAAACGTGGTTATGTTGGTTTGACAACACACCATTGAACCTCTCAAAAACGTATCTGTTGCAACATAGGTTTAAGACAGTACGAGTGAAAATTCAGGCTATTGAACAAAAATGGAATATCAATGAATGGAAGTTTAGTACAACTGATGAAATAAAATTAAATGATATAGCACAAGTAAGTATTAAAACCAACCAAAACTTATTCTTTGATGCCTTCGGTGAAATTCCGCAAAATGGTAGTGCTATTTTGATTGATGAAACAAGTTTTAATACGGTAGGGGCTTGTATGCTATTGTAAAACTTTACATCAAATCCTAAGGGTTTTCAAAACCCTTAGGATTTAAGAAAAATTTAAACTAAATAATTAAAAAACTAATGAAAACATATACACATAAAGTCATATTAGCAGGTGCGGGTTGTGGCGACCCCGAACTGATTACAGTTAAAGCCCTCAAATACATTCAAAAAGCTGATGTTATTTTGACAGATAGGTTGGTATCGCCTGAATTGATTACTGAAAATGCACGACCAGATGCCATTATTCATTATGTAGGCAAACAATGTTCTAAAGGCAAAAAAACGCCACAAACAGCAATTAATGATTTACTCATTGAGTATGCCCAACAATACAAATTAGTAGTAAGACTAAAAGGCGGAGATGCTTCTTTGTTTTCTAATATTTTAGACGAATTAGAAATCTTGAAAGAACACAATATTGCTTACGAAATTGTACCGGGTATTTCGGCTGCTTTGGGTGCTGCAGCTTATGCAGCTATTCCGCTAACAGCCCGCCGACATTCCAGAGGAGTTCGTTTCTTGACTTTGTTTGATTTGCCTTCGGTTACAAAAGAACAGTGGGCAGATTGGTCAACAACAGATGACACTTTGGTATTCTATATGAGTGGGCAAAAATTAGACAATTTGGCTCAAGAGTTTTTGGCAAATGGTATTGATACTCAAAAAGGTATGGCTATCATTCAACAAGCTACCACGCCTGAACAAAGGACTACGGTCTATTCTTTTCAAGATTTAAAACACACACAACTACCTGATTTTGAGTATGTTCCTACACTCATTATTGTAGGAAAAGTAGTTGAGTTACATAGTCAGTTTGCGTGGTTCAAAGAACGTAAAGAAATGCAATCTTACTTTGATAGCCACCCTACAACGCCTTACATCATGGCGGAAAGTTTAAGGCTTTTTGCCTAACATACTGTAGAACGGACTTTAGTCCGTTCATTAAAGTAAAAAAACGGACTAAAGTCCGTTCTACAGGAAAATTATAATATAACAAAATTTATGATTACTGAAAATAAATTGACTTCTTTCAAAAGCCTTGTTCAGCAGTCTTCCAGAGAAGAATTGATATGGCTCAACGGTTACTTGGCAGGTTTGCTGGAGCAGCCTCAACTACAAACTAATCCTTCTGTTTTTGTAGATGCCCCTGTGGTACTACCAAAACCCACGATTGTTTACGGAACAGAAACAGGAAATAGTAAAAAAATTGCTACACAACTGCAAGCTGCCCTTAAAAAAGTGAAAATTTCCGCCAAACTTTTTGATGCTTCGCAATATCCTGTGGACAAGATAGAACAAGAGGAGTTTTTGGTAGTCGTAATGAGTACACAAGGCGAAGGTGAGCCGCCACAAAGTGCTGCAAAATTTTTTCAGGCTTTGTTAGATAGAAATTTTCAACTACAAAACACACAATTTTCTGTTTTTGGATTAGGAGATACAGCCTACCCTCTATTTTGCCAAGCAGCTACTGATGTGGACAAGCAATTAGAAAAATTAGGGGCTAAACGTGCTTATCCTTTGCAAAAAGCCGATACAGATTATACGGCTTTGAGCCAAACATGGATTGAGGAAATTGTAAAACTTCTTACTACTCAAAATATTGGTAGTCAATTAGTTGTAAAGCAAGAAAAACAAAATGGTTTAGCTACAGCCCACAAACAAAACTACATTGGGCAGATTAAACACAAAGTAATTTTGAATGATAGAGGTTCAAACAAACAAACATATCACATAGAAATAGAAAGCAATGAAAAAGTAGTGTATGCTTGTGGAGATGCGTTGGGTGTTTATCCCAAAAATGACGAGGAAACTGTAAAAAAAATTGCAACTTTTTTGGGAGAAAATCTTGATAAAGCAATAATTACTAACGGACAAAGTAGAAAATTATCCGAAGTGTTGGCAGAGAAAAGTGTAAGAAATTTGGGTAAAAAAACTATTGAAAAGCTCAATACATTTTTACAAACCACTATTCAAGGTGAAAAAATAGATTTGCTTGATGTATTGCCAAGCATACAAAAGCCTGATAAGCTGAATAGTACAGATTTTTTAGAAATTTTTAGCACGATTACGCCACGTTTGTATTCTATTGCATCTTCGCCTGAAGCACACGAAAATGAAGTACACTTAACTGTTGGCTTGCATAAGTTCAGGACAAATGAGCAAGAAAAAATAGGTTTGTGTTCAGACTTTCTGGCTAATTATCCTAAAAATACAAAATTAGAATTTTACATACATAAAAATAATAATTTCCGTTTGCCTGCCGAAGACAAGGACGTGATTATGATTGGAGCAGGAACAGGTGTTGCACCGTTTAGGGGCTTTTTGTTCCAAAGAGATGCGGAAAATGCTTCTGGGAGAAATTGGTTAGTCTTTGGAGAACAATATTTTGCTTTAGATTTTTATTACCAAATTGAAATTCAGGAGTTCTTGGCAAAAGGCGTATTAACCAAACTTTCAACGGCTTTTTCAAGAGATACCAAACAGAAAGTTTATGTGCAGCACCGCCTCAAAGAAGAAGCTACAACCTTGTACGAGTGGTTGCAAAATGGTGCGTATGTATATGTCTGCGGGCAGAAAAACCCAATGAGTATAGATGTCGAGAATACATTGGTAGAAATTATTGCCGAAAAAGGGAAAGTTTCAACCGAAAAAGCCCAAGAGATTTTGGCACAGTGGGAAAGTGAGGGCAGATATTTGAAAGATGTTTATTAAAAAGTACAATTTTAAATTTTCTAATTTATCTGTAAAATCTATAATTTTTGAACACTTTATAGGTTTAAACCTAACAAAATCATGAGCAAATTATCACCCATAGAAGATATAAAAACCAGTAGTGACGGTTTACGTGGCACTCTCAAAGAAAGTCTAACTGACAACTTTACAGGGGCAATTCGCCAAAAAGACGAGGCTCTTATCAAATTTCATGGAATGTACCAACAAGACGATAGGGACAGGCGTGAAGAAAGAGCCGAGAAGAAGTTAGAAAGATTGTACTCTTTCATGATACGGTTGCGAATACCTGCGGGAGTTATCACTGCCCAGCAGTGGAAAGCCGTACACGAAATTTCTGAACAATACGGCACAGGTACTATCAAAATTACCACACGCCAGACGGTACAATTACATGGTATTTTAAAGCATCAACTGCGTCCAACATTGCAAGATTTTGCGATAGCTAAATTAGATGCGATTGCAGCTTGCGGAGATGTAAACCGCAATGTAGTGTGTAGTTCGCACCCGCAAGTGTCGCCTTTGTATGCCGAAATTTATGAGTATGCCGATAAAATTTCCACACTGTTACTGCCAAAAACACAGTCTTACTATGAAATTTGGGTAGATGGAGAGAAAATTTATGAAAGGGAAAGTGAAATTGACCCTTTGTACCAAGACCGTTATTTGCCCCGAAAATTCAAGATTGCTATTGCTATTCCGCCTTCTAATGATGTAGATGTGTTTGCTAATGATATTGGATTAATAGCAATTATTAAAAATAATAAATTGCAAGGTTTTAATATAGCTGTTGGCGGTGGACTTTCTACTACACATGGTAATCCAGCAACTTATTCACGTTTGGCAAGTATTATTGGCTTTACAGACAGCGAAGAAAAGACACTTAAAGCCGTTTATGAAATTTTGACTATTCAAAGAGATTACGGCAACCGCAGCGACAGAAAATTGGCTCGTTTGAAGTACACCATAGACAATATGGGCTTAGAAAATTTCAAAACAGAGTTAGAAAAACGGATAGGATTTAGTTTGCAGCCTGCCCAACCGTACCGTTTTACGGAGAGAAATGACCGTTATGGCTGGTTGCAAAATCACGAAAATTTGTGGTTTTATACCTTGTTTGTTGAGCATGGCGTAGTAAAACCTTACCAAAAACAATTTTTGTATGAAGTTGCTAATTTGGGTATTGCAGATGTACGTTTTACTTGTAATCAAAATTTATTATTAGGAAATATACAAGAAAAAGACAAGCAGCAAATTATTAATTTATTGGAAAAATACCAAATAGAACAGCAAGATAGTGCTTTGCGGAAAAGTTCTATGGCGTGTGTGGCTTTGCCTACTTGTCCCTTAGCTTTAGCCGAAGCCCAACGGTATTTACCTGAATTGGTAACTAAAATTGAGCCTTTGACTGCCAAATATGGCTTAGCCCAAGACGATATTATTATTCGTATGACAGGTTGCCCAAATGGTTGTGGCAGACCTTACGTTGCAGAAATAGGCTTTGTAGGCACAGCCCCTAATGAGTACAATTTAATGTTAGGCGGAGATAGGTTAGGTACAAGACTGAACCGCATCTACAAAAAGCAACTCAAAGAAGCCGAAATTTTAGCAGAATTAGACGCACTTTTTGCCCGATACGTGGCGGAAAGACTTGTTAATGAAACCTTTGGAGATTTTACGGATAGGGTGTTGAGTTTTCTATAAATTAAAAACCTCAACCACTTTCTAATGCAGTTGCCTCTCCATTTAGAGAGGGGAGGTTTATATCAATTTTAACCCTTTAAATTATCTGTTCTTATGAATAAGTTTATCATAAAAATTTACTTCTTAGCTCTCTTAATGTTAGGAAATCTTGTGGTCAAAGCCCAAAATAATTTGATTTTAATTGCTGGAAAAATTACTGATAACACGACCAAAGAAGCCTTAGTAGGAGCTACAATCCAAGTAAAAGGCACTTTGACAGGCACAAATACAGACGAAAAAGGCGAATTTGCCTTAAAAACAGCCCAAAAATTTCCCTTTACATTAATCATTTCGTACATAGGCTACAAAAATACGGAGATTGAGGTCACAGATTTTTCAACACCCCTCACGATTGAGTTGGCTACCGAAGCCGTTTTGAACGAAGTGATTGTAGTGGCAGCTTCACGCACAGAAGAACGAATTTTGCAGTCTCCTGTGGCTATTGAGAAGTTAGATATTCGGGCTATTCAAGCCTCACCTGCATCAAGTTTTTATGATGCCTTAGATAATCTCAAAGGAATACAATTAACTACATCGAGTATTACTTTTAAAGTACCAAATTCAAGAGGTTTTAATATTCCTAACAACTTTCGTTTTATGCAGTTGGTTGATGGGGTAGATGTGCAAGCTGCCACGCTGGGTGTGCCTTTGGGCAATGCTATTGGTGCTACTGAATTGGATATTTTAAGTGTAGAAGTTACGCCGGGGGCAGCTTCGGCTTTGTATGGCATGAATGCTATCAACGGTTTGGCAAGTTTACAAACTAAAAACCCTTTTACACATCAAGGTTTAAGTATTTATCAAAAAACAGGCGTTAATCATATAGACGGCACAGACCACCAACCCGCCGTATTGACCGAAACAGCATTGCGGTATGCCAAAGCCTTTAACAATAAGTGGGCTTTTAAGTTCAATGCGTCTTATTTGCAAGGGACAGATTGGATTTCAAATACACTGACAGACCAAAATCCAAATACCTTGAATATGGCAAATCCTAAATTTAATGAATTGAGTAATAATAATCCAGCAGCAGATTTGTGGAATAGGTATGGAGATGAACGTAATAATCGTACAACTGTTACGATTAACTATCAAGGAAAAAATCAAACTTTTAATGTAGCTCGTACAGGATATTTAGAAAAAGATTTAGCCCCTTCTGATGTCCGCAATGCAAAAATAGATGGTAGTTTGCATTATCGTATCAATGAAAAATTAGAATTGTCGTATAGTTATCGTTTTGGTTTATTAGATGGTATTTTTCAAAGAGGTAACAAAATTTGTTTAGATGGTGTAACTGTACAAAATCACAAAGTAGAGCTTAAACATACTGATTTCTTTTTGCGTGCTTACACTTCTATTGAGAATACGGGAAATTCTTACAACCTAAAACCTTTGGCAGATAATTTAGACTTAAATAACGGCTCAAATAGTGCTTGGGGTGCAAAATTTAGAAATGCTTTACAAAATGCTGTTAATCAAGGTACTAATTTAGAGGAGGCTTTCCGTTTAGCACGTATAGAAGCTGATAAAGGCAGGGTAGAGGCAGGTACGCCAGAGTTTGAAAGATTAAGAAAGACAATTATTGGCATTAATAATTGGGATATTGCTGCCAATGTGCCTAATGCACCTGTAACAGGAGGTGCTTGGTTAAAACAAACTTCTAATTTGTACCATGTAGAAGGGCAATGGGATTTATCTAAAAAAATAAAAATATTTAACCTATTGATTGGTGCAGATTATCGTTTGTATGAAGTAATACCAGACGGCAATAATTTTGTAGATTTTTCAAGACCTTTGGCAGATAGAACTTCACCACTTAGTAATGGAGGATTTGGTAACAACCAATACTATGAAAAATATGGTGCTTTTGTGCAATTAACAAAAAGATTATTCAATGAAAAAATAAAAATTAATGCCTCTTTGCGTGTGGACAATAACCCAGAGTTTACTCCAAAAATTAACCCAAGAGTTGCAGTGGTTTATTCGCCTAATCCAGACCATAATTTTAGAGTTTCTTTCCAAAATGGCTGGCGTTTCCCTGCCTTATTCGAAGCATTATCTTTTGTCAATAATGGCAATGTAAGGCGTGTAGGTGGTTTAGCAAGAGTAAATGAAGGAATTGGTTTCTTGGAAAATTCATATACCTTAAATTCTGTTGATGCGTTTAATGCTGCTGTCAATACGGCTATTAACAGTGGTATAAGTGCCACACAAGCAATACTCAATCATCGGGATAAGTTGGTAGTAGCTAACTTGCCTGCACTGCGTCCTGAAAATATCAACTCGTTTGAGGTAGGCTATAAGAGTCTATTTGCCAACAATATGATTTCTATTGATGCGGAGGCGTACTTGAATATTTATGACGGGTTTTTGGGGCAAGTAGAGGTGGCTGTGCCTCAAAGTGGCAAAGTGGGAACAGATGCTGCCGTATTGGATATGCGTACAAGAGCTAAGCAAGACCGTTATCGGGTATTTACGAATAGCACCAAACAAAACATTAGTTATGGGGCTACGATAGGGGCAAGCTACAATTTTCATGAAAAATATACAGTGTCTGCCAATATTAACTACAACGATATTCAACAGGTAGATAGAACAGATATTTTCATTACAGCATTCAATACGCCGCGTTGGGTTACTAATATTACTTTTGGTAATCGTCAAATAGTGAAAAACTTAGGTTTTAATATTGTTGGAAAATGGCAAGATGCTTTTTATTGGGAAAGTCCTTTGGCAAATGGTAATGTACCTGCATTTTTCACCTTAGATGCACAAGTGAGTTGGAGATTACCAGCCCTGAAAACCGTTGCAAAAATTGGTGGGACAAACTTACTTAATAATCGTTACATTCAGTATGCAGCAGGTTCTACGATTGGAGGTTTCTATTATGTGGCTTTAACTTTTGATACTGGGTTTTTAAAGTAAATTACATAGACTAAATTCTATGCTACATAAATTAATACTATTTATTTATTTTTCACATTTAAACAAAATAAAACTATGTCTTTAAGATTAGGCGACATTGCACCAGATTTTACTGCACAAACTACAGCAGGCGAAATCAATTTTCATGAATGGTTGGGCAACAGTTGGGGCGTATTGTTTTCGCACCCTGCGGACTTTACGCCTGTGTGTACCACAGAATTGGGTTCGGTAGCTAAATATCGGGCGGAATTTGCCAAACGAAATGTCAAAACCATTGCAATTAGTGTGGATACAGTGGAGTCGCACTACAAGTGGATACCCGACATTAATGAAACGCAAAATACGGTAGTGGATTATCCAATTATTGCAGACCCCGATAAAAAAGTGGCTAATCTGTACGATATGATACACCCCAACGCCTTAGACAATTTGACGGTGAGGTCTGTGTTTATCATTGGTGCAGACAAAAAAATTAAGCTGACCATGACCTATCCTGCCTCTACGGGAAGAAATTTTGAGGAAATTTTGCGTGTTATCGACTCTTTGCAGCTTACCGCCCAATACAGTGTAGCTACTCCTGCGAATTGGAAAGATGGAGAAGACGTAATTGTTACAACGGCAATTAAGACAGAGGATATTCCTGCGAAATTCCCGAAAGGTCATCAAATTATTAAGCCGTATTTGAGGACTACACCACAACCGAATAAGTAAGTAACCACAAAACAAAAATTGTAGCATAGGCTTTAGCCTGTGATACTCCACAGGCTAAAACCTATGCTACAAAGTCTATATTGTAATTTATATTTTAACTTTAAAAATTATGACAAATACTTTATTTCCTATTTTTTTAAAAACAGAAAAGTTTAATTTTCTTATTATTGGTGGTGGCAAAATAGGATTAGAAAAGACGAATACTTTATTGAAACAAAATCAAGCAATTAGTTTAAAGATTATAGCTAAAGAAATATGCCAAGAATTAAAACAAGTATTGGCAAAGCACCCACATATTGTTTGGGAAGAAAGAGCCTTTGAAGATAGGGATTTGCAAGACATACAGTTTGTAGTGATAGCTACTGATAATACCGTATTGAACAAGGAGATTAAGCAAAAAGCCAATGCAGCAAGTATTTTAGTTAATGCAGCAGACCAACCCGACCTTTGTGATTTTTATTTGGGTTCTATAGTTAATAAAGGAAATTTAAAAATAGCTATTTCTACTAATGGAAAATCTCCTATTTTGGCTCGTCGCCTTAGAGAACATTTGGAGGAGGCTATTCCCGATTCTATTACTGAAAGTATAGAACATTTGAATACTTTTAGGAACAAACATAGAGGCGAAATTGAGAAAAAATTAACAGTTTTGAACCAAGTAACTTCTGTACTTACACAAAATAACCAGCAAGAAACTAAAAGATATAGACAATTAGCCTTTCAATTAACGGCTTTATTTCTGGCGGTTTTTATTGGTTATGGTTTTTCTACTATCTTGTCTTTCAATGAATTACAAGGATTAGTTACAAAAATACCTAATGAATTTTATGGAATGTTATTAGTAGGTTTTTTTGCTCAATTAGTTGATGGGGCAGTGGGTTTGGGCTATGGACTTACTTGTGCTACAAGTATGATGATGTTGGGCATTAAACTGCCTGCTATTAGTGGGAGTATTCATACGGCTGAAATGTTTTCGAGTGGCATTACAGGTTATTCGCACTATAAATTTGGTAATGTTAATAAAAAATTACTATTTTGGTTAGCTGGTTCAGGTGTTTTAGGTGCAATTTTAGGGGCTTTATTATTGTCGTATCTGGGTAGTCAATTTGAAACATTGACCTACAGTATTTTAGCTATTTACTCTATGTTGTTGGGGGGGAGGTTAGTATTAATTGCATTTCGCAAAAAAATAGTACGTAAAAAAGTTAAGAATATAGGAGGTTTAGGATTTATCGGAGGGTTTTTAGATGCGTTTAGTGGTGGTGGTTGGGGTCCTATTGTTACTTCTACCTTATTATCTAATGGTAGAAGGTCTAAGTTTGTAGTTGGTACGGTAAGTTTATCCGAATTTTTTGTTACGTTAGCTTCTTCGGTAGTCTTTTTTTCGGTGTTGGGTGTGAGTCATTGGTACGTTATTTTGGGCTTAATTGTGGGAGGAGCTATAGCTGCCCCTTTAGCTGCGAGGCTGGCGGGTAAATTACCTCAAAAAACAGCCTTGATTTTAGTAGCTATCTTGGTCATTACCTTTAGTATAAGAATGTTGATGAAGGTCTTGTAGCTATAAAAAAACTACTTCTTAAAAAGGGTTGATGCTATTTCATACTTTCCAAGTCTAACAGACTTGGAAAGTATTTTTTAGTTTTGTGTATCACTAATTTATACCAATTATAAATAAAATGCAGTCCAAAGATGTCATCTTTTACGAGTCTGAAACCTTGCAAGTCTGCTGTTTTTACAAAAGATGACATCTTTACGCATTAAACTATCTACTAAGTATAATTGGCATTACATAATAAAAATTCTTTTTTTACTAAAAAAACAACTATTCTTGAATTATTTTTAAAGTGTGGGAGAAATGTAACTGTAAATATAGAGATTTGCAGTATAAAAGTGCGGAGAGGATGGCTTAAGCCTAACTATCTGCACAAAGGGGAATAACATAGACAATTAAGAAATTATCATATTTTATCTAAAAAATTCAATACAATCCCCATGATGGTTTTGTATATAATATTCAAATATATTGCTATATTTCTTTTTATCTTCTTTAATAAAAGTGATTGCAAGTTCCAGATTATCAAAAATCTTATAATAGTCATCACCCATATTTGAATAACGACTATTATCATTATTAACAACAATACCTGTACCTGATTCTGAACGAATAACAGAAAATTTACCTTCTTCTATCTTTAAGTTCATAATAGTTTATTCAAAAGTTACTGTTTTAAAATCTATGTTATTCCAAGCCCCCATTGTCCATAGAGTTAGTGCAAGATACTCTACGGACAAGTGGGTGTTGCACTATTCGCAAATCTAAAGATTTGCGAATATATTTTGTTCTTTTACCTTTCTTTTCTTGTTATACCTATTTTCAAGCCTTACACTATCTCTGTTTTCTCCGCAACTTACTACTTTTTGCTTAATAAATAGTAATAAAAAACTGAAAATCAAAGGGTTGTAAGATGTTTTTAACTTTTTCTAAAAAAGCACTGTCATTGAGATAAAAGTTTAGAAAATTATCCGTTCTTTCTTGTAAACCACCATTTGGGCAAAGTTTATCTTGAATTGCCAACACTTGTTTAATACTTGTTTCGTGTTTTTGTTCTTGTGCTTTTTGTAGTCGTTTTTCCAACTGTTCTATAATATTTTCTACTTCTTTAATACGTGCTTGCGTATAGCCTTGTAAAGAAGTATCTACGGAAGTCAATTTTTGAACAATTCCTTGAAAGTTTAACTGAAAAATTTGTTTTTCTTCGGCTAAATCCAAAGGAGTTTGTAGTAAAACTTTGACTAATTTATTTTTTAATTCTTGTGGTGAAAGAAAAATATCCTCAATGCTTAAACCATTTTTTTCTAATTTATCCACGTCTTTTTTGTGAATAAACAAAGCATGATTACGAGGCAACAAAATAGGAAAAGGTACTTCAAATGCCTCAAAAACACCTTTAAGTTGTAGCCAATAAGCTAACTCACCGGGTCCTCCTGTGTACGATACATTAGGCAAAATAACTTCTTGGTACAATGGTCTTAAAATGACATTAGGACTGAATTTTTCGGGACTTTCCGCCACTAATTGCATAATTTCTTGTTCTGAAAAATGCAAAGATGTATTCAATACTTTATAAATTACCTTTTCACCTTCTTGTTCTTTTACTATTCTTTCACGTAAGTTATTTTCTAAGTAGAACAGATTAATCTCTCTTGCAAAAACCTGCGTTTTATAGTCCAATTTTTCTAAGGCTGTCGAAGTTTTTTGTACTGCCTGAAACGAAGTTTGTTCTTTCAATTCTTTTTGAAGATGTGGCACAAATTGTTTTTTCAGTGTTGCATCATCTCCATCTATCACTAACAGCCCTTCATGTCCGTATAACTCATTGACTATCAAACGAGTAGCCTCTGCCAAAGTGTTGCTTTCTTTGTAGGCTTTTACAAATAAATGGTGCATTTCTGGCACTTCGTCTATCACATTTTGTAAAGAATGTGGCGAAAAACGACCAACAGCCCCACTAAAATTTGTAGTATCCCAAGTATATTTTTTACCAAATAGTTTAAAATAACTAATTTCGGCTGCGTCATGGTCTTCGCTTGCCATCCAATAAACAGGTACAAAATGATATTGTGGATATTTTTTCCGCAACTGTTTGGCTGCGTTAATGACTGTAATAATTTTATAGTGAAAGTACAAAACCCCTGTAAAAATATTAAGTTGATGCCCTGTGGTTACGGTAAAAGTGTTTTCGTTGAGCAATAAATCTAAGGCTAATTGGGGCGGATTAGGCAAGTGGCTGTACTGTTTTTGTAGGGCAGTGTGTAGTTGTTGCCTTTGTGCAGCCGAAAAACTCTTGGCTTTTTGTAAAGTGATTTGCTGCTCAAAATTTTCTATCGTAGGAAATAAATTGTAAAATGCTTGTAAAGCTGGTTGTTGAGCTATATAATCTAAAAAAATTTTATCAAACTGATTGGTTTGCTGAAATGCAATACACTGGGTTTCCATGAGAGTTGTGCGTAAATGTAACAATAAACTGCCCCAAAGAACAGACTTTTTTGCAACAAGCTATTTGTTAAAATAGTTGCTTTGCGTTTGTTAAGAAAGTTTAAAAGTATCTTTAACCCCTATACCAAATGAATTTTATAGACATTCACACACACCAATTATCAATAACCAATCAAGAAAGTATTTACAATATTTTTTTGCAGGAATATAATTTATCCGATTATAGCGAAAAAAAATATTGTAGTATTGGCTTACACCCTTGGCATTTGTCTTTGCCTATAGACATACCTTATTGTTTACAAGAAATTTTACCTAATGCTTTGTTAAGCTCAAAAAATATTATTGCCCTTGGCGAAACAGGCTTGGACAGAGTAATTACTACAGATTTTGAATTACAAAAGACTGTTTTTCAAAGACATATTCAGTTAGCAGAACAATTACAAAAACCATTGATTATACATTGTGTTAGGGCGTATTCAGATATGTTGGCGATTTTGAAGAAAGAAAAACCACAACAAACATGGATTTTTCATGGTTTTCAAGCAAATGAAACACAATTAAAAGACCTTTTGCGTTATCCCAACACTTACTTTTCTTTTGGGGCTGCTTTACTACACAGACCTGCGGTACAAAAAATATTTCAACTGACACCTTTAGAAAGATGCTTTTTAGAAACAGATGATAGTCAAATAGATATTAAAACTATTTATGAACAAGCTGCTTTACTAAAAAATTGTGAATTAACTACTTTAAAAGAATCTATTTTTAATAATTTTACTATTATTTTTAATCAAAAAATATAATTAGTAGGTTTGTGATAGCGGTGCATAAAAAAATGCTTGACAATTTGTGCTTTAGGCAAAACTATGTATATTGTCGAGTAAAATTGCTTTGTATGAAAGATACACAACCAACAACACCCCCATCTATCATCACTTCAGATGAATTTGCGAAGTCTTTGGGCTTGGACAAATTCCAATTAGAGAAGTTGGCAACTCCGATTATGAAGTTGCTCAAGATAGACGACTTAAACTCTGTTTATGAAAGGTCTTTTGCCTTGACAGACGTACCGTTTGTCGACCACGCATTAGGTTTGATGAACATAAAATATGAAGTTTCCCCCGAAGAATTGGAAAATATACCCAAAACAGGTGGTTTTATTGTCATTGCAAACCACCCTTACGGTGGTATTGACGGTATGCTCATGATTAGTTTGATACGTAAAATACGCCCAGATTTTCGGGTCATGGCAAACTATTTATTGCAGTATATCAAGCCTATGGAGCAGTGTTTTATAGCTGTGAACCCTTTTGAAAATGCGTCTAATAAACAAGTAAATATTTCGGGCATCAAAACTGTTTTAGAAGAGTTGAAAAAAGGGAATGGCTTGGGCATTTTCCCTGCGGGAGAAGTGTCTGCCTTCCAAACAGATGAAGGAAAGGTGTTAGATAAACAATGGGAGCCTACTGTGGGTAAAATTATTAAAAAAGCTAAATTGCCTGTAATTCCTATGTATTTTGCAGGGCGTAACAGTACGATTTTCAACCTGTTAGGCTTAATTCACCCTACACTTCGCACCGTAAAATTGCCTTCTGAATTGTTGAATAAAGAAGAAGAAACTATCAAAATTCGTATTGGTAAACCTATTAAATACGAAGATTTTGCAGATTTTGAGGATACCGATAAAATGTTAAAATACTTGCGTACTCGTACTTATGCCCTAAGTTCTACGGTAGAAGAAAAATCTTTTTTGCGTAAAGTCCTGAAATTCAAGTCTAAACCTAAGCCTGTAGTGCCTCCCACGCCTATAGAAGCCTTAGAAGCAGACATCTCAAAACTCCGAAATTCAAGAGATTTGATATTGACACATAACCAATTTGAGATTTTTATTACAGATGCAGAGTCTATTCCGAATGTCTTACGAGAAATAGGACGTTTACGAGAAATTACTTTTAGGCAAGTAGGAGAGGGGACAAACAGAAACATAGACCTTGATGAATATGATTTGCATTACCACCATTTGTTTTTGTGGGATAAAGATGCTAAACAAATAGCAGGGGCATACAGAATAGGCAGAGGGAATGACCTGTATCAACGGTTTGGCAAAAAAGGTTTTTATTTGAGTGAATTGTTTAAAATGGAAGATGGTTTTATTCCTACACTGCGAAAATCATTGGAAATGGGCAGGTCGTTTATCATAGATGAGTACCAACGCAGACCAACATCTTTGTTTTTATTATGGAAAGGTGTCTTGTTATATTTGCGTAATAATCCTGATTACCAATACCTTATAGGACCTGTAAGTATTAGTAATAATTTTTCTTCTTTGTCCAAAGAATTGTTGGTGTCTTTCATTAAGGCACATTATTGGAATGAAGATTTAGCCCAATACATTACACCACGCAAGAAGTTTAAGCCAAATATTAAGTCTGAAGAAGAAGAACTATTGCGACATATCAAAGATTTGAAGGGTTTAGATGCTTTGATTGCAGACATTGAATTTACGCATAATAAAATTCCAATTTTATTGAAAAAGTACCTTAGTCAAAATGCCAGAATTATTGGATTTAACATAGATCCAAAATTCAGTGATTGTTTAGACGGGTTTATTATTATGAACTTTTTGACTGTACCCGAAGACACCATCAAGATGTTGGACAAGTACAGTACAGAAAAATAGAGAAATTTACTACACGTTGGCAATGGTCGCAGACCTTGCCAATCGTGGCAAAACGTATTAACCAAAACTAACAACAAATGAAAAAAAGAGTCTTAGTAGTTACAGGTGGCGGCGACTGTCCGGGACTAAATGCGGTGATTCGGGGCATTGTCAAACGTGCCAACCAAACCGCAGATTGGGAGGTAATTGGAGGCATAGAAGCCTACAACGGTTTGTTGCGTGAGCCTATGGAATATATGCTATTGGACGGTAAAGCCGTAAGTGGTATTCACGTAAAAGGTGGGACAATTATAGGCACTACCAACAAAGGCAGCCCTATGGATTTTCCTACACAACTGCCTGATGGCACATGGACAACTATGGACAGAACCGATGAGTTGATACAAAAATTTAAGGAACTGAACATAGAGGCAGTCATTAGCATAGGCGGAGATGGTTCGCAAAAAATTTCGCATACCTTGCATAAAAGAGGTGTGAAAATAGTGGGTGTTCCCAAAACCATAGACAATGACCTTTCGGCTACAGATTTTACTTTTGGTTTCCAAACTGCCGTACAGATAGCCACAGAAGCATTTGATAAATTGGTTACAACGGCTGCGAGTCATCATAGAGTTATGATTTTGGAGGTAATGGGACGTGATGCGGGTTGGATAGCCCTACACACAGCCATAGCAGGTGGGGCGGAGGTGTGTTTGATTCCCGAAATACCGTATGACATCAACAAAGTAGTGTCTAAGGTAAACAGCCGTTACAATAACGGAAAAGGTTTTGTAAATATCGTGGTGGCAGAAGGGGCTAAACCGCAAGGAGGCTCTGTCATAGCCAAAAATAGTGGCGAAGTAGGCTATAAACACCAAAGACTTGGCGGCTTTGCGTATAGATTATCGGCAGAGCTAAAAGAGGCAGGTTGTAAGGCAGATATTCGTGAAACCGTATTAGGGCATATTCAGCGTGGAGGTACGCCTACGGCTTTTGATAGGGTGTTGGCGTTGCAGTTTGGCGTAAAAGCCTTTGAAATGATATTATCTGGGGAGTTTGGTTGCATGGTTACTTACAAAAATAACACAATATCAACCGTAACCCTTAAAGATGCTATTAGCAACTACAATTTTGTGAATACAGATTCGTATATTTTACAGGCTGCAAGAGGTTTGGGGATTTCTTTTGGAGATTAAAGAACACATAAAAAAAACCTAACAGTTCTTGCCAGAAATGTTAGGTTTTTTTTTGTGTTGCAGACTATATTAAAATTTAGTAACATACAATCTTAAACGCATTCTTTTATTTCCATGAATAGGATTATTGTCGTACAAACGTACTCTATTCACACTTGTATTTAGTTTGATATTGCTTTCACCAGTATTAGGATTTTGAGCAAAACCTGCCGCAGCTATAAAAAATCCATTTTGCATAGAGGCTTTTCCGTCCATTACATCTTGAATAAAACGAGTAAAAGCTGGGGCAGTGTAAGTGCGTGAGTTAGCAGCCCATTCTGCACGTAAAGGTGGAAAACTAAGATTGCTAGCACTTTCTCCGTTAAGTGGTAAAGGCACCCACGCATCTTGAGTAAGATTTGTATTAATTGTTTTATTATTTCTGCTCATCATGTCTGTAGGAGTTGCAGCTTTAAAAAATACAATACTACTAGGTGGATTTTGATTAACCTGCCAACAGTCATCAATCACAGGCTCAAAATATATTTCGGCTCTATTTACCATATATTTACCTCTTTCTCCATTAGGTTGCTTGAGGTTAAAGTCTTGTAAAGCAGGAATTTTGATATTGGCTGTAATACCTAACCCATCTTGTAAATAAATGTGATTATTGGTTTGTGAGGTAGATAAGGGCTGGTTTTTTTGTAAATTTCTCAGGAAAGTATTACCTAAATTGATATTGGTAAAGGAAGCCCACTGGTTTTTTAATGACAAACTTGGATTAGTAAAATACAACGTAGAAGTTACTAAAACTGTTGGCAACTGTTTTCTTCTATAATAAAGAATGATAGCACAGTTATTGGTATCAAAAGTTGTGATACAATTCCCTTCGGTCATACTTATACGAAGACCTTTTAGCACATTACCAAATGTAGCTTCATCTTGTATTTGCTTACTTACCATTTTGCTAACAAGTTCTTTACCTAAGTCATCTATTCGCAAGACAGGACGGCGTATAAGCCAACTTTTCGAGGTACTATCATAAGCAGCTTTAGGTAAAAAATTAATTGTTCCCAAAGGTGAAGTTGCAAAATTGGGCTGCTCGTCTGCCAAATAAGTTTTATTAGTATCTATATCTGTCAGGATTCTTTCTACTAAAATTCTTTGTAAACGAGTGGTATCGCCATAAAAAGCTAAACCACCTAAACTAACAATAGCTGAATCTACTGTTACTTCTAGCAAACCTTTGGCTATACTGTCTAATGTCGTAGGTACATTTACAATGCCTATCGCAGAGCAACGGACACGGCTCATTGCCCAAAGGTCATACTCTCCAAAACAGTTATTTGTCAATTTACCCACCAACATACGCATATTACGATTGTCTGTATTTAGCGAAAGGGCAGTTACATAACGGTCTGAAGTTGTAACTGAGTCTTGCCAAACAATATTGGTGCTGATACTAAAAGTATCTATCAACGTGGCATCGGCTTGCGTTTGTGTAGCTAAGGATATTTTGTAGGGGTCATCACAGGCAAAAAGATTCAATAAAATCCATATACCTAAGCACCCAACAATACGATTTTTATGATACATAAAAGAATGACTAAAAATTTTACCGCAAAGCTATAATAAAAAAGACGCAGAAAAGTAGATTTAACAAATTTTATTCCTACATTTGCGTCCCATTCATGCTGGCTGGTGTCTAAGACAATTTACTCACTGGCTTGTTATGACTCATTCTTAAAAGTTTAACAATTATGTTATCAAAAGAACAAAAATTTGAAATCTTTGGCAAATACAGCCCAGAGAAAAAAACTGCTGACACTGGTTCTGCTGAATCACAAGTTGCATTGTTTACTTACCGTATCAATGACTTGACAGAACACCTTAAAGTTCACCCTAAAGACAATTCAAGCCGTTTAGGTTTATTGAAATTAGTAGGTAAACGTAAAAGATTGTTGGCTTACTTACAGAATGTAGATATTGAAAGATACCGTGCTATTATTGCAGAATTAGGCTTGCGTAAATAATCCTATTCAGGTGTTTTTTTAAGCTGTAACTTTACACATAAAGTTACAGCTTATTTTTTTTTACTAACTTTTACATCTCGTCTATACGCCACACACCAATATTGTTATCGTCTGAACAAGAAATGAAAACTTCGTTGTCTAACCACAACAATTTATTGATAGATGTGCCGTGTCCTGCATATCTGCCTCTATCTATGACTTTAAGCAAACGTAAAGTTGCACTGTCCCAAAATTTAATAGATTTGTCTTTGCTGCACGTAATAAAATGACTACCTGAAGGACTAAACTGTATGTCATTGATAGTGAATAAGTGTGCAACAATATCTTGTATAACTTGATAGTTTTGTGAACTATCCCAACTTTTCAGGTGTGCATCTCGGCTACCCGATAGTAAGTAAGTTTTTTGTTGTTGAGGTGAAAAAGCTATGCTAAAAACAGAGTTTTGGTGTGCAGTTATAGTTTGTAGTAAAGTTCCATTAATAGCATCAAAAAGCCTTATGTTATTATCACTATAACCTACTGCCATGATAGGTAAAAAAGGGTGGGTAGCTATACATCTGGCACTTTGGGGGCTATGTTGTAGTTGCTGCACGACCTTTTTTTGCTGTAAGTCTACCAAGAAAACAGTCCCATTGCCTGTACCTACCCATAAAATATTTTGAAAAGATTGTATAGAAAAGATATAATGATTGGTCAAATATAAGTTAGCAACTTCCTTTTGGGTTGCTAAGTCTATAAAATGTATGCCCTGAAAATTATCGCCAATTATCAAATAGTTTTCCGTAGCTACATAATGCAGTGCATAACAACTATTATTGAGTTTAGCTATCACTTTCCCTGTAATTTCTTGATTACCAGCTATATTACTATTTATTAAATCATTTAATTGCCATTGTACTACATAGCCGTCTGATGCACCAGAAAAAAAGCTATAAGGTTGTGGAGTAGGAGAGAGGGCATAAATACTGTCTTTATGTCCTGTAAGTGTATGTAGTTTTGTTACTTGGTACATAGTTACTTTAAATCAAGTTTGTAATTTCTACTAATTTATTTTTAAACCAACAATCGTAATATCATCTGTTTGACGTTCATTAGCAGTCATTATCCAATTAGTTAATGTTGTTTCGATTATTTGCTGTTGTATAGCAAGTGGTTGATTATGAATTTCTTGCAATAATGATTTTAATTGCTTATAACTAAATTTACGTTTTTGTGTCCCTCCAAATTGGTCTTGAAAACCGTCTGAAGTAAGATACAAAACAGTAGTAGATTGATTAAGTTCTATAGTATGTAATTCATATTCTTTACTAAATTTTTTGGTATAAATACTTCCATCTCCAATAGATTTGCGTGTCCCTTTAATTTCATGCAGTTCTCCATTTTGACAATATAATAAAGAAGTTTTTGCTCCTCCATAACACAATGAAGAAAAGTAAGGGTTACTATGCTCATTTTCTTGATATTTCAGCACACTTAACAAACCAATATCCAAACCATCTCCGCCTTTATCTGTTTGTTTAAGGGCTTTTTGTACTTCTATATTTAACTGCTGTAAGATGTGATGCACCTGTCTTATATTTTCTTTCAAAATAATTTCACTTAAAATTTGGCTACTTATCATACTCATAAAAGCCCCTGGTACACCATGACCTGTACAGTCTGCCACTGCTAAAAAAAGTTGGCTTTCTACCGCAGTGCTATCTGTCTGCAAAATAACTTCTTCATAAAAATAAAAATCACCGGAAACAATATCTTTCGGTTGATAGACAATAAAAAAATTATCTTTACCTACACCCTCAGCTATAGTTTCTTTCATTGGTAGCATAGCCGTTTGAATACGCCTAGCATAGTTAATGCTAGACATAATGTCGGTGTGCATCTGGTTGATTTGGTCAGCTTGCTGTTGTATAGCTTCTTTCTGTGAGTGAAGAATTTTATTAGCTTCTTTTTGCTTTTTCGCATTTCTATAAACATTAAATAACAATAACGCCAACAAAGACACACCAACGACTAAAGCCACATTGATTACTTGTTGTAGTTCTTGTTCTTCTTGAGTTATTAGCTGTTGCTGTTGTGCCATTTTGAGCTGGGCTTGTTGCAAAGTTTTATTTTTTTCTAACAACTCTATGGCTTGTTCTTTTTTACTATTCTCTATTTTCTGCAAACTTTGCTGTTGGTTTAACAACAAAATTTCTTGCTCTTTCTTTTGGTTTTCAATGTCTTTAATAGCCTTTTCTTTGCTTAACAATAAGATTAAATCAGCCTTACGTTGATTGTCTAAGGCTTGGAGTGTTTTATCTTTTTGTAATAACTCTACTTCTTTTTGTTTTTTTTCTAAGTCAAAGCCAACTTTTAGGTTGGCTATTTGTCTGTTGTTATCTATATTGTTTACACTATCTTTGTATAATACAAACAATTTATAGTATTCTAATGCTTTTGCATAGTCTTTTTTTACTTCATACACTTTATACATTGCATCTGCTGCTGACTTTATAGCATCTTTTTCATTAGTTTCTTTCGATAAGTTAAAAGACTTTACGGCTAAAACTTCAGCTTCCTCATAATTTCCTAATAATACATCTATGTTAGAAATATTAATGTAACAATATACAATACCACTTCTTCGTTTTAACTCCTCATTTAATTTTAAGGCTTTTTTGAACATTTCTTTTGCTTCTAATAGTTTTTCTTTCTTTTCATAAATAACACCTAAATTATTGATAGTCATAGCCATTCCTGCCTTATCTTTAAGCTCTTCTTTAATTTTCAATGATTTTTCATAATACATAAAAGCCTTATCTAAATCATTTTTTGATTTATAGATAATACCTAAGTTATTATAGTTGGCAGACATACCTGCTTTATCATTCAAACTTTCATAAATACTTAATGACTTTTCATAATAGCTCAATGCTTCATCATATTTTGTTTGTTTTTCTGCTACTACTCCCAAGTTATTATAGGTAGAAGCTAATCCTACTTTGTCATTAAGTTCTTCCCTAATAATAATAGATTTTAAGTAATAATCTACTGCATTAGGATAATCTCCTTGTAAATAATTGACAACTCCTAAGCCGTTATATGCTATGCCTATATTCCGTTTATGCCCTATTTTTTTAGCAATTTCATACGTAGTTTGGTAATGTTTATAGGCTGTTTGTAGATTGCCTCGCACTCTTTCTATTAAACCAAAACTTGCGTAGGCATCAGCCTTACCTCTTTCAAAGTTGAGTTTTGTGGAAAGGTCTAAGATTTGTTGTGCAAGAATTTTGGCGGTATCTGTTTTATTTGTCCAATACTTTCTCGTGAGGTCATACAGTAAATTGACCTTGTTCGTATCTTCTTTGGCAAGGCGTATTTTTTCTACTAATTCGGCTGGTGTTTGTGCAGTTGCTGGAATGTAAGCACAACAAATAAGTAGTAATAAGTATGTAAAGAGTATGAGATATTTCATTGAAGGTAAAGTAACTATTGCGAATATAAGCATTACTTTCAAATATCTATGCAATTTTTATGCTTTCAATACCAACAATAGGAAAATTTATAGATAGCCACACTAAATCTCAATTACTATTTGATGATTTTTAGTTAAAAATGAATATAAACAACTGATTGTTAGTGTTTTATTTCTTTTTGATGCTAAAAAACAATATAAACTATGCAGACTCTTACCTACTTAAACTTTACATCTGAAAAAACTTTCACTTGTTGCACAAACCGTTGCCAAACAATACTGCTTTTTGCCATTTCTGGGTGTTCGTGTTGTAGGGCAGTTTGTTGGCTTGCCTTGCGTTTTTGGTGAATACTTTTGTAGTTCAAATAAAAGAACCAATGGGCTTTGAAAACGATAGGAATTGCCCAAAATTTTCCTTTCAAAAATAAATGTACCGCAGCCACACCGTCTAAACACAACCGAGTAAATAGACGGCTAAACAGCCCTTTAGAGGGTAAGTTTTTATACAACATCACTAAACCATTTCTAAAATTAAGATACGTTTTTCGGGGATTATCTGTGTCTAAAGTAGCTCCGCCAACATGAAAAACGGTGCTATCTGCACAATAATAAATTTGATGCCCCGCATTTTTAAGTCGCCAACACAAGTCTATTTCTTCCATGTGGGCAAAAAAATCGGCATCAAATCCGCCTAATGCCTTGAAAACGGAAGCCCTAACAAACAAACAAGCCCCTGTAGCCCAAAAAATGGGTGTATTTTCTTGGTATTGTTGTTGGTCTTGTTCTACTATATCAAAAATTCGTCCTCTACAAAATGGAAAGCCCAAATAATCTATGAAACCACCTGCTGCCCCTGCATACTCGAAATGTGTGGGTTGGCGATACGCCCTGATTTTTGGCTGACACGCCACAACTTCGGGCTGTTTGTCCAACAAATTAATCATAGGAGGTAGCCAATTTGCCGTAACTTCTACATCTGAATTGAGTAAAACATAATAATCTGCCTCGATACCTTGCAAAGCTATGTTGTAACCTTTGGCAAAGCCGTAATTTTCTGGTAGAGCTATACACTTGATTTGTGGGTAGGAAACAGCTAAAAATTGTAGAGAGTCGTCTGTTGAGCCATTATCTGCCACAAAAACTGTAGCCTCTGGGCTATGTTGAATGACCGAAGGCAAAAATTTTTCTAATAAAGCCTTACCGTTATAATTTAAGATGACAACTGCTGTTTTGATTTTCATTTGTAATAGATGTTATGAAGTGTGGCTACCTGTATCTTATACCTTGCACAAATTTACAACTTATTGATAATTAAGCCTTTTGTTTACTAAAAAATAAAAAAAATCCTTTTCTTAATAATATTTATTAACTAAAATTAACTAAAAATATGTTAAATATTAATGCTTAAAAATTACCAATGAGCAGATTTGGTAAAAATTCCTAAATCTAAAACCATAGTAAATATACGTTTGTTCAAAAGCTATTATTTAGCTAATATGCAAAAGAATGTTTACGAATGCCTATCAATCAATATTTTTTAGAATAATATTAAACTAATTTATCAAACTTAAATGTATAGACTATGAACCCATTTCTAACACAAGTTGTGGTACAAACCACTTTGCGGTATAAGCAACCCAAGAAAAAAAAATATTCTAATTATGCACTTGCCAAAGGATACCGAGAATTTGTTATTACTATAAAACAGTTGATTAAAGATTTTCTTTTAATTCTGATAGGGATATTTTCAGCAGCTTTTGGGTTCAAAGGTTTTTTATTAACCAATAATTTTATAGATGGCGGAGCTACAGGTATTTCTCTGTTATTGTCTGCCTTAACAGGCTTGCCTTTGGCTATTTTTATTGTACTTATTAACTTTCCGTTCATCATCATGGGCTACAAAGTAATAGGCAAGCAGTTTGCGATAAAAACGGTATTGGCTATTATTGGTTTGGCATTGGTGTTAGCCCTTGTTTCTTTCCCTAATATTACGAATGATAACTTATTAGTCGCAGTTTTTGGTGGTTTTTTCTTAGGGGCAGGTATTGGTTTGGCTATTCGTGGCGGTGCAGTTATCGACGGCACAGAAGTTTTGGCGATTTTCTTAAGCAAAAAATTAGGAGCTACTATTGGCGATATTATTATGGTTATCAATGTCATGATATTTTCAACAGCAGCATATATGTTAAGCGTAGAAATAGCAATGTACTCTATGATTACTTATTTGGCTGCCTCTAAAACATTGGATTTTTTGGTAGAAGGCATTGAGGAATATATCGGTGTTACGATTATATCGGCTCACAACGAAGAAATACGGCAAATGATTATCAACGATTTGGGGCGTGGGCTTACTGTTTACAACGGAAAAAGAGGCTATAGTACCCAAACAGAAGACCCAAGAGAAATAGAAATTATTTATACCGTTATTACTCGTTTGGAATTGAGTAAACTGAACGGAGAAATAGAGAAAATAGACCCTAATGCTTTTGTCGTAATGAACAGTATAAAGGACACCAAAGGCGGAATGATTAAAAAACGTCCTTTGAAACATTAATAAGCAAATAGTTATCGTAAAAGTAGATTCGCCTAAAGGCAAATCTACTTTTATTTTTATCTTTAAATCTTTTCAATAGCTTTAATTTAGAACTATTGGAAAGATTTTATTTTTTGGGTAATCTCCACACAAGTCATGCTGGAACTACATTAAAACTAACATTTCTCAAAGAAATGTTAGTTTTTAGCATTCATCTATGGCACTACCATTTTTTGTTGTCCATACAAAATTAAATTACTTCACACATATATTCAGTAAATTCTGTACTGTTTATGCTATACTTCAACTATTTTTGTGAAAAATCAGATTTACCGTAACCAATATATCATGAACACACGATTAATTGAATGTGTCCCCAATTTTTCAGAAGGTAGGGACATGAACGTAATGAAACAAATTACAGATGTAATAGAAGGTGTAGAAGGTGTAAAATTGTTGGACGTAGATGCAGGAAAAGCCACTAACCGTACTGTAGTTACGTTTGTAGGTACGCCAGAGGCAGTGATTGAGGCTGCATTTTTGGCAATTAAAAAGGCTGCCGAAGTGATAGACATGAGCAAACACAGTGGCGAACACCCCCGTATGGGAGCTACAGACGTTTGCCCACTCATTCCGATTGCAGGAATCACAATGGAGGAAACGGTAGAATTTGCCCGAAAATTGGCAAAAAGAGTAGGTGAAGAATTGGATATTCCTGTGTATTGCTACGAATATGCAGCTTTTCAGCCTGACCGCAAAAACTTAGCAACTATAAGAGCTGGCGAATACGAAGGGCTACCTGCCAAACTGAAAAATCCTACATGGAAACCAGACTTTGGCAAAGCAGAGTTCAATGCTAAAGCTGGAGCTACTGTCATAGGGGCAAGAGATTTTTTAATTGCCTACAACTTTAACTTAAATACAACGTCTGTTCGTCGAGCTAACTCTGTGGCTTTTGATGTGCGTGAGGCGGGACGTGTGGTAGAGAAAGACGGTAAAAAAGTATTGGACGAAAACGGTGAGCCGTTAAGAGTGGCGGGTACTTGCCCAGCCACCAAAGCCATTGGTTGGTACATAGAAGAATATGGCATTGCCCAAGTGTCTATGAATTTGACTAATATCAATGTTACGCCTTTGCACATTGCCTTTGATGAAATTTGCAAAAGTGCCACTAATAGAGGTTTGAGAGTTACAGGTTCGGAATTAGTGGGTTTAGTACCATTAAAAGTGATGTTGGACGCAGGCAAATACTTTTTGGCAAAACAGAAAAGAAGTGTGGGCGTATCCGAAGCCGAATTGATAAAAATTGCAGTAAAAAGTATGGGTATGGACGAGTTAAAACCCTTTGACCCCAAGAAAAAAATCATAGAATATTTATTGCAAGACGAAAAGGATAGCCCGTTGATACACATGAAACTCAATGCCTTTGCAGACGAAACAGCCTCTGAATCTCCAGCACCCGGGGGTGGTTCCATTTCTGCGTATGTGGGTGCTTTGGGTGTGTCTTTGGGTACAATGGTAGCCAATTTGTCTTCGCACAAAAAAGGTTGGGACGAGCAATGGGAAACTTTTTCGGATTGGGCAGCACAAGGGCAGAGTCTTAAAGACCAACTTTTGCGTTTGGTCGATGAAGATACCAAGTCTTTTAATGCCATTATGTCGGCTTTTGGTATGCCCAAAGCTACTGATGCCGAAAAACAACAACGCCAAGCAGCCATTCAAGCAGCCACCAAATACGCCATAGAAGTTCCGTTAAAAGTCATGGAATTGTCCCTAAAAAGTTTTGATTTGCTCAAAGCAATGGCAGAAATTGGCAACCCAAACTCTGTGAGTGATGCAGGTGTAGGGGCTATGTGTGCAGCTACGGCTGTGCGTGGGGCAGGTTTGAATGTGCGTATCAATGCAAGTGGTTACAAAGATGCTGATTTTGTGGCAAAAGTTTTGGCACAAGCCACCACTTACGAACAGCAAGCTATTGATTTAGAGAAAGAAGTGTTGGCAGTGGTGTATGATAAAATTAAATAATTTTAAAGATGACCTCACCCCCAGCCCCTCTCCAAATGCAGTGGGGAGGTTTTACATCAGTTTTACTTTTTAGAGTTAAAAAAGCCCCTCTCCAAATGGAGAGGGGTTTGGGGTGAGGTCATAAAAAAGAATCAATCAAATTTGCCTTATGTTACATCAATTATACCCAATAGCGGATTCTTACAGTTTATTAGCTGATAAACAATTAGTTACAGATAGTAGGCAGTTGCTAAATCCTACGCAGTCTGTTTTTTTTGCGTTGAAAGGCAGACAAGACGGACACACATACATACCTAATTTGTACCAGCAGGGAGTTCGTTTTTTTGTGGTCAATAGCCAAAAATATGAAAAAGCAGATTGGGAAAAAAACTGTCCTGATGCTCATTTTTTTGTAACAGAAGATGTTTTAGCAGGCTTGCAATTTTTAGTGGCGTATCATCGAAGAAATTTTCATATTCCCATAGTAGCTATTACAGGTAGTAATGGAAAAACCATTATTAAAGAGTGGTTGGGGCAATTACTAAGCCATGAATACAAGGTAGTGAAAAGCCCTAAAAGCTACAATTCGCAAATTGGTGTTCCTTTGTCGGTTTGGCAACTTAATGACCAATACGAAATAGGTATTTTTGAGGCAGGTATCTCTACCGTAGGTGAAATGTCTGCCTTACAAGGCATTATTCGACCTACTATTGGTATTTTTACTAATATAGGACAAGCTCATGATGAAGGATTTGCGTCAAGAGCCGAAAAAATTAGAGAAAAATTAGCCTTATTTACACAATGTAAATTGTTGATTTATAACAGTGATTATACCCAAATAGAAGATGAATTACTACAATGGCAAACAGATAACCCCGAAGTAACTTTATTTTCTTGGGGCTTTTCGCCTTTGGCAGATTTGCAAATAGTGGCTTGTACTTTGGTTGGGAAAAAAACTGAAATAATAGTATTATTTAGAGATACAGAGTATAAAGTAATCGTACCATTTACAGAAAAAGCCTTTGTCGAAAATAGTTTGCATTGTGTAGCTTTGTTGCTTACGTTGGGTTGGGATTGGGCAAAAATTGAGGCTCATTTACAAGAACTGAAACCTATTCAAATGCGTTTGGAACTCAAACAAGGGGTGAATAACTGTTTATTGATAGACGATACCTATAATAATGACTGGGCAGGGCTAATGGTTGCTCTCAATTTTTTGAACCAACACCAACAAAAAACGTCAAATACAGTCATTTTATCGGATATGTATGAAAGTGGGCTACCTGCCGAACAGTTGTATGAACAAATAGCAGTGGCTTTGGAAGAGAAGAAAATAGATAGATTGATAGGCATAGGGGAGATTATTAAAGAGTATGCAGCTATTTTTAACATAAAAGATAAAATATTTTTCACAGATAAACACCATTTTTTACAGAATTATAGGCAAAAATTTTTGACTTTCCAACAAGAAAATATTTTAGTCAAAGGAGCAAGACGTTTTGGGTTTGAGGAAATAGTGAAAGAGCTGCAAGCCAAAATTCATGGCACAGTCCTAACAATTAATTTGGAAGCATTAGCCCATAATTTGAACTATTACCGCAGTTTATTGCCCCAAAATACTAAAATAATGGTTATGGTCAAGGCTTTTGCTTATGGCAGTGGCAGTTTTGAGGTGGCTCGGCTCTTGCAATATCATCGTGTAGATTATTTGGCAGTGGCTTATACAGATGAAGGAGTTGCTTTGAGGCAGAACGGTATTACCTTACCTATTATGGTAATGAACTCTTCGCCAGAAACTTTTAATTTATTAATTCAGTACAATTTAGAACCTGAAATTTATAGCCATAAAATACTAACTGAATGGATTAGCTATCTTGATGAAATACCAATTCATCAACCCCTTGCCATTCACCTAAAAATAGATACAGGTATGCACCGTTTGGGCTTTGAGCAAGAGGACATAGATGTTTTGGCTTATACACTTACTACGTACCGCAACAAAATACAAGTTGCCAGCATTTTTACTCATTTGGCAGGAGCAGACGCAGCCGAATTTGATGACTTTTCGGCTCAACAAGTGCGAATTTTTCAGACAATAGCCCATTCATTAGAAAATATTTTGGGTTATCAACCTCTCAAACACGCCTTTAATTCGGCAGGGATTGTAAGATTTTTGCACTTACCTAATTCGCCTATACAACCCGAACAACTATTTGATAACCAAATGGTTAGGTTAGGAATAGGTTTGTATGGAGTAGAAGCTAATCAACTGTTGCAAGCACAACTCAAAACTGTGGGTGCTTTGAAAACAGTTATTTCGCAAATTAAAAATGTAAAAGCAGGCGAAACGGTAGGTTACAGCAGAAAAGGGCAAGTAAATAGAGATAGTCGGGTAGCTACTATAGCTATTGGTTATGCTGATGGTTTTAGTAGAAAAATGAGTAATGGAGTTGGTAAAGTATTGGTAAACAATGAATTAGCTCCTGTTATTGGCAATGTATGTATGGATATGACTATGATAGACGTAACGGGAATAGACTGTGCAGAAGGCGATGAAGTTATTATTTTTGGTGAAAAGCTACCCATTACAGACGTGGCAGCGTGGGTAGGCACTATTCCTTACGAAATTTTAACGAGTGTAGGCGAAAGAGTTAAACGGGTTTTCTATTCAGAGTAAAAAGTTTCCTTGTAGCATAGGTTTAGCCTGTGAACTAACACAGACTAAAGTCTATGCTACGGTTTTGTTTTACTAAAAACTCAATTTAGTTCTAATACTAATATTCCTACCAATTTCATCGGCAAAATACCTAAATCTATTGAGGTAATCTCTGTAAGCTACATTCATTAAATTTTGTACGCCTACACTAAAAGATAATTGACATTTTTTAAGAGATAAACTTGTTCCTATTTGCATATTTACAAGTGTGTAGGCAGAAGGAGGAACAGCATAGTCTGTATTAGCAGGTACTCTATTTTGCTGCATTACTTGTTGTACCGCAATTTCTACGTAACTATTGCTTAATTTGCCAATGTCTTTTAATTCATAGCTCAAACTGTGTTCATAACGGTCTGCGGGCATTAAAATCAAAAAATCATCTAAGGTATAATTGTAAGCCCTTATGAATGAGGCTTTTAGCTGGTAAGTAGTGCGAGGTAGAAATGTATATGCCCCCGAAAAGTCTAATCCACGCAACACGACATTGCCTTGTTGGTAAGCAAATAGAGGAAAAGCCCCACGCACCGTTAAAACAGGTTCTTTTTCTGGATTGAGGTAAATGTAATTATTAATGTAGTTTTGATACAAATTTACATCAATATTCCAATTATCTTTTTTGTAGTTCGAGTTAATAGAAAAATTAAAAGCTGTTTCATTTTGTAAATTTCTATTGCCAACTTCTACCGAAGCAGCCCCATGATGTACGCCATTGCTAAACATTTCATTGACACTTGGAGGTCGCCATGCCATACCCACAATACTGCCCAATTCCCAATGGGGCAATAGTTGGTATTTTGCTCCCAAAGTACCCGATACATTATGAAAGTCGTAGCTAAGAAATTCATAATCAGTAGGTTGCCTATTTTCTGTTAAATCTACTTCTAAGTGCCTGTAGTCAAACCGAAGTCCCGCCTCTAAGTGCCAACGGCTCACTTCCCAATGCTCAATCGCAAATACTCCTGCGGTGTAATTTCTGAAAAACGGAATAAAAAAACGACCATTGTACGTATTGTTTTGCAACATACCATTAACCCCAACAATGCCGTAAAAGCCTTTTTTGGGCAAGTGTTCCCATGTCAATTCGGCGGTATGGGTAGTTATCTTAAATGCCATTTGTGGCGTGTTGAGGCGGAGGCTATCACCTCTTGGAAAATGCTTGTCAAACTCTGCTCTATAGTTAAACTGCCGAGCAAAAACAAGGCTAAATTTACCCACTTTAGGCGTTTTATAGTAGGCTTTTGCCTTGAACAATTCGTGTTCTATTCGTTGGTAAGGTCTTTCTATATTGTAGGTAAAATCTCCTTGATTGATACTGTCGGGTGAGCCTTTTGCCAAAATAGTATTCAAATCAGACAAATTTCCAAAGTGAGAACCCGAAAAAATACCAATGGAAGAATTGAATTGACTATAAAAAACTTCAATGCCTACATTTTCTTTGAGCCAACCAAGATTGTAAGAAAAGTTCCGTTCTTCAAAACCTGTATTTCGCAAATAGTAGTTGGGTGTGCGTACCGTACCAGCTTGTTTGAAAGTACCTTGCACTCGCCAATACAAATGATTGAGTTGTGTAGCCCAACTATTCTCTTTTTTACTGCGTAGTTTGCCTTCCAAAATGCCCGAAGCTACCCCTTGTTGTGTATTAGAGAAACCTACTAAATTAATTTCTCCACCTATTAAATTATTCTTTATCAAGGGTTTAGGTTCTACCAAAACAACTCCACCCATCGCATCTGCTCCATACCGCACAGACGCAGATCCTTTAATAACAGTCAGTTGGTTAGCTACAAAAGGGTCTATTTCGGGTGCGTGTTCTGCTCCCCATTGCTGCCCTTCTTGGCGTACACCGTTGTTCATTACTAATACTCTATTGCTGTGCAGTCCTTGTATCACAGGTTTTGCGATACTCACACCTGTTTGGATAGTAGTAACACCAACTATTTTTTTGAGTGCCTCGCCCAATACTTGCCCTTTGGTTTGGTCTAAGTCTTTGCCTATTAAGTGGTTAGTAGCTTGTGTGTGCAGTTCACTTACAGTACGTATGCCTTGCACCTCAACTTCTTGCAGTTCTGTATTTTCATGTTCTAAATAAATTTCTACTATTTTTTTTTGAGAATTATTAATATTAATTTTTTGTTCATAACTTTTATAGCCAATAAAATTACATTTTAACGTATAAGTTCCCTCACAAATATTGGGTAATGTAAATACGCCTTCTTCGTTAGTTTGGGCTACTAAATTTAATTCTATTAACTGTATGGTAGCCCCTATTAAGGGAGTATAGTCTTTTTTGCAATGAATATGTCCCTTTAATTGGAATTTACAAATGGTTTGTCCGTAAACATTTGGAAGGATAAAAAATAAGAGGCATACTCTAATAAAATAAGACAGATAGGTAGTTGACATAAATAAAAATAGCTATATGTTAGAACTACAAAGATAATTATTTTGCAACAAAGTTGCAATAAATTACCCTATTTCTAATCTTGTCTCAAATCTACTTCTTCTTTATAGAGTTTGTTTTAAAAGACTTTAAGCATAGAGCATCAATTTTTTACGTAGATTTGAATAAAATAAAGTAGTTAAGACTAAAAAAATTACTATTTTTGGCGGTTAAATCTTTTGTGTATGAATAAGGTACAAAATTTCTTTTTTCAACTAAGAAGTAAATACAAAAAGCCCATATTAGCTCCTCATCAATTTCTTAGTTTCAAAGAAGCTAAAAAAATAGGCTTTTTATTTATCAATGAAAACCGCAGCATGAGTACAGTCATCAATAGGTTTATGAAAAACTTATTGGAGCAGAAAAAAGTTGTAGATGCCCTTACTTTTATGCCTGTGGCTCATCAAGAAAACCCTTATGGTTTTCGTTATGATATTTGCACAGCTCGCAATATTTCATGGTTAGGAGAGATGCAACACGAAAAAGTAAAACAATTTATAGAAACGGATTACGACTATTTATTTTGTATAGCCCTGAATATCAATGATTTTCTTGAGTATGTACTTCAAAGTAGTAAAGCCAAGTGTAGAGTAGGTGTTTATCAAGAAGGCAAAGAGAATTTATTTGAATTGATGATACATTTACAGCCTAACCAAGACTTAGATGTATTGATAGAGCAAATGCAGTTTTACACTGAGGAGTTGGTAAAAGAAAACTAACTGACATTGAAATAAGTATTTGTTATATTTTCTATTATTTAAATTACTAATAATTTTTGTAAGTTTAATATTTTGAAAAATATTTATGAATAATTTGTTATATTATCCTCCTTCTCCACAAGGAATTGACGAAAGTATCGTTTTACCTTCTGAAAACTTTAAAAAAGAAGTTACAAATGTCATCACAATTATTGTTGGGTTTATTATAGGCTATTTATGCCTTATTTTAGTTAGCATTGGTTTGGCTATTACGTGTGCTTTATTGGGTTTAGGTTTATTAGCTCTTAAAGTCATGTGGCTAACTATCTTAATTGCCTTAGGACTTATTGGGGTAGGAATTATGGTTTGTTTCTTTTTAATAAAATTTTTATTTAAAACTTCTATAAAAGATACTAATGATTTGGTAAAAATTACCCCAGAAGAACAGCCTGATTTATATGCTTTTATTGCACAGTTAGCCCAAGAAACACAAACAACTATGCCTAAAAAAATATTTATTTCAGGTGATGTAAATGCTTGTGTATTCTATGATTCGAGTTTTTGGAGTATGTTTTTTCCTATCAAAAAAAATCTTCAAATAGGCTTAGGTTTAGTCAATTCGGTGAATATCAGTGAGTTTAAAGCTATTATAGCACATGAATTTGGACATTTCTCTCAAAGAAGTATGAAGTTGGGTAGTTATGTGTATCATGTAAATAAAGTAATTTATAATTTGTTATATGATAATGACGGTTATGAAAAAACTCTACAAGCATGGGCAAATTGGCACGAATATTTTTATATTTTTGCCAAGATAACTTATGCTATTGTTAGATTTATACAAAAAATATTACAACAAGGCTATAAAATAATTAATAAAAATTATATGAGTTTGTCCCGCCAAATGGAATTTCATGCGGATAGTGTGGCAGCTTATGTAAGTGGTAGCCAGCCTCTTATCAATTCATTGTACCGATTGGAGTTAGCCGATGCAGGTTTCCAGCAAGTAATTGGCTACTACAACAAGTGGAAAGATAGTAATATTAAAACGGATAACTTTTATCCACATCACAAAGAAATGATGAAATACTTGGCGGAACACTATGGTATTGATTATCAATATGATTTGCCACAGGTAAAATCTAGTGATGTGAAAAGATTATTTAATTTTCATAGAGTAAAAATACAAGACCAGTGGGCTTCGCACCCTACGAATGAACAAAGAGAGGAGCATTTGGCGAAGTTGGACATTTCAACAACTATTTCACAAGAATCGGCTTGGGTGTTATTCAATAATGCAGAGGAGTTACAGCAAAGACTTACAAATATCATGTACACCAATGTAAAATTTGAGGCTACTCCTCAGTCTATTTCTACACAAGAATTTAGGGAAAAATTTTTCAAAGAAATCACAGATAACAGTTTTCCTAAAATCTATCAAGGATTTTTTGATGGTCAAACTGTTACCAAATTTGACATAGAAAGTGCCTTGCAGCAAACTCCCAGCCAATCTATAGAAGATTTATTTACTTCTAATTACAGTAAACTGCCATTAATTATAAGAAGTCTTCATGACGATATTAGATTATTAGAAGAAATAGAAAATAATGAAGATATAAATTCTTTTGATTTTGATGGGCAAAAGTATAGTAAAAAGGAGAGGGAAGAGGTGTTGGAAGAATTAAAAAAATCCTTAACTACACACGAAGGTTTATACCAATCTCATTGTGCGTTGATTTTCAGGTCTTTCTATGAAAAAATGCCTACAGCAACACATAAAGCAAGTTATATAGCAGACTGGCAACAACTTTTTAGTATTACAGATGAAAATATGGAACAATTAAATACAACTTACAATATTATTGTGTATTTAAGGGCTTTATTTTCAGGTGATTTACCTATAGAAAATGCCAAAGAATTGGTGCATTTGATACAAGAAAAGGAAAGGCTTATTAAGCCTACGTTGAAAAAATATTTGGAGTTAGGTACGTTGATACCTTATGTGGAAAATTCTGAATATCTCGATATTTTACATAAATATCTTGCTCAACCTTCCAATTACTACTATGAAGGAATAGAAAATGCAATAGAGTTTCACCAAGAATATTTGCAAGTTTTGGCAGATGCGGTGCAAATTTATACCAATGCTTTGGAGGAATACCAATTCAAATCTAAAAAGAATGTATTGGTTAAACAATTAGAGCAAATTGGGCTTGCTGCAACTTTGTAACAAAGGTATAGTGAGAGTCTATCAAAATAAATAAAAGTAATTGATTTAATAATAATTTTATAGGTCATTGGAAATCAATTATTTAACACTTAAAAGTGTCAAATAATTGGTTTTCAATGACCTATTTTAATTACTTCATCATAGCCACAAAGTCATCAAACAAATAACGAGAGTCATGAGGACCTGGTGAAGATTCTGGGTGATATTGTACCGAAAAAGCCTTTTGGTTCGTGAGGCGAATACCCTCTACTGTATTGTCATTCAGGTTAATATGTGTAAGTTGCACGTTAGGGTGCTTGTCTATGTCATCTATTTTTACAGCAAACCCATGATTTTGTGAAGTAATTTCACACATGCCTGTCAGTAAGTTTTTAACAGCATGGTTCAAGCCACGATGCCCTGTGTGCATTTTGTAGGTTTGTAAGCCTACTGCCAATGCTAACAACTGATGCCCTAAGCAAATACCAAAAGTAGGTTTTTGGGTAGCCAAAATTTCTTTCACTGTTTGAATGGCGTAGTTCATAGTAGCAGGGTCGCCAGGTCCGTTTGAGAGGAAATAACCATCTGGATTCCACGCAGCTAACTCTGCAAAAGAAGTTTTGGCAGGAAATACTTTACAGTAAATTCCTCTTTCTGCCATTTGGGTTAAGATACTTGTCTTTACGCCAAAATCTAAAACAGCTACTTTGAAAGGTGCATTTTCGTTACCTACAAAATAGGGCGTATTGGTGCTTACTATAGATGCCAACTCTAAGCCGTTCATGTCGGGTACTTCTTTGAGATGTGTGTGAAGTGCCTGAATATCTGTTACTTCCGAAGAAATTACGGCATTCATTGCCCCTTTATCTCTGATGTGTCGTACCAACTGGCGGGTATCTATATCACTAATCCCTACAATTCCTGCTTTTTCTAAGTAGGTCTGTAGGGATTCTTGTGCGGTTTGACGAGAATAAATCTCTGAAAAAGTTTTGACTACTAAGCCTTTTATCTGAACTTTCGTGGACTCTACTTCTTGGGGGACTGTGCCGTAATTACCAATGTGTGCCGTAGAATTCAAGATAATTTGCCCATAATAAGACGGGTCTGTATAAATCTCCTGATACCCCGTCATACCTGTATTAAAGCATAACTCTCCGCCTGTAGTGCCTACTTTGCCAATGGCAAAGCCTTTAAATGATGTACCGTCTGCTAATAACAAGACAGCTTCTTTGCGTTGTGTGTATTTTAACATGGGACAAGCTATTTGTCGTAAGTCTAAAAATTTGGCAAAGGTAGTAACTTTGTTGAAAGTAGGAAACTTTTAAAAAAATTTCCTATTCTCAAATAATTGTATTATGTTTGCTTAAACACAATGCACAACGATTTTTTCGATACACTTTTTTCATTTTTTTATCATTTACCTACCTTTTATTCAATATTACATTCGTTATTTAAAAAATAGGAATAAATAGTTTCTGTGTTTAAGATTGCCCTTTTTTCATCTTTGGTATTTTTTTACTTCTTATTTTTTCTTTTTTTCTTTTTTTATGCTTTTATCTCTTTCAAACACCAACGAGAAAGTTGTGTTATGTGTCAATGGTCATTCTTTTTTACAACAACAAAACTTATTAGAGGGCTGGCGATTACATTCGGCTGGTTATGCCGTTTATCAATATTTGGAAAAAGGTAAGATACAAACATTGTATTTACATAAGTATTTAGCTAAAAACTTTATTACCTTACCAAGTATCAACAAAAGACTTTTTGTGAGTCTTAAAAACAAAAACAAATTAGATTGTCGTATTGAAAATCTAATTTGGGCTACAATGTCTGAACTAAGACGACACCAGAAACCACAGATAGGATTTCGGGGGGTGTCTAAGGACGGCAGAAAATACAGGGCTGTGTTGTATGATAATGGACAAAGAATTTACTTAGGAACTTTTGAAACTGCCGAGGCTGCTGCCAAAGCCTATGACGAGGAATCTATCAAACGATTTGGGAAAACCAATAGCTTGAATCTCTTGTAAATACCTAACATTTTTACTTTCTTTACGTTAAAAACAGTAACTTAAAATCAACACAACATGGTAACGTTAAGAAAATTTTTATTTGTAGCTTTTTTTCTAAGCATTGTGAGTGCTTGTGGTAAAAAAGAATTTGAGAAAAACCCAGTAGACAAAATGATTGTACAGTTAGACAAAGAAAAAACATACAGTATTATCTTGTTTGACATGGACATAGAGGAAGAAGGTTTTTCTGAACATTACAAACACAAATACAAAATCATTACGCAAAAAGACAGCACGCCACAAGAACAAATTACAGAGTGGTACAATGTAAGTGAAAACTTCTTTGCCAAACACCAAAACGACTTGGGTATGGAATTGGCTGCTAAAACCGCAGACGGCAAAGTAAGCAAAGTAGCTTCGCCTGCTGGTTACTCTAACTACGTGGGCAATCCGCAATACGGACATTGGACTACAGGCAGCAATGGTGACTCTTTTTGGGAGTTTTATGGCAAGTACGCCATGATGAGTAGTATGTTAGGTTTGGCAAGTTCTATGATTAACCGCAATCACTATTACGATTATCGGGACAACTATTGGGGCAGACAGCCTTATTATGGTTATCATGGCGGTAGTAGTACACCTATGTACGGCACAATGTCCAACCATAGCAAAAGTATTAGCCCTTCGTTCCATCAAAGAGCTACAACTAACAATAGCTTTAAAAATAAAATTATGGACAGAGTGAGCCGTAGTTCTAACTCATCAAGCAGTGGTTCTTCTTCATCAAGCAGAGGTGGTTCTTCTTGGTTTAGTCGTAAGTCTAACTCGTCGAGCAGTGGTAGTAGTAGCAGGTCATCTTCTGGCAGCAGGTCGAGTGGTAGGTCAAGAAGACGATAAAATACAATGATTAATTAGTAAATTTTTAATTTAAATTTTTTTAAATAATTGATTATCAAATTATTAATAAGAATTTTAGACTAAAAAATAACTTAATTTTTGATTGCAATTTACCTTTATACATCATAAAAAAGGTGTCATCTTGTGAGAGGTCGCACTCTTCAAAAGATGACACCTTTTTATATGTATTAGGATAGGAGTTTATAGGTTTTCTCTATCTATCCAATCACTTTTGCTCCTTGTAAATTGATAGGTGAAACATAAATATCGTGTGGCATACCTACTTTTGTAAGGAGTTCTGCAACAGCGACACGTATTTTTTCGGCAACATCTGTATTAGAGGCTAAGGCAAAAACCGAAGGACCTGAACCCGAAATACTACTACCCAAAGCCCCAGCCCCCAACATAGTTTGTTTAATAACATCAAAATGTGGAATCAATTTAGCCCGTACAGGTTCTGCTACCACGTCCTGTAAAGACCTGCCAATCAGCCCCATATCTGCCATACAAAGCCCTGCCACCAAACCGCCTACATTGCCCCACTGCGTAATAGCGGTAGATAGTGAAATTTCTTTGGGCAAAATCTCTCTGGCTGTTTTCGTGCTTACTTCTATGTGTGGGTGAACTACGATAGCAACTAAGTTTTGAGGTGTTTTAATAGGCACAACGTCTAAGGGGTTGTAACTACGTACCAAGACAAAACCGCCAATTAAAGAAGGAGCTACGTTGTCTGCGTGTGCAGCGCCACACGCAATTCTTTCGCCTTCCATAGCAAAAGGAAGTAAGTCTTTGCGTTTCAAGGGTTTATCCATTAATTCATTGATAGCCACAGCCCCAGCAACGGCACTTGCAGCACTTGAACCTAAACCACTGCCCAAAGGCATTTTTTTGTGTAAACGTATTTCTACCCCTTGTTCGATGCCCAAGTGTTGGAGGTAAGCCTGAATAGCCACACTTGCTGTGTTTTTACCACTGTCCCAGCTTAGTTTTCCGTCATCTCCTTGAATATCAATGATTTTTATTTCTTTATGTCTGTCTGTTAGTGAAACAATTAGTTCGTCACCGGGAGCATCTATAGCAAAACCAATGACATCGAAACCACACGCAGAGTTGCCTACACTTGCAGGAGCAAATATTTTAACTGTTTTCATAAATAAAATCTTTGAATATAACCCCACAAGGGCTGTTGTAATCCTTTTTTGGCTATACTTTGTTAAAACTGCTAACAATTTTTACACAAAAAACAAAATTACTATGCTTGCATAATAATTTTTAGTATATTTGTAAAACAAACTCCGTAAAACTACGATATTTTTTAAGAAGTAACAAAAATGAGCCAAGAACCTAAATTAATCAAACGCCGTTCCATAGACCTTAATATCAAAGCTGCATGGCTGTCTATTACGAAAATGTATAACGTATTGGGTCAACAGTACAGTATTACACATTCTAACGGCTTTGTCTTGTTGAATATAGACGCTGAAAATGGAATTCCTGCTACCAAAATAGCTCCGTTGATGGGTATGGAGGCAGGCAGTCTTACCCGTATGCTGAAGACGTTGGAAGATGATGGTTGGATTATTCGCAAGACTGACGAGATAGATAAACGCAAGGTCATTGTGCAACTTACTGAAGAAGGCAAACGCCGTAGAGAATTGGCGAGGTTGGCAGTCAAAGAATTTAACAGACGAGTACGTGAGGCTGTACCCCCCGAAAAAATGGAAGTCTTTTTGGAGGTTATCCAAACGGCTTATGCTATTGCGGAGGAAATAAAAGACCACGCCTACGAAGAAATAGCCGAAAAAGTGGGAAAAGAAGTAGCTGTATAAGCACAATTTTAAATAATAAATTTTTTGATAGGTAATCAGCTAAACTCTATAAAGGCTTACAAGCTTTATAGAGTTTTTTGTTTATTGTAGAGGTAAAAATTAAAATTTAAATTATTTTTTATATAAAAATATTTTTATTCAAAGTGATTAAATAATTTTTTAACATTTTTTAAAAAAATATCTTATTAAAACTTTGAAAATCAGTTGTTTATCTATTTTAAAATTGTATTAAATTTTTAACTTTTTTTTGTATATTTTAAAAAAAATAGTAGTGTAAGAATTACACTTGCAAAATAAAAAATGGCTGTATAGTTTTGCAGTGCCAAATAAAAATTGTTGGTAGTACACTTTCTTTAAATCTACTCTACCCGATAATTTTTAGCTATTTAAAAGATAAAAGCCCACTTTTGGAGTTGCACCACCAAAAATAAGGCTCTTATGACTGTTTCCAATCGCCAACAAATTGCAAAACTTTTTTCAATTTGCC